>JAEEGH010000361.1_pt1 | contig 242348 bp, 185 predicted proteins | sample 9134181 | NCBI WGS metagenome assembly JAEEGH01 (sample SAMN16246544, study PRJNA631951) | gut metagenome | biome: gut microbiome; feature: rumen; material: DP-attached | host: Bos | place: Iran: Karaj | collected 2018-10 | reverse complement strand
TTAAAATTTTTCTTCACGGGATTAGTTTATTTTTCCACGGGATTAAAACTTTTTTGAACGGGATTAGATTAAACTTAGGCAATGATCACGCAAAAGACTCGGAATAAAAGTCTTATGTCTATTCTAATCAACGCTGCTATGCAATAAACATACAACTAACGCAGTCAGAATTGGCAGCATTATGAGTAATCTGTGCCAACATCTATATCATTACCTTTTGTTCTCTGGAGACTTTGCCTGTTATTCTTTAAGAGTTGATGGAGGCAAGGAATTCCTCGTTGTTTTTGGTGCGTTCCATTCGGTCCTTTATGAAGGTCATGGCTTCCATGGCCGTCATCTCGGCTATATGGTTGCGTGTATGCCACATGCGTGTGAGAATGCTTTCATCTTGCAGCAGGTCGTCGCGACGAGTGGAGGAAGCCACGCAGTTAACAGCAGGGAAGATGCGCTTGTTGCTGAGCGTGCGGTCGAGCTGCAGCTCCATATTGCCAGTACCTTTGAACTCTTCGAAGATTACTTCATCCATTTTGCTGCCAGTGTCGATGAGAGCTGTAGCGATGATGGTGAGCGATCCGCCACCTTCAATGTTGCGTGCTGCGCCGAAGAAGCGCTTGGGCTTCTGCAGGGCGTTGGCATCAACACCACCGGTGAGAATCTTGCCGCTGGCAGGAGCTACGGTGTTGTAGGCGCGTGCCAGTCGGGTTATGGAGTCAAGGAAGATGACTACGTCGTGGCCGCATTCCACCATGCGCTTTGCTTTCTCCAGCACAATGCCTGCAATCTTCACATGGTTGCTGGCAGGCTCGTCAAAAGTGGAGGCGATGACTTCGGCATTGACGGTGCGGGCCATGTCGGTTACCTCTTCGGGACGCTCGTCGATGAGCAGCATCATAAGGTAAGCCTCTGGATGATTGGCAGCGATGGCGTTGGCAATGCTCTTCATGAGCATTGTCTTGCCTGTCTTGGGCTGTGCTACAAGGAGTGCGCGCTGTCCCTTGCCGATAGGTGCAAAGAGGTCTACCACCCGCGCAGAGAGGGAGTCGGAACCGTCACCCTTGCAAAGCTTGAATTTTTCATCGGGGAAGAGCGGTGTGAGGTGCTCAAAAGAGAGGCGGTCTCTTACCTCATCGGGGGTAAGGCCGTTTATCTTGTTGACTTTGAGAAGGGTGAAAACTTTCTCGTTCTCGCGCGGGGCCCGTACGGGACCTTCCACCACGTCGCCCATCTTTAGTCCGTATAGCTTGATTTGCTGTGGTGAGACAAAAATGTCGTCGGGCGAGTTGAGATAGTTGTAGTCTGCCGAGCGCAGGTAGCCCTGCCCCTCAGGCGTGATTTCAAGAACTCCTGAGCTTACTATGGCTTCACCGAAGTCATAGGCTTGGTGAGTGTTACGTGCCAAGGTGAAAGTATTCTTACGGTCTGCTTTTGCTGAAGACTTGGGGTCAGACTCGGGTTCTGCTGCATGCTGTGATTCAGCATCAACAGTTGCTGATTCTGCTTGATCTTGCTGTTCTGCGGATATCTGCAGTCCGAGGGCTTCTTCGGCAGAGGGTATATCTTGCAGGATAATGAAGTCAGACTCTTCCTCTTTCTTATTTTTCGTGTTCTGTGACTCGGTGGTAGCGACAGGCTTTTCTTCGGCGGGTATCTCGTCAAAGAGCGTTGCTGTAGGCAGTGATACGTCAGAACTTTTCTCCTTCTCCTTGCTTGCATTTACATCAGCTTTCTCAGTGCCTGTCGCTGAATTTTTGCGCGGTCTTCCACGGCGCTTGGACTCAGGCTTCACTTCAGCCTCAGTCTCAGCAGTGGATTCGGGAGTTTCCTGTTCTTTCTTCACTTTAGGTGCAGATTCCTTTTCCCCAGTACTTTTGCGTGGTCTTCCGCGGCGCTTTGGCTCAGGCTCAGATGTGGTTGCCTGCTCTGTATCCTTATCAGAGTTGTTCTTTGGCTCAGGCTTTTTGCCAGAGTCGTTTATGCGTGGACGCTTACCGCGACGCGACTCGTTTGTGTTCTGTGAACCCTGTAAAGCCTTCTCATCAATAATCTTATAGGCAATGTCTTGCTGTGAGTCAGATTGCTTAATCTTAATGCCCAGCGATTGGGCGATGGAACGTATCTCGCTGTCTGATTTGCGAAGAAGTTCCTCTAGCTCGGTAATTTGCATAAAAAATAGTTTGAAAACTCGCTCCACGGTCAATGGTGCCGCGGTAACGGTTTTGTTTTCGTCAAAAATTATATATGTGTTAGGAATAATTCCAAGCGCGCTTACTTATATAATAATGTACGCGTGAGGGCAGGTCATCCTGCCATAGTTGCTTGAAATCGGATGCAAAGGTAGGCACTTCCTCCGAAATGACCAAATTTTACACGGCATTTTTAACAAGGCAATGTATGTGGGGAGGGAGCGCAGATGCTATTGCTGGTCGGTAAGTCGCTTGCTGATATAGCGGACGGGATACCATGAGACGAGGAAGGAAACGGCGACAACAGTGGCAAAGACGATGACGATGTCCCATGGGTTTATGATGACGGGATAGGCTTCCACTATGAAAGCCCCGGTCTTGTCGCCAAGCTTGAGGAAGCCGTATTGCTGTTGCAGGGCGCATAAGACAAGACCGGCAATGATGCCGAGCAAAGCTCCGGAGAGACTGATGATGCGGCCCTCGAGGAGAAAAATCTTTTGTATTTGGCTGCTGTTGGCCCCGAGATTGCGGAGGGTTGCTATGTCCTTCTTCTTCTCAATAATGAGCATACTGAGCGAACCGACGATGTTAAAGCTGGCAACGAACAGGATGAACGTTAGGAAAATGTAGGCAAGATATTTCTCCACTTTCATAATGCGGAATACGTCTTCCTGCTGTTCATAGCGGTCAACAACCCTCAGACCTTTGCCCAGGGCCTGCTGTATCTGCTTTTTTGCTTCGCCGGTGGGGGTGCCATAGCGCAGTTTTATTTCAAGGGATGAGGCCTCGCCGTCTTTGTCAAACATGCGCTGAGCAAAGTCGAGCGAGCAGAGCAGGTAGTCCTGGTCGTATTTCTTTTGTCCTACGGAGAATACCACGCCTGGTGAGTTGAGCTCGTCCATGTTGAAATTCTCGTCGGGAGCCATAAGGTTTACCCTGGCACCGGCAGCAGGGGTGTAAATCAGTAGCGGATCGATGAAGTCGGCATCCATGCCCAATGCAGCCGCAAGACGCAGTCCCGGTATGCCGAACTCCATCACGTCGGCATGGAGCATGAAGCGACCGGGGCCATAGAGAATCTGGCTGATGTCGGTGGTATGTGAATAGTTGTCGTCCACTCCCTTAAGTGTGACCATGGCCTGACGGCCGTTGTAGCGGGCGAGGGCACGTTGCTCAAGAGAAGCTGATGTGGCTTCTACGCAGCTTAGTGTCTTTAATTTTTTCAGCTCAGGCTTGTCCAGGCTGAAAGTCTTACCTTCAACAGGCACAATCTTCAGCTCGGGGTCGAAGGCGGTGAAGAGCGATGCCACCAGCCCATGGAAGCCATTGAAGATTGAGAGTACGCACACCAGGGCCATAGTGGCCACAGCTACGCCCAGCACCGATACTATGGAGATGATGTTGATGGCGTGGTGGCTCTTGCGGGCAAAGAGATAGCGGCGTGCTATGTAGAAGGGAAAAGCCAAGGGAATTTACAATTGGATGATTTACAATTTGGTAAACCAGTGGACGATAAGGTAACTCCTTGTTAACTTGTCAACTATTTTTTCAGCAGTTCATCAATGCGCTCCATTTGGTCGATGGTGTCGTCGACGAAGAAACGCAGCTCGGGGATGATGCGAAGCTGGTGGCGCAGGCGCTGGCCGAGGTCGTAGCGCACAGTGCGTATGTTAGCCGTAACGTTGTTGACTATCTCCTGCGCCTTGGCGGAGGGGAATATGCTTAGATACACATTGCAGTAGCTGAGGTCTGGCGATACCCGGCAACCGCTTACGGTTACCATGACGCCGCGCATTCCCTTGGCCTGGAGGAGAAACATCTCGCCAAGCTCTTTCTGTATCAGTCGACTTATCTTTAGTTGTCGGGTGGAATCCATGTTGAGTAGGGGGTTATGTGTGCAGCATAGCCAAGCTGTGTCACACCGTGTTTACTTTTTTCTGATTAAAGGCTAGCTGATCTGGCTGCCAGGTTTGACATTGCTGAGGGTGGTTGTTACAATGGCGGAGCCATCCCAGTTGGTTGCGGAGAGAATCATGCCTTCGCTCACGAGGCCGTTCTTAAACTCGCGCGGTGCGAGGTTGGCCACAAAGAGCACTTGTTTGCTTTTCAGCTGCTCAGGCTCATACCACTGGGCTATGCCGCTTACTATGGTGCGCTTTTGCATGCCATCGTCAATGAGGAACTTGAGCAGTTTCTTCATCTTTGGCACTCGCTCACATTCCAGCACGGTGCCCACGCGGATGTCCAGCTTGAGGAAGTCGTCGAAGGCGATATTCTCCTTCACTGCCTCTACCTTGTATTCGGCCTCCATATTGGCCTTGAGGGTATCCTCCAGTTTCTTGGTCTGGGCAGCAATCACGTCGTCCTCAATCTTGCTGAACAGCAGACTGGGCTTGCCCAGCTGTTTGCCTGCGGGCAGCAGGGTGGTGCTGCCAAGTTGCTCCCAGCTGAAGGTGTCCATCTGCAGCATTTCTCTGAGCCTACGGCTGCTGAAAGGTAGGAATGGTTCAAAGGCGATGGCGAGGTTGGCTGTCAGTTGCAGCGAGATATTGATGATGGTCTTCACGCGCTCAGGATCAGTCTTGATTACCTTCCATGGTTCGCTGTCGGCAATGTATTTGTTGCCGATGCGTGCCAGGTTCATGGCCTCTTTCTGGGCGTCGCGGAACTTGAAGTTGTCAAGCAGGTTCTCCAGGCGGCTCTTGATTCCGTCAAACTCATTGAGCGTTTCGCGGTCGAAGTCGTTGAGGTCACCGCATGGGGGCACCTGACCGTCGTAGTATTTCTGCGTGAGCTGCAGGGCGCGGTTTACGAAGTTGCCGTAAACGGCCACCAGCTCGTTGTTGCATCGTGCCTGGAAGTCTGCCCAGGTAAAGTCGTTGTCCTTGGTCTCAGGGGCATTGGCGGTGAGCACGTAGCGCAGTTCGTCCTGACGGTCGGGCAGCTCATCGAGGTATTCGTTGAGCCATACGGCGTAGTTCTTGCTGGTGGAAATCTTGTTACCCTCAAGGTTAAGGAACTCGTTGGCAGGCACATTGTCGGGCAGGATATAGTCGCCGTGCATCTTGAGCATGGTAGGAAACACAATGCAGTGGAACACGATATTGTCCTTGCCGATGAAGTGTACGAGGCGTGTCTCGGGATCTTTCCACCATGTCTCCCAGCTGCCCAGTTCCGGACGCTGCCGGCATAGTTCCACAGTATTGGAAATATAGCCGATGGGCGCGTCAAACCATACGTAGAGCACCTTGCCCTCGGCGCCCTCCAGCGGCACGGGGATGCCCCACTCAAGGTCGCGTGTCACGGCACGGGGCTTGAGGCCGCCGTCAAGCCATGACTTGCACTGCCCATAGACATTGGGCCTCCACTCCTTATGCTCATTGAGAATCCACTCCTCCAGCCAGGGCTGCGCCTGGTCCAGCGGCAGATACCAGTGCTTGGTGGCTCGCCTGACGAGAGGGTTGCCGGTTTCTGCGTTGTAGGGATTGATAAGTTCCTCAGGCGAGAGGGTGGCGCCGCATTTCTCGCACTGGTCGCCGTAGGCGTCGGTGTTATGGCATCGGGGGCATTCGCCCTTGATGTTGCGGTCGGTGAGGAAGTGACCGGTCTGTTCGTCGTAGAATTGCTCAGTGGTCTGCTCCACCAGCTTGCCTTCGTCGAAGAGCTTGCGGAAGAAGTCGCTGGCCACCTTATGGTGGGTGTCGCTGGTAGTGCGGCTATACACATCAAAACTGATGCCGAAGCGTTCAAACGACTCTTTGATGAGGTTGTGATAGCGGTCCACCACCTGCTGGGTGGTGATGCCCTCTTTGCGTGCGCGGATAGTCACGGGTACACCGTGCTCGTCGCTGCCGCCTACGAATATTACATCCTCGCCCTTCAGGCGGAGATAGCGGGCATAGATATCTGCCGGCACATACACACCTGCCAGGTGGCCGATATGCACGGGACCGTTGGCGTAGGGGAGTGCCGAAGTGATGGTCGTTCTCTTGAATTTTCTTGTCATTGTTACCTTATATATTAATTTAGGTGCAAAGGTACACAAAAGTTGGGAGTTAAGAGTTAGGAGACAGGAAAATTTGAAAAACCTCAAAAAACTAACTATGGAGATATAAGGAGATAAAAGGAGTTCTAAGGAGAAAAAGGACGACAGTCATTCCGGACTTGGCAAAAAATTGCCGCTTCGCTCTCAAAGGCTCTTGCAAGTTTCGCTCCGGCTTTGCCGACAGCGAAAGAGCCTTTTCGCGATGCCTATGGCATTCAGATTTCAAATAATAACTCGTTTTCGTTATACTAATTCGTGTTATTCGTGAGATTCGTGTTTGCTTATGTCCACCTCCGGACTTGGTTAACGTTTATTGGTTATTGGTTAACGTATGAAGCCGGACTTGGCAATAAATTTCAATTTTCAATTTTCAAATATCAAATATTTATCAGTTTATATGTAATTTTGCTGCGCAAATATGACTAAGCGCAATCACACCTTTGATTTTCTCTGCGGCCTGTGCATCGTGCGGATGGTGATGCTTCACACATTCCAGTACACGGGCTTTACCGTCCAGCCTTGGTGGAAGGAGCTTATGGACTGGAGTTTCTATCTCATGTGCTTCTTCTTCTTCAAGGCCGGCTATTTCAATCGCACCACATCAGGCCCCACACTGCCCTACCTGTGGGATCGCACCAAGCGCCTCTTGGTGCCCTATATCACCTGCGGACTCATTGGCAATGTGCTCTTCTGGCTCTTCATGTGGCTGCTGGAAGGAGAGTATTCGCGCAACCCTATCCGTTTCTTGTGGATACACACCTATAAGGTGAGCGACTTTTATGGCAATGCAGCCATGTGGTTTCTCTTCTCCTTTTACATAATGTATGTAGCCGTCCATTTCATCGGCAAGGTCAGATGGCTGAAATGGTTTGCGCTCGCCTTTCCGTTCATCAGCTACGGGCTATGGAGCGAGGGCAACCCTCTATGGATGAATCTTAACAATGTGTGCATGGGCATCTTCTTCTTCTACCTCGGCCATTGGTGGCGTTTGCTCACGGCGCGCACAGGCAGGCGCACAGAGTTCATCATCTCCGTGGTGATGCTGGCCCTTTTCGTGGTGAGCAATGTCGAGTGGCACGGAGTCTATACCATGCACTCCAACCTCTTCAGCGGCAATCCCTGGGGTGCCGTCGTCAATACAGTGCTCGTGGTGTGCGGACTGAGCGGACTCTTCCTGTCCATAAGGCTGCCGCGCGTTCCCTTGATAGGTTATGTCGGGGAGCATTCCATGGTTTATTTCGTCCTTCACTTTCCCGTGCTCTATGCCTACCGCAATATTGCCCTGCTCAATCATGTCTCGCTCAGGGGCAGCTGGGCAGACGCTGTGCTGATGCTCGTCATAGTGTTTGCTTTCTGCACCTTGGTCGTTCGGTGGTTTGAGCGCGTGCCTTTGCTGAGCGGACGATGGCCCAAGGCGCCCAGACAGGGGGCAGGAGCGTTAAACAGCGAAAAAATAGGCTTTTAAGGCCTTTTTTTGACCAAAAACGGAAAAAAGTATGAAAAAAGTTGAAATTTCCTATAAAATATTTGGAGGTAATAATTGATATTGCGATATTTGCATTAGTTTATTGACGTAATAACGAAAATTTATTCTATTAACTAACTACTAACAATTTTTTTTAACTAAAAATTATGACAAAGACAGAATTGATTGCAGCAATCGCTGCAGGCGCAGGCATCTCCAAGGCTGCTGCAAAGAAGGCTCTTGACACTACCACCGCTACCATTGCAGGTGCTGTTAAGAAGGGTGACAAGGTTGCTCTCGTTGGTTTCGGTACTTTCAGCACTACCGTGCGTAAGGCCCGCACTGGCGTTAACCCCGCTACCGGCAACAAGATTGAGATTGCCGCCAAGAAGGTTGTTAAGTTCAAGGCTTCTGCCGCTATCCTCGGCTAATCCCCTAACAGAGATTCTAAGAGAAAATAATTGTTCCCGCGAGGCTCAATGCTTCGCGGGAGCTTTTTGTCTATGGCAATCATACGGCATAAATAATGTCTCCCGTTGTTATGGCCGCGAGCAACTGCAGTTTTCCTGCGTATTTGCAAAATCTAAATTAGTGTAGCAGCATTCTAAACGCGTGCTCGTGAAATAATTCAGCTGAATTAAAAATGGTAATGATATGGATTTTGGCACAGATTACTCATAATGCAGCCAATACTGACTGCGTTAGTTGTATGTTTATTGCATAGCAGCGTTGATTAGAATAGACATGAGACTTTTATTCCGAGTCTTTTGCGCGATCATTGCCTAAGTTTAATCTAATCCCGTTCAAAAAAGTTTTAATCCCGTGGAAAAATAAACTAATCCCGTGAAGAAAGATTTTAATCCCGTGGAAGCTGGCATTTTCCACGGGATTAGATTTCGTTTCAAGGCTTTTAGATTTCGTTTCAAGGCTTTTAGTTTTGGTTTCCACAGGACCAAATCACCCTGCATGTTAAATCGTCTGTTTTTCATCTCTTTAACCGAAATAATGCAGGAATGTATGCAAAAAACATTTTATTTTTTATTATAGGCAATGACACAGATGTTGGCACAGAGAGAGCATGACTATTTCGCAGAGACTGTAATCTCTGCCAACTGCTATATTGTTGCCATAATTTAAGTTGAATTATTCCGTGAGTTCGAATTTAGATTTCACGGGCACGAAGATAAATTTCACGAGTTCGTGTTTAGATTTCACGAAGACGCGAGAAACGGTCTGTTGGGCGGGAACAGCCTATTGTAAGATGGGCTCTGTAGGATAAGATATCGATTTAGCTGTCACTTTCGTCCTGCAGTATGGGTTCAAGGAGGGAGGAGTCGCCATAGCTGAGGAAACGGAAGTCGTAGGAGAGGGCATAGTCATAGACCTTGCGCCAATCGTTGCCGATGAAAGCGCTGACCAAGAGGAGGAGGGTGCTCTGCGGCATGTGGAAATTGGTGATGATGCGCTCTACAAAATGATAATGGTAGCCTGGGGCTATGATGATTTGGGTGCTGGTGTGGAGGACGTCGGTGCGGTTGAGGTCCATCCAGGCGAGAATGGCGCTAAGACATTTAGAGTTGAGAGTTGAGGGTTGAGAGTTTATTTGGTGTTCTTGGCCACTCTCTCCCTGGCGGGGGGAGTGCATTGGCTCTGTTTCCTCATAGGGTTCCCACTGGGTGACATGGAGATCCTCTTCGGTGAGCTGGGGGTTGCGCATGAGCTTGCGGCCGATATAGTAGAGGCTCTCGATGGTGCGTACGGAGGTGGTGCCTACGGCTGTGCAGCGGCAGCCGTGGGCGAGCAGTCGCTCAATGGTGTGGCGGTTGACGAAGATGTATTCGGAGTGCATCTCGTGGTCCTGCATCTCTTCGCTCTTGACGGGCTTGAAGGTGCCGGCGCCGACGTGGAGCGTGACCTCATCACGCTCGATGCCCTTGGCATCGAGGGCTCGGAAGACGGCGTCGGTGAAATGAAGGCCGGCTGTGGGGGCGGCAACGGAACCGTCAATCTTGGAATAGACGGTCTGATAGGTGCGCTTGTCGCTCTCCTCGGTTGCGCGGTTGAGATAGGGTGGTATGGGCAGTTCTCCGGCAAGCTCGAGGACTTCGGAGAAGGAGAGAGTGCCCCCGGAGTCCCCCTCTGACTCCTCCCTCAAGGGGGAGGAAGGGCCCCAAGTGAAGCGGATGATAAAGCTGCTGCCTTGCTGGCCGACGATTTCGGCGCGGAGGGTGACGGTGCCGAGGGTGAGGGTAAGCGGACCGTCGTGCCACTTCTTCTTGTTGCCGATAAGGCAGAGCCATTGGCAGCTGGCGCGCTGCTGGAAATTGTCCTGATAGTCGCGGGGAAGGTAGGGCTCAAGGCAGAATATCTCGATGAGGGCGCCAGTGGGCTTGCGGAAGCGGAGCCGCGCCTGGATGACCTTGGTGTTGTTATAGATTAGCAGTGCACCGGTGGGCAGGAAGTCGCCTATCTGGCTGAAGGTGTGCTGGCTGATGAGACCCTTGCGATAGACAAGGAGCTTCGACTGATCGCGCTGCGGCATGGGATAGCGTGCTATGCGCTCGGGGGGCAGCTCATAGGTATAGTCGGTAATATGAATGTGCTTTGGAGACAAGAGAGGGTGGAGGTTTTAGGTTTTGCAAATTGCTGGTTGAAAATTATTGCCAAGCCTGGAGGGACTTGGCAATAATTATTTATCGGTTAACGGCTATAGGTTATTGTCCTACAGATACTTTTTGAGCACTTTTACGTTGACTTTCTCGTTGATGTGGGCGATGGCCTGTTCTTTTATCTGGCGGACGCGCTCACGGCTGAGACCGAGGATCTGTGCCACCTCCTCTGCGGTTTTCTCGCGTTCTCCGATGCCGAAAAGCATGGTGAGGACGCGCTGTTCCTTCTGGGTAAGGCACTGGAGGGCGACATTGAGGTCGCGGGCGAGCGACTCATGCTCCATGCGATCGTCGGTGGGCTTGTCGTTCTCGTAGGTCATGTTGTCGGCCATGGTGGTGGTCTCGTCGTTCTGGTAGGGGGTATCGACGGATATCTTCTTGCCTGTGTTGCCCATGGCCATGGCTACCTTCTCGACGTCGGCGTCAACGAGCTCGGCGAGTTCCTCGGGTGACGGCTCGCGCTGATTGACCTGCTCAAACTCCACGCGGGCTTTGTTGAGCTTGCTCTGGAATCCTACCTGGTTGAGGGGCATGCGGACGATACGGCTGTTTTCGCTGATGGCCTGGAGGATGCTCTGGCGTATCCACCACACGGCGTAGCTGATAAACTTGAAGCCGCGGGTCTCGTCGAATTTCTCGGCAGCACGGATGAGGCCGATGTTGCCCTCGTCGATGAGGTCGTTGAGCGAGAGCCCCTGATTGCTATACTGCTTTGCCACGCTGACCACGAAACGGAGGTTGGCGCATACGAGTTTCTCCATGGCGGCCATGTCGCCCTTGTGGATTTGCTGGGCGAGCTGCACTTCCTCCTCGGTGGAGATCATGGGTATGCGACTGACTTCGCTGAGGTAGCTGCCGATGCCTGCTTCCTGGCGGTTGGTAATTCCCTGAACAATCTTTAGTTGGCGCATATTGCTGGTAAAAATAAAAAATTGGTGTGCAAAATTAGTAAAAGCGTGTCGGAAATTCGAATTTTTGGCATGCTTTTTTCGCTTTTTCTGTTAAGAAAGGTTTATTTTTATGGGCTCTCAGTCGGAAAAGTCGGTCTTTTGCAATTTGGTATGGTGTTTTTTCTTGCTGAAGAACCACACTATGCCGATGAGGGTGACGCCGATGGCTATGGCGTAACTTAGGTTATGGTTGAGGGAGAATCCCTCTGGGGCGATGCAGATATAGCTGCTGCATACGAGCATCATGAAGATGCAGGGCACGAGGGTTATCCAGTAGGCTTTGCGGTGACGGGCGAGCCATACGGTGACTGCCCAGAAGGTGAAGATGCTCAGGGTCTGGTTGGACCACCCGAAGTAGCGCCACAGTACATCGAAGTTGATGAACATGAGTGCCAGTGCTCCTGCGAAGAGGGGTATGCAGATGATGAGACGCTTGTAGATCTTGTCTTGCTTGAGGTGGAGTATATCGGCGGTGATGAGTCGGGCGGAGCGGAAGGCTGTGTCGCCGGTGGTGATGGGGGCTGCCACCACTCCGAGGATGGCGAGCACGGCGCCCACGGTGCCGAGCCACGAATGGCAGATGCCGTTGACGAGCAGGGCGGGGTTCATCTTGCCGGTGTCTGGGTCGGTCATGTAGTTGAGGAGTTTCTCATAGGGGGTGTCGCCGCCGGCGGGCAGCGAGTCGGCGAACTTGATGGCTGCTGCTGCCCAGATGAGTGCTACGAGGCCCTCGGTGATCATGGCGCCGTAGAAGATGCGGCGTCCGAGGCGCTCATTTTGCATGCAGCGCGCCATCATAGGGCTCTGGCTGGCGTGGAAGCCGCTGACGGCTCCGCAGGCTATGGTGATGAAGAGGCCCGGGAAGAGGGGCATGGTGCCTATGGGGTGATGGTTGGTGAAGGCGTCGGTGACCTCAGGTATGTTGCCGTCGCAGAAGAAGATGCCGCCGAAGAGTCCGCCTGCCATGATGAGCAGGGCGAAGCCGAAGACGGGATAGAGGTTGCCGATTATCTTGTCGATGGGCAGCAGGGTGGCGAGCATGTAGTAGGCCATAATGAGGGCTACCCAGAAGATGACGCCTCCGAAGTTGTCGGTGATATTGTTGAGGAGGCTGGCAGGGGTGGTAATGAAGACGGCTCCCACGAGGATTAGCAGCACGAGGGTGAAGACACGCATAATATGGCGAGCTGTGCTGCCGAGCTGGTCGCCTATCATCTCAGGCAGGCTCACGCCGTTGCTGCGCAGTGACAGCATGCCGCTCATATAGTCGTGGACGGCTCCGCCGAAGATGCAGCCCAGCACTATCCAGAAGAAGGCGGCGGGGCCGAAGAGGATGCCTTGTATGGCTCCGAAGATGGGGCCTGTGCCGGCTATGTTGAGGAACTGAATGAGGAATACCTTCCATGTGGGCATGGGGATATAGTCCACGCCGTCTTGATGGGTGAAGCATGGGGTCTTGGCCTTAGGGTTGGGGCTGAATACGCGTTCAACTATGCGACCGTAGATGAGGTAGCCAAGGATGAGGAGCACGAAGCTGGAGATGAAGGTTATCATTGTGGGGGGATGTGAAATATGTGTTTTTTTGACGCGCAAAAGTAATACTTTGTTTTGACATGGAGTTGATTTGTGCACGTTTTTATTGACTAATATAGTCACGGAGTGGTGAAAATTCAAAAAATGTCAAAAAAAATGCAGGTGCGGAGGCGCACCTGCATTGCGTAGGGTAAGGTTAGTAAGGATTGTTATTTCAGGACTTTGCGTCCGTTGACTATATAGATGCCCTTGGGCGCGGTGCGCCATATCACTGGGCGTCCGTGGAGGTCAAAGACCTTGGTGTCGGGGTCGAGGGTGTCGGCCTTCAGGTTGGTGACTGCCACGGGCTCGGAGATGGTGAAGATGCCGTTGACATATACGAGGTAGTAGTTGCGTGCCTCTCCTCCGCTGACGGTGATGGGGTATGTGCCCATGGGGCTGTCGGCGGTGACGGCACACTGTATGGTGGGCGCTGTCAGTAGCACGCTCTCGTCATCGCTGCCCTTCCATCCGCTATAAGTGATGGTGAGATCGGGTGAGATTTCATCGTCTTCGTGGCGCTCCTTGTCGTCGGCAGTGACGGTAAGGGGCGCCTGCGTGATGGTGAAGGTGGCGTTGTCGGTGTCCTTGTATGCCCCCTTGCCGGTGACGGTCACGGTAGCGGTGCCCACATCATGATTGTCGCTGATGGCGAGGTCGTAGTCTTCTCCCTCCAGGAGTGTGGATTCTCCATCTGCCACTGTCACCTCGGGGGTGATATCCTCAGCGCTATACTCAAAGGTGGCGGGGGTGAGGGTTATCATGTCGCCGGTGATGGATGTCTTGGTAAAGGTGAAGGACTGAGTCATCGCTTCGCTCCATGTGCCCTTGCTGTCGGCCACTCGCCATGAGATGGTGTGGTCGCCCTCGTCGAGGTGGCTGATGGTGACGGGCAGCGCGGCAGTGGGGTCGCTTACGGCAGCACTGGTGAAGTTGAGTGTGTCGCCGTCAATCCAATACATATACTGCGTTATGGTGAGTCCGTCTTGCTCAGCCTGGGTGGGAGTGATGAAGAAGCGTGACTCGGGTACACTCCAGATGCCTGCATCGTCCTTTACTCTCATGGTGAAGGAGTGCATGCCGGGCGTTAGGCCGAGCAGTGCTATCTCTGCGGGCGAATCGGCGAGCGACGCGCGGGTAGCTACCTTATTGTCTATCCAGTATTCGCGCTCTACTATCTGGGTTGCCTCCACCATGGCGTGGGGCACTATGAAGATACGTGTCTCGGGCACACTCCACAGGCCTGCATCGTCCTTGACGCGAGCGGTGAGGATATGCACTCCGGGCGCAATGTCGAGTAGTGATATCTGGGTGGGCGACTCTTCGAGGGTGGTGCGTGCAGCAATCTCGTTGTCTATCCAGTATTCACGCTCTACTATAGAGGTTGCCTCCACCATGGCGTGGGGCACTATGAAGATACGTGTCTCGGGCACACTCCACAAGCCAGCATTGTCTTTGATGCGAGTAGTGAAGAAGTGCACTCCCGGCGCGAGGTCGAGCAGCGATAGGACCATTGGCGAGTCGGTGAGATCGGTGCGTGCAGCGATTTCGTTGTCAATCCAATACTCGCGCTTCACTATCTCCGACGGCTCTGTCGTAGCGTGTGGCACTACAAAGAACCGTGTCTCGGGTGAGCTCCACAGTCCGTCGCTGTCCTGCACCCGCATGGTAAGGACATGCATACCCGGAGCCATGGCCGACACATCGAGGGTGGTGCCTGTGGCTATGGCCGTCGCCGCGCCGATGTCATTGTCTATCCAATAGACTTGCTGTGTTATGCTCTTCTGCGCCATTGTCGCCACGGAGACGAAGAGGGCGAGAAGGGTTGTTTTTATGTAATACATAAAATAATGTACTATTTGACAATTTACAATGTACAATTTACCTAGTCTTGGCTTCGTATTCTACATTGAGAGTCTTGCCGCTGACGGAGAGCTTGAGTCCCTTCACTACGGGAGTGGCGGGTATTTTGCTCCAGCCCTTGCCACCATGAATGCCTATCTCGGTGCCATCGGTGCCAACCCATACGTCGGGCTTCTGGATTTCGAAGGTGCGGGTTTCGCTGTATCCGAAGCCGTCGACATCGGTAAAGACGTCACGGCCATAATAACCTGGTCTATAGCAATTCACACCATCGGGGAGATTAGTTGAAATGCAGATGCAATTCTTGGGATATAATCCGCCAGGAAAGCGGTAGCAGTCGTTAAAGATAGTGTTTGTAAAGATGAAAGGAACTGTTGAGTTGTAGATTGGAGTTCCGTAACTAAAAATACTGTGGTCAACCTTAATGGAGCCGTTCTTAAAATAATTAAGAGAATGTATGTGGCAGTTGTTATAGAGCCAGTTGTTTGCATTGACTTCGTTTGCATCGGGGTAGCCTCTTTGTGCGTTTATAAAGATGCACTGGTCAAAATTGGCATTGGTGATGTCGCTATAGTAGCGTACGTCATTACCAAACCTTACTTTTGTGAATGTCAGTCCCTCGATGGGGGCATTGTTGGTGGTGCCGCCGACATTGACAAGGTTGTTGAAGCGGAGTCCCTGGAAGTTGAGGTCGTGTAGGGTGTTCTCGGCAAGGCCGATGGTTGTCTCGCCGTCAATGGCGCTGATATCGATTGTAAGAGAATCCACCTTCTCATAGCCTGCGCCGAAGATGCTGACAGACTTGTTGATGGGGGTGGTGCGGAATGTGCCGGCAGAAAGGGTGATGATATCGCCGTCGGCTGCTGCCTCCATGGCTGCTGCCAGTGCGTCGGCACCGGTGAAGAGGCTTACTTCGTCACCATGCTGAAGGGTGGCGGTGAGCTGGTCGTTCTGTGCTTTCGCTACGAATGCGCAGCAGAGCACGATGAGGGAAAGGAGGATTTTTTTCATAGTAGCTTAATTTATTTTGTTGTATTAAATGCGATAGGTGCAAAGATACAAATAATATTGTATCTACCAAGAATTTACGCAAAAAATTCGTAACTTTGCGGAGCGAATGAAGATAATAGCGAGGATAAAGACGGACTTCGGTAGCAAATTCGGTGTTCCGCGACAGAGCGGAATGGTGCCGCAACTGCGTGGTCGCGTGGTGTTTGAAAAGGAATACCGCGTGGCTGAGGCTGTGCGCGGACTGGAGGGTTTTGACTATGTGTGGCTTCTGTGGGATTTCAGCGAGGCGCACCGCGAGGGATGGAGCCCCACGGTCCGTCCGCCCCGCTTGGGCGGCAACGAGAGGGTAGGGGTGTTTGCCACCCGTTCGCCATTCCGTCCTAACAATATAGGTCTCTCGGCAGTCAGGCTGCTGGGCATCGATTATGACGCCAAGGATGGTCCTGTCTTGTTGGTGGGAGGCGCTGACCTGATGGACGGCACACCAATCTATGATATCAAGCCCTATCTTCCCTACACCGACGCTCACCCCGAGGCGAGGGCTGGCTTCACTCGGGGCAATGCCAATGCCGAGGGTGAGAGACTGGAAGTGGAAATCCCCAAGGCTCTTGTTCGCAAGCTGGGCGAGGAGAAGGCTGCGGCACTCCGCGGAGTGCTGGAGGCAGATCCAAGGCCACGCTATCAAGCTGACGCTGATCGTGTGTATGGCTTTACTTTCGCCGGAGAAGAGATACAATTTCGCGTGGAGGGAAAACTCCTCAAAGTCCTTAATGACCTTAAGGACACTAATGACTTTAAAGACCTTAAAAAATAATGAGACAGATACTTTCGGGCATGACTCCCAAAGAGCTGGAGGCTGTGGTTGCCGGGCTGGGGCAGCCGCGCTTTGTTGCCAGGCAGTTGGCACAGTGGCTTTATCAGAAACAGATATTCAGCTTCGACGAGATGACGAATGTCTCGAAAAAGATGCGTGAGCTGCTGGCTGAGCACTATGAGCTGGGCCGTCGAAGGCCCGTGGATAAGTCGGTGTCGAAGGACGGCACTGTTAAATACCTGTTTCCGGCGGCAGATGGTCGCACGGTGGAGGCTGTGTTCATTCCCGACCATGACAGGGCCACGCTCTGCGTCAGTTCGCAGGTGGGCTGCAAGATGGGCTGCCGCTTCTGCATGACAGGGCGTCAGGGTTTTGAGGCCAACCTCACGGCGGCTGAGATACTCAATCAGATATACTCGCTGCCTGAGCATGAGCGCCTTACTAACATAGTTTTTATGGGACAGGGTGAGCCTTTTGACAATACTGATGAGGTGATGAGGGCCTTGGAGGTGCTGACGGCCGACTGGGGCCTGGCATGGAGTCCCAAGCGCATCACGGTGTCTACCGTGGGAGTGATGAAGGGTCTCAGTCGATTCATACGAGAGAGTCGTTGCAATCTGGCTATAAGCCTGCACTTTGCCCATGGTGCTGACAGGGCAGCCCACATGCCAGCCCAGCGCCCGTATCCCATTGAGGATGTGGTGGAGATGCTACGCCATGAGGATTTCTGCCGCGACGCTGACGAGGAGAATCCACGTGAGGGCTCCCATCAGCGCAGGCTTTCGTTTGAATATATATTGTTTGAGGGCCTCAACGACAAGGTGCACCACCTGGACAAGATAGTCCGCCTGCTGCGTGGCCTGGACTGCAGGGTCAACCTCATTCCCTTCCACGCCATACCAGACAGTCCCTATATGGGAGCATCTGCCGAGAAGCTGATGCACACCCGCAACTATCTTACCTCCAAGGGACTTTTTGCCACCGTGAGGGCATCGAGAGGGCAGGATATTGAGGCCGCCTGTGGATTGCTCAACACCAGGCACAAGGGCGAAAAAAGGTAAATCTTTTTGCCGTTAATAAAAAAAGTGCTACTTTTACACTTCGAAATTGAAAACCACAAGACTATTATGGATAAGATAAGAATCGGTATTACCCACGGCGACCTCAACGGAGTGGGCTATGAGATAATCCTCAAGGCGTTTGCCGACGCCGAGCTGAGCAACTGCTGCGTGCCTATTGTCTACGGTTCGCCACGCGCTGCCATATACTATCGTAAGAATCTTAACCTGCAGACCAACTTCAAGTCGGTCAGCTCTGCCAAGGATGCCGATGCCGGCATGCTCAATATGGTGGTGTGTATAGAGGATGAGGTGAAGATTGACGTTGGCCAGCCCACTGAGGAGAGCGGCCGGGCAGCACTCATATCGCTGCAGAGGGCCGTGGCCGACTATAAGGAGGGTCTGATAGACGCCATTGTCACTGCGCCCATCTGCAAGGCAGCCATCCACGGTGAGGCCTTCCCTTTCAGCGGCCACACTGAGTATCTGGAGAGCGAGTTCGGCTCCAAGGGCGATGCCCTGATGATACTGATGAACCCCGTGATGCGAGTGGCACTGGCCACCACCCACCTGCCAATGAAGGATGTGGCTGCCGCCATCACCCAGCAGAGGGTGGAGCAGTGTATAGCCCAGCTGCATAAGTCGCTGAAGCGCGACTTCCTCATCAGCACACCGCGCATTGCCGTGCTGAGCCTCAATCCCCACTGCGGCGACGGCGGCCTACTGGGCCAGGAGGAGCAGACGGCCATAGAGCCTGCCATCAGCGCCCAGCGCGCCAATGGTGTGCAGTGCTTCGGACCCTATGCTGCCGACGGATTCTTCGGCGCTGGCATGTATAGCCATTTCGATGCCGTGCTGGCCATGTATCATGACCAGGGGCTGGCACCCTTTAAGGCTCTGGGCTCCGACGACGGAGTGAACTTCACCGCTGGACTTGACGTGGTGCGCACATCACCGGGCCACGGCACAGCCTACGACATTGCCGGCAAGGGAGTGGCTGATGAGAACCCCCTGCGCCAGGCCATCTATGCCGCCATCGACATAGTGGGTAACCGCCGCTCCGACGACGAGGCTTCGGCCAATCCCCTGAAGATTATAGTTAATGAGCGCCGCGAACGCGGTCGCCGTGATGCTGAGCCTGCAGAGTAAGCCGGCTGCCTGGGCATGGAGAGGAAGTACACCGAGCGCCTGAGCCAGGCAAGGGTGAGCCGCATATGTCAGATACTCAATGCGGAGCTCTTTCAGCAGGAGGCATTCCTTCAGCAGGGGCTCACTGCTCGTATGCTGGCAGAGCGCAACGGTATTTCCATGCAGGACATATCGGCCGTATGCGCCGAGTATTTCGGCGGCAGTTTTGCCATGCTGCTTCAGAGGCTCCGCGTGAGGAAGGTGTGCCGCATGCTCAGCAGCAGGGAGTATGAGCGCGTGAGCTGCGAGAACATAGGCCTGCGCTGCGGATTCTCCAGCCGGCAGAGCCTCTACAATGCCTTCCGGCGCCAGAAGGGTATGACACCTGAGGGATACAGACAGAAAAACCTTAATAACAATGAAAAGAATAGCAATACTGATGACAGTAGCACTGTTGATGGGTAGCGGCGCCAAGGCTGCTGCACCCGAAGATGACTTTGAGTACACCAACGAGCGCTTTGCCGACCTGCAGATGCTGCGCTACAAGGTGCACGGTTTTGAACAGCTCAGCCTGCGCGACAAGCAGCTTGTCTATTACCTTAGCGAGGCCTCGCTCTGCGGTCGCGATATCCTCTTCGACCAGAACGGAGCCTACAATCTGCGCATTCGCAAGATGCTGGAGACCGTCTATACCGACTATCAGGGCAACCGCCAGAGCGACGACTTCAAGGCTATGGAGGTCTATCTCAAGCGCGTGTGGTTCTCCAACGGCATCCACCATCACTACGGCTGCGAGAAATTTGTGCCTGGCTTCAGCGAAGCGTTTTTCCGCAATGCGCTGAAGAGCGTAGATGCCAAGAAGCTGCCGCTGGCCAAAGGTCAGACCGTTGACCAGCTCTGCGATGAGGTGTTCCCCGTAATCTTCGATCCCACACTGATGAAGATGCGCGTCAACCAGAAGGACGGCGAGGACCTCATCAAGACCTCCGCCTCCAACTACTACGGCGACGGAGTCACTCAGGCTGAGGCCGAGGCTTTCTATGATGCGCAGAAGGACACCACCGACCAGGAGCCCGTGATGTACGGCCTCAACAGCCGCCTCGTGAAGAAGGGCGGCAAGCTTGTGGAGCAGCGCTGGACAGCCGGCGGACTCTATGGCTCCGCCATCAAGAAGATAATCTATTGGCTCGACAAGGCAGCCACCGTGGCCGACACCCCGCAGCAGAAGGCGGCCATCAACGAACTCATCAAATACTATAAGACCGGCGACCTCCGCACTTTCGACTCCTATAGCATCCTCTGGCTCAAGGACACCGAGAGCCTCGTTGATTTCACCAACGGTTTCATCGAGAGCTACGGCGACCCCCTCGGCCTTAAGGCCAGCTGGGAAGCCATCACCAATTTCAAGGATCTCGAAGCCACCAAGCGTGCCGAGAAGCTCAGCACCAACGCCCAGTGGTTTGAGGACCACTCGCCCGTTGATCCGCGCTTTAAGAAGGACGAATGCAAGGGCATCTCTGCTAAGGTGATTGTGGCAGCTATGCTCGGCGGCGACCTCTATCCCTCCACCGCCATCGGCATCAATCTGCCCAACAGCAACTGGATACGCAAGCAGCACGGCTCGAAGAGCGTGACCATCGGCAACCTCACCGACGCTTACAACAAAGCAGCCCATGGCAACGGCTTCAACGCAGAGTTCATCTGCGACCCTGTGATAACAGACATCATAGATAAATATGGTGACAACTGCGACGACCTCCACACCGACCTCCATGAGTGCCTCGGCCACGGCAGCGGCAGGCTGCTGGAGGGAGTCAGCGACGATGCCCTCAAGTCTTACGGCTCCACCATGGAGGAGGCACGCGCCGACCTCTTTGCGCTCTACTATCTCGCCGACCCCAAGCTTGTGGAGCTCGGCCTCACACCCAACATGGACGCCTACAAGAGTCAGTATTACTACCAGATGATGAACGGCCTCATGACGCAGCTTGTGCGCATCGAGCCCGGCAAGGACCTCGAGGAGGCACATATGAGAGACCGCGCCCTCATCGCCCACTGGGCGCTGGAGCATGGCAAGGCCGCTAACGTGTGCGAGCTCATCAAGAAGGACGGCAAGACCTACCTGCAGATCAACGACTACGACGCACTGCGCCAGCTCTTCAAGGAGCTGCTGATAGAGGTGCAGCGCATCAAGAGCGAGGGTGACGTGGAGGCAGCCCGCCAGCTGGTGGAGACCTACGGAGTGAAGGTTGACCCTGAGCTCCACAAGGAGGTGCTCGCCCGCTACCAGGCACTCAACATAGCGCCCTACAAGGGATTCATCAATCCCGTCTATACACCTGTCACCGACGGTAAGGGCAACATCACCGACGTTAAGGTCAGCTACACCGAGGGCTATGCCGACCAGATGCTCCGCTATTCCCGCGACTACGGATTCCTGCCCTTTAAAAATTGAAAAATACAATAAGGGTAAACTCCTTAAATTCTTCAATCCTTAGATGGTCAATTGTCAATCAGTTAAGCAGTCTCTCCGCTCCATGATGAACGGCCCTCTGTCGCAGTCAATGCGTGAGAAGGGGCTGGCTTACCGCGTGATTTTCGGAGTGGAGTGGCCTCGCCTTATGGAGTTGGCGCAGGAGATAGGCAAGGACCATCAGTTGGCGCAGGACCTCTGGAAGGAGGACATCCGCGAATGCCGTCTGCTTGCCGGACTGGTGCAGCCGGTGGAGACATTCTATCCCGAGATAGCCGACATATGGGTGGAGTCGATGCACTATCCCGAGGAGGCGCAATACACTGTGCTCTCGCTCTTTCAGCATCTGCCCTATGCCTCTCAGAAGGCCTTTGAGTGGGTGGCGTCATCCGACGAGATCCACCAGTTGTGCGGCTTCCTGCTGCTGGCGCGCCTGTTTATGCGGGGCAATCCGCTGATGCGCCAGTCGGAGGTGGAGTATCTGGACCAGGCATCGGCGGCACTGGGCGCCAAGAGCCTGGCCGTGAGGAAGGCAGCCTATGATTCACTGCTGAAATATTCGCTCGTCGGAGCCGAACAGGAAGCTATGGTAGACAAAGTGCTGCGCTCTCTGGAGGACACCGCCGATTAAGGCAGGCAATATTTTGCTGTTTGCAGATAATTGATTAACTTCGCTCGTCGGTAGCAAGATATCAGAACATCGAGAAATATTTTAAAAATTGAAAAATTAAAAAATGGAAAAACTTCAATAAGATTGAAAAATTGAAAAATTGAAAAATTAAAAAATTAAAAAATTGAAATTGAATTCTTAAACTCTTAAACCCTTAAACTCTTGAACTCCTTGAACTCTTGAACTCTTAAACTCTTAAACTCTTCAATTCTTAAACTCTTCAATTCTTAAACTCTTCAATCCTTCAACTCTTTAATTCTTAAATTCTTCTTAACATAACCAGCAATCCCATGACAAAAGGAAAAGTAGATGCCCTGCTGGGCATAGTCTTCGGCGATGAAGGCAAGGGAAAGGTAGTAGATTATTTCACTCCGCAGTATGATGTGGTGGCACGCTTTGCCGGCGGTCCCAATGCCGGCCACACCATAATCTTCGACGGCAAGAAGTTTGTGCTGCGCTCCATTCCCTCCGGCATCTTCTGCGAGGGCAAGATAAACATCATTGGCAACGGTTGCGTGCTGGCCCCCGACCTCTTCATGGCAGAGGCCAATGAGCTGGAGGCTGCCGGCTACGACATCAGGAGCCGCCTCCATATCTCCAAGCGCGCCCACCTCATACTGCCCACCCATCGCGCCCTCGACCGCGCCTACGAGGCAGCCAAGGGCAAGAACAGGATAGGCACCACCGGCAAGGGCATAGGCCCTACCTATAGCGACAAGGCTGCCCGCACCGGTCTGCGTGTGGGTGATATCCTCAGCAATTTTGAGGAGAAATATGCCGCCGTCAAGGCACGCCATGAGCAGATACTCCGCAACATGGGCTATGAGTATGACATCGCCGACGAGGAGAAGCTCTGGATGAAGGGAGTGGAGTATATGAAGACCTTCCCCCTCACCGATAGCGAGAATGAGCTCAACGCCCTCCTCCAGGAGGGCAAGAGCGTGCTCGCCGAAGGCGCCCAGGGCACGATGCTCGACATCGACCATGGCACCTATCCCATGGTGTCCTCCTCCAGCACCACCACCGGCGGCGTCTGCACCGGTCTCGGCGTACCCCCGTCAAGGATTGCCGACGTGTTCGGCATCTTCAAGGCCTACAGCACGCGTGTGGGCTCCGGGCCGTTCCCTGTGGAGCTCTTCGACGCCACCGGCGACCGCATCCGCGAGATAGGCCATGAGTACGGAGCCGTCACCGGCCGCAACCGCCGCTGCGGATGGCTCGACCTCGTGGCGCTGAAGTATGCCGTGCAGGTCAACGGCGTCACCCAGCTCATCATGATGAAGAGCGACGTGCTTGACGAGTTCCCCTCCATCAAGGTCTGCACCGCCTATCGTTCGCTAACCGCTGACCGCTCAACGCTCACCGAGGTACCCTACGACCTCGGCGGATGTGAGGCAGTCTATGAGGAGCTGCCCGGCTGGCATACCGACATCACCGGTGCCACCTCCTACGACCAGCTGCCCCAGGCTCTCAGGGACTATGTCAAGTTCATCGAGGACTACATCGGCATACCCGTCACCATCGTCAGCGTGGGCCCCGACCGCAACGCTACGATAGTCAGGAGTTGATGTTCTGCAAATAAAATAAACCAGTCTGCTATGCTGACCTGCAGGAAGGCTCTCGCGGTGTTGTTGCTGCTTATGGCGGTACCCACCGCGAGAGCCTTTGTTTCCGTTTCCGGCGGCTTGCTCCTTCGCAACGGCGAGCCTTACCGCTTCGTGGGCACCAATCTGTGGTATGCCCCCATCCTGGCGTCCACCGGGCAGGGCGGCGACCGGCAGCGTCTGGCCCGTGAGCTCGATGCCCTGAGCGCCATCGGCGTCAGCAACCTGCGCGTGCTGGTGGGCAGCGACGGCCCGCGCGGCGTCAGGACCAAGGTGGAGCCCACGTTGCAGGAGGCCCCTGGAGTGTACAACGACACCTTGCTCGACGGCCTTGACTATTTCATGGCTGAGGCGGCACGCCGTGATATGCAGGTGGTGCTATACCTCAACAACTCGTGGGAGTGGAGTGGCGGCTATGCCTACTATCTCGAGCAGGCCGGCGAGGCCAGCGCCCCGCTGAGCAGCGAGGTGCCGTGGCAGGCATACTGCCAATACCAGAGCCGCTTCTCCACCAACCGCAGGGCGCAGCAGCTCTTCCTCGACCACGTTCGCTACATCGTCACGCGCACCAATCGTTACACCGGATTGCCCTATGCCGACGACCCCGCCCTGATGGCATGGCAGATAGGCAATGAGCCCCGCGCCTTCAGCCCAAAGGTGAAGGAGCCTTTCGCACGGTGGCTCAGCGAGACCGCCGCCCTCATCCGCTCGCTTGATGCCAACCACCTTATCAGCATAGGCTCCGAGGGCATCATAGGCTGCGAGGGCGATAGCGCACTCTATCGGCGCATCAGCTCCGACCCCAACATCGACATACTCAACCTTCATATCTGGCCCTCCAACTGGGGCTGGGCATCCAAGACCGTCGATGACGGCGACCTGGAGCGAAGCGTTGGCGAGACACTCCGCTATATCAATGTCCATGTAGCTCTGGGGCGCCAGCTGGGCAAGCCTGTGGTGATAGAGGAGTTCGGCTTTCCCCGCGACGGCGGCAGCCGCGGTGTAGGCACTCCCGTACTTGCTCGCGATATCTATTACGACTTCATCCTCTCGCGGCTGGTGGAAGCCGCCGAGAGCGGCGACAGTCCCCTGATGGGAGTCAATTTCTGGGCGTGGGGCGGCAGCGCCCTGCCGGCACATGACGAATGGATGCCCGGCGATGACTATTGCGGTGACCCGGCCCATGAGCCCCAGGGACTCTATTCCGTCTTCGCCACCGACACCACCACCCTGCGACTGATACAAAGTGCAGCCTTTATGACCAACAACCGTTAGCCGGACATTCTATTGGCTTAACATCCTTAGCTTCTTAGTATATAAATTTGTAAATCGCGAGGGAAAATCTATGCTGAGCCTGTTGTAATTTGTTCAATGGTCAATGCCGAAGGCATCGCGAGAAATTGCTTTTGAGCAATGCGCTCTTTGAGCGAGAAATTGCTTTTGAGCAATGCGCTCTTTGAGCGAGCGGCTCGTCGGCTGTCGTGCCGGGGTCCCCTTTGGGGAATTAAGAAAAGATTTCGTTGCAAGGCAACGGTGCCGACTTCAAAGAGCCGCGAGAGCGAAGCGGCAACGGTCAATGGTCAATGTTCGAAATCTGCCTTCATCTGCGAAATCTGCTTAAAAAACTATCAACTATCAATTATCAACTATCATCTAATCGCGTCGAAACGAAATCTAATCGCGCCGAAACCGAATCTAATCGCGCCGAAACCAAAACTAATCGCGCCGAAACGGACAACTTCTGCGCGATTAAAATAATTATGCGCGCGATTAAATAATGTATTCGCGCAATAAGAAAACTTTTCTCTGACTTCGCCGGATTTTTCTCCGACCTTGCAAATTTCATCTCGCGAGGTCGCACTGGGATTGCGGCTCGTAGGCTCACACCGAGGGTGAGGGCTGGCGCAGCCGCATCGTCGAGGAGAGTCCCGATGTGCCGTACCCCATTGCCGTGCGCTACGCCTAGGCCGACAATCCCGAGTGCAACCTTCGCACCCAGTCCGGCTTGCCCGTAGGCCCCTTCCGCACCGATGACTGGTGATAATATATTAGACCATTAGCGGTTACTCTCAGGCTCTCCCTCTAAGATAGGGGGAGTCCCGTTTGAGGGGAGGGGGTATGATATAAGTAATTAAAGTTTAGCGAGTCCGCCCTGTTTAAATAGGGTGGATTTCTTGTCAATTCAAATATTTTGTTTATTTTTGCACCGAAATGACAATTAAGCAAAACAACAAAAACACTACCGATATGAAAAACTTTGCCAACAACACATTCTGGAGGCGGGCGGCCATGACGCTGCTGCTCGCGGTCATTACTATTACCACGGCCTTTGCGGCAATCACCCGTGTGGTATTCTACCCCAACGGCGGTGCAATCTTAAAGGGGCTCTGTTATCAGATTTTCAATGATGATACGCCACAACCACTAATGTTGAATGAGTTCACGCGTGAGGGATATGACTTCGATGGTTGGAACACAGAAAAAGACGGCACTGGCACTTCCTATGCTGATGGACAGACAATAACAGCGACACGCAATATTGTTCTATATGCTCAATGGAAACAAAGTAGTGGAACAGGGAGTGGAACAGATGATACCATCAAATACTACATAGAATACGACCCTAACGGCGCCACAAAAAATGCAATACCTGCAATACCGATAAGAAAGTCGATTAATGGGGGGCAAGTTACCATACTGTATCCGTGTACATACTCTCGTAGCGGGTTCGACTTTATCGGCTGGAACACCGCTGCTGACGGTAGTGGCACGGCATACGCTGACCAACAAAGAGTCGTTTTCACATCTGACGTCACGCTTTATGCGCAATGGGACACGATATGTGGCCATTACAAATTAGATGAAAAAACAAATACATTAATTAATTCGTATGAAGAATACAGGCGTGAAATGGAAGAAAGAACGAACAACTTAATTAATCAATTTGCTAATCAATACGAAAATTATACTATAGTTAAAGAAAAAATCGAGGCTGCTACCAACAACCAAGGAGCGAACCAAAATTTAACTCACTCCATTAGTGCAAGTAGGGCTCAAGCTCTTTCTAATAAAAATGTAGTAATGGGATCGGATGGGACGCTTATCAAACAAGAAGGACATAATGATAGTAAAGACGAGATTTATAATAGAGTCCGTCTGACAGATAATGACCTACTTCAAGGAAGCGTAGGGTATCAGCCCTACGTCAGTATCGCAGATGGCAGCACGGTAACGTTGCGGTACGCGGACATTCGAGGTATAAAAAGAGGAGAATGGGCAGGTCTAATCTGCGAAGGAAACGCGACACTCATCCTCGATTACGGAACCACTATAATATATGGTGGACAGAATTCTCCGGGCATCTACATCCCTCAAGGAAAGACACTCACTATAAAGGACGAATCAAAAGGCAAGGGCGAGCTCATAGTTGTCGGCGGAGATAATAGTGCCGCCATTGGGGGCGGACCAGGGCAGCCTTGTGGCAACATCGTTATAGAGAGTGGCAAGGTAACAGCCACAGGCGGCAAATACGCGGCGGCTATCGGCAGCGGCAAGAATGGATCGTCCGGCAATATTTCCATCGGCGAAAATGCCTCTGTTACTGCCGTGGCAGGGGAGAATGCCGAGCCTATCGGTCGTGGAGAGAATGCTACCAGCGGTGCCGCTAGCATCGACAACGCTTTGATTGATGTGGAAATGGGTGACACCCGCATGGTGAGCCGAGATATAGATTTCGACTTTAATATTTGGGTGGGCGATAAGCGGGTAAGCGCAGCCACATATGCCGATATCCTGGGCGATGGCACGGCATCGTATGACCCCGACACACAGACCCTGACACTAAACAATCCGAATATCACGACAACATCAGAAGGCGCAGCCATCCGCGCGGAGGGCATCGACCTCACGGTAAAGGGCTCCTACCATATGAACGAGTCCATAGGCAACTACGGCCTATATATCAAGGACGGCATATTGATCACCGCGGGCGACTTAACCTTCCGAGGCTCGTCTGTTGGAGTTTATACGGACAATAACCCACTTGCCGTGAAGGGAACACTGCGGGCTTATGGTATAGTGCCCATCTCATGTTTAGGGGAGCCCGTACTGGAGCAGGGCTTCTTTGGCGAGACGCGCGTGGAAGAGAACGGCGTGATGATGCAGAGTATGGAAGGTTATGCCACAGGCGACGGCACGGCAGAGAGTCCTTTCGAGATATACAATTCTATACAATGGAACAAGGCTTGTGAGGACGTGGCCAACGGTTGCGTTACAGCGGGTAAGCACTTCCTTGTAGCCAACAGCCTATACCCGTCCACGATGATGGGCACTGCCGATAATCCTTTTGCAGGAACCATTGACGGACAGCGTCAGTATTTCACTGTCTTTGCTGATATCAATGAGAATGTCAGCGGTGCAGCTCTGTTCCCATACGTCAGCGGTGCGACCATAAAGAACATGCTCGTGATGGGGCTTATAGATGGCGGTGACGGCTCATCGGGCATCGTGGGCAAGGCAGTGGGAGGTACTACCACAATTGAAAATTGTGTGTTCGACGGCGAAGTCGATGTCAAGGATGGTGAAGTCGCCCTCAACTGGGTGGTAGGCGGCACCGCACCGGGCGCATCCGTCGTGTGCAACAACTGCCTCGATGCAACCATCAGCGCCTGGCCCGCCACAAATAGGAGAGCGTATAGCATAGCAGGCGCCGACGGTGTCAGCATTGCACAGGCAGCCGCGACCGGAGTGACATACAATGGCGCCATCTGGGCGCCCAAGGATGCAGTCGTAACCTTCACCGCAACGGGCGGCAACGGCGCTTACGCTCCCAGTTGCGGAGGCGCCCTGGGCTATAATGATGGAGCCTGGTCGCTGACCGTGCCCGCAGAAGACGTGGACATACTCCCCAACGATGCCGTGACTTACGACATCACCCTGCCTGCAGATATCACCGGCGGCACCGTGACTTGCAGCAAGAGCTCGGCAGCAGCTGGCACCGCGGTGTACCTTACTGTGAGTGCGGCGGACTATTATCTGATAAAGAACGTCAGCGTGATGACTACTGACAGCCTATATGTGCCAATTGATGAATATGGTTTCTTCCGTATGCCCGCCAGTGCCGTGACCGTCAGTGTCGAATTTGTGAAGAAATACACCTTCGAGAATGGAGTGCTGGTGATGATGTGTGGAATATTTAACAATGGCGAGGATGGCAGCTTCGGCCCTGATGTTACAGAACACAAAAACGAGGTGATAAAAGTTGCTGGTGCCCCTGGGGTGCGCTTCAACAAGAGCGTCAGCGGACTGTTTTATGGATTCACCAACTGCACGGAGATTGACTTGCAATATGTGGAGACCAGCACAATGACCATCACTTCCAACATGTTCGGCCAATGTGCGGCGCTGAAGAAACTGAACATGAACGGCTGGGATACATCGAATGTTACCGATATGAGCAATATGTTCTACGGCTGCGGCGATTTGGGCGAGATAGACCTGAGCGGTTTCGTTTTTGCAGACGGAGTTAATGTCAGCAATATGTTCCAAGGTTGCGGTGTGTACAAGCTAACTCTTCCCACCGGCGTGGGCGTCACCAAGGAGATGCAGCTGAACAAGGGCCATCACGACAATAATTGGGTATATAGCGGCTGGCAGAAGCTGGGCGACCCGACCCAGACCTCCACCTTTGAGCAGGATGCCAACGACCCTGACTTCTCCTACGCTGTGCTGCCTGCGCAGACGGCAACTTCTACCTTCGTCTGGAAGGAGATGCCTGCCGACTTCGTGCTCGAACTGCCCGACGGCCAGGACAACCGCACCCTCATCGAGCTCTGGGACGGCATGACCGTAAACGTAAAGCTCACTGGCCGCACACTCTACAAGGATGGCGAATGGAACACGCTCTGTCTGCCGCTCGTTTCGCCCGGAGCTCAATGGTTGGGAACTACGGAATTGGGTAAAGCACTGGGATATGACTACGAAATAAAAGCACTGACTGCCGAGGACAGATTCAATTCAGCGGGGCAGCGTTACCCCTTATGGGATCCTAGTGTGGATCCAGCCGATTATCCTTACCAGACAGGCTTTAATGCCGAGACGGGCGAGTTATCGATATACTTCATCCCCTCTTATACGATGTATCCCGGTGCGCCATACCTCATCAAATGGCCTAAGCCCGATGGTTATGTGGCTTACGATGGTACTAATGCTGCAACATGCAGCGACATTGTCAGTCCGATCTTTAATGGCGTCACTATCGACAAGACGATGAACGATGTCGTCAGCGCAGACGGAAACGTGAAGTTCTGTGGCACTTACGACAACCGTTACTTCCCCGTGGCCAACAGCAGCATTTACTTCATGGGCCTCAACAACACCATCTACTACCCCGGCGCCACAGCCGTGGTAGGTCCCGAGCGAGCATACTTCGAGCTCAGTGACCCCAATGCCCATGTCAAGCGATATGCCTTCAACTTCGGCGAGGATGATGTAACCGCAATTGCAGAAAAGTTCAATGTTCAATCGTCACTGTCCAATGATCAATGGTACACCATCAGCGGAGTGAAGCTCAACGGCAAGCCGAACACTAAGGGTGTATATATCAACAATGGCAAGAAAGTAGTGGTAAAATAGTCTTAAATATCTAAAGAGGTTAGCTATGAAAAAGAAATATATCATACCGACCGCAGAGACTGTGAACATCAGCCGAATGCTGATGCAGACTGGTAGCAGAGTGACCAGCGCCAGCACCAACCTTACCGGAAACGACGAAATCGTCATTGGCGGTACATCCACCAGCGGTGCCCGCAGCAACTTCTTCGGTGGCTCCATCTGGGACGACACCGACTACGAGGAGTAGAAAACAATAATGATTAGTGATTAGCCCCGAAGGGAGGCAGGATATCATCTATTCTGTCATCCCTTCGGGGCGATATTTACAAACGAAACAGGTCGGATTTGCTATTCCAAGACTCCATTAGATTGGTCCTTGGTCAATCATCGCTTTAGCTACCTTTATGAATCCGGCGATGTTGGCGCCCTTCACATAGTTGATGTAGCCGTCGGGCTGCTTGCCGTACTTGAGGCACTGGCCGTGGATGGAGCTCATGATCTGGTGCAGGCGCTGGTCAACCTCGTCGGCGGTCCAGGAGAGGTGCATGGCGTTCTGGCTCATCTCTAGGCCGCTGGTGGCTACGCCGCCGGCGTTGACTGCCTTGCCGGGAGCGAAGAGCATCTTGTGCTGCAGGAAGAGGTTGGTGGCCTCCTCGGTGCAACCCATGTTGCTGACCTCGGCGATGCAGAGCGTCCTGTTGTCGATGAGCTGCCGTGCATCGGTGGCGCTGACCTCATTCTGCGTGGCGCAGGGCAGCGCGATGTCCACCTTCTGCTCCCAGGGCTTGCGGCCGGGGTAGAAGGTGGCGGAGGGGAACCTGTCGGCGTAGGGGGCTACGATGTCGTTGCCGCTCTCGCGGAGCTCGAGCATGTAGTCAATCTTGTCGCCGCTGATGCCCTCGGGGTCATAGACATAGCCGTCGGGGCCGGAGAGGGTGACTACCTTGGCGCCGAGCTGGGTGGCCTTGGTGGCTGCGCCCCAGGCTACGTTGCCGAAGCCGCTGATGGCCACTGTCTTGCCCTTGATGTCGATGCCCTTGTCCTTGAGCATCTGGTTAACGAAATAGAGGGCGCCGAAGCCGGTGGCCTCGGGGCGCAGGATGGAGCCGCCGAACTCGAGGCCCTTGCCGGTGATGGTGCCGGTGTGCTCGCGCTGCAGCTTCTTATACATGCCGTAGAGGTAGCCTACCTCGCGGCCGCCTACGCCGATGTCGCCGGCGGGAACGTCCTGGTCGGGACCGATGTTGCGCCAGAGCTCAAGCATGAAGGCCTGGCAGAAGCGGCGTATCTCGGCGTTGCTCCTGCCGCGGGGCGAGAAGTCGCTGCCGCCCTTGGCGCCGCCCATGGGCAGGGTGGTAAGGGCATTCTTGAAGGTCTGCTCGAAGCCGAGGAACTTAAGGATGCTGAGGTTGACGGAGGCGTGGAAGCGGATGCCGCCCTTGTAGGGGCCTATGGCATTGTTGAACTGCACGCGGTAGCCGCGGTTGACCTGCAGTTCGCCCTTGTCGTCCTCCCACACCACGCGGAAGGTGAGGATGCGGTCGGGCTCCACGAGACGCTCTATTATCTTGTTCTTTTCAAACTCGGGGTGCTGGTTGTAGACGTCTTCTACCGAGAGGAGCACCTCTCTCACTGCCTGGAGAAACTCTGATTCGCCAGGATGCTTGGCCTCAAGGTCGGCCATGATTTTTTGTGTGTTCATAATGAAAATGGTTATTGGGTATAGATAATTCTTCGGTCTTTTATAATGAATTGGGATTTAAGGCTGGAGGAGTGGGAATTGATTTTGCGGCCTTGGAGGTCGTAAGTGGTTTGAGGTTTGAGGTTTGAGGTTTGAGAATTATTCTCTATTCTCTGTTCACTGTTATCTAATCCCGTGGGGTCGGCGTCGTCAATGACGAAGGTGGCGCGCAGGAGGAGGTCGCCATCGACTATGCTGGCGGGCAGCATAAGGAGGTCGCCCGTCAGGTCTTGGCCTGTGTATGCCTCTGTCAACCGCTGCGGCACGCTATGCACTACGGCTTGCCCTGTGAGGTCGCCGTGGGTGACGTAGAGCGTGTCGAGGCGGTGTCCGTCAAAAGGGACGGCAAGCATTGGCAATGGTTGGCGGTAGGCTGTGGTGGCAGGCATCGCGATGCCGCCCATGGCGCGGATGTAGCCGTTTTGGCACTCGGCTACGCTGACCTGCACCTCGTCGCCGCTATATATGCGCAGTCTATAGTCGGCAATGCCACCGCCATTGGCTGTTATCATATTGGCCTCTGATGTGTTGCCGCCCGGGTCGAGGCAGTCCCAATCGACCTTGAAGCGCAGACGGTAGAAGCCGTCGGCTATGTCGGGCAGGGTGAAGGCCGGGGGCTGCAGTGTGTTGCCATTGGTGGTGGCGCCTTTGCTGTTTTTGCCGCCGGCGTGGGAGTAGGCCATCAGGTCGCTGCCCTCGGCGGGTGTGCCGTTGGTGTTGATATCGAAGCTGAACTTGCCGTCGCGGTTGCAATCGACATATACGTAGCCGTTCATCCAGTTGCCTGTATAGCCGAAGTTGGCGGTAAGACTCTGTTGGGGGCGGGCGAAGAATGTCTGCGCCATGTCCTTGTGGTAGAGGATGCGGTCGTTGGGGATGGAGGCGGTGGTGCCAGCCATGGTGACGCTGTTGAGATGGCGGTCGGTGCGTGAGAAGGTGGTGCCTTCCTCGAAATTGATGGTGTAATCGAAGTTCATCTCAGTCCCTTTCTCTACAAAGAGTCCCTCGAGCATCAGGTCGCCGTCAACCCACTCTGCGGGGATGGTGAGGCAGTTGCTGTCATCAAACTTGTCGCGATAGGCGTAGTGATCCACATATTGGGGTGTGCTGTGGACGAGGCTGTCGCCGGTGAGGTTGTAGCCGTGGCGTATGCGCACTCCGTTGTAGGCGAAGCCGTTCTCGGGATTGAGCTTGATGGTGAGTGACTGGCCGAAGGGCGTGGTGGCAGGCAGGCTTGAGCCATCGGCAGCGAGTATCTCGCCGTTGCGGTTGTCCTCTGCCACGCTCACATAGTCGGGATGCACGTTAAGCCGTATGTCGACTATGCCGCCGCCGTTGTCTTTGATTGTCTCTGCGCCGGCCGGGTCAATCTCGTTCCAGTCAACCTTGAAACGCATGTGATAGAAGCCGTAGGCTGTGGCTTCGGGCACGGTGAAGGCGGGCATGTCAAGGGTGTTGTTGTCGCTGAGCTGCCTGCCGAGACTGTTGCGTTGGTTGTAGGCGGAGTAAGACACGAGATCGCTGCCTTCGGCGGGTGTGCCGTCGGTGTTGATGTCGAAGCTGAACTTGCCGTCGCGCCCGTAATCAACATATGCATAGCCGCACATCCAACTGCCCCTGTAGCCGAACACGGGTTTGACGCTCTGCCCAGCCTTGACGGCGAAAGCTGTCTCTGTGCGGTTGCGGTAGAGAGGGTCGCTGGTGGCGGGGCTTGAGGTGATGGCGAGCGTTTGTACGCCCTGCAGGGCTACGCTGAGTATGCCTCGGTCTGTGCGCGAAGCGTAGGTGTCGGTCTTGTTGAAATTGGTGGGGTAGTCCTCGTACTGCACCACAGGCGTGCTGCTGGAGGAGAGTGTTATCTGGTCGATGTAGGCCACGAAGTCGTCGGTGCGGTCGTGGGGTGACTCGCACTCAGGCACGACCACGAGACTGTAGATGTCCACACCGCTCACTCCCTGCACGGCAAAGACGGCATCGGCCCACTTGCCCGGGGTGACGGCGCTGGACGACAGCACCCAAAGCTGCTCGGTCTCCTTGCTTTGGCTGCTCCACTCGCTCTCGCGGTGCTTGCCGAGGCCGATGAGCATGACGCGCCCGCCGACAGGACGATGGATGAGCACGTGCACATACTGCATGGTGGGCGAGAGGGCGAAAGGCTCGGTGAGGTCTATGCGCGCCCCAAACTGGTTGGAGCCGTAGCGCGAACGCTGCACGGCGAGCACCTTAGGGCTGGTGTTGGGGGCATAACCGAGGAATTCGTCGATATCGGTGTAGGGGTTATCAACTATGGCCGCGTTGCCCTCCAGCCTGCCGTCGCGGAAAGGAGAGTTCTCCCATGCGTCATACACACCCACAGCCTCGTAGTCCTTGGTGTCGAAGAGCACCAAATCCTTCTGGGCCATAGCCGTAAGCTGGGCGGCCACAAATGCTATAAATATATATAAGGTGTGCTTCATGGCCTTAGAAAACTGAAATGGTGTGCAGCAGCGGGCAGGCGCGGCTGTCGGTGATACGTATGCGCATTGCCTTCACACTGTAGCCGCTGTCGTAGCTGGCCGAGGTGCTGCCGTTGAGGGGTATGATGCGCTTGTAGCCTATGGTGGTGGTCTGGATGTTGTCGGCGCGGCGTGTCCATGTCAGGCCGTCATTGGTGGTTTCTATGGTGAAGCCCTTTACTCTCTGTCCCTTGCGGATGAATTCTTGCAACATCACGTAGTGGACAGTCTGCGGCTGGTTCCAAGTGAGGGTGATGGTGGCGGCTGTGACGCCGTCGTCGGTGGCCCAGTAGGTATTCTTGTCGCCATCGGTGAGGCATGTGGCATTGTATTTGCCACCGCTGCGAGTGGTGGAGGCTGTGACGTCGGCCAGCGGGGCGAGGTCGTTGCCGAGCCTCTGGCTGAGCTTCTGCCCCAGAGCACAGAGTTGCGTGCTGTCTGCCTTGGTGAGAAGGCCAGCCTTGTTGGGCGGGAAGTTGAGAATGAGTGTCGCGTTGCGCCCTACGGTTTCGAGGTACATCTTAAAGAGTGTCTCGCTGTCCTTGGTCGTCTCGCCGTCGTGGTAGAACCATCCGCCGCTGGTAGCCTTGGCATCACTCTCGCTGGGTAGCCACTTCCACTCGTTCTCGTTGCCTGACAATCCGTAGCCCATTGACCACGTGGTCTCGTTGGTGTAGCCGCTCTCGGTGCCGCACCAGCGTGCCTCGCCGCCCACTCCCCAGAGGATGATGTCGGGGCATACGCGGTGTACGCTGTCGCGGAGATTGGGTATGTCGTAATAGTAATTGGCATCGATGGAGCGTGAGCCGCCAGCCCCGCCGTAATAGCCGGTGCCTCCGTTGGCGCCGTCAAACCACATCTCAAACTGGTCGGTGCCGTATTGCGAAAGCTCGAAACACTGACGGAGAAACACATCGGTAACATATTGGTCGGTGCCGTAATAGGCGCTGTTGCGATCCCAGGGCGAGATGTAGAAGCCGTACTTCATGTCGAGCTTTCGTGCGGCGTTGGCAAAGTCGCGTGGGATGTTGGTTTGCTTGGCGTATGTGTTGCTGGAGTTCTGACAGTGGTGGTCGGTGGTCTCTGTGGGCCACAGGCAGAAGCCGTCGTGGTGCTTGACCACGGCGATGCCGCCCTTCATGCCGCCCTTTTTGCACAGGCGTAGCCATTGCTCGGGGTCGGGCTTCTGCGTTGGTGCGAAAGTGTTGTTGTTTTCATCGCCGTTGCCCCACTCCAGCCCCGTGTAGGTGTTCATGCCGTAGTGGAAGAAAGCGTAGAATTCTGTTTCCTGCCATTTCATCTGCCGTTCCGATGGCACGGGAAATACTTCCCTCGGCTCGTTGTCGGGGTTAGGCAGAGTCTGATTAATCATCGACCATTGGCCGCAGACTGTTGACCATTGGCCGCAGACAATGAGGCAGACTAAAACGGAAAGAGATTTCTTCATTTTATTGTATTATCACTTTCTTCATCGCAGGGATGAAGACGTTTGCCATCATTTGGTAGTCCTCGTCGTTGGGATGGAGGGTCGTGTTTATGGACATACGGGCGAGGTTGCGCTGTTCGCCACACTGTTAATCGGTATGCAAATATAAGCTTTTTATATTAGTGGCAAATAAAATAGGTCTGCAAATTAGGTGTTTTTTCGCGGTGGGGCGCTCTAATTATTCTACTTTACCATGAGTTTGTGGCTTGCGTGGCAGTACCTTATTATATATATGCCGGCAGGTAGGTCGGAGTAGGGCACGCTTCGTCCGCTGCGCAGCAACTGGCCATCGAGGGTGTAGATGTCGATGGGTGATTGGCCGTTGACGGTCAGCGACTGACCGTTGTCCATCATTCCAGAGTCTCCTTTCCTGATTTCACTGATTGCGGTGATGTCGTCGGGCATGGGGCCGAATTGGAACCGGCGCACCTGTGCCATGGGGAACTGCACATTGAAGCGGTCGGTCTGCACCACGAGGGTGGTGCCCTGTATGGTCACCTGGGGCTTCTCGCTGAAGAGGTAGGTGACATAGGTGCTGTCGTTGAGCACTATGTTGAGCTGCTCCTGGGCGGTGGCGAAGAGGCCGCTAAGCGCCAGGGCGGCAATGAGTAGGATGCGTTTCATGGGTGTGCGTGTTATTTCTGGCTGTCGAAGGTGATAACTTTCTTCATGGCGGGTATGAGTACGTTGGCCATCATCTGGTAACCCTCGTCGTTGGGGTGGAGGGCGGTGTCCATCGACATGCGGGCGAGGTCGCGCTGACCGCCGCACTCAGCATAGAAGTCGGCCAGGGGGAAGCCCTCGTATTCGGCTATCTGGCGGATGATGTCAACATAGTCCTTGAGGAAGATGCCGTTGAGGTCGCCCATGCAGTTGGCGGGCAGGTAGCCGCTGAAGTTATATGCCTTGCGCGGGGTGCAGAGCACTATCTTGGCCTTGGGGTTGACGGCGAAGATGCGGTCAATGACCATGCGGTACCAATAGGCGAAGCTGTCGTTGTTGTTCTTGTTGAGATAGTCGTCAAAGGTGCCGACGGGGGTAAACTGTCCCCAGTCGTTGATGCCGTGCTCAATGGTGTAGTAGTCGGCCTTGATGACCTGATTGTATGCCGACTTGATGCAGCCGCCGCTGATGCCCTGATTGGTCATCTTGGTGAAGTGCAGCTGGTCGAGGGTGCGGTCCATGTAGCCCTTCTCAAAGCGGCCCTGCTTGTCGTAGTCGTTGAGGTAGGTGATGGAAGTGCCCAGGGCGCACCAGTGGGCGTCGATGGTAATCTGGGTGGTGTAGGGCACGTTGGCGGGCATGACATTGGTCTCGCTGAAGGTGATGCTGTCAACGAGGGTGGTGTTGTAGGTGGTAGTGTTGCCGCTTTTTTCATGGACTGTGGCTGTCTGCGCGGTGGCGACGGTGGCGGCGGCCAGTGCTAAGGCGAAAATTGTTGTTTTCATATTGTGTGTTTTTTATTGTTTTTTATAGGAACTATAGTCTATAGTGATTATAGGTGCTATAGATATTCTTATTTTATTACTGTGCGGCGTCGTATTTCAGCACCTTGTGGAGGCCGTCGGTCACCTCGTTGGCAACGCGCTGCTGTATCTCGTCGGCGCTGACTTCGTCGCTGTAGAATTGGCCGCCGCAGTTGGCTGTAAGGTCGGCCACGGGATAGCCCTCATATTCACCTATCTCGCGAATCAGGCGGGCATAGGGTAGCAGGTCGGTACCCTCGTTGTTGTGGAGCGGAGTGCAGAGCACCACCTTGGCCTCGGTGCTGACGCTGTTGATGAGGTCAATGACCTTGCGCATCCAGAAGGCGAAGCTGCCCGAGTTGGTGCCGTTGACATAGTCGGTCAGGGTGCCCACGGGGGTGTCGGCGGCGCAGTCGGTGGAGCCGAGTTCCACGGTGTAGTAGTCGGCCTGCTTAATCCTGAGGTAGGCTGAGTTGATTTTGCCTTCGCCAATGGGGCAGGTCATTACCTGGCTGAAGCAGAGGCGGTTGGATACGTAGTCAACGTAGTCGCGGCCTGTTTCAGGGGCTTTCATGCCGGCCAGGTTGCCGATGGCCAGCCAGCTGCCTTTGACGAGCTTGGTCTGGGAGCCTACTGCTGGCACTGGGTCTTGGGGTGCGGGCTGGGGATTCTCCAGATTATCCATGGCGGCCTGCAGGGCGGCTATGTCGTCATCGGTGGCTACGCCTGAGTTGAGGATGTCCTGCTGGCTCTTGATGAGTTCCTGCAGCTCGGCGTAGGCCTGCTGTTTTTCGTCGGAGTCGAAGTAGGTGGAGTGCTCCTCGTCAAGCTGGGCCTCATACATCTGCAGCTCGCTGAGGGTAAAGTAAGGGTGGGTCTGGCCGCTGTTGCAGCGGTTCTGCTGTGTCTTGAGTATGGTGAAGCGCACGTACTGGTATTCGTCGCGCAGCAGGATGAGGTCCGTGGTCTTGGTCTCTACTACGTCGGGGTTCCACGAGGTATAGTAGTGGGTGATGTCCTGGAATGTCTGGCCGTCCTTGGAGGCCGAGATCAGTATGTCCTTGGCGGCGTCAGCATAGCCGTAGCCACCGCTGCGGCGTGCCAGTACGGCCTTGAAGGCCTTGATGGGCGTATTGAGCTTCACTTGCAGATAGTGTGGCACTCCCGGGTCGGCGGGGTTGCCGTAGGTGGAGTGGAAGAAGGGCGAACCGGTGGTCTGGCCGTCGATGAGGGAGGCAATGGTGCCCTCCTGAGCCGACTGGGCGTTGCTGGTAATCTGGCTGGTGGCGGTTATAAGCTTCTTGGTGCTCATCTGGTAAGAGAGCACGGCCTGGCTCAGCGAGTCGGCCTTTTGGTGGAGGGCTCTGAGGTCCTCGGTTTTCTCCTTGGCCTCCATGGCGAGCGTCAGCACCTCAACCACGTTGGGATGGATGGGTATCATCTTCCATGTGGATTGGGAGCCCACGGTGTTGGCGTTGAAGAGGACGATGTTGCCCTGCTTGCCTGATCCGCTGGAGTGATTCTGCGGGTGGTAGGCTTTGTCATAGACATTGTCGGCAATAATCCACTGAGTATGGCCGATGGGGGTGATGACCTGTTCGCGCTCAGGCTCGCTGCCGGTGAGCACGGCGGTGCCGTTGGCGTTAGTGGTAGCGCCGATGATAAATTGACCGGTGGCAAAATTGCTTATGCGGAAGTTGCCGTCGTCAAGGGCCTCAACGTAGAAAGCCTGGTAGGGGTCGAGGTCGTGGTAGCTGCCCCAGGCGAGGGTGCCGCTGCCGTTGTCGATCATGCCCTTGTATTCCTTCTGATTATTGAAGAAGTTGGTGTAGGCCGACTGGATGTTGTAGTAACCGGTGGTAATGGGGTTGTAGCTTTGCAGCAGGGCCTGCCAGGCTGTCTCCAGGTCTTGCTGAGCTTGGTTATAGGTGTCCTCGTCAAAGTCACCGGTGCTGACGGTGTCGGCGTGCAGCTTGGCGGCAGCGAAGGTGTCAAACTCGTCCTGCGGATAGACGTCGGGGGTGGTGCCGCCGCGTGCAGCGTTCATAGCCTCGGCATTGGCTGCCAGGTAGTTGAGTAGGGCAATCTTGCCCGAGCTGACGGAGTATTCGCTGGCCTTCATGATGGTGAAGGTTTTCCATGTGGAGTTGTTCTTGTAGGTATTGTAGGCCTCGTCGGGCACGGTGATGATGCAGCTGGTGCTGCCACCGAAGGCATAGGTGCCTAGTGACGGTGGGGTGGGGGCATTGATATGCACCACCTTGAGGGCAGGGTCGTCGAAGAATGACCATCCGCCGATGGTCTTGATGGTGCTGGGCAGGGTGGCTTCCTCCAGACTGCGGTCGGAGCCGAAGGCACGGTCAGCGCCCAGGGTGGTGACGCCCTCGGGCACAACCACGCTCTTGAGTTTGGGACACTCGGCAAAGGCCCAGAGGGATATCTCGGTAAACTTGACGGGCGAGTCGAAGGTGAGCTCCTCCAGGTTCTGGCAACCCTGGAAGGCATTGCCGATGTTGCCCATGGTGTAGGTTACGCCGTCTAGCACCATGGTGGCAGGTACGTGGAGGGTCTTGCCCTTAAATTCTGTACGGTTGGTGCCGCTACCTTGGCCGGTGACGAAGGTGACGGTGCGCGAACTGGTGTCAAAGTTGTAATAGACTCCGTCTATCAGCTTCTTGATTACAGTCGCCTGACTGCTCACTGTCATGGCGCAGAGGGCAGTGAACAGAGGGAATAGGATTTTTCTCATAGTATTTGATTGTTTTTTTATTAATGTTGCTGATGGTGCGTGGTTGCTGATGGTGCGTGTGCGATAGTATCGTCCACTCAAATAGCAAAGATATTACAATTATTTCTTAATATGCATATTTGTCTACCTTATTTATTAAAATGATGATGCTTTTTCGCAAAAAAGAAAGGAGATTTTTCATTTCTCCCATGATGGGGAAAACAAGGTGAAATTTTTTTGGTAATGATATAGATGTTGGCACAGATTACTCATAATGCAGCCAATTCTGACTGCGTTAGTTGTATGTTTATTGCATAGCAGCGTTGATTAGAGTAGACATAAGACTTTTATTCCGAGTCTTTTGCGTGATTATTGCCTAAGTTTAATCTAATCCCATTCAAAAAAGTTTTAATCCCATGGAAAAATAAACTAATCCCGTGAAGAAAAATTTTAATCCCGTGGAGATGGCGTTTTTCCACGGGATTAGATTTCGTTTCAAGGCTTTTAGTTTTCGTTTCAAGGCTTTTAGTTTTGATTTCCACAGGACCAAATTACCCTGCATATTAAATCGTCTGTTTTTCAACTCTTTAACCGAAGCAATGCAGGAATGTATGCAAAAAACAGTTTATTTTTTTATAGGCAACGACACAGATGTCGGCGCAGAGAGAGCATGACTATTTCGCAGAGACTGTAATCTGTGCCAACTGCTAGATTGTTGCCATTTTTTATTTTTATGGAGAGGTGCTGCATAGCGGCGGGAGTGTATGGCGGGAGTGTATGATGTGACATTTAGTTATTAATTACACGTCATCAATTTGTGCTTATTTTCACGAAAATGACAATTTTTATTGCACACTCGGTGGAGAGTGTGTGCTAAAATGTTCTATTTCACATATTTTATAGCATTTTTCTTGCGGGGGAAAGCAAAAAAAATATTAACTTCGCGATGATTTTGGCGCAGAAAGCGCCGTGCTGACATCATAATAAGAGAAAAAATGATAGAGCACTTCTTAAAACAGACAACATTTACAGACAATGCAGACTACAGGCGCAACCTGCAGTTTACGGTGCCTGATAACTTCAACTTTGCCTACGATGTGATGGATCGCTGGGCAGAGGAGGCTCCCGATAGCCATGCCTTGCTGTGGGCCCGCGAGGGTGGTGAGCACCGCACGTTCACCTTCCGTCAGATGAAGGAGGAGAGCGATCGTGCTGCGAGTTACCTGCAAGGGCTGGGCATAGGCCGCGGCGACAGAGTGATGATTATCCTTAAGCGCCGCTATGAATTCTGGCTCACCGTGCTGGCCCTCCACAAACTGGGCGCCATAGCCATACCTGCCACCCATATGCTCACCCGCCGCGACATTGTCTACCGCAACCGCAAGGCCAGTATCAAGGCCATCGTCTGCGTTGGCGACGACTATGTGGTGGAGCAGATAGCCGAGGCCATGGAAGAGAGTCCCTCGGTGGAGACATTGATCAGTGTGGGGCCTATTGTGCCCAAGGGTTTTCACGACTGGCACAAAGAGATTGGCAGTGCCAAGCCTTTCGTGCGCCCTGTCAGCGTAAACAGCAACTCCGACGTGATGCTGGCCTATTTCACCAGCGGCACCAACGGTGAGCCCAAGATGGTGGTTCACGACTATACTTATCCCATAGGCCATCTTACTACAGGCGCCTTCTGGCACAATCTGCACAAGGGCAGTATCCATCTCACCGTGGCCGACACCGGCTGGGCCAAGGCCGCTTGGGGCAAGCTCTACGGCCAGTGGTTTGCCGGCGCTACGGTCTTTGTGCTTGATCAGGAGCGATTCAATGCCCTGCGTCTGCTGCAGGCCATCGAGAAATACCGTATTACCTCCTTCTGCGCACCGCCAACCGTTTATCGCTATCTGGTGCACGAAGACATGACTAAGTTTGACCTCAGCTCGCTGGAATGGTGCACCACCGCCGGTGAAGCCCTCAATCCCTCAGTGTTTGAACGCTTCAAGGCTGCCACAGGTATCAGCCTTCATGAGGGTTTTGGCCAGACAGAGACGACTATGACGCTGGGAACTATGCCTTGGGTTACGCCTAAGCCAGGCAGCATGGGACTGCCTAATCCGCAGTATAATATTGCCCTGCTTCGCTCTGACGGCACACCCTGTGCCGATAACGAGAATGGTGAGATTTGCATTATTACCGGCGACAAGAAGCCCATAGGCCTTTTCTTAGGCTATTTTGGAGACGAGGAACTGACGCGCAGTGTATGGCACGACGGCATATACCACACCGGCGACGTGGCCTATCGTGACGAGGACGGTTATTACTGGTTTGTGGGCCGCACCGACGATGTTATTAAGAGTAGCGGCTACAGGATTGGCCCATTTGAGGTGGAGAGCGCCCTGATGTGCCACCCTTCAGTGGTGGAGTGTGCCATCACCGGTGTGCCCGACGAGTTCCGCGGTATGGTAGTCAAGGCTACTATCGTTCTGCGTGAGGACTGGAAGGCTCGTGCCGGTGACGACCTCATCAAGGAGCTGCAGGAGCATGTCAAGCGCACCACCGCTCCCTACAAATATCCTCGTATCATAGAGTTTGCAGACGAGCTGCCTAAGACTATCAGCGGCAAGATCCGACGCGTAGAGATTCGCGAACGCGATGCTGAGAACGCTTCCGAAAACGGATAGCTGCTAATTTCGAGAACAGCAATTGTAGGGATTCTGACTTTACATACTATATACCAGATAGGCGGCGAACGCAAGTTGTTCGCCGCCTATTGGTTTTGTCAGGCTGGGTGTCTTATTCATTGCGGAACCATCCGCTGATGTTGCCTTTCACCTGGTCTCTGGCAAGGTCAGTCCTGACGCCGTATATTTTGGGACAACCGGAGAGGTCGAGGGTCGTAATCCTGTTTCTGTCGCAATAGAGTGTTTCGAGCTTGGGAGCACCGCTTAGGTCGAGACTTGTGAGGCTGTTTTCGCTGCAATCCAGAATTTCCAGTTCAAGTTTGCCGGAGAGGTCGAGGTTGGTTAGCTCGTTCTTGGAGCAGAAAAGCCTTTCTATCTCTGGGTTTTTTGACAAATCGAGGCTGCTCAGCGAATTGGCGGCGCAGATGAGGTAGCCGAGCTTGGGGTTGTGGCTCACATCAAGGGAGGTAAGATGGCAATTATAGCATTCAAGTACAGACAGTTCGGGACAGTTGGAAACGTCGAGGCTGCTGATGTCAGTATTGCTGCATGTCAGTTCCAGCATGTCCTTGAGCATGGTGACGTCAAGTGAGGCGATGGGGTTGTGGTCGCAGTGCAGGTTCTCTAGGTCGGTGTTGTTGCTTACGTCGAGTGCTGTCAGTCGGTTCTTTTGGCAATACAGCTCCCAAAGTTTGGGGTTGTGCGACACATCGAGGCTGGCCAACTCGTTTTCATAGCAATGCAGGACTTTAAGATTGGGGTTGCAGGTGACGTCCAGCTCTTTTATCTTGGTGGTCATGCAGTAGAGCTGCGTGAGGGCCGTGTTTTTGCTGACGTCCAGATTGCTGATATCGGTGTTTGTGCAGACGAGGCGCTTGAGAGCTTTGTTTCTGGCCACGTCGATAGAGGAAATGTGGTTTTGGCCGAATGCCAGTTCGGAGAGTTTCCTGTTTTTGGTTACGTCCAGCTTTGTAAGCTGGTTGAAGGCACAATCCAGGGTTTCCAGTTCTTTGTTCTTGGAGACATCGAGGCTCTTAATCTCGTTGAATTGGCAATTTAGATGTCTCAGCGCCTTGTTGGTCGAAACGTCAAGCTCCGTGATAGAGCAGTGGGAGCAGAACAGTCTCTCGAGAGTGACGAAATGCTCGACTCCTTTCAGTGATTTCAGTTTTTTGTGGTGTACTGACAACTCCTTTACCGAGGCCACTTGTGCGGCTGTCAGGGTCTCGCCTTCTGCTACGCCGGTTGCTTCGGCGACTTTGGCGCGGAATATGCTGTCGGGGAAGTTGACGCTGTTTATTGCCACCGGCTTAGCCTTCTTGCCGTAGTCTTTGGCGCCGCCGAATGTAAAGATGCTGGCTGCGCTCAGGAGGATAGAAAATATCAATGATTTTTTCATAGTATAAAAATTTTAAGGATTTGTTTTCTGTATCGCGGCAGAGAAGGGGAATGCTTCGGTTCTCCAGCCGGTGCAAATATATTACATTTTTCTGTATGGATAAAGAAAATATGCATAATTTTGTATGAATATTTAACAAAAAAACAAAGAGACAATTTTTGATAAAGAATTACCGTTTTAGATCTTTTTAGATGTCTTTGTGATAGGGTGCAAGATGCCATGCGAAGTTACAGATAATTGCACAAGTTTGGTCGCAAATGTGTAATTTCTGTGTCTTTTATGCGTGAGTATGAAAAAGTATTCTTAATTTTGCACTTTCAAGATGTTGCGCGTGTATGCGCGCTACGTATAATAGTTGTACGCATATGTTTGCATAACAAGTTGCAGGAATTTCAATTAGATAATTATAAATACCAGAAAATTATGAGTTTAAAAATCGTTGTCTTAGCCAAGCAGGTGCCCGACACACGTAATGTGGGCCCCGATGCTATGACTCCCGAGGGCACCGTGAATCGCGCTGCCCTGCCCGCCGTGTTTAACCCCGAGGACCTCAATGCCCTTGAGCAGGCACTGCGACTCAAGGAGCAGTTTCCCGGTTCCACCATCTCAGTGCTTACGATGGGACTGCCCAAGTCTGCTGAGGTTATCCGCGAAGCTCTCTACAGAGGTGCTGACCAGGGTTATGTTGTTACCGACCGTCCGCTTGGCGGTGCCGACACTCTGGCCACCAGCTACACCCTGTCGCAGGCTATCAAGAAGATTGGCGACTATGACATCATCCTTGGCGGCCGTCAGGCCATCGACGGTGACACTGCTCAGGTGGGTCCGCAGATTGCCGAGAAGCTAGGCCTGACCCAGGTGACTTATGCCGAGGAAATTCTCAGCCTCGACCCTGAGAAGAAAAAGATTGTCGTGAAGCGTCACATTGACGGCGGCGTGGAGACTGTTGAGGCTCCCCTGCCGCTGGTGGTTACGGTTAACGGCTCGGCTGCTCCCTGCCGTCCCCGCAATGCCAAACGCGTCATGAAGTACAAGAATGCCACTGCTGCCGCTGAGCGCACTCCCGAACAGGCTGAGGCTCTGGCTCCCGTGCTGGAGAAGAAACCCTACCTTGACATCACCCAGTGGGGTGCCGCCGACATCGATGCGGACCCCGCACAGATTGGCAAGGCAGGCTCGCCGACTAATGTGAAGGCGGTGCAGAATATCGTGTTCAAGGCAAAGGAGAGCCGCACGATGAACAGCAGCGATGAAGAGATTGATACCCTGATTCAGGAATTGTTGAACGAGAAGATTATTGGCTAATATGAACAACGTATTTGTATATTGCGAGATAGAAGGCTGCACTGTGGCTGACGTCAGCCTGGAGCTCCTCACCAAGGGCCGCAAACTGGCCAATACCTTAGGAGTGCAACTGGAGTGTATTTGCGCCGGCAGTAAGCTTGACGGCGTAGAGAAGCAGGTGCTGCCTTTCGGCGTTGACAAGGTTCACGTGTTTGACGCAGAGGGCCTGTTCCCCTACACCTCCAATCCTCACACTGCGCTGGTGGTTAATCTTTTCAAGGAGGAGAAACCGCAGATATGCCTGATGGGTGCTACCGTGATCGGTCGTGACCTTGGTCCACGCGTCAGCTCGGCTCTGTTCAGCGGTCTTACCGCCGACTGCACTGAGCTGGAGATTGGCGACTTTGACATGAATGTGAAGAATGCCAACGGCGAGATGGAGAAGAAGCACTATGTGAATCAGCTCTATCAGATTCGTCCTGCATTCGGTGGCAACATTGTGGCAACAATCGTTAACCCTGAGCATCGTCCGCAGATGGCTACGGTGCGCGAGGGTGTGATGAAGAAGGAAGTGCTCGACCCCAACTACAAGGGCGAGGTTATTCGTCATGACGTGGCCAAGTATGTGCCTGAGACTGAGTATGTGGTTAAGGTGCTCGACCGCCACATCGAGAAGGCCAAGCACAACCTCAAGGGTGCTGCCATTGTTGTTGCCGGCGGTTACGGCATGGGCAGCAAGGAAGGCTTTGATATGCTCTTCGACCTTGCCAAGGAACTTCACGCAGAGGTGGGCGCCAGCCGTGCCGCCGTGGATGCCGGATTTGTTGACCACGACCGTCAGATAGGCCAGACCGGTGTTACCGTGCGCCCCAAGGTCTATATTGCCTGTGGTATCTCAGGCCAGATCCAGCATATCGCAGGTATGCAGGATGCCGGCATCATCATTTCTATTAACAGTGACCCGAACGCTCCCATCAACACGATTGCCGACTATGTCATCAACGGTACCGTGGAGGAGGTCGTTCCCAAGCTAATCAAGTATTACAAGAAAAACAGCAAGTAACATGGCTAACTATTATAACGACGAGATTAAGTTTCAGCTTAACCACCCGCTGATGAGGCGCATCGTGGAGCTGAAGGAGCGCAATTTTGCTGACAAGGATGAGTTTGACTATGCTCCGCAGGACTTTGAGGATACAATGGACAGCTACGACCGCGTCATTGACCTGGCCGGCGACATTGCAGAGAATATCATTGCGCCCAATGCCGAGGATGTGGATGCCGAAGGCCCCCACTGCGAGAATGGCGGCGTGCGCTATGCCAGCAAGACCTATGAGAACCTTGACGCCACCGTCAAGGCCGGCCTCAATGGCGTGACCATGCCCCGCCGCTACGGCGGTCTCAACTTCCCGTGCACTCCCTACACGGCTATCAACGAAATTATTGCCACTGCCGATGCCGGCTTTGAGAATATCTGGTCGCTGCAAGACTGCATTGAGACCCTCTATGAGTTTGGCGACGAGGACCAGCGCCAGCGCTTCATTCCCCGTGTCTGCCAGGGCGAGACTATGTCGATGGACCTTACCGAGCCCGATGCCGGCTCCGATCTGCAGAGCGTGATGCTCAAGGCAACCTTTGACGAGAAGGAGAACTGCTGGCGCCTCAATGGCTGCAAGCGCTTCATTACCAATGGCGACAGCGACATCCACCTGGTGCTTGCCCGCTCCGAGGAGGGCACCAAGGATGGCCGCGGCCTCTCCATGTTTATCTACGACAAGCGTCAGGGTGGCGTTACCGTGCGCCGCATTGAGAATAAGTTGGGCATCCACGGTTCTCCCACCTGCGAGCTTGTGTATAAGAACGCCAAGGCAGAGCTTTGCGGCGACCGCAAGCTGGGCCTTATCAAGTATGTGATGGCTCTGATGAACGGTGCCCGCCTCGGCATCGCCGCACAGAGCGTCGGCATCAGCCAGGCAGCCTACAACGAGGCACTCGCTTATGCCAAGGACCGCAAGCAGTTCGGCCAGGAGATTATCAACTTCCCTGCCGTCTATGAGATGCTGGCCAATATGAAGGCCAAGCTCGACGCAGGCCGCTCGCTGCTCTATATGACCGCCCGCTACGTGGACATCTACAAGGCTCTGGAGGATATTGCCCGCGAGCGTAAGCTTACGCCCGAGGAGCGTCAGGAGCAGAAGAAGTATTCGCGAATGGCCGATGCGTTCACGCCGCTGGCCAAGGGTACCAACTCCGAGTTTGCCAACCAGAACGCCTACGACTCCATCCAGATCCACGGCGGCAGCGGCTTCATGCTGGAGTATGCCTGCCAGCGCCTCTACCGCGACGCCCGCATCACCTCCATCTATGAGGGTACCACCCAGCTGCAGGTGGTGGCAGCCATACGCTACATCACTAACGGCACCTACCTCAGCATTATCCGCGAACTGGAGGAGGAGACCGTGAGTGCTGAGATGCAGACGCTCTGGAGCCGTGCCAAGGCATTGGCCGATAAGCTCGAGGCTTGCGTCAATGCCGTGAAGGAGGCCGCCAATCAGGAGTTGCAGGACCTGGCAGCGCGCCATCTCTACGACATCACTGCCAGCGCCATGATGGCTCACCTCCTCGTGCTCGATGCCAGCCGCTCACCCGAGCTCTTCGGCAGGAGCGTGCGTGTTTACCTCAACCTTGCCGAGGCTGAAGTGGCCAAGAATGAGAAATACATTGCCAACCTCTGCTCAGCGGAGAGCGCCATCCTGACGGCAGCCTACAAACCCGAAGCATAGTGGGAAGTAATGTCAGACCTGGCATAAATTTCAAATTTCAAATTTCAAATTTCAAATAATTGGAATATGATGAGGGAATTGCTTGTGATTACAGTCGCGGTGATGCTGGGCTGTCTGCCCTGCAGGGCGGCAGCTCCCGCCTCCGACGAGCCGCCATCCGGCATGCTGCTGCACATCCGTCTTGCCAACGGCACCGACATAGTGTATAACCTTGCCGTTGAGCCGCAGATGACGTTCGGCGACAAGACCATAACGCTCACGTCCGGTGAGGGCGTAGTGGGCCGTTGGGACTTCACCGATGTAGAGTCATGGAATTTCTCTGACATCGACGAGGACGACCTTGACGCCGTCGGAGCGGAGCGGAGCGACGATGTCCGTATAAGGATAGAAGGTGGCACGGTAACCGTAGCCGGAGGCAAGGCTGGCAGGGTAGCCGTGTATGATATGGGCGGACGGCTGGTAGCCGTCTCGTCCGCTGCCGACGCAGGCGCCTCTGCCGAGAGCGTCAGCGTTGGCGGCCTCGCCAGGGGGACCTATGTCCTCAGGGCGGGAAACAGTTCAGCTAAATTTGTAATCAGGTGATGCGTTATTTCATTTCACGGTTTTACGATTTCACAAATTCACGATATTGGCAAGCCATTGCCATTTCACGACCAAGACGCTCTCGCAATTTACGATTTACAAATTGGCATGTAACCGCCATTTCACAATTTGACAATCCGTTATCATTTCGCAATTTCACAAATTCACGATTTTGGCAAGCCGTTCGTGTCGCGCTGTGGCAATTCTCTATTTCCAATTCTCAATTTTCAAATAGATACTGTACCATCCCATGCAGCCGAAAAGACTTCTCCCCGTTACTTTGTGCCTGCTGTCCGTTTTGGGCGGCTGGGCTCAGCGCAACGTGTACGTCAACGAGGAGGTCAACGGCTACAACAGGGTGCGTATAGTCAACGGTGTCGACAGGATAGACTTCGGCCGTGACAGCCTGACGATATGGAGCGGAGAGGCCGCCGCCACCTTTGCCACCCCTGCCGTGGGGATGATGAGCTTCCGTGAGAAAGACCCATGGCGAGGCAAGGTCATGCCTGAGAGATATCTGGCAGACTTTGACTACGACATAGTCTTCGAGGAGGCTGACAAGGAGCTTGTAAGGCCGGAGCCACTGGCAACCGACACCGCCAGTGTGCAGTACGACGATTTTGTGGAGCATAGCACATGGACCAAGACTGTCTATGTCAACTACGACGATGCCGACGTAAGCGTGGAGGGAGACACCGACTCGCTCACCGTTACCCGGGAGAGCGGTCACCTCACCATCCATACGGCAGCCGCCGGAGTGAGGTATGTCGTCTCCGGCGCCAGCAGCGATGCCTCCTTCAAGCTCTACAGTGAGCGCAAGGCCTGCCTCGTCCTTAACGACGCCGACCTGACCAATCCCTACGGTCCCGTCATCAACAGTCAGCTGAAGAAGCGCCTCTTCATCGTGATAGCCGCCGGCACTGTCAACACCCTTAACGACGGCGACGCCTACATCAAGGTGAAGGGTGAGGATCAGCGCGGCTGCATCTTTGCGGAGGGCAAGCTGTGCATCTCCGGCGAAGGTCAGCTCTATGTCACCGGCAGGAAGAAGTGCGGCATCGCCTCCGACGAGTACGTACACATCATCGGCGGCTTCATCCATGTCGCCGCCCATGCCCCGAAGGGCAAGGCCGTCTATGGTCAGGAGAACGTGATAATAGGCGGCGGCGTGGTGAGGACCTTCTCCGACGGCGCGGCGGGCAAGGGCATCGCCTCCGACTCGCTGCTCTGGATAACGGGCGGCGTGATAAAGGCCGTCACCACGGGCGACGCCGTGTGGGAGGAGGCTGAGGAGGACTACAGCTCCTGCTGCGCCGTCAAGAGCGCATGGGATATGACCATCACCGGCGGCGCCATCCACTGCCTGTCCACTGGAGTGGGCGGCAAGGGCATCTCCGCGGGCACCCTGCTGGATGAGAACGGTAAGAAATACTATAACGGCACCCTCACCATCGGCGGCGCCGACATACGCGTGCGCACCACCGGCACCCGCATACCGCTGGAGAAGCAGGAGGACGGCCACGGCCATAAGATAGGCGCCTCAGCCTCGCCCAAGTGCATCAAGAGCATCGGCAAGCTCACCGTTAACTCCGGCACCGTCTGTGTGCGCGGCTCCGGCGGCATGGCCGCCGAGGGGCTGGAGACCAAGCGGCAGGCAGAGATCAACGGCGGCATCATACGCTCCTACTGCGTCGACGACGGCCTCAATAGCTCCGGCTGCGTCATCAACGGCGGCGACGTGCTCCTGTGCAGCAGCGAGAACGACGGCTTCGACGGCAGCAGCCTCAAGGTGAACGGCGGCATGCTCTACACCGTGGGCGGTGCTGATGCACAGATGGGCATCGACACCGACGGCAAGACCTTCGAGGTGAGGGGCGGCGAGGTGGTGGGCGTCGGTTCGCTCAGCTGCAATCTCCACGGCACCAGCACCCAGGCCGCCGTGGTGGCCTATCTGAAGAAGAGTTACGTCAGCGGCGTAGCCCTGGCAGAGCCCGACGGCACGATAATCAGCGCCATACCCACTCCCAGCGACTACCGTCGCATAGGAGTCTTCTTCTCCAGCGCAGCCATCAGGGAGGGCGGCAGCTACAGGATATTGAGCTACAAGGAATCCTTCGCCGACACACCCACCGTAGAGTATGAGTTCATCATGGACGGCCTCTTCGTCATGCTGGGCAGCAAGTGAGTTGACCGTTAACCAATAACCAATAACCGTTAACCAATAACCGTTATTATTTGAGATTTGAGGTTTAGGCCAAGTCCAGTTTGACTCTTGACTTTTGACTCTTGACCGTTGAAAAATAACCAATAACCAATAACCGCTAACCAATAACCGCTAACCGCTCACTCCTAATTTATAATTTATAATTTTTAATTTTTAATTTCTAATTCCTCACTCCTAACTCCTCACTCATGAAACGTCGATTACTCATTACCGCCATTGTAATCTTCTCCGTTGCCGCTGTCAAGGCGCAGCGGGATTGCGGACTGTGGCTCAACGAGGTGCCCCTTGTGGCTGACACTTCAGCCAGCTGCCTCTACGCCACTATAGAGCCTGGCGTCGGCAGGGCATTGAAGGGTACGTTGCGTTGGGATGAGAGCAGGTATGACGGCATCCAACTCAACGGTACCGCGCTCGAGAATGGCAGACGGGATAATGTGGACATCTCGGACTGGAGTGCCGGCGCCTCCAACACTCTTGTCGTCAGCGACAGCGTGAGCAGGCAGTGGATGTTAGTGTTCAGCACCTTGCCGTTCGTGGTCGTGGACTGCCCGTTAGACGAGATGAGCAAGGCCTACTCCATATCGAAGGATGCTGAGGGGCACACCAAGAAGTTCCCGGGCTATATCAGCGTGATAGATGCGCGGTGCAGGACGAAGCTTAAGAACTCGGATGTCGAGGGCATGGCGTGCTTCAGTTCGGACATAGGCATACGCTTCCGCGGCCAGACATCCGGCACCAAGCCGAAGAAGAGCTTCAATGTGGAGCTCGTCAAGGACGGCGAGAGTCTGGACGCTCACCTGTTGGGCTACCGAAAGGATGACGACTGGATACTGGCGTCGGAGTACACCGACTACAGCCGTATGCGCAACCGTGTGCTGATGGATCTGTGGAACAGTGTTGACGACCTGCCCTATGCCAAGGACAACAATTATCAGTGCAACGGCACGCAGGGCGAGTTTGTCGAGGTGTTCGTCAACGGAGCCTACTACGGCCTCTTTTGCTTCACCGACAAGATAGACCGCAAGAAGCTCAACCTCAAGAAGACGAAGGCAGCCACCGCCACCACGCCGGAGGTGAAGCGCGGGCTGCTGTGGAAGGCCAACTGGGAGTGCAGCGAGGCATACCTGTCTAGCTACAAGGAGAGGCCCGCCAACGACTCCTTCCTATGGCCGTATATAGAGTCGAAGAAGGCATACGGGTGGGAGCAGAAGTATCCTGACGACAGCGTCAGTCAGGCATTCTTTGACCCGCTCTGCGACTTCATGGACTTTCAAGACAGCGGCAGGGCGGAGTTAAGCGCCAATTGGAGGAACAGGCTCTATGAGGACAACGTCACCGACTTCATCCTCTTCATACAGGCCTTTCAGCTCCTTGACAACCAGAAGAAGAACTACTATTTCAGTGTGCGCAACTATGAGAAGGAAGAGAGATACCTCTTCACTCTATGGGATTTGGACGGCTCCATCGGGCGCGCGGCAGGAGGCGGCGAGACCGGCACCGACGATACCAAGCAGATGGCGTGGGGAGAGAAACTGGGATACCACCACACCATCCACGTCTTCAAGAACAAGAAGCTGCGCCCCGACGGCTATGCCATGGTGATGAACAACCGGTGGCAATACCTCTCCACCCACCAGCTGTCGCTTGAGAATGTCAGGGCCGTGATGGAGAGATACGCCACGCTCTTTGCCACCTCCGGGGCATGGGAGAGGGAGAAGGCCCGCTGGATTGCAAGCTATAAGAACGCCGTTAAGATAGCGGACACCCCTCAGGAGGAAGTAGAGTTCATGATGTCGTTCCTTGAGAAGAACTATGCCATATTCAATGACAAGATGGCCTCCGACAACTGGACTCACGACCCCTACGTAGAGGCCGACTATGTCAGGCAGCGCACTCCCGATGCCATCTATGTCATAGGCCATGATGTGACGTCAAGTCACGAAGACTGCACCGTCACCATGACCGGCACCGTTGACCGCGAGATGGTTGACAGCACCACCGTAATCGACTATAGGGACGGCGACATGTCAGTCATACGTGAGCAGGAGATCCACGACTATCCCATAGCAGACATCAAGGAGGTGCGTACCACCCATACCGGCATCTATTCCACTCCCGCCTTTATTCCCGACAGCCTGCAGCGCTTCTTCGCGTTCGACACGCGCTATGCCCCCGCTGCCGAGGCCGTGGCGACCGTCGACACGTCATTTGCTGTCAGGCGCACCATCCAGGTCACCTTCGACGGGGCGGAGGCAATGGTCAGCGGCAACCTCTCCGGCATCAGTGCCGAGGTTGACGGTGCCGGCGTAGCCTTTGCCACAGAGCTTGAGGGCGTGGAGATACTGATCAGCGGCCGTTCCGAGGAAGGCAGGGTCAGCATCAGCAGCCTGCATCCTTGCAAGCTGTCAGCTGCGGAGGGAGGCACCATGCTTTCCGCCATTGACGCCGATTGCGATCTGGTGATAAACACCCGCTATCCGCTCAATTTCTACAACGAGGAGTTTGACGGCAAGTGCATCAGCACAACCGGTGACGTAACCATTGAGGACGGCAGTCTCTATTTCCTTATGACCGGCAGCGGCACCCTTACCGATGCCGAGTTCCTCGACAATCCCACCCTCGGCGCACGGGCAGTGATGGCGGAGAATATCAATGTCAACGGAGGGCGGCTGCATATCAAGACCCTCGGTCATCACGGCGCCGTAGGCCTGGCGGCAGTCAGAAGGATAACCATCAACGGCGGCAGCAGCTATATCGCCACCTATGACGACCCCATCAAGGCTGGCTCATCAATTACGGTGAACGGCGGCTTTACCTATGCGTCGAGTCTCACCAACGACGGCACGGATTCAAAGGGCGACATCTTCGTCAACGGCGGCACGATAAGCACCTGCGGTCCCGAGGGAGCCGAGGCGGCCTTCGACGTGAACCATTTCTACTGCGACGGAGGAGTGGTGATAGGCGTCGGCTACAAGAGCGAGCGGCCGTCGGCAGGCAAGTCGGCGCAGGCAGCCCTGCGCCTGAACAGGAGCAGCGGAGTGGGGCGATATGTCAAGATAGCCGATGCCGACGGCAGCGAGGTGGCAGTAATCCAGACCCCTGCCTATCCTACGGTGACGGTGGTCTATTCCTCCCCCGCGCTGCAGGAGGGCGCCGACTACACCTTCCTTACCGGTGACACGCCCGATGCGCTGCACGAGCTCGCCACAGTCAAGGCAGAATAGTTGACCGTTAACCAATAACCGTTAATAGCGCCTTCATCAGCGAAGGAAAAGACGGAAAAGACAGTATTCGCGAGCAGAACGATGCTTGCGGAAGTAATTTTTGCGAAGGAAATTTCTCTTGTTGCGCGAAGAATTTTTTTAATCGCGCCGAGGCGTACAGTTTCGGCGCGATTAGTTTTCGGCTCGGCGCGATTAGATTTCGTTTCGGCGCGATTAGATTTTGCTTCGACGGGCTCAGCATAGATTCCGACGGGTTCAGCATAGATTTCGACTAGCTCAGTATCAATTTTGGCGCGACAAAAAACCGCCTCCTCGCAGTGTGGTATGGCGGGCAGGCGGTTTGCGGTCGCTGATTGGTAGATGACAAATGGAATCAGATTTTATTTTTCTGTATCGTGTCAGATATTGCTATGATGCCCCCTCCGATAAGCAGGGCGATGATGGTCAGTGTGATCATGCGGCTGTTTTGTTCAATGAAGGCGAGTGGCGGGAAGTTTGTGTCGAAGGAGAATAGCTTCACGCCCTCGGGCAGGGCGTTGACGATGGCGAAGAGAGCCAGACCTGCCAGTACGCTGAGGCATATGGTCAGGGTCATCACTATGCGGCAGCGGCGCAACTGTGCCTGCTGTTTGCGCTTGATAAACTCCACGGCTTCGAGTTTGCGCTCCAGGGTGGTCATGAAGTTGGTGCTGTCGTTCAGTGACGGATGGTAGTCGCTGAAGAGTTGTTGGAGTTCGGTGTCTTTATCCATGGTGCTGTAGTTTTTGCTTGAGGTGTTGGCGTCCGCGTGAGAGCTGTTGTCTTACGGCGGCTTCCGTGGAGTCGATTATCCGGGCTATCTCCTTGGTAGAGCGGTCGTCCATATAGAAGAGCACAAGGGCTGTGCGCTCCTTGGGCTGCAGTTCGCGCAGTGCGGCATAGAGATGCTGATAGCGGTAGTTGCGGTCGGGGGACAGCGAGGTGTCGGGTCTGTCGGTCAGCTCGTCAAGGCTGGTGGTCTGGCTGGCTTGACGGCGCGAGCTTATAAAGGTATTATAGGCGATTTTGTAGAGCCAGGAGTGGAACTTGCCTTTGTCCTTGTAGTCGGCAGATGAGAGATAGGCCTTGACCAGGGATTCCTGTGCCAGGTCGTCGGCTTCGTCTGCATTGCCGCAACAGAGGGTAAGAAGAAAGCGGCGTAGTGCTTCCTGCTCGGCCTTGACAAGTTCGATGAATTGCTCGCGGGTCATCTGATGCAGATAAAGGGGACTGTATAGAGGCAGGACGAAAGAAGGGGAGCAGGGATTGTGATGTCTTTGTGCTTAAACATTGTGATCATGAGTACATTATTCCTCCTCTGCTCCTCCCTTCTGTAAGGTGATGCTAATCGTGGTCTTCCTCTGTCTTTGCCAGTGACTTCTTGGCTGCCCTGTAGGCCAGCAGCATGCCTATGCCGAAGGCCAGGGCGGGCACGCCAAGGAAGCAGATAACATTTATAGCTTGGAAGATGACGATATATCCTATGATGGAGGATATCAGGTAGGCTGTTATGATGGCTGCACCTATTACCGTGAGTGCCGTGCCACACATAAGGTTGCTCTGCATCCTTCTCTTAGCTTTTTGCTCTGGGCTTTGTTGCGGGGGAGTCAACCCTTTGAGGATTTCCTCCATGTTGCCTACGTCGGCGTTTTTCTCTATTGCCGCCAGCATGATTTCTGTCTTGCGGTCAGTATCGTTCTTCTTTCTCTTGTTGACAATCCACACCACCATGACGGGCAGGACTACGCATATACCGATGGTGATTATCCACGACGTGATTATGCCTAATGCGGGAATTAACTCTTCCATATTCTTTTGTTTTTAGATATTAAACTGCGTGTTTTCTGAGCTCGCTCATATATATAACGCAGACGGCGGTCAAAAGGTGACATGGCTGATGTCATTTTTTTTCCGGCCGTCTGCGGAGGGTGTGTCCCGATTGGTTTGAATCATGTGTCGGGCTAACGATTTTTCTTTTCTCAACAAAAGACTCAGGTTTCCGGGGAGCTTGCTTATTTGTTAAGGTAGGTATTTTTGCGGTCGTATGCGGGCCGGTTTACTTCCTGTGAAAGCTGGCTGGTGTCGCATGGCTTTATTTCCTGCACGCCGTCGGGGGTGACGGTTATCATGTGACCGGGTTTCAGGGTTTGTTTTTGTCCGCCGAAGGTGCTGAGCACCTCTGCGCTTCCGCTAAGGATGGTGGCTCTGGATGACCTGCCGTCTTCTTCCATTCCGATTATTATGCTCCCCTTGGGAAAGATCACGCAGTTGGCCAGTTGGAAGGACGGCACGTTGCTGCCGCTGTGGTAGTTGGCTATCAGGTGCCCTTTGTGCAGGTGCCACCGTTCCTTGCCGTTTCTCATGCGTTCAATGCGTGCTGTTGTGTTCTGGCGGATGATGATGCATTCTTCTGCATCGTCGTGGTTGAGCCATACTTGTGAGTGGCGGCTTGTACGTATGCAGTTGTCGCAGTAGATTGCGTCGAAGGGGGTGAGCTTGGCGTATCGGTTGTCGTTTTCTTGTATGCATTTTTGCTGGACAGTGCCAATGGCTTCTTGCACTTCATAGAAGCTGTAGGGCTGTTGGCACTTGGGGCAGTTTTCGTCTTCGGCTATCTCATCCCACTTGAAAGTCTTGGTGGGTGTGGCGCGTGATGCGGTGTTGGCCTTCGGCGATGGTGAGGAGGCTGTTGTGGAAGCTACGGCTGTGGAGTTGGACGATATGGCGTAGTCGGGTATTTTGTCTTCCACATAGAGGTTGGCTGTGAGGTTGATGGTGCTTTCTATGCCTTGGGCGGGTATTTGGTAATAGAGGTGTGCGTAGACGACTTCTGCATCGGAGGGCACGGTGTATGATTTCGATGTCTGGTCGGTGACTTTTGTCTGTATCATACGGGCTGCATTGCTGAATCTGGGTACTGCGCCTCTCTTGAGGTATTCGAAGGAGATGTTGAGACGCGGTGTGCTGGAACCTGATTCTTTGAGCATATCAACGCTGACAGTCTGTCCGGGCTTAACGATGCCCCTGATTACCTGGTGATAGTCGGTGACGGAGTTGGTGACGAGTTCGGCTTTGTCCTTGAGTTTTATTTCGGGTCCGCTGATGGTGTACTTCATGGTGTGGCCGTTGTGGCTGATGCGGTCGGTGTATTTCTTGCCGGAGCTAACGGTGGTCTGCCTGTTGCCTGCATCGGAGGGCTGCGGGGCTGTGGTGCGCTTGACTACCTTCCATGTGGAGTGGCATTCGAGTCTGTCTCTGGGGCCTTGGCATGAGAGTATTATGGTCATCTGCTCTGCCTCGGCAGGCACTGTCAGTGTGGTGCCTACCGAGCCGTTGTCTTCCTTGGTTGCTTGTATGTAGTCTGTTTCGCCGGCCTTGCGGATTAGGACGGTTATCTTCATGTCTTTGTTTTTGTCGGTGCGGCCTGTCAGTTTCAGGGCAGTGTCTTTGATTTTGCCGAGGATATTGCCCTTCTTGGCTTGGCGGGCGGTTGCCAGCTTGCGGCACGATGCGCTGAAGCTGGCACCGGCTTCTACCTCGCCTTCGATGCTCACTCCCATGATTGCCACGGGTGCACCCCCTATGCGATGGTCGTCTTTGTCGGTTACAATGCCTCCGGAGAGGGTGTACTCCATCTTCAGCCCGTGGCGCTCGAGGGTGCCCTTATAGCTGTCAGCCCAGATATGTGATGTCGTAAGCAGGAGGGCGGTGGTCAGTAGGTGCAGTGTCTTTTTCATAGCGGTAGGTATTTGTGGGGTTTGCGTCTTTACTGTGGGCAAAGATACAACAAACGGGCGAGTTGTAGGATATGCAGGATATAAAAAAGAGCAATTCTTATAAATATTGACCATTTCCGCTTTGCTCTCAAAGGCTCTTGCAAGTTTCGCTCCAGCTTCGCTGACGGCGAAAGAGCCTTTTCGCGATGCCTTCGGCATTGCCTAACTCCTAATTCCTAATTTCTAACTCCTAATTCCCAAAGGCTTGCTTAATTGTAAATGGCGAAAGTGTCTTAATCTTGTAAATAGCTAATATACGTCTCTCTTTTGCTTTGTGTTTCGATTTATTTCCTTAAATTTGCGGAGTAATTTTTAATCTGTTGTTAATATGGAAAAGATTCACGGTCTTATCGACGCGCCGTTTACGCCGTTTCTGCCTGACGGTGAGGTTAACTATGAGATTATCCCCTCCTATGCGGAGCTGCTGGCCCGCAACGGTCTGAAGGGTGTGTTCATCAACGGCTCCTCGGGCGAGGGGTATATGCTCACCGAGCTTGAGCGCATGAGCCTGGCGGAGGCCTGGGTGAGGGCTGCCGCCGAGGTGAGGACTACTGAGGGCGAGCCTTTCAGGGTGATTGTGCACGTGGGCAGCTGCTGCGTGAGCAGCAGCCGCATGCTGGCGCACCATGCCCAGCGTATCGGTGCATGGGGCGTGGGCGCCATGGCCAGCCCGTTCCCTAAGATCAACAGGGTGGAAGAGCTGGTCAGCTACTGTGAGGAGATTGCCTGTGGCGCTCCCGACCTGCCGTTCTACTTCTACCATATCCCTGCCTTCAACGGTGCCTTCCTTTCGATGTACGACTTCCTCAAGGCAGTGGACGAGAGCGGTCGCATCCCCAATCTGGCAGGCATTAAGTATACCTTTGAGAGCCTCTATGAGTTCAACCGCTGCCGCCGATACAAGGACGGCAAGTATGACATGCTCCACGGTCAGGACGAGACCATCCTGCCCTGCCTTGCCATGGTGGGCAGTCCCCAGGGCAGCACTGGCGCCGACTGCGGGCTGGGCGGCATCGGCGGCACTACGAACTATAACGGCCGCGTGCTGACGGGCATCCTGGATGCCTGGAAGGCCGGCGACATGGAGGGCGCACGCCGCCTGCAGAACTATGCGCAGGATGTGATAGACATTATCTGCTGCTTCCGCGGCAATATCGTGGGCGGCAAGCGCATCATGAAGCTCATTGGCTATGACATGGGCAGGAACCGCACTCCGTTTCAGAATATGACTGACGAGGAGGAGGCTCTGCTCCGCCAGAAGCTGGAGGCTATCGACTTCTTCAACCATTGCAACCGTTAACAATTGATAGTTGATAATTGAAAGTTAGCGTTTTCTCTGGACGTGGCTAAATTTGCCGCTTCGCTCTCAAAGGCTCCTGCAAGTTTCGCTCCGGCTTCGCCGACAGCAAAAGAGCCGCTCTCTCAAAGAGAGCATTGCTCAAGAGTCGCTCTCTCAAAGAGAGCATTGCTCAGAGCAATTTTTCGCGATGCCTGCGGCATTCAAATTTCAAATTTCAAATTTCAAATGAAATCTGTTGTCCGTTATATATTGGTTGCGGTCTGCGTATTGTCGTGCCTTGACATGCAGGCTGCCGACAGGACTTTCAATAGCGCCAGATTTGGAGCGCTGCCGCAGTTGCGGGTGAGCGGCGAACAGGGCGTGAGTGCGCCGTTTGCCGGAGTGAGCAACGGGGTTGTCCTGGTGGCAGGCGGCTGCAATTTCCCCGACGTGCCTGCCGCCGAGGGTGGCAGGAAGGTGTTCTATAGCGATGTCTATGCCTTTGAGGCGGCGATGCCGCAGGGTGGATGGCGTAAGGTCGGCCAGCTGCCCGACAGCGTGGCCTACGGCGTGAGCGTGAGCGTGCCTGACGGCGTGGCCGTCATCGGCGGTACCAACGGCAGGCAGAGCCTTGCCACCGCTTTGCTGCTCAGCTATAGCCGGGGCAAGGCTGCCGTCAGCAGTCTGCCGCCACTGCCCGTGGGCCTCGACAACATGGCGGGAGCCTACGGCGGCGGCTATATCTATGTGGCCGGCGGCCAGACTGACGGCATGGCAGCCAACAGGGCTTTCCGCCTCAAGTGGCCCGGCGGCAGCGAGTGGGAGCGGCTGCCCGACTTTCCCGGCAAGGCGCGCCTGCAGCCGGTGGCTGCCGTGCAGAGCGGTGCCGAGCGTCAGATGTTCTACCTGCTGGGAGGCTACAGTGCCGACGGCACCAACGGCGGAGGCCTGTGCTATGACCCCTTGTACAACAGATGGAGGGAGACATCGGATATCGCCGTCGACGGCAAGGCCGTAGCCCTGGTGGGCGCCAGTGCCGTCAACAGCGGCACGTCGTTCATAGTATGCATCGGCGGCGTGGACCGGGATATCTTCAACCAAGCCCTCAAGGGTGCTGCGCCCGGCTATATGCTGCATGAGCCTGCGTGGTACAGGTTCCGCACTACCTTATTAATATATAACACCATCACCGACTCGTGGAGCGATATGGAGGGCGCCCCTGCCCTTGCCCGCGCCGGCAGTGGGGTGGTGGACTATGCCGACGGCGGCAAGCACCGGTGGCTCGTCATCAACGGCGAGAGCAAGCCCGGCGTGCGCTCAGCCGACGCCACCAGCGTCAGCGTGAGCTATGACGCCAGCTTCGGCTGGCTCAACTGGCTGGTGCTGATTGTCTATCTGCTGGCCATGCTATGGCTGGGCTTCTACTTCATGCACCGCGAGAAGAACAGTGACGACTTCTTCACCGGCGGCGGCCGCATACCGTGGTGGGCTGCGGGCATGAGCATCTTTGCCACCATGCTCAGCGCCATCACCTATATGTCGATTCCCGCCAAGGCCTACGCCACCGACTGGAAGTACTACCCCATGCAGATATTCATCCTCATCGTCGCCTTCCCGGTGATTACCTATTTCCTGCCGTTCTTCCGCCGCCTGAAGATAAGCACCGCCTACGCCTATCTGGAGCAGCGCTTCTGCTACGGCGTGAGGGCGATGGCGAGCGCACTGTTTATCATCTTCATGGTGGCACGCATGGCGCTGGTGCTCTTCCTGCCGTCGCTGGCCATGTCGGCGGTGACGGGCATCGACATCTTCCTGTGCATCATCCTGATGTCGGCTATCACGATAGCCTACTGCACCATGGGCGGCATGGAGGCGGTGGTGTGGGGCGACGTGGTGCAGGGCTTCATACTGATTGGCGGCGCACTGCTGGCGGCGGTGTTCCTCGTCACCCAGACGGAGGGCGGCGCCTCCGGGTTTTGGGACATCGGCATGGCCAACGACAAGTTTGTGCTCTTCGACTTCAGCTTCGACTTCCGCTCCGCCACCTTCTGGGTGATTGTGCTGGGCGGACTGGCCAACAACCTCATATCCTATACCTCCGACCAGACGGTGATACAGCGATATATGACCACCAGCAGCGAGAAGGCTGCCTCCAAGAGCATCATCACCAACGGATTCCTCAGCATCTTCGTCAGCATCATCTTCTATACCATAGGCACGGGACTCTACACCTTCTTCAAGACCCACCCCGCTGCCATCGACGTCACGATGCAGAAGACCGACGCCATATTCCCCTTCTTCATGATGAGCCAGCTGCCCGCGGGGCTTGCCGGACTGCTCATTGCCGCCCTGTTCGCCGCAACCATGAGCACCATATCCAGCAATATCAACTCCATCTCCACAGCCTTCACAATGGATATGTATAAGAAGTGGAGACCGCAGACTGGCGACAGGAAGACGCTGAGCGTGGCACGCTGGACAGGCATCGTGGCAGGACTGATAGGCACTCTGATTGCCATCGTCATGGCCGTTGCGGACATCCAGTCGCTGCTCGACTATTTCAATACAATACTCGGACTGCTGACCGGCGCCATAGGCGGACTGTTCATAATGGGAATATTCTTCAAGCGCATCAATGCCACCACGGCGCTCATAGGATTCATTGCCGGCACGCTGGCGGTGTTCTATATGAACTATTTCACCGATGCCAACTTCCTGCTGTTCGGATTCATCAGCATGTTCGTGTCGGTGGCGGTAGCACTGGTGCTCTCCCTCTTCTCCAGGAACAGGAAGGACATCAAGGGCTTGACGTGGAAAACTCTTGATAAAATAAGCAGCAAATAAATTGTAAATGGTAAATTGTCAAATAGTAAATGAATATCATGTATTTCAAGAAATTAGCAGAGCAGTACAAGACCGAGCTGCTCGACAAAGTATTGCCCTTCTGGCTTAACAATTCGCAGGACCGCGAGATGGGAGGCTATTTCTCCTGCCTCGACCGCGACGGCACCGTTTATGATACCGACAAGTTCGTATGGCTGCAATGCCGCGAGGTGTGGATGTTTGCCAAGCTTTACAATACCGTGGAGAAGCGACAGGAATGGCTGGATTGCGCCGTGCAGGGTGCCGAGTTCCTCAAGAAATACGGCCATGACGGCAACTATAACTGGTATTTCGCCATCGACCGCGAAGGCCGTCCGCTGGTGGAGCCCTACAACATTTTCTCCTATACCTTTGCCGTCATCGCCTACGGCCAGCTGAGCATCGCCACCGGCTCGCAGGAGTATGCCGACATCGCCCGCAAGACTTTCGACATCGTACTCTCCAGGGTTGACAACCCCAAGGGACGATGGAGCAAGGCAGCACCCGGAGGCAGGGCACTCAAGACCTTCGACCTGCCGATGATACTGTGCAATGTGGCGCTGGAGATAGAACCGCTCGTCGATCCCGATTTCCTGCAGAAGACCATCGACGACTGCATCCACGAGGTGCTCGATGTGTTCTATCAGCCGCAGATGGGACTTATCGTTGAAGCCCTCGGCAAGGACGGCCAACTCGTTGACTGCCTCGACGGCCGCAAGATGAACCCCGGCCACGCCATTGAGGCGATGTGGTTTATCATGGACCTCGGAAAACGTCTCAATCGCCCTGAGCTTATCAACAAGGCCGCGGAGATTGCCCTGGCAGAGGTTAAGTACGGCTGGGACGAGAAGTACGGCGGCATTTTCTACTTTATGGACCGCCTCGGCAAGCCGCGCCACGAGCTGGAGTTTGACCAGAAACTCTGGTGGGTGCATATCGAGACACTCATCTCTATGCTCAAAGGCTACCAGCTCACAGGCAGCAAGGAGTGCCTGGAGTGGTTTGAGCGCATCCATGAATATACCTGGAAGCATTTTGCAGACCCCGAGTACCCGGAATGGTATGGCTACCTCAACCGTCAGGGAGAGGTGCTGCTGCCTCTCAAGGGAGGCAAGTGGAAGGGATGCTTCCATGTGCCCCGCGGACTGATGAACTGCTGGTTAATGCTGGAGGAAATAGCAGCCCGAAAGTAGCACTTTCAAATTCTAACTCCCATGATAATTGCAAGAATAGAGGACGGCGCGCGCTACTATGCGCTGCACCCGCTGCTCAAGCCGCTGTTTGAGTATGTGAAGGCCAACGATCTGCTCACTGCTCCTGCAGGGCGCGTCACCCTGCAGGGCGATGACCTCTTCATCAACGTAAACGATTCCACCCTTGTGCCACGCGGGGAGCAGAAGCTGGAGGTGCACCGCCGATATATCGACGTACACTTCCCCCTTAGCTGCGCCGAGGATTTCGGCTGGCGCCATCTCTCCACGCTTGGCGAGAGCGATGCCCCCTTTGACGAGGCCAACGACTTTGCGCTTTACACTGCTCCCGCCGACAAGTGGCTCACCCTCTGCCCGGGAGAGTTCTGCATAGTATGGCCCGAGGATGCCCATGCCCCAGTGGTGAGGCCTGACGGTGCCGTCGGCTCAGTCATCCGCAAGCTGGTGGCCAAGCTACGTATCTGATAACTCCCAATCCCAAGCCTCTCCCTAACCCTCCCCTCAAGAGGGGGAACCCTGGCGCCAGAGTTCTCCCCTTGAGGGGGAGTTAGAGGGGTTCTCCCAACTCCTAACTCCTAACTCGTAACTCCTAACTCAAATGACCCTGGACCCGAGCAGCGTGGTGATGGTGGATAGTCTTGAGGGATTGGGCACTGATGCCTACTCTCGCTACTATGTCCTCATATTCTGCATAGGCGGCACAGCACGCTTTATTTTCAACAAAAGCGAGCATTTCATCCGTAAGGGCGATGCCGTTGCCATAGTGGTGGGTCAGATGGTTCGTGACGTGACATGGAGCGACGACCTCAAGGTCAAGGTGGCTTATATCAGCCCTGAGCTGATAGCCCTCAGCACACCGTCACAGACAAATTTCGGCATGAGTGGCTTCGTAACCCTTTTCCATCACCCCGTGGCCCATCTGCTGAAAAGGGAGCAGGAGTCTTGCCTCCGTCAGTTCGCGGAGCTGGAGCGCCGACTGAAGATGACCTATCACCATTTCTACTGGGAGTGTGTGATAATGATTTTGCAGGGATTTTATTACGATATATACAACGTTCAGCAAAGACTCTACGGCGAGGGGATGATGCCGCTGCAGAGCGCCCACATAGTGGGGCGGTTCATCGACATGCTGCACAACGGTGATTACCGGGAATACCGCCAGCTGGCCTATTATGCCGACAAGCTGAACATCTCCCCTAAGCACCTGTCGGAGGTGGTGAGAAAGAACACCGGCATCACGGCCAATCACTGGATAAACATGATGGTCAGCCTGGATATTTCCCGTCAACTGCGCACTTCCTCCTTGTCTATCAGCGAGATGGCATATAAATACCATTTCTCGTCGCTGTCTTATTTCGTCCGCTTTGTGCAGAAGAATCTGGGCGCCACTCCCACTGACATCAGGGGACGGAATCGTGTGCGTTAAGTCGGAAAATCATTGCATAAGAGACAGAATACTCTATTAAAAAATCTTAAATGGAGTAAAAGTGAAAGGAAAACCGCAAAATGTGAAAATGGGCAAAGGTGGAAAATAGGTACTTTTGCAGCGAAAGTTCTATTTTACCTTTACAGCCATGAGCAATTTCGAAAAACTTCCACATGGTATTGAGCCAGAGAGCAGAAACAGCATCTTGGAGGAGAGACTGGACAACCTGGCAAAAGAAACCAATTTCTATTTGAAGTCCACCGTCAATATGGATAAGGTGGCCATCAAGCTGGCTACAAACCGCACCTATCTGTCGCGTATGATTAACCAGAGGAAGGGCTGCAGCTTCACCGACTATGTCAACGAACTCCGTCTGGGTAAGGCGTATGAGCTGTTTACCACGCCGGGTTACATGCTCAGCCATGGCATCAGCGACCTGGCTGCCGAAAGCGGCTTTGCGTCAGTAGCTACGTTCCGCCGTGCCTTTGTGAAGAAGTACGACGAGACCCCTCTCTTCTATATCAACAAGAACGGTTACAAGAGGAATAACTGATCAGGCAGACTGACGCCTGACTGAGAAAAAGCGGCGAAGGAGTGCCATCTTTTAGGTGCGCCTTCGTTGCTTTTTGATGTCTGGGAGTCGTTGGTCGCGGGGAGACCCCCTCTTATCCCCCTAAAGGGGGAGGATTTGTTTCTGACGCCAGGGTCCTCCCCTAGGGGAGTTAGAGGGATCTCTCTATAGGAAAGTATCTTTAAACGAGTGTAGCTTTAAACTTCTACCTGATGGCTATGTTTGCGAATATAATAGTAATATTTTGTCGGCAAGAGTTTTATTGCTAACTTCGCACCTGCTAATAATATAAACACGGATTTAGCGGTTAGCGGTTAGCGGTTGCCACTTCGTTCTCACCTTCGCTTTTCGCATCCGCGCCTAAAAAGCATCCTTGCTTTTTCGAGACGGCGCGACTATGCTGCTACGGTTCGCGACCCCTAACGGGGTTAGCGGTTCCTCCGGACTTGGCTAATTATCAATTATCATTTAGATAATCACTTTAAAAGAAGCAGGCAAAAGATGGTAAAAAGATTTTTTCTCGTAATGGTGGCCCTTTTGGCGATGAGCAGTGTCAGGGCGCAGCGGTCCTCTCTCTGTCCGCTACGCATGGTGGAGGCTGACAGTGTGATGCTGTATGATTTCTTTTGGTGCGATGTCGCAAGGTGGGCTGACACCATAGCCGCCGGCAGCGCCAGGGCCTGGCCGTGGCAGCTTTCAGAGCTGGACTCCGTGCAGCTGGCAGCCCGTGTGGCAGAGTGGGAGAGCCAGATTGGCAGTATGAGGTTGCAAGGCACCATGGTTGACTCTGTGGCCAGTGCTGATGAAGTCTTGCCGATGCTGCGCGAGAGTGTTGAGCTGGGACTGCAAACCCGCGAGGCGCGCTTTTTCGACGTTGCTGAGAGGATTCTGGCAAATCCGGTGATTAGGATGAAGAATTACTATGAGTCGTGGAAAGCCGGCCACAGTGACTTGGCAGGGGTGCTGCGATCGGTGGGTAGTGTAGCCTACGCCTCCCAGGCTCATGACGTGTATATAAATATGTTCGTGCGTAGCAATGTCCATGTGGTTAATGATGACATCGACTTCTATATGCAGGTGTTTAACGGCAGTCCTTGGTACAACGACACCAGTATCCGCATCACCAAGGACATGAATCCCATAGAGCAGACGGCCGACACTGTGCTGTCGCGCTACCATCGCCTGATAGTGAGGGAGGAGTCCGGCGCCGACAGTGTAGACATCAATTTCCACATACGCATACCCTCCTGGGTTAACGGCCAGGATATGCTGCCCCGCTATACGGCCAGGGCCAGGAGGCAGCCGGTCGTCATCTTCGTCAACGGCTCAGTGGTGACGCCCCAGATGGAGGACGGCTATGCGGTAATTCGCGGCCGCTGGGCGGTACAAGACCTTATCACGATTACGATGCCCACTCCCATACTGCGTGTGTCAGACCGGGAGGCTCCCGGCATGGTGGCCTTGCAGCGGGGACCGATAGTGTATAATTCCACCGGCACCCACCGCGGCATGGTGTTTGATGCTGCCAGTCCTGTCAGTCATTATTTTGACCGTGGCATCAACGCCATAGTGCTTCAGGGCAACATTGAGAACCGCTACGACAAGAAAAGGAACGAGTTCGTCCCCTACTATAGGACAGGCCCTCTCAGAATTTTTGAGAAGGCCAAATAGGTTTGGCACACTTCTTGCTATGGTTTTTTACTGCTGCGATGAGTTCGCTGCGACTATTATAAAAAAACTTATAAACCTAAAAACAATAAGCAATGAAACTTAAACCATTAGCAGACAGAGTTCTGATCAGTCCGGCTCCCGCTGAGACCCAGACTGTGGGCGGTATCATCATTCCCGATACTGCAAAGGAGAAGCCCCTGCAGGGCACGGTAATTGCCGCCGGTGAAGGCAAGGAAGACGAGAAGATGATCCTCAAGGCAGGTGACAAGGTTCTCTACGGCAAGTATGCCGGCACCGAGATTGAGTTTGAGGGTGAGAAGTACCTCATCATGCGCCAGAGTGACGTGGTGGCAGTAATTTGTTAAGAAGGAGAAAAGGAGTAAGGAGTAAGGGAGTAAGTTATTTAGTCAATGACTAGTTCTTTCAAAGATATCATCGCGTGGCAAAAGGCTCACCAGTTTGTCCTGCTTGTTTACAAGGCAACAGCGTGCTTTCCCGATTGCGAGAAATTTTCTTTGGTCTCTCAGTTTCAGCGTGCCGCGGTTTCAATACCTGCCAATATTGCAGAGGGATACCGCAAGGATGGTATGGGAGACAAACTCCGTTTCCTTAATATATCTCAAGGTAGCCTTGAAGAGTGTCGCTATTATATTTTGCTTTCCAAAGACTTGGGATATATCTCCGAAGAAACTTATAATATTCTACAGGAAAACATAGAAGAGACAAGCAAACTACTAAACGCCTATTATACTGCAATACGCAGTAATCATGGAAGATAATCAATTAACTTTGGGTAAGGAAGTATTGGAGCAGTGAGTAATCAACTTACTCCTAATCTCCTTACTCCTTACTCCTAAAAAACAAAAAACCAACCGGAGTCGAAGTCAGGAGCTGCAGCGAGTAACCAACTTACTCCTAATCTCCTTACTCCTTACTCCTAAAAAACAAAAAACTAATCGGAGTCGAAGTCAGGAGCTGCAGCGAGTAACTAACTTACTCCTAATCTCCTTACTCCTTACTCCTAAAAAACAAAAAAACCAATCGGAGTCGAAGTCAGGAGCTGCAGCGAGTAACTAACTTACTCCTAATCTCCTCACTCCTTACTCCTAAAAACAAAAAACCAACCGGAGTCGAAGTCAGGAGCTGCAGCGAGTAACCAACTTACTCCTAATCTCCTTACTCCTTACTCCTAAAAACAAAAAACTATGTCAAAAGAAATAAAATATGATGTTAATGCCCGCGAGCTCCTCAAGTCGGGAGCTGATGCGCTGGCCAATGCAGTGAAGGTAACGCTGGGTCCCAAGGGCCGCAACGTAGTTATCGACAAGAAGTTTGGCGCCCCCAAGATTACCAAGGACGGTGTGACCGTGGCCAAGGAAATAGAGCTTGACGACGCCTTTGAGAATGCCGGCGCGCAGCTCGTCAAGAGCGTGGCCAGCAAGACAGGCGACGATGCCGGCGACGGCACTACCACAGCCACCGTGCTGGCTCAGGCCATTCTGAGCGAGGGCATGAAGAATGTGGCTGCCGGTGCCAACCCGCTCGATGTGAAGCGCGGCATCGACAAGGCCGTGGCCAAGGTGGTAGAGTCCATCAAGGGCCAGGCTGAGAAGGTGGAGGACAACTATGACAAGATTGAGCAGGTGGCTACCATCTCTGCCAACAACGACCCCGAGATCGGCAAGCTCATTGCCGACGGTATGAGGGCTGTGACCGTCAACGGCGTCATCACCATTGAGGACGGCAAGACCAATGAGACCCACCTCAAGACCGTGGAAGGCATGCAGTTTGACCGCGGCTACCTGTCGCCCTACTTCGTTACTGATACCGAGAAGATGGAGTGCGCCATGGAGAAGCCCTACATCCTCATCTACGACAAGAAGATTTCCACTCTCAAGGACTTCCTGCCCATCTTGGAGCCCGCCGTGCAGACTGGCCGTCCGCTCCTCGTGATTGCCGAGGATGTTGACTCCGAGGCCCTTACTACCCTCGTGGTCAACCGTCTGCGCACCCAGCTCAAGATATGCGCCGTCAAGGCTCCCGGCTTCGGCGACCGCCGCAAGGCTATCCTTGAAGACATAGCCATCCTCACTGGCGGTGTAGTCATCAGCGAGGAGAAGGGTCTCAAGCTTGAGCAGGCCACCATCGACATGCTCGGCACCGCCGAGAAGGTGACCGTCAACAAGGACAGCACCACCATCGTCAACGGTGCCGGCGACAGCCAGCTCATCAAGGACCGCATCAATCAGATAAAGTCAGAGATAGCCAACACCACCTCCTCCTACGACAAGGAGAAGCTGCAGGAGCGTCTTGCCAAGCTCAGCGGCGGCGTCTGCGTGCTTGAGGTAGGAGCCTCCTCCGAGACCGAGCAGAAGGAGAAGAAGGACCGTTGCGACGACGCCCTGTGCGCCACCCGTGCAGCTATTGAGGAAGGTATCGTTACCGGTGGTGGCGTGGCCTATATCCGCGCACAGGAGGCGCTGGCAGGCCTTGAGGGCGAGAACGCCGACGAGACCACCGGCATCCATATCATCCGTCGTGCCATTGAGGAACCGCTGCGCCAGATATGCCACAACGCAGGTCTGGAGGGAGCCGTGATAGTCAACAAGGTACGCGAGGGCAAGGGCAACTACGGCTTCAATGCCAAGAAGGAGGAGTTTGAGGACCTCCGCGCCGCCGGCGTGGTCGATCCCGCCAAGGTTACCCGTGTAGCCCTGGAGAATGCAGCCTCCGTGGCAGGTATGTTCCTCACCACCGAGTGCGTCATCTGCGACAAGAAGGAGGAGAATCCTCCGATGCCGATGCCCGCAGGCGGAATGGGCGGCGGAATGATGTAATTGGTAAGGAGTAAAGGAGTAAGGGAGTAAAGGAGTAAAGGAGTTAAGTCGATACTCCGCGACTCCGCAACTTTGCAACAATAAAAAACTCTGAGTCGAGTCCCCTCTATCCCCCCTCACGGGGAGGCAGAGGGGGCTTTTGTTCTCTTTTCTCTTTTCTCTGTTATCTGACTCAGACAGGAACCCCTGCGGAGCCGGGTTAGGGAGGGGTTCTGGAGTCAGAGGGGCTTCTCTTCCAAAAGAGTGCCGGCAAGAAAAATTAAACAGTGGAGTTTAATTTTGGCTGTAAGGCTGTGGAGTTATGAAAATTATCCGTATCTTTGCCCAAAGTTAATCACCGTTTTAATCCTCGGGTAGGGCAGTATCGGAGCAGCGAGTAATCAACTTACTCCTAATCTCCTTACTCCTTACTCCAATAAAGAATCACTAACACCTAACAACTATGAACAAGAAATTTATTTGCACCGTGTGCGGCTATGTACACGAAGGACCCACCGCCCCCGAGCGCTGCCCCCAGTGCGGCGTGCCCGCAGCCAAGTTTAAGGAGCTGAAGGAAGATGCCGTCAACTATGCCACCGAGCATGAGCTGGGCGTTGCCAAGGGTTGCGATGAAGAGATGATTACTGATCTCAATGCCCATTTCAAGGGCGAGTGCAGTGAGGTAGGCATGTATCTGGCCATGTCGCGCCAGGCCGACCGCGAGGGCTATCCCGAGATTGCCGAGGCTTTCAAGCGCTACGCTTTTGAGGAGGCAGAGCACGCTGCCAAGTTTGCCGAGCTGCTGGGCGATGTCGTTTGGGACACAAAGACCAACCTGGAGAAGCGTGCCGCCGCTGAGGCCGGAGCTTGCGAGGACAAGTTCCGCATTGCCAAGCGTGCCAAGGCCCTCAACCTTGATGCCATCCACGATACCGTGCATGAGATGGCCAAGGACGAGGCGCGCCACGGCCAGGGCTTTGCCGGCCTGCTCAAGCGCTACTTCAAGTAAAGAGAAGAATTGGAATTGAAGAACGAATTTGTTTCACGATTGGACAATTTCACGATTTGACTATTTGGCCAAGTCTGGAGGCGACAAAAGATTGAAAAATTGAATTTCCATTCTTCCATCTTTAAATTCTAATCCTAAATGAAGTATCTGATAGCAGTCATCGCCATTGCGTACGCCACTCTGTTGCGGGCGGATGATGCTTTCAGAGAAGATGTAAATGCTGACAATGCGGTCAACAGTGCCGACATTGTCAGCATTTACCATTATATCCTCAGTGGTGAGGGGCTTACCTTCGATGCTGCCGATGTTAACGGCGACGGCAGTGTCAACAGCGCCGACGTGGTCAGCATCTACAATGGCATAGTGAACGGCCGCATGACGGTCAATGATTTCAAGCCCCATTACGAGACAGCCTTCTCCGCCTCCCTGCCTTCCGGCGCCCGGCTGCGTCTGTCTGAGCATTATGTGCGCAAGAACTCCCATATCCATGCTACGATAAGGAAAGCCCTCCTCCCCCCTGAGGAGGAGTCAGAGGGGGCTTCGGGGCTTGGAGGCTCCCTTGTCGTAGGCCGCGGCTATGATGCGTGGTATGGCGCCTATGTGCAGATAGATGCCGACACCGTGCGCCTCTTCCGTCGCACGGAGACGGAGGAAATCCTTCAACGCAGCGAGGCTCACGGCCTGAATCTGACCGACAGCCTCAGCGTCAGCATTGACTGCATAGACACCAAGGCGACCATAGCCCTGAGCGCCGGAGGCCGCACCTACACCTTCACCCATAGCTGGAACGGTGGCGGCGCCCCCTTCCTGCTCAACCAGACCGGTCAGCCCCTGCAGGCCACCCTCCTCTATGCCAATCCCGACTTTCTCAGCGATATCTGGCTGCTGGGCGACAGCTACCTAACCACCTCCCCCAACCGTTGGATCTACTATTTCGGCCAGCGCGGTTTCGGTCCCTGGCTCGCTGACCACTGCGCAGCCAACGGCGCCGAGAAGGCGCTGCGCGACTTTAAGGCCGCCCTCCGCATGGGCACTCCCCGTTATGCCCTCTGGCTCGTAGGTATCAACGACCGTGGCGACATCGACGCCCCCACCAGCCGCTGGCTCTCCGCCACCAGGGAGTTTATCTCCATCTGCCAGGCCAACGCCATCACCCCCGTGCTGCAGACCATTCCCTGCACATTCATCACCAGCCTCCAGCAGCTCAAGACCCACCGCTACAAGTCCGACTGGGTACGCTCCAGCGGCTACCGCTATATCGACCTGGCCGCCGCCATAGGTTCAAAGCCCGACGGCACTTGGGCAGAGGGTATGCAGGGTCCCGACGGCATCCACCCCACAGCCGAGGGCGCCAAGGTGATGGCAGAGCAGGTGCTAAAGGATTTTCCCGAAATCGTTGACCAATAACCGTTAACCGTTAACCGTTAACCAATAACCAATAACCGTAAACCGTTAATCGTTTGTCGGGGAATTTCCTTACTTGACGTGAGACCGTAATATGATCGCGTCGAAATTTATGCTGAGCCCGTCGAAGCAAAATCTAATCGCGCCGAAATGAAATCTAATCGCGCCGAAACTGACCATTTCTGCGCGATTAAATTTTTTATCTGCGGATTTAGGCGGATTTTTTGTGTGATTAAAATAAGTATCGCCAGTTTTCTTATACTTTATTGGCGTTAGATTAGCTTTTGTGATGCCTTGGTTCAGAGGGATATTGCTACCCGTTTTCGATTTCTTTGTCTAAAATTAGGCAAGCCCATACGAGTAGCAAAAGTTTGCTCGCTGATATGCATCTTTCCCCGACAAATCGACGTGGGGGAGCGGAAAAAGGATGAAAACGAGAAAAAAACATAAAGAAATACCTTTGAAGCAGAAAAATGACGTAATTTTGCAAAAATGTTTCTGCTAATAAAGTCTCAGTGCGTGACGGGGGTGTAATGAAAAGCTGCTAACCGGTCACTCGCTGGGTCAACCGTCAAACTATGAGAAAAAATCTATTTTGCCTGAAGATTTCAGCCGTTCTTTTTGTTCTTGCTCTTATGTCACAGTGGGGTAGGGCTGAGATTGTTACTTCCATCGACTCTAAGGCAGCCCTGTTGGCTTTTGCCGCCTCTGTCAATGGCGGTGAAGATTATGGGAATGTCAATGTCTATCTGGCTGCCGATGTTGATTTGAATAATGAGTCGTGGACTCCCATCGGCACCCCCTCCCATCCCTTCAAGGGCCATTTTGAGGGGTGGGGGCATAAGGTCAGCAATCTGACTGTCAGTGGTGGTGTCACCGATTATGTGGGGTTGTTCGGCTATGTTGACGGCGGCAGCATCCGCGATGTGGCGGTAGTGTCAGGCGCAGTCAGTGGCGGCAGCTACGTAGGCGGTATCTGCGGCTATGTTGCCAACAGCGGTGAGATCAGCAGTTGCTACAGCGAGGCCAGCGTCAGCGGCTCTCAGTATGTGGGCGGCATCTGCGGCTATTTTGCCGGCTATGAGATTAGCGACTGCTATAGCACCGGCGATGTTGAGGCCAGCCATAGCGTCAGTGCATACGTGGGCGGTCTTGTAGGTCAGGTTTATCTGGGTGATGTAAGGTACTGCTATTTTTCCGGCAGTATAGATTACCGTCCCGGTGTTCAATACTACGGCTCCTTGGTGGGTGATGTGAAGAATTCCAACGCTTCTACGATAGATGTTGAGAACTGTGCGTACAAGACTGACGACGCAAACCCTGACTATACCCCTTTTGCCATTGGGTGCAATAAAGACGAGTCCCCCGCCGACGGCTACAACAAGCGATATCATGCCATCCAGATGCAGGCGGCAGAGAGCTGGGCAGGGATACTGAACACCGTGACGTACAACGCGGCATGGAAGATTGCCGACGGTAGTTATCCGCAGCTAAGCTCTTTCCTTAAGAACGAGCCTATTACCTTTAACTTTACCAGCGAGAAGAAATGGCTGACCATCGTGCCCAATGGCAACTATGCAGTGCCTGCTGGCATGAAGGCGTATATCGTGACCGGCGTTGATTTGGCAAGCGGCACAGTTTCGCTGCGCAATGTGAGCACTCTAAACGAGGGACGTGCGGCGCTGGTGTGGAGCGACGGCGGTGAAAGCATCACGGTCAGCAGCACCCAGGGTGCGCTGTCTGACTACAGCGCCGACCAGTGGCTGAAAGGCTCCCACGTCAGCCCCGTCGTGTTGAAAGGCGACAAGACTGAGTATGTGCTGAGCGGCGGAATTTTCCAGAGGGCAAAATCCGGCACCCTCGCCCGCGGCAAGGCCTACCTGAAGGTGGGTGCCAGCGTCAGCGGCAGCAGTAGCCTCAAGGTAATCATCGAGGATGACGACCCAACGGGAATTATAAGTCAAGAGTCAATGGTCAATGGTCAATGGTCAATGTTCAATGGTCAATCAATTTACGACCTCAGCGGACGCAAAGTCAGTGGCCAGCCGGCAAAGGGCCAGGTATATATCAAAAACGGAAAGAAAATCATAGTACGATGAAACGGAAATATTTCACCCCCTCGGCAGAGGAAGTTAAGATACAGGCATTGTCTTACCTCGCTGCGTCGGGAGAGACTATACGAATGAAGACTTACACCCAGGCAGAAGACGATGATGATCAATCATGGTTTAACCCCAATTTCGCCGACTGACGGCGGCGTCCCGACTCGTTCTGCCCCGACAATAACAGAATAACAGGAAAAAAGAAATAAAAAACAATAACATCATGAGACATTTCAGACATTTGCTGTGGCTATGGCTGCCTCTGCTGCTGGCCGCACCTAAGAGTGCCCAGGCATCCGACGGATTTGAGACGGATGCCAACTTCATGGTTACCTACATGGGCAACGGAGTGATTCACTTCCGACTCCTGTTCCTCGACTGCGGTAAAATCAACTACTACATGACGCGCAGCGACGGCGTGCGCAACGACGGTGTGCTAGTGTATATGACCTACAACGACGCCAACGGCACTGCAAGAACAGTCAACGCATTTCAGCTCTATTGTCCGTCAAACCCCTCCGACGACAACACCTATGCGAACATGAAGATTAAGAACATCCAGAAGGATGCCGTCTTGGTGATGACTAACCCCCACTCTGGCAACCAAGACGCATACGGCGGATGTCCTATCACGGCCGACAACCAGCCTCACGACTATCAGGTGAAGAAGAGCACGGGCTACGGACTGAAATACATAGAGTTTGACTACTACCTGCCCCCCTCGTATGCAGGACTTAGCATCAACTTCAACATCGACGGCCCCACCGCTTCGCTGGGTAAGGACCTGAGCTATCAGCCGCTGGTGGGCAATCCCGTGGTTATGCCCCATCTGCCCGACACATACATCAGCGACCCCGTGTTTATGCCCAGCGGAAAGAACATGGGATACTACCAGATGATAGCATCCAACTCCACGGGCGAGAAAATGAAAATCACCAGTGTGACGGAGCTCGACAAAAACGGTAACACAGTGAAGGACATCACCAGCCAATGCCAAGCCGATGAAGATGGCTACGGCATACTGCTGCCCGCCAGATACTACACCTACTGGGCACAGGTGAATGCGCAGATACCATACAGCAAATTCCAGTTTGTCAACGTGAGGACTCAGCGCGTGACGCTGCAGGCATTCCACAACCCCGCCGACTTCAACCTAAGAGCCAACTGGGGCAACAACGGTTCATCGGTACTTACATGGAGTGTGCCCCACCCCGAAGAAGATGACGCCCTCTCTACCGACGTGCTCGCCGTAGAGCGACAGCTATATGACAGCAACACAGGCAAGGTAGACGACTGGGAGGTGCTCGACCAGGTAGTGATGGAGAAAAACAAGAGCAACTACCAATACACCGACTCCACCACGGGCTGCTACGGCACACCCGACTTTAACAGCGTGCGCTACCGCCTATACCGATACAGCATAGGCCCCGAGGAGAAATACATCTCCACTGCCGATATGGGCAGAAAGAGCACGCAGGTCAGCTACAGGCCCATCAAGATAACATCTGCCATAGGCAGGGAAGGCAAGGTGACCATCAAATGGAGTGAGACAGGCAACGAATACGACGGCGTGAAGCGATTCCTGCCCAAGGATGCCAGGCTCACGCTTATACGCACAGCCCACTACTTCCGCAACGGGCAGAGAGAGAGTATTGAGACAGAGAAAGACATCACCGACAGCCTGAAAGCCGGGGCGCACACCATCATCGACACGGGCTTTGCGCCATGCGCGCAGTATGAATACGCCATGGTCATTACGCCCAACGACCCCGCCGGAGTGATGAAGCCCGATACCGTGAGGGTGCCCACCGTGATGGAACCCGTGACAGAGGTATACTCTTTAGGCAACTTCGAGGCTTCGATAGGTTATCAGGACAAGATACACCTGACGTGGGACATCGACCGCACGGCATTCAGCGACGTGAAGCTGTACCGCAACACAGCCAACAGCAACTTTGACAATAACGACGAATGGGAGGAGATACCGTTTGACAACAAGCTGATGTACTACGACGACTTCAGCGTCACTGCCGGCCTGACCTACCAGTATAAGTTGTCAGCCACATACGAGTGCACCAACGGAATACACACCCTCTCAGTCAAAGCCAAGGGCTCGCGCCGCACCACAGGCCGCATCTCCGGCTACGTTACGTATACCGACGGCACGGCATTCAGCGGCCGTACCGTATTGCTGCTCAACAACTACGGCACTACCGTAGGCAGGATGACCACCGACGATGCCGGCTTCTACGAATTCCCTGACGTGCAGTTCAGCAACAAGGCTTACACCGTCAGTGTGCAGGGCAACAGCTCCGACTATCTGCAGTCCTCCTTCAAGGTGTTTGTGAACGCCGACGAGCCGTTCCACACCGAGAAGAACTTTATCTACACCAACTCCGTTGACATTGACGGATATGTATATTTCGAAAAGACCACAGTGCCTGTGTATGGCGCCGTGTTCAAGGCCGACGGCAAGGTAATCACCGACAAGAGTGGCAAGCCCGTCACCTCCGACAACGACGGCCATTTCACCTTCAAGGTTATCCCGGGCACCAAGAAACTGGAGGCATCTAAAGAAGGACACATCTTCATGTTCGGCGGCGTATATTCCGACAACAAGGGCAATGCCATCACCATCAAGGAGAACGTGGCAAGCCTCTTCTTCTGGGACCAGACCAAGGTACGCACCGTAGGACGAGTGGTGGGCGGCCAAGACCAGGGCGACAAGCCGTTGCTGCTTGGCAAGTCGCAGAATAACCTCGGCGACGAGCTGCGCATAGTGCTGGAGCTGGAAGGCAACCAGCGTTCGTGGATGGTGAAAGACCCGCTGGATGCCACCTACGTCATTAAGCGCGACACCTTCCAGCACGAGGCAGCCGGCGCCGACCATCTCAGCCGCATGATTACCGAGCGCCACCGCGTGGTGATAGAGCCTGACAGGCAGACAGGCGAATATATCGCCGACCTGCTGCCCACTCGCTACAAGGTGATAGAGGTATCGGCCAACGGCTATCCCTCGCTGTTCCAGGGCGGCAAGGTGTCGGAGATACTCGACCTCACCGACAGCCTCACCACACGCCAGATAGACGGCGACGCCAAGCGTCCCTACCGTGCCATCTACTCGCGCATCTACCGATGCGAGCCCTCGGTGAGCATCACCGAGACAACAGCCAAGAATGAGACACTGCCCAATGTGGGCCGCAGCTCCTACGTGGAGAGCACCGAGCAGGGCGGCACAGTAAGTGTGCCCCTCTACGATGCAGCCACCAAGACCTATACCTTCGGCTACCCCGTGCTCGACGTAGGCAACCACTACTTCCGCATCAAGGCAACCGAGAACTATTACTACAACGGCATAGCCTCCGGAGTGTGCGACTCAGTGCCACTGCGCGGCGGCAAGGTGAAGATATACGACGACTTCGCCGCTGAGCAAAGCGACACCCTCTGCGACCTCGCCCAGGACGGCACCGTGACGCTGCTGATTGACGTGGCCAACACCGTGTATGACGTGGAGGGCACCAACGCCCTGCGCCACCTCGATGTTACTCTCGAGCATGACGGCCAGTTCATCGACGGCCAGAGCCTCAAGGCATTCGTCATGGGCTCGCAGAGCGTTACCGACGACGTGGTCAGCGCCGACTGCGTGCTGCAGCTGCAGGGAGTGCTGCGCGACCCACCGGGCAGCAAGAGCTACTCGTGGATTGACAGCGAGACAACCTACACCAGCGACTTCAAGTATGAGGCCTACGGCAAGATAAACCTCTCGATAGGCGTTGACATCACCAAGGGCGTCGACCTCATGAACGGTGCATACGCAGCAAGCATCTGGACGGGCACGCAGAACAGCAGCGGTACTGCCATATCGGTGTCGCCCAAGACAATACCCATCATCGGCGTAGGACGCACCTACGAGGGACACTCTCAGTTCACCCTCAATGAGCGGCTCCAGACAAGCGACGAGCCCGACCACGTGGGCGCAGGTGCCGACATCTACTACGGCTACGAACTCGTGGCAGCAGCCCGCTGCATACGCAATGTGAGGGCTGTCAACGAGACAACGTATAAGTATCTGAACAGCCTCGGCCTGTTCGACGGCTCAGAGGGAGCATGCCATCTCATACAGAAAGGCCAGAACGCCAACGGCATACCCTACTACCTCATCAGCGACTACGACTACTCGATTGGCCCCAAGGCAAAGTCGAACTTCCACTACACGCAGGACTACATCCTCAACACCCTCATACCCAAGCTGACGCAGATACGCAACAGTTATATATATAAAGGTACGCGCGAGGAAGCACAGGCCAAGGCCAACGCCACTATGAGCAATGTGTTCCTCTCGCTGCGCGACGAGAGCGACCCGCGCTTTGCACAGGACAACCTCGACGACACGCTGCAGTATATCTCCATCGACCGCTACGACCAATATCGCGACCGCCTCAACTACGAGGTCATCACTCCGGAGTATGTGCAGATACTCGGTCTGCAGAGCCAGCTGGCCGACAGGGCTATGATGCAAGACTCGGTGCGCATCATGAACCGCAAGATTACTCAGTGGCAGTATCTCATCGCACTCAACGAATACGAGAAACTCAATGCCATCCAGACCATCGACCGCGTTGACCGCAGCACCATGGACTACACTTCCGGCACTCCCTACGAGGTGAAGGACAACAACTTCTATCTGGAGAACCACAGCGTATCGGGCGGCACAATGATTAACCACAGCGAGTCGCTCGCCACCCAGGTCATCGACGACTGGCAGGTGCCGCTGTTTGGATACGACGTCACCAATGTGGGGCAGGAAGAGAGCGACAAGTTTATCAGCAACCTGGTGAGCGGCATCATGAGTGTCGGCTCCGACGCCACCAACTCGATGGCTAAGAATATCAAGGCTATCGAGAAGAAGTTTGGCAGCGACCAGATAGCGCTCTATAATCAGGATACGATGAAGGTGTCGTTCAATCGCGACGACCTCGGCAAGCTCGACAAGATGAAAGACCTTGCCAACAGCCTCAGCGGTAAGACTGACGTGCATGTCAAGGCCGGCGGCTTTGTGCTGAACGTGAAGATCTATCCGCAGGTTGAGGCCAACTACAACGTCACCAACAAGGAGAACACCAGCACCACCGTCCACCGCGGTTATCAGCTGCAGACAGGTCCCGACGAACACCTAAGTGTCGATGTATATCACGACGTGACGTCCATAGTGAGCTCCACCACCACTTCAGGCAAGGCGAAGGCGTCCAGAAAACTATCGTGCGGCAACTATATCTTCCGCACCCTCGGCGGCGCCACCCGATGTCCGCATGAAGCACAAGAGGTGACTCACTTCTACGCCCAGGGCAGCCCCATATCCAATGCCACGGCACAGGTGGAGAAGCCACGTATCACCGTGGAGAAGCATATCATCAGCGGTGTGCCTTACGGCGAGACAGCCAAGTTTAACCTCGTGCTCAGCAACGAGGGCACCGTGAGGGAAGAAGGCACCTTCGACCTCGTGCCTATCGATGCCACCAACCAGCTCGGCGCCTCGCTCTATATCGACGGTGCACCGCTGGGCAGCGGCCGCTCGGTAGTAGTGCCTTTCGGCACCGGTATGGTGAAGGTGCTCGAGGTAGCCACAGGCCTTGTAGATGACTACGAGAACATACGTCTGGCGCTGCGCTCACAGTGCGACCCCTCGGTGGCTGACACCGTGAGCCTGTCTGTGCACTTCACTCCCACCGCCAGCCCCATAGCTGTGATAACGCCGCAGAACAAATGGGTGCTCAACACCAACTCCGCTCAGGACAGCCGCGGACGCTACTATCTGCCCGTGAGCCTCAACGGATTTGATGTCAACTTCCGCAACTTCGACCATGTGGAGCTGCAGTATAAGCAGACCAACGAGCCCGAGGCCAGATGGACCAACCTCTGCAGCTACTATAGCAACGACAGCCTTTATGCCAAAGCTGCGGGCACCAAGGCAATGATTGACGGCGGCACCATTACTACGTCGTTCTTCGGCGACAGCGATCCTGTGGAGCTCAACTACGACCTCAGAGCCGTGACATATAGCCGCCTGGGCAACGACTTCGTTACCAACAGTTCTGCTGTGCTTTCAGGCATCAAGGACACCCGCCGACCTGACATATTCGGCTCACCACTGCCTGCCAACGGCATCCTCGGCGTAGGCGATGACCTCAAGCTGGTGTTCAGCGAGCCTATCAATGCCAACAGGCTACTCTCCACCAACAACTTCAGAGTGACCGGCGTGCCTAACAACACTGATATCAACACCTCCACCTCGCTGCTCTTCAACACCGCCGACGGCTATCTCGTTACCGAGGCAGAGCGCAATCTGGCAGGTGGCGACTTCACCATCGATATGCGAATCAGACCCGATGTCAGCGCCAAGAAAGACATGGAGCTCTTCCACTACGGCCCCGACAACGACGGATTCACATTCTACGTCAATGGCAACGGCCGTCTGGCAGCTAAGTTCTACAACACCTCAACGGGTAAGAGCCGCTGCACCACCTACACCACCAATGCCAAGACCGTCACCGACTGGACCATGTTCCGCCGCGTGGTGATGACCTATAAATCTGAGGAGGGCTATCCTCACTTCTACGTTGACGGCGAGGAGCTGCCCGTGAACACCACCGCCAAATGCGGCGACTACACCGGCAAGGGCGTGCTCACCTTCGGTCGAAACTATGCAGGCAATATGATTGAGGCACGCCTCTGGACCAAGTCGCTCACTCGCGAGGAGATATCCACCAGCGACAAGAGCCTCTACGGCTACGAGGTAGACCTCTGCGACTACTATCCCATGAACGAAGGCTTGGGCGACGAGCTGGAAGACAAGGCACAGGGTGGCGCTACGCTCAATCTGGTGAACGGCGTGGCATGGGCCACTCCTGAGGGACGCGCTCTCCGCCTCAGCAACAACAACAATATCCAGCTTAAGAGCGAAATGTTTGAGATGTGCTCCGCCGCCAAGAGCTACACCCTCGGTCTGTGGTTCAAGGCAGCTAAGCACAGCGCCGACTTTGCCATCATGGCATCCGGTGTGGGCGACACTACCGAGTATCAGCCCGACGACAAGCTCTTCATCGGCGTCAAGGACCAGAAGCTCACCGTCAGCAACAACGCCACCTCCATAGCTATGGACGACAGCTACTGCGACGACCAGTGGCACCAGCTCACCTTCGTGGTGGACCGCCCCGCCAACCTCGCCTCGGTATATGTTGACGGCCAGCTCAGCGGTCAGGCAGCCGCTGCCGGCATCGGCAGTCTCTTCGGCAACTTCCATCTTGGTTCAAGCCCCTACGCTACCAGCGACAGCACATCGTCCGTTATCAACAAGATGACAGGCTACATTGACGAAATAACCCTCTGGGATATGGCACTACCGCAGAATATTGTGCGCCAGCGTCTCAACGAGGGATGCGACGGCAATGAGCCCGGACTGCTCGCCTACCTCCCGTTTAGCGAACAAGAGGAGCAGGTAATGGGCGGAGGCACAAGAATGGAGTTCTCCACAAAGTATTACCGCAACACGTGGGACACGGAAGCCCAGAAGTTCGCGGTCACCAAGAAGGAGGCACTCACCACCACCCCCACCGAAGCCATGAAGTCAGTCGCCACCTATGCCCCCGTGAAGGAGAAGAGCAAGGTGCGCGACCTACGCTATAACTTCATCACCAAGGACAACGAGCTCATCATCGCCCTGGCAGAGCCCGCCAAGGATATCGAGCGTACCATCGTCAACATAACTGCACTGGGCATCGAAGACCTCAACGGCAACGAGATGCTGCAGCCTGTGCAGTGGTCAGCTTTCGTCAATCGCAATATGGTACGCTGGGAACAGTCAAAGAAACGTATCGAGATACCGGCAGGCTTTGACGAAGACTATGTCTTCACCATCACCGCAAGCAATCAGGGCGGCTCCTACAAGGACTACACCATCGAGGGCTTGCCCACATGGATAACCATCGACGAAGGCACCGAGGGCACTCTCGAGCCGGAGGAGGAGCAGACCTTCACCATCACCGTCAGCAAGGATATCAACTACGGCACCTACGACGAAGTGCTTTATCTGCGCAACGATGAAGGGCTCGTTGACCCGCTCGCACTGACCATAGTAAAGGCTGCCATCGCTCCCGAATGGACATTCAAGAAGGGGCAGCAGCGCAACATGCAGATATGCGCACAAGTCAAGACGGGCAATGCCATAGTGTCTGACAAAAACAATATCATCGCAGCCTTTGATGCCAACAACAAATGTATCGGCACAGGCAACATAACCACTGACCGTGAGGGTAAGCCCCTACTCTACCTCACCGTCTATGGACAAGTTGACCCGGACAACCCGCTGCGCTTCTGTATGTGGGATGCACACAGCGGCATCATCTACAGTCTCAATACAACCGACAATATCTACTATGTGCCCGACACCATCTGCGGCAACTACAACAATCCGCTAATACTTACCACCGCCGCAAGTATCACGCAGGAAATCAAGCTTGTGCCCACTTGGATATGGCTGTCGTTCAACGTGCGCAGCAAAGATGCCGGCAACATCAACAAACTCTTCAGGCGCGGCAAGTGGACCGGTGGCGACCAGCTCAAAGACCCCGAGTCGAAGGAGTTCTACCATTACGACCGTGGCACATGGTACTACAGCAAGGGCACCACCCCCGATTCGCTGACCTGCGAGAGGATGTTCTTCCTCAAGGGCCAAGAGGAGCAGAGCTTTACCATAGAGGGTGAGACACTCATTGAGCCTGCTGACCGCACCATTTATCTGCATCCGGGATGGAACTACATCGGCTTCACCCCCGTAGTCAACGTGCCGCTGGCAGAAGCACTCAGCGATTACTACACCAAAGCATCCGATGGCGACATCATCAAGTCGCAGGATGAGTTTGCATATTTCAGCAAATCAACCGGGTGGAAAGGTAACCTCAACTACATGAAGCCTGGCAAGGGCTATATGCTCTACCACACCATAAGCTCCACTTCACCCGACAGCGTCACCCAATTCATCTATCCGTATAAGAACACCACCGCGGCAAACAGGTCTAAGTCGTTCAACAAGGAAGATGAACCGCTGTTCACCAACCACAAGCTTACCACCATGAATATGATATTGCGCACCGAGGGCATCACCGCCGAACCAGGCGACCTTCTCTACGCATATACCGACGGTGAGCTTTGCGGCCTGGCCAAGGCAGAGGCTACCGACAGCGAGCCGGTATTCTACATCTCGGTAGGAGGCGAAAAGTCATCGTCCATAACCTTCACTCTGGAGCGAGATGGCCAGCTTATAGGCAGCGCAGTGGATGCAGCCACCTATCAGGCCAACACCATAGAGGGCACGCCCGACAATCCCGCCACACTGCGCTTAGGCATCACCGCCACTATAGCCTGCGAGCCCGATGTATGGTACACCGTGAGCGGTATCCGGCTCGGCAACGACCGTCCCACCACGCCCGGCATATATCTGCGCAATGGCAATAAAGTGGCGGTTGGACATTAAAACACGAAAACTTAAACTTGAACCCGAACATTAAACATTGGAATATTATGAAAAACTTCAATTTTCCCGCCATCAGGAAGATAAAAGGGGGGCTCTCAATGCTGGGCATAATCTTTGCGTTATCATTGACCACCGCCTGTTCCTCCGACAGCGACAATGGCAATAATAATGGCAACGGCAAGCCGGGATTCATCGACGACACCGCTTGGACCATCCATTACCAGCTGCCAGAGGGCGACATAGAGGGCTGCCCCAACTGGAAAGAAGCCAATTTCTTTGATTTTGAGAACACCATGACCGCCATTATCTGCTTCGACCCTGCCATGAGCAGCCTGATAAGCAATGAAGACCGCTTGGCTGTCATAATCGACGGCGAAGCGCGGGACATAGCCAATATCGTCAATTACAAAGAAGATGAGCCTGTGTTTATGATGCTCATACCCTTTGAGGCAGACGACGACAAGGTGGAACTGCAGTACTACAACGCCAAGAAAAACCAGACCTATATCATAGCTGACGCCTTCAGCGTATGGGACGACACAGTGGGCAGCGAGGACATCAACCTCTTCTATATCTGCCTTACGCCAAAGGTCAATATCGTTATCACCATGCCCGACAACCTGCCGTTCCTTCACTCACCTGAGGACAAGATGGGCATCTTCTGTGGCGACGTGTGTTGCGGTCTCCCCGTAGCCTCGGATCGCAAGACCTGGGTAAGCACTGTCTATAAACTGCCGCAGCTCACTGGCACCAAGGCACACGTGCGCTACTACAGTGCCGAGAAGCAAGCCATATACACTACCGATGACATAATCGACCTCAGCGTGAGTGACACCACCTACGCCATAACGTTCAAATAAATTGAGACAATGAAGCAAGCGAAACTATGGATGCTCACCGCCATCCTTGCAGTCATCTGCGGTTCGTGTTTGACAACCGGTTGCAGCCATTGCAAATGTGGCAATGGATGCAGCAAGAGCAAATCCGCTGTCTGCGCTACCGATGACAACAGTCAGTTCGTAAACATCACTGATGTGGTGCCCGATGCCATTCTGGAGATACGCTATTACGGCACCTACAACTTCGTGGGCAAGCGCATCGACGGCTACCTCGCCCCTACGGCACTACTGACTAAAGTAGCCGCCGACAGTCTGCGCGCCGTGAGCGATGATGTGAACGCCTTGGGCTACAGGCTGAAAATCTACGATGCTTACCGCCCGCAGAAGGGAGTGGACCATTTCGTGCGTTGGGCTGCCGATATCCCCGACACGATGATGAAGCGCTACTTCTATCCCGACCTTGACAAGAGCGTGCTTTTCGACCAAGAGTATATCATGGCAAAAAGCGGTCATACGCGTGGCAGCACCGTTGACCTCACCCTCTTCGACATGGCAACGGAAAAGGAACTCGACATGGGCGGCACATTCGACTGGTTCGGCCCGGAGAGCCATCCCGACTTCTGCGGCAATCCCGAGACAGGCAGATACACAGGCGACAACCGCAAGAGTCCCACAGGGCGCAGCATCACACCGGAGCAGTTCGCCAACCGCATGATTCTTCGCAAAGCCATGCTACGCCACGGTTTCAAGCCTCTCAGCAGCGAATGGTGGCACTTCACTCTGAAGGACGAGCCGTTCCCCGACACCTATTTCACTTTCCCTGTCAAATAACATTTGACCAAGACTATTGACAAATCCCAGATTGCGCGTACATCACGTAATCTGGGATTATTCGTATTTTGGATGGAGTCATGAAACTGCTCTGTAGTTGGAAATGTTTCCGCTTCGCAGACATCGCAGCGCTATTTCCTGGACAAGGGACAGCGCGAGCTGCCGTTTGTGGAGCAAACATGGATATTACTGGGCGACCAGAACAAGCGCAACGCCTTCCTCGACGGATACACACGCGACTTCTTTGGTGCCACGGTAGCGCGATGGGAAGAGATGTATCGAATATATACCCGCATGATGTGGGCAGGATGGTAAAAGAAAACCTTAACTAGTTTTCTTCCTCCTCATCGTCCAAATCATCCAGGCCTCCACTGAACTTGCGAGATTCGCTTGGGACTGGGTGCATAGGATCATTAGGACTACCAGTTCCTTGAAAGAGTCGATTCTGTAATCTGACGGCCTCAGCGGTGGGCTTTTGATAATCGTTTTTCATCGCTGTATATTACTTTTTGACTTTCTTACCACTATCAATATATACTCCCTTGGCAGGTGGCGAAGTGAGCGGACGGCCCTGTAGGTCGTAGTAGGATTGGGCATCGAAGATTGAGGATTGGCCATTGGTTATGTCGTGGATGCCTGTACCGCCCATCCTATTGTAGTCGTCATCGTACTCATCAATTTTTACACCCATAAAGGGACCCTCGCCTGCTGCATAGGTATAGGTCATAGAATAGTTGATACCAGTGGGAGCCTTGGAACAGTAGAAGGCACGGAAGGCGTACGGATGAGCCGCACGATAATAGTCATTTTCGTTGCTATACCGTCTCCAAACTCCGTTGCTCAGTCCATAGGCATTGTGCTCCACTGCCCAGGAATTGGACTGGTCGGTGAATAAGCCGAGCCACTTGCCTACCACTTCTTCGCTTTGGCTGGCGTCGGCTGACGCTCTCACCACATCGTCGCCGACATAGGGCTGTGCGGTGAGGAAGACGCGGTCGGCATTGAGGGTGATACTATCCCTAAAGACCACAAGCACGTAAGCATGGCCAGCCTGCAAGATGGCTCCGTCTTCTGCGCTGGTGGAGAAGAGCAGCTCATTGTTGTCGTTGAGGCTATGGATGGTATAAACGCCGACCTTGTCCTCTACCATGCTGCGGGTAAGGTTGAGGTCGTAGGGCAGGCAGATGGTGTAGGCCTTGCTCTTGAAGGTGCCGTCATCATTGGGGATGGCGCGTAGCACTCGGTCGTAGGTGACGTTGACCTTGCGGCCGTCGTACTCGGCCAGGGTTGCGCTGTTGTCCTTGGTATCGTATAGACTGATGGCGGGCGTGCCCATGAAGTAGCCCGTCTCGGGATTGGCCATGCGGCCATCGAGTGTCTCATCGGTTTCTTCGTATTTCTTTGCTCCCTGCAAGTTGTTGCACAGGGCGAACATGTTGGCTGAGTGTGGCACATCGGTCCACGACTTGTCGCACCAGATAGTGCGCAGGCTGCCGCAGCGTACGAACATGGCGGCGGTGTTGTCGAGTTTGTCGATATTGAAGTTGTTGAGGTCAAGCTCCTCCACAGCGTGGCAATCAGCAAACATATCCTGCATATTCTCGACGTTGAATGTCTTGAAGCCCGTCACATTGATGGCGGAGAGCTGCTCGCATCTGGCAAACATCTCCTGCATGTTGGCAACGGAGCTTGTGTTAAAGCCCGTCACGTCGAGGGTTGTGAGCTGCTTGCAGTCCTTGAACATTGCGGACATGTCGGTGACATTGTGGGTGTCGAAGTCCTCCACATTGAACCTTGTGCCCTGGCATCCCTCAAACATGTGGCTCATGTTGGTAACCTGAGAGGTATTGAGGTGAGAGAGTCCGCCAATAGTCTTGAGATTGGTGCTGCCGAACCATCGTCTGCAGGTCGTAGGCCGCGCCATACTGAAAGTGGGCAGGACGGTGACGGTGTTGACAGTGCCTCTGTAGAGATGGTACCATGAGGGCACGTCGCCCACAGCGAGGGCGTCGAAGGTGTTATGATCGTCGGGGGCTGTGTCGGAGCCTTGCAGCTGGATGGTCTTGGCATCTGTCTGCACGGCTATGTAGTACGGGTAGTCCTTCCACAGATAGCCGTCCACGGCATTCGCCTTCTGCTTATCCGTGAAAGCTGGGTTGTAGGTCACGCCACACTGTCCTACGATGCTCTCGCAGTTTTTAAACATGTCCAAAGACAGGGAGACCCAGTCCATGTTCCAGTCCTTGCCAACAATTACCTTCTTGAGGCTGTGGCAGTTCTGGAACATTGAGTTGGTATCCGTCACCTTGGCGGTGTTGAAGTAGCGCAGGTCGAGGGTCTCCACGCTCTCGCAATCGAGGAAGAGGTAGTACATGTAGGTAACCTCGGAGGTATTGAAGTACTCCATGCCAGAGATGGCTGAGAGGTTGACGCATCCTGCGAACCATCCAACGAGTATGTTGGGGCGTGCATTATTGAAGGTGACATCAACGGCTATGTGACGTATTTTGTCGGCCATCTCGTGCCATCCAGGGAAATTGTCGCGTGTCGATGTGATGGGCCACCAGTGCAGGTCGGGGTCGGTGACGGGGAGTCCCTTCTTTAGGGTGAGAGTATCGTTGACCAGATCTCCGCGATAGCCCATGCCGGTGGTGAACACGAGGTCGGTTCTGTCGTTGGTGTCAACGATATAGCTTCGGAAAGCGGGCACCTTACCTGTCTCTCTACGCCAAAGGTCATCGTCACACAGGGTGTAGATGGGTCGTGTGCACTCGTCAATCCTCCCGACAGTACCTTTCATTTCAAACTTTTCGTCGTTGAGGGAGATGGTATTGTCAACATCTATATAAGGCATTATGGTAACCTTATTGGTGGTGCCGAGCCCCACGGAGTCTTGCTCCACGGTCACGAGGCATGGCTTCCACGCCTCTATCTTGTCGGTCTCGGTCATGGTGATAGCCAGCATGTTACTCTTTTGCTGCATGCTGGCGGGCTGGAATACGCGTGTGGTGCCGTTGAGCTTGATGGTGTAAGGCAGGCAGACGCTGTAGGCGGTAGGCTCATAGGCTTTATCTTCGGACACGACCACCTCGTCGTCAATCCATACCAAATCGCCGTGGCGTGTGAGTGCTATCTCGCCGTCCTTATCGGCATCGACACACTTTACCTTCTCAACGGTGGTACCACAGATGGGTGCGCTGAGGGTGCGGTCGTAGATGACACCGTCGTGGCATTCTATCGTCGCTGTGCCAATAGGCAGATAGGCACTATGCTCGTCGGAGGACTGTGGGCCAGAGGTGAAATCATCGTCAATCCACACCTGCGTGGTCTCATATCTCTCGCTGCGATAGCCATCCTCGCTCAGGTCGAGAAACTTGCTGAACTTGCCGCCATACCACAGGCGGTTGATGCCTATGTCACTATAGTCGCCCACATAGGCTACCTTGTTAACCTCTGGCTGCTTGTCATAGCGCACAAAGGCTGACGGCAACGGATATTCGCCCTCTCTATACACCCAGTTAGCACCCAGCTCAGGGGCCATGAAGAGGCTCTTCATACGATTGCCATCAAGCTTCACCTTCTGCGGCTGACCGGAGGCATCGGTGATGTCCAGGGTGGTGTTGCCACAGAGGACGGTATTCTTGTACTCCACGTTCTTCGGCGGCTCATACCCCTCATAGCCCGAGGCGGTGTTGTAGCAGTTGTGGACCATGAAGGTCTCGCCATCAGCACACTCTGCCACAAAGGGACGGAGGCGCGTCCAAAAAGGAGGAACCGACGGATTATCGCAATCGATGACGGCGCAGTCCAGTGCCAGACCGCCACGACAATAACCTACCAATTCACCGCAGACATAACGGTTGGAGGGGAAGCCGTCGAGGCGAGTGTCCTTGACAAGACACTCAGTCATCCTGATGGCCTCACGCTGGCCGAAGCCGATGAGTGCAGCGCGGTATTTGCCATTGGCAACAGTGCAGTTCTCCACGCTGACTCCGGTCATCTGCACACGGTTGGCCCACGCAGTCGCCACACCGGCATAGCCCGTATCAGACGCGCTTACAGTGCAGTTGCGGAAGGTCACATTCTCCATGGCGTAGCCACTGAAGAAATTGAAGAAGCCAGCATATTCGTCTCCCTCTATAGTAAGATTACTGATGGTGTGGCCATTGCCATAGAAGTTGCCTAGGAAGGGCTCTATATCGCTCAGGCCAATACCGCTGTCCCATACATGGCCCGTCATGTCGATATCGTTCTGCAACTCGGCCCTCTGTATGCCAGCGTACGTGCTGCCAGCGTTCACTATCTCGCGGAAGATATCCAAGTCAGCAGGAGTATAGATATAGTACACAGGCTGCCCTACGCTCAGGTAGCTAAACGAGCTCCAGCCGTCGGGAGTGGTCCACCCTATCGCGGGATTGCTGTAGCTGGCTTCCTTATACACCGCCTCGTCAGGCACATAGAGCACCTTGGAGGCCGCAATCACGGCAGCCTTGTTGTCACCGATGCCATCTGGGTGCGCCCTAAACACATCGTTGTACTCCCACCGCGGGGGCGTGGTGCCAAGACACGTCACCGACATCAGGTTAGCATAGCAACTGGAGAACACACCGGCGCCCAATGACTCCAAGGTGGATGGCAGAATGATGTTACTAATCTCAGGGCAGCCGATAAAGGCATAGTCGCCGATGCGGCGCACATTCTCCTGAATGTTCACTCCGGTAATGCCATCGCAAAGGCGGAAGGCCAGAGCCGACACCTCGACCACCTCGTAAGTGGTGCCGGCTATCTCCACTGTACCAGGAATGGTGAGCATTCCGCTGGCAGTATAATGAGAGGTGCAGGCGTTGTGGCCGTTACCTACCGCTACAGTGTGGTCAGTGAGTTTCACAAACTCAGCAGCGACTTCCTTGTCGCCCATTTGCAGCTTGCCCTTCAGTATTTCAGCGCCAGCCGTAGTGCTCAGCGTCAGCACAAGGGCCGTTATAAGGATGTGAAATATGTTTTTCATAATACAATTCTTTTTTATTTACATCTTCCTTCTAACATTATTCAAACTCGGAAATGGCACCCTTCTTTTGGTTATTCCACTGCAACTCGCACAGTTGCCTCTTAGCCACATAAGCACGTATGCCGAAGTTGCTGATAATGGTGCTGTTCTTACCCTTGAAGAAGTCCGTACCTGCGGGCACATGGTCGAGACCGTCCTTGGAAGTGAGCAACGTAGTCCAGCCGCCCAGTCTGTTCACCGCGCTGGTGGCATTCTCGTAAGGCACCACCGTGTCATCGCTTGAGTGGTAGAGCAAAATGGCATGCTGAGGAGTCCAGCCAGTGGTCATATCATTGCTGGCGAGAGCAAAGTGGAGGTCCTCAAACACACCACGCTTGGTGGGCAGGGGCACACCGTTCGCGCTGGTAAAAGTATCCTTGTTGTCTTCGTAGAGCTTTTTGAAGTAAGCATAGCACTCGGGCGTCATCACATCGCGCATCATCACGCATCCGTTCTTGTCAAAAATACCCCCCGTCTTTTTCCAGGCATCAGTGATATCGTCAGTTGACTTAACCTTGTCCGTCAGCCACTGCATGATGCCCGAAGCCAGAAACTCAGGCTGGAAATAGTCCGTAACCTTGTGCCCCTTCATGTAGGGATTGGTGTCGAGCATACCCTTGACAATAAGCGGCAGCACCACAGGCATAGACATCTTTTTGTCAGCCAAGTCGTTCTTCATGTAGTACATCAGCGTGGCTATCGGATCGTATGGACCGTCGCCACAAAGCGAGCCTGCAAAATGCAGCTCATCGACGAGGCCGTTCTGTTCTATAAAGCGGTGCGTCGCCATAGCCACCGAGCCGCCCTGCGAATAGCCGCAGCTGATGGAGCGGAAGTCACTGCGAATGGGATGGCGGATGTCCGCCAGACCGGGATCATTCTTATACAAGGCTATACCATAGCGAGTGGCATCGACCACCTGACGGGCCGTCAGCTCTTGATAGAGATACGGGTGAGCCCTGTCCTTGGTGACACCATAGCCTTCATAGTCAGCCAGGATAACCAGATTATTGTTGAAGGCATCATCACCGCTCTTCACCTCAGCTGCTATACCTACACCAGCCCAAAACGGCCAAAACGGCAGCAGGATACCAAAGGTAAGGTTAGCCCTCCATCCCAGTTTCATCTTCTTGCCGCCAGCCAAAGACATCAGCACACCCCAGTCGTCCTCCTTGTAGCCTTTGGTGCGAGCCGAGGGGCGCTGAGAGTCAGAAGTGATGGTGATGTGAGTGCCTATCACCACATCGCGCACCTCGTCGGCATCCTTCGTGGGGCATGCGGCAATAGCCGAGAGAATCACCGGATTACCGTTGGCATCCACCGACGGATACTCAAACAGAAAGACATAGTATTCAAAGAAAGCCAACCAATCCTGGAGACGACCCTCCTGAGCGATGGGCTTAACATCGCGCAGTCCGTTGATGTAAGCCTTGGCCTTAGCCGTGTGATTGCTAACCACATCGTCGCTGTTAGCACGGCGCTCCTCAGCCTGCTCCTCCAGGTCGCCCTCCGACTGCCACAGGATATATGACTCCGACGTCACCAGCGTGTCCAGCTTGTGCGTATCACTGTTCTGCATCTTCCATAACATCACGTCCGATGCTACCACGCCCACATCCGTTATGCGGGCGTTGCGCCAGTCCACCGTCTTGGGCACGTTGCCCAGTCCGGATTGAGCCCATGCCCCGACGATGCACGTCAGCAGCATTGCCAGTAGAAGTAATACTTTTTGTTTCATATACTATATTTATTTATATTGGCAAACAGTTAACAATTTACCTTACATTATTTTAAGCAAAGTTACAAAAAATAATCCACATAACAAACAAATTATCCCCAAAATTATATCCATGAAATTACTTTTTCTGACAGCACAAGAATTTCTCACCTCAACACCCTAAATTGAGTGCGAAAACAAAAGAAAATGTTTGAAAATGTTTGAAAATGTTTGAAACATTCTAAGGGGGGGTATAGTCGCTTTTTATACCTCTCCTATAGGGAATTATTTATATATAAATAATTTTGTTCAAAAATTAAACGCTGATAATCAGCACGTTAACGAGTTAATGCAGTGGTAAAAGAAAAATGTTGTATAAAAAAAATGTTTGAATTCAAACATTCAAACATTTTGGGAGACAAGGAGAAAAATGTCCGCGAACTCACGCAGACATATCGTAACTTCGTCCAAACTTACCGCGACGGCGTGGAAACTAAGGCCGCTCTCGTGAAATCTAAAGCCGCTCTCGTGAGCGTAAGAGTAGCTTTAGTTTTCGTAAGAGTAGCTTTAGTTTTCGTAAGAATGGCTCGCGACCCTTTGGTGTTGACGCTATTTTCTTTATGCCGTGCGGGCTGGTATCTAATGTTGACCAGGGTGGCGGTCCGGACGCGTTTAGGTAATATCTAAACGCGTCCGGAGTGGAAGTCCCGACGCGTTTAAGTCCAGTCCGCACGACATTAGAATTATCCCCGACGCGCTTAGATATCAGCTTTGTTGCGCACAATTATAACGCACTGATTGTTAGCGTAAAAACGATTGAGAGATATTCAGCGTTTGCACACCTCTTTTTCACGGCTCACGGACGTAAAGAAGGTGCTATGTGTTTGTTATTTGATTACCTTCTGCTTGTCGCGTATATAGACGGTGCCTTTGGGCATGGCGTCGGGATTGGCGACAGGACGTCCGTTGAGGTCATATACACTTTGGGATTGGGGATTTGAGGTCTGAGATTTGAGATTTGAACTTTCGAACTCTCGAATCCCTGTCGGTGCCTCGATGAGTTCAAGGGTCATGCGGTCGATGTCGGGTGCCCATGAATCGGGGTTGTAAATGCGCACGGTGTTTTCGCCCGGCTCAAGCTCTATCTCGCAGTCAACGGAGGCGGGGCTGTCCCAGTTGCCGTTGTTGACACTGAAAGTCTTGACAAACTTGCCGTTGACATCCACGCTGAATCTGCGCTGCTGCCCGGTGCAGTAATATATGCTCATCTTATACCGGCCTCCCAGCTTGCTCCACACGTTCTGCCATTGCATGTCGTTCTCTGCACGACTGCCAAGCCACCCCACTTTCATGCCGCCGGAGCATCCGTCGGCGCTGCTGAAGCTGGCGGAGTTCAGGCCACTCTCGTGATACTGCGACAGGAATGCCGTTTCCGCCTCGTAATTGGTGCGTTCCTTGCGTTCCTGTGCATCCAGGCGGAACATGCGTACTGCGTGGGCGGGTATCTTCTGACTATAGCTGTCGGTGTATGTCTTGGTGAGGTCGAGGCCGTAGGTGATGGAGTGTATCTTGACATTGCCTCCGAGTGGAACTATATTGGATTCACGCCCGTGGTCAATGTGCCGCTGGAGGAAGCGTTGGCCGACTTCTTCAGCAAGGCGTCGGAGGGCGACATCATCAAGTCGCAGGACGAGTTTGCCTACTTCCACAAGGGCACCGGCTGGAAAGGCAATCTGCAGTACATGAAGCCCGGTAAGGGATATATGCTCTACCACACCATAAGCTCCACTTCACCCGACAGCGTCACCCAATTCATCTATCCGTATAAGAACACCACCGCGGCAAACAGGTCTAAGTCGTTCAACAAGGAAGATGAACCGCTGTTCACCAACCACAAGCTTACCACCATGAATATGATATTGCGCACCGAGGGCATCACCGCCGAACCAGGCGACCTTCTCTACGCATATACCGACGGTGAGCTTTGCGGCCTGGCCAAGGCAGAGGCTACCGACAGCGAGCCGGTATTCTACATCTCGGTAGGAGGCGAAAAGTCATCGTCCATAACCTTCACTCTGGAGCGCAACGGCCACCTGCTGGGCACCGCTGCCGAGGCAGCCACCTATCAGGCCAATGCGGTGGAGGGAACTCCCGACAGTCCCGCTACGCTGCGATTCGGTATCACGGCAGCCGCCTCTGCCTATGAGCCCGATGTTTGGTACACCGTGAGCGGCATCCGCCTCGGCGAGAGCCGTCCTGCCACTCCAGGCATCTATCTGCGCAATGGCCAGAAAATCGTGGTAAGGTAACTGTTAACCGTTAACCAATAACCAATAACCGTTAAACGTTCTAAATAGTACATAAATCGTACATTGTAAATAGCGAAAGCGTGTTAAGAGTAAAAAGGCTTTACTCCTTTACTCCTTACTCTTAAAAAACTTGACTCGTCAACTTAAAACTAATAGATTATTAATATGAAAAGGTCGTCTTCAATTCTTCGATACTTCAATATCTCAATATTGACAGCAGTGTGTGCGCTGGCAATGGGCAGCTGCAGCTCGTCCGATGATGATAATACGGGCCCCGTTCCGTTTGGGGGAGAGGCTCCCGACTGGAAGGTAGAGTTCAGTATGCCCAAGGGAGATATCCAAGGCTGTCCCAACTGGCAGGAAGAGAACTTCTTTGAGTTTGAAAATACCATGACCGCCATGATATTCTTGCCGGATGAAATGGGCCCCTATGTCAGCCAGGATGATCGCCTCGCTTCCATCATCGACGGAGAGGTGCGCGACATAGCCGTGCCCGTCAAGTATCTTAACGACGAGTATATCTTCATGGCCATGGTTCCTTTTGAGAGCGATGACCAGATGGTGGAACTGCAGTATTATAACGCCAAGGCCAATCAGACCTACGTGTTCAAGGATGCCTTCAATGTATGGGATGACACTGTGGGCAGTCAGGACACCGGGATATACGTGCTGATGATGAAGCGTTTCTGCAGTATGTATATAAATCTGGCACTAAATCAGCCTTTCCCCCTCGACAGCGGTGATATGCTTGCCATCTTCAATGGCGATACATGCTGCGGCGTGGGCGAGGCGGGCCCCGGAGGTCAGTGGGTCATAGATGGCGTCATTCCGTGGGATTGGAAGAATCCCTCCACCGACTGGCCCAAGCTCAGCTTGCGCTACTACAGCGCAAAGAAGAAGGCCATCTATACCATTCCCGACCTTATCGATCTCGGGGTAGACGACTCTACCTACAGCAACGTTCAGTTCTAAGGCGTTTTGCGTGATTGGATGGCCAGGGCCCGCATTGCCCGGAGGCCGTTTGCGCATTGCTGTTTAGAGCTCGCACTTCACGGCTGATAGCTGACATTCACTTCAACCATCAATAATAGTGCCGGACACTCTGCATGAAGAGAGTGTCCGGCGCTATCTTTTTTCTTTGCAAGAATAGAGATTCTCTGCCGGGAAAACGACGAAAGTCGGTTTCAGGTAAAAAACCAATGTTTTCGTTAAGCTAAAAGAGCAAAATGATGCCTGCATCAATTCTGCCATGGCTAGAAAAGGTGGTTGCAAAGAAACCAAGGAATAACACGACGCGAAAAAGATTCATATTGAGCCTTAAGCCCATATTGACGTGAAGAGCCATCTTTCCGCGGAAAGATGGCTTCTCTACGCGCGGAGTCCTCTTTTTGATGTGGAGGCTTGGCCTTTGCTCTGAATAAGACAGGTATATAGCTCCCATAAGACAATGCGCACAGCATAAGACGGGAGCTGTGCGCGCATTGTTGATCGGCTAAAAAAGAATTAAAAGATTGAAAAATAGAAAAGGATAATAAGGTATTGTTTATTTTATGCTGTACCTTGCGTTGTACCCGTGGACGCTGAGTTGGCTGAGCAGTTGGTCTATCTGTGGGGTGAGGGGAGTGATGCCGTCGTTGACGATGGTGTGGTCGGCGAGGGCTGCTTTCTCTTCCTGGGGCATCTGTAGGCCGATCCACTCCATGGCCTTGGCGCGGGTGATATGGTCGCGGCGCATGATGCGGCTGACGCGCACCTCAAGGGGTGCGGTGACGGCGAGGGTGGCGGTGCAGTCGGCATTGAAGCCGGACTCAAAGAGGAGGGCGCTCTCGATAGCGAGGAATTGCTCCGAGGCTCCACTTCTGACGCTCTCCTCAAGGGGAAGCCCCTCCCCAGCCCTCTCCTCAAGGGAGGGAGTCCTGGCGCCAGAGTCCTCCCCTTGAGGGGGAGTTAGAGGGGGCTCTTCTCCTTTTTCCTCTATCCAGCGGTGCATGCGCTCGCGCACGCGAGGGTGTACTATCTTATTTATATTGTCGGCATACTCAGGACCACGGCAGATATAGTCGGCGAGCACGGCCTTGACGGGCTGGCCGTCGGTACTGATTGCTTCGGGGCCGAGCAGGTTGATGAGGTCGCGGTGGATGTCGGCGTTGTTGCGCATCTCGGCCTTGGCCTCGTCGTCGGTGTAGAAGACGGGGATGCCGCGTTCCTCCAGAAGGGCGCAGACGAGGCTCTTGCCGCTGCCTATGCCGCCTGTAATGCCGAGAACTTGTTTCATTAGAATTGAAGAATTTAAGGATTTAAGAATTGAAGTTCATTTTTCCATTTTTCAATTCTTCAACTTTCCTTAAAAGTCGCTATCCTCGATGATAAACTCTACCTCATCGGGCTGGATGCGTACATGGCTGATGCCCTCAGGCTTGGTCTTGAGTGTGAGGTGGAGGCGGCCGGTGGTGTTGGCTTCGACTTCGTCGTAGCTGACAACGATGGCGAACTTGTCGGCGGTGATGTCGCGATACTGCTTGAGCCCGACCTGGAATATTACGTTGACAATGCCGGGGAATGTCTTGAGGGTCTTGCCTGCGGGGAAGTTGATGTGGTCGATGCGTACGGGCAGGGTGTTCTCGGTCATCTGATCGACGTTGACGGTGGCTTTGACCTTGGCGGGTACGGTCTTTGCTCCGCGTATGGTGGCGAGGTCTGCGCTGACCACCTTCCGTTCACTGAGGTCCTCAAGGGTGAGTGGCTTGGTATAGACGGCGCGGAGGGTGTCGAGTATCTCCTTGGCGGCATATACCTTGACGGTGGCGGGGGATGCGGTGATGCCTGTGATGCAGTAGAGCGAGTCGGCGGTGATGTCGCCAACCACTCTGACGGGCACGCTCTTGTTGAGGCCGAAGTTGTAGAAGTATTCCACGGTGTCGGGGCTGAAGCCTACCACGCTGGTGGTGCCCTGCAGCCGGCTGACGATGTTGCGGGTAAGGTTGCTGGTAAGCAGGGCGACGTGGCCTGAGCGGGTGTCGTAGTCCTTGAAGTCAAGGGTGATGCTGCCCAGGCTATGGGTGTACTTATAGCGCAGCAGTAGGCCGCCGTGGTCGCGGACGCGTATTTTTATCTCTTTGGGCGGCGGGGTGGTGAGTACTACGTTGTCGGGCACATTCTTGAGCTTGACGGGCACGGGTATCTCTACCTCATAGACTTCCTCCAGGGTGAGGAAGAGCCAGAAGCCTGCCGAGAGTGTCAGAAAAAACAGAAAGGCCCAGAAGTTTCTGTTGAGCTGACTCCTCAGAAACTTCAGGGACTTTCCTATCTTGCCAGATTCGGACACGAGGCTTTTTTTATTTCACGATTTGACAATTTCACGATTTGACAATTTGGCCAAGTCCGGAATTACAAACGGGACTTCGCTAAACCTCAAATCTCAAACCTCAAATCTACTTGCCCTGCTGTGCCTCGGCTGCGCTGTTGGCGTTGGCGTAGATGGAGGACTTCTCGATGGTTATCTTGACGTTCTGGGCAATCTCCAGCACCACGGTGTTGTTGGCATCGTTGACCTCGCGGATGGTGCCGTGAAGGCCGCCGGCGGTGACTACCTGATTGCCTACGCCGAGGCTGCGGCGGAATTCCTCGATTTTCTTCTGCCTGTTCTTCTGTGGGCGAATCATGAAGAAGTACATGATGGCGAAGATGGCGATAATCATGATCCAGAAGCTCCACGGGCTTCCCTGCGATTGGGCTTGGGCAGCGGGCTTGGCTGCCTGCAGCAATGTGATTGAAAGTAGCATGTGTTATAGGTTTTGTTGGTTTTTGTCTTATTTCAGCAGCTTGCCCTGGGCGCGCAGTTCGCGAACGATGCTGTCGAGGGTGCCGTTGATGAATTTGACGCTCTTGATGGCGCAGTATAGCTTGGCGATGTTGATGTACTCGTTGAGTGAGACGTTGATGCTTATTTCGGGGAATCGTGTTATCTCAGCCAGGGCGGTGAGCATGACGGCTACGTCCATCTTGGCGAGGCGGTCGAAGTCCCAGTTGCGTATGTGGCTGGTGATAAGCTGCTCGTTGGCCTCGCGGTCCTGCAGGGCGCGCATGAGTAGGTCGGTGCCGAAGCGGTGGTCGTCGTCGTTGTTGTATTGCTCCAGCAGGGGCTGTCTGTCGCCGTTGGCTTCCTCAAAGCGCCTGATGGTCTTGAGCACGAAGGTGTCGATGACGTAGCGGTCGCAGTTCCAGTAGATGTTCCATTCCTCAAGGGCCTCGTCCACCATGTCGTTGTCGAGGATGAACTTCTTGTATGCCACTCGCCAGAACTCGCGGTCTGCCTCGTAGCTGTCGTCGTCGCTGGCCATGTATGCCTCGTATTCGGGGCTGGTCACAATCTTGTTGTAGATCTCGTGTACCACGTCCTCGTGGTCTGTCCACTGCAGTTCCTTATGCTTGAGGGTGAAGGCTTCCAGCTTGCAGTTGTCCTCCAGCTGGGAGGCGAAGCGGTTTCTTACAAAGCGGTCGCTGGGCAGTTTGGCGTGCCTGTTGCGCTCTAGCATCTGCTGGCAGGTAATCTCATACTGGTGGTCGGCATAGTCGGTGACTTCGCAGATGAGGTTGAGCATGTGGTGGTACAGATAGTATGCCTGGGCGAGGCTCTCGTCCATCTCCTTGATCACTTTGTCGAGGTCCTTGCCTCCGTTGACGAGGTTGGCGTAAACCAGCTGCACCGCCTTAATCCTTATCAATTCTCTGTTAATCATGCATATATAGCTTTGGCGGCTCCGCATGAGCCGAATGGTATGCAAAAATAGGAATAAAAAATGAATTATGAGGATTGTGGCTGCCGAAATCTGCTATTTGACAGATAAAACGGGTGGTCTTGGCAGCATAATCTGCTAAAATTTAGGCAACAATATAGCAGTTGGCACAGATTACAGTCTCTGCGAAATAGTCATGCTCTCTCTGTGCCAACATCTGTGTCATTGCCTATAAAAAAATAAAATGTTTTTTTGCATACATTCCTGCATTATTTCGGTTAAAGAGTTGAAAAACAGACGATTTAATATGCGGGGTAATTTGGTCCTATGGAAATCAAAACTAAAAGCCTTGAAACGAAATCTAAAAGCCTTGAAACGAAATCTAATCCCGTGGAAAAACGCCATCTCCACGGGATTAAAATTTTTCTTCACGGGATTAATTTATTTTTCCATGGGATTAAAACTTTTTTGAACGGGATTAGATTAAACTTAGGCAATGATCACGCAAAAGACTCGGAATAAAAGTCTTATGTCTACTCTAATCAACGCTGTTATGCAATAAACATACAACTAACGCAGTCAGAATTGGCTGCATTATGAGTAATCTGTGCCAACGTCTATATCAATACCAAAATTTATATAAATTGTAAGCTATGCTGCATACGACATAAATGTATATAATAGTTCCTATATGCCGTTCTATGAAAGTCCGGTCGTATGCGCTGTTGTCATGCACTGCAATGACAAGGTCGTGAATTTCTTTCTTTGCTTCCTCTGCCGGCAATGATGTTATGGCAGTCAGTTCTTCGTCAGTGAAGTCGTACATCCCTAATAGTTTTCGAGGGAATCTTCGGAATCTCCCCATAAGTCTTATGACAGCCTGCTCTTTCAGCTCTTGGTCGTCGAAGACAAACGCAATGTGCAGCTTTTCAATGCTGTATCGCTTTATCCATTGGTTAATGCGACCTCTAAATCTTTTCAGTTTTCGTAGAAAGTTATTCATTGTCGATTGTAATTTGTTGTTTGGAAATATTAGGACGCAGCTGATAGACGTTGGTCTGCTTGGTTTCCATCAGCTGTGAGTAGATATGGTTGGCAGCGTGGCGCGAGGGTCGCGAGGTGAGCATCAGTTTGGCGGTGGGGTAGAGTCGGCGGGCCTCGCTGATGGCGGTCTCCACCATCTGGCGGCCGAGCCCCTGCCCCTGGTGGCTATGGGCAATGACCACATCCTCCAGCCAGACGGTGAGGCCGCAGGGATGGAGGGTGGCGCAGAGGGTGAACATGCCGATGGCTTCATCGCCCTCGCGTATTATATAAAGGTGGGCGTGGCTGTCGCTGACTATCTGGCTCAGTTGCCCAATGGTGAGGGGCTGAGCGGTGGCGCTGAGCCCGGGCAGCAGCCTGTTGATGGCGGCAAGGGCCTCGGTGGTGGCGGTGGTCTGTTCGGTTATCTGCATGGCATGGGCCTTATTACGTGGTGCAAAGTTAGTGAAAAAGATGCATATGTCTGCCATTTTGGCAGACTGTGTTTTTGGTACGCCGATTGAAATTGGGTAGGCAGAAGGGTTACAAGATAAATTGATAACAAATTAAAAAAGAGATACTATGAACTTAGACAAATTTACAATCAAAGCAAGCGAGGCCCTGCAGAAGGCTGTGCGCAAGGCGCAGCAGATGGGCCAGCAGGCCGTGGAGCCTGAGCACCTCTACTGGGGCATCCAGGAGGAGGGCGACAATGTGTTGGGCTTTGTCTATGGCAAGCTCGGCGTGAATGGTGACGGTCTGCGCCGTGCCGTGGAGGCACAGATCAGCTCGCTGCCCAAGGTCAGCGGTGGCGAGCCTTACCTGAGCCGCGACACCCAGAAGGTGGTGGAGCAGGCTGAGACTTTGGCCCAGAAGATGGGCGATGAGTTTGTGGGCATCGAGGTGTTGCTGCTGGCTGTCATCGACACCGGCTGCACTATGAGCCGCCTGATGAAGGATGCCGGCATTACCCGTGACGGACTGTTGAAGGCCGTGCAGGAACTGCGTGGCGGCGAGAGTGTCAAGTCGGCCAGCGCCGAGGAGAACTACCAGTCGCTGGAGAAGTATGCCCGCGACCTTGTGAAGGCTGCCCGCGAGGGTAAGCTGGACCCCGTCATCGGCCGTGACGACGAGATTCGCCGCGTGCTACAGATACTGAGCCGCCGCACCAAGAACAACCCCATCCTGCTGGGCGAGCCGGGCACCGGCAAGACTGCCATCGTGGAGGGCCTGGCCGAGCGTATCATGAAGGGCGATGTGCCCGAGAACCTTAAGAACAAGCGTCTGCTGTCGCTTGACATGGGCGCGCTGCTGGCCGGTGCCAAGTATAAGGGCGAGTTTGAGGAGAGGCTCAAGAGCGTGGTTAAGGAGGTGGAGCGCAGCAACGGCGAGATAATCCTCTTTATTGACGAGATTCACACCCTGGTGGGTGCCGGTGGCGGCCAGGGCGCCATGGATGCGGCAAACATACTGAAGCCGGCCCTCAGCCGAGGCGAGCTGCGCAGCATCGGTGCCACCACCCTCGATGAGTATCAGAAATACTTTGAGAAGGACAAGGCCCTGGAGCGCCGATTTCAAATGGTGATGGTTGATGAGCCGTCGGCAGAGGACAGCATATCCATCCTCCGCGGACTGAAGGAGCGCTACGAGAACCACCACAAGGTAAGGATTCAGGACGATGCTGTGATAGCCGCCGTCACGCTGAGTGAGCGCTATATCACCAACCGCTTCCTGCCCGACAAGGCCATCGACCTGATGGATGAGGCTGCCGCCATGCTCCGCATAGAGCGCGACTCGATGCCGCAGGAGCTGGACGAGGTGAAGCGCCGTCTGGGCCAGCTGGAGATTGAGCGCGAGGCCATCAAGCGCGAGAATGATGAGGCCAAGCTGCGTCAGCTCTCCGCAGAGATAAGCAACCTGCAGGAGCAGGCCAGCTCGATGCAGGCTAAGTGGCAGCACGAGAAGGACCTGGTGAACAAGATACAGCAGAACAAGCAGCAGATAGAGACCCTGCGCTTTGAGGCTGAGCGCGCCGAGCGCGAGGGCAACTATGCCCAGGTGGCCGAGATACGCTATGGCAAGCTCAAGGCCCTGGAGGACGAGATACGCAGCGTGCAGGCTGAGCTGGCTACCGCCCAGGGCGGCCAGGCAATGATCAAGGAGGAAGTGACTGCCGACGACATTGCCGAGGTGGTGAGCCGCTGGACCGGAGTGCCCGTGCAGCGCATGCTGCAGAGCGAGCGTGAGAAACTGCTTCATATGGAGGAGGAACTCCATCGCCGCATTATCGGTCAGGACGAGGCAATCAGTGCCGTCAGCGATGCTGTAAGGCGCAGCCGTGCCGGAGTGCAAGACCCCAAGCGACCGATAGGCTCGTTTATCTTCATGGGTACGACAGGCGTTGGCAAGACCGAGCTGGCCAAGGCACTGGCCGACTACCTCTTTAACGACGAGACCATGATGACGCGTATTGATATGAGCGAGTATCAGGAGAAATTCAGCGTGAGCCGTCTGATAGGTGCCCCTCCGGGCTATGTGGGATATGACGAGGGCGGTCAGCTGACCGAGGCTGTAAGGCGTAAGCCCTATAGCGTGGTGCTCTTCGATGAGATAGAAAAGGCCCATCCTGACGTGTTTAACATTCTGTTGCAGGTGCTCGACGATGGCCGCCTTACCGACAACAAGGGAAGGACTGTCAACTTCAAGAATACCATTATCATCATGACCAGCAACCTGGGCAGCCACTACATCCAGGAGCGTATGGCCGAGATGGAGGGTAAGAGCAGCAGCGAACGCGACAGCATAATGGAGCAGACGCGCCAGAAGGTGCTGGAGATGCTCAAGCAGCAAATCAGGCCAGAGTTTATCAACCGTATTGATGACATAATCCTCTTCCAGCCTCTCACCCGCGAGCAGGCCGACGAGATTGTGCGCCTGCAGGTGGCAGCTGTCAACAGCAACCTCAAGGAGAATGGTATAGTGCTCCGTGTGAGCGATGCTGCAGTGCATGCCCTTGGCGAGCTGGGCTTTGACCCCGAGTTTGGTGCACGCCCCATCAAGAGGGCTATCCAGCGCTATCTGCTTAATGACCTCAGCAAGGCCATCTTGGCCGACTCGGCGCTCGACAAGACTAAGCCTATCCTGGCTGATCTGCAAGGCGGCAAGATAGTGTTCAGCAATGAGTAAAGCTTTTGAAAGACTATATTTGATTAGGGCCTTTCCGTGATAAAAAACGGAAGGGCCCTCTTCTTTTTTGTATCAGTTTGGATGACAAGGAACAGTTTTTTCAGTGAGAAAGTTGGTCGTTTCGTGAAAATGTGCTAATTTTGCCGCGCTTTTTAGGCTACATATACGTGTGATGGCAGATTAAGCTAGAGAAGACAACTTAATTTAGAGTAACACAAAAACTTTAAGAAATGAAGACATTTGAACTTAAGGGCACTGCCCGTGTTGCTGGCGGCAAGAGGGCTGCCAAGATTCTTCGTGCCACCGGCGCAATTCCCTGCAATCTCTACGGCGTGGAGAAGGATGCAGACGGCAAGGCTGTGGCTACCAGTTTCAGCGTAACCTTTGAGGCTGTACGCAAGCTCATCTACACTCCCGAGATTTTCGTGGTTAACCTCGACATCGACGGCAAGGTATGCAAGGCCGTGATGAGGGAACTGCAGTTCCATCCCGTGAAGGATAACGTCCTGCACATCGATTTCTACCAGATTACCGACGACAAGCCTATCGTGATGGCTGTGCCCGTTACTTACAGCGGTCACGCTGTCGGTGTACGCGAAGGTGGTGCTTTCCGCTCGCTTATCCGCAACCTTAAGGTAAAGGCTACTTATGACAAGATTCCCGAGCGCCTCGACATCGATATCACCGAGCTTGGCATCGGCAAGTCCATCATTGTTGGCGACCTTGACTTTGAGGGCCTTGAGATTGTAACTCCCAAGCAGGCACTGGTTTGCACAGTCAAGGCTACCCGCAACTCCAAGTCTGCTGACGAGGAGGAAGGAGAGGCTACTGAGGCATAAGATTCTCCCCACCGGACAAGGATTAGGATTATGCTAGGCTTTCTGAAGAAGCTGTTTTCCTGTTCCTGCCACACGGAGGAAACTTCAAATCCCCAAGAGATGAACTATCTGGTTGTTGGGCTCGGTAATATCGGCAACGAGTATTCGGGCACACGCCACAATATTGGATTTATGGTATTGGATGCCCTTGCCGGGGCATCCAATATTGCTTTTGAGGACAAGCGTTACGGCTTCGTGGCAGAGATGAGGCTGAGGGGACACAGGGTGACTCTCCTCAAGCCTTCTACATATATGAACCTCAGCGGCAATGCTGTGCGCTATTGGGTGAAGCAGAAGAAGATAGAGCCCGAGCGCCTGCTGATAGTCAGCGATGACATTGCCTTGCCTTTTGGTACGCTGCGGATGAAGCCCTCCGGTAGCGAGGGAGGTCACAATGGACTGAAGAGTATCACCCAGTGTCTGGGCTCCAACCAGTATGCCCGCCTGCGTTTTGGCATAGGCAATGAGTTTGCCAGGGGCCACCAAGTGGACTTCGTCCTCAGCAAGTTTACCGACGAGGAGAATGCAGCCATGGCCGAGCGTCTGCAGCAGGCAGGCGAGGCCGTGAAGGCTTTTGTGCTCAGCGGCGTGCAGTTTGCCATGAACAATTATAACAACAAATAACTCTTCAATCCTTCAATTTTTTAATTTTTCATAGTGGAGGCCAGAATAGATAAATGGTTGTGGGCAGCCCGTATATTTAAGACGCGAACCATTGCTGCCGACGCCTGCAAGAATGGACGTGTCACCAAAGGTGGCGCACGCCTTAAGGCTTCCCACATGGTGAAGGAGGGCGATGTGATAGATGTGCGCAAGCCGCCCATCACGTATTCTTTTCGCATTCTGAGAGCTATTGAGAAAAGGGTAGGGGCAAAGATGCTACCGGAGATTCTGGAGAATGTAACAGCGCCCGAGCAGTATGAACTGCTGGAGATGAGCCGTGTGAGCGGATTTATCGACAGGGCACGAGGCACTGGACGTCCTACCAAGAAGGACCGCCGCGCCCTTGACGACTTCAATACTCCAATATTTTTGGATACAGACTTCGATTTTGACGAAGATTAGCCGGAGATTATTGAGATTTCCGGCTTTTTTGTTATTTTTGCAAACGGATAAGAAGACAAACCTTTGAGGATAGAAGGCTTAACACTATTATACTTTATCGCCTGCAACAACTTAAATTCCTAATTGCCGCTTCGCTTTCAGACTCTCTTTTGTCAGCCCGCGCCGCTGGCGCGATTTAGACAGAGTCTTTGCGATGCCTTCGGCATTCCTAATTTCTAATTCCTAATTTTTAATTCCTAACTTAAAAGTGTATGGTTGCCAATTACATAGAACAGATAGAGATTGAGAGCCTGTGGAACGGGCGTCGCCACATATGCTGGCAGTTAAATCCCGACGTCAACATCCTTAGTGGTGTCAACGGCATGGGCAAGACCACAATTCTCAACCGTGTGGTCAGTGAGCTTGAGGCCCTTAACGATGCCGTGCCAAGCACTTCCCTTAGGGAGCCTCGTACGTCAAATGTGCATATCACTCTCGCTCCGCAGGATGCCACCGAGGTGAGGTTTGACGTGGTACGCAGTTTTGACAACACGATGATTCCCACCTCGCTGGCGGCCAAGATAACTGATGGTATAATCCGCTCCGAACTCGACTGGCATCTCTATGAGCTGCAGCGGCGCTATCTGGATTATCAGGTCAATGTGGGCAACCGCATGATACAGATTCTCACTGCCGGCGGAGCCAACGCGCAGCAGGAAGCCATGCAAGTCAGCAGTGCCAAGACGGAGTTCCACGATATCATCGACTCTCTCTTCAGCGAGACTCTCAAGACCATCGACCGCAGCAGCAATGAGTTGGCCTTCATGCAGTTTGGTGAGCGCCTGTCGCCCTACCGCCTTTCCTCGGGCGAGAAGCAGATGCTTATCATCCTGCTTACCGTGCTTCTGCAGAACCAGCAGCCCTACATCTTGCTGATGGATGAGCCCGAAGCCAGCCTCCATGTGGAGTGGCAGCAGCGCCTGGTAAGCATCATCCGCAAGATGAATCCCAAGGTCCAGATTATCCTCACCACCCACTCGCCAGCCCTCATCATGGACGGATGGCTTGACTCCGTGACCGAGGTAAGCGATATAGTAGTGGACCAATAGAAGAGTTGAAAAATTGAAAAATTAAAAAATTGAAAAATTTAAGAACTGAAGAATTGTATTTTCGTTTTTTCTACTTTTCCGTTTTTCCATTCTTAAAATTCTGTTTTTAGAAAAAGCAATGTCTCATCGTCTCAATAAATACGTAACCAGCAATTATGTCAGTGCAATGCAGCGGCTGCGCGGCCATAGCAAGCGCCGCAAGGTGGTGGCATACGTTGAGAGCTATGACGACATCTTCTTCTGGCGCTCCATGCTGAGTGAGCTTGAGACTGAGCAGATGTACTTCGAGGTGATGCTTCCCTCGCGTACCACCTTGCAGAAAGGTAAGAAGACAGCCTTGCTGGAGGGTCTTGCCAAGGGACTTGGGCGCGATATGATAGTATGCGTGGATGCCGACTATGACTATCTGCTGCAGGGTTGCACCCGTTCGTCGCAGGAGGTGTGCGGCAATCCCTATGTCTTCCATACCTATACTTATGCCATCGAGAACTATCAGTGCTATGCCCCTTCGCTGCACGGCGTGTGCGTGATGGCCACCCTCAACGACGACCACTCGCTGATTGACTTCGAGTCTTTTATGGCTGAGTATTCGAGCATAATCCACCCTCTCTTTGTCTGGAACGTGTGGGCTTACCGCTACGGCCGCTTCAAGGAGTTTTCCATGGCCGATTTTGCCACCGTCGTCACCCCCGGCAGCATAGACATATTCAATCCCTCCACCGCCTTGGGCAGATTGCAGCATAAGGTCAACGTAACGATATCGCGACTGCAGCAGATATTTCCCGAGGGAAAGGAGACATACAAGCCTTTTATGGAAGAGCTGGCCGGGCTGGGCCTTACCCCTGAGACTACCTATCTGTATATGCGCGGTCATGATCTGGTGGACAAGGTGGTAGCCCCGCTGCTGGAGAATGTATGCAACATACTGCGCCGCCGCCGCCAGAAGGAGATAAATAAACTTGCCGTCCACTCCACGCAACGCCAGAACGAGCTGGCCGGCTATCAGCACTCCTCCGCTGAGCCCCTCGAGATGCTGCGCAAGCATTCCGACTATCGCCGCTGTGCACTGTACAAGCAGGTGCAGCAGGATATCAGCGCAAAGGTAATAGAGAAAAAATAGGGTAACGACTAAATCAAAAAATAAGCTTCGCCAGATTCGGTGAAGCTTATTTTTCTATTCGCTGTAATTGTGGTCGACGACCACCATCACCTGCATGTCGGGCACCAGGGGCTGGAGCTCGGCGCTGAGAGTGCTGATGAGCGCATTGTCGTCATGTACGCTAAGGTCGGGCACTACGTCGACGGAGAGAATGCCGTCTTGCTCGGAGAAGTAGAACCCGTGCACCTGGACAATCTCTTTATGTGCAGCCATGGTCTGCATTACCTTTGTCTGCAGGTCGGCGCGGCGGTTGTCGCCGGTGGCCATGGCATATATGCCCACTGTCATGATGATGCCGTGGCGCTCGTGCATCAGCAGGGTAATCTTGCGGGTAAGTCCGTGGATATCGCTGGCCGGCAGGGTGTCATAGACATTGATATGGAGCGAGCCGATCATAAGGTCGGGACCGTAGTTGTGGAGAATGATGTCGAACACCCCATGCACTCCGTCAAAGGATGAGACCTCCTGCCTTATCTGTCTGACCAGGTCAGCCGATACCCTAGCCCCCAGCAGTTCGTTGATGGGAGAGGCCAGCATCTCTATGCCTGCCTTGATTATCACGATGGAGATGAGCGCGCCCAGCACCCCGTCAATCGACACGTGCCAGAGTAGCATGATGCCAGCCGACACCAGGGTGGCCAGAGTAATCACTGCGTCAAACAGGGCATCGGAGCCCGAGGCTATCAAAGCATCGCTCTTCAGCTGGGTGCCCTTGCGTTTAACATACTGCCCCAGCAGCAACTTGACCACAATAGCCACCGCGATTACCACTAGCGTTGCGGTGGTGTAGGTCGGTTCGGTGGGATTGAAAATCTTTTTCACCGACTCAATCAGCGATGTCACGCCTGCCGACAACACGATGACGGCAATGATTATGGCGCTGAAGTACTCTATGCGCCCAAATCCGAAGGGGTGCTTGTGGTCGGCAGGGCGCTGCGACAGCTTGGTGCCGACAATGGTGATAACGCTTGACAGCGCATCGCTGAGGTTGTTGACAGCGTCCATTACGATGGCCACGCTGCTGGCCATTATTCCCACAAGGGCTTTGAATGCGGCCAACAGCACGTTGGCCACAATGCCAATGACGCTGGTGCGAATGATTTGTGAACTGCGACTCATGATATTATAGCAACTCAATTAGCCTGTCGATGTCGTGCGGGTCCGTGGCCTACGAGGTGGCGTTTTTATATATAATATGGTGTGAGTGAAAAATGTTTCGTAAATTCGCAGGGCAAAAAAGCCTCTCCGAAGAGAGGCATTAGGAATTCATCCTTCGGCATATAGCCTTATTGTGATAAGATGATGAGTGAATTTCGACGCAAAGGTATGGCATTATATTGAAATAACAAAATAAAAGAGAGATAAAATGGTAAAGAAACGTATTTTAGGCCTTGACACGGGCACAAACAGTTTGGGATGGGCTGTTGTTGACCAAGAAACAAACGGGCAATATGCCCTTGTAGACAAAGGAACCATTATTTTCCAAGAAGGTGTCAAGGTAGAGAAAGGCATTGAATCCAGCAAGGCTGCTGAACGTACTGGCTACCGTGCTCTACGCAGACAATATTTTCGCAGACGACTGCGCAAGATAGAGGTACTTAAGGTCTTGATAAAATACAATCTTTGTCCTGACCTCACAAAAGACGACCTCAGTTTGTGGAAGTTGCATAAGATTTATCCCAAGAAAGATGATTTTATGCAATGGCAGCACACCTCTGACAATGAGGATATAAACCCGTATCATTGCCGTTATATCTGCTTGACCAAATGTCTTGACCTGAAGTTACAGAATGACAGGTACACGTTAGGCCGTGCTCTCTATCACATGGCTCAGCGTAGAGGATTTCTGAGCAACAGACTGGATGCCACTGAGGAGCAGGAGAATGGAGCTGGCGGGCTATCAGCACTCCGCAGCCTCGCCCACCGAGATGCTCCGCAAGCACACCGACTACCGTTGTTGCCCCTTCTACAAGCAGATACAGAGCGACATCGCGGAGCAGTGCCTCGCGTAAAAACGGCAATTCTACTTAACGTTATTGTACTGCACGCACGGGGAGTCCGACTCCGCGGGCTAGGTGTATCTGCGCGAAGTCTTCGTTCACGTCGTCGGGATACTCTCCGTCGGTGGGGTCATACCAATAATTGTGATAGCAGGCCGCGGCATTGGACTCAAGGCAATATCCCTGGAAGTCGGTAACGGAGGTGGAGGTCCAGTACTCCATAGGGTTGTATTTGTCGTAACGGAACTCAGCTTCCACTTTCTTTCCGCAATAGGGCAGGAAGATGCTGTGGCCGTTGGAGGCAACGATGCGGAGGCCTGGTGTGCCGCTGAGTGTTGCCTTTTCCTTGCGGATGCTGGAGTCATTGAGCTTCTCGAAGCGGGCCATGGTGGGCATGTACCATGAGCCGCCCCACTGCAAGCGTGCTATGTCGTAGGCAGGATGGAGGACAGCCTTGTCGTTCCACATATTCCACTTATAGCCCCACCATTCAGTACCGTCGTCAAAGGTACCCCAGAGGCAGGCGGTCTCATTCTCAGGCACGGCGCCGTAGAAACTGAGCTCCTTCGTGCCGCCCCAGCAGTAGTAGCTGCCTCTCTCCCATGGTGCCGAAGCTCCCACGTTGCAGCACGCCCACTTGCCGGCTGCGCCCATGTCGATAACGTGAGGATGCTGGGTGTCGGGGCAGTAGCCGTACATCACGGCCTCGTCGGGCTTGGGCTTGGGTACGCAGACTATGGGGCGGACGTTATTGCTGTAAAAAGGTTCGTCTCTTCTGCCCCTTAAATACGAATAGTCAACCTGGGCCTTTGCCGGGTCATACCACGTGGCTATGGAATAATATATGTATCCGCTGTATTCTTTCCAGTCTTCTATCCACTTGCCACCTTGATAATAGCCCCATTCTTTTTCGGTCTTGTATTGGGAGGTGTAATAGGATGTCATGTGATCGCTGTCTGCATGCATATACAGCACCCTGCCGTTGGTGCCTGTGATTTTCCTCACACTTTGTCCTCCCACTTCCGTCCATTCGTAGGGGAGGTCAAGCAATGCCCTGAACTGGTCATCGGTGGGCATGCACCATGTGTTTCCCCATGTCATGTATGCCACGTCATATTCGGTCTGCGAGATGTCGTCGCCGATGTTCTTTACGGCGGGGTATCCTGCCGCCTCATCGCGGTGGGGATAATTGTCCCAACGGCAGCTGTAACCGTAGGGATGAAGCACAGGGTCTCCCCATACGCATTGTTCGCCTTTTTCCCAGGGCAGCGAGCCGCCCATGTTGCAGCACGCCCACTTGCCGGCAGAGCCCATGTCGATAACATGTGGATGGAATCTGTCGGGGCAATAGCCCATGGCCACTGCGGCATCCTCGGTCTTGATTATGTTGATGGCGGCCACCACATCGACGATGTCTATGGTGCCGTCCCGGTTCACGTCGGCCGTGGCGATATACTTGGCGTCGCCGGCCATGCCACTGATTATTGCCGCAATATCTTTGGTGTCCAACGCTCTGTCTTTGTTGACATCGGCATTCATCCAATTTTGCGCTTTTGCCGACTGCATGGCAATCGCAAGGAAGGACAGGAATAGAATCTTTATAGTTTTCATATTACTTCACGAGTATTTTTTTGCCGTTGATGATATAGATTTGAGGGGTGAGGGGTGAGTGTGAAGAGTGAGTGTGAGCCCTTCCCTGCAGGTCGTAAATCTTTGAATTTTGAGAGTTGAGATTTGAAATTTCTGTGCTGATTATGCCTTCGGGTTCTGTCACGGTGATATCGAAGGTCAGGGACTGGGCATCTTTGCCGACACTCTCTGCATTGGAGGAGCGCACGGATTGCACTTCACACTGGTAGGTGCCTGCCTGCTCGCAGGCTTTCACGGGGATACGGAGCAGTTCGCCGTCAGGCAGGGGGGTATTGTTGAGATTGTAGAAGACAAACAGATAGGTGTTGTCCTTAGTGCGTCTCCATTCCATGTCATGCCCTTCCATGGCGCTGCCCTTGCTAATGGATGCCACGCTTACCTCAAATCCCTGGGGCAAGGCCATGCTTAGCTGTAATGCCACGGCATTGTCTGCGGCCTCGTTGGCAAGGACTATTTCGATATTTGAGCTTGCCTCTACGTCAATGGCTGATGTGCTTAGTTTTTGTGCTACTGATGCGACAGTGCACAGGGACATGATTAGCCCGAACAGATAGTATTTTTTCATAGTGTAGTGGTTTATAACAATTCTATCAGCTTGTCAATATCCTCGGAGCGGGTGGCCCACGAGGTGGCGAAGCGTATGGTCACGCGGTCGCCGTGGGGTGGCTCCCACTGATCGTAGGTAAGATGTTTGCGGAATGCTTCTGCCTGGCTGAGGCTGACCTCCACAAACTGCTGGTTGGTGGGGGAGAGGTAGGGCAGCTTGTACCCCTTGTCTATGAGTGCCTGGCGCAGACGCATGGCTTCTGTGATGGCATGGCGACAGCCTTGGTAATAGAGGGTGGCGGTCAGGGTGTCACCTTCCAGCAGGGTGTCGAACTGCATGGCTGTTATCCATCCCTTGGCGATGAGGGCTCCGTGGCGCTTGATGTGGGTGAAGAAGCGTGAGTCGGGCTTGGGGCGCGGTATCACGGCTGCCTCTCCAAACATCGTGCCGCACTTAGTGCCGCCAATATAGAAGGCGTCGCATAGGCGAGCAATATCTGCGAGAGTTATGTCTGTGGCTGCAAGGGCATAGCCGAGGCGTGCTCCGTCGAGGTAGAGGGGTATGCTGTGTTTGCGGCACACTGTGCTGAGCTGCTCCAGCTCGCTGAGCGAATAGAGGGTGCCGTACTCGGTGGGCTGGGTGATATATACCATGCCCGGGGGCACGATGTGCGGCCAGTTGGGGTCGCTGTAGTAGGTGGTGACATAGTCGTCCACCTGCTCTGCGCTTATTTTGCCCTCTTTGGCAGGCAGGGGCAGCACCTTGTGGCCTGTGAACTCAACGGCTCCTGACTCATGGATGGCGATGTGGCCGCTCTCTGCGCACACCACTCCCTCAAAGGAGCGAAGCAGAAAGTTTATCATCACCATGTTGGTCTGTGTGCCGCCGCAGAGAAACTGCACCTCCGCCTCGGGGCAGTCGCACAGGGTGCGTATCTGTTGGCGGGCAGACTGGCTGATGGCGTCGGTGCCGTAGCCGGAGAATTGGCGGTTCTGCATCTCCTGCATCCGCTGCAGTATGAGCGGATGGCAGATGTTCATGTAGTCGCTATCGAAGTGCATTTGCTTTTATCCTTTTTATAAAGGCGGTGAGGCGGTCAGCGTCTTTGTGGTCAATGATGTCGATGAGGCTCTTGAGTTCCTCGCGTATCTTGCTTACCTGGGGCAGGGTGTTGGGATTGAAGAGTATCTCGCGCAGCAGGGTCTCGTCTTCGTTGAGCACTCCCTTGGCAATGGCCATGTGGCGCTTGAAGGTGGTGCCCGGTGCGTCCTGCGGCTTCATGACAGCAGCGAAGACGAAGGTGCTGACGAAGGGAATGCTCAGCGAGTATGCCACTATCTCGTCGTGCTCCTGGAAAGAGTATTCGCATATGTGGAGGCCGAGCTTCTGGTAGAGGTCTTTGAAGAAGATACGTCCCATGTAGTCGCCGTCGGTGATGATAATGGCGTTCTCATTGCTCAGCGCACCGAGGTTGGCGAAGGTGGGGCCGAACATGGGGTGGGTGCTGACGAAGGGGTGGCCGCACTGCTTGTAGTAGTCGAAGAAGTCGGTCTTCACCGAGGCGATGTCGCTTAGTATGCAGTGGCTGGGCAGGTGCGGCTCCACCTGTCGGAAGACGTCAAGGGTATGCTTGAGCGTTACGGCGTTGATGACGAGGTCGGGCTGGAAGGCGTCTATCTCGTCCATCGAGGTAAAGCGCTGGGTGTTGTACATAAAGCGCAGTCGCCTGGCGTCGATGTCAAAAACTGCTGTCTCGTGCTCAAAGCTGAGCAGGTCAACGAAGAATGAGCCCATCTTGCCGGCTCCGAGAATTAGGATTTTCATGAAAGGATGTTAAGGGAAAAGGTCGGACAGGTCAGACAAGTCGGACATGTCAGACGTGTCGGACAAATTATTTGTTTATTATCTCCATCTGCTGGCGCACGCTCTCTTCGTGGATGTGCTCAAAGATATTTTTCACGCACTCGGGGGCGATGCCGAGCAGCGAACCCTGTGCTCCGCGCTTGTCGAGAATCTCGGTGTAGCGCTTGGGCTGCACGATGGTCATGCCCTTCTCTTTCTTGTATTCACCCATCTTGCGTGAGATGCGCATACGGCGGGCGAGCAGCTCGATGAGGTCGTTGTCCACCTCGTCAATCTTCTTACGCAGCGAGGCGAGGTCCTCGCCGAGGTCAACCTTCTCGCGTATCACGAGCATTGAGAGGATGTAGTCGAGTATGTCGGGCGTAACCTGCTGTGCGGCGTCGCTCCATGCATCGTCGGGCGAGCAGTGGCTCTCCACGAGCAGTCCGTCGAAACCGAGGTCCATGGCCTGCTGGCAGAGCGGAGCGATGAGGTCGCGGCGTCCGCCAATATGGCTGGGGTCGCAGAAGATGGGTAGTGCCGGTATGCGGCGGTGCAGCTCGATGGGTATCTGCCACATCGGGGCATTGCGGTAGAGTTTCTTCTCGTAGCTGGAGAAGCCGCGGTGCACGGCAGCGAGGCGAGTGATGCCCGCTCCGTTGATGCGCTCCAGCGCACCGATCCACAACTCGAGGTCAGGGTTGACGGGGTTCTTGACCAGCACGGGCACATCCACGCCCTTGAGCGAGTCGGCGAGCAGCTGCATGGCAAAGGGGTTGGCACTGGTACGGGCACCTATCCATAGGATATCGATGCCGTACTTGAGAGCCAGCTCCACATGCTCCGGCGTGGCTACCTCGGTGGCCACGAGCATGGCAGTCTCCTCTTTTACTCGCTTCATCCAGGGCAGGGCTTTCTCGCCGTTGCCTTCAAAGCCGCCGGGTTTGGTGCGTGGTTTCCACACGCCGCCTCTGAACATGTGGCAGCCCTTGCCGGCGAGCTGCTTGGCGGTAGTTATCACTTGCTCCTCGGTCTCGGCGGAGCAGGGTCCTGCAATTACGAACGGGCGAACATTGTCGCTGGGCAGGTTGAGGGGTTGTAAATTTAGTTCCATATTTTAAATGTTTTCAATTTTTCATCTTTTTCAATTCTTCAGCTCTTCAATTCTTTGTAGTGCTTCTTGCATCTTCTCCTTCTTGGCACATAGGGAGATGCGTATGTGGCGTTGTCCGTTGCTGCCGAAGATGAATCCGGGGGTGATGAACACGTGCGCCTCGTTGAGCACACGCTCTGTCAGTTGCTCGCAGTCCTGGTAGTTGTCGGGGATGCGGCCCCAGAGGAACATGCCCACTTGGTTGGGGTTGTAGGTGCAGCCGAGGGTGGTCATAATCTGCTCAGCAATGTCGCGGCGCTCACGGTAGAGGGTGATGTTGGCCTGCTCATGCCACTGAGCGCTGTTCCGGTAGGCTTGTGCTGCGGCGAGCTGCAGTGGACGGAAGGTGCCGGAGTCGATATTGGATTTCACTTTGAGTATCCACTGCACGAACTGGCTGTTGGTGGCGAGCATGCCCACGCGCCAGCCGGGCATGTTGTGGCTCTTGCTCATCGAGTTGAACTCAATGCAGCAGTCCTTGGCGCCGTCCACCTGCAGCAGGCTCAGTGGCTGGGAGTTGAGGATAAAGCTGTAGGGATTGTCGTTGATCACGACGATGCCGTGCTCCTTGGCGAACTTCACCAGCCGCTCGTAAGTCTTCATCTGTGCATTGGCTCCCGTCGGCATATTGGGATAGTTGGTCCACATCAGTTTGACGCCGCTGAGGTCCATCTGCTCCAGCTGGCCAAAGTCGGGCTGGTAATCGTTGGTCTCGTTGAGGTCATAGTTCACCACCTGGCAACCCAGCAGCTTAGTGAGTGAGGTGTAGGTGGGGTAGCCGGGATTGGGCACAAGCACCTTGTCGCCCACATTGGCCAGGGCAAGGGTGGTATGCAGGATGCCTTCCTTGCTGCCGATGAGTGGCTGTATCTCAGTCTGCGGATTGAGCTCCACGCCGTACCAGCGCTTGTACCAATCGGCCATCGCCTCGCGCAGCTGCGGTATGCCCACCGTGGGCTGGTAGCCGTGGACGTCGGCTTTCTGTGCCTCGCGGCACAGGGTGTCGATAGTCTCCGGCGAGGGCGGCATGTCGGGGCTGCCGATGGCAAGGCTGATAATGTCTTCGCCCTCGGCATTGCGGCGGGCAACTTCCTTCAGCTTGCGGCTGAAGTAGTATTCGCTGACCAGGCTCAAGCGGTCGGCGGGTGTGAACTCAACTTTCGTACATTTATTTGTAGGCTTCATATTCTCCGAGGATTTTTATTTGTTTGATAAGCGGGCGGATGGCATCGATGCTCTGCAGGTAGCGGCTGTAGTTGTCGTAGGTCAGGTCAACGTAGAAGAGATACTCCCACTCGTGGCCTATGATGGGCAGCGACTGAATCTTAGTCAGGTTGATGTGGTAGAAGGAGAATATGCTCAGCACCTGGCTCAGACTACCGCTCTCATGGGGTACAGAGAAGACTATACTGCTCTTGTTGCTCTTGTACTTGTCTCTCATGTTGTCGGCTACGTAGGGATCGGCCAGCACAAGGAAGCGGGTGAAGTTGTGCTTGTTGTCCTCGATGGCCTCCTCCAGCACCTTCATGCCGTAGATGGGCGCGGCGTGCTTCGAGCAGATGGCGGCGCGGCCCTTGAGCTGTGCCTTGCTGATGTCGGCGGCGGCACCGGCGGTGTCGTCCGTCTCCACAATCTTCCAGCCGGGATGTTTCTGCAGGAAAGAGCGGCACTGCATCAGTGCTACGGGGTGGGAGTTAACCTCGGTGATGTCGGCAGCCTCGTCGTCGGGCAGAACCAGCAGGCTATGCTCGATGTGCAGCTTATGCTCGCCCACTATGGTCATGTTGCTGTCGCGCAGCAGCTCATAGTTGTGCAGCAGGCTGCCGGCGATGGTATTCTCTATGGCCACTACGGCCAGCATCTCAGGGTCTTTCCTGACGGCCTCAAACAACTGCTCGAAAGTGTCGCAACAGGTCAGGCTTATCTCCTCTTCCTTAAAATAAAGGTGGGAGGCAATGTCGTGGAACGATCCTTCAATTCCTTGTATGGCGATGTTCAACATAGTAGGAGTAACGGTTATCGGTTAAAAAGAAAAGTCCTGCTTCCTTGGTGTGAAGCAGGACTTTCGTTATGGTTCTCTGTAATGACTCAATACGGCACAGCCAATCTGCTTCACACCCTTGAGGAGGCAAAGTAGTAATAGTAAAAGCCGAAAAACTGCACCTGAGAAATCATTTTTGCTGATTTTGTTCGTTTCGACTGCAAAATTAGAACAAAAAAATTAAAAACAAAGAAAATTCATAAATAAATAGCCCTTTTGCAGTAAAAAAGATAAAACATACGCCCAAATCTGCCGTTTATAATACAAAATGCTTAACTTCGCAGCCCAATCAGACGCCATGCCCACATTAAAGCAGCAAGTACTCGCCACCATGAAGTCGCGCGACACCGAGGGCCCCTTCGAGCTCTATGTGACGCGTACGCCCGGCTATCTGTGGGCGCTGCTGTTCCGCAGGATGAGGGTGCACCCCATAGTGGTGACAGTGGTCTCCATGCTTATCGGCTGCGCCAGCGGCTACTTCTTCTATCTCCCCGAGCTGAAGTATAACGTGGTGGGAATGGTGCTGCTCATCTGGGCCAACTGGTACGACTGTGCCGACGGCCAGCTGGCGCGCATGACAGGCAAGACCAGCCAGATAGGCCGGGTGCTGGACGGATTTGCAGGCGATCTCTGGTTCTTCTGCATATATTCAGGCATAGCCGAGCGCCTGCGGCCCGAGTGGGGGCTGTGGAGCTGGGTGCTGGTGGTGGCGGCAGGAATATTCTTCCACGCACGCCAGTGCTCGCTGGCCGACTACTACCGTAATGCCCACCTCTACTTCATCGGCGCGGCAAATGAGCTGGAGCGCTCAGCCGATATCGAGGCTGAATATCACAGCCTCAAATGGCGCTCGCGGGACTGGTTTCACAAGCTCTACCTGTTGTGCTACGGCAGCTATACCCGCGGTCAGGAGAACCCCACGCCGCAGTTTCAGAAACTATATAATAATGTACGCGAACGATACGGCAATAATCTCCCTGCTGAGCTGCGCAGCAGCTACCGCTCCTTCTCCAAGCCGCTGATGCCGCTCTGCCAGATACTCACCTTCGACGCCCGAGTGGGAGTGCTCTTCCTCTCGATGATAGTAGGCCTACCCTGGCTCTACCCCGCTCTGGAGATCACCGCCTTCGAGGCACTGCGCATCTACGTCAACCACCGACACGAAAAAGAATGCAAGACAATCTTAGAATTGAAGGATTGAAAAATTGAAAAATTGAAGTTGAGACTGCGATGAAGGATATTGTTATTGCAAATCTAAGCATTGAATTTGCCCTACGCATAGTCAACCTATACAAAAACCTTTGCAACGAGAAAGGAGAATTTACGATGTCTAAGCAATTGCTTCGGTGCGGAACAAGTATTGGGGCAAACGTGGCAGAAAGCGAACATAGTCAAAGTAAAGCAGATTTCATAACAAAATTATATATCTCCCTCAAAGAAGCTAATGAAACAAAATATTGGCTCACACTTCTATCGAGAGCCCAGTATCTAACGGATACAGAATATGAGTCGCTGATGAAGGACTTGCGAATTATTATAGGTACATTAGTAAACACCATTAAGAAAACAAAAGAAAACCTGACTTGACAAGGACTGAAGAACACAAGGAGTGAATAGATTGCCCATTTCAATTCTTCAATTCTTCAATTTTTCAATTTTAATCATGCACAATATCGCTTTGATTTTGGCCGGAGGCCGAGGCACGCGCTTCAACTCCATGCGCCCCAAGCAGTATATAGAAGTGGACGGCTTGCCCATCCTCTCCTATACCCTGCGTGCCTTTGAACGCCACCCGCTGGTCACCGACATCTACGTTGTCTGCTCTCCCGAGTGGAACAGCTATGTCGAGGCGCAGGCGGGCCGTCATGGCTTCACCAAGTTCAGGGACTGCGTAGCCTCGGGCGACACATCCTATCGCTCTATGTGTAACGGCATCCACGCTTTGGTGGCAGCGGGCGTAGACAGCGACAGCGTGGTCATGGTGCATGATGCCGTTCGCCCGCTCATTTCCCACGACACCATCACCAACAACATCACCGTCTGTCGCCAGTATGGCAACGCCATCACGGTCATCTACAGCAACGAGGCCTACATGCGAGTCACCGGCTCCAACGAAGCCGCCGGCTTTGCCATGCGCGAGGACTTCATGCGCGCGCAGACCCCCCACACCTTCCATCTCGCTGACCTCAGTGCACTCATTGAACAGGCCGATGCGCAGGGCATCACGTGCTCGCAGTCACTCTTCACCCTCGCCAATGAGCTCGGCCACAAGCCACTCTACATCGCGCAGGGCAACATGCTCAACTTCAAGATAACGCAGCCTCACGACCTCAAGTATTTCCGTGCCCTGAAAGACGTCTGAAACCATAACAATAACCAATAACGACGCCTTACAACGGAGCCTGCATACGCGGGCTCCGTTTTTTACTGTCTTTCCCAGGGAGTTTTCTCCTATCTCCCGCGAACTCTCTCCGAGTTCCCGCAAACCAACTCCGAGTTACCGCGAACAAACTCAGAGCCCCCGCAAAATGCCCCCTATCTTCCGTGAACTACCCCCGAGCTCCCGCGATTTTATCGCGTGTTCTTGGGATTTTATCGCGATCTCGTCGAATTTATGTCCGTGCTCGCTTGTTTTTCTTAGCTAAGAAAAGTTCTAACCTTAGCTAAGAAAACGTCTTTCCTTAACTAAGAAAAGTTCTTTTCTTAACTAAGAAAATAGAATTTCCTCTGCTTTATTTCGCGGGAAATGGCTATATTTGCAGCTGAGAACGGTAATAAATTTAATGAGATAACTATAAAAAATATTGAGATAACTATAAAAAAATACGAAGTCATGAATGTTCAAACTGTATTGAGGAGAAGTAACCTTACCGACGGCAAAGGCAAGGGTAAGGTGTATGCTACTCTGGCGCGCTACAGCACTATCACCACGCCGGAGCTGATTAACTATCTGCTCCAGAACTCGCAGGTGGGTGCCGGCGAGGCACGCAGGGTGATTGAGGGCCTGCTGGAACAGTTTAAGGTGTTCCTGCCTAATGGGCACGCAATAAAGATTGACGGGCTGGGCACATTCTCGCTGCGCATGCGCAGTGATGTGGAGCTGGACGAAGACGGCAAGTATGTGCTCAAGAACGCGCGCATCGACAAGGTGAATTTCGTGCCGGACCGCAGGCTGGTGATGGAGCTGAACAAGATTCACTTCCTGCCGCCGAAGGCTGACCTGACCAATGTGCGTCACCTCACCGACGAGGAGGCTGAGGCTCTGGCGCTGAGCATGCTGGGGGAGAGCGGATTCTTTATGATAGAGGATTTCATGTACTCCGCCCGCGTGTCTTACTCTACGGCTTACCGCCACCTCAAGAAGCTGGTGGAGCGCGGGGTGCTCTACAGAGGCGGCGGCCGTGGACGCGCAGTCTATATGAGGCCCTAGCAGGCTGGCGTCGGGCTGAGGCTGCGGCTTGCGTCAGAGGTCGTAGTCGTCAATGGTGTCGTTGAGAAAGTCGATGAAGGGCTTGCCGGCCTGGAAGCGTTGGGAGTGTTCTTCAAATAGATTGGGGGAGAGGACTTTTCCTCTCCCCCAATGCATGGAATTTTGTCTAATAGGTATGTCTCTCGGCAAGCGCTGAAATATGAGAATAACTTTTAGTTTCTTGTGTGTTATTTGTTTTTTCTTACCTGCCCGAATACACGTGATAATCCATACGCCAAAACCGTATGGTAAAGACGGCGCAATACAACTCTTTTATATTCAATTCATGCAGGCTCTTTCCCCATTTTCTCTTGACAAAAGCGATTTCGTCCTTCTTGAAGTCCTTGGTCAAGTTATTTACTAATGCTTTCAGCTTCTCAGCAGAAACTTTCACTTCGTCATGTTTATAACAACTGATGTCGTAAAAATGATCTTTGCCCCAAAAGAGGGAAACAGATAAGATGCCATTGTCTGTTCCAATCCTTGCAACATTCTCTAAAGAGTCTTGATAATGGTTCACAACAACAGGGTTGTAATTGTGACGACGTCTCCATGTTTGATCGTAATTATGATTAGGTAAATGCTTTGAAACTTCAACGTCGACACGTATAAACTCACTTCCGGGATCATACAGATCAATCATCATGCGGCACGCCAAATTGTCGTTCAACTTTACAAAATGCTCCACCGATCCTTGGGCTTTTGCCAATTGGATGAAGGAAAAAGACAGGATGATTACTGTCATGAATAATTTAACTCGTTTCATATCTGTATTATTATTTACGTTTAATCGGACGGATTGAAAGTCCCAAAAATTTTAAGCCGTCAAATTGGCCTGTACTACTATTATTGAAGAAAAAGTAAAAAGCTTTATCGCCATCCCAGTGCTCTTTGTTTGTCCAATAATTTCCTAATTTGTTTTTAGATTCGTTGTTTATGGCGATAGCCTTCCCCGCTGCAGGAAGAAAGACGCTGTTACCATTCTTGCCTTTGAATACTCGGCCGTTAACACCCTTGACAACCTTCCATTCTGAAGTACAGTTGTCTTTTAATTCGTTGAATTGATCTGGCGATGGAATGTGCCATTCTTGCCCCCATTTCACGTGAGCAACGTCACTGCGATCAACAATGGTCTCATATTGAAAACGCACATCGAGCATATAGTATGTTCTGTAATCATATATCTCTTTCTCTTCCATCTCGCCAAATGCAAAAAGGCTGCCATAGTCTTCAGGGGAACTTGCTCCCATATTACAGCAGGCCCACTGTGTCCCGCTGGGAAGACCTAAGTCAATTGCGTGGGGATGGTTGCTGTCAGGGCATGTTTGTGCCGGACTTGCAACTGCTGCAAGCATTAATAATGATATAATAATTGTTTTTTTCATTTCGTTCATCTTTTCTTAACTGTTACTTTTGGTTTCTCTGGTTATTTCCTCTATATGCGAAAGATTAAAGTCCTCCTTCTATTGGGCGAATAGAAGATCCAAAGTATACATGAAGTCCAAAGGTGAGGAAATCGAAAATACACCTGCCATCACCATAAAAAGATAATTGCCATCTTCTAGGCTTATTACTTCCTATTTGTGATACAGAATAATGTCCCGTACCGACTAAGTCACGTCCTGTTGAGTTTCCATATCCTGCTGCTGGCAAGAAAATAGAGTTTCCGTTCGGACCGGTAAACTTTGCGCCGCTGATACCGTCGATGGTTATATACTCAAAAATACAGTTCTCTTTTAACTCTTTCATCGTATTGGGATTGGGGGTTTCCCACTTTCCACCACATTGAACGTGCGCTACGTCATATTCTGTTCCGGCGAGATCCCATACTGGAAAATTATAATTCCATGAGTTATCCCCTGAACCACTGTCATAATATTTATAATTATTAAAAAGGAAAGATCTCTTTTCCTTGAGTTCTCCCCATGCGTATAGTCCTCCGAATTCTTCGGGAAGCTCTGCTCCTACATTGCAGCAGGACCAACATGTTCCACTTGGCAGGCCAAGATCAATAGCGTGGGGATGCTTGTTGTCAGGACAGAGATCAAGTTTGGATTTTTTTACAGGTGCGGCAGGTTTTGCTGTTGTTGTTTTTCTTGCAACAGGCCTTTTTGCGCTCGTCGTTGATTTACGTACAGTCGTCTGAGGTTTACGAACAGTGGTTTGAGGTTTTTTCGCTACTACGCGCTTGTTTGTCTGTGCGTAGGCTGTGCTCATCAATAAGGCAAGCACGATAATGGTTAAAAGGTTTTTCATCGTTTTTTGAAAATTTAGAATTTAACAAATACTAATGTACTAATGCAGGTCTTACTTACTCGCTGAGGGCGAGGCGAAAGCCAAGTCCGCGCTCAATAATTGTTTCCTTCTTTTTGTGGAAAGTGCGATTGGTTGTACGGCAGTCCCTATCAATGCATTGTTGATCGCCGCCACGAATTACGCGGCTGGAGCCCGATAACGGACCTGTGGGATTGGAGCGGGCTCTACTGCTGTACTTCCTATACCTATCCTGACACCATTCCCAGACATTGCCGCTCATGTCATAGATGCCAAGTTCGTTAGGTAGCTTCGTAGCTACGGGATGGATCTTACCATCGCTATTGTCTGCATACCAAGCTATATTGCCCAGAATGTCGCTACCACTGTACTTGTAGTCTTGGCTCTTGTTGCCGCCGTGGGCAGCATATTCCCACTCTGCTTCTGTGGGAAGACGGAACTTCATTCCCGTGAGGCTGTTGAGCTTAGTTATAAAAGAACGGCAGTCGTTCCAGCAGACTTGATCCACAGGCAGGTTGTTACCCTTGAAGACATATGAAATGGTATCCATCACAGCTTTCCAAAGTGCCTGAGTAACCTCTGTCTGACCAATGTAGTATGAATGCAGGGTTACACTATGTGCGGGTTTTTCACACTCGTATGCATCATCAGTTTGATCATCCGTAGCTCCCATTGTGAAAGTTCCGCCTTGAACCCATATCATTTTGACAGGAATGCCTTTTACGTCAATTATTAGATTTTCGTGTTGTGGACTCGCACTAATACAAGTCAGCAGAAATAGAAAGAAAAATAAATGTTTCATCACTTAATGATTATAGAAAGTTAGAGTGTATTATTGCCCCTCTAACATGAAGAACTCTTTATATTCATCTAGGGCACCAGGAATTTGCAGGACAGAAACTCTTTGGCCGTTTACCGTGGTAGTCATGGGAGCACCTTTGCTCCTTAATAGTTGTATGATGTCCATCATATTCTTATTAGTCACAGCAATAGTCATCGGGGTCGTGTTGGTGTAATTCTGAAGATAGCCCATTCCTATTGTAGATTGTATGTATCTATGGTAAGCCCCATTATCTGCTTCTGCACCAATACTGGCTCCATGTTCAAGCATTAAGTTTAATATATCTACAAACTCCTTTCCACCATTAGCATCTTCTTTCCTGCATCCGGCTATTCTGGAGATTATGGCATTAATTGGAAAGTAGCTTTGTGGCAACATTTTATCTCCTTGCTTTTTATATTGATGATACCCGAAGTTCATCACGTCTGCTATTGTGTAATCAACATGTTTTAAGAAAGAAAATTGTTTTTCGCCAGACAAGTAGGTTTGTGTGTATTTTACGTTTTGTTCACTGGGTTTTGCGGAACATATAAAAAAATAAAAATCCAAGGCGCAACCATTAATTGTAGGATATTTATGATATTTATTTGCCAGATGACGAAGGTTTGCCCATTTTTCATGATAGAGCGCAACATCTGCGGGGGTGTTTTTATAATCAACGTCGCCATTCCAATTCTGTCTTTCGCTTTCTGCTCCCCAGTAACCGCGTCCACCGTTTTCTTCGCAATAACCGCATAGGTCAAGGCTCGCGTTCCTCTGAATAAGGAAATCTATCATTGTCGTATCGCTTTTTGCACAGGCATAATGCAGTAGTTGGGAATAGCGAATGATTTTTGGATTATCTCTATACATAGCATCTAATATCTCATACTGCTTTTTGTCAATCATTTCGTATGAAATAAAAGCACTCGCTCCAGCCTTTAGTAGTTTCTCTACCTTATTCACATCATTTTCTTGAACGGCTTTTTCCAAGAAACGTGTGGCATCTTTATTGTCAGGCCAAAAATTCAAACTATACCTCCCTTTGGTTCTTGGGCCTTTACTATTGATAGGCTCAATTCCTAAAGGAAGGAATCGGGGATAAGTCTTCGTTTTCTCCGGAACATCTGTATGTTGTTCAGTTTTTTTGTTCTTTTTGGAAAATAATCTCGAGAACTGTGCATCTGTGTTAGTTACAAAGCAAGCAAGGATTAAAAACAATAATAACTTTTTCATTTTTTTGTAAATTAAAAGGTTAATAGCTTAATGTTTAACTATCTGATACGTTCGTAAATAGACAACAAAAAAACGCGGACTTTACTTTGTCTACGTCTTCTGAGGTATCGCCAAACACCGTTGCAGTCATAAACGAGTAAAAGCCCACGCCATATTGCGTGAGCATTAACTTCTACTCTTGACTGCTTCTTTATTTTGGCGAATTTCAGAAGACAAGAATACAAAGCTAACGCTTTCTTGTTAAAATGTTTTTGTGTGATGCTACATAGGCAAGAGGGGTTAGTTGATTATTATATGGTATATTCTCAGAATAAGTCTGAATGCTTTCCGGTATCAACGAGTATTAAGCGCAACTGGAAATCATCCTGTTCCCAAATAAGAAGCCAGTCTGGTTGAATGTGGCATTCCCAGCAACCTTTGTATCTGCCTGTCAATTTGTGTTGACGATATTTTGCAGGCAAACGTCCTTTCTCTTGCAAGATATCAAGAACTTCCGTGAACTCTTTAACATTGAGACCGCGACGGACACAAAGTCTTAGCGACTTCTTAAATTGGCCGGTGTATATTACCTCGTACATAATCAGCCCAATATCTGTCGAATTAGGTCCTCTGAATTCTTCGCATGGAAAACATTTCCTTTGCGGATGTCCTCAAGCCCCTTGTCAATGCCGCTTCTTCGCTGCAATTTGAGAGACCATCCCATTTTCCTTGAGATGGTACGCAAAAAACTCAAGTCTGAATTAGGCAAGCTGATTCTTACATTTTCAGTTGATGCTATTGTCTGCATGTTTATGTATTATATATTGTTTACGTTTGCAAAGATAGGCATTCTTTTTTAATTCCTGCAAAAATTTGCGGCATAAAAGAGGTAATCTTCAAAAGCTGGTGGAGAATTTGCTTACACGTCGTAGTCGTCGATGGTGTCGTTGAGAAAGTCGTTGAATGGCTTGCCGGCCTTGAAGCGTTGGGCCACCTGGTCCAGCCAGTCGGGAGCCTGAAAGAAGTCAATGGGCAGGGCGCATCCGCTGGAATACATGCGCGGCTGCAGATACTGGGGGTGGGGGAAGTCTTTGGGGAACCCCTTGGGCATGGTCTTGAGCAGATCGTAGCCAAGGGTGGGGAAAGCCTTGCGGAATTGCGGCTCCTCAACAATCTCGTGGAAGGTGGCGAGGTCCTCCACGATTGACATGCGCACTTCCCGGAGTATGTTTGGCGGCAGATACCATGTGCCGGCGGCCATGAACGGGCCGTTGAGCTCCTCCCACTGGCTTTCGCTGGCAGGCGATGGCGGCTGCAGGTGGAGATAGTAGCCGGCGTGGAAGCTCTGCTTGCCCTTGGCGCTGATGTAGCAGCCCAGGTGGGTCTTGTAGGGCGATTTGTCCTGCGAGAAGCGCACGTCGCGGTAGATGCGGTAGGTGCAGTCCTTGACGTCGAGATGGCTGACGGTGGGGTCAAACTGGCTGATGCGCACCAGCAGGCCTTTCACGATGTCGTTGAATTGCGAGCGCACCTCGTCGTACCAGGCGCGGTGGGACTGAAACCACTCTCTGTTGTTGTTGGCCGCCAGCTCGCGGAGGAAACGGAATATTTCTTGCATGAATGTTGGGGTTTGCGGTTAATGGTTATTGGTTAACGGTTATTGGTTATAGAATTTTTCTAACCTCTAACCTTTTCGCGTCATTGGTCTGTGCTGCAAAGGTAGCAAAATTGTCGGTAGGCAAGGGCGAATCAAGGCAAAAAGAGACAAAAGGTTGCTGCGGGGCAATAATTGTGCGCCTATTATATAAGGTATTAGGAAAAAAATGTTTAATTTCGCGGCGCAAATTGATATATTTTAACTTTACTAATACCAGAGTTATGAACTTTACTTTATTTTTGACCGTCTTGCTTACAGGCATCCTGTTTGTAGGACTGGTGGTGGTGCTTGCCGGCTGGCTGGCTCCCCGCTCGTTCAACAAGCAGAAGCTGGAGGCTTACGAATGCGGTATCCCGACGCGCGGCTCCTCGTGGGCTCAGTTTCATGTGGGATACTATTTGTTTGCCATTCTGTTTTTGATGTTTGACGTTGAGACGATGTTTCTCTTCCCATGGGCCACGATTGCCAAGAGCCTCGGCTCGGGCGGCCTGCTGGCTGTATTGTTCTTCCTCGTCATTTTGGTTCTGGGCCTTGCGTATGCCTGGAGGAAAGGAGCGTTAGCATGGAAGTAAAAAAGAGAGCCAAGATTAAGTCCTTTCCCTACGAGGAGTTTAAGGACAACGAGACCTACGAGAAGCTGGTGCAGGAGCTCAATCAGAACGGCGCCAACGTGATTGTGACCCAGCTGGACAACCTCATCGACTGGGGTCGCAGCAACTCGCTGTGGCCGCTGACGTTTGCCACCAGCTGCTGCGGCATCGAGTTTATGGCCGTGTGCGCTGCACGCTACGACATTGCCCGCTTCGGATTTGAAGTGACTCGCAACAGTCCGCGCCAGGCCGACGTGATACTGGTGAGCGGCACCATCACGACCAAGATGGCGCCGGTGCTCAAGCGACTCTATGACCAGATGGCCGACCCCAAGTACGTGGTGGCCGTGGGCGGATGCGCCATCAGCGGCGGACCGTTCACTAAGTCCTATCATGTGCTGAAGGGCGTTGACAAGATCATACCCGTTGACGTCTATGTGCCCGGCTGCCCGCCGAGACCGGAGTCGTTCCTCTACGGCATGATGCAGCTGCAGCGCAAGGTTAAGGTTGAGCAGTTCTTCGGAACTACTAATAGGAAGGAAAAAGAACCAAAAGAGTAGAATACCATGACTTTAGATAATATCAAGACTTTGGAGCCCTCGCAGCTCCGCGCCGAGATGCAGGGGCTCAAGGCCAAGGGCTTTGACTACCTCAGCAACCTCATCGGCATGGACTGGGGCGAGGAGGGCGGCCTGGGAGTGGTCTATTGCGTGGAGAACACCCAGACCCACGAGCAGGTATGGCTCAAGACTGCCACTGCCGACCGCGAGCAGCCCGTGCTGCCCACCGTGAGCGACCTCTGGGACATCGCCAATATCTATGAGCGCGAGGCCTACGACTTCTATGGCATCATCTTTGCCGGCCATCCCGACATGCGCCGCATCTTCCTCCGCGAGGATTGGGTGGGATACCCCATGCGCAAGGATGACAAGCCTGCCGAGCAGAACCCGCTGCGCATGACCAACGAGCCACTGGCCGACGATACTACTGAGTACACCATGCAGCCCGACGGCACCCTGACCACCAAGAAGAACGTGGTGTTCGGTCCCGACGACTACGTGGTAAACATTGGCCCGCAGCATCCCTCTACTCACGGAGTGCTCCACTTCCGCGTGGCGCTGGACGGCGAGATTATCCGCAAGATCGACCCCGTGCTGGGCTACATACACCGCGGCGTGGAGAAGCTCAATGAGAGCTACACCTATCCGCAGACGCTGGCCCTGACCGACCGCCTGGACTACCTGGGCGCCATGCAGAGCCGCCATGCGCTGTGCATGTGTATTGAGAAGGCCATGGGCATTGAGGTGAGCGACAGGGTTCAGGTGGTACGCACCATCCTCGATGAGCTGCAGCGTATCGACAGTCACATACTGTTCTTCAGCTGCCTCTGCCAGGATATGGGCGCCACCACGGCATTCCTCTATGGATTCCGCGACCGCGAGAAGATTCTCGACATCTTCGAGGAGACCTGCGGCGGACGTCTCATCATCAACTACAATACTATTGGCGGCCTGATGGCTGACATTCACCCCAACTTCCAGAAGAGGGTGAAGGAGTTTATCCCCTATATGCGCAAGAATATCAAGGAATACCACGCCCTGTTTACCGGCAACGTGATATTCCAGAATCGCTCCAAGGGCATCGGCCCGCTCACCAAGGAGCAGGCTATCAGCTTCGGCTGCACCGGTGGTACGGGCCGTGCTGCAGGGTGGGCCAACGATGTGAGGAAGAATCATCCTTACGCAGCATATGACAGGGTTGAGTTCAATCAGGTGCTCCGCGAGAGCGGCGACAGCTTCGACCGCTACATGATACGTCTGGACGAGATATTGGAGAGTCTCAATATCATTGAGCAGCTCATCGACAATATCCCCGAGGGCAATTACAAGGAGAAGACCAAGCCCATTATCAAGGTGCCGGAGGGCACTTACTATCAGGCTGTTGAGACCAGCCGTGGCGAGTTTGGCGTATTCTTGGAAAGCAAGGGCGACAAGAGCCCTTACCGCCTGCACTATCGCTCCACAGGCCTGCCCCTGGTGGCTGCCATGGATACTGCATGCCGCGGATTTAAGATTGCCGACTTAGTAACCATCGGTGGCACAATGGATTACATCGTGCCTGATATTGACCGTTGACAATTACCTAATTTATTATTATAGAAAAATGTTTGATTTCAAAGTCGCAACCAATTGGATAGACACCCTGCTGCTTTCTTTCCTGCCAGGGTGGGCGGCTACGCTGGTTGAGTGCGTACTGGTGGCGTTGGCCATCATCACGCTGTATGCCGTGTTTGCCATTATCCTGATTTATATGGAGCGCAAGATATGTGCCTTCTTCCAGTGTCGCCTCGGCCCCAACCGCGTGGGTAAGTGGGGCAGCATCCAGGTGCTGGCCGATGTGCTCAAGATGCTCACCAAGGAGATTATCGACATGAAGAACGTTGACCGCCTCTTGCACAAGATGGCGCCGTTCCTCGTGATTGTGGCCTCTATGCTTACCTTTGCATGCTTGCCCTGGAATAAGGGCGCCGAGGTGCTGGACTTCAATATCGGTATCTTCTTCTTCCTTGCCGCAGGCAGCATAGGTGTTGTCGGCATTCTGCTGGCCGGATGGAGCTCCAACAACAAGTACGCCCTCATCGGTGCCATGCGAAGCGGTGCTCAGATCATCAGCTACGAGGTGTCGATAGGCCTTGTGATGCTGACCATGATCGTGCTGACCGGCACTATGTCTTTCTCCGAGATTTGCCAGCAGCAGGCCGACCTGGGCTGGAATATCTTCCGTGGCCACATCCCCGCTGTGCTGTGCTTTATCATCTATCTGATAGCCGGCAATGCAGAGTGCAACCGTGGCCCGTTTGACATGCCCGAGGCAGAGAGCGAGCTTACCGCCGGCTACCATGTGGAGTACTCAGGTATGCATTTCGGCTTCTACTACCTGGCCGAGTACCTCAATCTCTTTATCTGTGCAGGTATTGCCAGCACTATCTTCCTTGGCGGTTGGGCTCCGTTCCATATCCCCGGCCTGGAGGGTTTCAACCATGTGATGGACTATATCCCTGGCGCCGTATGGATGGTGGGCAAGACATTCTTCGTGGTCTTCCTGCTGATGTGGATCCGCTGGACATTCCCCCGCCTGAGGATTGACCAGTTGCTAGCCTTGGAGTGGAAGTACCTCATGCCCATGAGCCTCGTGCTGCTCGTGCTGATGGCTGTATGCGTTTCGCTTGGCCTGACATTCTGAGAGCCCGATAACAGACCTTAACAAAAAAAGACTTTATAAAGATATGTCAAATAACAATTATTTTTCGGGCCTCTTCTTCGGCATCAAGTCGCTGCTTACCGGCTTGGGGGTGACCATGAAGGAATTTTTCACCCGCAAGATTACCGAGCAGTATCCTGAAAACCGCAAGGAGCTGAAGATGTTCGACCGCTTCCGCGGCCGCCTTATCATGCCCCACAATGAGAATAATGAGCATAAGTGCATAGGCTGCGGCCTCTGTCAGATGGCTTGCCCCAACGGTAGCATCACGGTGACCACCGAGATGGTCGAGGGCGAGGACGGCAAGAAGAAGCGCAGCCTCGTGAAGTACGAGTATGACCTTGGCTGCTGTATGTTCTGCGAGCTCTGCATCACTGCCTGTCCGCAGGGTGCCATTGAGTTCTGCACCGACTTTGAGAATGCGGTGTTCGACCGCACTAAGCTCGTACAGCAACTGAACAAGCCCGGAAGCAAGGTGGCCGAGAAGAAGCCCGTGGCTAAGCCCGCAGCTCCCGCTGCTGCTAAGCCTGCTACTGAGGCTAAGCCTGCTGCTCCCGCTGCTGCTAAGCCCGCTACTGAGGCTAATCCGGCCGCTCCCGCTGCTGCTGAGCCCGCTACTGAGACTAAGCCCGCCGCTCCCGCCGCTGCTGAGCCCGCTACTGAGGCTAAGCTGGCTGCTCCCGCTGCTACTGCTCCCGCTACTGAGGTTAAGCCTGCTGCTCCCGCCGCTGCTAAGCCCGCTACTGAGGCTAAGCCCGCAGCTCCCGCTGCTGCTGAGCCCGCTACTGAGGCTAAGCCGGTTGCTCCCGCTGTCGAGGCTTCTGCCAAGTCTGCCGAGGCTAAGTCTGTCGAGCCTGCCGAGGCACATGCTGAGAAAAAAGAGTCTAACCCTGAAACATCCGCAGCCGTATGAATACAGAATCAATAGTTTTCCTGGTGCTGGCCTTTTTTGTCGCCCTGTTCTCCGTTCTGTCGGTGACCACTAAGCGCATAATCCGTGCCGCCACTTATCTGCTCTTCGTGCTCTTTGGCACTGCAGGCCTCTATTTTCTGCTGGGCTACACCTTCCTGGGTGCAGTGCAGATAATGGTCTATGCCGGCGGCATCGTGGTGCTTTATATCTTTGCCATTATGCTCACAGGCAAGACTGGTGACGCCAAACAGCACACCCTGACGGTCGGCAAGCGAGCCGCTGCCTTGGTGGCCGCCCTTGTCGGTGCAGGTCTGCTTATGTTCGTGATCATTACCCATCAGTTTGTCAGCTATCAGCTTGGTGCCGACATCACCAACGAATCAGCTGCTCCTATCAGCCAGATAGGCTCGTCGCTGCTCAATGCCGGCGAGGAAGGCAACCTGCTGCCCTTTGAGGCAGTCAGCGTGCTGCTGCTGGCCTGCATCATCGGCGGACTGATAATTGCCCGCAAACGTTAAACCCTAAAGAAACCATTCTACAGTTATGAATATCACAATAGATTATTTCCTGATATTGTCCGCCGTTATGCTGGGTGCTGGAATGTACGGTTTCTTTACCCGTCGCAATACGCTGGCAATACTCATCTCCATTGAGCTGATACTCAATGCTGCCGACATCAACTTTGCCGCCTTCAACCGTCTCTGCCAGACGGGCATCGAGGGCTACGTGTTTACCCTGTTCTCCATAGCTATCTCCGCCGCTGAGACGGCCATAGCCATTGCGGTGATGATCAATATCTATCGCATGCTGAAGAACAACTATGTTGACGAACTGGACACCCTCAAATGGTAACGACAAAACTGATTTAAGACTATGACATATACATTATTTATAATATTGCTGCCGCTGATCAGCTTTCTCGTCCTGGGAATTGCCGGTAAGTGGTTCAGCCATAAGACTGCAGGCTGGATAGGTACTCTTGCCCTGGCAGGAGTGACAGTTTTGTCCTACTATGCCGCCTACGAATATTTCTTCGTCATTGGCCGTGATGCCGTCACCGGAGCCTTCGAGCGCCAGGTGCCCATTAATTTCTGTTGGCTGCCATTCTTTGATCAGAGCCTCCACTTCGATATGGGCATACTGCTCGACCCCATCTCGGTGATGATGCTTATCGTTATCTCTACCGTGAGCTTCATGGTCCACATCTACTCTTTCGGCTACATGAAGGGCGAAAAGGGATTCCAGCGCTACTATGCCTTCCTATCCCTCTTCACCATGTCGATGCTGGGATTGGTGGTGGCCACCAATATCTTCCAGATGTACCTCTTCTGGGAGTTGGTGGGCGTCAGCTCCTATCTGCTCATTGGATTCTATTACACTTCGCCCGCAGCCGTTGCGGCCAGCAAGAAGGCTTTTATCGTCACTCGCTTTGCCGACCTGTTCTTCTTGATTGGTATCCTTATCTATGGCTTCTACACGGGCTCCTTCGCCTTTGTCTTCGACACTCCCGAGGGACTTGCCTCCTATGCTCAGGCAGGCTTTATCCTGCCGCTGGCTCTCACCCTGATGTTTATCGGCGGTGCCGGTAAGAGTGCCATGTTCCCCCTGCATATCTGGCTTCCCGATGCTATGGAGGGTCCAACTCCCGTCAGTGCCCTCATCCACGCCGCCACCATGGTTGTGGCCGGTGTGTTCCAGGTTGCCAGGCTCTTCCCCCTCTGGGTTACCTACGCCCAGGACTGGATGCCTGTGATTATCTGGGTGGGAGTGTTCACCGCCTTCTATGCCGCTGCCGTGGCCTGTGCCCAGAGCGACATCAAGCGTGTGCTGGCTTTCTCCACCATCTCCCAGATTGCCTTCATGATGGTGGCTCTCGGTGTCTGCACCGAGCTGCAGACTGGCCATGAGCACGTGGGCAGCGTAGGCTATATGGCCTCCATGTTCCACCTGTTCACCCACGCCATGTTCAAGGCCTGCCTCTTCCTTGGCGCAGGCTGCATCATCCATGCCGTCCACAGCAACGAGATGAACGCCATGGGCGGGCTTCGCAAGTATCTGCCCCTCACCCACATCACGTTCCTCGTGTCCTGTCTGGCCATCAGCGGTATCCCCTTCTTCTCGGGCTTCAGCTCCAAGGATGAGATTATCACCGCCTGCATGGCTTACAGCCCCGCTGTCGGCTACATCATGACCGGCATTGCCGCCATGACCGCCTTCTATATGTTCCGTCTCTACTACGGCATCTTCTGGGGCACCGAGAATAAGGAGCTCCATGCAGCCCATCATCCCCACGAGACCAAGGTAATGACTTGGCCGCTCGTCATACTGAGTATCATCACCGTGGGTGTGGGTGCCTACACCACCCTGGCAGGCTTCGGCATGTTTGAAGGCTACAGCTTCGGTTCGCTCGTCAGTGCTGACGGTCAGGACTACCGCATTCACTTCGACACCAGCGTAGCCCTTACCTCCACCATCGTGGCCATCTGCGCCATCGGTCTGGCCACCTGGATCTTCAAGGGCGAGCGTCAGCCCATTGCCGACAAGCTCTATGCTACCTTCCCCCGTCTGCACCGCTGGGCTTACAAGCGCTTCTACATGGACGAGGTCTATCAGTTTGTTACCCACAAGATCATCTTTGCCTGCGTCAGCAAGCCCATCGCCTGGTTTGACCGCCATGTCGTTGACGGCTTCTTCAATTTCCTCGCATGGGGCACCAATGCCACATCCAATGGCATTAAGACTCTGCAGAGCGGTCGCGTTCAGCAGTACGCCCTGGTATATCTTGTAGGTACTATTCTGCTAATAGCAATGTTACTAATCTTCTAAAAACTGTCCAACTACTATGAATTTCCTTTCATTATTTGTATTGATTCCGCTCTTGATGTTGCTCGGCCTATGGCTGGCCAAGGGCGTTAAGGCCGTACGCGGCGTGATGGTGGTTGGCAGTTCGCTGCTTTTGGTGCTGGCCACATACCTTACCATCGATTTCCTTGCCCAGCGTGCCGGCGGCAATACCGCTGAGATGCTCTATCAGGCCAGCTTCACGTGGTTTGAGCCCCTCAACATCAGCTACCGCGTGGGTGTTGACGGCATCTCTGTGGCCATGCTGCTGCTGAGCGCCGTGATAGTCTTTACTGGCACCTTCGTAAGCTGGAAGCTCTCGCCCAACCTCAAGGACTACTTCCTGTGGTTCACCCTCCTGTCGATGGGCGTGTTCGGCTTCTTTATCAGCATCGACATGTTTATGATGTTCATGTTCTATGAGATAGCCCTTATCCCCATGTACCTGCTCATCGGCGTATGGGGCACGGGTCAGAAGGAGTACTCAGCCATGAAGCTTACCCTTATGCTCATGGGTGGCTCCGCCTTCCTTATGCTTGGCATCTTCGGTATCTTCTACGGTGCCGGCGGTCAGACCATGAATATCCTCGACATCGCCAACCATACCGGCGGTGCCCATGCCATCGACTTTGCCGGTCAGTGCATCTGGTTCCCGCTCACTTTCGTGGGCTTCGGTGTGCTGGGTGCCCTGTTCCCCTTCCACACATGGAGCCCTGACGGCCATGCCTCCGCGCCTACCGCCGTGTCGATGCTTCATGCCGGCGTGCTAATGAAGCTCGGCGGCTACGGCTGCTTCCGCATAGCCATCTTCCTGCTGCCCGAGGCTGCCAACGAACTTAACTGGATATTCCTCATCCTCACCGGCATCTCCGTGGTCTATGGTGCCATGAGTGCCTGCGTGCAGACCGACCTCAAGTATATCAATGCCTATTCGTCGGTTAGCCACTGCGGCCTCGTGCTGTTTGGCATTCTGATGCTCACCACCACCTCCACCACCGGTGCTGTGCTGCAGATGCTCTCCCACGGCCTTATGACCGCCCTCTTCTTTGCCCTGATCGGTATGATCTACGGCCGCACCCACACCCGCGACGTGCGCCTCATGACCGGCCTCATGCAGATAATGCCCTTCTTGGGAGTCTGCTTCGTCATCGCCGGTTTGGCCAACCTCGGTCTGCCGGGCTTGAGCGGCTTCGTGGCAGAGATGAGCATCTTCGTCGGTTCTTTCCAGAATGCTGACACCTTCCATCGTGTGCTCACTGTGATGGCCACCTGCTCCATAGTTGTGGCTGCCGTCTATATTCTGCGTATGGTGGGCAAGATGCTCTATGGCGTCTGCACCGATGAGCATCATCTCAAGCTCACCGATGCCACTTGGGAGGAGCGCTTCGCCGTTATCTGCCTCATCGCCTGCATAGCCGGCATCGGCCTCTTCCCCTCATGGATTAGCAGCATGATCAGCGACAGCGTAGCTCCGATAATCGATGCAGTAAAGCAAGCAATTTAACCGTTAACCAATAACCGTTAACCGCTAAATTTCAAATCTCAACTTTCAAATTTCAAATAAAAAAGAGATGGATTATTCACAGTTTCTCAATATGGGTCAGGAGCTCTCGCTGCTTGCAGTGATACTCATCCTGTTTGTGGCCGACCTCTTTATGTGCACCGACCGCAAGAGCGGCAAGGGTGTTCTCAACACCCCGCTGCCCGTCATTCTCCTGACCGTCCACACCCTGCTGGGCCTTGCGCCGCTAGTGTGCCCTTGCTGCGTAGCCGACGCAACTGCCTTTGGCGGCATATATGTCAGCAGCAACATGGCCATCGTGGTCAAGACCATCCTCAGCATAGGTACCATCATTGTCTTCCTAACTGCCCACGAGTGGCTCAAGCAGCCTGAGATGGCAAACAAGCAGGGCGAGTACTACACCCTCACCCTGTTCACCCTGCTGGGTATGTATTTCATGGTCAGCGCAGGCCATTTCCTGATGTTCTTCATCGGCCTGGAGCTCGCCTCCGTGCCCATGACTGCTCTCATAGCCTATAGCAAGCGCTCGCAGGAGTCTGCCGAGGCGGCTGCCAAGTATATCCTGACAGCCCTCTTCTCCTCCGGTCTGATGCTCTACGGCATCTCCCTGCTCTACGGCACCACGGGCACCCTCTATTTCGACCAGATGGCCCAGCATATCAGTGCTACCAACCTCGTGCAGCTGGCAGCCCTCGTGCTCTTCATCGGCGGCATCGGCTTCAAGATAAGCCTCGTGCCCTTCCACCTCTGGACAGCCGATGCCTACCAGGGAGCCCCCACGGCAGTGACCTCCTATCTCAGCGTCATCTCCAAGGGAGCCGCAGCCTTCGTGCTCTTCGTGGTGCTCTATAAGGTCTTCGCACCCATCATCGACCAGGCCAACCTCCTCTTCTTCTGGATCATCATCTTCAGCATCACGCTGGCCAACATTTTCGCTGTGCGCCAGAAGAACATCAAGCGATTCATGGCCTTCTCCGCCATCAGCCAGGCCGGTTATCTGGTGCTCGGCGTGATGGGCGCCACTCCACAGGGCATGACCGCCATCGTCTATTATCTGCTTGTCTATATGGTTGCCAACCTCGGCGTGTTCCTTATCATCAGCATCACCGAGCAGCGCAGCGGCAAGCTGCTGATCAGCGACTACAACGGCTTCTACCGCACCAATCCCAAGCTCTCCTTCCTCATGACCCTTGCCTTGTTCAGTCTGGCAGGCATCCCGCCCTTTGCTGGATTCTTCAGCAAGTTCTTCATGTTTATGGCCGCCTTCAAGGCAGGCTTCGTGGTGCTGGTGCTCATTGCCTTGGTTAACACCGTCATCTCCCTCTACTACTATCTGCTCATCGTCAAGGCCATGTACATCACTCCCAGCGACGAGCCGATACCCACCTTCAAGAGCGACGGCTACACCAAGCTCGGTCTTGCCCTCTGCACCATAGGCGTGGTGCTCATCGGCATCATCAGCTGGTTCTACAGCTATATCGACCAGTTCAGCTTCGGGCTGTAGAGAAAAAGGTACGATAATACACCAAATCAGAGGAGGATGTGTAAGCATCTTCCTCTGATTTTATATATTTTTCTTACAAAAACCTTTGTATTTGGAAGAAATACATTACTTTTGCGGCATGAATGGAGAAGTGCGAGAAACCTTCCACTCTGCGGAGTATGATGAATATTATTCCACCCTTGATGCGAGGGTTAAGGCGAATTACGACTATGTTGAGATGATAATAAAGACTCAATATGTAGTCAATAAGAAATTTGTGAAGAGCCTTGAAGGAACGGAATTCTACGAAACCAGGATTTCTGTAGGAACAAATGAGTACCGTACAATAATATTTGCAGTTGATACTGCATCGTTCATTGAGAGTAAGCGAGTGCTTTTCCTAAATTCATTCCTGAAGAAGGGCACCAAGCAGTACAAAGGCGAGATAGAAACGGCTCGACAGATTTTAAACAAATATATATAAGGAGGACAACCGATATGATTAAAATCGATGAAAAGAAATTGGCAGCTCTGAAAACGGGTTCCCAGCATTTGGCAGAAAAGTATGGAGAAAGAGGCACTCCTGCCCGTGAGGAGTTTGAGGCAAAAGCCAGGGCGTGGTATTTTGCAGAGATTCTCCGTGATGAACGCAAGCGTCAGAAATTGACTCAGCAGCAGCTGGGAGAACGTATAGGCAAGAAGCGTGAATATATTTCGTCGCTTGAGCAGGGGCAGACAGATATGCAGCTATCTACTTTCATGCTGATTGCAAATGCGTTAGGTTTGCGATTTTCGTTAGTTGTAGGCTGACCCTTTTGTCATATTACAATTTATAATAGCGTACACGCGTCTCCCTGCAGATGCGTGTGCGCTTTTTGTTTCCCTTCCTGCCCTCAGATAGTTTTGCTATTTTTGCAATCAGAATTTGTGAATAAAAAGGATATATATGAAAGAAAATGAAAAAAAGTTGGTGCTGCCGTAAAAAAACGCGGGGCTTAAGTGTCTTATATATAGACGTGCCTCAAAAGAGAGGCGCAATAGTTAATGGATATATATGCTTGAACAGAGAATACTTGAGGAGCTTTTCCGCCAGAACTACAGCGAGATGATTCATCTGGCCAGAGTCTTGCTGGGCCATAGCGAAGAGGCAGAGGACGTGGTGCAAGAAATCTTCCTGCGAGTGGCTGATAGCGACATTCCACCCAGAAAAGGGAGTTATTTGCTGGCCGCTGTGCGCAATGCCTGTCTTAACAGAATCAGGCAGATGCAGCTGCACGACAAGGTGAAGGGCATGATGCAGATTGAAGATGAGGTTGACCTGCAACCCATCGACAGGCAAATGGAAAGGATAGACGCTATTGCTGCCTATGTGGATAAGTCTTTGGAAGAGCCGCACCGCAGCATCTTCCACCTCCGTTTCGATGAAGACTTGACCATCGCAGAGATTGCCCGTCGGCTTGACCTGAACCCAAACACCGCCTACAAGTATCTCATGCAGAGCATTGAGCGTATAAGACAATACTTCAAGAATCGTTAAAACGGCAACAGCAATGAGTACAATCAATGAAAACATCCGCCAGCTACTGGACATGCTCGATAATCCAGAGGCATACTCCGAGCAGGAAATCCGCGACATCATTAACCGTGATGAGGATACTCGCGAAACATATCGTATGATGGTAGAGGCTAAGCGTAGCAGTCGCCACCGCAACGACACTCAGCCAATCAATGTGGATGCTGCATGGCAGCGTTTCAATCAGAACCTCCAGCCAAAACGGCACAGGCTTGGCTGGATGAAGGTGGCGGCCTCCTTCATCGGCGTTCTCATTGTGTCGGGCATAGCCGTTGCCGCAATTCACATTGTGCGTACCAACAGTCAAGAGTCAAGAGTCGAGAGTCAAGAGTCAAGAGTCGAGAGTCAATTACCAACAGACACTATCAAGACAGACACGATAAGCAGCAAGCAGCCCGTTACCTTTGACAACACCGCACTGGAGAAGATGCTGCCCCAGATTGCCGCCCACTACGGAGCCACCACCGAGTTTCGCAATGAGAAGACACGCAAGCTACGCTTCCACTTTGTATGGAAGCCAGAAGAGAATCTCGACCATGTAGTGCAACGTCTGAACCTATTTGAGAGTATTGTCGTAGAATTGAACGATAATAAAATAGTAGTGGAATAAGTCATGAAGCATATCATATTCTTTTTCGCATGCAGTCTCGTTATAATAGCATCGCATGCCCAACGCATTACGCGCGAATATAATAATGTATCCTTCAGTGAAGCCCTGCGCCAGCTGAGCGAAGAGAGCAAAGACTATAGCATAAGTTTCCTTTACGACGAACTGGAGGATTTCCGCATCACCACAGCCGTTAGTGCAAAGAACATTCCTGACGCCATCCGCCAGATGATAGGTTTCTACCCCATCCGCATGGAAGTGCAAGACAAGGACATCGCTGTAGAATGCGTACAAAAGGCAACCTCACGCTATAAAGGTACCATCATTGACGAGCAAGGCCGTGCCGTGGGCTACGCCAATGTGATGCTCCTCTCGACAAAGGACTCTGCTTTTATTACCGGTGGCGTGAGCAACGAGAGCGGTCTCTTCGTCATCCCCTGTGAGCAACAACCAGTGCTCGCCCGCATCTCCTTCGTCGGCTACAAGACTGTATATAAGATCTGTCACACCACCGACATTGGCACGATACGGATGCAGCCCGACACCTACACCTTGGGGAATGTGACAGTGAGGGGAGAACGACCGAATTATCAGATGGGTGGTCACGGGCTGACGGTGAATGTGCAGGGCACGATGCTCAGTGAGGTTGGTACGGCCAATGACGTTATCGCATTGTTGCCCGGTGTGGACGGTAATAATGGAAATTTCAAGGTGATTGGCAAGGGAACTCCGCTTATATATGTCAATGGCAGACTGTTACACAGCACGGCAGAGCTTGACCGTCTATCGTCAAAGGACATTGCCAGCATTGAACTCGACACCAATCCTGGTGCGAAATATTCAGCAACCGTTAGTGCAGTCATCCACATCAAGACTGTTAAAAAAGCTGGTGATGGCTTCAGCGGCTCTGGCAGACTATGGGCAAAGCAGGGCCATTATGGTTCTACGAGTGAACAGGTAAGCCTAAACTATCGCACGAACGGCCTCGACATCTTTGGCGAAGTGTCGCACGGCTTCAGCCACCTCTATCAAGAACAGCGGGGCAACAACCAGACGCAAACCTCCGCAGGCTACTGGAAGGAGCTTCAGGACATGTTGATAAAAAGCAAATATCACACTTTGTCTTTAACGTTAGGCGTAAACTATCAAATTTCGGACAACCATTCTGTAGGCGTTCGCTATGATACAGGCAAGGATGCCATCGAGCATTCCTCCAACTGGCCCATGACAGAGACTGTATATAAGAATGGAGAGCAAATTGAGCACACGCAATACGAAACCGAGGTAAACCGTACCTACCCTTTCTCCCATCTGTTGAATGCCTACTACAACGGCAAGGCAGGGAAACTGGGTATAGACTTCAACACGGACTACTACCAGAAGACAACCCGCCTGAACCAGGATATCACCGAAACTAACGTGGATAGGTCTCAGCAATTCGTGAACAGCCACAGCAACCAGCGTAGTGAGATGTGGGCGTCGAAACTCGTACTCACTTATCCCATTGCCACGGGCAAGCTGGAAGGTGGCTACGAATACACGAATACTGACCGCACCGATAACTATACCAACTCACAGCAGTTCATGCCATCTACCGACGACCGCATCAAGGAACAGATGGCGGCGGGCTTCCTCTCCTACGAATGGACTGTCGGAAAGATTGAGTTTGATGCAGGTCTGCGCTATGAACATGTCACGTCCGACTATTACAGTTTTGGGGCGAAAGTACCCGAACAAAGCCGTACATATAGCCGTCTGTTCCCTAACGCAGACATCACATTCCCTATCGGCAAGGCGAAGTTTACATTGGCTTACACCGAGAAGACCAGCCGCCCGTCTTATTGGCAATTGCGCAGCTTCGTGCAATACGATTCCCGCTATCTCTATGAGGCTGGCAATCCCTTACTCCGGCCTGCCATCCGCCATGACGTCAGCCTGTCGGGCATCTACAAATGGGTCTATGCCTCTTTATCCTACCAGCGAACCAAGGACTACATAGCCGATCTGTATTCCGCCTACGAGAAGGATTCACCTATCAATTTGCTGCAATACCAGAACCTCGACCACCTGACCTCCATTAGTGCCGTCCTCGCACTTTCGCCAAAGATTGGACGATGGGCACCAACCTGGCGGGTATCCTTGTACCAACAGAGCTACGAACAGCAGACGTTGGAAGGCATACGTTCATTCAATACCCTGCTGATACAGCCTCGATGGGAGAATTTTGTCAATCTCGGTAAGCAGTTCACGCTCTTTGCCTCTGTCAATGGCAGGACAGCGGGCGACTATGAAAACGTTCACCTAAAACCATCATGGCAAGTCAATCTTGGCATATCGCGCCAGATAGGAGACTGGAATCTCCAACTTCGCGCCAACGACCTGTTCCGCACAGCCCGCCAATCCATGATTACCTACGGCTACAGCGTGACCTTCGATAAGTGGAATTACAGTGACTCGCAAAACATTCAGTTCACCGCCACCTACCGTTTCAACACCACCCGCTCGAAATACAAGGGAACCGGCGCAGGTAATGATGAGAAGAACAGACTGTAAGTTCCTCTCGCGAGAAGACAATTCTTAGGCAACAATCCAACGAACCGACCAAGCCCCAATGGAGGGGCGGACAGCCGGTTCGTTGGATTTTCGTTAATTCGGCGGATTGCTTATCTACGTGAAAAGGAAATCTGAGAGCGACAAAGTCAAACCTTAGCCCGTTGAAGTCAAATCTTAGCGCGTCAATCCAAGATTTATTCTCGTGAAACTGAAATCTAAACGCGCGGAGATGGTCAGTCTCGGCGCGATTAGATTTGACTTCGACGCGATTAGATTTGACTTCGGCGCGATTAGATTTTCTCTCTGCGCAACGAGTTTTTGGGAGAGTGCGATTGGGCGCAAATAGTTGACATTGCCTGCGTCTTATTGTTTTTTTATACTCAAAATATTGCGGTGAAAGATTTTATGACTACCTTTGTCGCATAAAATGTTTAACTAGGGATACCGTGGCTAAGAAGATGTATATCATTGCGGGATGCAACGGGGCGGGCAAGACGACTGCCAGCTTCACTATCCTGCCGGAGTTTATGCAGTGCGACGAGTATATCAATGCCGATGAGATAGCACGCGGTCTGTCGCCCTTCCACCCCGAGAGGGTGCCCGTAGAGGCCGGCAAGCTGATGATCTCGCGCATCACTGAGTTTATGAAGAAGGGCACCACCTTTGCCGTGGAGACCACGCTGTCGACCCACTCGTATGTGAACCTTATTAAGAAGGCTCACAAGGCTGGATACATTGTGGAGCTCATTTTCCTGTGGCTCTCGTCAGCCGACGTGGCTGTCAAGAGGGTGGCCAAGCGTGTGGCTGAGGGAGGCCACAATATTCCAGAGGACGTCATACGACGCCGCTATGATGCGGGCATACGCAATCTGATTGAGATATACAGTCAGATTGTGGATCGCTGGATACTGATTGACAACAATTCCACCTCCGTGGTGGTGGCCGAGACCCGCAACGGTGATACTACCGTCTTTGACCTCGACCGCTATAACAAGATACTGAGCCATGATGCATAACGAATATAATTCCCCGCTCACCCCCTATGCGAGGAAGGTGCAGCAAGGCATGGCGGTGGCCAACCGCAAGATGATGGCCCGGGCCTCGGTATTCGGTTACTCGCTGGTGATAGGCTCGCTTGATGGCACTTGTAACGAGAAGGATGCCGCTCAGCTGATGAACGAACTGCGAAGAACGGCATGGTGGAAACGTCACTTTGACGATTAGAAATGCCTTTCCTCCTATCGTTACCGCCTAGTTTGGTGGAAACTTTCCACTCGCTCACCGGCAAGGATGCCGGCGAGTGGTTTTGTGCAGCAGACCCTGTAGGCAAGAGGCTGGGCTCGGGCGGCGGCACCGTGTGGCTGATGAGGGAAGCCCAGAGTCTCAAAGTCCTAAGCCCCGAAGCCCAAAGCCCCGAAGCCCCCTCTAACTTCCCCTCAAGGGGAGAACTCTGGCGCCAGGGGCCCTCCCTTGAGGGGAGGGTTGGGGAGGGGCTCAGTGCTTCCATCATCATTCATGCCGGGGGGTGCAGCCGGCGCATACCGGCGTATGCTCCGAGCGGTAAGGTGCTCATTCCAATGCCCCCATGTAACGGCAAAAGGGGCCAGACGCTGCTTGACTTGCAGACGGGACTCTTTGAGCGCATCATGAGGCAGGCTCCTGAGGGGCTGCATACGCTTATTGCCTCTGGCGATGTGCTGATTACTGCGCAGAGTGTGCCGCATATTCCTGATGCCGACGTGGTATGCCTCGGCATGGTGGAGAAGCCTGAGTTGATGCAGAACCACGGCGTCTTTGCCATCAGGCGCGACAGGCCTGACGAGCTGGACTTTATGCTGCAGAAGCCTTCCGTTGCAAGGATGGGCGAGCTGGAGGACACCCACGAACTGCTGATGGATATCGGCTTGTGGCTGTTGAGCGACAGGGCCGTGGAGCGTCTGGAGACTCTGGCCTCAGATGCCGAGGGCAATATATGCTTCTATGACCTGTACGGCGCCTTCGGCCTTGGTCTCGGCGCAAATCCCGCTAAGTCCGAGCCGTTGCTGGCCGATCTTTCGGTGGCGATTGTGCGGCTTGACGGGGGACGCTTCCTTCACTACGGCACCAGCCGGGAGCTGCTCAGTTCCACGGCTGAGGTGATGGGGGAGGGCAGCGTGTTTGTCTTCAATTCCGTCTGCCATGCTCACATCAGCGAAGGGGCTGACAATATCTGGGTGGAAAATTCGCGACTCCCTGCTGGCTGGACCCTAAGAGGGCGTAATATAGTTACGGGGGCGATAGCAGAGTCACAGAGTCGCAAAGTCGCAGAGTCGCAGAGTCACAGAGTTGCAGAAGGGCCTCTGGTCCTTCAGGAGGGACAGTGCGTTGATGTGGTGCCGGTGGGGGAGAGCGACTATGTGCTACGCCCCTACGGCTTTAACGATAAGTTTAGCGGCAGTGTGGCTGATGCCATTTATATGGAGCAGCCCATGGCCGGGTGGATGGCCAGGCGCGGCGTGAGCATTGCCGACTTTGCCTCCGCAGATGATATTCAGGACGCTGAGCTCTTCCCCGTGGTCAGCGACATGACCGCGATGGGCAGACTGCTGCATTGGTTCCTGGATGAAGAGCCTGACATGGCCGCGACCGCCCTTTGGCGCAACAGCCGCCGACTGTCGGCCAACGCTATCTCCGACCAGGCCAACATGCCGCGGCTCTTCTGCCAGCGCAAGGCCCTGTACGAGCAGTCCCTGGCCGATGATATGCATGCTGCCATGAAAGATTCCGCCTGCTCCGACAGGGCATTCTCGCTGCTGCGCGAAGGCCTGCTCAATGGAATAGTCACTGCCAAGAGCTTGCCGCGGCTTGACGTGATGCCCGACCAGGTGGTGTGTGCGCAGAGCCCGGTGAGGGCTGACGTGGCTGGCGGCTGGACCGACACTCCGCCTTACTCAGTCTATAACGGTGGCAGCGTGGTGAACTTTGCATTCAACACCAACGGGCAGAGACCGCTGCACGTATATGTCAAGCCGTGCCCCGACAACTATAGCATAGTGTGCCATAGCGTGGATCTCGGCATGAGTGAGACAATCAGCACATACGAGGACCTGGCCGCATACGACAGGGTAGGGTCGCCATTCTCCATCCCCAAGGCAGCATTGGCGCTGGCTGGTTTCCTGCCGCGCTTCTGCAAGGAGGAGTATGGCAGCCTGCACCAGCAGCTGGAGGCCTTCGGTTGCGGATTTAGCATCACCACGGTGGCTGCCGTGCCCGCAGGCTCAGGCTTGGGCACCAGCAGCATACTTGCCGCCACGGTGCTGGGGGCATTGTCAGACTTCTGTGCCCTGCACTGGACCGAGGCCGAGATATGCCGCCGCACTCTTGCGTTGGAGCAGTTGCTTACCACCGGCGGCGGCTGGCAGGACCAGTATGGCGGGGTGTTTGGCGGAATAAAGATGCTTGCCGGCAACAAGGGCTTTGAGCAGGACATAGCTGTAAGCATGCTGCCCAGTACGCTGTTTGGCGGTGATCAGGCAGGATGCCACCTGATGTACTACACCGGCATCACCCGTACCGCCAAGCATATATTGGTGGACATCGTGAAAGGCATGTTCCTGCATGAGGAGGAACGCATGGCCATACTCGGCGAGATGAAGCAGCACGCCCTTAATATGCAGCACGCCGTGGAGAGGGGCGACTTTGAGGGCTATGGCCGGTTGGTGCGCCACTCGTGGGAGCTGAACTGCCGCCTCGACAGTGGCACCGACCCCGCCAAGGTGAGGGAGCTGTGCAGCCGCATTGATGACCTCTGCCTAGGCTATAAGTTGCTTGGGGCCGGAGGAGGCGGATATATGTATATGGTGGCTAAGGATGCCGAGGCTGCCCGGCGACTGCGCTGCGAGCTTACCGACAATCCGCTATGCGCCACCTCTCGCTTCGTGGATATGGAGATTGCAGACACCGGACTGACAATATCCCGGAGCTAGGGAGAAAAAAGGAAAGAATAGCTTAGATAGAGCCAATAGTGCCTATAGTTCCTATAGTATCTATAGTTCCTATAAAAAAAGAGAAAGAAATGATTAAGCAAGACCCGCTACAGCTGCTCGCCGATCTCACCCTGCGCCTGCAGGAGGACCCCGACAATGCCGACCTGCTGATGCAGCGCGGACAACTGCGTTACCAGATGGGTGACAAGAATGGCTCATGGCAGGACCTGCAGCGAGCCCTGGAGCTTAAGCCTGCGCTGATGGCCTCTATCACTGGCGAGGCCAAGACGCCGGAGCGGAAAGTGTTTAAAATGCCCAAGAATTGATAGTTGTAAAATTTTAAAGATATATAGCATGAACATCGTAGAAAGATTCCTTAACTACACAAAGTTTGATACCCAGTCTGCCGAGGACAGCCAGACTACTCCCAGCACCGACAAGCAGTGGGCTTTTGCCCGCTATTTGAAGGGAGAGCTGGAGGATATAGGTCTGGACGATGTGGAGCTTGACGACAACGGCTATCTCTATGCCGTGCTGCCCGCCAACTGCAACAAGAAAGCTCCGGAGATAGGCTTCATTGCCCATATGGACACCAGTCCCGACTGCTCGGGAGCCGACATCAAGCCTCGCATCGTGGAGGCCTACGACGGTGGTGACATAGTGCTGGACGCAGAAGCCGACATACGCATCTCTCCTGCCACATTCCCCGAGCTGCTCAGCCATAAGGGAGAGGACATCATCGTTACCGATGGTCATACCCTGCTCGGCGCCGATGACAAGGCTGGCATAGCTGAGATAGTGCAGGCCATGGTTTACCTCAAGGAGCACCCCGAGATTGAACACGGCAACATACATGTGGCCTTCAATCCAGATGAGGAGATTGGTATGGGCGCCCATAAATTCAATGTGGAGAAGTTTGGCTGCGAATGGGCTTACACCATGGACGGCAGCGAAGTTGGCGAGCTGGAGTTTGAAAACTTTAATGCTGCTTCCGCAAAGATTGCTATCACCGGCATGAGTGTGCACCCAGGCTATGCCAAGGGCAAGATGCTCAATGCTGCCCGCATAGCAGCAGAGCTGGCTGCCATGATGCCTGCCGACGAGACCCCCGAGGCTACTGACGGATATGAGGGCTTCTACCATCTCACATCTGTCAGCGGCAATGTGGAGCGTGCAGAGCTCAGCTATATTATTCGCGACCACGACCGCAAGCGCTTTGAGGAACGTAAGCAGTTCATCGCAAAGGTCTGCGAGCAGATCAACGAGAAGTATTGCAAGGCTGTGGCCAAGGCCGAGGTGAAGGACCAATATTACAACATGCGTGAGAAGGTGGAGCCGGTGATGCATGTGATTGACATTGCCATCAAGGCCATGGAGAAGGCTGGCGTGCCTGTTAAGATCCAGCCCATACGCGGCGGTACCGACGGTGCGCAGCTTTCCTTCAAGGGACTGCCATGCCCCAATATCTTTGCCGGTGGCCTCAATTTCCACGGCCCGCTGGAGTATCTGCCTATCCCCTCGCTGCACAAGGCTATGGATGTGGTGGTGCAGATATGTGCTCTCACAGCCCAGTATAATGACTGATAAACTATAGTTTTGACAGTGGCTATAGTAGCTATAGTTCCTATAAAAAACAATTCCTAATTCCTAATTTCTAATTTCTAATTCCCAAAAGACAATGGCAAAGACAACATCTGCAGCTCCCTCCAGTGGAGAGGACAAAATGAAAGCCTTGCAGACAGCAATGGCTAAGATAGAGAGAGATTTTGGCAAGGGTTCAATCATGAAGCTTGGCGATCAGCCTGTTGAGAAGGTGGAGGTAATCCCCACCGGCAGCGTGGGTCTCAATGCTGCCCTCGGCGTGGGCGGCTATCCGCGCGGAAGGATAATTGAGATTTACGGTCCCGAGTCATCGGGTAAGACCACCCTGGCTCTCCATGCCATGGCAGAGGCTCAGAAGATGGGCGGTGTGGCAGCGTTCATTGATGCAGAGCACGCCTTCGACCCCTATTATGCCGCAGCCCTTGGCGTCAACAACTCCAACCTCCTGGTGTCGCAGCCAGACAATGGCGAGCAGGCTCTCCAGATAGCTGATCAGCTCATTAGTTCGGCAGCCATTGACATCATAGTCATTGACTCTGTGGCAGCTCTTACTCCAAAGGCTGAGATAGAAGGTGACATGGGCGACAATAAGGTTGGCCTCCAAGCCCGACTGATGAGCCAGGCTCTGCGCAAGCTCACTTCCACCATCAGCAAGACCAAGACCTGCTGCATCTTTATCAATCAGCTCAGGGAGAAGATAGGCGTGATGTTCGGCAATCCTGAGACAACCACCGGCGGCAATGCCCTTAAGTTCTATTCCAGCGTGCGCATTGACATCCGCCGTGTGACCGCCATCAAGAATGGCGATGAGGTGGTAGGCAATCAGGTTCGCGCCAAGGTGGTGAAGAACAAGGTGGCACCTCCTTTCCGCAAGGCAGAGTTTGAGATTACCTTCGGCGAGGGCATCTCCCGTCTGGGCGAGTTGGCAGACCTCGGCGTACAGTATGGTATCATTCAGAAGTCGGGCAGCTGGTTCAGCTACGACGGTTCCAAGATTGCTCAGGGACGCGAGCGGCTCAAGGGTGTGCTTGCGGACAATCCCGAGTTGGCTAATGAGATTGAAGATCAGATAATGGGCGTAGTACAGGGTAGCAAGCCCCAACTTGATTCCCCAACCGTAGGCGATGATATTGACGACGAAGAAGGCGAAATTTAAAGAAAACACCCCTGTTTTGCTGAGAAAAGGTAGCCTGAAGGCTTCCCTCACAACCCCTAAACTGCTGCTTCACTTTCTATTGAGAGTGAGGCAGCAGTTGCCATTTTTGGTATGCATATTTTCGCCCTTCGTTGACAATTGTCGCAAAAATGTGGTATTTTTTAAGGTTTTTTGCAGATTTTTTACATAAGACGTGGTTGTTTGTGAAAAAAGTTATACTTTTGCAAGGTTTACTTATAGTAAACTATTAAACTGTGGTGATTTGTGGGCACTATGGACGGCTATATGGGTAACATAGTCACTGTAGATACTATAGGCACTATGGTAATAAATAAAAATGTACGCACACGCGAGAGTGTGGGCTGCAAATATAAGAGAGAATACAATATGTTTAACTTAAATTTTGTGATCATGAAGAAAATCTTATTTCTCTTCGCGCTCCTTCTCTGTATAGGGCAAGGAGCCTGGGCACAGACTAAGGTCACCGGCACAGTCATGTCGGAGGACAGTGTGCCTATCGCGAATGCCATTGTGGTGGTTACGGGTACCAATATCGTAGCTGAGACAAAGGCTGATGGAAAGTTCTCCCTGAATGTTCCCAAGGGCAGGACCCACCTCTTTGTCAGTGCAATGGGTTACGAAACCCAGCAGCCGGCCGTTAAGTCGGTTCTGGACATCGTGCTTCGCAAGAACCAGGTTAACCTCAACGAGGTTGTGGTTACCGCTATGGGTGTGAAGCGTGAAGCCAAGGCTCTGGGTTATTCCGCGACTGCCGTGACTGGCCAGGAAATTGCCGAGGCTCGTACTAGCGACGTGATGACAGGCTTGGCCGGTAAGGTTGCCGGTGTGCAGATTGCGTCATCAACAGGCGACCCCGGTTCGTCCAACTCAGTCATCATTCGTGGTATCAGTTCGCTTTCAGGTTCCAACCAGCCGCTCTATGTAGTGGACGGTGTGCCTTTGAACAATGCTGCCATCATCAGCAGTAATGGCCTTGACAGCGGCTTTGACTTTGGTAACGGTGCCAATGTGGTGAACCCTGATGATGTGGAGAGTATGACCATTCTTAAGGGTGCTGCCGCTACCGCTCTCTATGGTAGCCGTGCTGCCAATGGTGTAATTATGATTACTACCAAGAGTGGAAAGAAGCAGACTAAAGGTCTGGGTATCGAGTACAACGGCGGCCTGCAGTGGGAGAAGGTAATGCGCCTGCCCCAGATGCAGAACGAATTTGGTATGGGCTGGAACGGCGACAAGACTGATGATGAGAACGGTTCCTGGGGTCCGAGATTCGACGGTTCCACACTCAGGTATGGTACTGTTTACAACAACTCCCAGCAAATCAAGTCCTATGTGCCCATCAAGGACAACATGAAGGACTTCTTCCGCACCGGTTTCCGCTACACCAACAGCTTGTCATTTAACGGTGCAACTGATGCCAGCAACTTCTTTGTTTCTTTCTCTCAGATGAAGGATGACGGTATCATTCCTACCGATGCCGACAGCTACAAGAGGTACACATTCTCTGCACGTGGTTCTCACAAGGTAAAGAACCTGACCTTCAGCACCTCGCTCAACTATGCTTATCAGAAGAACAACTTCGTGATGACAGGTCAGAAGATAAACAGTATGTACAACTCCATCATGCAGACTCCGCGCGACATCTCCATCGTGGAGCTGAAGGACTTGAACAACATCTTCAACACTCCGGGTTACTACTACACTCCTTATAGCGTGATGAACCCGTACTACATCCTGAACAATCACCTGAACGAGAACGAGAGTGAGCGTTTCTATGGCAAATTCCAGGTTGACTATGACTTCCTCAAGTGGTTTAAGTTCACCTATCGCTTAGGCTTCGACACCTCCACTTCCCACAGTCATTTCGGTGTGCCCAACTATTCAAGCTTGTATACCAACACACCTAACTGGGCTGATAATTTGGATACGGAGACTGGTAGCACCTCCAGAAGCACAGTACGTCGTCGCGATATCGACCAAGACTTTATGCTGACCTTTGACAAGCCTTTCGGAGAGTACAATGTCAATGCCATTGTCGGATTTAACGGCAACGAGCGCACAGCGTCCTCTATAGGCGGTGGTGTTACAAACCTGACCATTCCTACATTCTTTAATATTACAAACTCTGCTGAGATACCTTCCATAAGCGAGGACCAGTGGAAGCGTCGCTTGTATGGCATATACGGCCAGGCTGAGTTGTCATGGAAGCGTATGCTCTATCTTACTTTTACCGCCCGTAACGACTGGTCGTCAACTCTGCCGAAGGGCAACCGCTCTTTCTTCTATCCAGGCTTTACAGCAAGCTGGATTTTCTCAGAGCTGCTTAAGGAGAAAGCTCCTTGGCTAAGCTTCGGCAAGGCTCGTTTTGCCTATGGTAAGACTGGTAATGACGCAAGCGTGTATATGACTGATCCCTACTATACTCAGGCAAGCTTCTCTTCGTCTGGCTGGGGTAGCAGTTCATTCCCATTCTCTAAGACGGGTACCAACGCCTACACCGCAGGTAACGTGCTTGGTAGTGCTTCATTAAGTCCTGAGATGACCACCGAGACTGAGTTTGGTGTGCAGTTGGCATTCCTAAAGAATCGCATCTCTTTGGATGCAACCTACTACAATCGTAATTCTGACAAGCAGATTACTCAGTTGAGCGTAGATCCTGCTTCTGGTTATACTGCACAGAATGTCAATCTTGGAAAGATCCGCAACCGCGGTATCGAATTGTTGATGACTGTTGTTCCTGTTCGTACCAAGGACTTCGAGTGGAGCCTGAGTTGGAACTACACAAAGAACAAGAACAAGGTGATTAAGCTGCCGAAGGAGATGAACGGACGTGCATCCATCTATGGCTTCACTGGCGGTACTGGTCTTTATGCTATCGAGGGCGACGAGATGGGTGTGTTTGAAGCCTATGTAGCCAAGAAGGACGACCAGGGACGCATCATTGTTGATGAAAATGGTCTGCCACAGAACACAGACGAGATGGCTAAGATCGGTTCCATCAATTATAAGTATATGATGGGCATCGGCAACTCTCTGCGCTATAAGAATTTCTCGTTGTCGTTTGACTTTGATATCCGTCAAGGTGGCTTGATGTTCTCGCGTACCAAGGACATTACCTATTTCACTGGTAACGCAATACAGACGGCTTACAACGACCGTAACCCGTTCATCGTGCCCAACTCTGTATATGATGACGGTACCGAGAACACTACTCCTCTCTATGGCACTGACCTCTACAGCTATTGGAACAATGGTGCTACAGAAATGGGTTCCTTCTCTTTGATCAGCAAGTCGTATGTGAAGCTGCGTCAGGTAGTGCTTGGCTGGGATCTGCCCAAGAAGTGGCTGGCAAAGACCTTCCTCACTGGTGTACGCATCTCTGTATATGGCAACAATCTGCTTATGTGGACTCCTTCAGGCAATACATTCGTAGATCCTGAGGTTTCATCCTTTGGTAATGACCTGACTGGTAACTTTGGTGAGTATAGTTCTAACCCAAGCTGTCGCAGGTTCGGTTTCAATGTGAACATTAAATTCTAAAAGAAAGGAGATAATAATATGAAAAAGATACATTATCTGTTAATGGCCCTGGGTCTCGTATGGGTTTCCAGTTGCGAGTTGGATATCAATCAAGATCCCAATTACCCTACAGGTTCGGATATTACTCCTGAATTGCAGTTTCCGTCTGTTATCAATGCCGTGGCTGATGCCACTGGCGACCAGATGTTTAACTATGCTGGTTTCTTCGCCCAGTATTTCGACCAGATGCCTGAGGCCAACCAGTACAATGACCTTGCTGAGCTGAACCTTGACGAGTCGAAAGACCTCTTCAACAGATGCTACAGAAATATCTATGCCGGTGCTTTAATTGACATTGAGGATATCAAGACTAAGACCACCAACACGGCTAACCTCTTTGCATGTCAGGTTATGCGCACTCAGGCATTCCAGCTCTTGGTTGACAACACCGGCGAGACCCCTTACACCGAGGCTCTGGGTGGCGGTGGCAATTCCTCACCCAAGTATGATGACGGTAAGACCGTATATGAGGGCGTCCTGAAAGAACTGGATGATGCCGAAAAGGCTCTGAAAGATGGGGATCTGATAACTATGACTGATCCTATGCTTAAGAAGGACCTTGCTCAGTGGAAGGGCTATGCCAACGCACTGCGTCTGCGCATGTACCTCCGCCTGATTGACGGTAACGTAAGTAAGGACAGCTATACCCAGAAGGTTAAGGACCTGCTTTCCGCAGACGAGTTCTTCAAGGGTGACGTAGCTTGGGATGTGTACTCTGACCAAGAGGGTCAGTTCAACCCTTGGTATGATTGTGTGTTTGGCCTGTCGGCCAGCAACCATTGTGCCGCCTATCCTATCGTGAGCTACATGTCTGAGACTGGCGACCCACGTATCTCCTATGCTATCAAGGCTCGCGCCAGTGACAATACTTACGTTGGTCAGCTCCCAGGCAGCAAGCAGGAGTCAAGGATCGTTGGTACATCCTACAAGAATCAGGAAGTGAGCACCATCGACTATGGCGTTACTCACTCTATGCCTGTCTATATGTTCACCCAGAGTGAACTGCAGTTCCTCATTGCTGAGGCCCAGCTGCGCTTCAACAGCAACGATGCTGACGCCCAGGCTGCATACGAGGCCGCTGTGGAGGCAGACTTCGATTCACGTGAAATTGACGGTGCTGCCGACTTCCTTGCCAACGACGGCAAGTGGACCGGCTCCAAGGATGAAAAGCTGAATTTGATTTACATGCAGAAGTGGGTTGCCCTCTTCATGCGTGACCATATGGAGGCTTGGTCGGAGATTCGCCGTACCGATGTTCCTGCATTGTCTCCCAAGACTGCTTTCGACATCAAAGCTGATGCAACAGTTTACACTCCTGGCGACCTGATTGCCCCTGCCATTAACAAGAAGGGTGGCAAAAACATCGCTATGAGTGTGCCTTACAGCAGCGACTCTCGCAAGTTTAATGTGAATACACCGGAGAAAGCTCGTCAGATCACTGACAAGGTCTTCTGGGATGTAAAATAATAACCTTTAACCAGAGCAAATAAGTATGAAAAGAATATTTTTATATGGACTGATGATCTGCATGACCTCCATAGGATTCATGTCATGCAGCGGCGACGATGAGTTGACCGACACTCGCGTCACCAATTTTGCCAATTTCTTGTTAGAGGGCGATGAGTTCATGGTTGTTAACGTAGGTGAGCCTTTCACCGATCCTGGCTTCACAGTTATGGAGGGCACCGAGGACATCACCGACAAGACAGTCGTGACTGGCGAGGTGGATGCCAACACCTGTGGTTTCTACACAATCAACTATTCCGCTGTCAACAAGGACAACTTCTCTGCTTCTGCAGAGCGTACCGTGATGGTAATTAACCCCAACAGCCTCGCAAGCGCATATCTCAGCGAGGCCGAGTTTGGCACACGTCACTATTATAACCTTCCCGTTATTATAGAAGAAAACGAAGATGGCACCTTCACCATCGACGATATCGCTGGCGGTTTCTATGCTTACGGACGCTATCCTGGCTATCCCTATGATTTCTCGCTCGAGACAGTCCTTAAGCTGAATGACGACAATACCATCGAGGTGGTTGATCAGAATCCTAAAGACTGGTTCTGGGAATTAGCTATCAGCATTACCTCCGGAACTTATGATCCCGAGACTGGTACCATCAAACTGGAGCTTGACTTCGACGGCGATCCTATGAAAGTTACATTAACAAAATAATAGTAGACAGTTATGAAAAAGTATATTTCAATAGCATTCGTCGCTATCGTCCTCTCGCTTGGGTTTATCTCCTGCGACGTTGATACCGACGAGGAGCCGGGCGGTACCAAGGTCGAGAAGATGGCTGGCCGCTGGAATGTTACCCTTGATGTATATGATACAGACGGCAACCTGCTTGCCGAGGATCCTTATCATTTTGGCGTCTTTGAAATTCAGACCTACAACACGGTTGACAACAGCGCCAAGCTGATGTGGCTGGACGATCTCGAGAATTTCTGGAATTTCAAGTTCAAGGTTGATGTTGACTACAACAATCGCACCTTCTCTGCTGATTCAGTAGACTACGATGCTGATGGTACAGGTCAGGCTGTAATAACCTATGGCGAAGTTCTGGAAGGAAAGGCCATCAACCTGCATGGTATGCCTAACGATAGTATCGTATTTGATATTGCTTTCAGCGATGATGATCCTGCCTATGGCTATGTATATCGTATCTCCGGACAGCGTTATACAGGTTTCTACGAGTAGGATAATCTGAATACATTTAATCGGGAAGCATGCTAAGCATTGCTTCCCGATTTTTTTGTATAGTGCCTATAGTTCCTATAGTATCTATAGTTCCTATAGTTTTTTTAGCGTTCTTTTTACCAGCCGGTGGCTTTCCAGTTGGCGGCGGTGTACCATGCTGTGGTTTGGAACTGGGTGTTGAGGGGGTATCGCTCGTAGGTGTCGTCATCGTAGATGTCACTGGGCACAAACATGCTGACGCCCACCATGTGGTCGGGATCATCAAGTGTGGCGTAAACTTCTTGGTCGTCCAATAGATATAGTAGGTATTTTTCTGAGGCGTTGTGGCAGAGAATGCATTTGTCGGCCTCGGCACGCCAAGCCTGATAGTCAGCGTCGGTAAGCAAGTGGCCCAGTGCGCATCCCATATCGTAATGCGCCGGGGAGTAGAAGTATTCATTGTCGCTATAGCGCTGCACGCCCTCCATGTCGGGGGAGAAGCGGTTGGTGATGACCTTGTTGATGTATTGCCCTGTCACTTTGGCGAGGTTTTCCAGCTCGCTGGTCTTGATGACGGAGTTGACGTTGCCCACATCACCATAGTAGTCATGGAGCGACTGGTTGGTCACTGCGTCATAGAAGTATTGGTTGGCTATACGCATGGCGTTGGCGTCATTCATGGGATAGGCAAAGAGGGCTTGCGGAATCAGGTCGGTGTAGTATGCTCCGTAGGCCGAGGTGGAGGTGGCGCTGGCTATCACGTAGTCGGTTACATCCTTGAGTTCATAGGCCACTTCGATGTCTTGCATTGAGCATGCATCGAAGAAGATGTAGTCGAGGTAGATTCCGCTCTTGGCTATTGCCGTGGCCATGTCGGCGATGTCCATCTGTATGCCCATGCGGCCACGGGAGTTGGTGTCGTTCTCCATGTCGCCGTTAAAGCCCACGTCAATGCCGAAGGACTTGGTGGCAAACTTGTCCTTGAGCGTATTCTGGACATTGGTGCTGAGCTGCCATCCGCTGCCGTGGCTCCATAGCACAAGGCCATAGCTCTCGGAGGGATAGTTGGTGTTGACATAGCTGAGCACTTCGTAGAGTGTGGCAGGGTCAGAGGAGCATATATCGAGCGACCATGTCTTGAGCAGGCTTGTCATGGTGCGCAATTGTCCCTTGCCGCCATAGCGATAGATACGTGAGAGGCGCGGATGCTTTTCGTCGTCAATAAAGAGGAAGACGTTGTCGTTGGTGCTGGACAGCTTTGATACGCCCTTCATAATATCCAGCGAGTCGAGGTAGCTGGCGCTGGCCCAGCCCGGTTCAGCATAGCCCAGCGAGTTCTGGGCTGCCAGATAGATGATTACAGAGCGGCGGTAGGTCTGCTGCTCGTCAGGGGAGTCCTTGTCGTCATCGTTGCTGGAGCAGGAGGCCAGAGCAAGGATGCCAAGGGAAAGAAATAGAATCTTAGTAAGGAATTTCATAGTGTTTTGTCTTAGTATAAATAAATGTATGTCAGTTTTCTTTTTTCCCGAAGGATGGGTCAATCTTGACTATGCGTGCCACTGCCACGGTGAGCAGGCAACATACCATCACGAGAATGAAGAAGGCTGTGTAGCCCAGCCATTGCTGCAGGTAGCCTGCCACCATTCCAGGCAGCATCATGCTCAGGGCCATGAATCCCGTGCAGATGGCATAGTGTGAGGTCTGGTTTTTGCCGGAGTCCTGACAGAAGTAGAGCATGAAGAGCATGTAGGCAGTGAAGCCGAAGCCGTAGCCGAACTGCTCGATGAAGATGGCGGAGGAAATGAGAATGATGTTCTGCGGTAGCATGATGCTGAGCACCACATAGATGAGGTCGGGCAGGGTGATGGCCCACACCATAGGCCAGAGCCATTGCTTCAGTCCTCCGCGTGAGGCTGCTATGCCGCCCAGTATGCCGCCAATGGTGAGGCCTACCACTCCCACCGTGCCTTGGGCAATGCCCACTGCTTCGGTGCTGAGCTGCAGCCCCCCGGCGTCAGCGCCGTCAATGAGGAACAGAGGCGCAATCTTGGTGAGCAGTGCCTCAGGGAAGCGGTAGAGCAACATGAACACTATGGCTATCCATACGCCGGGCTTGGTAAAGAACTCCTTGAAGACGGATAGGAAAGCACCGTAGCCGGCAGCGCGCTGCCTATCCTCCACCCGTGGCAGGGCCACTGCATGGTATAGGAATATGGCAATGAACACAACAGCCACAATCCCCATGGTGTAGGTCCAGGCCAGGGGCTCGTCGGCCAGATTCTTCTCCAGCGTACCGGCCAGGATGAGGGTGAGGCCCTGCCCTGCAATCATTGATATGCGGTAGAAGGTGGAGCGGATGCCCACGAACAGCGACTGCTGGTTGGAGTTGAGGCCAATCATGTAGAATCCGTCGGCGGCAATGTCGTGGGTGGCGCTGCTGAAGGCCATGAGCCAGAAGAACGCCATGGTGTACTGCACAAACTGCGGAGCCCTGATGGTCAGCGCCACTCCGGCTATGGTAACGCCCACCACAAACTCCATCACGACTATCCACCACCGCTTGCTCTTGAACATATCCACTATCGGGCTCCACAGGGGCTTGATTACCCATGGCAGGTAGAGCCAGCTGGTGTACAGGGCTATCTCGTCATTGTTAAGGCCCAGGCGCTTGTACATGATGGCGGCGATGGTCATGACTATCAGGTAGGGGATGCCTTCGGCAAAGTACAGCGAAGGAACCCATGCCCAGGGGGAGCGGAGCCCCCCTCTTATCTCCCCTTTAGGGGAAGGTTTGCTATTTTCTGTCATATATTATCTGTTATCTGTTCTCTTTTATCTTTTCTCTATCACAGTATTGGGATAGTAGTGGGCCAGTATCTCGCGGTAGGTGTAGCCCTTGGCCCCCATCACAGCGGCCCCAATCTGGCAGAGGCCCACGCCGTGGCCCCAACCCTTGCCGTGAAGGGTAAATGTGGCAGGAATGTCCTTCAGGGTGGGGGAGTATGACACCTCCACGTCGAAGGCGGAGCTGTAGAGGTGGCTCTCGCTGAGGGCGGAACGTATGGTGAGCTCCTTGCCGATGGTGAGGCTGGCTTTTGTGCCCACAATCTGCAGCTCACAGATGCGGCCGCTCTTGCCGCGCTTCAGCGGCTTGAGTTCCACTATCTGGCCGAAGTTGTGGTCCAGCTTGCGGCTCAGCAGGTCGCTCAGCTGCTCTTGGGTGTAGGTCACCGTCCAGCGGTAGAAGTCGGCAGTCTCCTGGTCGTAGTCGTTGAGCACCTGCGAGAGTATGGCGGGGTCGCTGGTGTCGCAGAGTATGGTGCCGTCCTTGGGGTCGCGGTCCTCCAGGGCTTGCAGGTAGGGCATGTCCTTGTCCTGCCAGCAGGTGCTGAACTCTTCCATCCTGCCGCCGCAGCACTTCGAGAAGCGGCAGTCGCATACCTCACCCTGATAGGTCAGCACCTCGCCGCGGGTTTCTTCCACGGCTCTCTTGGCGTTGGGGTTGGTGGCCTTAGTCACGCCCTGGTAACGCTGGCAGTGGTCGTCGGCGCACACATCGTAGAGGGTGTGGTCCTCGTGGTCCTGCCAGGTGATGAGGGAGGGCTCAAGCTCTTCAGTCCCCTGCTCCTTCCTTGCGGGAGGGGGGGTGGTCGTCATCCTGGTCGCCGTCTTGGACCTGTCGATTATCTTCCCCACCACCCATGAGCGGCTGATGACCGCAGCGGCCTTCAGAAACTCCAGCGAGGCGTTGGGCGACATCTCACTGCTGATGACCGAGACGAGGTAGTCCTCGATGTTGATGATATTCACCGCTGTCATCTGGCCGTCGGGCTCGCGGATAATCTTCAGTTTGCCCATGAAGGTCTGGTCCTCCTTGCGCTCCCAGTGGTAGTTCTTGCCAATGGTTACGCCGTGGAGGGTGAAGGTGCCGTCGGCGTTGTAAGTGACGTCTATATGCGGCGCGGTCATAATGCCCACGCTGAGAGTGGCGGGCAGCTTATCCATTTTCCTTCAGTTTGTTTACTACCATATTAATTTCTTCCTCTGAGAGGGTTACCTCCCGCAGTATCGACAGGGCTTTCTGGCCGTCAAGGCGGCGGAAGTCCTCCTCCCTCGGCGTGATGATGAGACCGGACATGTCCACCGAGCCCGGGCTGATGCAGAAGTTGTCGTCGCCCTCGGCAAAGTAGCAGTCGGGGCGCAGCTTCTTGCGTGGGATGATGAGGAAGACAAAGTCATCGGGGCAAGTGGCTGTACCTTCTTTGTGCCACGCAATGAGGTTGAAGCGCGGCTCCGGCTCACCGTCCACAGTGGGCAGCGCGTTGATGACTTTCTTTACCGAGTCAATCTTGCCGCAGGCAAACAGGGGGTAGGCAAAGCTCCTGATTAGTTTGATGCCATCGTCAATCTCCTGCGCATCTTTCACCAGGGTGTAGTAGTCGCGCTGCAGGGGCAGTTCGTCCATCGCTCCCATCTGGAAGTGGAAGTGGTCGGGCGCCGAGGCTCCGCATTGCGCTCCATTGTAGAAGAAAACGTGGTTGGACACAAATAGGATAAGGTCAAACAGGTCATGAAGCCTGTCGCCCAGCACCTGCGGCTTGTGGGCCATCAGGGGGATGGTGAAGTGCCGGTGTAGGATGGGGTAGGGATTGATGCAGAGCTGGTACTTGCCGTGGTGGTTGAAGTGCATCTGCACCTCGGGCTGGTTGTCCTGGCAAAGGAAGCAGCTGCGGCTGGCTATGCTGGCTTTGTCCACCTTGGCGCCTGTAGAGCGTATGCGGGCGGGATTGTACTGCACGGCAATCTTCATGTTGCCCTCGGTCTCCAGCTGGCGCGTCAGCACCTTGGTGTCCAGCTCCTCAAAGCGCTGCTTCGCCTCGGGCCATGCGGCCAGTTGCCGCTCTATGGCTCTGTCCAGGTCCCTTCTATCAACGAATTGTCTTATAATATCCTCGCGTTTCTGTATTTCGATGGTGCGCAGACAGTCCTTGTAGGCATTGTTGCGGTTAATCTTGTCGAGCGGCAGTGCGGCATCGGAATTTCCCTCCCATCGGCGGCAGAGGTAGAGGCTGTCATAGATGCGCCCAATCTTGTATTGGCGCGAGATGGCCAGTCCCACGGCATAGTCTTCGCCGTAGCTGGTGTTGGGAAATCCAATCTTGCGCAGCACAGGCACATAGAAGGCTCTCGGTGCGCCGAGGCCGTTGATGCGCAGGGCGTTGTTCATGCCGTTGTGGTCGGTCCACTCGCGGTGGTCTATCAGCCCGGGCGGCAGGGGATTGAGGTTGAAGTCCACCAGGCTGTAGGAACCGATGACCATGGCTGCCTTGGTCTCGTAGAACTTGTCAACGATGCGCTGCAGGGTGTCGGTGCCGCTGTAGAGGTCATCGCTGTCCAGCTGCACGGCAAACCTGCCGCAGTGCTCCGAGCGCACGGCGAGGTCCCAGCATCCGCCGATGCCCAAGTCGTCGCGCTCAGGGATGAGGTGGACAACTCTGCTTTGAGAATTACTAATTCCTAATTCCTCATTCCTGATTTCTTCAATCGCAGCAGTGGTGCCGTCGGTGGAGTGGTTGTCCACCACAATCACATTGAAGGGGAAGTCCGTCACCTGGCTGAGCGCCGAGCGTATGGCATCGCCGATGGTGCGCTCTCTGTTGCGCACGGGTATAATCACGCTGGCGGTGGCCTCGCTGCGTGGGCCGAGGTTGGCATCGCGAATCATGTCGGGAGTCAGCAGACAATCAATGATGGAGAGGAATTGGGTGAAAGCCTGCTCCATCTCCACCTGCACCTCGCGCATGGCTGGGTTGACATAGTCAAACTGCTTTGCTCCGCTCTGGCGCAGGTCGCTCTCCTGCTCGGTGTAGAGATATTCGGGCAGGTGGATTTTTACGCGCGAACATATCTCGTCCTTGTCGCAGAGCTGATTATAGTAGAGGGCTGCATACTTGTAGTCGGTGCTCACCATCGGGCCGGCGTAGAGCTGCACGCTGCCGAAGTCGAAGTCGTTGCGCACCCCGCCCCACTGGCAGTCTATCAGGGGATGGGCCACGGTCTGGCCGTCCCTTATTTGGTAGTGGTCGGCATACACCATCTCCATCCCGTCGCTGCACACGCTGACCATGCGGCTGACGGCGCGGTAGCCCATCAGCAGCGGCGTGGTCTTGGTATATATAAAGTTGTAGTCGGCCCCGTAGGCGTTGACTCTGTCAATCACCGTGCCGGTGAAGAAGGTGTCCGCCACTTCCTCCACCACTATGAGTTCGTCTTGCTGGTCGTCAATCTTCTGCTCGGCGTCAAGGGCCGAGGGCTGCAGCACCACAATCTTGTCCAGCTCCTCCTGCTCGCGCAGGCTCTGCAGCGTCTTGAGCGTGTCGGAGCGCCGCTCGTTGAATAAGAAGAATATTGTCATTGTCGTTGTATGTTTATTAGCTTCTCCCCAGCCAAAGCTCCTCTCATCCCCTAAAGGGGAGGCCCCTGGCGCCAGAGTTCTCCCCTTGAGGGGGAGTTAGAGGGGGCTTCAGCTCTCCCCCGGAGGGGGGCAGGGTAGGCTTTCAGTGTTCAATCATATTTCTTTTCTCGCCTACTATCCAGAGGGTGTCACCCTCCTTGATCACGCGGTCGGCATCGGGCAGGGCTATCTGGCCGCTCTCGTCCTCAAAGCCCACCAGCATGCAGTCGTAGTCCTCTCTCAGGCGGCAGTGGCGCACAGCCTTGTTGCACAGCACTGAGCGGGTGTTCACCGTCAGGCTGCGCAGCACCAGGTCGCGCTCGTCAACGTAGGCGGTGGTGGGGAACACCTCCGACTGCACAACCTGCGAGAACACCTTGATATCCTCGTCGCTGCCTATTATCTGCAGGCGGTCGCCCGGAAAGAGCACCGTCTCGCCGCCCGGTATATGGATGCGCCTGCCGCTCCTCACTATGGCTGCCACCTGCACTCCGGCCTTGTTGGCCAGGTCCATCTCCCTGAGCGAGCGGCCCGCCAGCCGCGTATTCGTAGGCAGCTGCACAATGGCCAGGTGGATATCGTGGCTCAGCAGGCGCGCGGCATAGCTGGGCGCAGCCTGCCCCGTGCGCTGAGCGTGAAGCTCACGGCTCTTGAGATTCTTCAGGAAGAGTTCCTCCAGACCCTTGCTGCTCACCTGGATGCGGTGCGACATCAGCGTGCAGCCCACCAGCACGAAGGCTACCACCCAGTGGAGCAGCGACGAGAAGGGCGACAGATAGTTGATAAGGTAGAACACAAAGGCCGACGCAATCACATAGCGCACCAGGATGGTGAACACCAGCGGCGGCCTGTTGTAGATGCTGGCAGCCCAGAGGGCGCGGAAGTCGTCGCTATGGTTCTTGCGCATGACGATGGCCCTGAGAAACACCGACATCGCGCCGAAGGTTACCACGCCGCACACCGCGTTGCCCGGCCAGTGGCCCAGCAGCCGGTGGCACAGCGGCAGCAGCCACGACAGGCAAATAGTCAGTATGGCTATGCACAGAAATCCGTAGGCCACCGTCTGCTTCAGCAGTGTGCCCGCCAGCCGGCGCCACACATTGTCGGAGCCCGCCGCTGCCACGCTGTGCTCAGTCCGCACCGCCTGGCGAAGGCGCTGCGGCAGGAGGCGCTGCACCCGGCCGTAGACCGTGGGCGCAAGCTTAATCATATAGGGAGTAAAGAACGTGGTGATGACCGAAACCGCCACCACTACGGGGTATAGGAATCCCTCCGTCACGCCCAGGCTCACGCCCAGCGAGGCTATGATGAAGGCAAACTCACCAATCTGCGCCATCGAGAACCCGCACTGCATGGCCACCCTCAGCGACTGGCCGCTGAGCAGGAAGCCCATGGTGCCGAACACCGCCTGACCCACCATGATAAGCAGCACCAGCACCACTATCGGCACCCAGAAATCAATAATCACCGCGGGGTCAACCAGCATGCCCACCGACACGAAGAATATGGCTCCGAACAGGTCCTTGACCGGAGCCACCACCTCATTGATCTTGTCGGCCTCTATCGTCTCGGCCAGTATGCTGCCCATTATGAAGGCGCCGAACGCCGCGCTGTAGCCTGAGCTCACGGCCACCACCACCATCATGAAGCAGAGCCCCAGGCTCACTATCAGCAGAGTCTCGCGGCTCATCAGGGGGCGAGCCTTGCGCAGCAGCGTGGGAATGAGGAAAATGCCCACGATAAACCACACCACCAGCACCAGCGCCAGCCTGAGCAGACTGTTCACCAGCTCGCGGCCCTCCAGCTGATTGCTCACCGCCATGGTCGAGAGAATCACCATCAGCAAGATGCCAAGGATATCCTCCACCACCAGTGCGCCCAGCACCGATGAGGCAAACTTCTGCTGCCGGAGGCCCATATCGTCGAGGGCCTTGAAAATCACAGTGGTCGACGACATGGCCAGCATGCCGCCCAGGAAGAGACTGTTCATCTTGCTCCACCCGAAGAAGTGGCCGGCCACCGAGCCGAGGCCTATCATGCAGAAGATAATCGTGCAAGCCGCCACCACGGGGCCGGGGCCCATCCTGACCAGCTTGCGGAAACTGAACTCCAGGCCCAGCGTGAACATCAGGAACACTACGCCGATGTCAGCCCACACGCTCACCCTCTCGGCGTCGGCCACCGAGGGGAAGATGCTCAGGTGAGGACCGCACAGAAAGCCCGCCACTATGTAGCCAAGTATGAGCGGCTGCTTCAGGCGCTTCATCAGCAGCGTAGCCACCCCGGCAATCATCAGTATCAGGGCCAGGTCTTTTACTATCGTCGGCAGTTCAGACATGCTAAAGTAAAAAGTCCAGAATTCAGTGATTAAGGTTCAAAATTCAATGCTTAAAGCCCAGAGTCCTATGGGCTCGTCATGATTATGCGCAAAGATAACCATTTTCTCGCCAACGGACAAGAAAAGAAAGGTAAAGACGATAGATTTTTTAATTTCACAATTTTACAATCCCTTGTCATCTGACAATCGCCTGTGATTTGACGATTTCACAATCCCCTGTCATTTGACAGTCCCCTGTGATTTGACGATTTCACAATTTGACGATTTTACGATTTCGGCAAGCCGGCAGGCAAACATTTCTGATAATTCTGCCGTTATGCTCTCAAGCTCTTTTTCGTCTGATTTTCTATCATCTGTTCTCTGTTCTCTTTTCTCTGTTCCTTGTTGTTTTTCATTTGTTTACTGTTTTCTTTTCTCCGTTTTCTATCCTCTTTTCTCTGTTCCCTGTTGTTTTTCATCTGTTCTCTGTTCTCTTTTATCTTTTCTCTTTTTTCGCTGCCCGTAAACACGGGCAGACGAAAAATAAGTGTGTGTTCCCGAATTCTAAAGCAGAGTCCGTGAAATTTAATTGCGCAGAGGTGTTATTTTCTTAGCTAAGAAAACGTCTTTTCTTAGCTAAGAAAAAGTCTTTTCTTAACTAAGAAAATGTTTAATCTTAGCTAAGAAAATGACGGCTCGACGGGTTTATATTTCATTTCCGCGAGGAAAAATTCCGGCTCCACACTGATTTTTTCCGGCTTCACACTGATTTGTTGCGGTTTTTCGCAGATTTATTTCAGTTCTTCCCGTTTATATTCCGGCTCCACGCAGATTTGTTGCGGCTCCTCATATATAAATAATGTTCGTGCGCGGAGGGCTGCGGCATGGCTGCTCTTGGTCGCCTTGGCGGTGGGGGCGTGTGAAAGTTATTCCCAATTGCTGACAATCTTCTCTAGTGGGCGGAATTTATATGTCTGCGAATCAAAAAAAGGGGTGCATATTTGTGATTATTGAGGATTGTTTGCTATCTTTGCCCGTGATAATAGAGAACAGATAACAGATAAAAGAGAACAGATAACAGATAAACCAACGTTTTGATTAAGCCGAAAGGAGAAGCAAAGCGTGCTTTGGTTTTCCTAAGGCGGAGAAAAGTCTGTTGGAGAAATCAAAAGAACTAATCATAATGAAACAGAACATCCTGGCCATTAGCGGCAAGCCCGGCCTCTTCCTTATGTTGGCCCGCGGCGGCAATACTATCATAGTAGAAACCCTCGACCAGCAGAAGAAGCGCTTTAACGTAAGTGCCCGCGACCGTATCACCTCGCTCAACGATGTGTCTATCTACACTGACGACGGCGACGATATCAAGCTGATGAAGGTCTTTGAGTCTATGAAGGAGCACGAGCAGGGCAAGGCCGTGGCAATGGACGTGAAGAAGGCTTCCAAGGAGCAGCTGGCCGAATACGTTGGCGAGGTGCTGCCCAACTTCGACCGCGACCGCGTCTATCCTAACGATATGCGCAAGCTCATCTCGTGGTACAACATCCTGGTGGAGAACGGACTCACCGACTTTGTTGACCCCGAGGAGACCGAGGAAGAGTAGGAGAGTCAGTTCCTTCCCAGCAAGCCCCTCCCAGAGCCTCTCCCCAGCCCTCCCCTCAAGGGAGGGAGCTCTCCCCCCGAGGGGGAGTCAGAGGGGGCTTTGGAGTTTGAGGGGGGGGCGGAGTCAGAGGTGGTTTCGTATATCCAAAACACTAAATGATATGAAACGTTTATTTTTGTCATTGCTTGCCTTGATCAGCATGTTTGCCGTGACTGTTCAGGCCGACCAAGTATGGAAAGTTGGTGATGCCCTGCTGACCGAAGGGTCGCAGATTACCTCCAACAACTCTCAGGACGGTTTCCCGCCCAGTAATCTATTGCGCCCCGAGAGCGAAGGCTACGGTACTAACCAAATCATCTGGCACAGTGCGTGGACACCGGCCGCTCCGGCAGGCACCGACACCTACCTGCAGACGTCGTTCGGCAAGCCCGTGCAGCACATCATCTTCACCATGATAGGCTCCATGTGGCAGCAGACCTACGACACCCCCACCGAGATGATAATCTACGCCACTAATGATCCCTCCGGTGAGTGGACCGAGATAACCCATCTCACCCACATGGAGAACGACTACACCGCCTTCCGCCCCGACCGCTACACCTCGCCTCATATCGACCTCGGTGCCGAGTATAGCTATGTGCGCTTCTTGGTTAAGAAGACCATGAACGATGGCGCCTCCTATCGTCAGGACGGCAACGGCAATTATTACGTGTCGCTCGGTCGCTTCCAGGTGTATGAGGCATACCTCGGTGAGGAAGATCCTGTGAAGCCCACGTGGGTGAAGGATACAGCCCTTCTCACAGAGGACTCGCAGATTACCTCCAACAACTCCCAGGACGGCTTCCCGCCCAGCAATCTGTTGCGCCCCGAGAGCGAAGGCTACGGTACCAACCAAATCATCTGGCACAGTGCGTGGACACCGGCCGCTCCGGCAGGCACCGAAACCTACCTGCAGACCCACTTCGCCTCAGCCCAGCAGCATATCATCTTCACCATGATAGGCTCCATGTGGGCGAGCACCTACGACACCCCCACCGAGATGGTGCTCTACGCCACTAATGACCCCTCCGGCGAGTGGACTGAGATAACGACGCTCACTGAGATGTCTGCCGATTTCACCAGTTTCTCGCCCGATATGTATGAGTCGCCCCACATCGACCTCGGCGCTGAGTACACCGACCTCCGCTTCGTGGTGAAGAAGACCATGACCGAAAGCTCCACTGTCCGTCATGATGCCAACGGCAACCCTTACGTCTCACTCGGCCGTTTCCAAGTGTACAGTGCCAAGGAGGCAGGCGATGACCCCATCGACCCCAAGGACAATATCAACCTGCTGTTCATAGGCAACAGTATCACTTACGGCGCCACTCTCGGCTCACCTGCCAGCCAGGCACCCCCCATCCTGTGCCGCGCGATGATACAGGAGGCCACCGGCGTCACGACCAACGTCTATAACGGCGGCCATTCAGGCATCACCACTCTGGGCTTCCTGCCGGGACGCACCGACTTCACCATGGTACTCAATAGCGCCCGCACCTTCGTTAAGCAAAACGGAGGCCTCACCTACTTCTCCATCATGCTTGGCACCAACGACAGCGCATGCAACGGCCCCGAGGGCTCGCCCGTGTCACCTGCCACCTATGCCGCCAATATCCGCAAGATAATCAACGCCCTCATCGAGGCAATACCCTCGTGCAAGATAGTGCTCAACTATCCTATCTGGTATAGCCCCAACACTCACAACGGCGCCGTCTATCTGCAGGAAGGCCTCGACCGCTTGCACAGCTACTATCCCGTCATCGACGAGGTGGTGGAGGAGTACGATCAGGTGTATGCCGGCGACCGCGGCGTTTGGGAATATTTCGAGGATAACAAGACGCTCTTTACTGACGAGCCCGGCAACTCGGGCAACTTCTGCCTCCATCCCAACCAGTACGGGGCCAAGCGCCTCGCCGAGATATGGTCGCGGAGCCTCCTTAAGATTATCGAGGCTGACGGGGTTGAGATAAAGAATCCCATCGCCGACTGGCCGGAGTTTAAGCCCGCCGCCGACAAGAAATACACCATCTCTACCCCGCGCGGCACTTATGGCACCAAAGACGGCCTCCTCACCAACACCGTGCGCCAGGGCATCGGTGCCACCGAGGGCGAGTTTGCCTTCATCACCTACGAGGGCCAGACCTACCTCTATAGCGTTGCCGACCAGTCGTTCCTATTCCGCGACCCTGTGCCCTATCAGGACAACTGGAGCAACATGCTGCTCTCCAACCAGAGCTTCGTGCCCATCAAGGTCAACTACACCGGCATCAGCAGCGCCTATCCCTACACCATTGCTTCTGAGGGCTACATAGCCAACACCGCCAACAACACCCAGACCGGTGTATGCTTCAACACCTATATCAGCCCTAACGACGGCGGCAACCAGACAGCCATTACCGAGGCAGGCGACTTTGACACCTCCGAGGCGTATGCCATGCTCGAGAACTTCTTCACCAATCAGGTGGAAGTGCTCTATTGCGTCGTTGACTCAGACGGCAACGCCCTCGACTCCGTCTACCTCGCTGGCGCAGCAGGTACCCTCATCGACCAGGCGCCCTCTGCACTGCCCCGCAAGGCCTACACCGACTACTCCGTGCCCGAGCCTGTCACCCTGCAGAAGGAGGGCGACAACGTGGTCAATGTGCTTGCCACATGGCGCCTGCCCTTTGAGCTATCACCCGACCGCGACAACGCGCATTGGTACAACCTTGCCCTGCGTGAGGGCTGCGACTACGTGACCACTAATAACGCCTACAAGTGCAACCCCGATGCCACAAAGGAAGACCTGGAGAGCACAACTTACCAGTGGGCGTTTGACGGCAACCCTTACGAGGGCATCGTCGTCTATTGTCGTGTCAACCCCGCCATGTCGCTCACCCGCGTGGGCAACAAGGCCTTCCTGCGCAATGGCATCTTCCGTTGGCAGATAATAGAGAGCACACAAGGCTTCCTGCTCGCCACCGACGACAAGACCTATCCCTACATGAATGAGTACGGCGGCGCCGGCGGCAGTCTCGGCTTCTGGAACAATATCAGCGACGTGGGCAGCATCTTCAGCGTCTGTGAGGTCGGCGTGCCCAATGTCAGCAACATCAAGCTCTCCACGGGCGGCAGCCTCAAGATATTCAGGGCACCTGATGACAAGGCCAACGGCCGTGCTATCCTCGTCTTTCCGGGCGGCGGCTACGGCTTCATAGCAGGCCCCAACGAAGGTAGCGACTGGGCACCCATGTTCAACAACCTCGGGTACACCGTGGGCGTGCTTACCTACACCGTACCCCCATCGTCGCCCGACCAGCCGCTCACTCAGGCACGCGCAGCCATGTCCTATCTGCGCAGCCATAGCGACGAGTGGAATGTCAATACCGGCGTCATTGGCGTGATAGGCTTCAGCGCCGGCGGCCATCTCGCTGCTACCGTAGCCACCCATACCAGCGGTGGCGAAGCCCCGGCCTTTCAGATACTCTTCTATCCCGTCATCACCATGGACGCCAGCTACACCCACTCCGGCTCGCGCCAGAACCTCATAGGCGACAACCCCACCCTTGAGCTTGAGACTCTCTACAGCAACGAGAAGCAAGTCACCTCCACCACGCCGCCCGCCTACCTCTGCTGGGCAGACAACGACGGCACCGTGCCGCCCGCCAATAGTATCAACTATGCCAGCGCCCTCACTGAAAAGGGAGTGCCAGTGCGCACCCGCAACTATCCCAGCGGCGGCCACGGCTACGGCTACGGCATCACTTCGGGATGGGAGTACCACGATGATATGGTGGCAGACCTCACCGCATGGCTCCTCGGCCTCGAGGACGACCTCACCGCCGTCAACGGCATCCCCCGCACATCAGCCATCAAGGCCCCGGCCTACTATAACCTATATGGTCAGCGGGTGAGTGAGCCGCACCACGGCATCTACATCACCGAAGGGAAAAAGATCAGAATCAAGTAACTGCTACCGAATAATCGTGAAGTAACTTGACTTTCCCAACCAGTCAAAAAGCCGCCAGCACTCCTTAGAGTTACAAGCGGCTTTTTGCTATCAAATTGAAGCATGAAATATTTTATCTTAATCCAGATTCTTTTACTTACCAGATTGGTGGGATTTGCCCAGCAAGTTATGTTGGCAGACAGTATAACCAAGTTCCCGGTTAGCTGTGCCACTGTCTATGATGCTAATGGAGATGTAATAGGACGCTCAGACATGGGAGGATATGTCAATCTTCAGAGAGGCCTTGAATATCACATCTCTCATATAGGCTATGAGCCCAAGAGTCTCGTTTATAATGATAATAGCATCATTCTTCTATCTCCATTATCTTATAATATACCGGGGGTCAAAGTTACAGCTAAGAAAAAGAAGTATTATCATTGTAAAGTGTTCTTTAGGAGTATAGAACATGTAGATTCATGCCTGAAGTATTATATGGACGGAATACGGGAATTCTATATCGACACCAAAAGCAAAAAGGTGCATTGCGGTAATGTCGTAACGAATTACTTTATGTCAAAGAGAAAAGATATTGCGCAGAAGAAACGAAGCATGATGATGGGCGACAAGTACATGGCTCTTCCTTTTCTTGACAAGAACACTTTGTATGAGGAGACAATGCGAGACAAAAAGAGAAATATCGAATCGGGAATTGTCTACGCTGATTCTATTTCAATAGGCAGTTGCGAGGTTTCTCCTGACAAGAGCGAGATGCTGCTGTCCATAGATGCCTTGTGGCCCCGAAATGCTCTCGTGACAAATCTGTTCGGGTACACACAAGTATTATCGAAACACAACAAGACGGAATTATATCGATATGATGAATATCATGCCCCTTCCGTTTTCAATTTGAAATCTGCCAACAGCTATCGACATCTGACTTTAACCCATAAAAAAGAAAATATCGTAAGGGATATTGATGTTGAAGATGTATTCTACGTTGTCGAATATAAATATACAGACACAAAGGAATTGTCTTCGTCCAATGTGTTGCAGGAAGATTATAAGAAATATTCAGAAATGTTCCCAACTATCGAACGCATAAGGGAACAGTTGGTTCAGGAAGAATAGCTCGCGAGAGTAGGGCTGGATATTCTAAGTTAGCCTTTCTTTTTCTTCTTCCAGCGACGCCAGCCCAGCCAGCCGAGAAGGCCGAGGCCGATGACTACCAGCAGTATTACTACGACAGGCGTACCTCTCTTGCGATAGAGGTAGCTGCTATCATTTTCGGGTGTGTTACCGGGGTTGCTGTATGCGCCGTATATGTCCTGGCTCTCGCTCTGAGGCGGCTGGCCATGATACAGTATTTCCTTGGCTCTCTGTATCAGCTGTTCCTTGTTGGGGTTGTCCTGATAGCCTACGGTCATCCTTCCCGCTCCGCCGCAGGTTATGCACACGCCCGAGCCTCCGCAGACACGGCACAGGTCATCGTCGAGCGAGACGTTCATGTAGCCGCCGCACATGCTGCAGTCGCCTGTGCCGTTGCACGCAGAGCAGGTCTGATAGACGGGCACCTGCTCCATGGCTTGCTTGATGAGCTCCTCGTAGGCGAAATATTCCTCGGGGGTGAGGTTGTAAGCCTCCATCATGTCGTTGGCGCTGTTTGCGTAATTCTCGCGGTCGCGAGCTTCTCTCATCTGCTCGGCTGCACTGGATGCCTCCTGGCCTGTGCCGTTGCACGCCGAACACACGATGTCGCTATGCCCGAAGGCGTGGCCTAGCCCGCCACACACCCTGCACGTCTTGGCCTGTGTTACGATGGATGCGCTCAGTACGAGCATTAGGGCAATCAGTCTTTTCATGGCTTAAAGGGGTTCAAGAGGTTTGTCATTTGCACTTACATTACGGTAGCTTTTTCTGCAGGTGGTATGTGCCGCTGGTGTAGCGGGTGGAGATGGTGTCGCCGGGAAGGGTGACTGTGGCGGTGGCGCCAGCTGGGATGGTGATGTCCCAGTGCCAGGTGTCGCCCTTGTAGTGCCATTCGCTGCGTATGGGGCCTGCGGCTGACTGATAGTGGGCGCGGAGATGGCCCAGTCGCCTGTCGGGGACGGGGCGCATGATGATATGGCGGAAGCCGGGCTGGCGCGGGTCGGCAGAGATGCCAGCTACGGTCTCCCATATCCACTCGCACACGGCGCCGTAGGCGTAGTGGTTGAAGCTGTTCATGCTGTTGGGGCCGAGGCCTGTATCGCGGCGGTAGCTGTTCCACCGCTCCCAAATGGTGGTGGCGCCATTGTCGATGGAGTATATCCAGCTGGGGTTGTTACGCTGGAAGAGTAGTTGGTAGGCGATGTCGGCCATGCCGTGGTCGGTGAGGGTGGCCATGAGGATGCTGGTGCCGAGGAAGCCTGTCTGCAGGCAGTTGCCGTGGTCGGCGAAGTTCTGGCGTAGGCGTTGGATGGTGAGCTTTTCGGCTTCTCCGTCAACGAGGCCGCACTTGAGGGCGAAGAGGGCGGGGGTCTGCATGGTGTTGAGTACGGAGGTCTTGAAGCTGCCGTCGGGGAGGAAGAATTGCTGCTTGAGGTAGGCGCGGGCGCTGTCGGCCATCTGCCGATAGGGGGTGTCATCGCGTGCGGTGGCGGCTGCCATGTCACGCATCATCTCGGAGTCGATGAGCCAGTAGCAGGCGCTGAGGTAGTTCCAGTAGTCGATGGCTTCGGGACGCGGGCCGTGGTCGCTGAAGGCGAGGCCGGTGCAGCTCTCGAGGGCTTCGCAGCTGAGCCAGTCGGCCCACTGGTAGTTGACATTCTCGCTGACGAGGGCCTGATGGTTATACTTGACTGAGTTGATGTGGTCGATGAAGCGGACCATGGAGTGCCAGCTTTCGTTGATGATGGCGGTGTCGCCGTATTGTTTCCATATTGTCCAGGGCACAATGATGCCGGCATCGGCCCAGCCGAGGCGCATCATGTTGTTGCCATACTGGGCGGTGGGGGACACACCGGGGTAGGCGCCGGTGGCGCTTTGCGAGTCGCGCACATCGCGCATCCATTTATGGAAGAAACGGTCGGTGTTGGCGAAGTAGGTGCCTGTCTCGGCAAAGACTTGGGCGTCGGCCATCCAGCCGAGGCGCTCGTCGCGCTGTGGGCAGTCGGTGGGCACGGAGAGGTAGTTGGAGCGCTGGCCCCAGAGGGTGTTGGAGATGATTTTGTTGACGAGGTGGTTGCCGGTGGTGATGGTGCCTGTTTCGAGGTGGCGACCTATGGAGGTTACGGGCAGCGACTCGACGGAGCGTATCTCGACGTCGCCAGTTGAGGTGACAGAGATATAGCGATAGCCGAAGAAGGTGCAGCGGGGGTGGTAGCTGACGTAGCTCTTGCTGTCGGCAAATGTGTAGCTGATTTGTATGCAGTTGGGTGGAGTGCGCAGGTTGCGGCGGTGGATACTGCCTTCGGGACCGTCCATGCCGCGGCGCTCGGCTCCGTTGCCATCGTTGAGTATTTCGCCTGGCAGACAGGTGAGCTGGGTGCCTGCTTGTGCCTTGAAGGTGAAGGAGGGCACGCCGGAGCAGTTTTGTCCGAAATCGACGATGAGTGTCTCTCCGGGGTGGAGAGTGATGGTTTTGCCAGGGGCATAGTGGCGCAGTATGCGGACGGTGCCGTGCTCTACCTGAGTGTGGTCGTCGGAGGCTTTGTCGCCAGTCACACCCTGCCAGATGTAGGTGTTGATAGGCTTGAGGGCGAGGTCGCGACGCAGATAGACTTCTGCTCCCTCGGAGGGCAGGATGTCGCCTTGAAACTCGCTGTTGACTTCGGGCTTGCTGAGCAGGTAGGGGGTGGCATAGCCTGGCAGTACGCGGGCATCGTATTCTTCGCCATCAAAGATGCCTGCATGCTTGACAGGCCCCGCGATGCCTGCCCGCCAGTGGGTGGTGTCGGTGCCGTAGTATTGCTTGGTGCCGTCGGCATAGGTGAGCTCGAGGACTCCGCGGAAGGCGCACTTATGTCCGCGCATGCCGTTGAGATGGCCGGGGGTGACAATCTTGTCGGCCCACCAGCCGGGGGTGACCTGGACGGCGAGGGTGTTGGCTGCGCCGCGCTGACGGCGGAAGGCGCGGGTGATATCGTAGGTAAAGGAGCGCTTAGTCTTGGCGTAGTGGGTGAATCCGGGCTTGAGGACTTCGTCGCCCACGGGCTGACCGTTGAGGTATAGCTCAAAGATGCCGAGACTCGTTGTCATCCACTTGGCGGAGGTGACGCGCTGCCTGTTGGTGACGGTGGACATAAACCAGCTGGCACCGTCGGCGGCACGAAAGGCTCTGTCGGCTTGTTCTGTGACCACAGGAGCGTCGACGGCGGAGAGCCATACTGACGTGGACCATGCGGAGGGATCGAGAGCGGCGGTTTTTTGGCCGATAGCTGTTAACCAACAACCATTGGACATTAACAACGCTAACGCTAACGGGAGTATTTTCATGGCTGGTGTGTTTACATGAGTCCGTCGGCCTCGAATGGGATGCGTTTGCGGTAGGCGCGGCCTGTGGCGGTGGCTATTATCTCGCCATTCTGGTTGCGCACGGTGATAATGCACTGCGGCATCTTGGGGTGGTTGACAGTCTCGGTGGCCTCTGCAGTGAGGTGGTCGCCGAGGTGGGCGGAGGTGAGGTAGTCGATGGTGTTGCTGATGCCGAGGGTGAGCACTCCGTGGCTGTTGCACACGGCAGCAAAAGCTAAGTCGGCCAAGGTGAAGATGGCTCCACCCTGGCAGACATTAGCTCCGTTGATATGGCCTGGACCGACGGTCATCTCTGCCTTGGCATAGCCCTCGCGCACCTCAGTGAGCTGGATGCCGTTTTCACGCGCAAAGATGTCGGTCTGGTTGAGTTTTTCTAATAAAGTCAAGACAATTACAATTTACAATTTCACAATGTACGATTTATGTACAATTTAGCTATTTACAGCTTTGCGACTCTTGACTCTCAACTATTAATCTGCATCAGAAGCAAATCTGGGTTTGGAACTGCAGCATGTTGTAGTTCTTTTTCCAGCGGGAGTCGGGGTCGCAGAAGGTCCACTGTGCCTGAATGCGGCATTTGTTGAAGAACCAGTACTGCAGGCCGAGGGTGTAGTTGGTCTGCGCGAAATCGGCGCGAGTGTTGCGGTCAAACCAGTCGTAGGATGCCACGGCGTCGAGTTTGGGAATGATGTTGACGGTGGAGGTGGCATAGAAGCCCTGACTCTGCACGGGGCCGTCCCATCCCTTGAGATACTCGCCGCGCAGGCTGAAGGGCACGGTAGCGTAGTTGGCGCCCACTGAGTAGCGGTGGCGGCGATAGTTGTCGCCCTCATGTACGTAGGGGTTGACCTCGGAGTCGGCGATGGCGTGACCGTGACCAATCTGTCCGGTGGCAACGACGGTGAGGGGGTCGCAGAGCTTATAGCTGAGCTTGGCGATGAGGTCTTTCGACTTGTTGAGGTCACGGTTGTTGATGCCCTGGCCGTTCATGATGCCGAGCTCATAAGTGAATCCCTTAAACGGCTCTCCATAGATAAGGAGGCCGAGGTCGCGGCCTGTGTGCCTGCCGAAGAGCGGGTCGCTGCCGCAGCCGGTGAGGTAGGTGACGCCCTGTGAGCAGATGTCGATGAGCTCTACCTTGGAGGGCGACATGGGGTTCTCCAGGGTGAGGGAGTTCTTGAATTGTCCCATGCGGAATCCTATGGCTTTGCACGGACGGAAGTCAGTGTAGTACTCCAGCGGTTTGGAGTTGAAGTCGTGCATGAAGAGGAACGACCACTTGTCGGTAATCTTGGCCTTGGCCCAGACTACGGTGCGCTTGAAATTGAAGGAGTTTTCGTTGGTTGTGGTATTGTAGTCGTAGCCACCCTGGGCATAGCCGTGTATCTCTATGCGGTCGGTGAAGGTCTTGAGCAGGTCTGCGGCGGCGTTGGTCTGACCATTGACCGTTAAGGTCAGAGAACAGAGAACGGAGAACAGAGAATAGAGAAGGATTGACTTTTTCATTTTAATATTGAAGGTTTATTGTTTCTTAAAGCATTTGAACATATTGTTGACTGTCTCTTTGTCCATCTTGCGTGTGAAGAGGCTTACTATCCATACCACGGGGAAACCGCCCACCATGGCGATGGCTCCGCAGTTGATGGGGTTGGCTATGGCATTGCCCGTGAGCATATTGACCACGGTGAGGCCTACGCCCCAGATAAAGCAAGCCCACACGGCTGCGGGGGTGACGCCCTTCCAGTAGAGGCCTAGCATGAAGGGAGCCAGGAATGCTCCGGCCAATGCGCCCCAAGAGATGCCCATTAGCTGGGCGATAAAGGTTGGCGGGTTGAGGGCTATGAGCAGGGAGATGGCGATGAAGAATACGATTAGCACGCGCATAACGATGACCTTGCGGCGCTCGATGTCGCCCTCCACGGTGTCGTCAATCTCTCCGCTGCGTACTTCCTGGGAGTTGGCTTTCTTGTCGCGGTAGATGAGGTCGAGGGTCATGGTGGAGCTGGACGTGAGCACCAGCGATGCCAGGGTGCTCATTGATGCTGAGAGCACCAGCAACACTACGAGAGCGATGAGCACGTCGGGCAGGGTGTTGAGCATGGAGGGCACGATGCTGTCGAAGGCTATCTTGCCGTCGGCATTGTAGATGGCGGGGCTGTCAAACAGTCGGCCGAAGCCGCCAAGGAAATAGCATCCGCCTGCCACCACGATGGCAAAGAGGGTGGAGATGATGGTGCCGCGGCGGATGGCGCTCTCGTCGGTGATGGAGTAGAACTTGCCGACCATCTGCGGCAGGCCCCAGGTGCCGAGGGAGGTGAGGATGACCACTCCGAGCAGATTCCACGGATCGGGGCCGAACCACGATGCGAAGCCGCCGCTCCCGGCCTCAGTGGCTCCGTCGGCGGGCAGTTCTGCCAGCTTGCCCACGGCTGCCGTGAAGCCGCCCTGGCTATTGATGACGGCCATGATGACTACTACTATGCCGAAGAGCATTACGATGCCCTGCACAAAGTCGTTGATGGCCGTGGCTTTGTAGCCGCCAAGGATTACATAGACGGCGGTGAGCAGGGCCATGGCTATTACGCAGTATTCATAGGAAATGTCGAAGCCCATCTCAAAGAGGGTGGATATTCCTTTGTACACACCCGCGGTGTATGGTATGAGGAATATAAACACAATTACCGATGCCACGATGCGCAGGTTCTGGCTGCTGAAGCGGATGCCGAAGAAGTCGGGCATGGTGCGCGAGTCGATGTGCTGGGTTAGCTGCTTGGTGCGTTTGCCAAGCACTATCCAAGCCAGCAGGCTGCCGATAAGGGCATTGCCGATGCCTATCCAGGTGCTGGACAGGCCGTATTTCCAGCCAAACTGGCCGGCATAGCCGATGAAGACTACGGCACTGAAATAGCTGGTTCCGTAGGCGAAGGCGGTGAGCCACGGGCCTACGCGACGGCCTCCTAGGACGAAGCCGTCAACACTGTTCGCCTGTTTGCGAGAGTAGAGTCCTACGCCTATCATGATGGCGAAGAACACAAGAACTAATAGGATTTTGATAATCATAAGTAGGTGAGGTATTGAAAATGGGTTTGTTACTTTGCAACCACGTTTGCCGCTATGCTCTCGCCTTCGCTTATCGCACCCATGTCTAAAAAGCCTCCTGACTTTTTTGAGACGGCACGACTATGCTGCTACGGCTCGCGATATTTTAGTTATTCTCTGCCATATCATAAGGCAGGCTTTATGTCTATGGCTTAATCGAAACGTGGTTAAGATTGCACTACACTACTTGTGTGAGGTTTTCTTCGCTGATAAAGTTGATCTTGTTGAGGCTTATCACTTCCCGGGCTTTTTCGGTGTCGCTGGTGCGGAAGATGATGATGCCTTTGCCCTTGAGCATGAAAGAGTACATGTAGCTGATGTTGATATCAGCCTTGCTGAATGTCTCAAACAGCTGGGCTGCCTGGCCGGGGGCGTTGTCTATCTGGATGGCAAACACGTCGTTCATCGTAACGCCGATGCCCTGCTCGCGCAGCAGGCGGTATGCCTGGGTGGGCTTGTCGCAGATGATGCGGTAGAGGCCATATTCCACGGTGTCTGACACGGTGGAGGCTATAATCTGTATGCCTGCCTCCTTGAGCACGTTGAGCACCTTGACAAGGCGACCCGTCTTGTTCTCTATGAAAACGGAGAGTTGATGGATAGTCATATTGATTTAACGATTTGACAATTTACAATTTACTATGTTGATTTAAGAACCGAAGTAGAGTGGAAGAATTTAAGAATTGAAGAATGGAAGAACGGAATTTCAATTTTTCAATTTTTCAATTTTTCCATTTTACTGATATACCTTGCGCTTGTCAACCACGCGGACAGCCTTGCCTTCGCTGACGGGTAGTGTGCCCTTGGCCACGAGCTTTACGCGGGGAGTGAGCAGTATCTCATCCTTGAGGGCACGGGTGATGTCCTTGTTGAGCTTCTGCAGGCGGCCAAAGTCGTCGGTAAACATTTCTGCCAGCTCCACCTCCACGGTCATGTTGTCGTTGTCATCGTCGGTGGTGAGGGTGATGAGGTAGTTGTTGGCCAGCTCGGGGAATGTCATCAGTATCTTCTCAATCTGGATGGGGAAGATGTTGACTCCGCGCAGCACCATCATATCGTCGCTGCGGCCACGCATGCGGTCTAGCCTTACATGGTTGCGGCCGCAGGGGCAGCTGCGTCCCAGCACTCGGGTGAGGTCGCGGGTGCGGTAGCGCAGCAGCGGCATTGCCTCGCGGCATAGGGTGGTGAGTACCAACTCGCCAATCTCGCCGTCAGGCACTGGCTCGAGGGTTTCTGGATTGACTATCTCTACTATGTAGTAGTCTTCCCAGAAGTGTAGACCATTCTGCTCGGGGCACTCAAAGCCAACGCCCGGTCCGCACATCTCGCTCATGCCGAAAGAGTTGTAGGCCTTGACGCCCATCATCTGCTCGATGCGCTGGCGCTGTTCCTCGCTGTGAGGCTCGGCGCCGATGGCCAGCACACGCAGCTTGGTGTCGCGGCGAGGGTCAACGCCCTGCTCCTGCATCACTTCGTAGAGGCGGGTGACATAGCTGGGCACAGCGTGGACGGCTGTGGTGCCGAAGTCTTTCATAAACTTAATCTGGCGCAGCGAGTTGCCGGCGGCAGCGGGCACTGTGAGCATGCCTAGGCGCTCGGCTCCGTACTGGAAGCCCAGGCCGCCGGTGAACATGCCGTAGCCGCTGGAGTTCTGGAATACATCATCGGGCCGCAGGCCTACCATCCACAGGTTGCGCGCCACTTGGTTGGCCCATTCGTCAAGGTCTTTCTGCGTATGCAGGATGACGGTGGGATTGCCTGTGGTGCCGCTGGATGAATGAAGGCGCACGCAGTCGCGCAGTGGCACGGCAGCCATGCCGAAGGGGTAGGTGTCGCGCAGATCCTGCTTGGTGGTGAAGGGCAGCTTTCGCACGTCGTCAGCGGTCTTGATGTCGTCGGGTGTGATGCCCATATCCTTGAATTTCTGCTGATAGAACGGTACGTTCATGCAGTGCCTTACGGTGGCTTGCAGGCGCTCTGCCTGCAGCTTGCTGATTTCCTCACGAGACAAGGTCTCGTATTGCGGATGCAGATAGGGTGATTTATTGTCCATTGTCTTTGTGGAATTGTTCGATGCGTTGTTTGAATAGTGGTTCTTGCTGGCGTGAGAAGAAGGAGGTGCAGATGCGCACTCCCTGCTGCTGGCTGCCCATGGTGTCGAGCGGATAGACGGCTATGCCGTAGTACATCAGCAGGCGGGTTAGCTGCAGGTCGTTCATGCCGGGATACTGCACGGTGAAATAGAAGCCGTCGGCAAGCGGAGCGCCCATGTCGTTGTCATACACGAGGTAGAACCCGTTGCCGAGCAGCACGTCCTTCATAAACTTGGCTCTGCGGCCATACTCCTTCACATCGTCGAGGAAATTGTAGCTGCCGCTTACGGCGGCCTCCATCAGGGCTGCCATGGCGTGCTGCACGCTGTGGGTGGTGCCGCTGGAGAAGGTGTACATCAGGCGGTTGGAGAAGAAATTGCCAAACTCGCCCACGCCAAACTTCTCCTGCATGTTGACATAGACGCGGTGGTAGAGCTTGTTGCTTATGCACATCACTCCTATGCGCTGGCCGGCATAGCTGAACGCCTTGCTGCCTGAGACGGCGAGCATGTAGTTGTCGGTGTAGCGTGCCACGGTGGCCTGGAACGGAGCCTCGTAGGGGTGGGAGAGGTCGCGGCGGAAGTCCATGGCGAAGTAGGCGAGGTCTTCCAGCACGATTACGTCATGTTTGGTGGCGAGGTGCCCTATTCCCTCTAGTTCCTCCTCGTTGAAGCATACCCACGACGGATTGTTGGGGTTGCTATAGACTATTCCGCAGATGTTGCCGGCGGAAAGGATCTCATCGAGCTTCTCTATCAGCTTTGGCCCGCGATAGTCGTAGATGTCGAGGCCAATGTGCTTTAGGCCTATCACATCACACTGCGTGGTCTGCACAGGGAATCCCGGTTGTATCAGCAGCACGGTGTCCTTCTCCGGCATGGCGTGATGCCAGGCGGTGAAAGTGGCGAAGGTGCCCTGCATGCTGCCCGTGGTGGGTATGCAAGCCTCGGGAGCCACGTCAACATCGATAAATGCCTTGACGAACTTTGAGGCGGACTCCTTCAGGCGTGGTATGCCGCCGTTGGGGGGATAGATGGTGGCACAGCCGTTGGCCAATGCCTCTTGCTCAGCCTGCAGTGCTATCTGCGAGGGCTGCAGTCCCGGCACTCCCATCTCCAGATGGATGACGGGCTCGCCAGTCTGTTCCTCCAGCTGGCGCGACAGGGCCTGAATATCGCGGATGGTGGCTTGCGAAAAGTCGCCAAGCCCCATGTGGTCGATGATTTTGGTTACAACTTCTTTATCAAACACCTTCTAATATTTTAATCTTTTAATCTTTCAACTTTTCAACTTTTAAATCACTTCCCCTCCATCCAGTTGCGGAAGTCACGCTTGTCATTCACATGCTTGGCCTTGCCTGTGGAGCGCTGGATAGTGTTAGGCGGCTGGATATGGATGTTAGGCTTGATGCCGGTGAGTGATACGAGGCGGTCGTAGAGCGGCTTGATAAACGGCATCTGCTTGCCGGGGTTGGGTGAGAAGAACTCTTCGCGGAGCTCCACGTCGAGGTCGAAGGTGTCCTCGTTGCCCTTGCGGTCCACGGTGATGAAATACTGCGGAGTGAAGGCGGGGAATTCGGTGAGCACCGTCTCTATCTGGCTGGGGAATACATTGACGCCACGGATGATGAGCATGTCGTCGCTGCGACCCAGCACCTTGCCCATCCTCACCGCGGTGCGTCCGCACTTGCAAGGCTCGTAGATAAGGCTGGTGAGGTCGCGGGTGCGGTAGCGCAGTATAGGCATGGCCTCTTTGCACAGCGAGGTGATGACCAGCTCGCCCACTTCGCCCGGAGCAACGGGCTCGAGGGTCTCGGGGTCAACAATCTCGGGCAGGAACATATCCTCCCACACATGGGTGCCATCCTGATACAGGCACTCACCGCCTACGCCGGGACCGCACATCTCGGTGAGGCCGTAGATGTCGATGGCCTTGATGTGCAACTTGGCCTCCAGCTCGCGGCGTATGCCCCAGGTCCAGGGCTCGGCACCGAAGAAGCCTACGCGCAGTTTCAGCTTCTCTGCGGGAACTTTGTTTTTCTCTATCACCTCAGCCAGGTGGAGTCCATAGGACGGCGTGCAGCAGAGGGCTGTGGTGCCGAGGTCCTGCATGAGCATTATCTGCTTCTCAGAGTTGCCTGAAGAGGTGGGCAGCTGCACGGCACCCAGCTTGGCAGCGCCATCGTGGGCACCGAGACCGCCGGTAAACAGGCCGTAGCCGTAGCTCACCTGCACCACATCGCCCGGGCCTACATCACCTACGGCCAGCACGCGGGCCACGCACTCGGCCCACATATCGAGGTCGTTCTGAGTGTAGGTGCCTACTACGGGCTTGCCCGTGGTGCCGCTGGAGGCGTGGATGCGCCTCACCTCGCTCATGGGCACAGCCTGCAAGCCAAAGGGATACTCGTCTCTCAGGTCATATTTGGTGGTGAAAGGCAACTTGGTTACGTCATCTACCGTCTTGATGTCTTCGGGTTTCACGCCCAGCTCGTCCATCTTCTTCTTGTAGAAGGGCACCTTCTCATAGCAGGTCTTGACGGTTTTTCTCAGTCTCTCGCTTTGCAGGGCGCGCATCTCTTCGCGGCCCATGCATTCCATTTGCGGGTTGTGAATCATTGTGTGTGTATTGTTTGAAAATGGGTTTAGGGTATTGTTTCTTTCTGATCAGCCCTTGCCGGCGGTCACGCCGCAGTCGAAGGCCTTTAGGTTGGCCTCCACCACAGCCTCACCCTTGCGGGCGAATATTACGCTGATGGCTTTGCGCAGCTGCTCTACGGAGAGAATCTCCAGGTAGGGGGCTGCCATGCCGAGCAGCACCATGTTGGCTCCGCGGGCATTGCCGCTGTCCTTGGCCACGCTCTCGATGTCGAGCTTCACCACGCTGGGCATACTGTCCAGTTCGGCCATCAGCTCACTCTCCTCGGGATAATTGGGAATGTTGACGAAGGGCTTACTGCTCGTCACGATAGTGCCCTGCTTGCTCAGGTAGGGAAGGTAGCGCAGTGCCTCCATGGGCTCCATGGAGATTATGAGGTCGGCCTCACCCTTCGGAATCAGGTCGCTCCAGATGGGGTCGGTGCTGAGACGCAGATTGCTCTGCACATCACCGCCGCGCTGGCTCATGCCGTGCACTTCGGCCTGCTTGAGATAGAGACCTGCCTCTGTGCTGGCCTCGCCTATTACTGTAGCGATGGAGAGGATGCCTTGCCCGCCCACACCGCATAGGATGATATCAACTTTCATATTAAAACGTTAAAACGTTAAAGGGTTAAAATGTTATTTCTCGTTGTTTTTTGTGCTGTTGACAATTTTTACTAGTGTACCTAATATTTGGCGAATATCCTTGTCTAAGGATTCATACGTCTTTTGGTCAATTATGTCAGAGTTATATAATAAAGCAATCCAGAAACATGTTTCGCTAGCCTCCTTCAATGCAATTTGCATCTTGTTTATAAAGTCGGCGCGACTTTGGGCATAAGCTGCTTCGCTTATATTGGCACCGATACTGGTTCCTGAGCGTAAAAGTTGTTTAGAAATGATATATACCTTTTTTTCGAAAGTGAGAAACTTATAGAACTTAACAATTCGTATTGCAAAGTCCATACTTAGTTTTTGTATAATGCTTTCTGCGGCCATACCATTCGGTATAATCAACTTTTTAACTTTTTAATTTTTTAATTTTTCAGTCTTTTCTCCCGTGCATGACGGGCAGCTGTCTGGATGCATTCGCGGCGCGGGATGATTACGCTCACTCCCTCGTAGGCTATCTCGTCGCGGATAAGCTGGGCGATGGCGGGAATGTTCTTGGGCAGCGGGGTGACCACGTGCAGATGGTCGGGGTTCATGCCGAGGCCGAGGCAGATGGCTTCATATTTGTTGGTGCCGGCCGAGTCCTGACCGCCGGTCATGCCGGTGGTAAGGTTGTCGCTGATAATCACTGTGATGCTGCTGTTCTCGTTGATGGCATCCAGCAGGCCGGTCATACCGCTATGGGTGAAGGTGGAGTCGCCGATCACTGCAATGGCGGGGCGCAGTCCGGCATCGGCGGCACCCTTGGCCATCGTGATGCTTGCGCCCATATCTACGCAGCTGGCTAGAGCCTTAAACGGCGGCAGCGCACCCAGTGTGTAGCAGCCGATGTCGCCAAACACGCGGGCGTCGGGGTATTCGTCAATTATCTCGCGCAGGGCGCCGTACACATCCCTGTGTCCGCATCCCTGGCAGAGCTGTGGCGGACGGCCGGCGAGGTTCTTGGCGGTGCCGTAGGCGGCGCTGCTCTCCTTGTCGAGGGCAGCTCTCACGCTATCGGGGGTGAGCTCGCCGGTGCGCGGCAGGTCGCCGGTGAGGCGGCCCTTCACCGTATAGTCCTTTCCAAGCAATGCCTTGACATCTTCTTCCACTACGGGCTGGCCGTCTTCCACCACCAGCAGCTCATCGCTCTTGTCGGCAAGTTCCTTGATGGCGGTGGCGGGCAGCGGATACTGGCTCACCTTGAGCACGTTCATGCTGTCGCCGATAGCCTCGCGCACATAATTGTAGCCTATGCCGCAGGCAATGATGCCGAGCTTCTTGCCATCGACACTTGACTCTTGACTCCCGGTTTCAACTTTGTTGAATTCCGATGCCTCGCTGGCCTCACGCATAGCCTGCTGCTTGCCGATGAGGTCATTGTAGTTGCGCTTGGCATTGCCGGGCAGCAGCACCCAGTGGGCATTGTCGGTGGCGGGGCTGAAGGCGTTCTCCTGTTGGGGTTCCTTCACCTCCACGGCGGCACGGCTATGGGCCAGGCGGGTTACGATGCGCATCAGCACCGGCTCCTTCAGCTCCTCTGACAGGGCAAAGGCCTTGTCCATCATGTCGTAAGCCTCCTGCTGATTGCTCGGCTCAAAGATGGGTATCATGGCAAACTTGCCGTAGAAGCGGCTGTCCTGCTCGTTCTGGCTGGAGTGCATCGACGGGTCGTCGGCAGCCAGCACTATGAGACCGCCGTTCACTCCGGTGATGGCGCTGTTGATGAAGGCATCGGCGCATACGTTCATGCCCACGTGCTTCATGCATACCAAGGCGCGCTTGCCGGCATAGCTCATGCCGAGGGCTGCCTCCATAGCTGTCTTCTCGTTGGTGGACCAGTGGCTGTGGATGCCGCGCTCTTGGGCAAGCGGGTTAGTCTGAATAAATTCGGTAATCTCTGTACTTGGAGTGCCCGGATAAGCGTAAACGCCGCTCAGCCCTGCGTGGATGGCACCCAGCGCAATGGCCTCGTCACCGAGCAATAGTTTCTTTTCCATGTGTCTTATGCTATATTTTAATTTTTAACCTTTTAATTTTTCAATTTTTCAATCTTTCAATTCTTCAATTTTTCAATCTTTCAACCTTTTAATTTTTCAATTTTTCAATCTTTCAATTCTTCAATTTTTCAATCTTTCAACCTTTTAATTTTTCAATTTTTCAATCTTTCAACTTTTCAATCTTTCAACCTCCACCTCGTCTCTGTCCTTGAGCACGGGAAATTTCTTGCGCAGTTTCAGCAGAGGCTCCATGCTCAGGTCGGCGCTGACAACCTCCTCCTTGTCGGCAGAGGCTTCCTTGATAACCGTACCGTCAGGGCCTATGATGGCGCTGCGCCCGCCGAAGAGGCCTCCCGTACGGTTTACGCCCACCACATAGCATTGGTTCTCTATAGCCCTCGCCTTGAGCAGGGTGCGCATGGGTTCTATGCGCAGCGTGGGCCAGTTGGCCACGTAGAGTATGCAGTCGTAGTCCTCGTTGTAGCGGCTCCATATAGGGAAGCGCAGGTCGTAGCATACCAGCAGCATGATTCTCATGCCGCAGTAGTTGACTACGGTGCGCTGCTGCCCGGCCACGAAGGCGCGGTCCTCCTTGGCCAGGGAGAAAAGGTGGTGTTTGTCGTAATGGCTCATAGTGCCGTCAGGCTCGGCAAAGTAGAAGCGGTTGCGAAACTCTTCACTCTCAGTCTCGTGACCTTGCGACTCTGCGACTCTGCGACTCCTCACGGCCATGCTGCCGGCCACAGCGCTGCCTTGCTCTGCTGCCAGACGTGCCATAATGGCTCGGGCCTCTGTCTCGGCTATGGCATCAGCCTGCGGATTGACGGTAAAACCAGTGTTCCACATCTCGGGGAGCACATAGAGGTCGCTGCCCGCATTGCCGCCAATCATCTGGGCAATCTTCTCGGGCGCTGACACGTCGCACTGCACGGCACTTACTATCATTACACCTATTTTATAAATATAAATCGCACAAAGTTACGAAAAATCTTTCAATTATCAACATTCTGCCTACCCCAAAGTGCAAAAATCATTATTTATGGCTACAAAAAATAGCAAAAATGTAACATTGCGTTACCATAACGCGTAAAAAATACAAACTAATAGCCGTTATTTCTGTCGCTTATCTGCCACACTGTCGCGTGGTTCTGCAGCGCGGGCAATATATAGCAACAACCGTTAGCTATGTTCCAATCTGTGGAAACAAGGCTAACGGTTATCGTTATCGTTTTCGTTCTCGTTTATTGTTTAACGGTTATTGGTTATTGTTTAACGTTTATTGTTTATTGGTTCTTCCTCCGGACTTGGCTAAATTGTCAAATTGTGAAATCGTCAAATTGTGAAATAACTTGGCTTGGCCTAAACCTCAAATCTCAAATCTCAAACAATAACGGTTTTCGTTAAACAGATTCGTATAATTCGTAGTTTAATAATCTGCGCAATCTGCTTCCATCTGCGAAATCTGCGTGTCGCAAAGCGACATTCGTATAATTCGTGAAATTCGTAGTTCGTTTATGTCCACTGGCTTGCTAAACCTCAAATAATACTTGTTTCCGTTAAACTTATCCGTTCAATCCGAATAATCCGTGGTTAAAAAACACAGATTTAACGGATTTAACGGATTTTTGTGTTTGTTTTTAACCCCCAATCGGGACCTCGCAAATAAACCTCAAACCTCCAACCTCAAAAATAACGGTTATTGGTTATTGTTTAACGTTTATTGTCTTAAAGTTCCAGGTCGCCGTCGTGTATCTCGTGCCACGGCAGGCCCTGCTTGTTGAGCTCGTCCATGAATGGGTCGGGATCGAACTCCTCCACGTTGTGCACTCCGGGCTTGGCCCACAGGCCGAGGGCGAACATGCGGGCGCCGATGCAGGCAGGCACGCCAGTGGTGTAGCTCACTCCCTGCATGCCTGTCTCCTGATAGGCTGCCTGGTGCGAGCAGTTGTTATATACATAGTAGGTGTGCTCCTTGCCGTCGAGGCCTATGCCGCGTATGCGGCAGCCTATGCTGGTCTCGCCATCGTAGTTCTCGCCCAGCTCCTGCGGATTGGGCAGCACGGCCTTCAGGAACTGCAGCGGCACGATCTTCACCGTCTCCATGCCTGTGCCGTCGGCCTTGGGAGCCTTGTACTCTACCTCGTCAATGCGGCTCATGCCGATATTCTGAATCACGTCGAGGTAGGTGAGGTACTGCTGGCCGAAGGTCATCCAGAAACGGGCCCTCTTGATGGTGGGGTAGTTGATAACCAGGCTCTCTATCTCCTCGTGGTGCAGCAGGTAGCTCTCCCTGGGACCGATGTTAGGGTAGGTGAGCGGCTGATGAATCTCCATCGGCTCGGTCTCTATATACTTGCCGTTCTCGTAGTAGAGGCCCTTCTGCGTTATCTCGCGGATGTTTATCTCGGGATTGAAGTTGGTGGCGAAGGCCTTGTGGTGGTTGCCGGCATTGCAGTCCACTATGTCGAGGTAGTGAATCTCCTTGAAGTGGTGCTTGGCGGCGTATGCGGTGAATATGCTGGTCACGCCCGGGTCGAAGCCGCAGCCCAGTATGGCGCAGAGGCCGGCCTTCTCAAAGCGCTCGCGGTAGGCCCACTGCCATGAGTACTCGAAGTGAGCCTCGTCCTTGGGCTCATAGTTGGCGGTGTCGAGGTAGTTGCAGCCCGTCTGCAGGCAGGCCTCCATGATGGTCAGGTCCTGATAGGGCAGGGCCAGGTTCATCACTATGTCGGGCTTGAAGCCGTTCATCAGCTCCACCAATTGCTCCACGCTGTCGGCATCCACCTGTGCCGTCTTGATGTCGGGGCGGCCGATGGCCTTCACTATGGCGTCGCACTTCGACTTGGTGCGGCTGGCAATCATTATCTCACCGAACACGTCAGTGTTCTTCGCTACCTTGTGGGCGGCCACGGTGGCCACGCCTCCCGCGCCGATAATCAATACTCTCTTCATATAGGACTAAAAAGTTAAAGAGTTATAGTTTAGTAAGCCGTTTGGCTTCATCACGCTGCAAATATACGCATTTTTCCCTATACTGCCAAAAAACACTTTTCTTTTCGACAGTTATATTTTTTTCTTTTTCTTCTTCTTCCGTAATTGGAGAATATTATATTCGACAATTACTTTTTCTTTTCTTTCTATTTCTTTTGGTTACTTTTCTTTTCTTTCTTTTCTTTTTGTTTGTACAACGTGTTGAAAATCAAACAAATGCAAAAGCGGGTGCTTTGCTTTTATAGCCGCCATATCCTAAGGCATTCTTTGTGTGCCGGCATCTGCTTCGCCGTCGGCTAACAAAAGTCATTGCTATGCATTCCTCACTCCTCTCGTGCAGAGATAAAACCCCGCGCAGACCTTAGAAAATCTAACGCAGACCTTAGAAAATCTAACGCGGACCTTAGAAATTTTAACGTGGACTTAAGAAAATTTAATGCAGAGAATATGGCAGCGGGCAATGGTCGCAGCGATAATTTCATTGCAATAATCCGATTATCATCACATCTTCTTTGCGTGTTGCTTGCATTCAAACCTCAAATCTCAAACCTCAAACCTTAACTTTGGCACACCTCTTGCATATTGATTGGGTGCAGTCGATTGTGGGCTGCAAGAAAACAGAATAATAACAATAAAAAAATAACACAACTATGGGAAAGATTATTGGAATCGATTTAGGAACAACTAACTCCTGCGTCTCTGTATTCGAGGGCAGCGAGCCCGTTGTAATCGCTAACAGCGAAGGAAAGAGGACTACCCCCTCGGTAGTCGGTTTTGTAGAAGGTGGCGAGCGCAAGGTGGGTGACCCCGCCAAGCGTCAGGCCATCACCAACCCCACACGCACCATCTACTCCATCAAGCGCTTCATGGGCGAGAAATTCGACCAGGTGCAGCAGGAGGTATCACGCGTGCCTTATAAGGTGGCTAACGTGGGCGGCATGCCGCGCGTTGACATCGACGGACGTCAGTACACCGCTCAGGAGATCTCCGCCATCATCCTGCAGAAGATGAAGAAGACCGCCGAGGACTACCTCGGCCAGGAGGTGAAGGAGGCCGTCATCACTGTGCCTGCCTATTTCAGCGACTCGCAGCGCCAGGCCACCAAGGAGGCCGGACAGATTGCCGGTCTCGACGTGAAGCGTATCGTCAATGAGCCTACCGCAGCAGCCCTGGCCTATGGCCTCGACAAGAGCGATAAGGATATGAAGATTGCCGTCTTCGACCTCGGCGGCGGTACCTTCGATATCTCTATCCTGGAGTTCGGCAGCGGCATGTTTGAGGTGCTCTCCACCAACGGTAACACCCACCTCGGCGGCGACGACTTCGACCAGGTCATCATCAACTGGCTCGTAGAAGAGTTCAAGAAGGACGAGGGCGCCGACCTCAGCGCCGACCCCATGGCTATGCAGCGACTCAAGGAGGCTGCCGAGAAGGCTAAGATAGAGCTCTCCTCCACCACCTCTACCGAGATCAACCTGCCTTACATCACCGCTACCGGCGGTGTGCCTAAGCACCTCGTAAAGACTCTTACCCGCGCCAAGTTTGAGCAGCTGGCCCACAGCCTCATCCAGGCATGCCTCGAGCCCTGCCAGAACGCTATCCGCGACGCCAAGATCTCTACCTCCGACATCGACGAGGTAATCCTCGTGGGCGGCTCCAGCCGTATCCCCGCCGTGCAGCAGCTCGTGGAGCAGTACTTCGGCAAGGCACCCAGCAAGGGCGTCAACCCCGATGAGGTAGTGGCCGTGGGTGCAGCCATCCAGGGCGCCATCCTCAACCGCGAGGAGGGAGTGAGCGACGTAGTGCTCGTTGATGTAACCCCGCTGTCAATGGGTATCGAGACCCTCGGTGGCGTGATGACCAAGCTCATCGAGGCCAACACCACCATTCCATACAAGAAGACCGAGACCTTCTCCACCGCAGCCGACAACCAGACCGAGGTGACCATCCACGTGCTCCAGGGCGAGCGCCCCATGGCAGCCCAGAACAAGAGCATCGGACAGTTCAACCTCACCGGCATCGCCCCGGCACGCCGCGGCGTTCCGCAGATTGACGTAACCTTCGACATCGACGCCAACGGTATCCTCTCCGTCAGCGCCAAGGACAAGGCCACCGGCAAGGAGCAGGCCATCCGCATAGAGGCCAGCAGCGGACTTTCCAAGGAGGAGATCGACCGCATGAAGGCAGAGGCACAGGCCAACGCCGAGGCCGACAAGAAGGAGCGCGAGGCCATCGACAAGAAGAACCAGGCTGACTCCATGATTTTCCAGACCGAGAATCAGCTGCAGGAGCTTGGCGACAAGCTGCCCGCCGACAAGAAGCCAGCCATCGAGGCCGCCCTCCAGAAACTGAAGGATGCCCACAAGAGCGGCGACATTGCCGCCATCGACGCAGCCATCGCCGAGCTCAACGCAGCATGGCAGGCCGCCAGCGCCCAGATGTATCAGCAGGGCCAGCAGGCAGGTCCGCAGGCAGGCCCGCAGCCCGGTGCCGACCAGGGCGGCGCCCAGCCCAACCAGGGCAAGGACGACATCCAGGACGCCGACTTCGAGGAGGTGAAGTAATACGCATAGGCGAAGACATAACAAAACACTATCAAATGGCGTGTAGCTCAAAAGAGTTACACGCCATTTGCTTTTTATAGGCACATGTCTTCTATGTGCTTATTCCGCCTTTTTTTGCGGCTTTTTTGTTACATCTTAGAGGACGGTCGACATGATTGATTCTTAACTGTTATTTCCGTCCAACAGCATCAATCCTTTTACCGTCAGCAAATAACGTTGACGGGGATGATGGGGATTGGCAGGATACTTCATACACACAAATCCTTCTCTTATTGCTGGTGTGAGAGAATAATCCATAAAGTTCGGACGGTTCTTCAAACCTACAGACTCCATCATGCTCTTCACACTCATTTCTTCTTTACCGATTGCCAATACCAAACGCGTTACATTCTCAGAAGAAGGTTGTATATCGATTGAACTTGCATGGGTACTTGTACGGGTACTTGTATGGGTGTCGTTCTCGTCATCCTTATACCCAATCAGCATATATCGATTCTTCAGTTCATTGTTTTCACCGAGCAGCAAATTACGGAAAAACTTTACGAGGAAAGACTTGTCTGGTTGTATGCCCTTCTGGGGATTTCTATAATTGGCCCGTACAAGGGCATTACGGAAGTACCAGGAATTATCAGCGAACAATTCGTTATTTACATTGAAACCACAAGAACGGAGATATTTGATAACGAAAACAGCCGTTGTTCGTGTGTTTCCTTCACGGAACGGATGGTTCTGCCATAATAAAGTCACAAAGTCCACAACATGTGAGATAATCTCATCTTTAGTCAAGCCTTTATAACTGAAATCTCGTTCAGTCTGTATGTCATATTTTAATGCTTCATGAATGTCTGCAGCACGACCATATACAACTGTATCGCCTTGCAATACCCATTCCTTTTTACTGATGTCATAGGGACGAATCTCACCTGCATGCTTAAAGACGCCCTCAAACAGATGACGATGGATGTTCAAAAACTCTAAAGGGGTCAATGAAAAAGACTTTTCATTCAGCAACTTCGTGATGTTTGCTGCAACGCGGTCAGCCTCTTCCTTTTCAGCATCGTCTGCATCATGCGTAGTCTTATTCACATAATAAGACTGTAGCTGTTCTCTCACCTCATCGATGGTGATGTCACCCTCAATGTGCTTTACTGCTATTTCCTTCAGATAGTCAGACACACGAAGCCCATCTACGTCTTGAAGTCCTATTGCAGTACGCCAAGCCGAAACCCGCTCACGTTTATGTGGCTCTGCCACACGTTCGTAAGCCTCAAAGTCAATATATTTCTGCTTTTCGCTCATATCTCGTCTTACTTTATTCTTATAACGTTTTATCTGTTACTTTATTCTCATATACTGTAGGCATGTCCTCAGCTGCCATCAGTGGCTCTTCTTCTAGTATCTCATATCGCCTAACACAATGGTCTTGCAGATATATCCTGTTGAGCGTGAAGGCCAGCGATTCCAAAGTCTTTTCCCTAACCTTCGGCTTCAGCTCACATTCCCAGATGGTGATGGAGTGCCAGCCCATCGCAGCCAGTTCATGCTGCACTCTTGCATCCCGTTCCTGGTTCCTCTGTATCTTTGCCACCCAGAAATCCCTGTTCGTCTTTGGAATCTTGCAGCACTCAGAGCTCTCAATCGTAAATGGTAAATCGTCAAATGGTAAATGAATGTAGTGTCCGTGCCAGAAACAACCATTCACAAAGATACATGTCCTGTACTTCCGCATCACGATGTCGGGTTTCCCCGGCAATCGTGGATGATTCAGCCGATAGCGATACCCATGCCCCCACAGCCACTTGCGCACAACCACCTCCGGCTTGGTGTCCTTGCCATGGATGGCAGCCATATTCGCATGGCGTTGTTGGGGAGTATGAATGTCATTCATAACTTGTCAAATATCATTTGCTCTTGACAAAGTCGGAAGAATTCGTCACGGGTCTTACAGTAACCTCGATAGGCAGCTCTTGCCATTCCGAACCTTGCAGGTTGCTGCAGTTCTTGCCAGTCGGAAATATCAAACTTTATACGGATTGGATATTTCTCATTGTCCACATGGGCAAGATTGGCCTTGACCACTTTATAATAGCCCTCAATGTGACCACCTGGGATAATGGGTGCGATGTATCGGACAGACTGAATATCCTTTGTTTCTTCCATGCCCTTACGTCCCATAATGATTGTCGATGCACGTCCTTCCAAAACGGCATTTACATCTTGGTTCACCTCCTCATCCAAAGTGAGAATCATGTAAACGGCATCCTTCGGCTCATCATGGGTATAATAGAGCCCCTTCTGCGGAATGCTATCGTCAAGGATCTCAGTAGAAACCTTTCCTATCAGCGATTCGATGAACTGTACAAGCAGCTCTCTGTTTTCTATGTCTTTCGGACGCAATGGGAATGCGCCGATATTCACTTCTTCGATGGTCTTGTAGAACTTTGACACTTCCACGTCGGCTTTCTGTCCATCACCAGGAAAGAGGATGTAACCGCCAATTACTTCTTTCTTTAGTTCTTTCGAGGAATGTTCCTTATAATAAATGGCATCCCTATAGCGGTGCATTTGGTTGATGGCATCTTCCGGTGGCGTGTCAACACCATTCACTCTTCCTTCTATTCGATATTTGGCATCAAACAGATATGTCATCTTTATGTCCTTCAGCTGATTACGCTTAGTCAGTTGCAGGACGATATCAGGCTTTTGAGCAACGGTAGGAACGTAAAGATTCTCCATGCTGACAGAATCATTTTCCTTGTCCGTGTGTTTGGGATTATAGACAAGTTCTGCCAATTCCACATCATCCTTCTTGAAAAGTATTCGAGAATGTTCACCTTTTCCAAGTTCCCATGTGAAGATTCCGTTCATTTCCATTCGATTACGATGATCAACGTCCACATCTGTGCCCAGCAATTCTTTAACAATATGACTCACTTCTATGAAGCACCATATTTCATAAAGTGTTGCGATGTCTTTTGATTGAAGTCTATAGATTCCATCGTTCAGAGAATAGGCACGCCTCAGCAAATTCCATGTCCGATATACTTGATTGTAGCCCGAAGCCTTTTGTAGAACCATGCTTTCCTGATTCATTCCCTTGAACCGTCCTACTGTGCGAAAGAAAGGATTTCTTTGAAGATGTTTCAACGTATCGAACATGGTCTGCATTTCTTCCTTGAAAGGGTCAGATGCTCCTTTTATTGCTTCTATCCGTTTCTTCAACGCTTCATACTTAGTCGTTATCTGCCCAAGGGCATGCTTCAGGAATCGGTTTTCTTGTGTGTCGTTGCTCTGTACTTGCTGTTCTACTCTGTAGAGGTGTGCTTGTTCCTTGCGGTGTTCAGCCAACTCATTCTCTATAGATGTAGGAATCCTTGTTAATTTATCGGCACGCAGGTAGGTTTCAATGCCATGAAGCCTATGACGTGGCCGCTCTATGATACTCTTAACGGCGCTAATAAACTTCTTTTGTTCCCCAGCAAAGATGCTCCACCATATTAGCTCTGGTGTCTCGCCTTCTGTGTCAGGTGAGAAGCCATGAAAAGTGCGCCTCATGTAGTCGAGCGACAACATGCGGTATTCGCTCTCTATGTCTTCTATAATCTTTCGCCAGTGCTCATGATAGTTGAGTTTGGTACTGAGTACATCAAAGCCAAAGCGGAAGTGCCGAAACTCTGAACCGACTTTATAATCAATGAGGATTTCACTCTTGCCTATATCGTTACCATAGTTGATGAATCCTGCAAGGATGCCCTTTCGGAAACTGAAATTCTCATTGTCATTTTGAAGGATACTACCGAAACGTGCGCTCCTGACATGATTCCCGAACTCTACCCATATTGGATATTCGGCATTGTCAAAAAATACGGCTGGTGCTACCTCGCCATGACTGATGGACTGCTCGTTACCATCTTCATCTTGTCTGACCACAGACACAACACCATCCGACCATGAGTAAGTCGAGGTCAGATTCTCTTCCCCCACGTTTCTCACAGCCTTATCCCAAATAGCATCGAACTTACTACATTCGATGCTCATGGTGAAGTCCCTATGTTCTATCGTCAGAAGTTCCATGTTCGCTTAACTCCAAAAACTGGTGTAACCTGATTTAAGCCGTTCCTTCATTTCTTCCAACTTGGCGAGAGATACTGATGTATAAACGTCATCGTCATCCTCGTCAAACAATTCAGCAAACACAGCTTCTAGTCCGTCATGAATGGTATCGCCAAGTTCCTTTAGGAAAGTGGTTGTTACTTTTGTCTCATCGCCCTCGATGCGCGAAAGGATTTTCATGTTCGTTATCTCGTCCAAGGCACGGGCGACAACAAACTCAATCTTGTAGGTTGATTCGTCATCACCTTCAATTTTGTTGTAAGGCAGGTTGTTAATGACATATAACAGCACCTCATTTCTTGTACGGTACGCAATCTTGAACGGCGTGCCTTCCAGTTTATCATTTATTTTTTCAAGGTAAGTTATCGCCGTATTGCAGACATCTTCATATTTGTCATACACGTCAACTCCCTCTACGGCTTCACCCACAAGATCATCCTTTTCAAGTTTGCCTATCTTCTCATGACGGCGGTCAAGTCCACCTTTTAGATTGACCTCGTTCATTTCGATGGTCATAGCACGGTCAAGTACCTTTCGTGAGAACGAGAATGTGGTCTCGTCCATATTGACTGTTCCTACTACAATCAAGTTGGTCGGAATACTCAGACGCTTACCTCCTTTTTCTGTCAGATACTGGCTGCGCTGGGTGTCATCATCAGGGAATAGCTGGTCGATAAGACTTTTATATTCATCCGTGTTCGAGTAGTCCACTATGGGGTCAGTTGTGATGGTGCCGTCCTCCTGACGTTTTCTGCTTTCTACCACGCTAAGGTATTCTGCAAAATATTGTTCTACAGGTGCCAGGTTCATTTCGTCAAGACAGAGGAAATAAGGAGTATCAGGGTCATTGATGGCTTTTACCATGAATTTCAGAAATGGACCAACAACGTATCGAACGCCATCTATTCGGCTGACATAGCCAATCAGTTCTGAGGAATCATGCCAATTGGGTTTCACCTGCACCATTTCAAAATTCTTCGGCTTCTGCGCTTTGAATTCTGCGCTGCCTTCATCCCAACAAGCACGTGCAAGTTCTCTGACTATACGGCTCTTTCCTGTACCTGATATACCAGCCAGTAAAAGGAACGGTTTAGACTTAATGGCGGTGATGTAAGGGCGATAAGTCGAATCCTTTAAGTTCACCTTTGTTACAATCGAATTAGGATTAAAGCTGTCAAAAAAAGCTTTTCTATCATTTCTGTCCATATTGTTAAATACTTTGTCGGGGTTTACATTGGTAATACTAAGCGTTCCGTCCTTTTGGAAGAGCAGAACTTTTGAGTAGCTGTTTATATAGTTCCGAATTATATCATCGTTGTTCTTTGCAGTCTCGTGGAAGCATTCCTTATAAGCTTCAGCGTAAGAACAATTTGGATGTTTAACCGTATAGTCATAAAGTTTCTTCAGGAAGAATGTTGGACAATCAATCTTGTTGAAACCATCGGACGACACATATGGATTTGGGATATAGTATCTTGGCAACCAGCGCTCCATATAGTCCTTTGCTTCTAATGCATTTATGTCATGATCGAATCGAGGATGATATATGCCATCATCAGAAATATAATAGAGTGCCAGCTGCGAGGCAAACTGATATACAGTCCTCGCAAATCCTTTGCCCCATACTGATTTGAGCATATAATCCTTAAATTGCCACTCAGGCATTTCGTGATGTGGCATCGAATTAACAACCTCAACAACGTTTTGAGGTGTGCCATTTCTCCATCTACATATCAAATCTGCCATTATACTCCATATTTAGTTATATCCATTTGTTTTAGCAGAGCCATCAGAACATCTACAATAATGCTGTTTCCTGCTTGCCTATATGTTTCCGTATCTGAAACAACTATCTTGAAAGTGTCATCAAATCCCATCATTCTTAAACACTCCCTTGGAGTGAACTTTCTAAACCTGCCATAGTGGATGTCGATGTCTTTTATTGCGACTTTGCTCATGTGGGCACAGGAATCCGTCAATGCGGTTAAAGCATAACGTTCAGGAAAATGGGATACGTAATAATCTTCTTCGTAGTCCGCAACTTTATAAAGATATACATCATCCTCAGGCTTTCGGGTATCTGATTTTAGTTTGGGATGGAACACGAAATCTCCATGCCAGTTAAATTGTTGATTTCTCTTTTGACAAAGCATAATATCACCATTGACCTGAGTGTAGCTTTTCTCGTAATTAATACTCCGAGTGATAAAATTGACTCCTTTCTGTTTTAGGAGATACTTTGTGTCGAAATCATTCTGAAGAAAATCATAAACTGTCTTATCAAGTTGTATAGGGCATGGGTATTTGAATTCCGTATCTTCTCTAAAGCCAATACAATACAATCTCTCTCTGCTTTGAGGAATACCATAATCCTTTCCATTTAGAACCTGATAATATACATCATAGTCACAGTAATCCTCAAAAGTGTTCTTTATGACTTGCCATGTCCTTCCTTTGTCATGGCTAAGCATCCCTTTTACATTTTCAAATATAAAAACTTTGGGACGGCACTCTTTAACAATTCGGGCAAACTCTCTAAATAAGGTGCCTCTTGTGTCATCGAAGCCGCCGTGTTTCCCTCGCAAGGAAAAAGCCTGGCATGGTGCGCCACCAACCAAGAGATCTATCTCTCCGTAATACTTTGTTGCATTAAAATCATGCACATCAGAATGCCATCTTTCTTCCGAAATTGGATAATTGGCAAAATAAGCCTTCCTACAATTCTCGTCTATGTCACCAGCAAACTGGATTTGGCATTTCAACCCCAACCTGTGAAAAGAGTGCTCAATAGCACCTATTCCACTGAAAGAAGTACCAAGTCGTATAGTTCTTTCGGGATAGGTAAACATAAAATCCTGCCAGTTGTTGACCGAATCAATGTTGGTTTTGCTATTTTGTATGTTTTGGTATTTATTTCTCATTTACTCCATATTTTGTAATATCAAGTTGTTTCAGTATTGCCATCAATACATCAACAACTATACTATTTCCTGCTTGCATGTATGCAGCTGTATTAGCTGACACAATTTGAAAGTCATCGCGGAATCCCATAAGACGGTGACATTCTCTTGGCGTCAGTTTTCGAATACCATTTATTCCTTTGTCTTTCCTATAAGTAACATAGTTGTCAACTCCAGCCCTATGCATTTTATGCATGGAATGAAGTAAAGGACGAGCAATGTCCAAATCTGTTTTAGTCGAGGTCTTGAATGTCTTGGTACCACCTGCCAAAACGTATTTGGCAACTTTTTCTGAAAGGTAATACTTGTCTTCGACTTCCTTTACCTCAAAAACAAAGTCATTGAAACGTTCATTTTCTAGACCTTTTGTAAGTGCCTCTCTATGTTCTTCGTTATTTGACAGATATTTGTATCCGTCAGATTCCGAGAAATAATCAGTATCAGTATAGTCTTCCATAAAGTCATACATTCGATACTTTAATTGAATGGGAGCTGGATATTTGAAATTTGTTTTTCTTCGAAATCCAATGCAGTAAAGTCTTTCTCTTGTCTGAGGAACACCATAATCTCTTGCGTTTAAAAGTTGGTAATGGACATCATAACCACAATAGTCCTCGAAGGTTTTTCTTATTACATCCCATGTGCGACCATTGTCATGTTTAAATAAGCCTTGAACATTTTCAAAGATAAAAACTTTTGGCTGACATTCCTTAACCACTCGTGCAAATTCTCTAAATAGTGTCCCCCGTGTATCATCAAAACCTCTTTGGTCTCCCACGATCGAGAATGCTTGACAAGGTGCTCCGCCGACGAACAGGTCAATCTTTCCCTTATATGGCTTTGCGTTGAAATTATGTATATCTGTGTGCCATTGTTCATCGCTAATATTGTAATTAGCAAAGTATGTTTTCTTGCAGTTCGCATCTATATCACCAGCAAACATAATTTGGCTATTAAGCCCCAACCTTTTGAATGCATATTCGATGGCACCAATACCACTAAATGATGTGCCAAGTCTGATAAGTCGTTCAGGATTAGAGAACTGTCGATCGACCCAAGAGGGACCATCGAAATCAATATTCTGTTGAGTGTTCTGTATATTTGTTCCTTCTATCATTACACTTTTATTTCACTATTTCAAACTTCCATCCAAGTGCCTTGGCAATACCAAGCACATTGATTATGTTATTCTTATCCCATTCAACGCAGACAACAAACGGAATACCATCCCCGCTAACAACGATGTCTTTTTCTGCAATGAAATAATGAACATGGTCTTCACCTAACTCCTTCCAGTTTTTGGCCTTCTCAATATCCTGCTGAAGAAATTCATTTTGAGCAAAACGCTGGAGATAGTCCCTGCTGAAAGTCGCTTTTAGTTCTTCAAACGTCGTATCAGGGAATTGACGCACATATTCTTTTACTATTTGAAGGACCATTTCTCGCTTTGAATATTTACCCTCTCCATTAAGAGAGAGCTTAACAGAACCTTTCAGATCTTCACTCGTCAGTTCAATGGGTACAGGCAAAACTTTAGGCTTAGCCGAAGCAAGCGAAGTTTTAAGCACAACGCTTGGCTTGGGTTCAAATATATCACAACCTACAAACTTAGCTAAGAACTGGACGTATTTAAAGAACTCTTCTGTCTTGCCCCTTTGGATAAAGGTCATGTGAGGTGCCTTGGGGGTTTGGGTGTTCTCACTCAAGTCGAAAACATTCATCCGATTTGCTTTGTCGTAAGCCAAATACTCAAGATATTGAACCTCGGTCTTGCTGAGCGAGTCATCACTTGCTGTAAATGCGAGCGCTTCTACCCAAAACTCTTTCCTTGAAATATGTTGCAGGATACGAGTTAAAAACGCATCCGTTTCTCCTATATATGCTTTCCCCTCTTCTCGGTTAAGCAATATGTATAGAGCTGGCTTCTGCAAATCTTCTTTGAATATCTGCAGGAAGTCCCCGTCTGCCCGCTGAATCTTGAACAACTTACAGAAACAATTGTCCATATAGACAACCCTCGACCCGTTCAAGTCATCGTTGTGTAGATATGTATAAATCGTTTTTGCCATATTCTATGCTATGTTTAACAATTGGACAATTCTTGCCTTAATATTCTCATACGTAATTGTTAAGCGACTTTTGGCTATTGCTGTTAACCTGGAGGTATGAGCCAAAGCATCCCTAATGGGCTTGTATTCTGTTGCATCCCTCCTTAGTGACGCTCTTTTGTTTTGATCTTTCTCATCATCGGCAATTGAAGCCAAATCTCCCATATCCAGATATCCCAAATCTGATAGTTCTTCTCGAATATCAAAATTTATATTTGCTTTCTGTTTTGCGCTCTCTGCTTTGGGTTTCCATTCATTGTCAATCCTATGTTGAACATTTTGCGGGATAACAATATTCTTTTCTTTTATGTATTTCCTAAGAAGATTTTCCGAAGCAAAACACTCGCCATACGACGAAAGATTAAACTCCGCATCTTCTCGTATGTCTTTAATCCACCCATCAACCTTCTTTCTGCTAATACTATTTTCTTTCGGTGGAATGAAGTCTTCAACTACCACATTGAATAATTCTTGAGACTTCCGCTGCCTCTTTGTAAGTCTTGGATTTTCAGCATCTCCGTCTTGATTGATTTCAGAACGCCATATATCCCAGTCATTTATTATCGTTTTAACTATTTTCTCCAATTCATTCAACAATAGTTTGAATTTGGGGTCATCAGGAACAACTCCTTCACGGCTGCTTGTGAAACGATCGTTTTCATCGTCCAAATCATCAAAATGTATCTGTCCGTATAGGTAACTTTCAACAATTCGAGCGGTGGGGATGTGCCGTAAGATATCCTTTTCTCTCAATCTTCCATTTACATAAAGATCAATGCTTATTTTTTCATCGGTGCCTTTAATCTTCAAGTCAGAAGGCATCTCCACAGATGCGACAAAACCATTAATTTGAATACCATTAATTGATATCCTTTTTGTTTTTTTAAATACCCCTTTGTCAATATAAGGGTCGTTGATGTCATTTATCCGCCATACAAACTGAGTTTTCTCTTTTATCGGATTCAACTCATTCAATGTGATTTGTTCTCCATTAATAAATATGTTGAAAGAAGGATCCTTCAAGGAGAATCGGAAATATAGTGCAACAAGTTTCCGAATATAATCTATTCTATTGCGAATGCCGTCTTTGATTCCTTCAAAAATAATTAGTGTACCACTATTAGCCACTTCTTTCGAATATTTCGAAATAATTTCATCTGATGGAATCTCAAGACTATAGTCGTTAGAAGAAACATCGTCCTTTATTGCTTGGTCTAATCCTGAATTATCTATGACACCTCCCACTAATTCTGAGTGTTCGGTTTTTGTCAAAATGGTTATTGTTTGAGCACATGATAGAAGAGCCAACTTCCCAATTCCTTTTCTGCCTATATATGGACGACCGCTATTGGTATGGGAATTACCATCCTTGCGTTTGGAATATCCAATTTTAAGGAATTTGTTTTGGAAGTCGTCCTCGGTCATTCCATTCCCATCATCCCTAACAACAAGTACTTTCTCATCTCGATCTATAGTAATAAAAACATTATGTGCATCAGCATCCCAAGAATTGGATACTGCTTCACCTAGTACAGTCATAAAGCTTCTGTACAAATTTCTTCCTAAATGATTTAGGATGCTTAATGATATGTTGAAATTATATTCTTTCATTTGGTGTGTTTCTTATATGAACTATAATACTTTCTGCAATCACTTCGCCAAGTCTCGGAGGAACAGCGTTTCCAATGTAACGTGATGCTTTGGCTAGAGAGACCTCTTGCTCATTAGGGAAGAACTTGTATGTTGTAGGGAAAGTTTGGATCAAGGCAGCTTCACGAGCAGAAATAGCTCTGTTTTGTTCAGGATGACCGAAACGGCCATTGCCAATACCAGTACATTCCGTTGTCATAGTGGGGGCAGGCTCTTCCCAGACCATACGGCCATAAACACTACCAAAACTCTTTCCTCCTTCTTTTTTGTGGCACTCCAACATCAACTCCCGAGGCCAATCCTTCCAACTACCGCCGTAAGGGGTAGCCAGCATCCTTCGCATGTTCAATGGTGAAAGAGTTCGCGCCCTATGCAGAGCATCGGTCGGGCAACTCTCACCAGCCCTCAACGGAGGAAGCTGCCCTATCGTATCTCTAACAGTAACGTAGTTCTCTTTGTGATGGGTTGGCGAAATCAAGTCAATTATTCCAAGTCGAGAGGCCAACAAAACAAGACGTTTGCGAGTCTGTGGTATGCCATAATTTGGACAATAGACAACTTGGAAAAAAACTTTGTAGCCTTCTGTTTCTAAGCTTTGGATAAAATCTCCTAAGACCGATCGTAATTTGAAGGATGCTATCGCAGGTACATTCTCCATTGTAACAATATCTGGATGGACTTCTTTCACCAAACGTCCAAATTCGTATAGTAGGTTGTACTTCTTCTCATCCTTGTTCTTGTTTTTGAATGCGTATGAAGAAAAAGGCTGACAAGGAGCACAGCCTGCTAAAACTTTTATTGCCTTCTTTGAATACAATGGCAAGATATCGTCTTTTGTTACGTGCCGGATGTCTTTATAGACAAACGTAGCTTCATTATTCGTTTCGTAGGCATACTTACAAGTCCAATCTAAATCAAAGCCGGTTAGGATCTTGAATCCTTTTAACTTCATGCCATAGCTTAGTCCACCTATTCCGCAGAATAAGTCAACAACTTCTATTTTAGGAAGCCTGCCTCGCCGCTTATGTTGTTTTACTTCTTCCATTTCTATTCTTCTGAAAGTATTTTCTCTAAGAACTCCTTCTGCGCCCCCAGATACTCTGAATCCAAATTCCAGTGTTGGGTATTCTCGTAATTGCGATTTATCTCATTTATTAACTCTTCCAGAGTATTGTGAGTCCCTGTCGTAGGTCATTGTTCTACTTTTCTTCTTCGCCCAAGTTACGCTTTATTCTAACGAGCTCGGTATAGTCTACATTCAAAGCATCAGCAATCTTACTCAACATATCTAATGATGGTTGAGAAGAATTGGTACACCATTTGCTCACCGTTGCAGCATTTACACCAAGTTGTTCTGCCAGCCACTTATTCGTGCGCTTCTTTTCCGCCAGCATAACCTTGATACGATTCAAATCCTTATTCTCTTCCATTATAAATCGTTTTAATGGGTACAAAGATACAAAGAATATCTCATTTTGTCATCAACAAATCGTAAAATTAATAATTAATAACGTCAAAAAATGAAAATTTTTCAATTTTTTGATGTGTTTAGATTCCAATATAGTAAGACATCTACCAGCCGACACATAAACATTGGTACGATTGAGACGGTTTCTCAATACAATGTTGAGTTACAGCCTTACTTATATTGTATTCGACCACGAAAACATTGTTCTCATATTAAAAAAGTGTCAAATTTGACAGATTTTTAATGTAAAGATGGTGTGATCAAATAAAATTCGCTATCTTTGCATCGTAAAAAAACTTCAAGGTTGACAAAAATATAAAGTGGACAATGGAAATAAAAAGAGATCGATATCTAAAGCAACTAATTGAAAGCCGTCAGAATGGTTTTATCAAAGTGGTAACAGGAATCCGCAGATGTGGCAAGTCATACCTGCTGAATGTGCTATTCTATCACTACCTGTTAGAAAATGGCGTAGCAGATGACCACATCATCCGCATTGACCTTGAAGACCGAATGAACAAGGAACTTCGGAACCCAGATGCAATGCTACGTTATGTTCATGACAGAATCAAGGACAAGGACCTATACTACATCATTATAGACGAAGTTCAGTTGATGGATGAATTTGTTGATGTACTGAATAGTTTCCGTCATATTGATAATGCGGACACTTACGTAACAGGCAGCAACTCTCATTTCCTGTCATCAGATATTCCAACGGAGTTTCGTGGTCGAGGCGAAACCATCCATATAAATCCACTCTCATTCGCAGAGTTCTATTCTGCCAAAGGTGGTGACAAATTAGACGCATGGCGTGAGTATTACACCTATGGTGGTCTGCCGCTCATCCAATCTTTTGAGACCGAAGAAAAAAAGATAAACTATCTGAAGGACTTGTTTGAAACTGTATATTTGGCAGACATTATTGAGAGACACAAAATCAAGAATGATAATGAACTCCGTGAGTTGGTGCTCATTTTGGCGTCATCTATAGGTGCTCCATGCAATCCAACTAAATTATCGAATACTTTCAAGAGCGTTAAGAATGTGAGTATTGGCAGTCAGACCATTTCTAATTATCTCGCCTATCTTACGGAGTCATTTCTTTTGAATAAAGCTATACGCTATGATATAAAAGGAAAGAAATACATCAATACACTCTCCAAATACTATTTCTCTGATATTGGTCTGAGAAATGCCATCTTAGATATGCGCCAACAAGAGGAAACGCATATCATGGAGAACATCATCTACAATGAACTGATTGTACGTGGTTACAGCGTGGATGTCGGAATGGTAGAAATTAGAAAGCCCGATAAAGATGGGAAGTGGATTCGCACCCAACTTGAAGTGGACTTTATTGCCAGCCTCGGCAGTAAGAAATATTATGTGCAGTCAGCCTTGTCCATCCCTGACAGGGAGAAAGAGATACAGGAATCTCGCCCACTCACAAACATCAATGATTCTTTCAAGAAGGTGATCATTGTGAAAGACCACATTATGCCTCGTCGAAACGAGGAGGGAATACTCACAATCGGTCTTTTCGACTTCTTACTCAAAGAGGACAGCTTGGATATATAATCATTCTTGTATAGCGCATAAATTATGGTGAAGTTTTTCAAAATAATAGAGAAGATAGTTTGGATTATTGCAGCATTGACAATAGGTGTTCCATATTTGTACCAAGACTTTCGTAAATCGCCGATTGTCAGTATATGTTAGATTTGAGGAGGTGAAGTAAGCACAAACGCTATAAACATTTAAGAGCCGAACAATGAGAGTCGTGAGGCTCCTATTCTATATATATCTGCATGTGCTTGGGGAGAGAATATGGTGTAAAATGCTATTTTAGGGAAGGAATTGTGGCGGTTCAAAAAAAAGAATGTACTTTTGTCATGAAAAACAAATAATGACAAGCCGCCTCTAAATTTTGCATGATAGATTGCTCTCTATGGAGAGTGTACGAGGTGGGACGTCCCTAAATTATATGTTATATGAAAGAGTGCCCCGTTTGCCATAGTCAGTACGACGATAGCATTAACTTCTGCCGTAAGGATGGCCAGAAGCTTGTAAGCGTACAACAGCCACAGCCTGCTCCTCAGCCGAAGGCGGAGGCAAAGCCTGCGGTTGCTGTTGCTCCCGTGAAGGAATGCCCCAAGTGCCACAAGCAGTACGACATGAGCAAGAATTTCTGCCTTGCCGATGGTACTCCGCTGGTAGAGGTGCAGCCGAAGCCACAGCCCGCTCCTCAGCCGAAGGCAGAGGCAAAGCCTGCGGTTGCTGCTGCTCCCGTGAAGGAATGCCCCAAATGCCACAAGCAGTACGACATGAGCAAGAATTTCTGCCTTGCCGACGGTACTCCGCTGGTAGAGGTACAGCCGAAGGCGGAGCCAGCTCCTCAGCCTAAGGCGGAGGCAAAGCCTGCGGTTGCTGCTGCTCCTGTTAAGGAATGCCCCAAGTGCCACAAGCAGTACGATATGAGCAAGAATTTCTGCCTTGCTGACGGTACTCCGTTGGTAGAGGTGCAGCCGAAGGTGGAGCCCGCCCCGCAGCCTAAGGCGGAGGCAAAGCCTGCGGTTGCTGCTGCTCCCGTGAAGGAATGCCCCAAGTGCCACAAGCAGTACGATATGAGCAAGAATTTCTGCCTTGCCGATGGTACTCCGCTGGTAGAGGTGCAGCCGAAGGTGGAGCCCGCCCCTCAGCCTAAGCCACAGCCAGCTCCTCAACCAAAGCCGCAACCCGCTCCACAGCCGCAATCCGCTCCTCAACCGAAGCCACAGCCGCAGCCTCAGCCTGTAGCTCCACAGCCTAAGCCACAGCCTGTAGCTCCTCAACCGAAGCCTCAGCCTGTAGCTCCCCAACCGCAGCCACAGCCAGCTCTTCAACCCAAACCTGCTCCTCAGCCCAAACCCGTTCCCCAGCCGAAGCCTCAGGCACCCAAGCCTCCGAAGGCTCCGATGTCGAAGAAGGCGAAGGTATGGATATGGATTACGGTGGCAGTTGTAGTGGTGGCGGGAGCCTTGGTGGGCGGTTACATCTACATGAGAAACGCCACGACCTATCTGCGCATCAGTCCTACCCAGGTCACCATCGGCAAAGATGGCGGCACGGCGACTGTGGCTATCGATTACGACGGATATATTTGGGATGTGGATGTCTCACCGGAGTGGACGGAGACGGAGAAGGACGGCAATGTGCTCAAGATAACCGTGGCCCCCAACGCCAGCAATAGCAGTCGCGCGGGAGCCATCAGTCTCAAGAGCGGCGATCATGTGGCCAGTGTCCAGCTGTCGCAGAGCGCCTATGTCACCTTCATCACGCCCTCGGTAAAGAGCCTCAAGTTTGGTCGCGCCGCCGAGAGTAAGACTTTTGTCATCAGCACTGACGGCACCAATGTCACGTTCACCACCCCCGATTTCATTACCTGTGAGCGGCGTGGCGACACGGTGACGGTGAAGGCCGCAGCCAACAGCGGCGACAGTCGCGACGGCTTCATTATGATTCGTGAGGACAATATCAGCGCCGAGATTCTCGTGGAGCAGCTGGGCGCATGCGCCGCATGCCACGGCGAGGGCAAGATTGTCTGCGCCAGCTGCAGCGGCACCGGCATCTTCAGATACGGCAGGACCAAGGTGAGCTGCGCAGGCTGCAACGGCACGGGCAAGAGAGACTGCCCCGAGTGCAACGGCGCTGGCGAGATATAGACTAACTCCCACATAGTTATGAAGCATATCCTCCCCTCCCTGCTGGCCCTGCTGTGGGCCGGTGCCACGGCGTCAGCCTCTTCCGTCAGGTCGGCCGCCGAGATAGAAGCAATAAGTGTTACAGAAATAAATAATGCAGTCATCATGACAGACACCACGACAATCTATCAGTTCACCGTTGAGGACGGCAAGAAGCAGCCCGTGAGCCTCAGTCAATATCAGGGTAAGGTAATCCTTGTGGTCAACACCGCCAGCCGCTGCGGTTTCACCCCGCAGTATGACGAGCTGGAGGCCATGTACCGCGACCTCCACGCCCAGGGCTTCGAGATTCTCGACTTCCCCTGCAATCAGTTCGGCAATCAGGCACCCGAGAGCGACGAGGAGTACACGTCCTTCTGCCAGCTCAACTACAAGACCGAGTTCCCGCAGATGCGCAAGTTGGAGGTCAACGGCCCCAACGAGAGTCCGCTCTATACCTGGCTTAAGGCGCAGAAGGGCTTCGCCGGCTTCAATCCCCAGCACAAGCTCACGCCCATCCTCGAGCAGATGTTCGACAAGGCCGACCCCGAGTGGCGTACCAAGAGCGACATTAAGTGGAATTTCACCAAGTTTCTCATCGACCGCCAGGGCAGGGTGGTGGCCCGCTTCGAGCCCACCGACACTGCCGAGCAGATGCTGCCAAAGATAAAGGAAGCGATAACCAATAACCAATAACCGTTAACCAATAACCGTTATTATTTGAGGTTTGCCGCTTCGTTCTCGCAGCTCTTTTATGCCAGCCCGCGCCGTGGCGCGACCACTGGCGAGCCGCTCGCGATGCCTGCGGCATTGAGGTTTGAGATTTAGGCCAAGCCAAGTTATTTCACGATTGGACAATTTCACGGTTGGACAATTTAGCCAAGTCCGGAATTGACTCTTGACCGTTAACCAATAACCAATAACCGTTAACCAATAACCGTTAACCGTTCTCACGAATGAAGCGAATGCTTTGGCATTCAGATATCAGAAAGTTTTTTCACGAGGGATTGGTCGGCGGGAAGCCACTGCACGGAGTGTAGCTGGTCTGGGGTGAGCCATAGTGCTGCCTTGTGTTCGCGGAGCACGGGCGGTTTGCCCTGGAGGTGGCATAGGAAGCAGTGGAGAGTGAGGTGGAAGGAGGGGTAGTCCCATTCCACCGTGTCGAGCAGTCGCTCGATGGTGATGTCTGTGTCCAGTTCCTCGCCTATCTCTCGGTGCAGGGCCTGCCGGGGTGTCTCCCCCGCCTCTATCTTGCCGCCGGGGAACTCCCATCCCCCTGCCATGTCGCCGTATCCTCGCTGCGTGGCGAAGATGCGTCCCTCGTCGTCGCGTATCACCGCGGCTACAACCTCAATGCTTTTCATCGTCTGTATTCTGTTTCCTCCTCGGCTGCCATGGTGAGGTGCTCCTCCTCCGGCCTGAGCGCTGTGGGCTTGGCGTGCAGCCGCAGCATTATCCGGCTCAGGCTATAGACCAGCGCCTGCAGTGTCTGCTCCCGTCGCTGGGGCTTGAGGTCGCACTCCCACACCGTTATGCAGAACCATCCCATATCGGCTAGCTTCTTCCGCACCTCTTCGTCGCGCTGCCTGTTGCGCCTGATTTTCTTCACCCAGAACTCGCGGTTAGTCGTGGGAATCTTGCAGCACTCCGAGTTAGCGATGTCCGCATCGGGACCGTCCACGTCCACGTTGTGTCCGTGCCAGAAGCATCCGTTCACGAAAATGCAGGTATGGTATCTCAGCAGCACGATGTCCGGTTTGCCTGGTAGCCTGCGGTGGTTGAGGCGGTATCTGAAACCTTGATGCCACAGGTATTTCCTCACCATCACCTCCGGCTTGGTGTCCTTGGCGTGGATGGCCGCCATGTTGGCGTGTCGCTGCTGCGGTGAGAGATGGTCAGGCATGTTTCACATTGAATTAGTGATAATCCAAGGCAAAAATAATGCTTTTCTCCCATTTGCAGGGATAATAGCAGGCGGAATTATGGATTAGGGAGAGAGGCAAACAACCTTAACGTCAAAACGCGGCGCTTAATGCCTCATTACGGGGCGACGAACTGCCTGCCTACTTTCCAAACGGGCGTGGGGAGAGGAAATTAAGCTGAGGGCGCACGATTTATTTGCGCAGAGCCGAAATCTAATCGCGCGGAGCCGAAATTTAATCGCGCGGAGCCGTTAATTTCTTGCGCAATTAGTTTAGATTTCCACGCGTTTAGATTTCGTGAGTGCGCAATGAATATCTGCGAGTGCGCTGTCCTATTATGGGGCGCATTCGCAGATTGTAGTATTTTGCGGCAAGAAGGAAAATGGGCGGTGCCCATGGAATGGGGCTTACTGTATGCGGAATACGTAGTCGTAGCTGTAGGTGCGTATGTATGCTTTGTCGCCCTTGGGCACTACGTAGTCAACCTTTTTCTTGACGGGTGTCTTCTGTATGCGCTGTCCGCTGTACTTGTCGAGCACGATCAGGTAGTCGGGCTCGGAGGTGAAGCCGTAGCCGCAGATAATGGAGTTGCCGACGATGTCGAATCCGGAGTTGCAGCTCATGGGCTGTGTGGTCCAGATGATTTCGTTGTTCTCCATGTCGAAGGCTGTGATGTAGCCTGTCTGGTAGCCTGCGCCGCTGGAGTAGCCGTTGGTGCCGTGGGCGATGTAGAGTATGTTGCCTTCGATGATGAAGTCATGCACCATCTGTGTGTTGCCCATGAGGGTGGTCTTGGGTGAGAATTTCCACGGCTCGAAGTCGTAGGCGGCGTAGAGGGTTGTCTGCGCTTCGTCGGTGATGGTCACCTTGCGTGCGTTGCCCCAGTTTTCGCCGTAGGTGGTGATGAGGTAGCCGCCGGTGGCGTAGCTGTATCGCTGGGTGTATTGCCCCATGGGATGTTCGTGGCGTGTCTCGCGCAGTGTGAGGCCGTTGCGCTGGAGCCATTCCTCTTCATCGGTGATTTGGTTCTCGCGGCATGACAGCATGGTAAGGCGCACCTGCTTGCGGCTGGCATTGCGCTTGAGCACATGCCCCTTGAAATCAAGTGCCGGCATTGGCGTGAAGGTGAGGCTCTGCACCTCGTCGGGATTGAAGGCTCCAATTGCGGTCAGCTTATAGTCGGCCTTGAAGGCTGCGTCGCGCTGGGGATAGGTGGCAATGGCTGGGGCTGTGCGCTTCTTTGCCACGTGTTTCTTCTGCGCACTCAGTGGTGCGGTCACGAGTAGGCATAGTGATGCCACGGTTAGGGTGCGGAATAGCTTTTTCATGGGTGGTGGGTTGAAAAGGTTATTAATCTCCGTGGCAAATATACCAATTTCTATAATAATGGCAAGAAAGTGAGAGCTTTTTTCTATTCTATCTCACAATTTGACTGTTTGCCAATTTCACGGGCTATTTGTTTTTGAGGCGGTAGATGGCGAGGCACTTTTGATAGTCGGCCTGAGCCTGGTTGAGGCTGTTGAGGGCCTGGCGGTTGAGTGTCTCGGCATCGAGGAGGTTGGCGATGGTCTCGGTGCCTGCCTGATATTGGAGGGATGAGAGGCGCAGGTTCTCGGCGGCCTGCTCAACGGAGGCACGTGCGACATCCACCTGCTGGCTGGCATTGCGGAGGTCGGCCCACGCAGACTGTATGTCTACGCTGATCTGCTCACGCACATCCTGCAGGGTGGCCTGATGCTGGCGCAGCTCTATCTGACGGCGCCTGACGGCCTTGCTGCCTCCCCACCAGTCGCTGATTGGTACGCTGACGGTGGCCATGAGCATGGCATTGAGCTGGTTGGTCTTGACGATGTCGCGGGTGGTGGAGGAGAGGCCGCCAAGGCCGGTATTGTACCCCAGGATGCCCACTGACACGGTGGGCAGCAGCTTGCCACGCTCCAGCCTGACTTGCTGCTCGGCGGCCTCTACGGCCTTGGAGGCAAGGAGGATTTCTTCGCGGGCAGACCCTACTTCCTGCTCCTCTCTGGCAGGGATGGAAGTGGCTGCCAGTGTCTCGCCTGAGGGGCTGCTGATGATTTCTATCTCTTGGTTGGCGAGGCCTATCTGCTGGGCGAGGAGTAGGAGGAGCACATGGCGGGCATTGTCGAGGCGGAGGCGCTGGCTTTGGAGCTCCTGCTGGCGGAGGGTGACGCGCAGGAGGTCGTTGCGGTTGCACATGCCGGCATTGAGGAACTGCTCGACCTGACGGTGCATCTCAGCGACCTGGCGGTCGGCGGCATCGAGGGTGGAGAGGTTGTACTCGATGGCGGCTATCTGCCAGAAGTTCTCGGTGATTTTCTGCTTGAGCTGGCGGGCCTGGAGGCTGAGCTGGAGCTCGCTGACATCGCGCTGGATGGCGGCGAGGCGGTTGGCGGTGGTGATGCGGCCCCCGACATAGACGGGCTGCATGATGCTGAGGGTGGCGGAGTAGGCGCTGTTGAACTCGCGGATGGAGTAGGGCTGGCCGGCATAGGCAGCGAGGGCGGGGCTGATGGCTGCGATCTCGGCGGGGATGGTGCCGTCGCCCTTGACAATCTTGTCGAAGGCGTGGAAGGCGGTGAGGTTGGCAGAAATCTGGGGGTAGTATTTTGTGCGGGCCTCATCGGCCTGGAGGCCGGCGGCATCGATGGCGAGGGCGGCGTTCTGCAGGGTGCGGTTGTGGTGCAGGGCGCTGTCAAGGCACTGCTGTAGGGTGAGCCGCTGCTGGGCACAGGCGAAGAGCGGGAGAAGGGCGAGGAGAAGGTGCTTCATTACAAATTGAAATTTGAAATTTAGTCAAGTCCGGGGGTGGGCTCGCGCAGCCGAACTGCGCGGCACACTGTTGGGAGGGGGCTGTTATTTGTTTTTCTTTTTCTCGAGTTGCCAATAGACTACGGGTAGCACGGTGACGACGAGGATGAGTGAGCCGATGCCGCCGGCGAAGATGGTGACGCCTACGGGCATCCAGAAGTTGGTGGCGGCGATAATCATCGGGACCACGCCGACGGCGGTGGTGGCGGTGGTGAGGAAGATGGGTACCATGCGGCGTCGGCCGGCATCGTAGGCGGCATCGCGGATGCTGAGGCCGCGGTGGCGCATATCGTTGGCATGCTCGAAGATGAGAATCTCATTGCGCATGATCATACCGATGAGGGTGATGAATCCGAAGATGGCGGTGAGACCTACGGGACGTCCCATGAGCCAGAGGCCGAGGAGGGCGCCGGGGAGCATGAGCAGGATGGCTACCATGCAGGTGACGGTGAGCTTATACTTGCGGAAGTTGAAGAGGATGAAGAAGAATACGATGATGAGTGCTATGACGAAGCCTGAGAGGATGTGGCTGCCGGTCTCGGCATCGTTCTCGGGCTCTCCTCCGACCTCGAAGCGTACGCCCTGGGGGAGGGTGATCTCCTGGGTGGCAATCTGCTGGAGGCGGGCATGGAGAGGCTTGGGCAGGATGTTGCGGCGGAGGTCGCAGGTGACGGTGATGCACCGCTCACCGCCGCGGTGGAGGATGTTGGCGGCGCCCCATGAGGGAGCCACGCTGGCTATCTGGCGCAGGGGGATGCCGGTGGTGGCATGGTAGCCTACGTAGATATTGCTGATATCGTTGCAGTCGAGGTGGGAGCTGTTGACATCCTTGAGCATAAGGGGCACCTCGTAGTCGCCCTCCCAAAGCTGGCCCATCTTGGTGCTGCCGGTGGAAACGGCGAGCTGGAGCTCGGTGATGGTGCGGTTGACGCCGAGCTGTGAGGAGCTGACGGGGTCGAGCTCGACCTCGATGATGGAGCGGGGCTCATCCCAGTCGGTATGGACATTGAGGAGCTCGGGCATCTGGCGCATGCGGGCCATCATGCGGTCGGCGGCTAGGCGCAGGGAGTCGGCATCATCGCCGTAGAAGCGATACTCGAAGGGGTTGAAGTTCTGGAAGTCGAGCTGCTTGAACTTGACGAAGGCGTTGGGGTAGTGTTGGCTATAGAGGGGCTCCAGGCGGTCGAGGATGTCGAGGGTGGCATACTGCGAGGTGGTGTTAACGATGAGCTGTGCATAGTTGCGGCCTGCCACCTTGGGGGCGTAGGCCTGGTGGAAGCGTGGCGATGAGCAGCCCACGAAGGAGGTGATGCTGACCACGTCTTTCTCGGCGCGGAGGATGGTGTTGACGGAGTCGACGATGGCCCGGGTGTCGCTGAGGCCGCTGCCCTCGGGCAGGGATATCTCGACGGCAAACTGGTCGCGGTCGGCGGTGGGCATCATGCGCACCTTTAGATTGGGCGCTATGATGAGGATGGAGGCCACCACGAGGGCAACGGCGGTAAGGATAGTGATCTTGGGATAGCGGAAGGTCCATTGGAGGACACTGTCGTAGGTGGACTGGACATAGTCGGTTAGGCTCTTGCGGCGGGGCTTGGAGGTGTCGCGCCTGACGAGCTTGATGAGCATGACCTCAAGGTTGGGCAGGAGGATGACGGCCAGCACGAGGGAGACCATGAGATTGATGAAGATGGTCCAGGGCAGCCAGAAGACGAAGTCCTTCATCACGCCCGTGAGGGTGAAGAGGAAGGGGAAGAAGATGACGCAGATGCAGAGGGTGGCGAGCATCATGGGCATGAAATACTTCTGGGCAGAATGGGCGGCGGCATGCCAGCGGGAGAGTCCCTTGTTGAGATACTCGAGATAGCCGTCGAGGACTACGATGGCATTGTCGACCACCATACCGAGGACTATGATGAGACCGGCCAGGGTGCAGGTGTTGAGGGGTATGCCGATGAGATACATGATGCCGATGGAGATGAAGGTGCTGAGGGGCACCATCACGCCGGCCACCACGGCAGTGCGCCAGGGGAAGAGGATAAGCATGACGATGACGATGATGAACATCGACTCGACAAGGTTGATCATAAAGTCGGCCACGCTGTTCTCGACCACCTTGCACTGGTCGGCGATGCGGCTGAGGGTGACATCGGAGGGCAGACGGTCGGCGGTGAAGCGGTCGAGCACGGCCTGCACATCGCGGCCGTACTGCACGATATTGTTGCCGCTGATCATCTCTAGGCTTAGGAGGACGCAGGAGTGGCCGTTGAACTGGATGTAGCTCTCGTCGGTGTCGTACTCGCGGCGCACCTCGGCGACGTCCTTGACGCGGACGACGTGGTTTTGGGGGTCGGAGTAGATGATGATGTTCTCAATTTCGGCCTCGCTGCTGGCTGCGGGTTTGATATGGATGGGTATGTCCTTCTCCTGGCCGCTGACGGAGCCTGCGGCGGTGGTGTTGCCTGCGGCATGGAGTGCGTTGGCCACGGCGGCCTTGCCGATGCCGTAGGCTGATAGGCGCTGCTGGTCGACGTAGACGGTGATCTGCTCGCGTGTGTCGCCGTAGAGAACGACATTGCTGACGGAGGGTATGCGTCGGAGGGCGTCGGCCAGGTCATCGCTGTAGCGTCGGAGGTCGCGGTAGGAGCGGCTCTCGCTCTCGATGGCTATGAGCAGGGCGGAGGCGGAGCCGAAATCATCGTTGACGGCCAGGGCTACGACGCCGGAGGGCAGGTTGCGCAGCTTGAAGGCGTTGAGGCCGTGTTTGATCTTAGACCATACTTCGTCCTTGTCCTGCACGTCGTCCTGCAGCTCGACCATGACGATGCACATGCCGTTCTTGGAGGTGGTGGTGGTTTTGCTGCGCTTGACTTCGTCGAAGGTGAAGAGGTAGCGCTCGAGGGGACGGGCCACCTGCTCCTCCACCTCTTCGGCGGTGGCGCCGGGATAGACGGCGGCCACTACGCCCTGGCGTATGACCATGTCGGGAAACTCGGCCTTTGCCATTTTGCCGAAGCCGAAGAAGCCCAACACCAGAAGCAGTGCAATGATTAGGAAAGTGATATGGTAGCTGCGCATTAGCCATGCTACCCAGTCGGTTTTTTTCATAATGGAAGGAGACCCCCTCTTATCCTCCTACAGGGGAGGATGGGAATGGTCAACGGTTATTGGTTATTGTTTGTTGGGAGGGGTAGGCCAACGCGGGAAAACCGCGCGGCGCAGTGGTTGCTATGGTATAGCGACAGACGGGACGCAGTCAGTGGGTAATGACCTTTGTTCCCTCGCTGAGGCGATGGAAGCCCTCGGTGATTACCTGGTCGCCGGGGTTGATGCCGCTGAGGATGACGATGCGGTCGCCTGTGGGCTCGCCGAGCTGCACCTGCTGGCGGTGGGCGGCGAGGGCCTTGGGATTGGCGGCTTCGGCTTTGGTCTTGGCCACCCATACGAACTTATTGCCGTCGGCACCCTGTTGCACGGCGGTGATGGGCACGGTGATACCGCTGTCTTGGCCGTCGGGGGCCGAGGCGCCCTTGACCTCCACATTGCATACCATGCCGGGCAGCAGGCGCTGGCCGCGGTTGGCCACGAGGATGCGGATGTCGTAGGTGTGGGTGATGGGATCAGCCACCACGCCCTTCTCTATGCGGCCACCCTCAAAGGCATCGCCCAGGGCCTCCACGCTGATGCGCGTGTGGGTGGTGGGTGTGATGGCGGCAATCTCGCGCTCGGGGATGGAGGCCTTGACCTTTACATTATTAATATTGAGGATGGTGGCCACGGGCATGGCGGGGAGCACGGTCTCGCCGGCTGACTTGACACCGCTGCCAATGACGCCGCTGGCCGGGGCGCTGACGGAGCAGTCGGCCAGGTTCTTTTTGGCCAGGTCGAGCTGCGCCTGTGCCTGTGCAACCTGGCTCTGGGTTTCCACCCACTTGATTTCGGGCAGGGCATTGTTGTCGTGGAGCTGCTTCATGCGCTCCAGGGCATCGCTGGCCTGGCGCATCTGCGCCTCGGCGGAGCGGAGCAGGTTGCGGGCCTGTGTGGCATCGATGGAGGCTATGGGCTGACCGCGGCTGACGCGCTGGCCCTCGCTGACATAGACCTTGGTGAGCATGCCGCTGCCTGTGAAGCTGACGGCAGTGCTTGACTCCTCCTCCACCACTCCGACATAGGTGCGGTTGGCGAGGCTCATCTGCTCGCTGGCAACCTCGGTCTTGACACGCACAGGAGACACTTCAGTCTCCTTCTGGCCTTTGCCGCAGCCGGAGGCCACCAGGCACAGGGCCACAATCAGGCCCAGACCGCTCATAGGCGCCAGCGCGCCCCAGCGAAAGAGAGAAATTAGAGTTTGACGATTCATATCTTTTATTTGAAATTTATGCTTAGCTCAAGAGTGGAAGCGCGTGGGCAAATCGCGCAGCACAATGGTTATTGGCTTGCAAAATTAGTGGGACGCGGGTAAAGAAAAATGTTCCAAAAAGCGCGACAAATGTTCTTTTGGGTGGGGAAATGCAAAAAAAAGCCTTAAAGAACATTTTTTTGCTCAATGGGAACATGGCTTATGTCCTAAATTTCTTACCTTTGCGGCATGAAACAGATGAATGATACCCGCGAAATTATCAATGTGGAGCACTCCGCATTTCTAAGAGAGGAAGAGATCGGCGACCTGCGCTATGCTAACGATGACATGATAATCATCGACAACATTCAGCGCCTGAGCAGAGACTGGCCTGCGGTGAGACTGAACATGCTCTTTGTGGCATACTGCCGCGAGGGCAGGGTGCAAATGAACATCAATGGACAGAGCCACATGGCCTATAAGGGCAATTTGATTATCTGCAACGGCATGCAGGTGCTGAGCAACGCTATGTTCAGCTATGACTTCGCCATTGACGTGCTGTGTATCTCTAACCGACGAGTGGATGAGATAATACATACCGACAACAATGCGATGGACACCTTCCTCTACGTCAATGATAACCCCATACTCCAGCTTTCGGAGGAAGAATACGGCGTGTATGCCACCTATAAGGACATCTTCGAGCGCAAGCTGCGAATGCCGCGCCATGAATATTTTAGCCGCTCATTTGACGGCATGCTCACCGCTGCCATCTACGACTTCCTGGCCATCATACAGCGCCAGCGGCGTGACAAGGGACAGGTGGCGCCTGACAGCACCACTACTTCCGACCATGCCAAGGCCACGGTGAGGAAGTTCTTGCTGCTCATGGTGGATGACGAGTCGCAGCACCACAGCGTGAAATACTTCGCCGATCAGCTCTGCATAACGCCCAAATACCTCGCCGCTATCTGCAAGCAGCAGACAGGCAAGACACCCTCACAGTGGATTAGGGAACAGATGATAGAGAAAATACGCAGCATGCTTGTCAATACCACTCTCTCCAGCAAGGAGATAGCCCAGCGCCTGGAGTTTCCTAACCCATCATTCTTTGGCCGCTTCGTGAGACAACACCTAGGTTGCACCCCCCTTGAGTTTAGGAAGAGGAATAAGTAGGTAAGCTCCCTCTAGGGGAGGGGTAACGGCTATTGGTTAAAGAGTAATGAGTGCTTAACGGCTATTGGTTACAGACAGGCACCTTCAAATGGTAAAATAGCAAAACGGTCAAATAGAATAGAGTGTCTGATTCCCGAGTAATAAACAGTTTGCGACTGCCGCTGGCGCTGTGCATCATAATGATACACATGCACATGGAGCCCAGTGGTACGACGATAGGGTGGGACAGCCTCGACTCGCTCGACATATGGCGCATCTTTGCTTGCGTGAGCATCAATGAGTTGGCTGCTATTGCCGTGCCGCTGTTTTTTATGATGTCGGGATTCCTGTTTTTCTATCGCACTGAATGGAACAGTGCGGCCTTTGTGGGCAAGCTGCGCCGAAGGGTGAGGTCGCTGCTGGTGCCTTATGTCCTTTTTTGCCTGTTGGCGGTGGTGGGACTGGTGGTAAATTATGCTATGAGCGGCCACTCCTGGGCGCAGAGCCTCCACCTATATCTCGGCGACGGCAAGTGGCTGCACAATTTCTGGGATGTACACACTACCGGCACCAACATCAATCTGCTGGGCATCAGTAAGCCCATCAGCTACCCCATTAATATCCCCCTGTGGTTTATACGCGACCTGATGGTGATAGTGCTGATGACACCTATCATCCATTTGGCAATAAGGCGGTTGCGGTGGGGCTGGCTGTTGCTGATGACAGCACTGTCAATAAGTGGTGTGTGGATACCGCTGGTGGGCTTCAGTCCCAGTTCGGTGCTGTGGTTTAGCGTAGGCGCATGGTTCAGCATCAACGGGCGCAGCATGGTTGCCGTCTTAGGTCGTTTTCGTACGCCGCTGCTATGTGCGGCGCTGCCGCTGATGGCCCTCGATATACTCACCGACGGTACGCCGGCCGACAAATATGTCCATTTTGCTTTCCTGATGACGGCCGTAATGGCCGCGTACGGAGTGGCAGGCGGGAAGCACATACCCAGCCCTGAGCCACTCTCCGATCCTCCCTTAAAGGATGGGGATGCTGCCGACGGGGGGCTCATCTTATTCAATGCAGCCGCGATGTCTTTCTTTATCTTTGCCTTTCATACCCTGCCGCTGCCGCTGCTGGGCTGCCGCCCTGTGGAGTGGGCCAAGCAGCTGCTCTGGACTGGCAGTGACAACGGCCTGCTATGCATAGCACAATTCATAGGAGCCACATTGCTCACCGCTGCGGTAAGCATGCTTGTCTATTGGCTGCTGCTGTGGCTGTGCCCCGGTGTGCTCAGTGTGCTTACGGGGAGGAAGAGGACATATAGTTGACGGTAGCTTTGCCAGGTTTGGAGATGTGCTGTTCAGTTGATAAGCGCGGACATCAGTTGCTATGATATGGTGACAAGCGGAATGGTTGTGTTGGTTAACATTGTATATTATTTTGTGGGAAAAGTGACATTTTCGAAAGTTGATGCAGCAAAAAGGCACAAAAATTATACAATTTCAGAAAAAGTAAGGTGCGAGGAAAAAATATATTAAATAAGGTGGGGGTGTGGGTTTGTAGGAATGAGGGAAATGATGTAATTTTGCACTATGAATATGACTACGGGCAATGCTGAGATGGAGCTGGCGCGACAGTATGTGGAGCTGACGCGCAGAAGCGTATTCCTTACCGGCAGGGCAGGCACGGGTAAGACGACCTTCCTGCGCCGGCTGAAGGAAGCGCGGCCCAAGCGCATGGTGGTGGTGGCGCCGACGGGCGTGGCGGCCATCAATGCGCAGGGAGTGACCATCCACTCCTTTTTTCAGATTGCCCCGGGACTGAAGATTCCCGGTGCGTCAAGCACCGTAGAGAGGCGCAAGACGGCCTACCGCATGAGCGAGCAGAAGAAGAATATCATGCGGACGCTGGACCTGCTGGTGATAGACGAGATAAGCATGGTGCGCTGCGACCTGCTGGATGCCGTTGACGAGGTGCTGCGCCAATACCGCGACAGGACTAAGCCTTTCGGCGGGGTGCAGCTGCTGCTCATTGGCGACCTTCAGCAGTTGGCACCGGTGGCCAAGGACGATGAGTGGGCCCTGCTAAAGGATTACTACGAGACTCCCTACTTCTTTTCCTCTCACGCCCTGAGACAGGTGGAGCTCACCACTATAGAGCTTAAGAAGATATACCGCCAAGCCGACGAGGAGTTTATCAATATATTGGCGCAGATACGTACCAATACCCTTACCGCCGCCACGGTGAGCAAGCTCAACAGCCGCTACGTGGAGGGGTTCGTTGCCCCCGCCGACGAGGAATGGATAAGACTGACCACTCACAACGCCGCCGCCAACGCCTACAACAGCCGCATGCTGGAGGACCTGGCCGGCGCAGACTGGAACTTCCGCGCAAAGATTAGCGGCACATTCCCCGAGACATCATACCCCGCCGACGAGGTGGTGACCCTGCGCGAGGGAGCACAGGTGATGTTTGTGAAGAATGACCCCACGGGCCAGCACCGTTACTTCAACGGTAAGATAGGACGGGTGACCTCCATCAGCGGCGATGGTATCAGCGTGGCGTGCAAGGGCGATGACAGACCTATCATGGTGGAGCCCGTGGAGTGGGCGAACATGAGGTATGAGCTTACCGATGACGGCGAGCTGAAGGAGACTGTTGATGGTACCTTCATACAATATCCGCTGCGCCTGGCATGGGCCATCACCGTCCACAAGAGCCAGGGCCTCACTTTCGACCACGCTGTGCTCGACATCAATCGTGCCTTTGCCCACGGCCAGACCTACGTGGCACTGAGCCGATGCCGCACGTTGGAAGGGCTGGTGCTGACCAGGCCGCTCTATGCCCGGTCGGTGATATGCGATCATAACGTGGACTCCTTCGTCAACGAGGAACTGGAGCGCTCTGCCAATAGCCAAGAGCTGCTGCCGCAGTTGGAGCGCGACTACCTGGGGGCGCTGATCGATGAGCTGTTTAGCTTCATCCCCTTGGCTAACGGACTGGAGAATATGCTGAGGGTGGTCAAGCGCTACCCCTTCCTCGCCCAGCAGGACTTTGTCAGTCCGCTGGAGGAGGCAGCCAAATGGTTTACCATCGATGCCGCCGACATCTGCACGAGATTCCGCCGACAATATATGGCGCTACTGGAGGACACATCCATGCAGCAAGAAGCGGTGAGTGAGCGCGTGAAGGCTGCTGCCATCTATTTCCTGGAGCAGGTGAGCACCTTGGCGGTGCCGGTGCTGAGGGTGGGGGCTGTGCAGTTTAGTAACAAGTTGGCCAAGAAGCAGTTTGACCGCGCCGTGAGTGAGCTGAAGGCTGCGCTGACCATCAAGAGCGCTACCCTGCGAGAAGCCAAGGACAACGGTATGAGCATACGCGGATACCTCGACGCCAAGGCCAGGGCTGAGCTGGGCTCTGACAAAGCATCGAGGGCGCCGCGACGCAGGGCGAAGAAATAATAGATAGACCGCCAGGTATTGACGACAATAGAATACTAATCATAAAATCATAATAAAATGAGCAAGATCAGAGTAGCAATCGTGGGTTACGGCAACATAGGCCGTTATACCCTGCAGGCCATTGAGGCCGCCGCAGACATGGAGTGTGTAGGCGTGGTACGCCGCAATGGCGCAGACAACAAACCTGCCGAACTGGAGCCTTATCCAGTGGTGAAGAATATCAGCGAGCTGAAGGACGTGGAGGTAGCCGTGCTGGCCACTCCCACCCGTAAGGTTAAGGAGTATGCCCTGCAGTGCCTGGCATTGGACATCAACACCGTTGACTCATTCGACATCCACACCCAGGTGGTGGAGTTGCGCCGCACCCTCGATGCCGAGGCTAAGAAGCACGGTGCCGTAAGCATTATCTCCGCCGGATGGGATCCGGGGTCGGACTCTATAGTAAGGACATTGGTGGAGAGCCTGGCACCCAAGGGCGTGAGCTACACCAACTTCGGTCCCGGGCGTTCGATGGGTCACTCGGTGGCCGTGAAGGCTATTGAGGGAGTGAAGGACGCGCTGTCGGTGACTATTCCCGTGGGCACCGGCATTCATCGCCGCATGGTGTATGTGGAGCTGGAGGAAGGTGCCGACTTTAAGACTGTGGAGGCTGCCATCAAGGCCGATCCCTACTTTGTGGACGATGAGACACACGTGATGCAGGTGAGCTGTGTGGACGACCTCAACGATGTGGGCCACGGCGTCAACCTGGTGCGCAAGGGAGTGAGCGGAAAGACTCACAACCAGCTCTTTGAGTTTAACATGAAGATCAACAATCCCGCCCTCACCGGCCAGGTGCTGGTGAACGTGGCACGCGCATCGCTGCGTCAGCAGCCCGGATGCTATACGATGATAGAGATACCCGTGATTGACATGCTGCCCGGCGATCGCGAGCAGATTATTGCCCACCTCGTGTAAGGGTTTCGCAGGAAGAATCTAAGAATTAAAAATAGGACAGGAAGGAAAAACCGTTTTTCGGAATTTATTATAGGCAGCGATATAGGCGTTAGCACAATACGTATTACAGATTTGCCACGTAATACTATTCCAACGGCTATGTCGTTGCCTATTTATAACTGTGACAGAACTGCTATAGCCGCGAGCAGCCGCAGTCTGTCTGCGCATTTGCAGATTCTAAATCAGTACTGCCGCAAACGTTTCGGTTAAAGAGTTGAAAAACAGACGATTTAATATGCAGAGTAATTTAGTCCTGTGGAAATCAAAACTAAAAGCCTTGAAACGAAATCTAAAAGCCTTGAAACGAAATCTAATCCCGTGGAAAACGCCAGCTCCACGGGATTAAAATTTTTCTTCACGGGATTAGTTTATTTTTCCACGGGATTAAAACTTTTTTGAACGGGATTAGATTAAACTTAGGCAATTAGATTTCACGAGTACGCAGATAAATTTTGTAAAAGCTATTGCCTTGATTTTACGAGGACGCAGATAGATTTCGTCTGCATGTAAAGAATGTGCTGATGATTAATGAGATACAAAAAAATAGGGGAGTTTGTGCTCCCCTATAACATTGTATAGACATTTTTTTCAGACCTGCTTGGGTTAACCCCTGTATCGTTGCCTGTTATAATAATTGTATTAAGCCGCTGGGCTGTGATCTCTAGCCGCTGGGCTGTGATCTCTGGGAAAGCCGGTAATTTCTTTCTGTGATTCTACTGGGCGTCTTGGTCAAAGCGGACGGGCTGTCCCTTTGGCAGGGGCAGGATTTTTCCCGATTGGGGAGTGACGGCTATCTGCTGGCCGGTGTTGTCCTTGTATTCAAAGATGAAGGTGCCCTTGTCGGTGAAAGGCACAGGCTTGGCGTTGTCTGCCAGCACGGGGCAGAAGGTGTGGATGGTGTAGGTGATCTGCTGGCGGTCGGAATTGCCGTCGATGGGCTTTGCCGTGTATTCACCCACATACTCCTTAATCTCCTTTACTCCGAAGTCGGGACCCGTGATGAAATGCTGGCATACAAACTTCCAGTCGCAGGTGAAATGGAGGATTACCTTGGTGCCGTCGCTTTCATTGTGGACAAACTCGGTCTGGCTGATGGCGTTGAGGGGTACCTCAGTCTCGCTGCCGTCGCGGCCGATGGCTGCTATGCCGAGGTATTCCTCGTAGCTCTGCTTCTTGAAGGCAGTGATGTCCTTCAGTCCCGGCAGCGGCCAGCTGGCCTGGAAGAATCCGCGGCGGCTGATGGCATCGAAGACGTCGAGTATCTGTACACGGCCGTCTTGACGCAGCATGCAGAGCACGGGGTTGTAGTCCTGGCCGATATCGCTCATGTGCAGTGAGACGATGGGCGCATCGAGGTTCTGCACCTCGTAGGTTGACTCATTCAGACGATAGTCCATGCCCTGGCCGGCATAGGTTTTGACAAACTTGTCGGCATTGACGCTGACGAACACTTTGCCGCTTCTGATCTCGGCAGAGATGCCGAAATCTTCGTCGCTGCCGCAGTCGTAGTCGGTCTTGGTGACATAGTCGGCGCTGGGTGCTGCTACGGCAGCAGGGTCCTGCCCTGCGGCATTGCCGGCCTTGCCTCCGCAGGCGCACAGCAGCATGGCTGCCATGGCGGTGATAAAGGGTCTCATTCGTTTCATGCTGGCTGGATTTATGATTTTATACTGTTACGCTTTTACGATATCCATTGTGTCGGAAGCCACAAGCAGCTCCTCGTCGGTGGGGATGACGCATACTGTTACGCGGCTGTCGGTGGTGGAGATGGTGCCTTCCTGACTGCGGTTGGCCTTGTTGAGAGCGGGGTCGATGATGATGCCCATGTGCTCGAGGCCCGCCATGCTGCCGCCGCGTATCTCATACTGGTTCTCGCCTACACCGGCGGTGAAGATGATGTAGTCAACGCCGCCCATGATGCCTGCGTAGGCGCAGACATACTTGCGTATGCGGTAGTTGTACATGTTGACGGCGAGCTGGCACTGACTGTCGCCCTGGGCTGCCGCTGCCAGTATCTCGCGCATATCGGAGAAGCGGCCGGTGATGCCGAGCATGCCTGACTGCTTGTTGAGCAGGTTGCTGACCTCATGGGTGGAGAGGCCCAACTTGTCTTGCAGGAAGAGGACTGCCGAGGGGTCGAGGTCGCCGGTGCGGGTGCCCATGATGAGGCCCTCCAGCGGGGTGAGGCCCATGGAGGTGTCAACGCAGCGGCCCTGCTTGATGGCGGCGATGGATGCACCGTTGCCGATGTGGCAGGTGATTACGTTCTTCTCCTCTGGACGGAATCCGTAGAGCTCGGCGGCGCGGGCCAGCACATAGCGATGGCTGGTGCCGTGGAATCCGTAGCGGCGTATGCCATACTGCTCACAGATGTCACGGGGCAGGGCATAGTTGTAAGCGTAGTCGGGCATGGTCTGATGGAAGGATGTGTCGAACACTCCCACCTGCTTCACCTTGGGCAGATGAGCGGTGACGGCGTTGATGCCCTTGAGGTGGGCGGGATTGTGCAGGGGAGCGAGGTCCTCATATTTCTTCCACTCGGTCAGCACCTCGGGGGTAAGCTCGAGACTCTTGGTAAACTTGCCTCCGTGGGCAATGCGATGGCCTACGGCATTGATCTCGTCGAGACTGCCGATGACGCCCTTGACGGGGTCAGTGAGGATATTGAAGATGAGTTCTACACCGACATCGTGGGTGGGTACGGGGGTGGTGATGGTCTCAGCCACCGGCTGCTTGATTTTCAGGAACGAGTCGTTGAGGCCTACTTTCTCGATGCCTCCGGCGGCGATGACACTCTTGTCATCCATGTTGTAGAGTTTATATTTGATGGATGAGCTTCCGCAGTTAAGAACTAGGATTTTCATGATTTGGGGGATATGGGATAGGGTAGTGTTTGGGGCAGGGGAGTGGTGCCCCTTTGATTATGTATTGTCTTTACAGTTGCTTTGCTGCTATGGCCTGGTTGGCGGTGATGGCTATCATCTTGTAGATATCATCTACGTTGCAGCCGCGCGAGAGGTCGTTGACGGGGCGCGCAATGCCCTGCAATACGGGGCCGATGGCCTCTGCCTTGCCCAGGCGCTGCACCAGTTTGTAGGCTATGTTGCCGACCTCCAGGCTGGGCACGATGAGCACGTTGGCCTTGCCAGCCACGTGGGAGCCAGGGGCCTTTAGCTTGGCAACGGTGGGCACGATGGCGCAGTCGGCCTGCAGCTCGCCGTCGATGTGGAGGTCGGGAGCCATCTGGCGTGCTATGGCGGTGGCCTCAATAACCTTGTCCACCACCTCATGCTTGGCGGATCCGTAGCTGGAGAAGCTGAGCATGGCCACGCGGGGATCCTCAAAGGCGGCTACGGCCTTGGCTGTGCGGGCTGTGCAGACGGCAATCTCTGCCAGCTGATGAGCGTCGGGTACAGGGGTGACGGCTACGTCGCCCATCACCAGGATGCCGTCTTCACCGTATTCGGGAGTGTTGGTCAGCAGGAGCATTGCGCCGCTTACGCAGCTGATGCCCGGGCTGGTCTTGATAATCTGTAGGGCTGGTCTCAGCACGTTGCCAGTGGAGTTGCGGGCTCCAGCCAGCTGGCCGTCGGCTTTGCCAAGCTTGATCATCATGCATCCGTAGTAGAGCGGGTCTTTCACCTTCTCGCGGGCCTCGTCGAGGGTCATGCCCTTGCGCTTGCGCAGCTCGGCCAGATGCTCGGCAAAGAGTTCGAGGTCGAGTGACTTGCGCGGATTGATGATACAGTCGGTGTCGATGTTCTCCAGCCCCAGCTTGTGGGCTTGGGCCATAATCTCGTCTTCCTCGCCCAGTAGCACGATGTCTGCCAGACGGTTGGCAATGGCGCGGTCGGCGGCGCGGAGTGTGCGCTCCTCGGTGCCTTCAGGCAGTATGATGCGCTGCCTGTCGCGCTTGGCTCGCTCAATGAGAGTTGAAATGATATCCATGGTGTGTATTAGTAAATATATTATTGTTAACTGCCAGTATTTCGGTCTTTGATGCCGTGGCCTGCCTGGATTGCTAGGCCGGGAGGATGTTTTCTCCGATTATTCTCAGGTCCCCGGAGTAGGGAGGGAGCCTTTTCCTTTTGGGGTATGCCCAATGGGTTTTGGCTTGCCCTGTGCCGTGGCGAGGAAAGGTGACTGATAATGAACCAGCGGTTCCGAGTGGCAAAATTACGAAAAAAAATCGTTTCGAGTGTAATGTAGGCTGCTTATTAAGCAAAGTGCAGCTCGGCGTACTCCGGAATATCCTGCAGAAACTCGGCCTGCATCTGCGTGTAGTCGAGGTGGCAGCAATAGTGGCGGAGGCCGTTGCTTATTATTATATAAGGTACGCGCAATACATTATTATATGCCATGGCCTGCTCAAAGGTCTTACGGCTGATGCCAACGGTGGGAGCCTTGTACTCCACGATGGCAAGAGGCTCCAGCTGGCGACTGTAGACTACGGTGTCGCAGCGGCGGGTCATGCCGTTGAGGCTGATGCTTATTTCGTTGGCCATCAGGGCGGCGGGATAGTGCTTGTGGTTGATAAGGTATCCTACAAAATGCTGACGCACCCATTCCTCAGGCGTTAGTGAGACATAACGCTTGCGCAAATTATCGAAAATAAGGGACTTTTCTCCCTCTTTTTTGATATTTGCCTCTATGGATGGCAGGCTTAAAGAAAACATTTCTTATTTTTGCAGTTGATTTTACTGCGAAGATAGTATAAAAAGACGAAAATCGCGTAATAAATGGCAAAAGAAATAACCTTTGAGGATATTCTGAAGGATATAAATGCACGCAACTTCAAGCCCGTGTATTTGCTGATGGGCGAAGAGCCTTATTTCATCGATAGGCTCCTCGACGCTATCGTCAGCAATGCCCTACCCATGGAGGAGCGTGACTTCTGTCTCACTACGTTCTATGGTGCCGACACCACGGCAAACGCTGTTATCAATACGGCCCGCAGCTTTCCTATGGGCTCAAGGATGGTGGTGGTGGTGAAGAATGCCAACGAGCTCAAGGATATTGAGGAGCTGTCAGTCTACCTGCAGAATCCCCAGCCTACTACGGTTTTGGTGCTTGTGAACAAGAATGGCAACTTTGACCGCCGCAAGAAATTTGTGAGTCGGGCTGCTTCTATTGGCGTGGTTTTTGAATCTCAAAAGGTGAAGGAGTCACAGCTAAGTGGAATCATCGCAACGTTTTTCCGCCAGAAGGGTTATACTGCTGACGTGAAATCGGTGAGCCTTATCGCCGATTCTATAGGTAGTGACCTTACTCGTCTTTATGGAGAGATGACCAAGCTGGTCAATTCGCTCACGCCAGAAGTGAAAGTGATCACTCCCGAACTGGTGGAGCAGCATATTGGCATAAGCAAGGACTTTAATATCTATGAATTCCAGAATGCGCTCATCGCCAAGGATTCTTTCAAGGCTTTTCAGATTGCGAAATATTTTGACGATAATCCAAAGCAAAATCCTATCCAGGCTGTGCTGCCTTCACTCTTCCGTCTTTTCTCCCAGCTGATGATCGCATACTATTCTCCGGGTAAAGATAAGAATTCCGTGGCACAATATTTGGGTATACAGCCGTGGCAGGTGGAGCGCAATATCTTTCCGGCCATGAGAAATTATTCCGCCGCAAAGGTTCTCTCTATTTTGTCTGTCATAAGAGACACGGATGAAAAATCTAAGGGCTTTGGAGGTTCAAAAGTTGCCAATGGTGACCTCCTAAAACAGTTAGTTTTTTTCATTTTGCATTGATCAAGCTCTCTCTATTTTGCCAATTTTGAGCAAAAAAAGCGTCAGGATTTTCTAGAATCATAGAAAATCCTGACACGTTTTTTTGCCGTTTTTCGTAGTGGGGGAGAGGGAAAAAGTCCCTTTTACATCGCCTGAGATTTGCTCAGATTTTTCGCCCTTGCAGATTGTCTGGGTTCGCTGCAAAAATCCGAAAATTTCGTCTTTTGCGATTGCGGAAATTTCGAAATACAATTTTTAACAATTCTCGATTTTGAATTCGGATTTGCAAACCGAAAACAAATATAAAAACCGAAATACAAGAGGACAGCACCGCTTTCGCCCCATCCCCAATTCGAAAACCAAAACCAATACATTTCCAAACGCAAACACCCCGCTTTTGAAATCCAAAGTCAAATACTAAAACGGATTTCGATTGTGTGCATACTACTATAAATCAACATTTTTCTAGTATATGTTCAATCTACACGACAAGCGTTTTCCCCTGATGCGTGGATATTTCGCAACAATAGTCCTGTGCGAGCAATTTCTTTCTATCGTAGCTGCATATACGCCAACAAGTTACAAAATTACGATAAACTAAAGTTGTGTGTGCTGTTTTTAGCCTGTGGTGCCCATTCAGATATCAAAATGTGGTTTAGAGCACAAAACGCGACCTAAAATCCAAATTCGAATTTGCAAAACAAAATCAACAACAAATCAAAATCAAAATCAATATAGCTTTGTAGTTTCAAATCTTTGTTTTAACTTTGCAAACTGAAAAAATCACCCAAAAATAGACGTTTTTTGGGAGCCTCTTAAAACTTGAACTATGAAAGAACGTATCAAAACTATCCAGTCAACGACCAAAATGTCACAGCAAGATTTTGCAAAGGCGATAGGTGTGGCTCCGGGATCTTTATCGAGTGTTTATTCTGGCCGCACCCAACCGACCAACAATTATGTCCTTGGAATTCATAAGGCGTTTCCAGAGATCAATCTCTATTGGCTCATGTTTGGTGAAGGCGACATGTATGTAGAGAGTCCAGAGGAATCATCCTCCTCCCACCCCACCATTGATGACAGGAGTCAACATGACGGAGGTGAGGCCAGCTTGTTTAACCAACCCGAACAGTCGAGTGATGATGTGCTGCCTTTCGGTGCGCCCAGGATGTCCTCTTCTCAGAGACCTCCCATAGGTGGAGCGCATGACTTTGTTAGTACTCCGCAAACCACGCAAGCTATGCCCTTTGTAACTGCGAAAGATTTTGACTTCAAAACTCGCAAGATAAAAGAGATTCGAGTCTTTTTTGATGATGGCACTTATGAGAGTTTTCAGTCCTCTAAGTGAGTCGGAAGTCGTGGATAAGCATTTTTTGGCGCAGTTTTAGTCTCTTTTTTGTGTTTGTTATAGGATAACTGCCCCTGACAAAATAGAAGAAACGCAACTTTCCAGAAGGATTTTTCGTTCCATACTGGGAGGTTGCGTTTCTTTATCTGTCTTTTTCTGTGTGCTTATGCTTTTTTCCGGTGTTGCCATTGTTGCTGTTAGCAAAGGGTGTCCTGCCCCGTTAGGTCGGGGGTATGAGAGCAACCAAAGAAAATGCGGGCGTGTGAGACTAAAATTATATAACTAACGGCTCACAGATATTATGCGGATGATCCACACCACGACCGGAGCCACAATTGCCAGTGCCAAAATTCTATATCATTGCTATTTTATTTGCAGGCCGTCAAGCAGTGTTACATAGGTGCTTATGGCGTCGTTTATCTCGGTGACGGTTATGAATTCGTCGGCGCTGTGAGATCGGGCAGACTCGCCAGGTCCAAGCTTCAGTGAGGGCCATGGCATAAGAGCCTGGTCGCTGAGTGTGGGAGAGCCGAAAGGACTCAGGCCAAGCTCTTTGCAGCGTTTGACGAGAGGGTGCTTCTCGCTGATGTGTGAGGAGCCAAGTCGCGTTGAGCGGGCCTTTACTTCTGCGTCAAGCTGAGCGGTGAGGAAATCAAGTACTTCCTGGTTGGTATAGCAGTCGGTTGTGCGAATATCGATGGTGTAGTTGCAGCGGTCAGGCACACAGTTGTGGAGTGTGCCGGCATTGATGATAGTGGTAGTCATTTTCATCTCGCCAAGGGTGGGAGACACCTTGGGGAAGTGGTAGTTGCGCAGCCATTGTATTTGGTCCATAGCCTTATATATTGCGTTGATGCCTTCGTTGCGTGCAGCATGGCCGGCTTGTCCGCTTACTGCCACGTCAACTACCATCAGCCCCTTCTCTGCCACGGCAGGCTGCATACCTGTCGGTTCGCCCACTATGGCCACTTCAATCTTGGGCAGACGAGGCAGCATGAGAGAGAATCCGTTTGCTCCCGACACTTCCTCCTCTGCCGACACGGCATAGATGAGGTTGTATGGTTGCTCCTTCTTGGTGAGGATGCGGAAAGTTTGCAACAGGCTCACCAGTCCGCCGCCGCAGTCGTTGCTGCCCAGGCCATACAGGCGATCACCCTCTAGTGCAGGCTCAAATGGGGGCCGTGTCCAGCCATCGGCAGGGCGTACGGTATCAATGTGGGCATTGAGTAGCAGGGTGGGGCGGTCGGCATGAAAATCTGGGGCTTTGCATACAATATTGTTGCCAATCCGCTCATGGGCTATGCCATTGGCGGTCAGGAATTTGGCTAGGGCGTCGGCAGCATCTCCCTCATTGCGGCTTAACGAGGGAATGGCAATCAGTGTCTTCAGGAGATCTGTTGCTTCGCGTGTATATATAATATTGGTATCCATATCTTATCGCTCAGATTCCGTATTGTATAATTGTATAAACAGATGCCTGCATAGACTGAGATTTGTCTTTCAGCCCTCTGTCTTTCAGTTTTCTGTCTCGCCACTGGCGTCCTTGTGGTATTCTATCAGTCCCTCTATGGGGCTTTTCATTATTGTGCCTATGGTTAAGCCCAGGCTGGTGGCGGCCTCTACTATAATTTCCCTGTAGTAGTGGGCGATGGAGCCCACGCAGTTCACCGGCAGGTCGGGGCGATTGTAGTTGGCTACATTGCGTTGGAAGAAGGCCGTGAATGCGCTGCCGACCATGTTTCTTATGTCTTTATGGTCGAGATTGCGGTGTATGAACGGCGCCAGTGAGGCGAGCCATCGGTTAGGAAAGGGCTGGCGGTAGACGCGGTTGATTATGTCGGCAGAGTCCATGCCTACTTCCTCAAAGAAGCGGCTGGCAACTTCTTGTGCCATTTGTCCTTTCAGCACGTTGCCCACCAGCAGTTTGCCCAGATAGGCACCGCTTCCCTCATCGCCGAGAATGAATCCCAGCGGCGGCACGTTAGCCACAATCTCGCGGCCGTTGTAGAGGCATGAGTTGCTGCCTGTGCCGAGTATGCATGCTATTCCTTCGCTGTGCTGGCATAGGGCGCGGGCTGCTCCCACCATGTCTGAGAGGACTTCAATCTTGCACTCTGTGCCGAATACTGCCTTCAGGGCCATGGCTACGCTATTGCTCTTGTCGCCGGGCGTACACCCTGCCCCATAGAACCACAGATGGCTTATTCCCCTATCGGCAATTTTTTTCAGTGCCGAGTCCTTGAGCTTGCAGGCCATGTCGTCTGTTGTCTGCATATAGGGATTGAATCCGCAGGTCTGTATTCTGCTTACGCAACGCCCGTGGTCTATAAGCGCCCAGTCGGCCTTAGTGCTTCCGCTGTCGGTGATGAGTATCATGGTGGGAATGTTTCTGTGAGAGTTAGAAAGGCTGTCGCTTGGCGACGCCACTGCTTCGGCATTGCCGCTTTACTTGCTGCTTTTTTTATGTCGTCCTGTGCCGTTGGCGCATCCGCTGGCAAGCAGCTCGATGCCTTCGGAGTCTTTGTCTTATGGGGAATAAGGGGTGCTTCGGAGAAGGCAGCTCTTCTTTCCCGGCAAAAGTACAAAAACTTTTCCATCCTGTGGCAAAGTTGAGTATGCTATTAGTGCGCAGAGGTAAAAAAACGCCTTAATCTTTTGGCAGTGTACGAAAAAACACCTACTTTTGCACTCGCAATTGAGATGCGGGTTATTCTGCATCGATAAATTGCCATAGGTAGACTCGCTAGCTCAGCTGGTAGAGCACATCCCTTTTAAGGATGGGGTCTTGGGTTCGAACCCCAAGCGGGTCACACAAAAGAGGGCATTGGTGGCCTTCTTTTTTTGTGATACTCTTGTGGTCGCGAGCTGTTGGTCAGTGGTCGCGCTTGCGCGGTCTGACATTAAGACCTGTGAGAGCGAAGCGGCAACCCCAAGCGGGCCGCGAGCTGTTGGTCAGTGGTCGCTCTTGCGCGGTCTGACATAAAGAACAGCGAGAGCGAAGCGGCAACCCCAAGCGGGTCGCACAGCAAATCAGAGGCTCAGCCGTAGGTTGAGCCTCTGATTCGTTTGGGTATATGCAGGGATGCCATCTAAAAGGCATCGACTTTCACGCCGACAGATAGGGAGAGGATGTCGCGGAGGGAGATATTCTTGTTTGGGATGTAGGATACCAGGTAGAGGTCGGAGGCGGAGAGTTCGTAGCAGAAGGATATTGCTTTCACGAACTTTCGTTTGCGCTGCGGAATCTCGTAACGCAGTCGCTGGCCAAGGAAGGCATGGAAGCGAACGGCAGAGGAGAAGCCGTAGTATTTGTTGGGGTAGCGTGAGGGTTCGTTAACCCAGAACTGCTCGCCGAAGATAGTGTTGAATATCAGTCCGGTTGACAGTGGCTCATATGCCAGCCAGTCTGTCATGCGAAGGCGGAAGGGTATGTAGCTCTGCCTTATGGTAAAGGTGAGGTGTGCTTCTGGCGCGCTGCTCTTAGGCACGAAGCCGAACATGAAATCCGTTTCCCACAATCGCTTGTCGCGACCGCCGTAGTGCCATCCGAGGCCTATGTTTGCAGCGCCGATAGAGCCTGCATACTGCACGCGGGCCTGATTGGGAATAAGGCTGCGCCAGAATTGGTTGTACCGTTCCATGCGGTATTCATAGTATTCAGGCGAGCCTTTGGGGGGCTTGGTCCTGACTTTGTCGGCCTGCTCGGCCTGCTCGGCAGACGATGGCAGGCAGAGTGAGGCTGCTGCTATAAGGGCAGTGATTATCTTAGAGCTGCACAACTTCATAGGAGTAGGAATTGCGTGTGACGGTATAGATAATGTAGCTGCAGGACTTGGCGTCGTCGCATTGTATATAGGTGGTGCCGTCCTCGCCGAAGGGATGCATCACCTCAAACATGTGGTCATGGCCGCAGACGCAGAAACGCAGGTCGCGGTATAGCAGGCACTGCTGGTTAAAATAGTCGGCCACGTTGTCGTTGAAGAGGAACATGCCCGGGGCTACATGCATGGCAATGATGGTGGATGTTATGCTGTCGGGCAGCGATGCCACATCCTTCTTCATGAATGCGAAATCGGGTATGTTTTTTGAGTAGTCGTACTCATAGGCATTGGTGTTGAGGCTGACGATGTGCAGGAACGAGGCGTTGAGGCTGAAGTTGTCGTCGCCAAACATCTTGTGGTAGGCGGCCTCTCCGGAGCCCAGGCAGTCATGATTGCCTATGGCGGTGATGTACGGCATTTTGAGGGTGTTGAGTATTCTGCGCTGCCACACATATTCCTTCGGCAGGCCGAAGTCTGTCATGTCGCCGGTATGTATGACGAAGTCTATGCTGTCGCGGCGGTTGATGTCTCTGACGATTTTCTCGGTCTCGTCGTAGAATCGCTGGGTGTCGCTGAGGTGTGCGAAGCGCAGTGTGTCCTTGCCGGCGCACTGCTGCTCTATCAGGGCGCAGTTGGTGTGGGTAAGCCTTGTCGGCCCGTCAATGCTGACGTCGTAGGGGTGATATTCCACCATGTCGCATGCAGTGAGCAGGGCTATGGCTATGGTGTAGATGATTTTTTTCATTTGGTGTTTGCCGGGGGCTTTGGGTTAGGGTTCTTAGGGTGCCTTGTCGGTTGGGTGGCCTTATAGCAGCCGCAGGCCGTCGTCGGTGATGGTGATGATGTGCTCTTTGTACAGTGCGCCTACGGCCCGCTTGAATGTCTTCTTGCTTACTCCGAAATAGTCGTAGATGTCCTCGGGGTCAGAATTGTCGTTGAGGGCGATAAAGTGATTGGGTTTCTCCTGCAGGCTGCGCAGTAGCGTTACGGCAAAGTCCTCTGTGTGTTGCCTGCCGCTGGTCTGCAGCACGAGGTCCACCCTTCCGTCGGGGCGCACCTTCTTCACGTAGGCTTTGAGTTTGTCGCCGTAGCTGAGGGGTTGGAAGACCTCGTTGTGGTATAGCAGTCCCTCGCAGTTAGGCCCCAGTATGATGGCTTTGTATCCTATCTCTGTCTGCTTGTACACCAGCACCTCCACCTCGTCGTGGGGTTGCAGTGAGCTGCAGTCCTCGCTGATATGTCTGCCCAGCTTGGCTGTGCCCACTATGCGGCCGCTCTGCTCGTCGATGTAGATATATACTATGTATTTCTCTCCCTGCTGCATCTTGGTGCGCTGCTCACTGTATGGAACGAAGAGGTCTTTCATCAGTCCCCAGTCGAGGAATGCGCCGTACTTATTGCGCCATGCCACGGTGAGGCATGCAAACTGTCCCACTTTCGCCAGCGGTTTCTCCGTGGTGGCTACGGGGCGGTTTTCCTGGTCAAGGTATACAAACACTCTCACCTCGTCGCCGGGGTGCATGTCGGGGGTGGTATATCGCCTGGGCATCAGTATCTCCAGTCCATCGCCGTCGAGGTATGCTCCGCTGTCGGTGAAGCGGGTGATGGTCAGGGTGTTGTAGTCGCCGAGTTTTACGTTCATGGTCCTGTGGAGTGAGGAGTTTTTAGTTAGTCGCAAAGTCGCAAAGCCGCAGAGTCGCAAAGCCGTGAGAAATTAGGAACAATTTTATTTGACGATTGGACAATTTCACGATTGGACAATTTAGCAAGCCGTTGGGCATAAATTTCTGATATATTTCTGATAATTTCTTTCAGTGTCCACCTCCGGACTTGGTAAACTATCAACTATCAATTATCAACTGTCAACTATCAATTCTCAATTATTCAGAACATTTCCTTCAGGGCGTCTTGCACCTTGGCGGCGGCTATCACCTCTATGCCGGCAGGGGCGGGGGATAGTCCCTTCATGTTGGACTGGGGTATTATTATTCGTCGGAAGCCGAGGCGCTGTGCCTCGCTCACTCGCTGCCCTATTCGTGTTACGGAGCGCAGCTCGCCGCTGAGGCCTACCTCGCCGGCCATGCATGTGCCGGGGCTGACGGGCTGGTCGTAGGTGCTGGAGAGTACGCTGACGATTACGCTGAGGTCGATGGCGGGGTCGCTGACCTTGATGCCTCCGGCTATGTTGAGGAAGACGTCCTTCTGTGCCAGCTTGAAGCCGGCGCGCTTCTCAAGCACAGCCAGCAGCATGTTGAGGCGCCGTATGTCGAAGCCGGTGGCGGAGCGCTGGGCATTGCCATAGGCTGCGGAGCTGACGAGCGCCTGTGTCTCTATCATGAGTGGTCGTGCGCCCTCCATGGTGGCTGCCACCGCCACTCCGCTCAGTCCCTCGTTGACGCGGTTGAGGAGCATCTCGGAGGGGTTGCTGACTGCCACGAGGCCGCCGCTCTGCATCTCGTAGATGCCCAGCTCGGAGGTGGAGCCGAAGCGGTTCTTCAGACCGCGGAGTACGCGGTACATATAGTGGCGGTCGCCCTCGAAGTGGAGCACGGTGTCAACGATATGCTCGAGCACCTTGGGGCCAGCCAATGAGCCCTCCTTGGTGATATGGCCCACGAGGATTACGCTCCTGCCGGTCTCCTTGACGTATCGCAGCAGGCTGACGGCGCTGTCCCTGACCTGTGTCACTGAGCCTGGGAATGCCTCGCCCTGGTCGGAGGAGATGGCCTGTATGGAGTCTATCACTATCAGGTCGGGACTGATGGCCTCGGCCTGCTCGTATATCCGCTCCAGCGAGGTCTCGCAGAGTATGAACAGGGAGTCAGGAGTTTTGAGTGAGGAGTGAGGAGTGAGGAGTGAGGAGTTAGGAGTGAGGAGTGAGGAGTTATTAGTGAGGAGGCGGTCTGCCCTCATCTTGATTTGCTGCTCGCTCTCCTCGCCGCTTACGTAGAGTACGCGGAGGCCGGTCATGCGCAGCACGGTCTGCAGCAGTAGGGTGGACTTGCCTATGCCGGGCTCACCGCCCAGCAGGACGAGGGAGCCCTTGACGAGTCCGCCGCCCAGCACTCGGTTGAGCTCACCGTCGAGGGTGTCGATGCGCTGCTCGCTGCCATGCTCTATCTCGCTGAGTCGCCTCACCTGTCGTGAGGGGGCGGAGCCTGTGGCGGACTGGCGGGCTGCCACGGGTGCCTTGCCCAGCCGCACCTCCTTGAAGGTGTCCCATGCGCCGCAGTTAGGGCAACGGCCCAGCCACTTGGCTGAGTCGTAGCCGCACTCTGTGCATACGTATGCTGTCTTTTCCTTGGACACGGTGCTGTTTGAGGTTTGAGGTTTGAGGTTTGAGGTTTAGCGGTTAGCGTTTAGCGTTTAGCGGTTTTCAAACCTCAAGCCGTAACGGTTAACGGTTATTGGTTAACGGTTATTGGTTAACGGTTATTGGTTAACGGTTATTGTTTATCAGGTATTCTGCTATCTGCACTGCATTGAGGGCGGCGCCCTTGCGTATCTGGTCGCCAACGAGCCAGAAGGTGAGTCCGTTGGGGTTGGCGAGGTCGCTGCGTATGCGTCCCACCCACACATCGTCTTCTCCTGCCAGGAACAGCGGCATGGGGTACTGCTTGCCGGCGGGATTGTCGCATACCCTGAGGCCCGGCTGCTGCTCAAAGAGGCGTCGTGCCTCCTCGGGGCTTACGGGGCGCTCGGTCTCTATCCACACAGCCTCTGAATGGCTGCGCAGCGACGGCACTCTCACACAGGTGGCACTGGTCATTACATCGCTGTGCATGATCTTGCGCGTCTCGTTGAACATCTTCATCTCCTCCTTGGTATAGTCATTGTCGAGGAATACGTCAACCTGCGGTATCATGTTGAATGCCAGCTGATACTGGAATTTCTCCACCGTGGGCTCCTCGCCCCTTAGCACCTGGCGGTACTGCTCATACAGCTCGTCCATGGCTGCTGCCCCGGCGCCGGAGGCTGCCTGGTAGGTGGAGACATGGATGCGGCGTATATGGGTGACGTTCTCTATCGCCTTGAGGGCTACGACCATGATGATGGTGGTGCAGTTGGGGTTGGCAATCACTCCGAGGGGACGCTCCAGCGCATCCTCGGGGTTACACTCCGGCACTACCAGCGGCACCTGGTCGTCCATGCGGAAGGCGCTGGAGTTGTCGATCATCACTGCACCGTAGCGTGTGATGTCCTCACGGAACTCCTTCGACACTCCGGCTCCCGCCGAGGTGAAGGCAAAGTCGATATCTTTGAAGTCATCGCCGTGGCGCAACTCCTCCACGGTGTATTCCTTGCCCTTGAAGGTATATGTGCGGCCTGCGCTCCGCTTGGAGCCGAACAGCCTGAGGTTGTCTATCGGAAAACTGCGCTCCGCCAAAATTCGCAGGAACTCCTGCCCTACGGCGCCGCTGGCGCCAACTATTGCCACGTTCATATTGGTAAATTACAATTTGACAATTTACAATGTACTGATTTTTATCGGGGAATTAACAATTTGTGTGCTATTTGATTATTGGCGGCAAAGTTAGTGAAAAGTTGGTAGTTTAGAGTCAGGAGTTAGGAGTTTTTTTGCTAATTTTGCAGCGCAAACACAAAATGTAAATTATAAACGGTAAAATTGTAATTTGTAAATAGTAAAATAGTAAATTATTTTTTCGTTTTCGTTTTCGTTAAATAGTGAAATTATAAATAACTTGTAATTTGTAAATAGTAAAATTGTAAATTATTTTTTTCGTTTTCGTTTTCGTTAACTTGTGAAATTGTAAATTCCCCCATGTTTCCCCTGACCGACCCCAAATGGATAATGCTCTGCGTGCTATGCCTTATCTTGGTAGTGCCGCTGCTGATGGAGCGCATCAAGGTGCCGCCATTGGTTGGCATGGTGCTGGCGGGCATGGCGGTGGGGCCCTACGGGTTCAATGTGTTGGAGCGCGACGGCAGCTTCGAGACGCTGGGGTTGGTGGGACTCTACTATATAATGTTCATGGCTGGCCTGTCGATGGACATCAGTGCGCTGAAGAAGAAGCGCTTGGAGATGGCGTCGTTCGGTCTGCTCAGCTTCGGCTTGCCGTGCCTGATGGGCTATGCTGCGGCACGTTGGTGTCTGGGCATGAGCGGCGCAGCCTCGGTGGTGGTGGCATGCATACTGTCCAGCCACACCATGGTGGCCTTCAGCATTGCCAGGCGTTACGGCCTGGCACGCCATGGCGGCGTCACGCTGTCAGTGGCAGCCACTATGGTCTCGCTGCTTCTCTCGCTGCTCATCCTGGCAGCCCTTAGCAGCTCTTGGCAAGGCGGTGGCGGTGCGTTGACATGGCTGCTTATTGGTGGCAAGTGCGCCCTGGTAACCCTGGCAGCCCTGTGGGGACTGCCGCGGCTGACGAGGCTGGCCTTCAGGAAGCTGTCTGACGATGTGCTGCAGTATATCTATGTCATGTGCGCCATGCTGCTGTGTGCAGCCGTTTGCGACGCCCTGGGGCTTGAGGGAGTGCTGGGCGCCTTCCTCTGCGGCCTGGTCATGAACCGCTACATCCCCGAGTCAGCGCCGCTGATGCGCCATATCGACTTCATGGGCAACGCCCTGTTCATACCCTATTTCCTCATCGGCGTGGGCATGCTGATAGACGTCAGGCTGATGGTGGAGAGCATGGATGCGCTCACGGTGACCGCCGTGGTCGTTGGCGTCGCCCTGCTGTCCAAGTGCCTGAGCGCCTTCGTCGCCGCCAGGCTCTTCCGCATCGATGCCGACAGCCGCCTGATGATGTGCGGCCTCACCTCGGCCCATGCCGCCGGAGCCCTCGCCATCGTCATGGTGGGGCGCCGTCTGCTGCTGCCCGACGGCAGCGAGCTGGTGGGCACCGTGCTCCTCAATGCCGTGGTCATGCTCATACTGTTCAGCTGCATCTTCAGCGCCTTCGTCACCACCGCCGCCTCGCGCCGCATCAGCCTGCGGGAGGTCAGCGCCGAGGAGCAGGAGGGCGTGGAGGACAAGATGCTGGTGGCCATGTCGAGGCCTGAGTCGATGCCCGACCTCGTCAACGCCTCCATCCTCATGCGCCCCCACCGCAGCACGACGCCCCTGGTGGGAGTGAGGCTCGTGGTCGATGCCGTGGGCAATGAGCGGGAGCTGCAGCAGGCCCGCCTGCTCGTCAACGACGCCGCAGCCATTGCCGCCTCCGCCGGAGTGAGCCTCAAGAAGGTGGTAAGGTCCAGCGTCAACCCCATCACGGGCCTCTCCCATCTGATGAAGGACTTCGAGACCTCCGAGATCATCATGGGCTATCACCTCAGCGACGGCAAGGCAGCCGACAGCTTCGGCAGCATGACGTCGGAGATGCTCGTGGCCATCCCAAGGCAGATAATCATCATGCATATCACCCGGCCGCTCAACACGCTGAGGCGCATTCATGTGGCGGTGCCCCCCAAGGCGGAGAAGGAGACCGGCTTCATACGCTGGCTCAACCATGTGCTCAGGCTGGCGCGCCAGCTCGACTGCCAGATAGCCTTCCACTGCAGCGACGAGGCATGGGCGCTCATCCAGGAGCGCCAGCGCAAGCACTACGGCACCGTCAAGGCATTCTTCCACCCCTTCCGCGACTACGACAGCCTGCAGCAGCTCCGCTCGGACATCAGCGAAGACCACATGGCCGTCTTCGTGGCGGGGCGCAGCGGCTCGCCGTCATACCATCCCCAGATGAGCAAGCTGCCCGCAATGGTCGCCGCCGACTATAAGAACGTCAGCATAATGATCATCTACCCCGACCAGTACGGCGTAGAGAACCGCAACATGGCATTCTCCACCGGAATAAAGTAAATTGATAATTGATAATTGATAGTTGATAGTTGAGAATTGAGAATTGATAATTGATAGTTGATAGTTGATAATTGATAGTTGATAGTTGATAATTGATAGTTGACTGAGCGCGAAGCGCCGACTCTGCGACTTTGTGACTTTGCGACTAACTAAAAATTCCTCACTCCTAATTCCTCACGGCTTTGCGACTCTGCGGCTTTGCGACTAACTAAAAATTCCTAATTCCTAATTCCTCACGGCTTTGCGACTCTGCGACTTTGCGACTTTGCGACTAACTAAAAATTCCTAATTCCTAATTTCTAATTCCTAATTCCTCATTCCTAACCCCATAATGATTTCCATCACAGACATCACAAAAAGCTTCGGCGACCTGGAGGTGCTCAAGGGCATCAGCCTGACCATAGAGAAAGGCGAGGTCGTCAGCATCGTAGGTCCCAGCGGTGCGGGCAAGACGACGCTGCTGCAGATAATGGGACTGCTCGACAGGCCCTCCTCCGGCGAGGTGCTGATAGACGGGCGCAACGTCACCAACCTCAAGGCCAGGGAGCTGGCCAAGGTGAGGAACACCCAGATAGGCTTCGTCTTCCAGTTCCACCAGCTGCTGCCCGAGTTCACGGCGAGGGAGAACGTGATGATTCCCGCCCTGATAGCAGGCACCGGCAGGCGCGAGGCAGGCCGCAGGGCCGATGAGCTGCTCACCTTTATGGGCCTCTCCGACCGCGCCGACCATAAGCCGCGCCAGCTCAGCGGCGGAGAGTGCCAGCGCGTGGCAGTCGCCCGCGCCTTGGTCAACAACCCCAGCATCATCCTCGCCGACGAGCCGTCAGGCAGCCTCGACAGCCAGAACAAGGCCGAGCTCCACCAGCTCTTCTTCGACCTGCGCGACAAGATGGGGCAGACCTTCATCATCGTCACCCACGACGAGCAGCTCGCCGCCATCACCGACCGCACCATCCACCTCAAGGACGGGATAATCATAAGCGGTTAGTGATAACAAAAACCATAAAAACCCCGATGAAAAGGTGCTGCGCACCTACATCGTCGTGCTTATGCTAAAAGCATGGAAACACGTTTCCTGCTTTTTCCCTAATCACTCCGAGGCGGCCATGCCGCATTTCATCGGAAAAACAAAGAAAAACAATTACGATGATGAAAACGGAAACAACCTTAGCCTTGACGATAACGGAAACAAAACTGTGATTCCAGTTTTTCTTGTCTGTGCCGTTCAAGCCGAGGCTTGTCTATGGAAGCCGGGCAAGCAGATGGTTAAGCTTGCTTAAACAGCTCAATGCCAGGCTGCCATTGGTGCAATGCTCACAGAGCATGCAGCACAGACAAGGGTTTTCTATGTTTTCTTTAATTTTCAATCCTCAAATCATAAATAAAAAAGATGAAGACAAAGGTCGATACAAGTGACGGGGTGGAAGGTCAGGCTAAACTAAAGGAGCATGTATACGACATCATTGGCTGTTGCCAGGAGGTGCACAGAGAATTAGGGCCATGGTTGAACGAGTATATGTATCAGGAGGCTCTGAAAATATCCTTTGAGGAAAATCATGTGCCATACGTAAAAGAATACTGTTTCCAGGTATCTTATCATGGTCATCCACTCTCCCACAGGCACTACATGGATTTCCTTTGCAAGGGAGATGTCGTGGTGGAGTGTAAAGCCATCGCCTCATTGGGAGTAGAGCAACGCCAGCAATTATGGAATTATATGCGCCTGACAAACACCCCAATAGGAATATTATATAATTTTGCCCCAACAAAAGATCAATGCGAAAAGTATCACTATGGCCCCGACAAGAGAATCACCGCCTTTTAGGGTTGTGATTTCGGCGGTTAGCGTTTAGCGTTTAGCGATAACAAAAACCATAAAAACCCCGATGAAAAGGTGCTGCGCACCTATATCGTCGTGCTTATGCTAAAAGCATGGAAACACGTTTCCTGCTTTTCTCCTAATCACTCCGAGGCGGCCATGCCGCCATTTCATCGGAAAAACAAAGAAAAACAATTACGATGATGAAAACGGAAACAACCTTAGCCTTGACGATAACGGGAACAAAACTGTGATTTCGGTTTTTCTTGTCTGTGCCGTTCAAGCCGTAGGCTTGCCAATGGTAGCCGGGCAAATAGATGGTTAAGCTTGCTTAAGCAGCTCAATGCCAGGCTGCCATTGGTGCAATGCTCACAGAGCATGCATCACAGACAAGGGTTTTCTATGTTTTCTTTAAATTTCAAATTTGCCGCTTCGCTCTCACTGCTCTTTGATATCGGCACCGGCTTCGCCGACAGCCGATGAGCAGTTCGCGATGCCTTCGGCATTCAAATTTCAAATAAACTCCCAGATTTTCGTTTTTAATCCCCAATCGGGACCTCGCAAATAAATTTCAAATTTCAAATTTCAAATTTCAAATAAACTCCCGTGCTTAAGCAACTCAATCTCCGTGTATCCCCCCAGGTGGCAGCCACCGACGCACTGCTGCGCCGGCGCGTGGCCGACGAGCTGGGCATCGCCGAGCGCCGCATCGAGGGCGTCAGGGTGACGCGCAGCAGCATCGATGCCCGTCAGCGGCAGGTCATGGTCAACCTCTCCCTGCTCATCTATGTCGATGAGCCCGCCCCGGCGCTGCCCTATCAGGAGATAGCCTATCCCAATGTCGAGGGCAGGCCGCAGGTCGTCGTCGTCGGAGCCGGTCCCGCCGGCCTCTTCGCTGCCCTGCGCCTGATAGAGAGAGGCCTGCGCCCCATCGTCCTCGAGAGGGGCAAGGATGTCCATGAGCGCAAGAAGGATATCGCCCTCATCTCGCGCCAGAGTCTCGTCAACCCTGAGAGCAACTACTCCTTCGGCGAGGGCGGTGCCGGCGCCTACTCCGACGGCAAGCTCTACACCCGCTCCACCAAGCGCGGCGACGTGGGCCGCATCCTCGCCATCTTCTGCCAGCATGGCGCCAGCACCGACATCCTCTCCGCTGCCCATCCCCATATCGGCACCGACCGTCTGCCGCGCGTCATCGAGAATATGCGCAACCGCATCCGTGAGCACGGCGGCGAGGTGCGCTTCCAGACCCGTGTCGACCGTCTGCTGCTGCGTGGCGACGAGGCCGTCGGCGTGGTCACCGCCGCCGGCGAGGAAGTCCTCGGCCCCGTCATCCTCGCCACCGGCCATAGTGCCCGCGATGTCTACCGCATGCTCCATCACGAGGGCGTGGAGCTGGAGGCCAAGAGCCTCGCCATCGGCGTCAGGCTCGAGCACCCCAGCGAGATGATCGACCGCATCATGTACCACAGCCGTGAGGGTAGGGGCCCCTGGCTGCCTGCGGCCGAGTACCGTCTCACCGCGCAGAGCGGCGGCAGAGGCGTCTATAGCTTCTGCATGTGCCCCGGCGGCTTCGTCATCCCCGCCGCCTCCGGTCCTGAGCAAGTCGTCGTCAACGGCATGAGCCCCTCCGCCCGCAACTCCCGCTGGAGCAACTCCGGCATCGTCGTCGAAGTCCGCACCGACGACCTCCCCCAAATATATTCTCAACTAACAACTAATAACTATCAACTAACAACTAACAATGCCGAAGGCATCGCGAGCGGCAACTCCCAAATTTCAAATTTCAAATTTCAAATTTCAACTCCATTCGCCATGCTCGCCTTGCAAGAGGAATTAGAGCGTCAGTGTTGGCTGCAGGCCAACCGTCGTCAGACCGCCCCGGCGCAGCGTATGACCGATTTCGTCAACAAGCGGTTGAGTGCCGATCTGCCCTCCACCTCCTACGCTGCCGGCTTGATAGCGTCGCCGTTGCATTTCTGGATGCCACCGTTCCTCACCGAGCGTCTGCGTGAGGCTTTCCTCCTGTGGGGTCGTCATCATCATGGGTTCCTCACCGGTGAGGCCACCGTCATAGCCATTGAGACGCGCACCTCGTCGCCCGTGCGCATACTGCGCGACGGCACCACCCTCAGTCATGTCCGTGTCAGGGGCCTCTACCCCTGCGGTGAGGGAGCAGGCTATGCCGGCGGCATTGTCAGCGCAGCCATCGACGGTGAGCGTTGTGCCGACGCCGTGGTACAGGCAGGCAGTGACGTGTGATGAAGCCTGGCATGTTTTTTTAATCGCAAGAATAAAAAACTCATCGCGCCGAAGTCAAAGGCGAAGCCTTCGCGAAGATTTCGTCGGTGGTCGCGCTGCAAGCGCGGTCCGACAAAAGGAAATCTGAGAGCCTTGGCGGCAAATCTAATCGCGTCGAAACGAAATCTAA
>JAEEGH010000359.1_pt1 | contig 246785 bp, 160 predicted proteins | sample 9134181 | NCBI WGS metagenome assembly JAEEGH01 (sample SAMN16246544, study PRJNA631951) | gut metagenome | biome: gut microbiome; feature: rumen; material: DP-attached | host: Bos | place: Iran: Karaj | collected 2018-10 | reverse complement strand
TGAGTATCGGCGGACTGATTCTGCTGTTCTGCGGCGTATTTATCGACCCGCAAGGCGAGATTGATGGCTCTCTGCTCATCGGTTTCGGCGAGGTTGCAACGTTCGCCGGAGCGCTCTTCGGTATCGACTACACCTACCGCTACAAGAGCAAATGAGGCAGATCGAACTCATACGCGTTCGTCGCGACGGCAAAGCCGTACACGGCACGATCCGCGCTCCGCGATGGGCGTGGGATTGCAATCAGTTTCCGAGCCTCGAGAATGCGGACTATATCATCCCTACAGGCACGTACGAAGTAAGGCTGACTTATTCACCGCGCTTCAAAAAATACCTGCCGTTGCTGATTAACGTTCCCGGACGAACCGGCATCCGCATTCATACAGGCTCCAAACCTGAACACTCAAAGGGTTGCATCCTTGTCGGTGCAATCGGCAAACGACTAATAGAACAACACATTGAATCAAACACCAAGAACAATGTCAAATCATTTATCACCATCAAGGATGTCATCGGGGACAAGAACGATCTCCCCTGGCAACACGAGGCTCTGCCGCCTGCGCCGCAAATGCCGCAACTCGCTTTGCCTGCTCGTGCTCCCGGCAGTCTGCCTCATCGGTGCGGTCGCGCTGACCGGTTGTAAAGCCTGGCGTACCATCACCACCACGGCAACCTACAGCGCCGCACCGGACAAATCCGGCAACCCCGTCACCACGATTCAGACCAAGACCACTGAGGAGTACACGGGAGTAAAAAAGCAGTAATCGTTCGAGCAGAGCGAGAAAAGAATTGAGCGATCCCTCGCTCAATTCTTTTTTTCATTTTCGCATTTTTTCATTTTCGCATTGACTCCAATTGCATGCCTGTGGGAGTGTAGGTATTGTTGCCTTGCTGAATGAGCAGATGACCGCTACGGCGAACAACAATGTGAAGATAAATTTACGCATAATCTCAGTGTTTAGAAATTTGATGCAAAATTACTGCTTTTTTCTGATATATGCAAATTTTGGTATTTGAAAAACGATTTACACAAATCACTATAAATCAGCCTACTGCGGATAATAGTGTTTGAAAACGTCAAATCATTGACGTTGCAACCAGAGTTGCAGCACCGGATCGGCAATAAAAAGCCCTTCTTTACGGAGTTCAATGAGGTCTTTTTCAATCAGCGCTTTCTGCATTCGGGCGACATTAGACTTGCTTCCCAATTGATATGTATCCAAAATCTCTTGCGATGAGAACTGGGCGTGTTGTCCGGCAATAATAGCCCTGAGGAAGTTCATCTGATAAGTGGTTAGCGATGATGTCTGCTCCATAAAGAGAGGAGTAGATTGCATGAGCAGATCCTCTACGCCTTGCTCCAACTCTTCGTCAGTTACGATACGCTTGGTGTTCAGCATCACATTCCACGCCAATTGCTGTACGTACGATGACTGATTTTGCACGATGTCGCAGATTTGAGTTACAAAATGTTCATCGATTGTTAAGCCGTTTTCCTCGAATATTTGCTGAATAAAAGGAATCCAGTCTGTTGTTGGAATAGGTTGTAGGAAGTTCGGCTCGCCGAATTGGTAGAATGGCATGCGCTTGTTTTGGAAGAGGTTCATCATCATGTGTTTGCGGCTACCAAACAGACAATAAGATGCGTGCTGATGGTGTTGCCACACGCTGCGCATGCGCTTCTGCACGCTCAGACTATCCGGCCATTCACCTACCTGCTGAAACTCATCAATACACACCACTATATGCTTGCCGATATGCTCTGCCAGCATTTCCGGCAATGCTAATATCTGCTCCGGATTGCTGTCTTTCGGTGTGAGACCTAATGAAATAGTATAATCTGTCAGTGGATCAGGGTTAAAGGAAATCTTGGTAGTGATACGGGCAAGGAACTGCTTTACATTCTCCATCGCCATTTCTATCTTCGAAGCTGTTTGCCGAATCAGTTCAGATGCGAACTTGTTATAGAAATCATATTCAGAGCGGCAGTTGTATATATCAATATAGACGGTTTGAACGATACGAGAATCCACCTGCTGCTGCACTTTCTTAACAAGCGAGGTTTTGCCCATCCGTCGAGGAGAGATAAGGATAACATTCAGACCACTCTCAAAGTTTGTCTTCAACCTTTGAGTTTCTTTTACGCGGTCAGTGAAGTTCTTGCCGCTCACCGAAACGCCATACACAAAAGGCTTGTTTATTTCCCGTTTCATAATCGCAACGCATTATGGTTGAACAATTTATTTGGTTCACCACGATGTGGTCCACAAAGTTGTGGTCCACAAGTGAGTGAACTCGTTTCGAATGCAAAGTTACAACATTTTTTTGAAAAATGCAAATGTTTTGCAAAAAAAGTATCTGGAAATACTAATTTTGTGCAGAATTTAGTATTTCCAGATACTTTTTTGAAGGCAATACCTCAGCGTCTTATTCCTTGGTTACGATGAATGCGCGGTTGCCGCTGTCGAACTCGAAGATATAGTCGCCTGCCGGCCACTCCTCAGGGATATCAATCGTTTGCGGCGAGCTGGTGCGGTGAACCGAAGTGGTATGCGCATTGGTCTTGTCGTGAATAACGATATCGGCAGCGAACGGGCTGTTGTTCACAATCACCGAATTGCCGGAGATACATACGTTCAGATTACCGGCATCAACCTCCACTTGGAAGATAGCCGTCAGGACAAGATCCGAGTAGATCACCATAGAGCGGGGGTTCTCGGTATTCTCGTCCGACCACTTGACGAACTCATAGCCCGGATTCGGCGTAGCCGAGGCAGTCAGTTCAACGCGGTCGCAATAGTCCGTTACGCCGGATGCGCCGGCTGAACCCTTAACAGGATCACCCGATGTAACAGAATAGGAGATAACGACAACGGTCTGCGGATAGATCTGATCCAAGTCCTTCCAGACCAGTGCGGTCTGATAATCCTCCAATGCGGGGCAGGGAACATGTACCGTCTTGTAGCAATCGCCGGTGAACGTTGTGGCAGCTAAGGTCGGCGGAGTCGTGGCGTTGCAATCGATACGCTCCAGTGCGCCGCAGTAGGCGAGCGCGTTTGCGCCGATAGAGGTCAGCGTAGTCGGCAACTCGAGGGTACGCAAACTCTGGCACTGCTTGAACGCGTTTGCGCCGAGCGTAGTCACTCCTTCGGGCAGCGTTACCTCCCTGAGGTTCGTTTCGCAGAACGCGTACGAACCGATAGTTGTGATGCCTGCAGGCAGCGAAACGGTGACAATCGAACCACGTCTTGAATACCAAGGTACAGACGCCTCGTCGGCATAGTCAGCCATAGCACCCGAGCCGGTGATGGTCAGTACGCCTTCGCAGGAGAGTTCCCACGTCAGGTTGTCACCCGACGCACCGCAGTTGCCGTCAATAGGCACACAAACTGTAGATATGAACTGCGCCGTAAACACTGAGTCGCGGGTTATAATAACCGTGCGGGGGTTGGTCTTTACTCCGTCGTTCCACTGAACGAATTCACAATCGACTTCGGGCGTAGCGGTGATGGTGGCACTCGCTCCGTCAGCATACATACCGCCGCCTGTAACCGATCCCCACAGAGCATTGTTAGTATTCACGGTCAGCGAGTACGTACCCGGCTCCGGCGGACTATACAGAGGACCTTCCGGCGCAGCATAAGCAGAGCCAATAGTCAAACAAAGGGTTGTCAATAATACGAACAATTGATTGCGTTTCATATTCATAGATTATTTGTCGATTTATTCTTTTACACATTCACCGGTAATGACATAGGTCTTGCCGTCGCGGATGATATAGATCCGGTCATTGAACAGCACTTTCTGCACATTGTGCGTCTCGTTGCCGTTGTTGTTGACACCGGTGCCCATCTCCTTGATGCGCTGAACGTAGAGCGAGTAGCCGGAGTTGTCACCAGCCTGCAGGTCAGCAGCGTACTGCGAAGAAGTGATATCCCAAACGAGATTGCCGTTCCTCATAAGCAGCACGTTCAGATCATCCGGCACATTGCTTACCGCGATGCTGTACGTGCCTTCGGCAGGAGCATACAGGCTAACAGGGATCGTTGCCGTGCCATCGAACGGAGCCTCGTACGCCGAGAGCTTCATGTTGTAGGCAAGGATGCTGATCTGCGGTACGCCGGCGTTAGCCACTTGCATCTTCTGCAGGTCGCTGCCGATGGTATAGACGTCCTCTTTGTCAGCATTGACTGTCCAGAAAGCTTTGTCGGTGTAGTTGCCATCGCTGAGCGTCACAGCGGCGATGCTTGACGACTGAGCGTACTGCGCACGCAGCGGTGCGGGTGTAGACGATTCGTCGGTGAAGTTGAGCACTCCTCCGGCGGCAGTCTGCACGAAGAACGGTACGGCTGCACCGAATACGTACGAACCGGTCGCCTGCGCCTCATAAACGCCTTTCTTGTTGTTGAAGGTGGTAGCGTACGATATACCTGCGGCATCACCCGAAGCACAGGTGAACAGGGTGTTGGCTATACCGTTCCAGCCGGAGTGGTGCGCACCGATCTTCGAGTCGTAAGCCGATATACCGACGCTTGTCGGTTCGGTGAGCGTCTTGGGGTCAGCCGCCTTGAGATACCATGTGGCGTGACTCGCCATCGAGATCATATACATGTGTCCCGGATAGAGGGTTGCATCGGCTTTCACACTCTTCCAGCCGCGTTGGGTGGTAGCACGCAGTGCTCCGTCATACTCCTCGACAATGAAGTCGGTGCCCGGGATTGCAGGTTTGTCCGAACCCTCGTAGCGGATACCCGTAGCCATGCTTACGGCGAACGGAACAGCTATAGCGAACCACTGCTCATCCAGCGGGCCTATAGGTGTCGGGAATTCCATCTTCACCTCAATCTCATCCACGGTCAGGTTGGTGATACCCGAGAGCTGTGCGTGACCTTTCTCGTTGTCATCCACGTTGTACTCCAAGGTGATCGAGTGAATGGTAGTAGGTATCGAAACCGTCAGATGAGCTTCAGGCGTAACCTCAATCTCGGTAGATGCATCGGTTGCAATTTCCGTGATATCCTTATCACCTGTTACCTCAACCGGCTCGACTTCTATCTCCTCAAAGATGGCAGTCAGCTCAATGTTTTTGTCCACGGTGACGGTATACGGGTTCTCGGTTGCGCCATCCGACCACTTCACGAACCGATAGCCGTCGTTGGCATCGGCGCGGACTGTTAGCGTCGGACTGCTACATGTCGGCGACTTGACGATGAAGCACGAGCCCATCTTCTTGTCAGAAACGTGGATGTTATATTCGTACTCAAATGGTTTGTCTGACCACTGTGCATAAACGGTCAGGTTGCCGGTGATGTTCGAGTAGTCTGGTGCCCACGTCAGCAGCTTGCAATCCGGAACCTCTATCTCCGGCGGAGTAGCCGACGAGCCGTACTCAACATTATCCTCTCCAACTTTCTTGTCGCCATTCATGAAGGTAACGGTGTACTTGTTCTTTGTAGCCTTGAATGCAGCCGTGTAGGTCGCATTACCCGTAGCAGGAACAACATCCGGTGTCCAGCCGCTCCAAGTGTAGGTGAACTCTGCATCTGCTGCCTTGGTAGGCTCAGCACCGTCGTACGTAGGTATTGTGCCGTTGGGCACATTATTGTCTGTTTCCAGTACCACGTCACCATTCTTCCATACGATTGTCCAAGTCTTTGTCGCCTCTTTCCACAGAGCTTGGAGTTCTATGTTCTCCGTAAGTGTTATCTCACGCGGGTTTTCGGTGTTATCGTCCGACCATTGCTTGAACTCATAACCTGTCTTGGCATTAGCGCTGAACTTAACCGTAGGATCGGAACATGTAGGATCTTGGTCAATAGATACCGTACCTTTCTCTTCATCGGCAGAGGTTATCGTTGCTGTGTAGGGTGAGGGCAGATCATCAAAGTGAGCGATAATAGTGATAGCACCGACGATGAACGAGTAATCTCCTTCCCACCTCAGTTTCTTGCATGCAGGAACTTCTACATCCGGTGCATTGGCAGCGGAACCATATGCAACGTCTTGCGGTGCACAGAGAAAATTTCCATCCTCATCTTTGAACAACACCATATATTCTCTGATTTCTCTTTCGTACACTGCCGTATAGTCCGCATCTTTCGAAGCGGGAACGATCTCCGGATTCCAACCTAAGAATTTTCCGTATTTGTACTGTGCGTCATTTTGTATCTTGGGAGTAGAACCATAATCCGGCATCTCTCCGTCAGGCACTTGGTCTGTTCTTAGTTTAGCACCATTGGCATTATACCATGTAATATTCCATGACTTCTTCCATATCGCAGTAATCACGGTGTCCTTCGTAAGCGTGATAGTACGCTCGATATCCGTTACGCCATCCGACCAGCGTGAGAACTGACCACCGTCTTTAGGCACGGCTTTGAACTTGAGCGTAAGGTCGCTACATGTCGGAGTTTGAGTGATTTGCACTGAACCTTGCGATTCGTCGGCAGACGTGATCGTATATGAAGGAATCTTTATATCCTCAAAGCTGACGGTTACGACGAGGTCACCGGTGATGTTCGAGAAGTCCTTATCATACACCGCTTTTTTGCAGTCAGGGATTGGCATCTCAGTGCTATTCGGCTCAGCAGCGGCTTTGCCATAAGCAACACTTCGCGTAACAATCTCTGAGCCATCCTCGTATTGGAATCTCACGGCATATTTCCGAGCCCACTCGTAATATTCGGCTTTATATACAGCATCTTCGGTAGCAGCCACTACAGTCGGATTCCATTTTTTGAAACCATAGGTGTGTTGTGCGTCATCCGTCCGTGTAGGATTCGGGTAGCCAAAATTCGGTGTCGCCCCGTCAGCCACTCTGTCAACTCTAAGAATGGTGTCGTTGAAGTTCAGCCATGTTATCTTCCACCCTTTCTGCCATTTGGCGGTAATTTCGGTATCGGAGTAAACATATAATGTGCGCGGGTTTTGCTTTTTGCCATCCGACCACTCGAGGAAAGCATAACCATCCTTGGCATCGGCGCGGACGATAAATGTACGATCTTCACACGTGGGCTCTTGGACGTAGGTTACCGTACCCTTGCTCTCGTCCTCGGAAGTAGCAGAGTATTTGTAAGCAAGAGCCTTTGGTGTCCAAATAATGTTCACAGTCATATTTTCCGTCACGTTGTTGAACTCCTTGTCCCACGAGTAGTCATAGCAAGATTTGTATGGATGGGGATCTGTAGCTGAGCTTCCATACGAAACATTCTGTGTATCTAACACTTCGTCTCCATCCATGAACGTGACGGTATATTTTCTGCGCTCACTGCTGTAATAGGCAGTATATGTAGCATTTTTTGTGGCTTTCTCAAGAGCCGGAATCCAAGTCGAGAACTTGTAGATATACTGCTTATCAGGTTCTTTCGTAGGAACTTCTACACCGTCTTTGTAAACCGGCATCTGACCATGAGGCACCGTACTAACATATAGTACCGTTTCGCTGTCTTCATCCTTCCAAGTGATTGTCCACAATTTGGCAAATTGCGCAGTGATTGTTGTGTCGCGCGTGAGGGTAACGGTGCGCTGGGCATCCGTAACGCCATCTGACCACTGCACAAACTGATAGCCGTCCTTGGCTTCGGCGCGGAAATTGAGCGTCAGGTCGGTACATGTGGGCACCGGATTGAAAATTACCACACCCTTGTTGTTGTCCTCGGACTCAATCGTCCAGTCGTACTTTTTCTGAGAAGTCCAAACAGCCGTAACGGTCATATCTGCAGTCACTTTGCTGAAGTCGTTGTCCCACGACAAGTCGTAGCAGTCTTTGTGCACAGAGGGTGCTGTGACTGCTTTACCACTCTCTACGACCATAGGCTCGCCGAGCAATGTTCCGTCTTCATCACGGAAGACGACTGTATAGGCGGGTGTCTCGTCGCACTTAGTCGAGTAGTTCAGATAGCCCGCAGCGGGAGTGAGGTTGATGTCTATCTTGTCAACATAGGCTTCATGATTGCCATTGGTCAGCACGAAAAAGTCGCACAACTCACCATCCGTGCAATCGAAGGTATATACATCGCCCTTGATGGTCGGAGTGATGGTTCGACCGCTTGTCGGGTTCTTAGTCGAACCTATCTTAAGCGAGATATTACGGTACGCATCCGCACTGTTGTATGTAATAGCAATGGAGTGAAGTTTTATGTTTTTGGTGTTTTCGTCGTTGTATGGGTATTCATTATATACAAATCCCGCTCCATTGGCATCTTCCGCGCCACGGAACTTCAGCACTTTCGTACCGGCATCTCTACTGAACTGTGCGAAATAGTAGAAATTATCATCTATTATTTTATTTTGTTCTGCTGCGTATTCAGTAGGTATGTACCCCGTTGTGGACGCATTAAAACTCTTTGTGGAGCCGATTACCTTGGGCATGCCGTGTTGCGCATATACGGCGTAGAAGGATGTAGAAACTTCCTCTTTCGGATCGCCCGACTTGACAAATTCAGGCGCATCGGTCAGGTGATGGTAATCGGCTGCGGTGTACCAACCTACAAACTTCCTACCGTTGGAGCAATTACCAGGCTTAGGAGAGGGAGTATAAATCGTACTGCTGCAAGTCTCTTCTTTATACAATTCACCATCCGCGTACCAGTAATCTACCAATACCGCATTCGGCATAATATACAAATCACCGGCAACGTTAAATATCTTCAGCGTGTTGGTTACTCTGTCGTACGAAAAATCAACTCCCATATACAACCTGGTATAGGTGTTTGATGTTATTGTCCAGCACCACTCCTCCACTGATAGCGAGTAGCCGTTGTCGGGCGTTACTATCAAGTTCAGTTCTTCGCCTAATCGGGCAGTACCGTTGGCAGGATATGAGCAATTACTTGTAGAGGGATTAAACTTGTATGTAACGAAGGCTTTAGCCCATGCGGCGTTAATATTAACTTCTCCGCTGTGGTTTTTGAAAGCTGTGGAATAAACGGTCAGCTTCTTATTATCCTCGCTAAGTGCATATTCTGTGCCTCGTTTAAGTTCCGAACCTCCAACCGTAACCGACAAGCTGGAGATATCATACAATTCATTTTCAGGCTCGAACGTGACAACCAAGTCCATATTTTCCGGCACACAATCATCACTCAACTTGTACGACTTACAGCCCGTAACCGTTGCACTCACATTACGGCACACTACGCCGCTATTGAACGAGAAAGTGATCTTTCCGTCCTCCGTCTCACGAATACTCGTAAACGAGCAGCCTTGTAACGGCAAAAACCTGTGTACATCATTCTCACCCGGGAACGGGTCTCTATTAAAGAAGTAACTATTTCCAATAAGCGTAAAATCACCTGAAGAAGATTTAACGGTATAACGTGGCTTTCCCGCAACATTATTAAGTCTATTATACGACCACGACTCTGCATCATACACTACTTGCCATACCAGCATACCATGACCGGGCAAATATGCATCCCATCGCGTATTCTGACGGTTCTCTATATAATACACCGTATCGGTACACGAGAACGGAACAAGTGACGCACCGCCGCTGATCTGGTACGCATCATCGTAGCCGGTGGTCATCACTACATCCTGAGAGATATTTTTGGCAAGGTGCTTCGGCGTAGCCCATCCCATGAAATATTTGTCGAAGATTGAATAGCTTGGAGGAGTACGCTCCTCGTTGTTGTAGCTACCTCTATCCATAATACTCCACTCACCAGGCGTTAGTCCAAACTCGTTATTCTTGCCATATTCCGTATCATAGTAGTCCGGCAGACCTAACACGTGGCTGAACTCGTGGCAGAGTGTACCTATACCCGAACGACCACCTTCGTATTTGAGCTCTGCCGAGCAGACGTAGTTGTTGATTATCTTTCCATCCAGTATCGGCAAATTTTTAATTATATTATATCCTTCATCTATTCGCACATAATATTCGCAATCCGTTTTGCAATGCGTTCTCTCATTATACAAAGCACCTGTCAGATTCCAGTTGTGCGGCCAAATGGTTTCCGGTGTACCTCCTGCCGCCTGACCTTTGCCGGCATAAAAGAAATAGATGATATCTACCTCACCATCGTTGTCACTGTCATATTGGCTGAAATTACAACCGGCATCGTGAGCAGCAAACACTGCGTCCATCACAAAATCCGCCATGTACTTGTCATGATCACCGTCATCATCGGTGCCATATACACCGTCCGGTCCGTTATCTTGCTCGCCGTAATATGCCAACTCATGCGGCATTTCTATTGGGCCAAACACGTCGAATACAGGTTCATACGTATGGTTGGACTGATCATAGAAGTAATCATGTGCCGAACCGGTTGCGCCGTCATAATCGTAGCCTACTTTGTTGAGCATGTCGTTGAAAGCCTGTTTGTTGTTCTCATCTTTGAACTTCACATCCGGAAATTGAACAAGGATCACCAAGCCTTTGGGAGCAAGTGTAATTTTGCCAATTGCTTTGCGCGGCTGGGGCTGGTACATCTTCGACGCTTTCCTGCGTGCAGAGACTTGCTCATTGGTGGGTAGCGGGGCATCGCTCACGATGAACGTGCCGTCAGCCTGCGCGATGGCAAGTTTGCCGTCCTGTGTCTCCCAATAGGAATAAAACTCGTCGCCTAACTGACGAACAACAATCGTTGTGCCGTCAGGCTGACTCTTGGTTTGCCATCCGCTCCAAGCGGGGACTGCAAACATCGTGCTGATACTTACGAAAAGACACAGCAGTAATACTAATGCATGTTTGCAATAGAAATGGGTAGAGTTGGTACGCATATTGATTAGGTTTTTTTGTTATTATTCTTTCGCTGTTGGCTATTGGCTGTTGACCGTTAGGCATTGGCCATTGGTCATTATAATATAATTTCCCACGGCAAAGATACGAATTATTTCTCGAATTTGCAAATAATTATGACATTTTTTTAGAATAATGGTACATTTTTTTCATTTTGTAGCAAAAATCGGGGAAAACGGGTAAAAGGACACACAAAAATTAAGAGAAATTATTTTATGATTACAATGATCTCTATTAGGTCAACTATTAAAGACAATTAAAAACTATTCATTGACTACTTTTAAGTCAACAATTAAAGACAATTACCAACAATTCTCTTTTCAGAGATTTAACTGATGGCAATGAAAAAGGGGAACGCAACAGATACAAAATATTATATAGTTTTAATCCCACTCATAGCCCTTCTCTATGAACCACTCTTGCGCATCTTTGTCGCCCAGACGTGCACATTTGCGGCGCAGATTGAGCGCTTGTTTGCGGTCAACATCCCAAATGGCTGTACTCGCTTCCCACATCGTCCGAGTGTCATTACTGTTAGCAAGCAAGTCATCGGCGTACTCAATGTAACAGCAATGCAATTCTTTTTTTATATCTGCCCAATTTTCGCTATGAACGTATATTTTTACCGCTTCTTGTGCAAGCTCAATTGCTTCCAACCATTTTTTCTCATTTCGCAGACAAAGTATGAGCGCATAAGTACAATAGCTCTCCACGCCATTTCCCTGTGACAACCGATCGCTCTTATGCAAATCCAACGCCTTTTTCAGGAATATATATGCACTGTCGTAGTGATATCCACAACTACCATATAATCCGCCTTTCAAGAACCATGGTTTCCAATAATCCTCATCTGCCAAAATAGCTTTGTTGCACAGACAGAGCACGGCATCTCTTTCATTCGGGTCTTCGTATATCTTCAGAGCTTTTCGGCAATAATACTCCCCTACTGGATGGCGAATTGTGTCCCAATTCTTAATGCATAACAACGCTAACGCCATGACTGCCACTACTCCATATAGTACCTTATGCCATGGTTTAGACTGTTCTTTCGCTTCGGGAATCTCTTCGAATTTTATAGGTTGCTGTTCCATATAGTTATTGAATATTTTCTTGTTGAACTGGAGCACTTATCTTCTCTTCTGTTACTTCTGCTTCTGTTGATGCTTCGGCGGCTTGGAATCAGCAATCCGGATGATAATTGTTTGTTTTCCATAGTGTTACAACTTTAGTTTTTTATTTCTATTTACAGATTGTATATATTTTATTCCCACGAAGTGCTTTGATTGAAACTGAATCCCCGGTATGATATGACACCTTGACATTTTGTATTATAAGGGTTAATTTATCTTCTCCTTCGTCAAAAGCTTTTCGCACAATATTCTTGATTGCGGGTGAAATTGTATCCTTTTGACACATTATACTTGTTCGGCTGCAATAAACATCAAAACTCTCTATTTCAGGTGGGATTAAATCTACCCTTTCATAATACAATCCTACGCGATTCGCATCGTTAAGGAATTCATTCATAGGTATATTTCCGGTTGTGTATGTTTTGCTCGGAGTTATAACACAAACTTGGGGATCCGGCATTCTACGTACACGAAACCTTATTGTTTCTACAGGCACAAACTTATCTCCTGATTTACGCAGGACTTTAACATCAATCCAATTTTTCTCATTTTGCAAGGATGGTGTAATATACCACGTGCCGTTTCGTTGGGAAATTGGTGCATCATTACATGTGACTTTCAGGTTGGTATCGGATACACCTGAGACTTGTACGATAAGCGGATTTTCTACATCTGCAAATAATACGTTTTGCACCGCATTGCCCACAAATATATTCGCATTCTGAGCAATAATAGATAAATTGCTGCAAACAAGAAACGTGACAACTATAATACAAAAGGATTTCTTCATACTATTTGATATTATTTTATTATAATCTTACACGGTTTTACATTCAAACTTTTGCCATTGGCATCAGTTGCTTTTATACTATGGATTTGTAACACATCCCTACTTTTGAGCGTAGCAATGGCTTTCAAAGCCTCAACAGAGAACTTATTGCCGACACACAAGTAATCATGACTGTATATGCACGCTGTAAATTCTGTAATGTTGATTTGTGTTGATCGCATTGATTCATAGGGAAAGTCAACTACAAGTTCTGTTTGTTGATTAAGACTCTTTCTATGTGCACGGTTGCTATTAATCTCAACACCTCCCATATACAGAAAAGCCGTAAGAGAAGCATCAAGCACTGCAAATCGTTGCTCATTAACAAGAACTTTTGTATTATTAGTATTCTTATAAATCTTCAACACTACAGACTGTATTGAGTCCTTGGGAGTAACAAGCCATGTTACTCCGCTTTGGTCTTTTACGACTTTTGCGTCTGCACACTCTACACTAATAGCCGAGTTACCGACTCCCGGCACACTCACTTGTATCGGATTTTTCTCTCCGCGATAAAGTACATGTACGGCTGCGTTCGATACCAACGCATGAGTGGTCTGCGCATATAATACCATGCTTGACAATAAACAAGCGCAAGCCATGATGCTAAATTTGAGTTTCATGATTACAGTAAGATTTATGTAAGTGTTTGTTACTCGGCGTGCCAAAATGCAGCGACCAGCGGAGCAACAGAAAATTCGCGTCCCGGACATTCCGCTTTGACAGAAGCGATGACGAACGTTTCTCCGTCATGGAGTTTTTTTATCTTTTGTATAATCTCAGGTTTGATGTCACCTTGTGCAAAAACAATTGCTGCACAAGAAACGATAACGCATAATAAAATAACCTTTCTCATAGTTGTATGTTATTAATTTAAGGATTAGATATTCGATTTTTAACGGTCATAGTATCTCATCCTAAGCCACATAGAGCGAGGTTGGGGTAAGTGATACATTTCTTTGTGGAATTGAAGGAAGTTATGTACCTTGGAATTGAATTCGCTTTCAAGCACGATAGGGTCTTCGTCCGGCAAGAGGAAAATGTCGGTTGTTTCGCCGTATCTGCCGGTCATTGAATACCACTTTTCTATCTGGTTGGCAGTGAAGGTCAGTTCCCGGGTGTTGTCCTTGTAAAAGAACTTTTCCGTTTGAATGTCATAGCCGAATTGTTTGTCCGCCATTTGGGCGTATTTCTTGGGGATAACATATTTCAGAGAACAGAAAATAAGCCACAGAAATATAGCCATCATTGCACAGATGAAAATGATAAATACTAACCCTACGCTGTCAAGAGGTGTACTAAACGCACCTGAGAGATACACGATAACAGGACAAAGGATGAAAAGTGACACAAAACAAACTCTCAACATCAATGTCATGCTTCTTTCGCGCTTCTTTACTTCTTCCGCCGTCATTTGGCAGGTGAATAGTTCGGTTTTCATATAATCAAAGATATTAAGGTTAATCGCGTTACGTACGCATTACACAGTTTCCGATTCGCTCTCGGATTGAGATTGTTCTTGTTTCTTGCCTGAATCCTTGCTTGACATCTTGTATCTAATTATAGCGGGCGCAAAAAATAATAACAATGCGATTGCAAGTGCTAATATGTAAAAAATAATTTCCATAGTATGTTATAGTATCATTCATCGGAACAAGCGAAAAATACTATGGCGGCGCATAGTGCGTCGCCATAGTGGTCAATTTTAGTGTCTGCGGTCGAGGCGGGCACCTTCGCTGTTGCTGAACTTGCTGGCAGGTTCGCGCTCTGGGCGGTCGGCACGTTCAGGACGAGGGCCACGTCTTTCGGGACGGGGACCACGGTCGCCACGGTCGCCTCTTTCAGGACGATCGCCACGCGGAGCACGGGCGGGACGCTCAGGCTCAACGTAGTCGGCAGGTTTCTCCTTCAGAGCTTTGGCGCTGAGGCGGAACTTACCGGTCTTGGGGTCGATCTCGAGGAGCTTGATGGTGATTTTGTCACCCTCCTGGATGCCTGTCTCCTCCATCGTCTCGTAACGCTTCCAGTCGATCTCGCTGATGTGCAGCAGACCTTCCTTACCCGGCATGAACTCTACGAAGCAGCCGTACGGCATAAGGCTCTTGACGGTAGCCTCGTATACCTCGCCAACCTCGGGCAGAGCGACGATAGCCTTGATCTTGGCGATAGCGGCGTCCATCGACTCCTTGTTGTTAGAAGCCACTTCAACCTTGCCACCCTTCTCGTCCTCGTCAATGCTGATGACAGCACCTGTCTCGGCTTGGATGCCTTGGATGATCTTACCGCCCGGGCCAATAACGGCGCCGATGAGGTCTTTCGGAATATAGAAGCTGGTGATACGCGGAGCGTGGGGCTTGATGTCGGCACGCGGTTCGGGCATCGTCTCGAGGATCTTGTCGAGGATGTACATACGGGCTTGGTGAGCCTGAGCGAGAGCGTTCTCGAGGATCTCGTAGCTCAGACCATCGACCTTGATATCCATCTGGCAAGCGGTCAGACCGTCGCGTGTACCGGTGGTCTTGAAGTCCATATCGCCCAGGTGATCTTCGTCACCGAGGATATCGCTCAGGATAGCGTAGTTCGTACCTTTGTTCTCAGAGATAAGTCCCATAGCTATACCGCTGACGGGTTTCTTAATAGGTACGCCTGCGTCCATGAGCGCGAGTGTGCCTGCACAAACGGTAGCCATAGAGCTGGAGCCGTTGGACTCAAGGATATCCGATACGACGCGTACGCTGTAGGGGAAGTCCTCGGGGATCATGTTCTTGAGTGCACGGCAAGCGAGGTTACCGTGACCTATCTCGCGACGGCCTACGCCACGTTGTGCTTTGGCTTCGCCGGTAGCAAACGGCGGGAAGTTATAGTGAAGCAAGAAACGCTCCGAGCCTTGGATGAGAGCCTCGTCGATGATCTTCTCGTCGCGCTTCGTACCGAGAGTAACGGTCGAGAGCGACTGTGTCTCACCACGGGTGAAGATCGAGCTTCCGTGAGGACCCGGCAGCGGACTAACCTCGCACCATATAGGACGGATCTCCGTCGTGGTACGGCCGTCCAGACGCTTGCCTTCGTCGAGCACGGCACGACGCATGGCTTCCTTCTCAACATCATGGTAGTAACGATCCACCATAGCGGCAACCTCGTCCACCTCAATGCCGAGAGCCTCAGCGCGGGCAGCCATATATTCGGCTTTCTCTGTCTTGAAGTCTTCGCAGATCTGCGAGAACATTGCCTCGCGATGGTGTTTGTCGGTGTCAGCGCTGGTAGCCTGAGCATAAGCACGGGCGTAACTGAAGTCGTGAACGGCTTGCTTGAGTTCGTCGTCGTTAACCTCGTGGCAGTACTCGCGTTTTACTTCCTTGCCATAGGCTTTCATCATCTCGAGCTGAGCCTGGCACTGCGGCTTGATAGCCTCGTGAGCGGCGCGGATAGCGTCGAGCATAACCGACTCGGGCACTTCCTTCATCTCGCCCTCGACCATCATTATGTTGTCGAGCGTAGCGGCAACCATCAGTTCGAGGTCAGCCTTTTCGCACTGCTCGAAGGTCGGGTTGATAACAAACTCACCATCCACACGTGCTACGCGCACCTCGGAGATGGGCCCTTCGAAGGGGATATCCGAGCAGGCGAGAGCAGCTGACGCAGCCAGACCTGCAATCGACTCCGGCATATCAATGCCGTCAGCCGAATAGAGGGTGACGTTAACGAACGTGTCAGCATGATAGTTAGCGGGGAAGAGGGGGCGGAGCGCACGGTCGATGAGGCGTGCAATCAGGATCTCGTAGTCTGAGGCTTTGCCTTCGCGGCGTGTGAAACCTCCGGGGAATCGTCCGGCAGAAGCGAACTTCTCTTTGTACTCGACTGTCAACGGCATGAAGTCCGTGCCGGGCATAGCGTCTTTGGCTGAGCAAACGGTAGCCAGAACCATGGTGTTGCCGAGCGTTGCCATCACGGCGCCGTCAGCCTGCTTGGCCAGCTTACCTGTCTCAAGGGTGATTACTCGGCCGTCGGGCAGAGTAATCTCTTTGGTAACAATATTCATCAGTTTATGTCATTTCGGGACACCGTATATGTCCCATTTTTAAGCACTCGCGGTGTGCGAGAGCATGTTAATAATTTATATAGACCCGTAAAAGTCGTACAAAATTACATAAATTTATTGAAAAAAACAAATATTTGACATTTTTTTGCTCAGATATTTGCTTTTTTGAAAATAAAGTTGTAATTTTGCAAGGTGAAATGCCAAAAGCTATGAAACGGATACAGTATATTCTTGCCGGCGTGTTGCTGGTGTTATTATCGGGAAATGCATTCGGTCAGAAAGACTTGCAGTCATTTCCGGAACTTCGCAAGTTCAGCCAGCAGGGCTGGAAGATTCAGCATGCACACTACAGTTTTGACAGTCTGACTATTTACCTGTCGGCTATTGCCCCGGGAAAAGAGAGTTACGACCTGTACACAACCAAAAGCCGCTTGGGCGTATGGGAGAACCCCGAATCGTTAGGCGACGCCGTCAATACAGAGGCGGACGAGTTGTGGCCGTCGATAGCTTCCGACGAGCATCGTTTGTTTTTCATCCGCCACACGCAGGACGAGAAACTCGTCAAGTCGTCGCACGGCTCGCAGGGCATTTATGACCGCCTGTTTGTGAGCGAGAACCGCCATGGCAGTTGGCAGGTTGCCGAGCAGTCGATCGTGTCGAGCGATCACGATCTGTCGCCGCTGGTATTGCCTGACAACCAGACGATTATCTTTGCGCGGCAGGATATAGAAAAGCGCCGTCCGTACTACGCGCTGTACTATACGCGCTATATCGGTTACGGAGATTGGACATTGCCCGTTCGGTTGGACTCCACGGAGCGTCGCTCGCTATATGGACCCCATCTGAAGCAGATTAAGGACACCGTGCTGCAAGTGACTGAAGCACAAGAAGCCGAACGTGACCGCAAAGATTTTGATACCCTGTACATGATCCGCCAAGTCACATTGCCTCGCGGTATGCGCAGTGCGCCGTACGGTGTGCTGACGGGCGTGGTGACCGACGAGTTCACCGGCAGAGCCGTAGAGGCGGATATCCGCGTATATGACGCCATCACCGCCATCCAACTCGACGAGGCGAAGAGCGACGCCAACAGCGGACGATTCCGCGTAGCCCTGCAACCCGGGCACAAATATACGATCGACATCACCGCGCAGAGCAGCAGCAGTCACCAGTACCTGGCTATCGACTGCATGGAGAAGGATTCACTCTACGACCGGCACGCGCAGGTCAAGCTGGCGCGTAACCTGAGCATCCGCATCAATCCCTACGATGCCGAACTGTTTACGCCCGAACCACCCGAACGTGAGGTGATTCGCAACGTGAATACCGACAAGACGATCCGCGTGCGTACCCGCCGCGAGGAGCAGGGGCGTGTATATGAACTGCCTATCGGCGAGACCTACGCCCTGACGCTCTACAGCCGCGGATATGTCGATACCACACTGATCATCAACACCCGCCGCGATGTGCTGTTCTCGTCAGCCGAACTGGATGTTCCGATTCAGGCTGTGAAAGTGCCGTTCATTCTGCAGCTGGGTGACACCCGAGATAGCGCTATTACCGAAGGTACGATCCGTCTTCGTAACCGCAACAAACATGAGGTTATCGAGATGCCGTACACCCCGCCTACCACCACGATCATGATCCGGCAGGAGGACGAATACGACATGGTTATTCAGAGTCCGGGACACTTCTTCTTCGACTCTGTTGTCAGCATCCCTATAGGCCTCGACGAGCAGCTGTGTAACCTCTCGCTCAAACCGATTCAGAAAGATATGGTGGTACAACTCAAGAACATCCAGTTCGAGAGCGACTCCTACATCCTGTTGCGTTCGTCGCACGCCGAACTCGACAAAGTGTTCAAGCTCCTGGAGGCGAACCCCGAGTTGCAGATCGAGATCCTGGCGCACACCGACGATATCGGTACCGACGATTACAACGACCAGTTGTCCGCCAAGCGCGGAGAAGTCACGCTGGAGTACCTGGTTAAGAAAGGTATCAGCCGCGATCGTCTGACCAGCCACGGTTATGGCAAGCACCGTCCGCTCGTGCCGAACACCAGCGACGCCAACCGCGCCATCAACCGGCGTGTGGAATTCAAGGTAACACAGTTTTAATAATGGTGAATGGTTAATGGTTAATGGTGAAAGTTATGAAAAACGCAGTTAATCGTGCCCTTGTGGCTAAGAAACAGATACAATATAAAAATATACGCATATATGTGTGCGCGATAGCGTGCGCCGTCAGTAGCGTAGCGTTTGCGCAAAGTACAGAGCGTTACAGCGATCTGATCCAGCGAACAGAGACGCTGCCTGCCTACGAGGCGATGTATTACATGTTGGATTTCCAGCGCAGCCATCCGGACAATGCACCGATCTACTACCGTCTGGGCGACGCCGTATATGCGTTGCTGCCGAGCAAAGATGCGCTGCACAACTACGAGGAGCGTAACGAACTCATCTACCGCGCACGGTTGTTCTACGGCAACTGTCTGCACTTCCTCGGCGGCAGGATGCCCCGCGGCGAGACGTTCCCGACCATCACTCCGGCGGACAAGAAACTCGAGTACTCCGACATCGACGCTTACCTGCGTGCGCACCTCGACACGCTCAACCGCTGGCGTGCCGAAACCGACACCCTGCACAACCGCTTCTACCGGATGGTGGACTGTTACGAGTCGTGCCGGCAACTGTTCTTGCAGTTCATGCAACGCTATCCCTCGGAGAAGTTGGCGCACCTGTGTCTGACCGAGGACGATCGCGACCACCTGTTCCGACTCCGCCGCATCAATCAGGAGTTTGAGCAACAGAAAGCCCTGTTTGAGCAAGCCCTGCAAGCATCACCCGTGCCGTACTACACACCTGAGTTCCATAAAGTCAGCATAGCCACCTACCGTCTGGACGGTGTCACGCCGTCGGACTTCCTCGCCAACGATATACCGCTCTGGGACTACGAGGGTTGGGCAAGTGCGTTCCTGGATATCCAGAAGAACACCTACCTCGTCCTGATGCGCGATCTTGCGCAGGAATACACGCAGCTCAATCACGGCATGCAACGCTTCCGCGAAGGACAATCGGTCGAGATGGAAGCCCAGCCGCGTCTGCCCTACCGCTTGGAGCGCTACGACTATCAGTCGCCCGTTGCCATGCTGCTGCGCTTGCAGCAACTGGTTGCCGGTACAACCCTGCAGGCTGCTGACAGTCTGACCACCGCAACGCAGATCTCCGATGCCGAACTGTCGGTACGTATCACGGCGAATATCGAGACGCAACAACGCATCGAGGAAGCCAACACCCTCATGCAGAAGTTCAAGCAGCGCATCAATGAGCTCACGGCGCAGAAGTACTCGTTCTTCCTGCGCGAGACGAAGATGGATTCGGTGGAAGGTATGATCAGCTCTGCCGAACAACTGCTCGCCTTCCAAGAAGAGCTCACCCGGCTCATCGACCGGCAACTGCAAAACTACGCCGAGGCGTTCCCCAAGCAGTTTAAGGCTGTGGATATTAGCGACGACTTCGCGGCATCGCAGGCTGCAGAAGCCGCAGCGAAATAGTATTTTGTAGGCTGAATATGTCAAAATGCCGAAATTCTGCCTACAATTTGCACCTGCAAGGCTGTAGAATTTGCATATTTGACAAAATTGTAGTAATTTTGCATTCGCGTTTGCAGCAAACCCCTACTTTAGGGTCTGGTGCCATAGCTCAGTTGGTAGAGCAAAGGACTGAAAATCCTTGTGTCCCTAGTTCGATTCTCGGTGGCACCACAGAAAAAGAGGCTTAACCGCCTCTTTTTCTGTTTTCTGATTGCTGATTGCTGATCACTGATCGCTGATCGCTTTCCTGATCTTCGGCACAATGTCGGTATTGTCCATCCAGCCGGTGAACTGCTCTGCGCCTTGTCCGATAGCAAACACGGGCACGGATGCTGCCGAATGACCGTAACTCGTCCAGCCGAGATGGGCTTGGCGGTTGATGACGGCGATAGCGGTATTACCCAGGGCATTGACATCCTTATACAGCGTCTTGACGGCAGCTTTGCCTCGGCTGCGAACTGCCTTGCGGAAAGCATCTTTCAGTTCGGCTTCGTCTTCCGCCGAGAGCTTGACTTCGGTATAGAAATCCAGACGCTTCTCCAAGATACTGCGCACATCGCTCCAAGTAGGTTTTTTCTTTGCGTTGAACAGGGTGTTGAGATCGTCCGACAGCACCCACGATGAGCAATGCTGGTGCTGCAGCACTTGCAGGTTCAGTATATATTTCTGGGTCGCCAGCGACAATCCGCCCGTCTCATGGTCGGCAGTTACGACCACCAGCGTCTCATCGGGATGTTGGTTGTAGAAATCCATAACTACCCGTACGGCATCATCAAAATCCAAGGTCTCCAATATATTCGTTGCTCCGTCTCGTCCGTGACCGGCATAATCCACCATTCCGCCCTCAATCATCAGGAAGAACCGCTCGTGGTGTTCGGCAAGATAGTCAATCGCCACCGGCGCAAGGCTGCGCAACATCAGTTCCTCAGGGCGACCGTCAATAACGTAGGAGAGGTTCTCGTCCTCCAGTTGCCGGTTCTCCAGATCGCGTGCCGGCACAAGAATCATCTTCTCCGCCTCTTTGCTTTTCTGCTTTGCCTGTTCTACACCGCCGACTAATGTATAACCCTGCTGCTCGGCAAGATCGTACAGGTTCAGTCCGCTCTGTCCTTTTTTCGGTTCGGGTTTGTGAAATCCCGCGCCGGCAAAGAAGTCGAAGTTCGAACGGGTGAGTTGCGTTCCTATCGTATAGTAGTCGTTGCGCTTGCTGCTTTTGGCATAAAACGCCGCCGGAGTAGCATGATCGATAGCCACGGTGGTCAACAGTCCTACACCCCAGCCTTGCGCCTTGAGTTGTTCGGCGATGGTGGTGAGCGTGTCGCCCTTGTAGTTGATGCCGAGCGTGCCGTTGTTCGTCTTCTGTCCGGTAGCAAGCGTCGTGCCGGCTGCCGACGAATCGGTGATGCTGTTGGAGTGACTGTGCGTCGCTACCAAACCGCAATACGGCAACTGCGTCATCAGCAAACGGTTGCGGTCAATCTTGCCCTCGAGTTCGGCACGATACATCTCGGCGGCAAGCACCTGGTTGGTGCCCACACCGTCACCGATCAGATAAAAGACATATTTAACCTCCGCCGAAAGGGTCAAACAGACACAAATACTTACTAAAAAACTCAAAAATCGCTTCATATTCGTAAAATTTGCCACAAAGGTACAATTTTTTTTGCAAATTTGCAAAATTTTTACTAACTTTGTGTGCAAAATTTGAATATTTATATGAAATTGCTGCTCATTGACGCCTATGCGATGATCTATCGCGCCTACTACGCCTTCATCCGCGCGCCGCGAATCAACTCTCGCGGTGAGAACACGTCGGCTATCTTCGGGTTTGCCGTCACGCTCGACGACCTGCTCAAGAAGACCAACCCGACGCACATCGCCGTTGCCTTCGATCCTCACGGACCTACGTTCCGGCATGAGGCGTATCCGCTATATAAGGCGCAACGCGAAGAAACGCCCGAAGATATCCGCCGGGCAGTACCGGTTATCAAGCAGCTGTTGGACGCGATGAATATAGTGCGCCTCGAGTGCCCGGGCTTTGAGGCGGACGACGTCATCGGCACCGTAGCCACCCAAGCCGAGCAGCAGGGATTTGAGGTGCTGATGGCAACGCCCGACAAGGATTACGGGCAATTGGTGACCGAGCGCGTCAATATGTTCCGCCCCAAGCACACCGGCGGCTTTGAGCAGATGGGACCCAAAGAGGTCTGCGAGAAATACGGACTGAGCCACCAGAAGCAAGTCATCGACTTGCTGGCACTCATGGGCGACGCTTCCGACAATATCCCGGGCTGCATGGGCGTCGGCGAGAAGACGGCCGTTAAGTTGTTGCAGGACTTCGGCTCGATTGACAATATGTTGGCGCACACCGACCAGATCAAAGGTGCCCTGCGCACCAAGGTCGAGACCCAGCGCGAGCAGATAGAGTTCTCGCGTTACCTCGTTACCATCCGCACCGATGCGCCGGTGACGTTCGAGCCGCAGCAACTCATTGTCCGCCAGCCCGACAAACAACAGTTGGCGGAGTTATATCGCGGGTTGGAGTTTAACTCACTGCTGAGAAAAATAGGCGAGCCTATGTTGCCGCCTGTAGCAGAACAGCCAGTAGCCCCAAGCCCCAAGCCGGTAACTAAGACGCAGCCTGTCACAGCTCAACTCGACCTGTTCGCCGACCTGCAAGAGCCTGCTGAACCCGCTGCTCAGAATCCGCCAAGTTTGGCGGATCAACCCGACGACATCGAAGCCCGCCTATGCGCCTACCTGCTCAACCCCGAGCAGGCGTACAACCCGAACATCCCGCCCAAGTGGGATGAACTCAAGGCGGATAGCGCCCTGTGGAACCTCTACAACGAGGTGGAGTTGCCGTTGGTGGAAGTGCTGCGCGACATGGAGCGTGCCGGTGTGCGGTTTGACGTAAGCATCCTTAAGCAAGCCGAGCAGCAACTCTCCGCCGAGTTGGCTGAACTCGAGCACAAGATTATCGCCAAGCTTGGCGATATGCTAACCGACCGCGGTCTGCCACAGGTTGCATCAATCAACATCAACTCCCCCAAGCAGATCGGCGACCTGCTGTTCGGGCAGCTGCAGCTTGACAAGAAAGCGAAGAAAGGACGCAACGGCAACTATTCGACCTCCGAGGAAGTGCTGCGTGCGCTCAAGCCCGTTGCCCCGGTCTGCGGCGACATCCTTGATTACCGCGAACTCAAGAAACTCATCTCGACCTACATCACTACCCTGCCCTCGTACATCAACCCCGAGACGGGCAAGATCCACACCACCTACAACCAGACCGTCACAGCCACAGGGCGGCTATCGTCGTCGAACCCGAACATGCAGAACCTGCCGATCCGTTCGGAGCGCGGGCAACTGATCCGCCGTGCGGTGATTGCCGATGAGGGCTGCAAGATCCTGAGTGCCGACTACTCGCAGATCGAACTCCGGTTGATGGCGCACTTCTCGCAGGACGAACATCTGCTTGCAGCCTTCCGCAGCGGACAGGATATCCACGCTGCCACGGCGGCGAAGATCTTCCGGGTGCCCATTGAGCAGGTCACCAAAGAGCAGCGCCGCAAAGCCAAGACCGCCAACTTCGGTATCCTGTACGGTATATCGGCGTTCGGACTCTCGCAGCAACTCGACTGCTCGCGCACCGAAGCCAAGCAACTTATCGACGACTATTTTGCGGCGTTCCCGAAGATTCAGTCGTTCATCGAGGCGCAGAAGCAGTTCGCGCGCGAACATCTGTACGTAGAGACGCTGTTCGGTCGCAAGCGTTACCTGCCGGACATCGTTTCGCATAACGCTACCGTCCGCGCGTTTGCCGAACGCAACGCCGTGAACGCACCGGTGCAAGGTACAGCTGCAGACATCATCAAGATTGCCATGGTCGCCATCCACCGCGAACTCAAGCAGCGTGGTCTGAAGGCGCAGATGATCATGCAGGTGCACGACGAACTGAACTTCAACGTGCCCGTCGACGAAGTCGAGCAAGTCCGCCAAATAGTCGTAGATAACATGCAAAACGCCGTCCACCTCTCCGTGCCCCTCATCGCCGAGTGCGGCATTGGCGACAACTGGCTCATGGCACATTAAATCACAAATGACAAATCACAAATGACAAATTACAAATAACAAATGACAAATACTCCCGCCGTCCTTGTCGGCATCATCACTCCGCAGCAACCCGAAGACCGTACACGCGAGTACTTGGACGAACTCGCCTTCCTTGCTGACACCAACCACATTGAGCCCGTCAAACGGTTCGTACAACGCGTTGAGTACCCCAACTCAACCACGTACGTCGGTGAGGGCAAACTGCAAGAGATTCGTGACTATATCACCTCTTGGAACGAATCAAACACGAAAACGACACGAAAACGACACGAAAACGACACGAAAACGAGTGCTGACAATTCCCTTACGTCAACCGAGGAACGTGCTCCTATCGAGCTGGTCATCTTCGACGACGAACTCTCCCCGCGCCAACTGCGTAACATAGAGAAAATCTTGCAAGTACGGGTCATGGATCGCACGATTCTCATTCTCGAGATCTTTCTCCAACGCGCACAGACCTCCTACGCCAAGACCCAGGTCGAGATGGCGCACCTGCAATATATGCTCCCGCGTCTGACGCGAATGTGGAGTCACCTCGACCGTCAGCGTGGCGGCGGTGGCACAAACCGTGGTACGGGTGAGACGCAGATCGAGGCGGACAAACGTATCATCAATAACCGTATAGCCCTGCTGCGCGAAGATCTCAAGCGCATCGACAAACAGATGGCTACCCAGCGCCAGAACCGCGGGAAGATGGTGCGCGTAGCACTCGTCGGTTACACCAACGTCGGCAAATCCACACTGATGAACCTGATGAGCAAATCCGACGTGTTTGCCGAAAACAAACTCTTCGCCACCCTCGACACGACAGTGCGCAAGGTGACGATCGACAACCTTCCGTTCTTGCTCTCCGACACCGTCGGCTTCATCCGCAAACTCCCGCACAACCTCGTGGAGTCGTTCAAATCGACGCTGGACGAGGTGCGCGAAGCCGATCTGCTGATTCATGTGGTGGATATCAGCCATCCGAACTTCGAGGAGCAATACGAGGTCGTGGAGCAGACCATCAACGAGCTGCTTGAGAAAGACCACCGCATCGAGGAGTCCGACCCGTGGAGCGAGAACAGCAATGCCTCCGGCAGAACCAAGTACCGCGCCAAAGACCAGAAACAGACCATCGTCAACCGTCCGGAAGAGATCGTCGTCTTCAACAAGATCGACGCGTTCACCTACACCCCGCAAGCCGAGGATGACCTGCTCCCGCCCACCCGCGAGAACATCTCCCTCGAGGAACTCCAGCGCACATGGATGGCGAAACTCAACGGTCAAGAGTCGAGAGCCGGGAGCAAAGAGTCTAGAGCGGTCTTCATCAGCGCCCGCAACAAGACGAATATTGACGAGCTGCGCGAGATCATCTACGAGCGCGTCAAAGCCATCCACATCCAGCGTTATCCCTACAACGACTTCCTCTTCCAGCGCTACGACAACCTGGAGGAAGAGTGAGGTCGGGACAACATGCCGGAGTTTTCGTAAAAAACGTGCAGGATAATCGGGGTTAAGTCTGTACATTTTTCGTAGGCAAGGTGAATTTTTGCACAATTATTTGCAAATGTCGATTTTTTTTCGTACTTTTGCAGGCGAATTAAACATAGACTGATATGAAATACACTTTTTCAGCAAGCAGAGTAACAGGCGGGAACGTTGTTTTCCCGGATCAATTGGTGATTGACGATGATACCCAAAAGGTTACCTACCGCAAGAAGAAACTGATAGGCTACGACGAGACGACTATCCGATTTTCGTCGATAGGCTCCGTTTCGCGTAGTGCCGGACTTATGTTCTGTGACATCACCATCGAAACCAACGGCGGTGTTACCATCGTCGCCAACGGATTCTCCCGCTCCGACGCCAACACTATCGTCAATATGCTGAATCGGTAAAACAGCGTATCACAACTGGCGTTACTATATAACAATCGCACATCCGGATAAGGCATGTGCGATTTTTTTTTGCAGAATTATTTGCATATATCAAAATTTTTTTGTACCTTTGTCCCCGTTTTTGAAATAAAATACCGACTGCGGTTCTTTTTCGCCCCGATAGGAAGGCGAAAAAAGCTAAGAGGGAAACAGGTGAAAGTCCTGTACAGACCCGCTGCTGTGTTCTCCATACAACGATTCAGCACTATGTCACTGCCTATGAGGTGGGAAGACGCTGAACCGCGGAGTAAGTCAGAAGACCTGCCGTACGTCGAGCGTTCAACGAGCTCCCGCGGACTGGAGACGAACGGAAGCGTAGCGTAAGGCGTTAGCCTTGCGGTGCGGTGCTTGCAGGAATATTGATTCTGCGTAGGTTTCCCTATTAGGGCTTATTCTGTTTGTGGTTGTCTTGTTGACGCTAAACGAAAGTGCTGATGCGTGATAAGACAACATACACTCTGTCCTTCTGCCAATACTTGATGAGTGCTATGCAGGGGTGGCTTGCCGCGAGGTAAGTTGCTCCTGATTGTCTTTTTTCAGTATTCAGAATTCAGGATTCAGTATTCAGAAATCAGAAATAACAAGCAAAAAATCATGTATAGGAAGAAACTATTATTTGTATCATTACTATTTTTATCGCTGTTTATCCCCAAGGCATTTTCAACCGACACTATCCGATTGAACATGCAAGCAGATCTTGAGAACTTTCCTCTGGATGCTGACGGCAAGTGGATTTATACATACAGCGACCGTTACCCTTCTCTTGATTTCGGGGATTACTTTTCGTTTGCCCACATGAAGCACTACATCGGCGGCGGCAACCCGAGTACGGAAGACATGACGTATTGGGACGGTTTTACCCTATGCACCAATGGTGACAATACCGACTACGGCTATAGCGGCTCATCGGCGTTCTGGACAGAGCATCAGTGGGGTTGTATGGCCGGAGGAGGTTTAGATTCATTGTGGCAATTTGTCAAAGGAGCCCCGTACCTGGTAGCCTACTGGGGTTACAACTACGAGGAGGAATATATGCGTAGCTTGCAAGTGGATTTCTCGGATGGCGAGACGCACAGGCCAATCGGCATATGGGTATGCAACCACCCGTGGGCCTACTATGGTATCATCCACGACGACGGCTTTGCGCACTCGTTTGCAGACAACGGTGCCGAGTTCAACCTTATAGTACATGGTTTGGACGAAGACGGGAAAGAGGCAGGTATGCCGATTGTCGTACACCTTGCATCGTTTCATGACAATAAATTAGATATCTCTCCCGATTGGAAATATGTACCGCTGAGTTCTTTGGGGCAAGTCAGTGGCATATACTTCACATTGGAGAGCAGCGACAATGCCGGAGCATTAGGCATGAACACCGCAGCCTTTTTCTGCTTGGGTGGAATGGAGATTCTTGAACATGTGGATGAAATTCCCCGTCCGTCAGGTCTGGAGGCAGAACCGATTGATGAGCATAGCGTAAAAGTCAAATGGAGTAAGGTTTACGATGCATCCTACTACCGTATGTATGTTGACTCTGTACTGGTTGATTCGACGGAAACAACATCATACACATTTACCGGTCTGGAGACCTACACGGAGTACCGATTCTTTGCGCAGGCGGTATCCGCCTACGGCGAGAGTTCGGACTGGGGCTATGTAAGTGCACGCACCAAAGACCTCACACCTCCCACGCCTCCGACCAATTTGCGCGCAACGGAAGTGGGTATGTACAAGATTGTGCTTAACTGGAATCCGGGAACGGATAACATAGCTGTAGGAAGATATGTGGTGTATGTGAATGGCAAACGCTATGCACGACCTAAATATACGACATCCTCCGTCACAGGACTCGACCCCGGAACAACCTATCTGATTGAAGTGGAAACACTGGATACATCCGATAATGCCAGCGAGCGTGTGTCTATACAAGTCAAGACATATACCACTCCGACAGATGTAGAGGAAACGACAACCGACAACCGGCAAACGGTATATACCCTGCAAGGACAATCGTTGGCAACGAAAGATATGCAACGTGGGCAGGTGTATATCATCACGAACGGTAACGAAACAAAAAAACAAATAATCCAATAAACACATAACAATATGAACAAAAAATCATTACTGCTTTTGTGCCTAATGCTCCTATCGGGAGTATGGCACAGTGTGCAGGCAGCATTGGTAGAGGTGAAGATGAACAGCGTCACCAAGACCATGATCCTGCAAGACGCACAAGGTAATCCTGTTAATGCAGATTCAAACAGCGGAACTACCTACGTGTTCAACAATCTGCCTGCGAACAATTACACGCTCTTCGGCTACAACTCCAGCAGCGAGTTGAACGGCACATTCACCTTTGAGGTCGGAGACTCTGACATGTCGCTGCAAATCTGGACTATTCCTAACATTAGTGTCTCTAATGACGGATGGGTGTATGGCACCGACTACACCATCGAGAACTTGGAGGTGCACAGCCGCGAGGGTGCGACCTTCACCGTTACACTCGGAGATAACGCGGGCACTAAGTCCGTGCTGACCCACGACGGCGGTAGTGTTATTCTGCGTTTTGCCCCCACACCTGCCCGTGAGGCAGAAGGCTATGTCTCTGCGTGGGACGGAAAAACGATAACCGGTAACGCGAACATTATTGCCGAGATGCCGATGGGTGGCGAGTTCTCTTCTTCCTGTCCGGCGGATGCGGAAATAGCCATGATGCAGAAAATGGGTGGAGCACTTGGTTCGGGTACGATTCACTATGTGCCGTTTTCGTTGATTGAACCGAAGTCGGTGGTAACCAGTGGTGACGCCAAGACCTATACATGGCGACTTGGTCAAAACTGCCAATATAATATGCGTGCATGGCGTGATGGAAGTCTGACACAACTGCTCTATTTCTACTACAATACCGACCCATCCAAATGTCCGGTCATCAACTTCACCGAACAGGATTTTGCGGCTCGTGATCCTAAATGGATTGACCACAACCCGCGCAATCTCGATCGTATGAACGATTGTAATATCCTGATCAATATCAATGAGAAAGGTTATCTCAAGATGACGGCAGGACAGGATTACGACCTCATGGCGGAACGAGATTGGCAGATTATCCCGAACCAGACAGAGAACTACTTCTTGGAGCCGGACTACCATTACGCCGTCTATGACATCAACGGCAATCCCGACAATTCGGTTGTAGAAATTGTACCAGATGGCTATATCGGTTCGGAATGGGCGATACTGCGTGCCAAAGCACCGGGTACCGCTATTGTGACCATCACCTATGACGCTGCATCTGCGAGCCAGTACCAGCGTGAAAAGACAGCCAGGCAAGACTATTACGGCGGACGCTATTTCGGTGCACTATGGCCGGAGAACACGGCTGTGTTTGTGGTATCGGTGGATGCAGAGTCAAACAGCATGGTACCCAATATGTTTCTTAACAAGGAATACAATGAAGATGCAGCTCGTCTGGCAGGTATCAATGTCGATGCTGAACACGATGTATTCTATTATATCAATGATGAAGAGTCTGCTGAATACACTTTCCACCCGGATGGTGTGCAAACCGTGGAAATATCCTATCCAACCATTCGCACCAATGATGCCGTTTATAACACCGGCTGGCACAGCGTTACAAAGAACAACGACAACACCTACACGCTGCGACTCAAACACGGACGTCAGATTGTGCGTATGGGCGACGGCGCGGGTAATTATATCTATCAAGTACTGACAGCCAAGCATGCAACGCGTACCATCACGAATCGTACCAATGCCAGCACAACGCGTTTCCTTCCGGGTAGTAATGTAGTAGTGCAGTACGATGGACTATTCCACCCGGCAAACAAGTTGTCTGGTATATACAACATGTCCGCGTATATCACCTATAACGGCAACCCAACCGGCTCGTCACTCATCCTCAGCCCCAACCAATACTGGTTTGCCGGTACCCCATCTGCACAGGCTGTATCCTTTACGATTCCTACCGATTATACGGGAAGTACCTACACCCTCTCTGACGGCGTGATACAAGTGTTGGGCTATGGCGATCCTATCGGTAATCACCGTACAATTGGCAAATGGTCGGGGCGCTCGCCCAACTTCACCGCCGGGGCGGGAGCGACTTATTTCGGTACCCTGCCGGATATCGTTATTCCTGTGACCCAACCGGCAGAGACACGTGCACGGTTTATTTGCGACCCTGCGGATGCGGAGATCATAAAAGTGACCAATAGTCTTGGCGTCGAAGTGACGGCAGACGGTGACGGCAGATACTTGCTCAAGGAAGGTGAGAACACCGTTGTGGCTCACCACCCGGCACGCAAGCGTGCACCAATCACAGTAACTATCAATTCGGACTGTCCTGCAGAATGTGACATCCCATTGGTACTCGAAACGATTCCCGACAACGGATGGAACGGAACGGATAAGAGCGAACCGACAAAAACAAACGGCATCTATCATATCAAGAACGGTGCTGAACTCGCATGGTTCGCCAATCAGGTGAACACCGTCGCCGCCGCCAAGACCTACAAGGCTGTATTGGATAACGACATCGACCTTTGCGGTTTCAACTGGACACCTATAGGCAATAGTTCGAAAAAATTCGCCGGAGAGTTTGATGGACAAGGCTATACGATTGACAACTTGCACATCGAATCGGCCAACACGTATCTCGGACTGTTTGGCGCTTTGACTTACGCTTCTGCAACAGCCAGTGCGGTTGTGAAGAATTTTGTCCTTCGTGGCTCAATTATTTCTATGAGAGATGCAACCAGTACTTCGAATGTTGGTTCTGTGACCGGCTATGCGCAATCATTGGCAAGCCGCCCCGCGATTCAAATCACAAATGTGATAAGCTATGTGAATGTCACTGCAACATCCGGTGGCGTGGCAGGTTTGGTTGGTAATGCCAAATATGTGAACATAGACCGCTGCGCCAACTATGGCAACATCATTTCGTCTAATTCATCGAGCACCAATCAGGTACGTGACAAAAATGTAGCAGGTCTTGTGTTCTTCAGTGCAAGCAGTGGTACGGCTAAAGTAGGTACATCTATTACCAATAGTTATAACTGCGGTAATGTGATTGGAGGTAACTATGTAGGAGGTATATATGCAACCGGAGAATATACTTTATCCGATGTAACGGTAACCAACTGCTATAACACAGGCTATGTGAATGCAACCAAGAGTAATTCGTTAGGTTCTTCTATGGGTGCTATTCGTAACGCCAAATACACCACAGACGAGACACCGCTTGTTACCAATGCCTATTCGAACGCCGACTTCCTCTTCAACGAACTCAATACAATCATTGTTGAGGACGAAACTCCTTGGCAGAGCGGCGAGATTGCCTACAAACTCGGTTCTGCCTTCGGACAGCACATCGGTGTCGATCCACTGCCTGTTATCGGAGGTAAGAAGGTCTATGAGAAAGAATTGAGTGACGGAAGACTCGTTTATACCAACGACCCGTACGAGGAATACATTCGGGACGGTCTGACCGCCGGTAATATGGGAACCATCTGCCTGCCTTGGGCTTCGGATCTCTATACGGGTGCTACGTTCTACAAGATCCTGTACAAGGAACTGGACGGAGCCGGCGATCCGTATAACATCACATTGGAAGAGGTGACGAGTCTGGAACCGGGCGTTCCGTATATCTTTGTGCCGGAAGAAGACGCTATCCATGTGTACTACTTCTCGCACACAGCGGTGCTCAATCCTTCCCAGACAGGAGCAAACGGACTCTACGGTACATTCAAATCTATCATCGACGGTGCTGCCGGTGCATCCGGAAACAAACTGGAAGGCAAATATGTGGTCGCTAACAACAAGTTCAAGAAATGTGGTGCGTACTGCCAATTACCGGAGAACCGTGCATATATCATAATGAACGACGTGCCCGTTAATGGTGCAGCGAATGCGCCTAAGCCTAATAACGGAAGACGTCACATCGTAATCGGCAATGCCAATGCACCGCAGACACCGACAGCAATCGATGAACAAAGGGTAAATGACCAAATGAACCAGTGTTATGATATGCTCGGTCGCCCTGTGGATATCAATAGCGCCACGCATGGAGTATATATTATTAACGGTCAAAAAATTGTAAAGTAATATGAATACAAAAAATCAATATATCAGCCCGCAAACAACGAGAACGGAAGTGGTAGTTACTTGTGTCCTTATGGGCAGTCCGGGCATTGGTGATCCTATACCAAATCCTTCGGGAAATGTAGATACGAATGCCGGTGATTATATCATCGGTGGATAAAGATCTTTCTACTTGTAACTTTTTTCGCAGGTTTCGGTAATCCGGAGCCTGCGTTTTTGATAAAAAATGGGGTTGAGTTGCGGTTTGTGCGAAAAAAATTTGCAAATGTCAAATAAATTTTGTATCTTTGTCGGCACGTACGATCAAGGGAAGGCTGTGCAAGTCAGCCGCTGTCCCGCAGCCGTAATTCTCAAGAACCGAACTCCACGTCCGAAATGGTCACTGTCGCAAGATGGGAAGGCCGGAGCAAAGGAGATAAGCCGGAAGACCTGGCGTACGATAAGATGACTATTCGTCCTCGAGGATTGGGATCGGTCAGATGAGACGTTTGCTGTTATACATATTGCTGTTGGTGTGCACCTGTATGAATGCGGGTGCTGATTCTGCGTATAACGAGCAGCAGTTAGACAGTATTCTTCGGGAGTTCAGCATTGACGAGGTGGAGGTGACGGCACGTCGGCGGGAAGAGCCGGTGATACCTGTGCAGAAACTCGACGGTGCGCGGCTGGAGGGACTGAGTGCGCAGAGCGTGGCGGATGCGGCGCGGTACTTCTCGGGCGTGCAGCTGAAGGACTACGGCGGCGTGGGCGGCATGAAGACAATCGATGTACGCTCGATGGGCACGCACCACGTCGGGGTGTTCTACGACGGCATTGAGATAGGCAACGCGCAGAACGGGACAGTGGATCTGGGCAAGTTCTCGATGGACAATATCGAAGAGTTGGCACTGTACAACGGTCAGAAGTCGGAGATCTTCCAGCCTGCGAAAGACTACGGCAGCGCAGGTACCTTATATATCAAGACCCGTCGTCCGAAGTTCACGGACGGCAAGAACTACAACCTTAGCGTAACGATGAAAGCCGGCACATTCGGTCTGGCTAATCCTTCCGTATTGTACGAGCAGAAGTTAGCGGAGAACATCCATCTCTCCGCCAGTGCGGAATATATGTACGCGCACGGACGCTACCACTTCCGCTACCGTCGGGTGCTACCCAACGGCGATGTGGCGTGGGACACGACGGCAGTGCGTCAGAACGGAGATGTGCAGGCGCTACGCGCCGAGGTGGGACTGTTCGGGTATCTGCCGGAAGGCAAGTGGCATGTGAAAGGGTATTATTACCAGAGCGAGAAAGGGATTCCGGGCGCGATCGTGAACAATGTATGGAAGAACAGCCAGCGGCAGTGGGACAGGAACGCGTTTGTGCAAGGCAACTACACCCAGCGCGTGACGAAAGGCTATGACGTGCAGGTGAATGCGAAATACACGAACGACTACATGCGGCACCTCAACCCCGACACGACGCTGATGTATATCGACAACTGCTTTACGCAGCAAGAGGTGTATGTGAGCATGGCGCACCGGCTGGCAGTGGTCGGGGTGAAGGGCTTGGTGCCGCACAAGGATGTGAACTGGGATGTGAGCCTGAGTGCGGACTACCAGTGGAACTACCTGCAGGCGAACCTGGCGAACTTCGTTTATCCCGAACGCAGCACAGTGCTGGCAGCCGCAGCAACACAACTATACTGGAGGTACCTGAAGATGCAAGCCTCGGTACTCGGTACCTTCATCTTCGACAAGATTCACCAACCGACCAAGAGCACGCCGACCGCATACAAACAGCGACCACAGTTCACACCGGCGGTGTTCCTGAGTTATCAGCCTATACTAAGCGAGGAGCTCTTCCTGCGCGCATACTATAAACGCATCTTCCGAATGCCAACGTTTAACGATCTGTACTACACCGACGTGGGGAACATCACTCTTCTGCCCGAATACACAACCCAGTACAACGGTGGTGTGCAGTATGACAAACGTTGGCAGGAAGGTGCGTGTCGCGCGGTGAGCGTGAAGGCGGACGGGTACTTCAACCAGGTGAAGAACAAGATCGTGGCAATACCGAAAGGCAACGGTCAGTACCGCTGGCAGATGATGAACTTAGGGTACGTGGAGATACGCGGCGTGGATGTGAACGCCTCGACGACGCTGGATCTGACGCATGAGGTGCTACTCAGCATCGGCGCGACATACACCTACCAGAAGGCGCAAGACTTTACCGACCCCAACGAAATAACCTACGGCGGGCAGATAGCGTATATACCGTGGCATTCGTGTTCGGCGATGGCGAACCTCACGTGGAAAGGGCTGAGCGTGAACTACGCGTTTATCTATGTAGGTGAGCGGTATCACAACTCCGCAAATATACCGGCGAACTACGAGCAGCCGTGGTACACGCATGATATGAGCGTGAGTTATGAATTAAAAATTAAAAATGCAAAATGCAAAATGAGTGAGTGCCAACGGATGTATTTTGCGGTGGAGATCAATAATATGTTTAATCAGCAATATGAGGTGATACTGAACTACCCGATGCCGGGGATCAATGGGAAAGGAGTTGTCAGATTTACAATTTAACTATTTACAATTTACAATTGAAGCATGAAACAGAGCAGATCTAACAGCGTAAGCGGTCTGACAGCGATAGCGGTCTCACTTCTGACAGCACTATGTGCAGTCTTTTCCGGGTGTCGGAAGGATGTGGTGGTTTTTCCCTCGGAAGAGGAGCAGAAGGGCGAAAAGCAGATCAGTGAGGTGACGGGGTTCTACCTGCTCAATGAGGGGAATATGGGTTCGAACAAAGCCACGCTGGACTACTACGACTACGCCACAGCGACCTACAGCCGGAACATCTACGCCGAGGCGAACCCCGACGTGCCGAAGGAACTCGGCGATGTGGGCAACGACCTGAAGATATACGGCGGCAGACTGTATGCCGTCATCAACTGCTCGAACAAGATCGAGGTGATGGACGCGAAGACCGCCAAGCGGATCGGGCAGGTGGATATACCCAACTGCCGGTATATAACCTTCGACGGCAAGTATGCGTACGTGACGTCGTATGCAGGGCCTGTGTCGCTGGATGCGAGTCATGCACAGATAGGTTATGTAGCGCGCTTCGACACTGCTACGTTAGCGATTGACGGGCAGTGTCTGGTGGGCTATCAGCCGGACGAGTTGGCTGCAGTGGACGGCAAACTGTATGTCGCTAACTCCGGCGGGTATATGGTGCCGGACTACGATCATACGGTGTCGGTGATAGATATAGCCTCGTTTACAGAGACCAAACGCATAGATGTGGCGAAGAACCTTTGGCGCGTGCGTGCCGATGGGCACGGGCAATTGTGGGTCAGTTCGCGCGGGGACTACTACGGCACAGCGGCAAAACTGTACTGCATCGACACGAAGACCGACGCGGTGGTTGACAGCCTGGATGTGGCAGTGTCGGCACTGGATATAATGGGCGATTCGCTGTATGCCTGCGCCACGGCGTGGGACTATATCAACTACGAGGAGGTGGTATCGTACGCGATAGTTGATGTACGCACGCGCAAGGTGGTCACCACGAACTTCATCACCGACGGCACGGAAGCGCAAATACAGAAACCTTACGGGATCAAGGTGCATCCGCTGACGCGGGATGTGTTTGTAACCGACGCGAAGAACTACGTCACCCCGGGAATGCTGCACTGCTACGGGCAGGACGGCGTGCTGAAGTGGTCGGTGCGCACAGGCGATATACCGGGGGAGATAAGTTTTGTATATAAATAGTTGAGAGTTGAAAGAAGTTTGAGATAGTTTGAAATAGTTTGATATAGTTTGAAATAGTTTGAATGAAAAAGGTTTTTACATATTTGGCAGTGATGGCTGCGTTGCCGGTGATGGCGGGGAATTCGCCGTATTTGAAGCATGTGTATGAGTACATGCCGGCGCCCGGGCAGTTTGTGAACACGATGCCGGCGTATGAGGACGGCGATGATGCCAACGACATGCGCATGAAAGCGGAGGAAGCTATTGCCGACAACGAGCACGGGATGATCAGTCTTGGCGGCTGGGGAGGATATGTGGTGTTCGGCTTTGACCATCCGGTGGTGAACGTGCCGGGCGAGAATGACTTCCTGGTTGAGGGCAACGCATTCTATACCAGTGCTGCGGAAGGTGCAGCCGGTGGCGGCTCGTGTGAGCCGGGAATCGTGATGGTGAGCGTGGATAAGAACGGCAACGGACTGCCCGACGACGAGTGGTACGAGCTGGCAGGTTCGGAGTACAGCAACCCGCTGACGATACATGGCTACAGGGTGACGTACGAGCGCACGCCGGATGATCATGTGCGGACACCCGACACCAAACAGAACTACCGCATTGACACCACGCACGTGCATTGGACGGACAACCAAGGCGGTGAGGGGTATGTGGAGCAACTGTCGTTCCACAAGCAACCGTATTATCCGCAATGGGTGGATGAAGAGGAGTTGACATTCGAGGGAGCACGTCTGCCGGAGAACTATGCGTATGTGACGAATCAATGGGTGCTCTTTCCGTATGCCTACGGCTATGCAGACAATCATCCTGACACGTGCAGTCTGGCGCAACTGAACATCGAATGGGCGGTACGGGAGGACGGCACGCCGGTGCATCTCAGTGCCGTGGATTTTATCAAGGTATATACAGCACTGCATCAGCAGATAGGCATGATGGGCGAGACATCGACGGAGATTAAGGGAGCAGTGGATCTGCATCCGGATGCGGAGAGGGAGACAGGGCTTGAAGAAATTATAAATGCAAAATGCAAAATGCAAAATGCAAAAATGATTATAGGCGGGCAGTTGCTGATTATTCGTGACAATCAAGCATTTAATCCTTTAGGGACTAAAATTTTTACATACTAATTAACAATCAAAAAATTTAACAAACAAATGAAAAAACTTTATCTATTTGTGGCTGCGACGTTTATGTGCGCCACGATGTTCGCTGAGTTGCAGGTGGCTACGTTTGAGGATGTAACTATCGGCGCAGAGGAGAGTGTTCTGCACCTGGATGAGAGCGGTACGTTCGAGAGCGGTGACTTCATCTTCCAGCAGGAGGTAAGTGTATCGGATTGGGGAACGTATTACTACGGCAACCTGCCGACCAACAAGTCGGACAACGAGTTTGCGTCGTATCTTGACGCTGAGAAATCGGCTAACGGCGGTGCATTCGCAGGCAAGAACTTCGTTGTATGGACACAATCGTACATGGGAATTGACGGCGTTTCGCTGAAAGAGGCTGCTGTTGTTCCGGGCTTCTTTATCAACAACACAGCTTATGCTGTTAACTCGATGAACTACGGCGACAGTTTCGCCAAGAAGTTCGGCAAGGATGACTGGTTCCGTCTGACGATCACGGCTTCGCTCAACGGCCTTGCTGTAAATACGCAGATTGTGGTTGACTTGGCTGCTGACGGCACGTACATCAACGAGTGGACGTATGTTGACCTGAGCGAACTGGGTGAGATTGACGCATTGCAGTTCAGTTTGAGCAGTAGCGACAACGGTACGTATGGCATGAACACTCCGGCATACTTCGCAATGGACAACTTCGGCGCAACGAAACCTCTGGGTTATGAAGAGCCTGCACGTGCCGAGTTCGATATTGTAGAAGTAGCTACGTTTGAGGAGATTGAATTGGAAGCAGAAAGCGTTCTGCACTTGAATGAGACCGGTACGTTTGAGAGCGGTGACTTCATCTTCCAGCAGGAGGTTAGTGTATCCGATTGGGGAACGTATTACTACGGCAACCTGCTGTCGAACAAGTCGGACAACGAGTTTGAGTCGTATCTTGACGCTGAGAAATCGGCTAAGGGCGGTGCTTATGAGGGCAACAACTTCCTCGTATGGACGCCTTCGTATATGGCTATTGATAGTATTCTGTTGAAGAAAGATCGTACTGTTCCGGGCTTCTTTATCAACAACACAGCCTACGCTGTTAACTCGATGACCAAGGGCGACGATTTCGCCAAGAAGTTCGGCAAGGACGACTGGTTCCGTCTGACTATCAGTGCTTCGTTCAACGGTGTTGCTGTTAACACACAGGTAGTTGTTGACCTGGCAGCTGAAGGCAAGTACATCAACGAGTGGACGTATGTTGATCTGAGCGAGTTCGGCGTAATTGACGCATTGCAGTTCAGCTTGAGCAGTAGCGACAACGGTACGTATGGCATGAACACTCCGGCATACTTCTGCATTGACGATTTCGGTGCTGTTATGCCTGAAGGTTATGAAGAGCCGGCACGCGCTGAGTTTGACGAAGAAACGGCTGTTGAGAATGTAGCTGCTGCCGTTAAGGCACAGAAGGTTATTCGTGACGGTCAAGTGCTGATCATCCGTGACGGAAAAGCAGTGAATATGCTCGGTGTAGAAGTGCGTTGAGCAGAAATATTGAGTGATTTGTAAAAAAAATCCCGCATTTCCTTGCAAATGTGGGATTTTTTTTGTAATTTTGTGGGCTTTTTGTCGTGCGCGGCATAGGCATGTGTTACGTGCACGCATAAAAACCACACATAAAACAATGACACTGATAGGTTTAGACAGTTCGACGGAAGTATGTTCGGCAGCGTTGGTGCAGGACGGCAAGGTGATAGCCGAGCGCATCAACAGGAGCGGCAGCAATCATGCTGCGCTGCTACCGACGTATGTGCAGGAGTTGCAGGCAGAGGCACGGGAAAGAGGTTTGGCGATTGAGGGTGTTGCGCTATGTGAAGGACCCGGGTCATACACAGGGCTACGTATAGCTGCATCGCTCGCCAAAGGGCTGTGCTACGGGCTGGATGTACCGCTGTATGCGGTTTCCACGTTAGCAGTTATAGCATATAGCGCATGCGAAAATATACGAACACGGATTTTAACGGAAGAACACGGAGAGATATTTGTGTGTCCGATGATTGATGCACGGCGGATGGAGGTGTATTGCGAAGTGTACGAAATAGCAGAGAGCCGAGAATCAAGAGCTGAGAGCCTGAAAGTGGTGCAAGCGTTGGAGGCGAAGGTGATTGACGAGCATTGTTTTGAGGAACTGTTGGATCAACACGTCGTGTACTTCTGCGGCAACGGTGCGGAGAAATGCAAGGATGTGATCAAGCACAAGAATGCACGCTGGATTGACGGGGTTGTGCCGACAGGTGCGGCGGCGGCTCATTTAGTTGATAGTGGAAAGTGGAAAGTGGAAAGTTTAGTTAGAACTATTGACGGCAAGGAGATAGCATACTTTGAGCCGAATTATTTGAAGGAATTTGTGGCTGCACCTTCGCATGTTAAGGGGTTGAGATAGTTTGAGGTTGTTTGAGATAGTTTGAGATAGTTGAAAGTTGAAAGAATTTAGAAAGTTGAAGAGTATAAAGTTTATAGGAATTGGGTTGGCAGGGCTATTGGTTCTGCTGATGACGGGTTGTTCGACACAGAAGAACACCGGTGCGACGCGTCTGTATCACCAGACGAAGACGAAGTACAACATCCAGTTCAACGGCAAGAACGCCTTTGACGAGGGACTGCAACAGATAGCTACGGCGCATGAGGACAACTACGGCGAGATGTTGCCGTTGTACCCTGTATCCGACCACAAGGCGGCAGAGTCGTCGAAGGGGAAGATGGATATAACGATCGAGAAGTGCCGCAAGTGCATCAAGTTACACTCGATCAAGAGCAAACCCAAACCCGACCCCAAGCGATCGAAAGACCCGAAATACAAAGCCTGGCTCAAGCAAGAGGAGTTCAACAAAGAGTTGGCGGGAGCATGGGTGCTACTCGGCATGGCGGAGTTCCATCAAGGGGACTTCCTCGGTTCGGTGGGAACATTCAACTATGTGATCCGGCATTACGATTACGATCCGGATGTAGTGGCGCAATGTCAGTTGTGGGTTGCGCGTGCCTACGCCGAAATGGGTTGGCTGTACGAGGCGGAAGATATGCTTAGTAAGGTGCAAGCCGATAACCTGAAACGCAAACACGCTTCGTTGTACGCCTCGACGGCTGCAGATATCAAACTCAAGACGAAACAGTACAAAGAAGCCATTCCTCTCGTCAAACTCGCGTTGCCGGACGAGAAGCGCAAAGGCAACCGTGCGCGTTTCGCTTACGTGCTCGGACAGTTATATGAGAAAGACAGCAAACCTGCCGAGGCATACGACGCTTACAAGAAGTGCGTACAACTGTATCCGCCTGTACTGATGGATTTCAATGCACGCATCCGTATGGCACTGGTGTCACCCGACAGAAAGAAGTCGCTGCGCAAGCTCAAGAACATGGCGAAGAACTACAAGTACCACGAGCAACTGGATGTGGTGTATGGCGCGATAGGCGATATCTACCTTGCACAACGCGATACAGTGCACGCTCTGGAGAACTACGAACTGGCGATAGAGAAGAGCGAGAAGAACGGCATGGAAAAAGCCGCTGTGCTACTGAAAGCCGGAGATATCTATTATATTCAGCATAACTATACAAAAGCCGCGCCGTGCTACAGCGAGGCGATAACGATCCTGCCGGCAGAGTCGGACAGCTATCAGCGCATACGTCTGCTATCCGAGGTGCTGGACGAACTGAGTCAGGAGTATAACATGGTTACCCTGCAAGACTCGCTGCAGCGACTGAGTACACTGAGCGAGGAAGAGCAGCTGAAGATAGCTGAGCAGGTAGTAGTCGACCTGCGGAAAGCCGAGGCAGAGGATTCCGCCAAAGCTGCGCAACGTGAACGTGAGTCGCGTGATCAGGGATTGAGTACGGTGAACACGTCGAAGATGATCGGCAACCCGACATTTGGTGCCAAGGCGGAGTGGTACTTCTACAACGCGCAACTGATGCGCAACGGCAAACAGGAGTTTACGCGCAAGTGGGGCAACCGTCCGCTGGAAGACAACTGGCGCAGAAAGAGCAAGGCTTCATCGGGTGAGTGGACTCCGACAAACGAAGAGGAAGGTGAAGAAATAGACATGCCGACCGACAGCATAGCGGCTGACAGCACGGCGGTGATAGAGAAACCCCGTGTGACGGATATCTATGATCCGGCATATTACTTGCAGCAGATACCGCGTACACCGGCAGAGTTTTCCGAAAGCGACTCGCTAATAGCCGATGCGCTGTTTAAGATGATATTCATCTACAAAGACCGATTGCTGGACACCGTGCAGGCGGATATAACCTTTGAAGAGTTCTGCCGCCGTTTCCCGCAAGATCAACGGTGTGTGGAGCTATATTATATCCGTTATCTCGATGCGCTCAAGAACAATAATTCGGCAGAAGCAGAGGCGAACCGCCAAGCTATATTGACGCAGTTCCCCAACAGCAAACAGGCGCAAATAGTATCTAACCCGCAGTATTTCGCCCAACTCAGGCAGATGGCTGTAGAGCAAGACTCGCTGTACGAAGTGACGTACAACGCCTTCCGCATCGGGCAGTTTGCGACCGTGAAAGCCAACACGCAATACGCCGAGCAGAACTATCCGTTGTCGCCGTTGATGCCGAGATTCCTCTTCCTGAACGCCGTAGCGAAAGCCCGTACAGAAGGTAAGGAGGCGTTTGCAGAGAGTCTGAGGGATATGATTAGCCGTTATCCGGATTCGGAGTTGGCGACTATGTGCCGCGACATGTTAGCGATGCTTGGTCAAGGCATGGAGAGCCAGAAAGGCGGGTCTGTGTCCACACTTACCGCCAAACGCGAAGACCAGCAGGTTGAGCAGGAGCAAGCAGACACCACCGTGCAGTTCTCGCCCGAACGGGACGGAGGGACTTACGTGCTGCTGATATATCCGAGTGAGACAAGAGCCGAGAGCCAAGAGCAGAGAGCAAAAAGGGACGAAGAGATACAGGCGGAGCTGAACAATCTGCTGTACGAAGTGGCGCTGTTTAACTTCACACGCTTCCTGATCCGAGACTTCGACCTGACAGCCCTGCCGGCATACAGTGCAGGCGCTACATTGCGCATCAGCGGCTTGGAGTCGATAGATGAGGCTATATGGTATATCGGCATGTTGATGGAAAGTGAAGAAATGAAAGCCATGATACTGAACCGGCAAATAAGCATTGTACCGATCACCGAGAAGAACAATGCACTGATCGGTAACGGAAAGACGATGGAGGAGTATCATGAGTTTATGAAAATGCAAAATTAAAAATTAAAAATGCAAAATTAAAAATGAAGAAGATTCTGATTAGTATATTGCTGGTAGCAGGGAGTGTACTACCGATGGTGGCAGACGATGTGACGTATCTGACCACCGAAGAGTTCAAGGCGCGGATATTCGACTATACGACCGAGAAAGAGTGGAAATACAAAGGCGAGCAACCGTGTGTGATAGACTTCTATACCACGTGGTGTGGGCCTTGCAAGCGCCTGGCACCGATTATGGAGGAACTGAGTCAAACGTACTGTGATCAGGTGCGGTTCTATAAGGTGGATATAGAGCGAGAGCGGGAACTGGCGGCATTGTTCGGCATCAGCAGTATTCCGCAAGTGCTGTATATCCGTGAAGGAAGCAAACCGATGCTGCTGAAAGGTTTGTATCCGAAAGAGAATATCGTTGAAATTATTGATGATTATCTATTGAAGAAGGGGAAGAAGTAGAAATAGACAAAAGACAAAAGACCGCTTTCGCTCAAAGACAAAAGACGAGAGTTGAGTATTTAGTATTGAGTTATGCAAGTTGAGGTTGTATTATTGATATTATCGCTGCTGTTCTTTGCGAGCATCTTTACCGACAAGATCGGTTATAAGTTCGGCGTGCCGGCATTGCTGCTGTTTTTGGCAGTAGGTATGTTTTTCGGCCCGGACGGTATCGGTGCTCTGTTCAACGAGGATGGCGTGGGGTATATGATCAAGACGGAAACCGCCGAGGCGTTGAGTACGATAGCGCTGTGTATCATCCTATTCTCGGGCGGCATGGATACGAAGCTGACGGATATCCGACCTGTGCTGGCTCCGGGTGTGACACTGGCAACAGCCGGTGTGCTGATTACAGCGGTGGTGACGGGTGTAATACTGTTCTACATCTTCGGTTGGTTGAACTCGCTGGCAACGGTGCCAATGAGCATGGCATTGCTTATAGCCGCAACGATGAGTTCGACAGATTCGGCGTCGGTGTTCTCCATCTTGCGTACGAACGGCATAGGTTTGAAGCACAATATTCGTCCGTTGTTGGAGTTGGAGTCCGGTGCTAACGACCCGATGGCGTACGTGCTGACCACAACGCTGATAGGCGTAACGACAGCCAAAGCGGCAGTAAGCGGGCTGGAGATCGTGCAGACGATCGTTATCCAGTTGGTGATGGGAACGGTGATAGGCTTCTTCTTCGGCAAGGGGTTGGTGGAACTGATGCGCCGCGTGAAACTGAGCAATGAGTCGTTGTACCCGATTATGGTGCTCACAGCGTGCATCTTTATCTTCAGCGTGACGCACTTCATGAAGGGGAATGCGTATCTGGCAGTGTATGTAGGCGGCTTGATAATAGGCAACAGCAAGTTCACGAGGAAACGTCAGACGAAGTCGTTCTTTGAGGGATTGACGTGGCTGGCGCAATTGGTGATGTTCCTGATGTTGGGACTGATGGTTCATCCGCACGAGCTGCTGAACTGGCACGTGCTGTGTGCCGGACTGATCATCAGTATTGTGATGGTATGCATCTCTCGTCCGTTAGCCGTATTTCTTTGCATGGTTCCGTTCAGTAATTATGACAACAAAGACAAACTGTTCTTGAGCTGGGTAGGACTGAAAGGTGCAGTACCGATCATCTTTGCCGTAATGTGTAAGGCGGAGGGAGTGCCGCATGCCGAGCTGATGTTCAACATTATCTTCCTGTGCACGATCGTTTCGCTGCTGACGCAGGGCACGAGTCTGTCGAGTATGGCGAGGAAGTTGCATGTAGCCACGGCACCTGTCAAGCTAAAGAAACTGGTTCACTTTGATATTGAGTTGCCGGAAGAGATTCAGTCGTCGGCTACCGAGATAGCGGTTACGTGGGAGATGATTGCCGAAGGCAACCATCTGCGTGAGATACATCTGCCGCCACAGACCTTGGTGATTATGGTGCGCAGAGGCGAGGATTTCTTTGTTCCGACCGGTCAGAGCGAGCTGCAAGAGGGCGATCAGTTGCTGGTACTGACGGACAATGATATCGAGGTGGCGAACCGCTATAAAGAAGAGGAACTGGCTGAGGAACAACGATTCCCGACACGACAGATGTTAGCTTCCGCTCGCGATTATATAGTTAAAATGTGGAAAAAGATTAGAGAAAATAAGTGATATGAAGAAAACAATATTCCTAACCGGCGCAACCGGCACAATGGGTAGAGCCGGCATGAGCGAACTGCTGCGTTATCCGGAGCGTTATGATGTACGCGTACTGGCTCGCCCGAGTGCGAAGAACAAGAAGTTGCTTGAGCCGATATTGGCTCAATACCCGGATAACTTCAGTGTTGTGTGGGGCGATCTGACGCGCTATGAAGACGTGCTAAGGGGAGTGACGGGTGCAGATGTCGTGCTGCATGTAGGCGGTATGGTATCGCCGGCAGCGGATTATCGTCCGAAAGCCACATATAGAACAAATATCGCAGCAGCGGAGTTTGTGCGTGATGCCGTGTTGGCACAGCCGGAAGACAAGCAGCCGAAGGTAGTGTATGTAGGCAGTGTGGCACAGATGGGTGATCGTCGCGAGCCGCTGCATTGGGGACGAACAGGTGATCCGATCTGTGTGTCGGCATACGACCATTACGGCATCACCAAGGCGCTGGCGGAGAGGATCATCACGAACTCAGCCATCAAGAACTGGGTGAGTTTGCGGCAATCGGGCATACTCTATCCCGCAATACTGAAGAACTACGACCCGATCATGTTCCACGTACCTATTCGCGGCGTGCTGGAGTGGGCAACGGTGGAAGATAGCGGCAGGTTGCTGGAAGGCGTATGCCGCGACGAGGTGCCGGAGACGTTCTGGAAGAACTACTATAACATCGGTTCGGGCGAGGAGTACCGGTTGTCGAACTACGAGTTTGAGTGCCTGCTGCTGGATGCCATAGGTTGCCCCAGACCCGAGCAGATATTCGAGGCTAAATGGTTCACGACGCGGAACTTCCACGGCATGTGGTATCTGGACAGTGACAAATTGAATGAGTTGGTTCCATTCCGCGCAAATATCCCCGTGAAAGAGTACTTCAAGCAGATGGCTGAGTCGCCGAGCGTGCCGAAAGGCATACAGATAGCAAGGATAACGAAGGCGGCTAAACTCGTGCCGCATATCGTCAAACTGGCTATGCGCAAGATGGCATACAGCAAAGAGCATGGCACGCAGTGGTGGATAAAGAACAATGTTGCGCCGCGTATTCATGCATACTACGGCAGCCTGGAGGCATACAACGCTATACCAAAGTGGAAGAACTGGGATCTGAGTCATCCGTCACGCGAGGCAGTGGTGCTGGATCACGGCTATGATGAGAGCCAACCGATGGAAGCGCTGACAATGAAAGACTTACAGAAGGCTGCAGCTTTCCGTGGGGGAAAGTGTTTGGGAGCGATCAGCAATCAGCAGTCAGCGGTCAGCAGTCAGCAGTCAGAGCCTAAGGGGTTGGAGTTATGGGATTCCATGCTGCAATGGGAGTCGGCAAGCGGCGAGAAGTTTGAGGCAACGCCGCGACTAATATTGTTGGGCGGACATTGGGCACCGGGAGATATGCCATTCCCGTACCGAGGAAAAGACGGTGAGCGCCCGTGGCATTGGGATGAAGTAGCAAAACAGAATCCGTTCTTTGCGCAGATCTGGGCGCCGCTGCATGATGCAACGGAGAATAACATATACGGCACCGAAATCTTCGACGGCTGGGAGAAGTAAGCACATCGACCAAGCTTGGTCGATAACCAATATAGGATTATGGCACTGAATTATATTTGGATAGGACTGATACTGATCGCCGTGCTGGTGGGCTGCATACAGTGGCTGGTGATGGGCGATGGGAGTATTATGTCGGCTATTTTGGACTCAACATTTGCGAGCGCCAAGACGGGTTTTGAGATCAGTATAGGATTGACGGGTGTGCTGTCGCTGTGGATGGGAATCATGAAGATCGGCGAGCAGGCCGGTGTAGTGAATCAGTTGTCACGGGGTGTGAGTCCGTTCTTTACAAGGATCTTTCCCGAATTGCCGAAGGGGCATCCGGCATTCGGCTCGATGCTGATGAATATCAGTGCGACGATGTTGGGCATCGATAACGCCGCAACGCCACTGGGGTTGCAGGCGCTGAGAGAAATGCAAGAGACGAACCCCGACAAGAACCGCGCATCGAATCCGATGATTATGTTCCTGGTGCTGGTGACGAGCGGATTGACGCTGGTGCCGGTAAGCATCATGACGTACCGCGCACAATTAGGTGCAGCTAATCCGGCGGATGTGTTCCTGCCTATACTATTGGCAACGTATTTCGCCGCTATCACAGGCGTGGTGGCTGTAGCGATCATCCAGCGCATCAATCTGCTGGATAAAGTGATATTAGGCACGTTGGGCGGTTTGACATTGTTTGTTGGCGGCGTAATAGCCGCAGCGATGTACTTCCCGCAGGAAACGGTGAGCAAATGGTCAGCTGTGCTGGCAGCCGTGCTGCTGTTGGGCGTTATATGCTGGTTTATTATTGCCGGAGTAGTGAAGAAAGTGAACGTGTATGACGCATTCATCGAGGGCGCTAAAGGCGGATTTGGTACGGCGATAGGAATTGTGCCGTACTTGGTAGCGATGCTTGTGGCGATAGGCATGTTCCGTGCAAGCGGTGCGATGGATTATCTGGTCAACGGTGTAGCGTGGTGCTTTGCTGCATGTGGACTGAATACGGACTTTGTTCCGGCATTACCGACTGCATTGATGCGACCATTGTCGGGATCAGGCGCACGAGGGTTGATGGTGGATGCGATGGTGCAGTACGGCGCTGATTCGTTTGTAGGCAGGCTGGTAAGTATATTGCAAGGCTCGACGGATACCACATTCTATATCATTGCCGTGTATTTCGGTAGTGTTAATATCAAAGATACACGTTATGCACTGGCTTGCGGTCTGCTGGCAGACTTTGCGGGCATCGTGGCGGCAATATTGTTGGCATATCTGTTTTTCCACTGATGATACGGTTTATCTACGATAGTTCGCTTGGCGATGAGCGCATCGCGCTGATTGACGAGCAGTCACAGCGTTTGCAGCGTTGGCTAAGGCAGGTGGCTGCCTGCTATGGTTTTCGGGTAGGCGAACTGACGTATATTCTTTGTTCGGACGAGAAAGAGTTGGCTGTGAACCGCGAGTTCCTGGGGCACGATTACTATACGGATGTTATCACGTTCGATTACACGACACCGCAGTGCGTGAATGGTGACGTGTTTATCTCATGGGAAATGATCAAGAGCAACGCGGCTGAGGTGGGTGTAAGTGCCGAGCGGGAGTTGCTACGCATCCTGGCGCACGGACTGCTGCACCTGACGGGTCAAGGCGACAAGACGCCGGAGACAAAAGCCGAGATGACGCAGAAGGAAGAGCACGCTCTTCTGATTTGTGATTTGTAATTTGAGATTTCCTTTAGAACGGGTAGCCGATAGCGAAATGGAAAGTCATGTCGTCACGCCAGCATAGACCGTTGGGGGCTGTACGCCACTGGGTGCCGGCTAAGGTGCCGTTGAGTCGGCTTGGGTCGTAGAGTTTGACACCAAAGTCCACACGGAAGAGAAGAATACTCAAATCGAGACGTAATCCCACACCATACGAGAGAGCTATTTGCTTGTAGAATGAATCCCAGCGGAACACGCCACCGGGCTGTGCTTCGTAGTCGTAGATTGTCCAGTTGTTGCCGGCATCGACAAAGGCAGCGAGTTCGATGATTGACCAAACACGCCAACGATATTCTATATTCAGATCCAAACGAATGTCACCTACTTGCAGGTCATAGCTTGACAGGTTGTCGTTACCTCGGAACGTTCCGGGGCCCAGCGTTCGTGCATTCCAACCTCGTACGCTGTTTGCGCCGCCTGAGAAGAACCGCTTCTCGAAGGGGACGGATTGCGAGTTGCAGTAGGGAACAACTCCGCCTATACCTGCGTGGAAGACAAGACGGTGCTTGGGCACGAGCAGTTGGTTGTACGAGAAGTCGAAGTTTGCGCGTGCGTATTGAGCGAATGGCACATTGAATATATAATATACTCCGTCCTCTTGCGGTGCATTGTCAATGAGCTTGCATATACCATAGAGCAGGTTACCGGCTGTTTCGAACTGATATCCGAAGTTGACGTAACTCTGTTCGGTGGAGTTGGTGCGCTTGTTGGAGTAGTTGCCCATGTATCCCCACCCTACGATCAAGTGATCCTCGTAACTGTACTTGAGGATCGACGAGCGGTTGAGTATCTCCTGTTGGAAACGATCGGAAATGTAGGGCAGATAGATATAACTGATATCCAGGACATTGAACTTGTGTGTCCAGCGTCCGTAGGGTCTGTGCAGGGTATAGTATAGTCCGGCATTGAAGATCTCGCGGGTGAACTCCTCGGGGCGATGTTGGTAGGAGTACATGAGGTTGGTTCGCCATCGTGAGGGGAAACTGAGTTCTACCTCTCCTCTGGCTTCGATAGCCCGACCACCGTCTTGACGCCATTCGTACTGTGCACCGGCGCTGACTTTGAGGCGTTCTGCTCCGTGGAAGATGTTACGGTTGGCGTAAGAGATTTTACCTATTATACCCCACGCATCGCTTGAATAGGTACCTTCGATCTCAGCGGAAACGCTGTTGATCTTGTTACGCGAGAGGAAGACGTGGCACTCCAGGCTGTCATCGGCAATGACATTGAAGCGGATGTCGGTATAGCGGATAGGCCCTAAACCATTGAGGTTGGCGTAGGTGTTTGTGACCCTGCGTTCGCTGTATAGTTCGCCCGGACGGATCTCGCATTGGCGCTTGAGCACTTTGTTGCGCAGCAGTTTGCGTCCGCGCCATGAGTACATATATCCGTCGGGTTCCTGATCGTAGGATATAGAGTCTTTCGCCTCGGAAACCTCCATCATATTCTGATGGAAATATACGCGTGCGACAGTGAATTTGCGGAAAATGTGTTCCGTGACGGAGTCGGGTTGCGTGAGCAGATAGTCATGCAAGTGGAGTCGGATGTCGATCTCGCGATTGTAGGTACTATCTGCCTCGTAGTGGAGGTACTCCTTGTCGAAGAAGTAATATCCGCGGTTACGCATCCGCTTGGTTATACGATCGCGTTCGTCGTCGAGCGCCTGAGTCGAGTATCGCATACCGGAGCGAATAATATGCCGGCGCGTGTTGTACGCAAGATCGTAGAGCACAGGATGTTCGAGGTCGATAGTGTAATTGCGGATGGTATATTCCGGGCCTGAGTGCACGCTGTAGGTGAGCCAAACCTTGCGGTCTTTGACCCGAGTGACGGTATCCACCGTGGCTTGGAAGAACCCCTCATTCTGCATGGCTTTGCGGATTTGCTCCATGCTTTGTCCGGTTTTAGCTTGGTCGTAGATGACAGGGGGTTCCCCGATTTTGTGTGCATTCTTGGCTGCGCGTTTGCGCGCCTTGGTGAGGGTATCCGTCGGGGCAGTGTTGTAGAGGTGCAGCTGGAGTTTCCAGAAGCCCAGGATCTCGGTGTTATGCGTTTGGCGGAGATACTGGCGCAGTTTGGTCGGAGGAACCTCTTTAGTGCCCTCGACGTTGATGTTGACTTTGTATAGCAGCTGTTGGTCTTCGGGTACAAACTTCGTGGCATTACACGAGCAAAGCAGTACTCCCAAGAGGAATACAGCGGCTCGGATGCAATGTTTTCGTACAGTCAAAGACATAAATCGCACATTTCGGCGTACAAAGATACAAAAATATTTGCAAAAATGCAAATTTTTATGTACCTTTGCATCAAAAATTATTCATTCTTTCGAAAATATGACGCAAAACGAGCTAAAAGAACTGCGGAAGTTGCGAATAAAGAAGTTTCGCGACGAGTCAGGACTGTTTGTTGCGGAGGGTGACAAATGCATCGAGGAACTGAGCAAGACATTTGAGTTGGTTTACCATCTGACACCAGCGAATACACCGATGAAAGAGATTGAACGCTTGTCGTCATTGCAGACTCCGCAGGGGAGTATAGGCGTGTTCCGCAAGCCGAGCTATGCGGAGACGTGGAGTGCAGAGTTGAAGGGCGACGAACTATATCTGGCGCTGGATGAGGTGCAAGATCCCGGGAATGTGGGTACGATTATCCGCACGGCTGATTGGTTCGGAGTGAAACATATTATTTGCAGCGAGGGTACTGCTGACTGCTTTGCGCCGAAAGTGGTGCAGGCAACGATGGGTGCGCTGGCGCGTGTGCAGGTGCATTATTTGTCCGACGAGGACTTTAGGAAAACACTACGGCGTGCGAAAGAGGCGGGGATAGCAGTATATGGCACGTTGCTGGACGGAGTGAATATGTATGAAAAAGCCGCTATTCCGGAAAAGAAATGCGGCGTGATAGTAATGGGAAACGAGGGTAATGGACTATCACAGCCTGTGCGCCAACTGGTGACACACAGGCTGCGTATACCTTCGTTCCCGCCGAATGAACCGACTTCGGAAAGTCTGAATGTGGCGATTGCCACGGCAGTGGTTCTTGCAGAGTTCAGAAGGAAGTGAACAGAATGATTCAATACCGACTTAATTTCGATAAACCATCGATAATGACCCGATGTAGAAGTACATTTTGCGGGTCTGAATGTAAGGTTAAGATAGCAAAACTGGTTGCTATCTTTTTCTGTAATCAGTCGAATTTGAACTCCACAACAGGTGCTTGCTGAGCAGCTTCGTCCGCCTCGAAGTACGGACGTTTCTCAAAGCCGAACATTGAGGCGATGATGTTACTCGGGAACTTGCGAACGAGTGTGTTGTAGATTTGTGCGCACTCGTTGAACTCGCGGCGTGCAATCGTCACGCGGTTGGTTATACCCTCGAGTTGGTCAGCGAGTTTGCCGAACTGCTCGTTGAACTTGAGGTCGGGGTACGACTCGCGAATAGCCATGAGTCGGCTGAGAGCCTGTGTGAGTTCGCTCTGTGCGCGCTGGAATTGTGCGAAGTTGCTCTCGTTGAGGTTCGTGGGGTCAATAGTAACGGCAGTAGCCTTGGCGCGTGCTTCCAGCACATCGGTCAGCACTTTATCCTCGCCTTGTACCAAACCTTTCGCTGTAGCAACGAGTTGCGGCACAAGTTCGGCGCGTGCCTGATAAGCGGTTTGCACTTGTCCCCAAGCTTTCTCGACATTCTCCTGTTCAGCTACCAGTGCGTTGTAACGCCCTGCGAACCAAACGCCACACAGTACGACAACAGCCAGTACTGCAATCCAAATCAATGTACTCTTATTCATAATTATGAAAAATTTTTAAGATTCTTATCTGATGTTCTCTATAGAACGAACTATTTCAAATATTAGAAACCGCGCCCAGCGCCTCCTCCGAAACTATGACCACCGCCCCAACTGCCTCCGCTGAATCCGCCTGATGAGCGGAACGTGCCGGTGGTTGTTGTAGCCGCGCGCACCAAGTGCGGGATAATCTGCGTCTTGTAGAACGTGTTGCCGCAACAAGCACAAGTGAATGTCAGTTGTCGTTTGCCGTCCGTGGTGTAGGTCGGCTGGCTGATAATCTTCATGTTTGTCTGTTTGACGGCAACCGCTCCGCACTGTTTGCACAGGTGTGAGCGATAATAAGCGTAGCACAACAGCCATACGGCAACAAAGAGGAACAACAGAAAATAGAGCAGTGCGGCGAAAGCATCTTCGTCAAAGTGCTTCGGTGCCCAACCGAGTGTGAGTTCAGCCTGTGCATCGGTGGTCATCAAGCGGCTGTACAAGCCCTCGACAATCTTAAGCACTCCGTTGCCGAACTGACCGTCAACGAGGTAGTCGTAGGCGTCGTCAATAAGGCTGCTGCAGGCATAGTCGGTCAGCAGACCTTCCATACCTCCGCCGGTGTGTATGCGTATGTCGCGACTGCCGGGCTGCCCGTCGGCAAAGAAGACGAGTACGCCCGTGTTGCGCTGTTTGCCGCCGATGCCCCAAAGGTTGAACAGTTCCTGACAGAACGTAAAGCGGTCGTAACGCTGTCGGTCATAGCCGGGCAGCATAACAACGGCAACCTCAACATCGACAAACTCCTTGATATTGTTGCACGCATCGGTAATCTGCCTTGCCTGCGAGGTACTGAGGTACCCCGCAGGATCGCAGATCCAGCCGTTATGCATTGCATCTTTGGGGTTAGGTACCGAAGCCGGCACATAACTCTCTGCGTAGATGAAGCAACTCAGGCTGCAAAGGAGCAGCAATACATACTTGCGCATAGGTCGGATTAGTAAGCGGTCATCTGAGCGGCTACGGTCGATTTGACGAGGTCGGCGAACTGTTGGATGGTCATCTGACCTTTGTCCTCGGCACCTTGCACGCGCACGCTGACGAGGCCTTGTTCGGCTTCCTTCTCACCTACGACGAGCATGAACGGGATGTGACGGATCTCGTTGTCGCGGATCTTACGTCCGAGTTTCTCGTTGCGGTCATCCACAAGGGTGCGGATCTCCTGTGCATCGAGAATCTCCTGTACCTTGTGCGCATATTCGTTGCTCTTCTCGGAGATAGGCAGCACGATACACTGATCGGGCGTAAGCCAGAGCGGGAACTTGCCGGCTGTGTGCTCGATGAGTACCGCGACGAAACGCTCCATCGAACCGAACGGCGCGCGGTGAATCATTACGGGGCGATGTTTCTGGTTGTCCTCGCCGACATATTCGAGTTCGAAGCGCTCGGGCAGGTTGTAATCCACCTGGATCGTACCGAGTTGCCAGCGGCGACCGATGGCGTCTTTGACCATGAAATCAAGTTTCGGACCGTAGAAGGCAGCCTCGCCGTACTCAACACGTGCGGGGAGGTTTTTCTCCTTGCAGGCTTCTATGATAGCTTGCTCGGCTTTCTCCCAAACTTCGTCAGAGCCGACGTACTTCGTCGTGTTCTTCGGGTCGCGGAGAGATATCTGGGCTTCGAAGTTCTGGAAGTTGAGTGCCTTGAAGATGATCTCGATGATCTCCATTACGCGGATGAACTCGTCCTTAACTTGGTCAGGGCGGCAGAAGATATGTGCGTCGTCCTGGGTAAAGGAACGTACGCGCGTGAGGCCATGGAGCTCACCCGACTGCTCGTAACGATATACAGTACCGAACTCTGCGCAGCGGAAAGGTAACTCCTTGTAGGAGCGCGGCTGGTTCTTGAAGATCATACAGTGATGCGGGCAGTTCATCGGCTTGAGCATGTACACCTCACCTTCTTCGGGCGTAGTGATAGGCTGGAAGGAATCTTTGCCGTAGTGATCCCAGTGACCGGAAGTGACGTAGAGTTGCTTGGAACCGATATGCGGGGTGATGACCTGCTGGTAGCCATAGCGCTTCTGGATGCGCTTGAGGAAATCCTCGAGACGCAGACGCAGGGCAGTGCCTTTCGGCAGCCAAACCGGCAGACCTTTGCCGATCATGTCAGAGAACATGAAGAGTTCCATCTCCTTGCCGATCTTACGGTGATCACGTTTCTTGGCTTCCTCGAGCAGAGCCAGATACTCGTCGAGCATGGATTTCTTGGGGAAGGAAATACCATAGATACGCGTCATCATCGGTCGCGAAGCGTCACCGCGCCAATAGGCGGCCGCACAGCTGAGTACCTTGAACGCCTTGATAGGCTCGGTGGAAACGAGGTGCGGACCTTTGCAGAGGTCGGTGAAGTTGCCCTGAGTGTAGGTTGAGATGTGACCGTCTTCGAGTTCGCTGATGAGCTCGCACTTGTAGGACTGACCTTTGTCGCCGAATGCTTTGAGTGCGTCGGCTTTGCTGATCTGGCGCTTAACGAGTTGCTCTTTCTTGGCGCGGAGTTCTGCGATCTTGGCTTCGATAGCGGGGAAGTCGCTCTCCTTGATTACCTGACCTTCAGCGGGCAGAACATCGTAATAGAAGCCATTCTCGATAGCCGGGCCTATACCGAACTGAATGCCGGGGTAGAGCTCTTGCAGAGCTTCCGCCATGAGGTGCGATGAAGTGTGCCAGAAGGCGTGTTTGGCTTCTGGATCGTCCCACTTGTGCAGACGGATGCATACATCAGACAATATTGGCTGATTCAATTCGACGATAGTCCACTCGTCGTCGGCTGTGGATTTGATGCTTGCGCAGAGGATGTCTTGCGCGAGACGTGAGCTGATACTCTCAGCTACTTGCAGCGGCGTCACGCCGCTTTCAAACTCCCGAACACTATTGTCGGGGAAAGTGATTTTTACCATATTATATAAACGTACAAATGTTTATGCCCGGCACGCTCACAACTGCCTGCCAAGGCGAAATATGTGATTAGTTGTGATTATTTGATTAACTCTTCGATTTCTGCGTGCGAGGGGTTGTGGGCGAGGATGGTGCCGTCGCGGTTGATGAGCACGGTGTGCGGGATAGCGATAATGCCATAGGTTTTGGAGCCCTCGTCTTTGGCATCGCGTATTTGCGGCCACGTGAGTTCGAGTGCTTCGACAGCTTGAATCCAAGACTCTTCACTCTCGTCAACCGATACACCGACGATGGCGAGGCGGTCGCTGTGTTTCGAGAGCAGTTCTTTGAGACCGGGCATCGAGCGACGGCAAGGACCGCACCAACTTGCCCAGAAGTCCACGATAAGGAAGTCGGATTTGCCAACGAAGTCGCTGAGTGCAACCTCGCTACCGTCCTGCGTTAAGGCATTGAAGTCGGTGAAAGTGAGTCCGACGGCAGTTTTCTTCTCGGCTTGGAAGGCGTCGTAGGCGCGCTGGAGTTCGTGTGCCTCAAGGCTATCGGGGTTCAGAATGGCGAAAGCTTGTTCCTTCTGCTCCATGCTGAGCATGTAAAACAGGTCACTGAGTATAACATACGCAGCTTCGGATTCGGGTTGAGCCTGCTGCAAGGCGAATGCTTCGTTGATGAATACCTGGAGTATAGAATCAGCTTGCTGAGGGGATTCTGCCTTTTGGTAGTCTTCCGATACACGTTCGTTAAGTGCCTGATACTCAGCAATGAGTTTGGCGGATTTGTCTTCTCGCTTGCATGCTGTAACAAGCATGGCGATACAAAGGATGTAATAGATGCGTTTCATACGAATTGAATTTAACGTACAAAGATACGAAAAACTTTTGGAATATGCAAATAATTTACGAAAAAAAAGCTGCCCGAAGGCAGCTTCTTTTTATATTGTACAAGTTGACTTACTTAACGCGTTGTCCTTGTACGTTGTAGATTACGTTGCCATTGATGATGTAGAGTTGTCCCTCATAGATGAACTTCGAGATATTAGCATCAATGGTGATATTCTCAACGCCAGTACCATAGAGAACGACTACACCACCTGCAGCAGTCTCGTAGAGATCGCGCTCGGGCTTAGCCTCTTCGGTGTCGGTAGCCGGCTTAGCATCTTGGTGGAAATGGGTAACCCTTGCGGTAACAGTTACTTTCGTTCCTGGAACAAGCAGTTCAGCCAACGATGCGTCACAAGCTACGTTGTATGCGATGAACTCTGCCTCGTCATCCTGCTCCTGATCGCTCATCTTGAATGAGAGATTACCGTACTTCTCGCTGTATTCGGTTTCAATAGATGCGATAAATCCTGAGATAGCATATACTTCGGTAGATGTTTTGCTCTTATCAAGTGCTTTAGCAGCTGCGAGAGCTTCGGCTACGCTAACGGGAATAGTCTCAACGTCCACTCCGCCGGAGATGATTTGTACCTTACCGTTCTTGATTTCCGGTGTGTGGTCGCCATTTTTGACATAGTTTTGCACCTTACCGGTAACAATAACTTCGGTACCAACGGCGATATCTTGAGTTGCAGGAGACAGGCTACTGAAGTAGTAAGCTTGGATGACCTTGCCGCCGTTCTTCGTATCAGCCATCCAGAACGATTGTTTATTTTCAAAGATGTCAGTAACATAGCCATGAACAGCAAGACGCCATTCGCTGGTTGCACCATCGGCGAGAGAGAGAGTATAGGAACGAGCCTGCTCGCAAGTAACTTCCTGGTTGTCCTCGGTCGGTTGGAACGGACGGTCGTCGATGAGGTCGATTTCAGTCTCATAGTCACTTTCTACTGACATGAACTCAAGGTCAGCAGCGATGGTGTAAACCTTTTCGTCGGTTACAGCCGATAGCTGTGTGGTATAAACGTTGTAGCCATTCGTGGAGAATTCCTTGTATGTCAGCTGAATGAATCCGTTTGTGATATCAAGTTCAGTGCCGTTGATGGTGATAATTGAACCCGGAGCCAGATAGTGGTGACCACCGATGGCAGTCTTTTTGTCGCTACTGATTTGCAGGATGAGAACGTTCGATGCATTCTTAGAGATTTCCAACTGCCAGTGGTCTTCATAGAAGACAGCCAAAGCATCCGACCAATCGAGTTTCTCTGTGGGTTTGCCGCCAAGCTTACGGAAGAAATATCCACCGGTTGTCTCGGGGATATCAGCACCGGTATTGTTGTTGTGATAGTTTTGCAAACCTGTAGCATAAACGAGGATATCGTCACCTACAACAAACTCGATGTCAGCCGATGATGCGTACTTTTGGTTGTTAGCACCATACATGCGATAGGCTTGGATAGAGTCATTCGAGTTGTCAAGATCGTGCATCCAATAGGATATGTTGCCATATTGCGTAATGCCGCTCGCAAAGATTTGCGATACCTTACCCTTGATGTAGCACTCACCTGTTTTACCTTCTTTGAGGCGAGCCAAAGCTTGGGTTACAGAAATAGTGTCAACGGGCAGAACCTCAGCACGCTCGATGATAGCAACGTCGCCGTTCTTAATCTCAGGTGTGTTGTTGAAGTTCATGATTTGACCTGTAACGGTAATCTTGTCGCCGACCCTCAGCGCCTTATCTTTCTCGCCATCCGGCAGATTGCACCAATAGCCTTGGATGGTCTTCTTCGAGCCTTTCTCATCATCCATCCAGAAACACTGTTGCTCTTTGCTGATTGTACCGTTGGTTTCGGTGATGAAACCCGTAACGATGTAGGTTTCCGCTGTCTTAGCGTTCTTTTCAGCCGGCATAGCGGCAGCAGCCTCTGCACAAGTCACGGCGATTTGTGCATTGATTGTTACTGCAGCAAGTAAAACTGCTGCAAGGGATAAAAGTTTTTTCATGATTCTTTGGGTTAATAAAGATTGAATATTGATGTTAACTAATCGTGTTACGTGTGTAACTTGAGTTCGGTTTTGCAATGATGAGGTGATAGATTACCCGCATCAAATTAAAAGCCGGTACAAAGGTACAACTTTTTTTGCATATTTCAAAATTTTTTTGTAACTTTGTTGCGTTTTTTGATAAAAATCTTCATTTTTTAACTGAATATGGCAAAAATCTTAGTTATTGACGACGAAAGAGCGATAAGAAATATCCTGAAAGAGACTCTTGAGTTCGAAGGTTACAAAGTTGACGTGGCAGAAAACGGTGTCCAAGGAGTGGAAATGGCGCAGGTTGGAAACTACGATCTGATCTATAGCGACGTGAAGATGCCGCAGATGGACGGCACGGAGTTGTTGGCTGCGTTGAAACAGGCGGAAAATCCCTGCGCAGATGTGCCTGTAGTGATGATCAGCGGACACGGGAACATCGAAACCGCTGTGGAGTGCATCAAGCAGGGTGCGTACGACTTTTTAGAGAAGCCGCTGGATCTGAACCGTCTGCTGGTGACCACCCGTCACGGCATTGACAGCAAGCAACTGCGGCATGAGGCAACGACCCTGCGCAACGAGGCAACAGCGCTGAAGAAGAAAGTGAACAGCAAGTACCAGATGATCGGTACGAGCAAGGCGATAGAAGGTGTGCGGGAGATGATAGCGAAGGTTGCTCCGACTGAGGCACGTGTGTTGATTACGGGCGAGAACGGTACGGGTAAGGAAGTTGTAGCACGGATGATATTCGAGCAGAGCAACCGTGCGGAGATGCCACTGGTGACCTGTAACTGCGCAGCTATCCCGTCAGAACTGATAGAGAGCGAGCTATTCGGGCATACAAAAGGCTCGTTTACCGGTGCGGTGAAAGACAGAGCGGGCAAGTTTGAGCAGGCAAACGGCGGGACACTGTTCCTTGACGAAATAGGCGACATGAGTCTGGCAGCGCAGACGAAAGTGCTGCGTGCACTGCAAGAAGGCGAGGTTACGCGCGTGGGCAGCGACAAAGCCATACAAGTGAATGTGCGCGTGATTGCCGCCACGAACAAGGATCTACACAAAGAGATAGAGAAAGGCACGTTCCGTGAGGATTTGTTCCACCGGTTGAATGTGATACCTATTCATGTGCCTGCGCTGGATGAGCGCAAGGAAGATATACCTGAGTTGGTGGAGTTCTTTACTAAGCAGATATGCGAGGAGCAAGGCTGGGCGGTAAAGACGTTCGCCAAAGATGCCATAGCGGCGCTACAGAAACGTCACTGGCCGGGGAATATACGTGAACTGAGGAACGTGGTAGAACGACTGATCATCTTATCCGGCACGGAAATCTCCGCCGCTGACATAGAACACTTTGCTTGATCCAAAGGGCTTGACTATATCGGTGAGGTGCTGGCGGTCGGTGTCGGTGAGGAAGATCTGCCCGAAACGTTCGCTGCGTACCAATTCAATAATACGCGCTACGCGCGAGGCATCGAGTTTGTCGAATATATCATCCAATAAGAGAATGGGGCGATTATCAGCCAAACTTGGCTGATCCATGCTCAAATACAACGCCTGCGCTAATTTCAGGGCAATGAGGTAGGTCTTTTGCTGCCCTTGGCTGCCCACGCGGCGGAGAGGGTATTCGCCGAGTTGCATTTCGAGTTCGTCTTTGTGAATACCTTGTGACGTCCAGCCGAGAATAAGATCACGCTGGCGGGTACGACGCAGGGCTTCGCCCAGCTCGCGATCGAAGAGTTGGGAACGGTATGTAAGCCGAGGTAGTTCTTCTACTTCGGCTATTGTTTTGTACAAATCGGCAAAGATCGGCACGAATGCCTCAACGAAAGTTTTACGGCAAGCGAAGATATACTCGGCATGCGGAATCATCTGCATCTCCAGGACTTCGAAGAGGTCGTTATTGGAAGTTGAGAGTTGAGAGTTGAGAGTTGAGAGTTGAGAGTCTTCGCCGTATTGTTTGAGCAGGGCATTGCGCTGCTTGACGAGGGCGTTGTAGAGGCTAAGATGCTCGAGGTAGGCGCGGTCGGTCTGACCGATGATGATATCCAAGAACCGCCGGCGCTCGTCGCTGCCTTCGGCAATGAGCTGGTTGTCCTCAGGCGAAACCATCACCAAAGGAATACGGCCGATATGATCGAGCATGCGCTGGTACTCCTTCTTGCCGTAACGGAATTGCTTCTTTTGTCCACGCTTAATGGAGCACGTGATCTGAACAGGCTCGGAATCATCAGCCAAACTTGGCTGATACTGACCTTGTATCATGGCGAAGTCGGCTTCGTGGCAGATGTTTTGGGAGTCAATGGGGTTGAAGGCGGATTTGGTGAAACTCAGATAGTAGATAGCATCCAAGAGGTTGGTTTTGCCTTGACCGTTCTGACCGACAAAACAGTTGAGTTTGTCGGCAAACGTAAGACTCGCCTCGTGGATGTTCTTGAAGTTGATGATATGTAGTTCGCTGAGGATCATGCTATATATTATTCGGCATTCAACTCCTGTTGCGCTTTAAGCACGGCTTGATACTGAGGTTCGATACTGTCCTCGAAGACATAGTAGTCCGCCTTACCGTAAGGACGCAGTACGATGCCTTCCCACTTCCAGCCTCTCTTGTCAGGATCGATGATGTCGATGTTGTTGACGTCCGCCGGTAACTTCTCGAAGTACAGCGTGAATGGCGTGAGCAGGGATGTGACCAGCGTTTTGGAAGTCGTGCTGATACCGTTGGTGCCGGTCAGCCGGTATTGCATGCCAGTTGTGCGGTCGAGAATATACGCCTTGGGGGAGATATGGATTGTAGCTTTCCATTTGGCGAGGTACTTGCACTGCACGATGGCTGCTGATCCTGTGTTGTCAATACTCATGATGCCGCAATCGGCAGTGGAAGCAGATAAAACCGTGGAGTACTCCTCGGCGTAGGTGACCTGTACGACTTGTTTGCCGACGAGCCTGTTCGCCAGTTTCTCGGATGCAGCCACGAGCTGCTCGAGATCGGTGAGCGAGGAGAGTTCTCGCGCTGTAGCCATGACGGTGGCTGTTTCGACGTCGATCATTCGTACTTGGATATAACACTGGTTGCCATGCGGCATAATATTGGCAGCGCACACGAGTTGCACGCCGAACTGCTTTCCTAATGCTTGTATTTGCTTGTCATCGACATTGCCTGAACGCTGATAGTCATGTTCCTTGGCGATCTGAGCGAGGAACTCCGCCGTCCGCTCGACGGCACTATACTCGCTGTTCGCCACGATACCTGAAACCAGTTCTCCACCGACGACCTGTTTGGCAGTCTCGCTAACCGATTCGTGGCCAGTGACATAGACAGCGACCTTAGTCTGATCGGTGATGACCTGCATGAGTCGTTGGTGCAAAGCACGCGTTTCTTGCAGTTGCAGCGACTCTTCATCTGCATCAGGATCAACAGCGGCGAGGATCTTCTGCGTCTCGTCGATATCAAGTATCTGCTGCATTGTTTGTTCGGCAAGTTCGCGCGCCTGCATCTTCTGCCCTGAGGCAATGAGCTGGTCGATGCGGTCGAGTGAGGATTCAATCTTCGTCAAGCCAACGATAATCTTCTTTTGTAACAGGCGAATGAGCGTGACTCGCTTGACATAAGCAAAGGCAGCAATATTTCCATTATCGGGGTTCGTCCATGACTCGATCTGCAAGCCCGGAATTTCGATGTTTACGGATGTTTTCGTAGCCGACGAAAACTCTCGTGCCGACTCGCGAAACGTGCCATCCATAGTACGCAGCGTCTGGGAGAGTGCCTGGTTGATGGTGGTGTTTTGCACATGCACGCGCACTGTACTGACCGCTTCCACCCTTGCCGCATCTTTCACTCGTTGCGTGGCGTTCTCCAGCCGTTCGTTGGCGAGCTGTTGTCCCTCGGCAAAACCAGTGAAGTACTGATCGTCAGGATAAGCCTGCCGACGCGAGTCATGCTCATACCAATCGGGTTTCTGCGACAGTACAGTCACTGTCGTGAGTAGGAGCATAAGCAGAAGAGTGAATCGTCTCATACGCGGTAGATTAATAATCATCCATACTCATTTCGCGTTCGCTCTCGTTCTCGCGCTGCGTCTCATGCTTAGCAGATTCTTCCTCGCCGGCTACAGCCGACTGATCTTGTTCCTCCGTTTTCTCTTCGGTTTGAGGTTGCAGCGGTTGCATAAAGCGTTCGTCGAACTCCTTCTTGAAAGCTTCGTACTCGGCATCCACGCTCAGTTCTTCGTCTTGCTGAATGGTACTATACAAGCCATTGAGAATTATATCTTCGCTAATCTCCAGCACGATATAGGTCTTATAGATGCGTTGTCCGTTCTGGATGAATGTCATCTGTTTGCGGCAGGCTATACGGTATCCTGTAGCCTGATCAATTTCGGTTGTAGTGAGCCCTTCGATGCGCCCGAGTGACTCACGGCTGGTGCTTTTGCGCTCCTGTTTGCGGTAATTGCTGACGAGCGATTGCACTTTGGTAGATATCTGCGACGCCAATTCCTCCAACGCCGTAGTACGTGCTATATCAACGGACAATTGCTGATCCAGATCTTCGCCCACTCCGTGCGCGAAGAATCGGTCGCCAGCCGATACCCATTCACCACAGGGGTCAACAAACTCGACCTCCTTCATGGCGGCTTCTTCTTCGGCTTTCCTCTGCTTGGCTTTGGCTTCGTCTAAAGCGGCTTTGCGCTCAGCTTCGGCGGTTTGCCGTTTAGCTTCGGCAGCCTGACGTTCGGCTTCCGCTCTTGCGGCACGTTGCTCTTCAACTTTCTTGGCGTTGGCTATGCTGTCCAAGCGCATCTTATGACGCAGTTCAGCCTCTTCGGCTTTGTGACGCTGCTCCATCTTCCATTGTTCACGTTTGGCAGCGCGTTTCTCTTTGCGTGTCTGAGCCTCAGCAGGCAGGGTGGCTATTGCAAGTGCCATTACGGCAATAGCGAAAATGTGATTTGCTTTCATTGATTCAGTTTTCAGTTTTCAGTATTCAGTTTTCTGTTATCAGTTTTCTGTTATCAGTTAAACGGTGCGGCGTAGGTGCAGCCCTCGCGCCAGCGTGAACAGCCGTAGCGGGTGCGTCCGCGGATGATACGACCTTGTTTGCACAGGGGGCAAGGTGCACCGGCTTGGTCGGCTTTGACTTCGCGTACGACTTCGGTAGTCATCTGTTTGAGTTCGGCGAGGAAGTCGCGTGCCTCATATTCGCCGCGCTCAATCATGCGCATTTTCTTCTCCCAACGACCGGTGAGTTCGGCGGACATAAGCAGAGGCGAGATGATCTTGGCTATGAGGTCGATGCCAAGCGGCGTGGCGTGAACAGTTTTGCCTTGACGCTCAATGTACTTGCGTTGGAAAAGTTTCTCAATGATGGCAGCGCGGGTAGAAGGGCGACCGATACCATTCTCTTTCATTGCATCGCGCAGGTCTTCGTCCTCAACGGTCTTGCCGGCAGTTTCCATGGCGCGGAGCAGCGTGGCTTCGGTGTAATACTTCGGCGGGGTGGTGGTTTTCTCCTTGAGTTGCGGCTCGTGAGGACCTTGCTCGCCTTTGACAAAGTCGGGGAGAGTTTGGGTGGCAGTATTATCCTGGGAATCCGGGTTATCCGGACTATCCGGATTATCCGGAGTTTCCTGAGTGCCTTGGGGTTTGGCGAAAACGGCACGCCAACCCGGGACAAGTACCTGACGACCGGTGACCTTGAAGTCATATTCGCCAACCTTGGCGAATACTGTGGTATTGCTGACCTGGCAGTCGGGATAGAAGGCGGCGATGAAACGCAGGGCAATCTTGCGGAATACTTTTTTCTCCTGATCGGTCAGATTGTCAGGGCGCTGACCGGTGGGGATGATAGCGTGGTGGTCGGTAACCTTCTTGTTGTCGAACACTTTTTTGGACTTCGGCAGCGAGCCTTCGCCTTTCTTGCCATCGGCTTTGAGCCCGAGCAAGGGTTGTACTTCGGGGAAGAAATCCTTGATGCCATCGAGGGTCTTGGGCACATGGGCGTAGATATCTTCGCTCAGGTAGGTGGTATCCACACGCGGGTAGGTCGTTACGTGCTTCTCGTAGAGCGACTGAATGAGTTTGAGTGTCTGGTCGGCTGTGTAGCCGTACGACTTGTTGCACTCCACTTGCAGCGAGGTGAGGTCGAAAAGTCGCGGAGCAAACTCCGTGCCTTTTTTCTTCTCGACCGAGGTGATAGTGAGCGGCTGATCTTTGATGGCGTCGATCACAGCCTGCGCCTCTTCGAGGGTGGCAAAACCCTTGAGGTCATCGCTGTCTTCTGATTGCTGATCGCTGACTGCTGACGGCTGACTGCTGACCACTGATTGCTGATTGCTCTGAACGTAACTGAACAAAGTGTCGCGATAGAGCGTCTTGAGTTCGTAGTATGTGCGCGGAACGAAACGTTCGATCTCTTGCTGGCGCTTGACGATCAGGGCAAGTGTCGGGGTCTGCACTCGACCGATGGAGAGGATGTTACGATCCTTACCTACCCCGCGCGCGTACTTTAATGTATATGCGCGCGAGGCGTTCATGCCGAGCAGCCAATCTCCGATGGCACGCATTAGTCCGGCTTCGTAGAGGTGTTGGTAGGCTGACTGATCCTTGAGTTGCTTGAAAGCGTCGCGGATAGCTTCCTCGGTGAGAGAGGATGTCCAGAGGCGTTTGACAGGCACTTTGCAACCTGCCTGCTGATACACCCAGCGCTGGATGAGTTCGCCCTCTTGACCGGGGTCACCGCAGTTGATGACCTCTGTGGCCTGGGACATGAGTTGCTTGATGACATTGAACTGCTTCTGCACGCCTTCGTCGCCACTGACCTTGATGCTGAACCGCTCGGGTATCATCGGTAACGCAGACATATTCCAGCCTTTCCACTGCTCGTTGTACTCATGAGGATCGTAGAGGGCGCAGAGGTGACCGAACGTCCACGTGACGCAATAGCCGTTGCCTTCCAAATAACCATCGTGCCGGGTGTTGGCACCCAGCACTTTGGCTATATCGCGTCCGGCGGACGGTTTCTCGGCTACACAGAGGATCATCCCATTTACAATTTGGTCATTTACAATTTACTCATTTATTCTACGCGGCGACCGTCAACGGTGTAGGTCTGATTGCCACGGCGGAGGTAAAGCGTGCCGTTGTAGAAGAACTTCTGCACGTTGGTGGCAGGCAACATGATATCTTCGAATCCTTGTGTGGGGCGTTTTTGAATATCCTCAAACGTCGGTGCTTGAAGCGCTGTGCTTGTGAATACCTTCAGTTCGCCGGGGGCTAATGTATATGAGCTGTTCGCCCTCTGCGCATCGCCAAGATAATCGTACCATGTGCCGGAAGGCAGTGTGACGGTCTGATCACCGCTTACATCGAAGTTTGCGGCTGCAAACACATCACTTCCCCACTGGATCGTACGCAAGGCTTTGCCAGAACCGATATTTACCGTAGGCGTACCGGTGAAGGCACTCGGAGCAAGCTGTGTACGCAGGGTGATAACCTGTGCGCACTTGGTGAATGCGTCTACTCGTTCTGCTTGCGTGAAGTAGCCCTTGGATTGCGGGTTGGGTTTGGTTCCCGTACGCCCATTGTAATCAATCGAATAGTCGTAACCGATCTCCTCAAACTGCCATAACATATGCGCGCCGTTGAGCAGCACGTTGAATGCCACATTCTCCGCCACTCGCCCGAGACGTGCTGACTCGTTGGTTTTCAAATCGCCGTTGCCATAAGTCTTGGCCTTGTACTGCATTCGCTCCTCGTCATGGCTCTCGGCATAGGATACATAACCGGGTTTGTTCGCTCCTGCAAAACCGTCACCGTCCTTGAGCCAACCCATAGCCGTCTGGCAGTACGAGTTGCTAACCGACTCACCTGTCCAACATTGCATACCTCTGCTGATCAGCGTTGACTGCCCGTCACCCCAATGCTCCAAAATCATGTATGCTCCGGGGGAGGTTGCCTGAACGGTATTGTAGTAATCCGTGAGGTTCTCTACAGCATTCACCGTTGTTCCGCACAATCCGTGACTTAAGTCCAAACGATAGCCGTCAATCTTGTACTCCTTGAGCCAGTATTCAAATACGCGCTTGAACATCTCATGAGCCGGCTCAAAGTCGTGATTCCAATCTTGACCGTAGGTCTGTCCGCCTTCGGGGGGATTGACATTGAACCACGGGTTGTTCTTCAGATCGTCGCCATACGGATAGAGCCTGTTCATCGGGTTCAAACCATACGCATGGTTGAATACCATATCAAGGATTACAGCAATACCGCGCTTGTGGCACTCGTCAATCAGCGCTTTCAGATCGTCGGCTCTGCCGTAGGTTTTGTCCACGGCGAAATACAGTGTGGGGTTATAGCCCCAACTGATGTTTCCTTCGAACTCACTTACCGGCATCAACTCGATGGCATTTACGCCGAGGTTCTGAATGTAGTCGAGTTTGTTCTTTAGGGCTTTGAACGTACGTCCTGTCGTATAATCGTATACCCACACCTCGTAGATAATCAGGTTCGCCTTGTTCGGGCGCTGGAAGGAAGTCGTAGCGTCCGACCATTCGTACGGCGTTTTGCCGGTCTGAATAACGGTTACATAACTGCCATCTGCACCTTTAGGATAACTGATCAGCGACTGATCGGCTGACTTGGGTTCGTACTGATCGTCGGGGTGTAGTACTTTCTCGGAATACAGGTCACAGATCTGTTTTTTCACACCATCCGCACGCTCTACGGCATACTGAAAACGGTACTCTTTGCCTTTGGTCAGACCGGTCAGTTTGATCCAGAAGTAGTTACCGTCCTTGTAGAGTTGGTAATCTTTGCTCAATTTCCAGTCGGTCATATCGCCGAGTAGGAACACACGTTTGGCTGACTCCGTTTTGCTTGCAGCGTATGTACAAAGCGTCACCGACGTGCCGTCCTCACCGTAGTATATACCGTTGCTCACGCCAGAAGGACGTGCCTTGCTGGTGGGCGTTACACCTTCAACGGCTTCCCAGATATCACCGGTTGTTTCTTTGCCTAATTCAATGAGTATATCTCCACCGGCAGAAGTCTTGCCCTCCTTCGAACCACCAGGGCCATCGTGGAACACGAATGCGAGTTTCTTGATCTGTGTTGACTCTGATACACCATAGAAGTCGTAGATGCTCGTCATCGTCAGTTGCCACTTACCGTCATCGGTAGCGGTGAGTTGCGGTGAGTCAGCCTTGCGCCATCCGCTGCCTACGACGTTCTTCCAGTCGCTGTCGCTGGAGGAAGCGGATGTAATCAGACCGGTGTGGGCATAACATTTCGTTGCGCCCACCATCCCGCCGTTACCGCCGGCGGGATCAAAAGTGATGATCACTTCGCCGGTGTAGCCTACAGGAATAGGATTAGGCGAGGTAGTAACTTGTGCTACCAGCAGCACGGTGCATAGCAAGGCTGCCAGACTGAGGAATATACGTTTCATACGATTAGTGTTTTAGTAGTAAGAAGGCGTGCAGCCAAGCGCGCCTTCCTGATGATTATTGCAGTTGAGCACCGAGCAGGTTGTACTGCACGCCGTCCTTGATGATCACTACCTGACCGTTGATGATGGTCTTGGTAATCTTAGCATCAACACTTGTGTTTTCTACAGCTGACTGATCGGGCTGAGGGTCTGCGAGTTTCTTGCCCGGGATAGGTTGAGTGGATACCTCCAATGTCTCATCTCCGTTGTCATAGAGATACAGAGTGTAGCTGCCTGCACCTATATGGAATTTCTCATGTCCGGACTTCAGTACAGTAGCATGAGTCGGACCATCAACATAGGCTGCCGTCATATATTCCACACCCGGGAAACCGTCCACCTGGTATAGAATGAAGATGTAAGCATCCTGAACTACTTCCAGTTCAGCCAATCCGTGATCGAAGATTGTGGCCTCTGACGGCTCAACATCCTCGCCATCGATAAAACCTTTGTAGTAGTAGCGCGGGTTGCCTTCAACGCCGCCACCTTGGCTGCCACCACCTTGTTCACCGCCACCTTGTTCGCCACCGCCTTGTTCGCCACCGTCGATCTCTGTGCCGGTTGATGAGCAGTTACTACCAGCCTGAACCCACAATGAGTTATCTTCCCATTTCAACTTGATGTAAAAATCGTAGCAGCCTGCGACGTTACATGTAGCATCGCTTGCACCTTCGGTAAAGTTGCCTTTAGCGCTGCCTTCACCTTCTTCTATAGCAATAGTGAAAGAAGCCTTGTTGTCTGCATCATAGATGCACCATTTGTCACCTTGGTTGAGGCTTACACTTGCCTTGAACTGATCACGTCCCTGATAATCTTTTTCAGACAAGGGCTCAGCAGCATAATACGTTTTGCCGTTTACCAGAATACCGAAGTTTCCGGCAAACATGCTTGCCACCATCATAGTAGCAGCAAATACTGTAAAGATCTTTTTCATTGTATTGTTTATTTTTGTTGGTTAGTTATCACTATTACTTCACCCTATTGCCCATTACGTCATATACATGTTCGTTGCAGCGGATGAAGAGTTGTCCGTTCTCGATAAACTTCTCGCCTTTGACATTGTCGGCTTTTACGTTCTCTACAGCAGTCTTTGTACGATCCGGGCGCTCGGTATCCTTGTCACCGCGTGTGCCGTCGGTTTTGATATATACACCGTAGTTTGTTCCCTTACCGGCAAGGGTGAAACCTGCCGGAGTGTCGTTGTAACCGGAGTTCGGACCAAGGAGCAAACGGATTTGTCCTTTCGTTCCGGTGATGGTGGCTTTGTAGAAACCATCACCGGCTTCGTCGCTGACAGCAGACTCACTATGCACGCCGGTTTTGTAACGGGCGTTGATAAGCGGCTTAAGTTGATCTTTGAAAGTTACCCAGTGCGGATAGAACACACTCGGAACACCAGGCATACTGAGCATATATGCGTAGCATTGCATAACCTTGTCCGGGCAGACACTCATAGAGTTGCCATCACCGCAGAACTCACTATCGCCGCGCTGGAATGTATCGTGGTTGTCAACGAACGTTACTGAGTAACGTGACATACCTGCACCCGGCAGACCGGCACCTCTCAGCGCACCGTAATTGTCGGAAGCAATACCGCTGTTGAATGCGTTATACTTCATTGCGAAGTCGAAAGTCAGCGTATTCCAACCTGCATCATTGAGGTGCGAGCGCAGTGCGTTGACGTCACCGTCCCAATATTCCATAACGGAGAAATAAATCTCTGCCGCTTTGTTATAGTCATCAATATGGCTATTGTGGAAGCCTTTGCAATAATCGTAACGGAAACCGTCAATGTGGATGTCATTACGCAGCCATTTCAGGTACGCCTTGAACATATTACGCACCTCGGCGCTTTGATGATCCCAGTCACGTCCTGCTTCGTAGTTTGCTTCCGGACCATAACCGTCATCGTTAGCACCTGTAGCCTTGCCTTTGCATGTTCCGGCTGCCACGTCATAGTTCATTTCATCAGTTTGGCAGATCCATGAGGCTTCAGGTTTGAATGTGCCGTAACTGCCGAAGTTCAGTTGCGCGAAATCGCACCAACCGGACCAGGCTGCTCCATGATTGATAACTATATCAGCTACAACACGAGCACCGTTCTTACGGAACGTCTCTATCAACTGCTCCAGTTTAGCTTTTGTTCCCCAATCGCTGTTCAAATCGCTATACTTCGAAGGGATATAACCTGTTCCACCTGTTGCTTTAGACATAGGCGGAAGCCAAATGAGGTCAAACCACTGACCGATTTCCTCGGCGGAAGTATTGTTCTTGGCGTTGAGGTGATCCACCCATTTTGTGCGGCCATAACCTTGGTCTTGATAACTGTTCCAGTAGAACGCTTGTAGTAGTACATCGGGGCACTTCTCCGGAGCGGAAGTCGTGTAGGTCGGATCAGAACCGCCACCACCGCCGCCGCAAGTTTGGCTACTCTCTACATACACAAGATCTCCGGCAGTCGCACTGAGTTTGATGTAGAAGTCATACTTGCCTGCTACAAGACAAGTGAGTTTGTTGGCAGCCTTGCCACCGGAGAAGTTCTCGTAATGACCATATTCATCAAGATCAACCATCCATGTGGCATCACAACTCTTGTTAACTAACTGGATCTCATCACCCACGTTCAGTTCAACGCATGAAGCCATATACTGAACACGACCTTGGGCGTCTTCGTCACCAAACAACGGAGCATCAACGACGGTCTTGTTGTTGATTTTCAGTCCATAAGGGCCGTCATCGCATGGATCACCGCCATCGCAGTTTTCACCCGGACCGATATAAACAACATCTCCAACTTCAGCACTCAGTTTAATGTAGAAATCGTACTTCCCCGCTACCTTGCAAGTCAGTTTGTTGGCTTCCTTTCCGCCCTCAAAATTCTGGTATGCGCCATACGGATCAATGTCAATCATCCATGTAGCATCACAACTTTGGTTGATGAGTTGTATCTCGTCACCCACGTTCAGCTCTACACAAGAAGCCTTGTATTGTGCTCGACCTTGAGCGTCAGGATCACCGAACTTAGGGGCGTCAATGACGGTTTGGTTGTTGATCTTCAGCCCGTAAGGACCATCCTGACATTCAGCCTTGGCTGCTAACCAACCTAACGTTAGCAACACAAATAGCATTGTTACTGATTTTTTCATTGTATATTAAATTTTAAATTTTCACCATTAACCGTTAACCATTCACCATTAACCGTTATTTTACAACATTGCCCATGATGTCGTAGGTCTTCTCGCCATGGCGAATGAAGAGTTGTCCGTTCTCGATGAACTTCTCAACTTTCTGACTGCTGATAGCTGATGGCTGATCACTAATAGATGTTGGTATCGGTTTGTCGCTCAACACCCACATCTCAAAACTCTCGTTGTGACCTTCCATCGTGCTGTAGTTGCTGGCTGCCAAAGTAAAACCTTGGAATCCCTGTTTGTTTGCCCTGTCGCCCAAGCACAGAATCAGCCAACCGTTCTTGCCTACTATTGTAGCCTGATAGCCGGTTGCTGTGGCGTATTCGTCTTTCACCTCGCTCTCGCTGTGAACACCAGCCCACTTACGGGCAATGATCATCGGTTTGAGGTCGGCTTTATATTTCTGCCAATGCGGATAGAATACGCACGGCACACCCGGCATCGACAACAGGAACGCGTTCGCCTGCATCAATCGGGCTTTGAGTGCCGGTGTCATTGAGTTGCCGCGACCGCCGAACTCGTTCTCGTTATCCGGACGCAAGAACCAGTCATGGCTCTCGATGAACGTTACCGAGTGACGACCATTACCGCGACTCATGATGCAATCGCCGCGACCACGGCTGTAGTCCCAACCGGCAATCGAGTTAAACACATGCCACTTGAGGTCGAAGTCCAAACCCATCAAGTCATATTCTGCCCCTTGTATGCGTCTCCAGATCTCATCTGTACCGGAATAGCACTCCATAAAAGCAATCTCCGGACGCGCATGTTTGTTGTAGTTGTGATGATGCCAGTTGTTGAATCCGTCGCCTTTGTCGTAACGGAAGCCGTCGTACTTCATCACATTGCGCATCCATTTGAGGTAGGCGATGAACATCTCCTGTACATACACATTGTCGTGACTCCAGTCGCGTGCGCCTTCCCAGTTCTCACCATCATCGTTGTTGCCCGTGGCTGCACCCCAGCAGTCACCCGAGCCCGGGTTCTCATCCGTCGGCTTGTTCCAATCGGCATTTACCTCATCGTTCTTGCAAATATACGAAGCATCCGGATGGAACACACCGTACTCTCCGAAATCCATCGTCGGGAAATCGCACCAGGTACTCCAACCTGCGCAGTGGTTGATTACGATATCGGCTACAACCTTACTGCCCGCGTTGTGCAACGCGCTGATCAGTGCATCAAGCTCCTCGCGTGTACCCCAGTTAGAGTTCTGGTTGCTGTATTGCTTCGGGTGATAACCTGCGCCGTCACCGTACGCACTTGGCGGCAACCATACATAGTCAAAGTACGCGCCAATCTCCTTCGCCTGTGCTGTCAGTGTTGTCCATTTTGTGTCGCCATACTCACTCACGCCCGGCGATTTCGGATCGTACGACTCGTTGTAGAACGCCTGCATCAGCACAGCTTCGCACTGATGAGGTACAGCGCCGGTGTAAATATCGCTTATATCCTCGCCCTCGCCGCAGTTCGAGCCGTTGCCGATATACAGTTGGTCGGCTCCGTATTTGAGCTTGATATAGAAGTCATAACAACCGGTGACAGATACCTTGTACTGATCGCCGTCTTTCGTGAAACCGGACTCCGACCAGGTGTCCAAAGGTACAGCCCATCTGGCTTGGTACTCTGCGTCGTAGAGTTGGCAATAGTCACCCGACTTCACCTTTACATGTGCAAGGTACTCATCGTACTCACCGGTCATACCGTCTTTGCCTTTATACTCTGCGGCAAAATACGTCTTACCGTTCACCAGAATACCGTAGGATGCTGCATGCATCGCGATAGCAATACAGAGTAATGACAGGAATGTAAAAAGTTTTTTCATATCTATAGATATTAAGTGCGCATAACTAAAAAGTCTACAAAGTTAACATTTTTTTTTTGAATATGCAAATTTTTTTTGCACTTTTGATAAAAAATCTTTGTTTTTTCACACATTATGCGTTTTTGTCGAATCGCGCAATCGCGCCCCACATGGAATCGCGCACGTTCGGGTTCATCTGCTCAAGTCGGGTGATGAGTTCTTTTACATCGGCGCGAGAACTGTTTTTTTCGAACGGGCAGGGCTGTTTTTGCTTCACATACCCGCGCAGCTGAGCGTAACGCCTCAGGTCTTTCTCCTCAATCAGGCAGAGCGGGCGGATGAGTTGCAGCGGCATTTTGTTCATTTGCAGCTTGGGGTAAATGGTCGAGAACTTACCCTCAAAGATGAGATTCATGAGCAGTGTCTCCACGATGTCATCCTTGTGATGCCCGAAGGCGATCTTGTTGCAACCAAGCTCCTGTGCCACATCAAACAGTGCCTTGCGCCTGTACCACGAACACAGAAAACAAGGATCTTTTGCAGACCGCTGCGCTGTTTGACCGTTATCACTGTTTGACCGCTGCGCTGTTTGACCGGCTACGCCTGTTAGATTTTCTCCTATCTCCGTATCGCGGATGATAAGCGGCACACGGAACTCGTCGCAGAACGATTGCAGGTACGATATATCAGTAAGGTACGCGCGTTCACGCACGCGTACATGCAGAGCTGTAACGCGAAAACGCGGTACGAAGATCTGCGCACGCTTGCCGAGTAACTCAACCAAGGCGAGCGAATCCTTGCCGCCGCTCAGACCGATGAGGATGTGATCGTCGTCCTCAATGAGCGAGTAATCCGCGCACGCCTTGTGAAACCGTTTGGTCAGACGATTCTGCAACTTGGCGAGTTCTATTTGTTCGGGAGATTTCATCTTGGATTAGCGGATTAACGGATTAGTGGTAAACAAAAAGCCGCTTTATTGAGCGGCTCTTGGTTGCGGAGGGCGGGATCGAACCACCGACCTTCAGGTTATGAGCCTGACGAGCTACCACTGCTCTACTCCGCGATACAACTTACGTTTCTAATCTTCGATTTTTCAAAAGCGACTTTACAGGGCAATCTTTCCATTATCACAACTTCTTGCAAGACGCCTTCTGATTGTCGCTAATTTTTGTCTCTCGACGTGATTCTTTCACGTAAGCGAGTGCAAAGATACAACAAAATTTTCAATTATGCAAATTTTTTTGCACTTTTTTTAAAAAAAATCGCATTTTTCTTGCATTTATCAATTTTTATTTGTAACTTTGTGGGCTTTTTACGCGTTCGGCAACGCAAACGCACCTGATTGCGCCCTACGCAATAGAGGCGTTGCGTGCCTGGCACCCCACTACGCAAGTTTGTGGGGACCCCGCGGCCAAGCTCTCCCCATCACGACATTGACATGTCGCGTCGGGGACCCCGTTTTGTAGTGTAAAAACAAAAACAAATTAAAACATAATTATGCAAAACAAAGGAATTGTAAGAACACTGACGGTATTACTGTTCTTGGTTTGCGCCTTTTACCTGTCATTCTCGTTTGTGATTCGTCACTACGACAAGCAGGCCAAGGAGTATGCCGCCGGTGACCAAGCAAAAGAGTTCCTCTATCTGGACTCTATTGCTGCTAAGAAAGTGTGGTTTGGCTACACGTTGAAAGAGTGCCGTGAGAAAGAGATCAATCTTGGTCTGGACCTCAAGGGCGGTATGAACGTAACCATGGAAGTCAGCGTACCTGACATTCTGCGCGCGCTGAGCGGCTACAACACGAGCGAGAACTTCAATCGTGCTATGGCACTGGCTCAGGAGAAGCAGAAATCCAGCGGTGACGACTTCGTTACCTTGTTCCTCGCCTCGTTCCGTGAGGTGGATCCCGACGCTCGTCTAGCTTCTATTTTCGCCACATTTGAACTCAAAGACAAAGTTACTACCAGTTCGAGTAACGATGAGGTAGAGCGCGTTATCCGTGAGGAAGTTGAGGGCGCTATCAACAACTCGTTTATGGTACTCCGTACCCGTATCGACCGCTTCGGTGTTGTTCAACCGAACATCCAAAAGTTGGCTCAATCGGGTCGTATCCTGATCGAACTTCCGGGTATCAAGGAGCCGGAACGTGTACGTAAACTCCTCCAAGGCTCGGCTAACCTCGAGTTCTGGGAGACCTACGACTTCGCTGAACTGCTCCCGCAGATCGCACAAATCGACCGCGAACTGGGTGCAGCCAACCTCGCTACCGAGGAGGCTGAAGGCGCTAAAGCCGAAGAGGCTAAGACCGAAGAAGTAAAGGCTGACGCTACCGTTGACGAACTGGCTCAGGCTATTGCCGCCAACGACAGTGCTGCCGAGGCTCAGAAAGAGCAGGCTGAGGCTGTGGAGAACTACAAGAAGTCTCACCCGCTGTTCTATATCCTCAATCCGTCGATCAATCAAGCCGGTCAGGCTTATCGCGGACCAGTGGTTGGTACGGTTCACTATACCGATACCGCACGCGTGATGGCTATGCTCACCTCGCAGCAGGCTAAGCAGGTTCTGCCGCGTGAGCTCCGCTTCCGCTGGACGGTTAAGGCTATTGATGATGCCAACTCGCTGTATCAGTTGGTTGCTCTCAAGGCTCAGCGTGACGGTCGCCCGTCGCTCGAAGGTGACGTAATCACCGACGCACGTGCCGACTTCTCGCAGATCAGCGCTTACGCTAACGTTTCCATGTCGATGAACGCCGAGGGCGCTAAGGCTTGGCAGCGTATTACCAAAGAGAACATCGGCAAATCCGTTGCTATCGTTCTTGATGGTTTCGTATATTCGTTCCCGACTGTACAGAACGAGATTGCCGGTGGCAACTCGCAGATCACCGGTAACTTCACCGTTGAGGAAGCCAAGGACTTGGCTAACACCCTCAAGTCCGGTAAGATGCCGGCTCCGGCACGTATCATCCAAGAGGACGTAGTTGGTCCGAGTCTGGGTAAGGAGGCTATCCGCAGCGGTCTGTGGTCGTTTGCACTGGGCTTCGTGCTGATCCTGCTCTACATGATCTTCTACTATGGTCTCATTCCGGGACTTATCGCCGACCTTGCATTGCTGTGCAACGTCTTCCTGTTGGTAGGTATCCTGTCGTCGTTCTCGGCTGTATTGACCCTGCCGGGTATCGCAGGTATCGTGCTGACCATGGGTACGGCTGTCGATGCCAACGTACTTATCTACGAGCGTATACGCGAGGAGCTCCGTGCCGGCAAGAATATGCGTAAGGCTATCGAGGACGGTTTCAAGGGCGCTATCTCCGCTATCGTGGACGCCAACGTGACCTCGTTGCTGACCGGTATCATTCTGGCTGTATTCGGTACAGGTCCTATCAAGGGTTTCGCCGTAACGTATATCATCGGTATCATCTCGTCGTTCTTGACGGCTGTGTTCATCACCCGTCTATTGCTCGAGGATTATGCCAAACGTGAGGACGCCAAGGAGCTGCCGTTCACTTCGGCTATCGCCAAGAACTGGTTCCAGAACATGCACTTCGACTTCGTCGCTGCACGCAGATGGGCTTATCCTGTTGCCGGTGCACTGGTAATCTTCGCCCTCATCGGACTTGATCCGCACGTGTTCGGTAAGTTGAACCTCGGTATCGACTTCTCCGGCGGACGTAACTATGTAGTTCGTTTCGACCAACCGATCAACACCCAGGATGTTGAGCAGTCGCTCACCGCTATTTTCAGCGAGCAGAATGTTTCGGGCGAGAACCTCACCGTACGCGTTATCACCTTTGGTGAGACCAACGACCAGGTACGTATCTCCACGAACTTCCGCATCCACGACAACTCCGAGACTTTGGACGACGAGATCGAGCAACTCATCTTCGACGGTACGAAGCAGTTCTTCGCACAGGATCTGACGTTTGCCGAGTTCCAATCCACGCAGGTCAACGAGAACGTAGGTATCATGCAATCGCAGAAGGTTGGTCCGTCTATCGCTGACGACATCAAGACTTCGGCTGTTTGGGCAGTGCTCGCAGCATTGGCTGTTATCTTCCTGTACATCCTCGTACGTTTCCGCAACTTCGCATACTCGGTCGGCGCACTCGCTGCCCTGTTCCACGACACGGTTATCATCCTCGGCTTGTACGCTATCCTGTGGAAGATCATGCCGTTCTCTATGGAGATCGACCAGGCGTTCATCGCGGCTATCCTGACGGTTATCGGTTACTCAATCAACGATACCGTGGTTATCTTCGACCGCGTACGTGAGTACAATGGTCTGTATCCGAAGCGTGAGCGTGAACGTAACATCAACGACGCCTTGAATGCAACGCTTTCGCGTACGTTCTCGACCTCTATGTCAACGTTCATCGTGCTGTTGGCTATCTTCCTCTTCGGTGGTGAGAGCATCCGCGGCTTCGTATTCGCACTGCTCTTGGGCGTAATCATCGGTACGTTCTCGTCACTGTTCGTGGCTTCGCCGATCGCCTTCGACATCCAGCGCGCTATCGCTAACCGCAAAGCCAAAGCTGCGAAGTAATTGTGCCCGTTTGGCTAAGAAATGATTCTGCCCATTAGGGCTAAGATAACAAAATCACCCGCCACATGTTGGCGGGTGTTTTTTTGTTTTGGTTAGGCTTCTATATCCCAAATTCCGTGACAAATAGCATTTTTTCTCGTTATTTTTGAGGAAATTTTCAAAATCGCTTGCATATTTCAAATAATTTTTGTATCTTTGCGTAATTTTTTACGTAATTGTATAATTATATATTGCAATGGCAGTAAAAATTAAGCAAATATTAGATCGTACAGGAACAGACACAATTTTGTTTAGTTCGTGGCTGGCAAGCAATGGCATCAGCCGAGCAGAACAAGTTGCATACGTACAAAGCGGATGGCTGGAGAAAGTCACGTTTGGCGTTTACAAAGTGGCTGATGCGTCTGTTAGTCTTTGGGGTGCTATCTCAGCGTATAACACCCAACTCAGCAAACAATGCGCTATTGGTGCAGAAACAGCGCTGGAATTACATGGCTATACTCACTATGTGCCTATGGGCAAGCCGTTAGCTTTTATCTTTACTGCTTCGCATCAGAATCTCCCATCGTGGTTTTTGAAACACGAATGGGATAGAACATTGCGGTATCAGAAATCATCGTTCTTAGAGACAATGGGAGTTGAGGAAATGGAGGTAGAAGGGCATAAATTACTTGTTTCTTGCCCGGAAAGAGCCATATTAGAGTGCTTAAATCGCCCACATGCAACAACATCGCTATTGGACATCTATTATTTAATGGAACTACTGACCACACTCCGCCCGAAAGTGCTACAGCAACTACTGGAAGAATGTACTTCCGTGAAGGCGAAAAGGCTGTTCTTATACATGGCAGAGAAAGCCAACCATCCGTGGCTGAAAGGCTTGGATATGAGCCGAATAGATATAGGAAGTGGACGACGAATGATAGCTCCAAAAGGCAAATATGTAAGCAAATATAATATGACTATACCTACTGAATTATACAACTATGTTTAATCCTGTTTATGCAAGAAAAGTGAAGCTTTTGCTTCGACTGATGCCTTATGTTACGAATGAGGGCGTGTTTGCTGTGCATGGAGGAACAGCAATCAACTTGTTTGTAAAGAACATGTTGCGCTATTCGGTAGATATTGACTTAACCTATATGCCATTGGCTGGTCGTGAGGAGAGCCTGAAAGATATCAATGCACATCTGGCATCCATTGCCGAGAAAGCGAAAGCAGATATATCGGGACTGCATGTTGTGCCAAACTATGCAACATGCAAACTGCTTTGTGAATATCAAGGCTATCAGGTTAAGATTGAGGTGAATCAAACCAAGCGTGGAATTATCGGCGGAGAGACGCAACTTATGCCGGTTTGTGATAAAGCCCAAGATGAATTTGAGATATATTGCGAAGCAAGGATTGTTCCGCAGACATTGTTATATGGCGGCAAGATAGCTGCAGCATTGTCGCGCCAGCATCCGAGAGATCTGTTTGATGTGAAGCACATGGATCTTCCAATGAATGATGTGCGAGAAGGACTGATCTTTTGCTTGCTTGGTAGCGACAGACCTATTCACGAATCACTGGCTCCGACATTGATTGATCAGCATGAAGCGATGGCAAATCAGTTTGAAGGAATGACGGATCTCGCATTTTCGTACGACGAGTTTGAAACAACGCGTTTACAATTGATTCGCGATGTCAACACCATGCTCACAGACGCCGACAAACAGTTCTTGGTGAGCTTTGAGCAAGGCGAACCGCTTTGGGACGAGTATGAGTTCGCGCATTTCTGCAACTATCCATCGGTGCAATGGAAGTTGGTGAACCTCGCCAAACTCAAGAAACAGAATCCGGCAAAGTTACTTGCCGAAGCAGAGAAATTACAACAAATACTATCGCAATCGAAATAGCCGATTCCCCTAATTCGCGACAAATTGCATTTTTCTGCTGCATTATAGAGAAAAATTTTTAAAATCTCTTGCATATATCAAAATTTTTTAGTATCTTTGCACCCGAAATGGGTGCACAAGCGTAACGCGCGCATATAACAAGGTACTCATTTCACGGAATCCAATCTACGCCGAACTATAGGCAAATGTTGAGAATCGTGTCCTGTGGGACTAAGAATTCAACAAAAGCCGATAGCGGGTTAGAGGGATTCATTACATATTGAAAGGCGTTTATTGACGCTTTGTTGTTGGCAAATCAAAAGCTTCGCAAACTTTTATTTATCAGACCTACACAAAGTATGCAATAGAATGCCTACGGGTATGACTATAATACTCGCCCTACTATTTTTGTAGGCGTATTGTCATATCGGCGTAGGTTTCATTGTTGCTTATAGTCTGATAGGTTAGCGAAGGCCTTGATTTGCGATAAGCAACAAATGACATCTGCGCTTTTTGTATCTAAACATCAATATTCATAACAAAGAGGAGGATGCCGAAAAGCCCCAAGTGAGTAGGCAAATAATATTGTATTCAGAACCGATGTGCCGACGGGATATAACAGGCAAAAAACACTATGAAAAAACTTTTATCAACATTTATTGGCATTATTGCTGTAACTGGTGCAATAATGGCACAATCTTCACAATTGGCGACATTGTCCCATAAAGGAACTATCCAAACTTTCTATGGCGCAAATGCGCTGTCAGATGCGTACAAAGCAGCCGTGCATGGCGACGTAATTACGTTGTCATCCGGTTCGTTTAATGGAGTCTCACTTTATAAAAATATCACAGTTCGTGGTGCAGGTGTTGGTATGGATACTATCAATAAAACTTTGCCAACCATAATTAATTCAGAAATTACAATTAGTGCTCAGGCTAATGACACATCAAACTTGGTGTTAGAAGGTGTTATGTTCACTGCAAGAGTTAATTATTATACAACTATCCGTCCAATGTTTCTCAAATGCAAATTTAAGACATTTGTTTCTGTCGGATCTTATCCAAGTAATAATCCTCCAAAAATGACGGATGCAACCTTTATGCATTGTTTATTCACGGACAATGCATCTTTTAATGAATCATCAACAGGTACAATTATTAATTCAGTTTTTAAAGAGGTTACGTTGTCAAATTTTACGTGCGTGAATAGTATTCTGTTTGATTTTCATTCTTATAAAAGCACTTCATCAAGCAATCCCTACCAAGAAGGTGGAAATTGCAATTTTTACAATTGTATTATATACACGTATTATAACGGACAAGGGAGCACGGGGAGCCGTTTACTTTCATCAAATTTAGCATATAATTGCGTAGGATATACTTATGGTGGTGCAGATATTTTTTCAAATATTCCTGATAATAGTTCAAACATATTATGCAAACTAGAAACTATCTTTGTCTCTGAAGCAGGAAGTTATTCACAAAACGAATCCACACTATTCCAACTTTCCGAAAAAGGAAGGACTTTTTTAGGAAATGACGGGAAAGAAGTTGGCATTTATGGTGGTAATATGCCATTTGATTTACGCACGACCACTCCACAGATAACGAAGTGCAATGTTGCAGCCAAGTCCACTGTGGACGGAAAGTTGAGCGTTGATATAGAAGTATCGGAAATAGAATAACTGCCTATGAGACGTATATTAACATTAATCTGCTGCATCGGGCTGTTGGGGGCAGCACGAGGGCAGACTAAACTATATTATTGGTTCGATACCGGTAGTGTGGTTGAATCATCTATTATACTGAACAGCGTGAATAGTCTTATCACCGATATTGACGTGAGTGGATTGACGGAAGGCATACATAAACTAAACATAATGGTTGAAGATGCTACCGGCAAACAAAGTTCATCTATTAGTAAGTTATTCTACCGTTCATCTATATTAGGCGAAGACTTGCACTATCGTTGCTGGTTTGACGATGACGAGCAGAACGTGCAGTCGGGTGAACTGGGTAATGGCGCAATCATGTTGGATGTATCTATGTTGACAGACGGCTTGCACAAGGTCAATGTGCAGGCATATAGCAATTTCGTGACGGCTCCCAAGAGTTCAATGTTTCTCAAGATTCCCCAAGTCGTCGGTAGCGACCAACTGACATTTGTATGTCTGATTGATGATAAGTTGTTTGAGCAACAGGCTGTGTCTGGAAAACAGGAAGTTGTACATATCAATTTGGATGTCGCACCATTACCACAAGGCATTCACAAGATACAAGTAATGCTTGCCACAGAGAGTGGTGCTGTCACAAGTTCCTACACTACGTATTTCTATCGCGCAGTTCTTCAGTCAGAGATCAACGTTTCCGAGATGATGTATGCGATAGACGGCAAACCGATGCCACCTGTTACTGCTACAACTGCTGTTGATGGCAAACTGCATTTTGACATTGATGTATCATCATTGCCTGACGGGTTGCATAGTATAAACTACGCTATGATTGGCGGAACAGGAGTGTATGGCATCAGTAACACGAATTGGTTCTACAAGATTCCATTAGGCGGTGAAGGTATTGCTGGTTATGATTATTGGCTAAACGACCGTGAAAGCGAATTGCATCATGTCGATTTGGAAGAGCGCGTAAAATCTTACCGTCTTGTGTCCCTACTGCCAGTAGAGAAAGAACCTATACGCTCTGCTTTATTCCAGTTTGCATATAAGAATGATACTATGCCAGTCGTTTATGCCAAAAACGATTTTCATGTACGTTTTTGGGAAGCTGGTGGTAGGTTGACAATGACGGCAACACAATATATTGACGAACGCGTATGTGATACCATTATTGCTGACACTTTGCGTGAAGTAAATACATTTAGTAAGCCTGCTGCGAACGAAATTCATTGGTTCAAGGTAAAGGCAAGAAGAGGAGACAGTATCTCACTTCGAGCCAGCACAGCATGTACTATACAAATGTTTTCACCTTCCGGAAAAGAGGAGTTTGTCGCTGAACCTATACAATCAATAAAAACAAGCGGCTTGCACCCCCAAGAGGATGGCATTTACTACATAGCATTGCATGACGTGCATTCTCCAACTGTTTCAACAGTAAAACTATATAGCGAACATATTGACAAGTATGCCGTGTTAAGGCAGGATGTGTCCGTCATGGGAGATGCAGGTCTAAACACTGTTGTTTATGACGGAAATGGTTTTGATAGTTTGAAATCTGTCCGTTTTGTACGTGGAAACACGGTGTTGTCTTCATATGAAATCGGACATGAAAGCAATAATTTGACATCCGTCACATTCTCCTGTTTGAATGCTATTCACGGTGAATATGATGCAATATTCTATTTCGGTGAAGGAGAACAGGTTATTAAGAAGAACAATATTGTTATTCAAGAGGCTTCACCGATAATTCTGTCTGCCCGTTTGGATAATGATTATAGGCATTTGAGAGGCACAGAGTCTTCGTTCACCTATACAATTACCAATAATGGCAATATGACCGCGTATAATATTCCTCTTACTATTATGGTGAGTACGGATTTGGGGTCAGTTGGTGATATTTGGATAGATGGTATAGATGTGCCGTCACTTGCTGATAGTTTTATTGAGGCACTTGAAAATGATAGTGTAGAACTTACCGACGAAGACAAGGATGAGGTGCAAAAAGAATTACGTGGCGTTCCGCACAATCATATTTTCTATCCAGTAAAAGTAACTTATCCGGAACGTCCACCACACAACGAAAAACCCAAGAGTAACGATGGACGTCGCACCGTGACAACTATACAAATAGCTCCAAATACGTCACGCAAAATAACGGTAAGGACTGCTACTTCAGGTAAAGTGTCATGCAGTTTCAGTGCTCCGGAAAAGAAAGAAGTACCACCAGTCGTTTTGATTGTAAGGAACACGAAATTTGTTCCTGAATATGTTTATATTCATGATGACGGAACATCGACAGGAGGAGGACAAAATGATGGCAATCCAGGCGGCAGCGGAGAAAGTACAACATCAAGTCAGCGCCCAAGTTGGTTCTGCTGTCATCATCGGGCAATTGAGGATGGTTTGGGTGTTGTAGGATTAATAGGTGTTGCCGGTTGCGCAATGGGTATCGCATCAGTAGTAACTGCCGAATTTGCAAGCCTCACATGTGATAACGTTGCACCGCTGACGTTAGGAGATAGAGTTTCTTCATGGGGAGGTGCTGCTTTGGGGTGTCTAAGTGGTGGGCTTTCTCGGCTCGCAGGAAGACAAATGCTTCCTAGAACAGTGTGCTCGCTTCTTTGTTTAGGCAGTAGATTCGCGAGCACGACCTCTGACATGATGTCTGTCGAATCTATAGCAACACATGTCACGCAAGGTTCTGAATGTGATAATCAGGAGCGATGTGGTTCTTCAATTGAAGTAACATCATTTGACCCCAATGAAATCATCGGCTATACATCCGAGTCCGGTAGTAGGTATATGAGACAGATAATAGAAACAGTTAATTACAAGATAGAGTTTGACAATGACACAGTCTTTGCGACAGCTCCAGCTCATACCGTTGTTATCCGTGACACTTTGGATGCAACGCGCTTTGACTTGTCATCATTTGTTGCCACAGAAGTAACTATCGGCGACCGAAAGATGAATTGGGAGACTCCGCAAGGCGGATCACAGACACTTGATTTGCGGACAAGAATGAATGTCGTGGCACAAGTATCATTGAATTATGACCAAATCAATGGTATCGCAGAGTGGACGATTATTTCATTAGATCCTATGACCATGGAGCCTATCACAGATCCTGATTTAGGCGTTCTGCCTGTGAACTTCGACGGAAACGGTCAGGGAACAGTATCTTTCCGTATTGGTCTGAAGGATAAATTCGATGACGGAACTCAAATAGCGGATAGGGCTGAAATTATCTTCGACACTAATTCGCCTTTGCTCACCCCCGTATGGGTAAATACCGTTGATGCATATAAACCCAAATCACGGATTGAAGCCGTCGAGATAAAGGATGATAGTTTGCACTTCCATTTCAGTGCTTCCGACAATCGTTCCGGTGTATGGCAGTATTCCCTCTATGCACGCACGGACTCGGAACATGATTGGGAACTTGCTTTCCAAAGTGATATGGATACATGTCTTGTTCCCATGGATAAGGAATGGACGCAGTTCTATGTGATTGCAACCGATTCAGCCGGAAATGAGGAGGTAAAGAACAATGTCGTTGAGTATAGTTTGGATGGTGGTCTTGTTGTATATCATACGATAACAGTCCATTCCGAACATTGCTCTGTCAATGGCAGCGGTAGCTATGTCGATGGTACAACAGTTATACTAAATGTAATCCCCGACGATTGTTACCGATTTATCGGTTGGAGTGACAGCAATACTGACAATCCCAGAACCATCGTCGTTGATGATGACATTGAACTGACGGCACTCACCGAGATTGTCCGTTACAAAGTCACCACACTAACAGACAACCCGGCAAAAGGTTCAACACAGGTGGCAATTATTGAATAAACAATAAAGCAAAAAAATAATTATTAACTTATAAAACACTTAACAACAATGAAACGTTCCATTTTTATTGCAGTTGTAATGCTGCTTTTCACAAGTTTTGTTTATGCCGACCAACTGACCATTGATTGCGGCAATCAAGTTCGTATTTCTGCTACTCCACAGACAGGATACCATTTCACTCAATGGAGTGACGGTAGCATTGAACCAGAGCGTATCATATCTCCTGTATCAGACACTATCTTAACAGCCTATTTTGCCATTAACACCTATACCATTACAGTTTCGGGTGACAATGGCACAATCACTGGCGGCGGATCTTATGAACACGGCGCTATAGCCACACTCCAAGTGACACCAGACGAGTGTTACCAATTTATTGGCTGGAGTGACGGTAACACCGATAATCCTCGCCAAGTGGAAGTGATTGCCGACGCTAACTATGTAGCACAATTTGAGATTATCCGCTACAATGTAACGGTTAAGTCTGAACAGGAAAGTCAAGGCACTGTTACTATCGTTCCGAACCCATAACGAACTGAGTTATGAAACGTGTATTATTATTCGTGGTTTGCATTTGCGCAGTCGTTGTAGCTGCAGTTTCTGCCCGAGGTTCAACAGCGGAAGAACATACCTACGATTGCGGCACATCGCTATACATAGAAGCATCACCGGCGGAGGGCTATCACTTCGTCAGTTGGAGTGACGGCAACACCGACAATCCCCGTGAAGTATCGGTGCTCTCCAATATCGCGTTTGACGCGGTGTTTGCCCTCGATGATCCGGGTCTATCTACGGCACTGGATGAAGTGAACGACAGCGGAACATCAACCGGCAAAGCTGAGCCGCAAAAGATCCTCCACAACGGTCAGATCTTAATCCTCCGTGACGGCAAGGCCTACACCGTTCATGGACAAGAGGTGAGGTAACGTATAAAAAATCAATTTTCCAACACAGGTCTATTTGGAACCGAGCGGCTGTCGATCCGTTATCGGGCGAATGTCGTATCCCACCGCACCTTATATATACTATGTATATATCCCGTGATTTTGATTCGTACACGTAAAAAAGAACATGACCCTTTTGACCCTTTTGACCCTTTCTGTGATAATAATTTGAAATATAGCAACTTACACAAGACGACTTTGCGTCTGAAAGGGTCAAAGGGTCAAAAGGGTCATGTGTTTTGTTTAGTGATTGTTGGCTTGTGAGTGGCTTTAGGGTGGGAGTAAAGTCTAGGATTCACCCGATAAAACCCTGACAAAACCTCAACAAAACCCTGACAAAACCCTGACAAAACCCCGATGCAGTCGTACGTTTTCAAAGTGGTTTTTGAATTTGAGGTAACACAACAAAAAACCGTCACGCGAAGGCGTGACGGTTGAGTTGGGTAATGCTACCAAAAGAAGTCTTAGGCTTCGAGGTCGGGTTGGGGCATGAGAATCATCATGATGATGTAAAGCAACAAGCCCGGGAAACCGGCACTAAAGACCGACAATGCGGCATACAAGATACGCACGAGCGTAGGATCAATAGCAAAATATTCGGCGATTCCGCCGCATACACCCGCCAAGATTTTGTTGGTGCTACGGGTTAGTTTTTTTTGTTCCATAATCAATATTATTTCAAATTTATAATTTCAAATTTATTTCGCTGTGTTCGATCGATTGGCTGCGCCGTATAGTGTTGTACGAGCAGATTAGGCTGTTATGTAGGGCAGGAGGCGGTAGGTGAGGAAGGCGGCATAGACGAGCAGGAGCACTGCTCCACCCCAGCGCTTGATCTGGCGTTTCTTGTTCGACATGACAAAGATCCAGACGAGCGCACTACCGACCACCGCCGTCCATGCGTCGAGTTGGATGCCGGTATAGGCAGGCAAGGGGCGGATAACAGCACTCGTGCCGAGCACGAAGAACACGTTGAAGATATTGCTGCCAATAACATTACCAAGGGCTATGTCGCAATTATGCTTGAACGCCGCCATGGCTGAGGTAGCGAGTTCGGGCAGCGACGTGCCCAGGGCAACAATCGTGAGTCCGATAACCGCCTCGGAGACGCCGAGATTCGTAGCGATCTGCACAGCGGACTTGACGATCATCTCTCCGCCAACGACTAAGCCAGCCAAACCAGCAAACAGAAACAGAAGAGCAAGCCCCACGCCGAGAGGTTTAGCCTCGTTCTCCGCTTCTTCGGGATGCTCCTTCGCATGGCGGAACGTGTTGGTGAGGAACCAGATGAACAGCACAAGCAGAATAATTCCGCCGAGGCGCGTGATGCCCGGCTGCTGTTCGGAGGGCACATTATACCTGACGAACACATACACCATCGCACAGGCAAGGATAGAGAGGGGTATATCGAACTGACGTGAGCGTTTTTGCGAGGTGACAGGCCAGATGAGCGCCGTCACACCGAGGATGACAAACGTATTGATGATATTCGAGCCGAGGATGTTGGTGATAGCCAGATCGGTTGAGCCTTCCGCCACGGAAACCATGTTCACCACGAACTCCGGCATCGATGTGCCGAACGCGACAACCGTCAGACCGATGACGAGGTCACTTATACCAAAGCGTCTGGCAATAGCCGAGGCACCGTCCACGAGCCAATCAGCCCCTTTGACAAGGAGCACAAAACCAAGAACGAGCATCAAGGCAAGAAGCCAAGGGTTGCTAAGGCAATATGCAAGAAGATTTGCCATTTGTGATTTGACATTTGTGATTTAGACGTTGAAGAGGAAGTGCATGATGTCGCCGTCCTGGACGATGTAGTCTTTACCTTCGACTGCGAGTTTGCCGGCTTGACGGCAGGCTGCTTCCCCGCCGAGGGCGATGAAGTCCTCGTACTTGATGACCTCGGCACGGATAAAGCCGCGTTCGAAGTCCGTATGGATAACTCCGGCGCACTGCGGAGCTTTCGCTCCGGCGCGGAATGTCCATGCGCGCACCTCGTCGCTACCGGCGGTGAGGAACGTGCGCAGGTTAAGCAATGCGTACGCCGCCTTGATGAGCCGGTTGACACCGGACTCTTGCAGTCCTATCTCCTCGAGGAACATCTGGCGCTCTTCGTAGGTTTCCAATTCGGCTATCTCGCTTTCGATCTTCGCCGCCACAACAAGCACTTCGGCTTGTTCGTCCTTGACGGCTTGGCGCACCTGCTCGACATACTGATTGCCGCTAACTGCCGAGCCCTCATCGACATTGCAGACGTAGAGCACGGGTTTGTTGGTGAGAAGGAAGAGGTCATGTGCCGCAAGTTCCTCGTCTTTGTTCTGGAGTTCGACGGTACGTGCAGATTTGCCTTGAGCGAGTGCATCGCGGTAACGGATATAGAGGTCAAGGGCAGTTTTTGCCTGTTTGTCGCCACCTACGCGCACCTGTTTCTCGATCTTCTGGATGCGGCTCTCGACGGTCTCAAGGTCTTTGAGTTGGAGTTCGGCATCGATCACCTCTTTGTCGCGCACGGGATTGACGGATCCGTCCACATGGATAACATTGCCGTCGTCAAAGCAGCGGAGCACATGGATGATGGCATCCGTCTCGCGGATGTTAGCGAGGAACTTGTTACCGAGTCCTTCGCCGTTGCTGGCACCTTTGACGAGTCCGGCTATATCGACTATCTCCATGGTGGTAGGTATAACGCCGCGTTCGGGGTGACAGAGCTCGCCGAGCTTGTTTAGACGCTCGTCGGGAACCGTGATGACTCCGAGGTTAGGCTCGATGGTGCAGAAAGGGAAATTGGCTGATTGCGCTTTGGCGTTGCTCAGGCAGTTAAACAAGGTGGATTTGCCAACGTTAGGCAATCCGACTATACCGCATTGCAAAGACATTCTATTTACAATTTAATTATTTACAATTTTCGATTTTTAAAACCCGGAATAGACGACTTCGAGTTCGAGGTGATGTTCGGGGTGCTGTGCACTGAAGATCTCCGTAGCCGTGAGCGACTGATTGTAGCTGATATCCGTAATCGTATAGGACGACGAAGTAGTGGTTGTTGTGACCGTGATGGGCACAAGCAGCATATCGAGCGTCTCAAACCGGTTCTTACGCAGTTGCTCGGTAAGCAGTGTGGAGATATCGAACTCGTAGGAGTAGGTGGTGACATCGAGTGTATCGGTCACCGACTGCAAGGTAGCGTACATGGCTATACTGTCGGAGAGAACAATCTCGTCGTTGAAGAGTTTCTCGAGGTCACTCTCCCTGATAATCAGCATACTTGAGGCTGGTTGTGCCCATTCGTCGCGCGTACGGTTCGCGTCCAAACCATTGTAATAGTTGAGCACCGGCAACGAGAGTCGCGCGCGATTCACGTACGCGCGTCGCGTACCTAATGATTGCATGATAGTCTGCTGCATTGCCGCCATGGGGAACGTGAGTTGCGTATAGATGTGTGCGGGCGAGATGATATAGTTGGTGTCGGCATTTTGCTCGAGCGCATCGAAATCGCTCTGCTGCCAGAGATAGCGGTTGAGTTGGCGCACCTCGCGGTTGGCGTAGAACCCTTTCGAACTTTGCTCAATAATCGTATCCACCCCGGCACGGACATAAGGGAAGTGGTAATACACACCCATATTGATATCCAACACACTGAGCAGCGTTGATCCGCCGAACTCCGTAGTGATGTATATACCTTTGAACAATTCGTTGAACGCCTGCTGCGAGGAGAAGTCGTTTGCCTCAAAGACTTTGCGCGCCCACGTATCGTTGAGTTTGAGCGTGATGGTAGGCAGGTACGAGCCTGTAGTGCCGTAGTACGTACTGTCCGTATATCGGTTAGCAGTGATTACGATAGGATGGTCGATCATGCACGTTGAATCCTCAAGGCTGCAATACGTGCTCAGGGTGGTGTCACTGAACAGCGGTTCGCTGTAGGAGAACGTGGCACGATCCATAGCGTAGGCATTGATAGCCAGCGGGACGTTGCGATCGCCGAAAGCATGTTTGTAATACAGGAAGACGCACACGGAGTCGAGCACGGCGTTGGCAGGATACTTGAAATCCAAGGGACAAGCCAACTGGGTAAGGATATCCGCGTGCAGGTGACCGTACTTGCTGTCGAGCTCGCCAAGCATGAACGAGTCGGGGGTTGCCGCCACAGCCCGACCGCGAACAATCGACGAGGTCAGAGTGAACGTGTCGGCACGCACAATGATAGAGTCTTCCGACTGCATAATTGCCGAACCGGCACTTATCACATCATTCTTACAGGAAGACAGACAGATTAGCAGAACAGCTAACAGAGAAAAAACAATCTTACTATTTCGAATCATTTTTGTTCAATCACTTCTTTGTACAGAGCCATAAACTTGTCGGCTTCCACTCCCGCCATATTCCGCACATGTTTGCCTCTGTTCTCCGCATAATTCACCAAGCGGGCATTGTAATTGGGTGTAGTGATGATGACGGCGTCGGCATAGTCGATAGCCAGGTGCATCAGTTCTTCGTAGCCTACGGGCAGTCCGGCTATTGAACGCACATCGTTGCCGATAATACCGTCAATAACGAGTTTGTCGGCAAACCGTGAGCCGAAAGGTGAGGTATATTCGTTATCATCGAGCGCTACTATTACCTTGGACTCGGCGAAGAACGGCGTATTACCGAATGCGCGCTTGACATACAGGGGCACGAGGGCACTCATCCAGCCGGAGCATTGTATCACGCTTGGTGCCCAGCGTAGTTTCTCCACCGTTTCGAGCACACCGCGGCAGTAGAAGATCGTGCGTACATCATTGTCGGAATACTCCACACCGAACGCGTCACGCAGTCCGCGACGGTTCTGGAAGAGATCTTCGTTGTCGATAAAATAGACCTGGATACGTGCCGACTGAATACTGGCGACCTTGATGAGCAGAGGATGATCGACGTCGTCGATCGACATATTCATGCCGGAAAGGCGAATCACATCATGCAGCTGATAGCGTCGTTCGTTGATCTGACCGAACTTTGGCATAAAAGTGCGCGTCTCATAGCCATTTGCCTGACATATCTCAGGCAACATGCGGTTGAGCAAACGAACAGGAGTCTGTTCCTCAAAGAACGGATTGATCTCCTGATTCACGAACAAGATCTTGTTGGCACTCTTCATACGCTATCCTCCATAGTTTTGCCACGTCATAACTCCGCACATTTGGTCGAAATTTGACGCTATATTGGCTAATTTAGGGCAAAGGTACAAAAAAAAAACGATTTTTGCAAATTTTTTCTCAAAAAAACTTTTAATATTCGATTTTTTTTTGTAATTTTGTGGGATTTTTGAAAACTAACCTGTTAGAACAACAAAAAAACTATGCAAATCATAACCACTAAGGCAGAATTGGAGCAAAGCATCCAAGCCTGCAAAATGCGAGGCCAAACGATCGGTTTGGTGCCCACGATGGGTGCGCTGCACGAGGGGCACGCGTCACTTGTTCGTCGTTGTGCGAGTGAGAACGATGTGACGGTCGTGAGCGTGTTTGTCAATCCTACGCAGTTTAACAACAAAGAAGATCTCGCCAAGTATCCTCGTTCGCTGGAGCGTGATGCGGCGTTGCTGGAGAGCATTGGTGCGCACTTTGTGTTTGCACCCACGCCGGAGGAGATGTACACGGCTGAGGAGATGAACGAGCCTTTCCGCTTCGACTTCAACGGGTTGGATTCGATGATGGAAGGTGCGATGCGTCCCGGGCACTTCAACGGCGTAGTGCAAGTCGTATCGCGACTGTTCTATCTGGTTAAGCCCGACCGCGCATACTTCGGCGAGAAAGACTACCAGCAGCTGGCAATCATCCGCTTCATGGTAGGCTGTTCGTCGCTGGCGGGCACTTTCGGCAACCTGCAGATCATCGGTTGTCCGATAGTACGCGAGGCGTCGGGGTTGGCACTTTCGTCGCGCAACGAGCGTCTGTCAGCCGAAGAGAAACAGACCGCGCTGGCTATATCGAAGACCCTGTTTGCCTCGCTCGAATGGGCAAAAGAGCCGAACGCTCATGTGAAGGAGGTTGAGCAACGCGTAGTGGATACGATCAACGCGGTGGAAGGTTTGGAGGTGGAGTATTATCAGATCGTGGATCAGACTACCCTACTCCCGACGGACACCTTCCGTCACGCTATCGGCTGCGTAACCGTGTATTGCGGGCCGGTGCGACTGATTGACAACATCAAATATTGATGCGGATACTGATTGACAAATATGTACCGTTTCTGCAAGGCGCATTGGATCGCTATGCGGATGTGCGTTACTTGGATCCGGAGCAGTTCACTGTAGAGGCAGTGCGGGATGCGGATGCGATGATTATTCGTACGCGCACGCGATGCAACGCTGACCTGCTCAAAGACAGCAAAGTGCAGCTGATCGCCACGGCAACCATCGGCACGGATCATATTGACCTCGACTATTGCCGTGCGCACGGGATAAAGGTAGTGAGCTGTCCGGGCTGTAACTCCAAGGCGGTGTGCGACTATATAGAAGAGGCGTTGATTGAAACGGTACCCGGTATTCAGCCGCTTGATCCGGATCAACCCGTGCGGCTACTGCGGAGTTTTGAGCGGCGCTACGACCAACTGTCCATCGGTATAGTGGGCTTAGGGCACGTAGGGATGCGCGTGTATAAGATGGCACGGAATCACGGGCTGCGTGTGGTAGTCAGCGACCCGCCACTGGGTTTCTTGGGCGATGTTACGGAGTGCGATATCATCACGTTCCATACGCCGCTCACGCGCGACGGCGAGTACCCGACGTGGCATCTGTGCGACGAGAAGTTCCTGAGCCGCTGTAAACCCGGTGCGCTGATTATCAATGCCGCACGAGGCGGAATAGTCGATGAGCAGGCCTTACTCAAGCGAGGCAATCCGTTTATCATCGACACATGGGAAGGCGAGCCGAACATCCATCGCGACGTGTTGGAACATGCGATGCTGGCTTCGTACCACATAGCAGGCTATTCTATCGGCGGCAAACGCAACGCTTCGCGCCAATGCCTGAAAGCACTATGTGAACATTTCGGACTGCCCAAACTCAAGGTCAAAAAAGAACCCGACACCGGTCGAGGCGACAAAGAAAGCGGATGGATCAGGCGAATATCTGACCAATTGAAAGCCCACCCCGAAGCATTTGAACAACTGCGTCAAGAGTATCGATTGCGGTAAATTATCCGCCATGCATGGCGGATTCAACAGATAATGATTAAAACGTAAATATACAATGGCAAATTTTCAAAAACTAACCCCACGGAGTGAGGATTACTCCAAGTGGTACAACGAATTGGTAGTCAAGGCTGACCTCGCCGAGCAGTCGGCAGTGCGCGGATGCATGGTAATCAAGCCCTACGGCTACGCAATATGGGAAACGATACAGGCGGAATTGGATCGCCGATTCAAGGAAAAAGGCGTAAAGAACGCTTACTTCCCGCTGCTGATCCCGAAATCCTTCCTCAGCCGCGAAGCCGAGCACGTAGAAGGATTCGCCAAGGAGTGCGCTGTGGTTACCCACCACCGCTTGAAAAACGATCCGAACGGCAAGGGAGTGATTGTCGATCCCGACGCACGTCTGGAGGAAGAACTGATCATCCGTCCAACCTCGGAGACGATTATCTGGTCAACGTACAAGAACTGGATCAGTTCGTACCGCGACCTGCCTATCTTGTGCAACCAATGGTGCAACGTGATGCGCTGGGAGATGCGTACACGTCTGTTCCTGCGCACGGCTGAGTTCCTCTGGCAGGAAGGTCACACGGCTCACGCCACGAAAGAAGAAGCCGAGGACTACGCACGGCAGATGTTGGACGTATATGCCGACTTCGCAGAGAACGTGATGGCTATACCGGTTATCAAGGGCGTTAAGTCGCCTAATGAGCGTTTTGCGGGTGCGCTGAACACCTATTGCATCGAAGCGATGATGCAGGACGGAAAAGCTTTGCAGGCAGGTACGTCGCACTTCCTTGGACAGAACTTCGCCAAGTCGTTTGACGTGCAATACCTGAGCAAAGAGAACAAGTACGAGTACGTTTGGGCAACCTCGTGGGGCGTTTCGACCCGACTAATGGGTGCACTGATCATGACGCACTCTGACGACAACGGACTTGTTCTGCCGCCGCACTTGGCTCCGATTCAGGTAGTGATCGTACCGATCTTCAAGAAACAGGAAGACCTCGACAAACTGATGACGGTTGTGGCTCCGCTGTTCGACAAGCTGAAAGCACGCGGCATCCGCGTCAAACTCGACACCGACGACAAATCCACACCGGGCTTCAAGTTCGCGGATTATGAGTTGAAGGGTGTACCGGTACGTCTGGCTATGGGCGGTCGCGACCTCGAGAACGGCACGATAGAAGTAGCACGCCGTGACACACTCACCAAAGAAACCTTGCCGTTAGAAGGCATCGAAGAGCATATAGTCAACCTGCTGGAAGAAGTGCAGAAGAACTGCTATCAGAAAGCTCTTGACTATCGTATTGCCAACACCCGTGAGGTGAACAGTTATGACGAGTTCAAAGAGGAGATAAAGAAAGGCGGATTCCTGCTCTGCCACTGGGACGGCACGCCGGAAACCGAGGAGCAGATCAAGAACGACACGAAAGCCACTATCCGTTGTATTCCTCTGGAAGCCCTGCCCGGCTTCAAGCAGGAAGAAGGCAAGTGCATGGTAACCGGAAAGCCCTCGGCAGGACGAGTGGTGTTTGCGATTGCCTATTAGGACAAATGGAGTAAGGAATAAGGAATAAAGATTTAAATGAACTCGACGGATGTGTTATGAAATTGGTTTTTGCATCGAATAACGCACACAAATTGCAAGAGGTACGTGCTATCCTGCCGGAGCATGAGATACTGAGTCTGGAGGACATCGGTTGCCATGCGGATATACCCGAGACGTCGGAAACGCTTGAGGGCAATTCGCTGCTGAAAGCGCAATACGTGTGGGAGCACTATCATCTTGACTGTTTTGCCGATGATACCGGTTTGGAGATTGCAGCATTAGGCAACCTGCCCGGCGTACGTACAGCGCGCTGGGCGGGAGAGCCGAGCAATCCCGCCAACAACAGAAAGAAAGCCCTGGCAGAACTCAGCGTAGAGACGAACCGAACAGCACGCTTCCGTACGGTAGTTACCCTTATTCGTGACGGCAAGGTGCAGCAGGTAGAAGGGATCGTTCGCGGCAGCATTGCTACTGCTGAGTACGGCAATGGCGGATTCGGTTACGACCCGCTGTTCATACCCGAAGGTTACGACAAGACATTTGCCGAACTGCCCGCAGAACTCAAGAACACTATCAGTCACCGCGCACGTGCAATGCAAGCGCTCAAACAACTATTGTAATCAATCACCAACATGAGACGAATATACCTTACCCTTTTGTTCATTGCACTCACTTTATGCGTGAGTGCCGATTCGTGGACTACACACTTTGCGTACAACGACGTCAACAAGATTGCCGCCGGCGGAGGTAAGGTGTATGCCGTATCATCGGGTGCATTGTATTCTGTTGATGCACAGACGGAAAAGATTCAGACCTACAGTCATCAAGACGGTATGAACGGTCATGACGTAGCGTGCATCAGCTGGGTGGACGACATCGAATCGCTGCTGATTATGTACTCCAACGGCAAGATGGACATACTCAACAACGGTCAGCTTCACTACATACCCGACTTGTACGAGAAATATACGACGCTGAACAAATACTGCCACTCAGTGATCATTCGTGACAGTCTGGCGTATATGGCAATGGAGTATGGCATTCAGACTTTTAACATTCATAAGCGGGAGTTTGTTGATACGTATCTTATCGGTGCGGAAGCATCGGAAGTGTCGGTGCGCAGTATAGCATTTGCTAACAACAGTATTTACGCGGCAAGCGACTCGGCACTATACGTAGCCTCGATGAATGACAATATCGTTGATTATGCGTTCTGGAGCACGGTTACACTTCCTTACAATGGCGCTATACAAAGCATCGAGGAAGCCGGCGGAGTGTTGTATATGCTAATGGATAATATCTGCTACCGCCTGCAGGGCTCAGAATGGCAACAATTCAGCAGTGCAAAATACAAGGCACTCAGCGTGATTGATGATGCGATTCTGCCATCAGATTACCCTACATTGCTATACAATGATGATCTGTGGATGGCAGCCGGGGACAAAGGTGTTCTGCGACAGATGGCAACGGGCGAACAAGCAGTTTACCACATTGAGGGACCACTGAACAATATACCTTACCGTTTGACGTACCAACAAGGGCAGCTGTTTATGCTGGCAGGCGGTCGTTGGGCAACACAGAACAGAACTCCGGGAGGAGTGTCGCGCTACATAGGAACCCAATGGCATAAGATATCTGAAGCGGAAATTGTGCAATCGGTCGGAGCATTGTGTCAGGATTTGATGAATGTGGCAGTTGACCCGAATGATGCCACACACTATTTCGTCACTTCGTACGGCACTGGTCTGTACGAATTCCGTAATGACAAATGCATCAAGCGTTGGAATCCGAGAAATTCTATCATTGGCTCGGCGGCAGAAAAAATAGACAGATACACCCGTACAGACGGCGCTATCTACGATGCGCAAGGAAACTTGTGGGTGATGAACGCCGGCAATGTTCCGTACAACATCGTGATTTTCGCCGCCAATGGTCAGCAGGTAGGCATGAATGTTCGCGGCGAAGACGGATCACGTGTAACAATCCACACCGTAGGGCAATTGATTTTTGACAACCGTAACCCTAATCATGTGTGGGCGCTATCCAACCGAAGCGAAGTCTTTGCCGGTTTGGCACTTATTGATACCAAAGGCACCGTTACAGACACCATAGATGACCACTCATTGATTCGAGATCAATGGGTCGATGAAGAAGGCAAATTTATTAACCGCACAGCCATCTACTCGATGCGTCAAGACGCTACAGGCAATATCTGGTTGGCAACAGGCAATGGCATACTAATTATTCCTGCCACCATCGATTACTTTGAATCTGACCTCTGCCGGCGGTTACAGATTACCGATGATAACGGATTGCCGCTGTTTGAGGATGAGGTGGTGAACGATATAGTGTTCGATGAGTTGAACCGCCCATGGATAGCTTCGCAGAACTCCGGTGTATATGTTCTGTCGGCAGATGCCAAAGAGGTTGTTGCGCACTACTCGATGGACAATTCTGCACTACCCTCCAACACGATTATGTCGCTGGCTTACGACGTGATACACAAGCGGATGTACATTGGCTCGTCACTCGGACTCGTTTCATACAGCGAGTATCTGAGCGATCTGAACCCATCCGAATCCAATAGTGAGGAAGTGGTTGACCAAGGGGCAGCACTACAGTGGAGCACACACTTCGCATATACAAAAATTGATGATATCAAGGTATCGGCTACACATGCTTACGCACTGTCAGAAGGTTCATTGTGCTCAATCAACAAAGATGACGAGTCCATTGCATATTATTCCAAACTGACCGGACTGAGCGGCACATCTATCCAGCGCATCGATTATGACCGTAACACACGCAGGTTGGTTATCATCTATGATGACGGAATGATTGACCTGTTGGACGAAAACGAATCGGTGCATATGATAGCAGATCTGTATCTCAAGCAGGCGAGTGTATCCAAGCAGATACAGGATATCGCCTTCCATGAGGGCAGAGCGTACATGGCAATGCCATTCGGCATCATTGCAATGAATCTGCGCAAGGAAGAAATAAGTGACACATATTACATCGGCCCTAACGGCTCGGCTATATCGATTAGTGCGGTTGCTATCTGGCGTGACAGTATATTCGCCTCCTCGGGCAACAAATTGTATAGTGCGCCCCTCAATGCTAATTTGGTGGATTATTCGCAATGGTCTGCACGCACAATGTCTGCCCCCGTAACGCATATACTCGCCTATAACAACGGCCTCTACATGATCATCGACGGATACGTTTATCGCAACTATAGCAAGATAAACACTAAAACAACCTTCACATCGCTTGTTGACAGTCATGATGCACTTCTCGCGTTCAACGCCAGCAAAAATGTATATGAAGTTGTCGGAAGCAAGATCACCCACCAGCCCCTTCCGTCTTCCTACAAGCCTTACTGCGCATTCAAGGACGGTAGCACGTACTGGCTCGGTACAGATGAAGGAGTGATTCGCTTGTTTGCCGACGAATCCGTTCAGAAATATCAACCTGAAGGCCCCTCGTGCAACAAACCATACTTCCTTACTACTGTCGGGAAGAAGTTATGGAGCGTGCCCGGTGGACGCTGGGCTGTACAGAACAGGCAACAGGGACAAGTGATGTACTTCAACGGCTCAAACTGGGATAATCTGACAAATAAGGAGATTTGCAAACGATTAGGTTATACTACAACGCTACAAGACTTCGGGCACGTGGCTATTGATCCGGCAGATACAGAGCACTTCTACGTTTCCTGCTTCGGGCACGGTTTGCTGGAGTTCCTTCCGGATGGGAAAGCCAAACAATACACCTACAACAATAGTCCGCTTGCAAGCGCGTCACCAGATAAGAATCCTCAGAATTACTGCCGTGTGGATGCTATAACGTATGATGCCGAGCGTAACTTGTGGCTCACTAATACAAGCGATTTGGCAACAAACATACATGTTATTGATCCGCAAAACAAATGGCATTCGTTTAATCTATACCAAAACGGTCAACGGATTGTGCTGAATACAGTCAGCAAGTTCCTGGTTGACAATCGTGATTCGAACATCAAATGGGTAGCGAGTGCACGTTTGGATGCTGGAGTAGCGGTGTTTAACGATAAAGGCACACCGTACGTTTCGTCAGACGATCGCGTCGTATTCCGCACAACTTTTGTAGATCAGGACAACAAGAGCATTACACTCGATCGACTGAACACTATTGCGCAAGACCATAACGGCGATATGTGGCTCGGTACAGGTCAAGGAATTCTGGTTATTGACAACACAACAGATATCTTCCGGTCAAATGCTTGCAGACGGATGAAGATTTCACGTCATGATGGTACGAACCTTGCCGATTACTTGTTGGGCACAGAGCAGATTAACGCTATCGTGTTTGCCGGCGGAAACAGAATATGGATCGGTACAGAAGCATCGGGTGCCTATTTGGTACACATGGTAACCAAGGAGAATATATACGAACCCGAGATTATCGAGCACTTCACCTCGCTCAACTCGCCGATGCCATCCGATTGCGTATTGTCAATAGCCATTGATGAGAAGGGTGAGGTCTATATCGGCACATCCAAGGGGCTTGTTTCCTATCGAGGAGATGCAACAGAGCCTGAGGAGAATTTTGAGAAAGCATACGTTTATCCTAACCCTGTTCGTCCGAACTTTGAGGGAACGATTACCATCAGCGGTCTAATGGACGAAACGACGATATATATAGCCGATGCTGCAGGTAATGTTGTGTGCCGCACGCATAGCAACGGAGGTACAGCCATATGGGACGGAAAGACGCAATCCGGAAAGAAAGCCCACTCAGGTGTTTACACGATATACTGCAACACAGCTGACGGCAAGAACCACATAGTTCTCAAATTACTGATTATGCATTAACAAAAAATAAAACTCCCGCTCTGACAGATGCGGGAGTTTTATTTGAGCATATTGTCTATTACAACGCTTTGAGCGTAGCCAACAAGAAGTGATAGAACTTCTGCACGGAAGCAATATTCACACGCTCGTCAGGACTATGCGGATGTTCGATAGTCGGACCGAAGGAGATCATATCCAGACCGGGATAGTTGCGACCGATGATACCGCACTCCAAGCCGGCATGAATAATCACAATACGCGGCTCTTGACCAAACTCGCGTGCATAGATGGACTGCATGGTGTGCATGATCGGGCTGTTGATGTTCGGTTTCCAACCCGGGTAAGCACCCGAGAACTCAACATCAGCACCGGCGATAGAGAATGCCGAATGGATAATCTCTCGGAGTTCATTCTTGCGGCTCTCAACAGCAGAACGGGTCAGACATTGCACTTTAATAACATCCTCTTCGCGCTCGTGGCTGAACTCAATCATAGCGAGGTTGTTGGACGTCTCAACTATGTCAGGCATCTCAGCCATCATGCGATATACGCCGTGCGGGCAAGTAGTTATAGCATGAATGAGGAAATCCTGAACATCTTCAGGCATCTCGACCTTGGGGCAATCGACTTGCTCGGCAGTAAGGCTGATGGCGTCCTCAACGCCTTCGTACTCGGTAACGAACAATGTTTCGAAGTCATCAACAAGCGCCATTACGTCATCGTAAGCATCGGCAGGAATCGTGATGATTGCCTCAGCTTCGCGCGGAATAGCGTTGCGGAGTGAGCCTCCTTCCACACGTGCGAGACGTGCCTCGTAGTTGGTGACAGCCTCTTTGAGGAAGCGGAACAAGAGTTTGTTGGCATTGGCGCGCTGCAGATGGATGTCGCAACCGGAGTGACCACCCTTGCAGCCCGACAGACGTACACGCAAAGCGATGTCACCCTCCTCGGTAGGAACAGGGATATAGCGGAACGTAGCCGTTGTATCCACGCCACCGGCGCAACCGACATAGAGTTCTCCTTCGGTTTCCGAATCGAGGTTCAGCAACGTTTTGCCTTGCAGCCAACCGCCCTTAAGATCGAATGCGCCGTACATACCTGTTTCCTCATCTACGGTGAAGAAAGCCTCAAGAGGCGGATGAACCACGCTCTTGTCGGCGAGGATAGCCATAGCAGTAGCTACTCCTATGCCGTTGTCTGCGCCGAGCGTAGTGCCATTGGCTGTTACCCACTGCTTGTTATCCTCAACATATGCCTCAATAGGGTCGTTGGCGAAGTCAAAGACCTTGTCGCTGTTCTTCTGGGGAACCATATCCATGTGTCCTTGCAGGATCACGCCCGGATGGTTCTCGTAACCCGGGGAGGCGGGTTTGCGGATCAGCACGTTGCCGATAGCATCGGTCAGCGTTTCCAAACCAAGGCTCTTGCCATAATCAATGAGAAATTGCGATATCTGCTCTTTCTTTCCCGACGGACGGGGAATCTGCGTGAGTTTGGCGAAATTCTGCCAAACGCCTTTTGGTTCAAGATTAGTCATATTTCGAAGATTTAATGGTTTGCCGACTGCAAAGTTACGATTTTTTTTTGATATTTGCAAATTTTTCAGGCAAAAAATCACATTAACTATCATCTATTCTTTATCAACCGCCAAAGCATCAAGTCCTGCGGTGAGTGCGAAAAGGGTTACATTCCAATTGATTGTCACCTCGTTAGAGGCATAACTCGGTTGGTAATCCAGATAACTCTCGTCGGCAGGAACGTCTTTCGGATATTTCACGCCGTCGGTCTCAGCATCCTGACGCATAGGGTTCGGACCACCTGCAAGGAATCCGGGGTGCGTACCCTTCGGATGGCTGTATGAGAGGCGATGATGCGGATGACAGACGGGTTTGCTACCAAAGCCTGTGACGTAGCAGTAGCCGGTAGCATTCTGACCAAGGATGTAGTTGAGGCAACGCTCGGCATTGACACGGTATTTCTCATCGCCCGTCAGACGGTAAGCGTAGAGGCACTCTATACCACGCCAGCAGCAGCCCTCGGAATTACAGCCCCAGAAGAAATCGTCCTCGCGATTGCCATAGGGAGAATGGAATACGGAAACGGTTGTTGCCTCGTCGAGGAAAGGTTGGAGATACTCCAACAAGAAGGCTTCCAGATTGTATTCGGTCATGTCTTCGGAGTGCATGAGCCAGTCGAGGTAACCCAATTCGGCCACATTGCCCCAAACGGAAGGGGTGTATTGACCGTTAGCCTCTGCGATAGCTTTCGCATGTTCCGTAGCCGCCACTTTGTATGCATTTTCTCCGGTAAGGATAGCCAGTTCAATAGCAGCCCAGTAAAACTCGTCGTGAACGTCGAAGTCATCGTATGCGCCGGTGGTTATTTCCGGTTTGAACTGTTCGTTCATCTTCGGCTGGTCGTAATAGACTTCGTGATTAGCCTCAGCCCACGCATAGGCACGTTTGGCGGCATCTGTTGCTTGGGCAACAAAGCCCGGGTATGCAGCCTCGAACGGCGCATAGACACGTGCAGCAAGAGCCATTGTAGCAGCGAAATCAAGAGCCGCAGCAGTTGTTTTGAGCACCACATAACGAGTCTTTTGGCACTCGTCAGGACGAATGAATCCCTCGAAGTTCGGCTCGGTAAGTTTGTGATATACGCCGCCGTCGGTATCTTGCATCGTGAGCATCCAACGAATGTTGTACATAGCCTCAGCAAGCATATCGGGAACGGGTTGACCTGATTCAGGGATATTCAAGTTGAGTGCCTTGAAATAGTCGGGATTCAGTTCGTACGCCATAAGCCAAACACCCATGGTAAAACCGCTGTTGACGATATACTTGTTGTAATCGCCTGCATCGTACCAGCCACCCGGTGAAGAGATGACTGTTCCTTCGGGGCGTTCGGCTGTAGCAGCGGAAGCATGAACAAGCACGTGATCATCCGGATGACCGGCTTTGCGTTCATAGCCTTCGGCGTATGGCTCGACTATATCCATTGAGGCGCGCTGATAATAGAATGCACGGAGAGCTTTGCGGGTGAGTTCGCGGTACGGATGGTTAGTGATGACAAATTGGCATTTTGCGGTTGACGAACCGTCATTTACGCAAAGGGTATATTCGCCCTCGGTGGTGAGATCAGAAAAATCGACAACACAACAAGGTTTGCCGGAAACTGGATTGTGCATCGTTTCGGATGTCACACCCTGCCAAACAGTGTCACCTTCAGCCGAAACAATAACGACATTCCCCCGATATTCCCCCGATATTCCCCCGATAATGGTGAACGTTTTTTCCTGTAAGGGACGAAATCCGACTTGATTGATGCGGATCTCAGGATTTGAAGCAGTTTGCTTGCATCCCGCAAAGAGGATGCAAGCAAACGCAAGAATAATAGTTGATTTCTTCATAATTGCTATTATTTATGTAGCGGGAACTTGTAGGCTAACAGCGCCATGATAGCCGCGATGGCAGCCGGGAACAATGAGAACAGTGCCCAAATCATGGTACGTACTGACTGTTCGTCGGTGATGGTTACAATCGTTTCGCCGGTTATCATGTCCTGTTGCGAGACGAGTCCTGCAAATCCAAGGAGCAAGGCAGTCAAGCTGCCGGAGATAGCTCCGCCGAACTTCTGCGCCATTGTACCTGACGAGAAGATCAGTCCGGTGGAACTTGTGCCATTTTTCTCGGTTGCATAGTCAGCAACATCGGCGTACATCGACCAGATAAGCGGCGAATAGAATCCTACGCCTATTGAAGTGAGCACTGACACAGCAATCATCAGCCACAGGCAGGACGGATCCATCGGGATGAAGAAATACGCTACAGAGAATATCGCACAGATAACCGATGCCCAAACGAAAGCCATGCGTTTAGAGCCGATCTTACGCGTATAAGCCGGGCTCAATGCGCCAAAGATCATACAAGTCACCTCGCTAAACGCCATGAATGCCGTATAGTTGATGATGAACTTGCCGAACGTAACATCGCCGCCTATGCAGTAGGTAATCATATAACCTGCCACCGCATAGCGGAAACCGTTGAAGAAGTTCGAACTGAATGCCACAAGCGTCATATACACCCACGGTCGGTTGCGGAAGAGATCCACAAACTGCTTGAACTCAAATTTCTCGGCACGAATAGGCTCATGACGTTCCTTGGTAAGTAAGCCGCAAGCCATAGTCATCAATGCAGCCAGCAGTCCGAATCCGGCTCCGAGCACAGCGTACTGATGTTGCTCTGTACCGCCGATGAGTTTCTGCAAATGTGGGAACGCGAACAGGGTAACAAACCCCATGGCATACGCACCCACCATACGGAAGGCAGAGAACTGGTTTTTCTCGTTGTCGTCGGTTGTCATTACACCAAGCAGCGAGCCGTACGGCACATTGACCATCGTATAGCATGCCATCATCAGCAGATAGAAGCTATATGCCCAGATACGTTTGCCTGCAGGGCCGAGATCGGGCGTGAAGAGCAGCAAAGCGAAGATCAGTCCGAACGGAATCGATCCGAATATCAGCCATGGGCGATAGGTGCCCCAGCGCGACTGCGTACGATCGGCTATACTGCCCATGAGCGGGTCAGTAATGACATCGAAGAGTCGCGCCAACAGCATTAGAGCTGCCGCATCGGCAAACGTCAGACCGAACACGTTCGTAAAGAACAGCGGGAAAGCGATGGACATAATCTTCCAAGTGATGCCGCCAGAAGCGGCATCACCCAGAGCATATCCGATTTTTTCTCTTAACGGAGCAGCCATTACTTGAAGGTTATCTTGTTAATATTCAAACCAAAACCTACAATAGACATTGCGCCGCCATTGTTCTCAACAAGGTTCTTGCAACGATCGTCATACGTGAAGCTATACGGACTCGGCACATTCTCCATACCGTCGATTTGTGCTACCAGATCCTCACCCCACCACGGCGTAGTGATACGCATAGCGTGATACTCAGCTTCAGGTACATCATAGTAAACAAAGATAGTCGAACCAACAGGCACTACAGACATCTCAGCAGCCGTTACCTTCACCAGATCGGCGTTCCAGTCAAGAGTAACCGGACCGGTCCAGATTGTTTTTTCTTCGCTGACGATGGTAGTAGCTTCGGACACTGCACCTTCCGAGGTAATGAACAATACGCTTGAGCCATCCTTGTTGAGCATGGAGAGCTTGTGCTCGCCCACTTCAGCCTCAGGGGCAATGAGCGTAACCGAAGTCTCGGTAGCGGTGAGCTCGGTGATTGTTGTACCATCCACCTTGACGGAAGCAACATTCTGGAGGTTAACACCTGTCAGAACCCACTCGTCACCCGGGGCAAATGATTCAAAGCCTGCAAGAACAACCGAACCGTTGTGTACCTCTATACCATCAGCGCCAAACAACCTGTCTTGAGTATCCTTCAAACGGAGGAAGAACTTTCCGTCCTCCAACTCGGGCATCGTGAATGTGAGCTGATCGTCGGTTATAAACGTTGGTTCAATTTCTTTTAAGACATTCTCGCCGAGTACGTCTTGTGAAATAACCACCCGGGCTACAACGCTCATGTTCTGACCGTCGAGTGTGACAGTCATTCCCGGAGCAGCGTGACGACCGGCTGCCGGTGCAGCGGAGTACGGGTCAGAATCGTACGGAAGAACGACAACTGAACCGTCACGGTGTGAACTCAGACCTTTCTCGGTCACAGCCTCAATGCGCAAAGCATAGTTACCTGCGGGGAAGGTCATATTGATCTTCGTTCCAGTGAACACCTTCTGACCATCCAGATACCAGTTGATGGTAGTATAAGCCGAAGGCGTAACCGTCACGGAGTCGAAGAGCGGTGTATCGGGGTTCGCCAGTTTGTAGGTAAACGAACCGGTACCCGACTCATTGTACGGCTTAAGAATCAGCGGAGCATCGTCAGGCGACTGCGTGTCGAACGGTTCATCCTTCTGGCACGCTGTGAAGCTAACGAGTAGCGCCATTGCCGCTATATAAAATAACTTTTTCATATCTCTAAACTCTAAACGTTAAACTCTAAACTTACTTTACGTCCCACCACAAGCGAGCGTGCCAGTCATATGTTCCGGGAACACGGCTCTTGGCTTGTTCATATTGCTCCTTGCTGTAGGTTTCTTCCTTGAGCGGATAGCAGAAACGTACAGGAATATCAGCGCCATCGATGAGCGGGTTCTTGCCTTCCGGAGCTTTGAGCCTCGGATAGTCAGAGCGACGCACGTTAGCCCACGCTTCAGCAGGGTTGTGGAAATGCAGAATCCAAGCTTGGGTATTGATCTGGCTCTTCTGCTGATCAGCCACTACGCCGAAGGCTATACCCGATTGAGCAATATATGCAGCGAATTCACTATCGGTGACAGCGTCGCAACCATAGTGGTCAGCGAGCAGATCCATAGCAGCGCGAATACCTTCCTCATAGTAGTTCTTGGCATTGTCCGAAGTCCAGCCTAACACCGCAGCTTCAGCACGCAGGAAGCATACTTCAGCATAGGTCATCAGCACACCCGGGTTATCCGAACGCAGGAAGTTGTTCGCAAGTTTAGGCAGCAACCAACGGGGATTCTCTCCCGGGTTATAGTCCGGATGAGCTGCCTGAACTTCAGCAATCTTGTTTGCCAGCGCACTGCCCGGGAAGTCGGTGTAACTTGGCCAGTTATCCCAAGAGAAGTATCCGGGAGGTACCATATAGATGATATCCGATTCGGGGTTAGCTTTCTGGGTGGCAATAACTGCGTCGGTTACGTCAATACGGCCGTCAGCACTTGATAGCGACATAAAGTCGTCAATATAGAAGCGGCAGAGGCGGGTAGTACGCGGATCGTTATTGTTGTAGAGTTGCTCCCAGAACGTCTGGCAGATATACGTCGGGTTGTTCGACGGGTCATTGCCATAGAAATACTTCGACAGCGCATTACCACGGAAGTCGCTATATGACTCCTGACCAAAGCTGTAGGTTACGTTCATGTGCTTAACGCAGGCATTGTCAGCCTTGCTTGTCATTACGCCGTCAGCCAGAGCTGCAACAAACTCATCCTTTGCCAGGTCGGGCAGGATGTCGCTGATACGCATAGCATAACGCAGACGCAGCGAGTTAGCAAACAACCGCCATGATTCAATATCACCTTCGAACAGTGGGTCGCTTGTTATAGGACTGCCTTGAACGTCAAGCTGTGCAGCAGCGGCTTTGAGTTCGCTGAAGAACAACTTATATAACTCTTCCTGAGTGTCGTACTTGGGGTTCGACTCGCCGTTAAGATACGCCAGACCAGCCTCAGAGAAGGGCACGTCACCATAGTAATCCGTCAACAGCGAACCGATAAATACGCGGTAAATACGCAATGCAGCATTGACGTTCTTGTACGTCGGTTCGTCACCGGACTTAGCAATAGCATCCGTCAGGTTACGTATTGCACCCGGATACAGATTGTTCCACGGACGTGACATCTCGTTGTCATCCATACGGTGCTGACCACCATAGTTGGTTGTATTCCAGCAACCCATCAGATGTTGTGTGAATGCATATACATACAGACGATGTACATCCACATAGTTCATATCACCATAGGTCTGCAGTTCTGAGAATGTGAGTTGCAGGGCAGGATTGAATTGCGCTGCCTTGGTAGGATCGGTATTGATTTCCTCATAGACCTTGTCAGAGCAAGATACGAGAACAGCCGCTAAAGCGAACAGTATAAATAGTTTCTTTTTCATAATAGTATCCTTTCTACTTTTGACTATTGACTTTCGACTGTCTTAGAATTTGATATTAAAGTTCATACCGTAACTTCTGCGGCTGGGCAGTGAGCCGTACTCCAGACCCAGACCGGAAGTATTGTACTGAGCATCCGGATCAATATCCTTGATGTTCTTCCATACAATGAACGGGTTACGTGCCACGAAGCTGATGCCTACGTGTTTCACTACGCCTTTCTTATCCAGCCACTCTCTCGGGAAGTCAAGTGTAAGCGTGAGCTCACGGCACTTGATGTACGAGTTGTCATAGATGAACAACTCAGGCGAGTTACGCGATACCTCATACCAGTATTTCTCGGGATTGATATAGATATCATTCTCACGGTAGGTGCCGTCGCCATTGTCGATAACGCCGTCAACGAGGTAACCGCCTGTAGCTACCCAACCGCTTGTTACGCCGGCAGCCTTGCGCTCCTCTTCTGACTTGTACCACTCGGCGCGGCCAACGAGAGTCTCTTTGGCTTTACCGGTCTCGAATGCCGAACGCTCGGACATTGAGAAGATATCAGCACCGACCTTGATATCGAACAGAGCGTGCAAGCTGACCATCTTATAACGCAGCGTGGTGCTCAGACCACCCGTCCAGTCCCATTGGGCATTACCGAGCACCTTGTTCTCAGTGGTGAACTTAGGCAGACCGGTCGTGGCGTCCACGATTACTCGGCCTTCATCATTACGAGCCAGAGCCGGACCGCAGATCGAACCATAGTTCTCACCCTCGCGAGCAGAAACATATACGTTACACCAAGTAGCCTTAGCTAGTTCGAGTTCCGTTGTTCCATCGACCAGTTTGAGCACCTTGTTGTTGTTCTTCGACCAGTTGATATTCAAATCCCAGCTGAAATCCTTGGTTTGCACGAGACGTGCACCGAACGTAATTTCAAAACCTTGGTTGAGTATCTCACCGGCATTGATCAGACGGTATTCATAACCGCTGGCAGGCGATGTGGCCATAGCGATGATCTGATCGCGTGACTTCTGATGATAGAATGTGAAGTCGAGGCTGATACGGCTATTAGCCCACTTTGTTTCAAAACCTGTTTCAATCGAGCGTGTACGCGTCGGCTTGAGGTCAGCGTTCGGAACGAGATTACCATATACCGAACCGATTGTATAACCCGTGTAGCTGAACTGTGACTTAGCATAACGCAGAGCCAACTGATACGGGTCAGTATCACTACCAACCTCAGCCCAGCTCAAACGCAACTTACCGTAAGGCAATACTTTGCGATTGCTGGTAATCAGTTCGGAGAATACCCACGAACCGCTTACTGAAGGATAAACATACAAGTTCTTGCCGGCTGCCAGGGTCGATGACTTGTCGCCACGTACCGTAGCATCCAAGTACAGCATGTGACGCCAACCAAGGTTCACTGAACCGAAGACGGAAACGATACGCTTGGTATAAGCCTCTTCTTGAACAGACTGCTCCTCAAAACTTGACATAGCAATCACTTCACGCACACTCATATCGGTGCCGGTGTTGATCACCGTGCGGTTGTTCACGTTATATACGTTCACACCTGCTGTTGCCGTAAAGTCGAAGTCACCCCAACTGTCCGTATAGATACCCAACGCCTCGGCATTGAACATACGGTTGTTGTAGTAACTGTTTTGCAAACGACCAGCCTCGTAACCAGGGGTAGTCGGATACTTGAAATCCGAGAATTGGAAACGGTTCAATTCTGCACCTACCGTAGCCTGAATCTTCAACTGCGGGATAATGTTATACACGATCTTACCGTTCATACGGAGCAGATCCTTGTACGACTGATTCTTGTTCTTGTAGATCTCCCAGTATGGGTTAACGTTGTAGGGATCCATTCCGTTCCAGTTCTGGTACTCACCCAGTTCGTTCTGGTAGTTCTTGAGCCATGCTTGGTCATAGGTGGTGGACAGAGTCATAAGGTTCTTACCTACGTTCGACTTGTCGTCACCCAATGCCGGACGGTTCTTGACATCCTCATGCGTATAGTTGACATTGAAGTCAAAGTCAACCGGGCCGATTGAGGTGTTGGCACGCAGGGTCAACACGTTACGGCTCATGTTCGAGTTCGGCAGAATGTCTTTGTTACGCAAATCGGTGTACGAGAAACGGATACCTGTTTTGCCGGTGTTCATAGATACAACAGCCGTGTTCGTACCCGTCAAACCGAGTTCGAAGAAGTGCGCCGTGTTGTTCGGAATAATGTTGAACGGATGCTCCTGACCGTCAAAGTAACGAAGCATCAAGCCATTGTCGGCTTTCGGTCCCCACGATTTGTTGGTGTTACTTACGGCGTCTACATTGTACATACCTTCCGAACCCATACCATACACTTGCTGTACGTTGTCCCACTTGCTCAATTGGCTGTCAAAGGTCAGTGTTCCGTTGTACTCAACGCTCCACTTGGCATCACCTGTATCGGCTTTCTTCGTGGTGATAAGGATTACACCGTGGCTGGCGCGGCTACCGTACAATGCAGCAGCAGCAGGACCTTTCAGTACCGACATCGACTCGATGTCATCGGGGTTCAATGACGACAAACCGTTACCGAGGTCATAACCACCGGCTGTTCCGGCTTCGCCGTAATTGGTGTTATCCATCGGCACACCGTCGATCACATACAGCGGCTGGTTGTCGCCGGTAATCTCCGTCGCGCCACGTAATACTACGCGGGTTGAACCCGAAGCACCACCTGCGGTTTCTTGTACAACCAGACCTGCTACACGACCTGCCATAGCGTTCGCCGCACTCGGGTTGCCGGCTTTGGTCAGATCTTCGCCTTTCATCTCGCCGACCTCGTAGCCCAGGGCTTTCTTGTCGCGCTTGATACCCATAGCGGTTACCACTACCTCCGAGAGCACTTCCGTGTCCTCGTGCATCGTTACGTTAATGAGGTTACCCTCTACCGTGAACGATTGTGCGCTGTAGCCCATGTACGAGAACTCCAGCACCTCGCCCGGTTCCGCTTCGATGCTGTAGTTACCATCGAAGTCGGTAATTGTACCGCGCGTCGTTCCTTTGACGAGTACGCTCGCTCCGATCAGCGGACCGTCAGCGTCTTCTACTGTACCCGTTACAACGTTCTGTGCAAATGTCATGCTCATTGACCCCAAAACGAAGGCAACAAGACACAACAGATGTCTGAAACAGATTTTCATGATACACTAATTTAAATTAATAATATTGTTGATTTTTGACTTTTGTCTTTCAACTACTTTCTGCTTGATTCGGGCGCAGAGTCGTAGATTGACTGCAAGGTGTAGTTCGGGTCGTTGTTTTCCCAACTATCCACCATAGCGCGTACAGCCTGCTCACCGCTACCGATATACTTACCCGTAGCATGGTTGATTACACCAAAGCCGTCGTTGCCTGCCTTGCTGTTACCATTGTCCCAGTATAGCGCAGGAATACGGCGATCACGCATCGCTTTGCAAACATAACGGAAGTAATACAGACGGAAAGGTTCATCAGCCGGCGATGTGCGGCGTACAGCACCAAACTCACCGAAATATACAGGGATACCGCGACGTACATACATATTAAACAAGCGGTTAAGCATATTCACGTACGCATCTTCGCCTACGCCGGGCACTACATCTACGCCCGTATGTCCCCACTCCTGTACGGCTGCGGAGCCCGCAAAATCCCACGGATCATAGCTATGCACTGCCACCATCAGTCGGTTCTCTACTACATCGGTCGGCAACACAAGATTCTCTACCGTCAACTCGGGATTGCATACATACCCCGGCACACCGATATAACGCGTTTCGTTCTTGCCGCCGGCAGCGCGGATAGCATCCACGCACACTTGATTCCACTCGTTAAGCACTTTGTACTGCTTGCCACCATCGGTGCGGTTTGCACCTCCGCCCCAGCCGCCGTCCTGGATCTCGTTGAGCGTCTCGAACACCAGCCATTCGCCGTCGTTGGCAAAACGCTTGCCGATCTGCAGCCAAACCATTGTCAACTCTTGTTTGATGAGCGTATTTCTTTCCTCGTCAGCCACTGCTGCCGGCAGGTCAATCCAGTGAGCACCTTTACTCGGGGTGTCAGCTGCGCCAAAACCGTCGTGGTGGATATTGATGATAACGATCAGCCCTGCTTTGTGTGCCATGTGAACCAGTTCGTCCACACGATCCATCCAACCTTTCTCAATCGTATAGGTCGGTGCATTGCCGATGTGTCCCATCCAAGTGATAGGAATACGCACTGACTTAAAGCCCGCTTTAGCCAAACCGTTGAAGGTCTGCTGTGTAGCGGCTTTGTTGCCCCAGCCTTCCTCATACGAACAACCGTCATAGTGGGCATCCATCTGGTTGCCAAGGTTCCAGCCTATGCCCATTGACATAGCAAACTGAATGGCTTCATTGTCCATCGGACGCTGTTTTTTCTCCTGCGCGTTGCATGCAGTGCATACCACAAGCATAGCAACAAGTAATGCTGATAATTTTTTCATGGCATTATAATTTTCAAATAATTACAATTCGATTGTAACTTCGTGGCGTCCCGGCTCGTACGGCAGAACCGTCGGTTTGTCTGCACGTTGTTTGCCATTAGGGTTCTTGACCGTGATGACATATTCCGCATCGCGCCACTTACGTGTAACCTTGTATTCTTTCAGATCGCTCGGGATGCACGGATCAACCTTCAGCCCCTCGTAGGTCGGATGGATGCCCAAGATATACTGACTGATCGTGAGCCAGTTCCAAGCTGCAGTACCGGTCAGCCAGCTGTTCTTACCCTCACCGGGCTTAGCGGCCTGCTTACCTGCCACCATCTGGCAATATACATACGGCTCAACCTTGTGCAGGTCTTGATCCTTGATCCACGCCGGAGCAATCTTCTTGTACAGCGTCCAAGCGTCGTTACCGCGACCTGCCAACACCTGTGCGATGATTACCCACGGGTTGTTGTGGCAGAAAATTCCGCCATTCTCCTTATAACCTGCGGGGTACGTACTCTGCTCGCCGAGTTCGATATGATAGGTTGTATAAGCAGGATAGTTGAGCACCATTCCGTGCTCGCTGTCAAGCAGCTCTGCCGAACTATCCAACGCCTTCTCCGGCATACCGAGTTCGGCACCAATTCGTGCCATCGCGCACCAGCCTTGGCTCTCGATGAAGATCTTGCCTTCCTCGTTCTCGTTCGAGCCGACTTTGTTGCCGAAGTAATCGTATGCACGCAGATACCACGCTCCGTCCCAACCAAACTGCTCAACTGCCTTGCACATTTCATCGATATGTCCTTGTGCACGTTTTGCCTCGTCGCCGAGTCCGCGAACTCGACAGAGCTCAACGTACTGACGACCGCAGAACACAAACAGACCGGCAATCATCAAGCTCTCTGCTTTGCTGCCTTCGTTCTTGTTGCCTGTGGTCTGGAACGATTCGTTCGGGTCGTTCGAGAAACAGTTCAAGTTCAAGCAGTCGTTCCAGTCAGCCCGACCTATCAGCGGCAGCCCGTGAGGACCACGATTCTCTACTACGTGATTGAAACTGATCTTCAAGTGCTCCAACAGACTCACCTCGCTGCCCGGCTGATTGTCCCAAGGAACCAACTCGTCGAGAATGCTGTAGTCGCCCGTCTCGCGGATATATGCCGTCGTGCCGAAGATCAACCACATCGGGTCGTCATTGAATCCGCCGCCTATGTCGTTGTTGCCGCGTTTGGTCAGCGGCTGGTACTGATGGTAGCAACCACCGTCGGGGAACTGGGTCGAAGCTATATCGATGATACGCTGACGAGCACGCGAAGGAATCTGGTGAACAAATCCTACCAAGTCTTGGTTGGAGTCACGGAATCCCATTCCGCGCCCTACACCGCTCTCGAAGAATGATGCCGAACGGCTCATGCAGAACGTGATCATACACTGGTACTGATTCCAGATGTTCACCATCCTGTTCAGACGCTCATCGCAACTCTCTACGTGGTACTTGCTCAGCAGCTCGTCCCACAGTGCGCAGAGTTCGGCAAACGCTTTGTCAACCGCCTCAACGGTTGCAAAACGCTCAATAACCTCGTGCGCGCGCGCCTTATTAATAATGTGATGGTCTTTCTCGCCGAGTGACGTAATCAGATCTGATTGCTGATTGCTGACTGCTGATTTCTCAAACTTCTCCTGCTGCTTATTCTCCTCATAGCCGAGCACGAACACAAAGTCACGGCTTTCACCGGCTTTCAGTTCCACTTCAATAAAGTGGCTTGCAATCGGACTCCAGCCGTGTGCCAGGCTGTCGGTTGCTTTTCCGTCAAGTACAGCCTGCGGTTCGCTCAGTTCGTTGTACAGACCCACAAACGACTCGCGGTCGGTATCATAGCCGTTCACCGGGCAGTTGACTGCATAGTAGGCATAATGATCACGACGCTCCTTGTATTCCGTCTTGTGGTATAGAGCCGTGAACTTGGCATCACGCTCAATCTCCACCTCGCCCGTCGAAAGGTTACGCTGGAAGTTTTCGCCGTCCGTAGCTGCGTTCCACAAGCACCACTCGGCGTACGAGAATAGTTTGAGGTGTTTGATTTCGTTTGAAAGGTTCGATATCGTTACCCGCTGAATCTCAGCTTTTACGCCCAGTGGCACAAAGAACAACACGCTCGCGCGTACCTGATTCTTTTCGCCCGTGATGCGCGTGTAGTTCAGTCCGTGACGGCACTCGTAGCTGTCAAGCTCAGTCTTGCACGGTTTCCATCCGGGATTCCAGATAGTCTCGCCGTCCTTAACATAGAAGTAACGACCGACAGAATCCATCGGCACGCTGTTGTAACGATAGCGTGTAATGCGGCGGAATTTAGCGTCTTTGTAGAAATTGTACCCTCCGGCTGTATTGCTTATCAGTCCGAAGAAATCCTCGTTACCGAGGTAGTTAATCCAAGGAAATGGAGTTTTGGGATTTGTGATGACATATTCGCGATTTGCGTCGTCAAAATGTCCGTATTCTGTGTGTGTCATAGTATAGTTTATAAAAAACGATGCAAAAATACTGCTTTTTTTTCAAAACTCCTAATACTTTTCCGACCAAAATTGTGCGTATCTTGTGAAAATGCATTTTTTTCGTCATAAAAATACACAACAAATGCAAAAAATCTTGCAATTTTCGATAATTTTCATTATCTTTGCATCCGGAAAACAATCACAATGCGTGAATCAATTCAATCCGTATGAGTGAATCATTCAATGAAATAAGCCGTCTTGAGCCGCTTGATATCTTCTATGTGGGCGAACGCATCAAGACCTTTTTTGAGTATCCGGCGCACTGCCATGAGGTGTATGAGTTGAACTTCGTGGAGAATGCAGCGGGTGTGGTTCGCACGATCGGTGACAGCCGCGAAACAATTGGTAATCTGGATCTTGTGCTTATCACAGGCAGCAAACTCGTGCACGTCTGGAACCAAGGCACATGCCCGCAACACGAGATTCATGAGATAACCATCCACATCGACCCCGACACCTTCCACGGATCTTTGATCGACAAGCGCGCCTTTGCGTCCATACGACGGATGCTTGAGCGTGCACAACGCGGGTTGGCGTTCCCCGAACCGGCTATACAGATCATCCGCGAGGATATCATCAACCTCGCGAATAGTATCGACAGTTTTGCATCAGTCATCCGATTGTTCAACCTGCTATATCGTCTCTCGCTCGTCGAACATGCACGCGAACTCTCATCCTCGTCGTTCATCAACGCAGAGGAAAGCAACGAAGACAAACGCATCAGCAAAGCCAAGGAATATATCGCAGCCCATTACATGCACGACATAACCATGCAAACTCTTGCCAACCTCGCGTGTATGTCGGAGGACGGGTTCTCGCGGTTCTTCCGCAACAAAACCGGTCGAACTCCCAACCGCTACCTTATCGACTACCGTTTGGGTATAGCGGCACGCATGCTGGTCACCACCAAGCAATCGGTCTCGGAGATCGGTTACGCATGCGGATTCAATACGCTGAGCCACTTCAACCGACTCTTCCGCGAATCGAAAGGCTGCACCCCTTCCGATTTCCGCGAGCAGTTCTGATACAAGCAAACATTAATAACGAATCCATCCGTCAAACCGTAAACAGTTATGAATCATTGGCGTGAAATACGAAACACACTGCCTGCTGATGTCACCCTGGTAGCCGTCAGCAAGTATCATAGTGCCGAACAGATAGCCGAGGCGTATGCTGCCGGTTGTCGCGACTTCGGCGAGAGCCGCGTGCAGGAACTCAAACTCAAGCAGGCAACGTTGCCGAAAGACATCCGCTGGCACTTTATCGGGCATTTGCAGACGAACAAAGTCCGCGACTTGCTCCGCTTGCGCCCCTATCTTATTCAGTCGGTTGACTCCGAGCACCTGCTCCGCTCCATCGATACCGAAGCCGGCAAACAGGGTATCGTTCAGGATATCCTGCTCGAACTCCACGTCGCAGCAGAAGAAACAAAGAGCGGCATGAGTATTGACGAGTTCAACAAACTCCTCACCCCTAATCCCCTAAACACTAATCCGCTAACCGAATATCCCAACCTCCGCATCCGTGGCATCATGGGCATGGCTACCAACACAGACGACGAACCGGAGATACGTCGTTGTTTTCACGCTTTGCATGAACAGTATCTCCGGTTCTTGGATCGATGCTCCCTCGACAACGGACTGTTGTCAATGGGTATGTCGGATGATTATTCGATAGCCTTGAGCGAAGGCAGCACCATGGTGCGCATCGGCTCAGCTATTTTCGATTAGAGCAGCTCAACGCTTCGGTTGACGAACTTCGCAAGCGCCTCACCCTTGAGCAAACCCGAGGCAAGGAACGCTATGTCAAGCAGTTGGCTGACTTTGTCGTTCTCTTTGGCTTTGCCCTCGTAGTGTTGCTTGATCTGCTCGCGCAGTGCGGCAATCTCCTTCGTCAAGTCGCGTTTCTCGCTCTCTTGCTCGCCAATATTGGCTTCGCTCTTGTCTTTGGCTTCTTTCTCTGCCTGTTGTTCCTTGCGGAGCACTTCAACCTGCTGGTTGAGCTCGTCCAAACTGTTGCCTGTTGCCTGCTTGATTTCGGCAAGCAAGGCTTGTACCTTCGGGTGAGCGATGTTCACCACGAGGTTGTAGGAGTCAGGCATCTGTCCGTAGAAGTTCATGCCTTGCTGGTGGGCAGACATCTCTTTCATCCTTCGCATCCACTCGTTCTGCGTCAGGAATACAGGCAGCGCGTCGGCGCTGACATTCTCGAGGCTGACAACGTAGTTCGTCTTGTCATTCTTCGGCAGCAGACCTTCGAAGGAGTAACGCAGGGCGTCTTCTTCCTCAGCAGTGAGGTTGACAGCGGCTTTGTCCTCTTTGACAATCAGATTCTCAATCACATCGCTATCGACGCGAACGAAACGGAGTGCGCCTTTCTTCTCATCACCATCCGTGCCGTACTCGGTGTTCTTCTGCTCAAACTGGCTCATAGCGTGTACATCCAATTCACCGTCCATGAGCAGCACGTCATAACCCTTCTCTTTCGCACGCTGGATATACGTATAGCATGCATCGGCATCCTGGGCGTAAAGCATAATCAGGTCGCCGTTCTTGTCGGTCTGTGCATCTTTGACTTTGGCTTTGTACTCGTCGAGCGTAAAGTATTGCTTGTCAACGTTCTTCATCAGCGCGAAGCCGATAGCGCGGTCGTAGAACTTCTCGTCGCTGAGCATGCCAAACTGGATGAACAGCTTGATGTCGTCCCATTTCTTCTCAAAGTCAGCACGATCGTTCTTGTAGAGTTCTGCCAATTTGTCAGCCACCTTCTTCGTGATGTGCGAAGAGATCTTCTTCACATTGTTGTCGCTCTGCAGGTAACTGCGGCTGACATTCAGCGGAATATCCGGACTGTCAATCACGCCGTGCAGCAGTGTCAGGTACTCCGGCACAATGTTCGAAACCTCGTCAGTCACAAACACCTGGTTGCAGTACAGTTGGATCTTGTTCCGATGTACGTCGAGGTTGTTCTTGATCTTCGGGAAATACAGGATGCCCGTAAGATGGAAAGGATAATCGACGTTCAGATGGATGTGGAACAAGGGCTCGTCAAACTGCATAGGATACAGCTCGTGGTAGAACGCCTTGTAGTCTTCGTCCTTCAGGTCGGCAGGTTTCTTTGTCCAGGCGGGCGTCGTGTTGTTGACGATGTTCTCCTCGCCGGTCTCTACCTGCTTGCCGTCTTTCCACTCTTTCTTCATGCCGAAGGCAATCTCCACGGGCAGGAACTTGCAGTATTTCTTCAGCAAGCCTTCAATCGTTGCGTCCTCGAGGTACTGACTGAACTCGTCGTTGATATGCAGCACAACGTCCGTGCCGCGCTCGGCTTTGATCGTCTCTTCCATCTGATACTCGGGGTTACCCTCGCAAGACCAATGCACGGCTTTGGCGTTCTCGTCATAACTCTGCGAGAAGATTTCCACCTTGTCGGCTACCATGAATGCGCTGTAGAAGCCCAAACCGAAATGTCCGATGATGGCTTCGGCTTTGTCCTTGTACTGATTGACGAACTCCTCTGCGCCCGAGAATGCGATCTGGTTGATGTACTTATCCACCTCCTCGGCAGTCATGCCTATACCGTGGTCGCTGACGGTCAGCGTCTTCTTATCCTTATCTATACGTACACGCACGCGCACGTCACCCAATTCGCCCTTGAACGCACCGGCAGTACTCAGCGTCTTGAGTTTCTGCGTGGCATCCACGGCGTTACTGATCAACTCACGAAGAAAAATCTCGTGGTCGGAATACAAAAATTTCTTGATGACGGGGAATATGTTGTCTGACGTTACCCCAATGTTACCTTTACTCATATCTGTTGTTGTTTAATTATTAGTCGAAAGTCGAAAGACCGTTCACTTCGTTCACTCAAAGAAAAAAGCCTAATTAGTCTTTGAGCGTTAGCGGTCTTTTGTCTTTGAGCGCCAGCGGTCTTTCTACTAATTATCGTGCAATAATCGTTCCAAACCGCCCAAAACTGACATTTTGGCATAATTTTTGTAGTTGTTTTTGTACATATTTCCCGAATTTATCAACATTAAAATTTCGTATATCATGAAACTTTCCGTTCAACCCTTAAACTTCGAGATTGCCAAGCAACTCGATGATTTCATCAGCAAGAAAACCGCACGTTTTGGTCGTCATCTGCGCGAGGACGACGAACTCAACATCCGTCTGTCGGTCGTTAAGCCCGCTACTATTCAGAACAAGCAGGCTGACGTACGCGTAGGCGATCTGTTTGCATCAAAGACCTGCGACACCTTCGAGCAGGCTATCTCCGAGGCACTCGAAGCCCTCGAGTCCCGCCTCGAGAAACGCAAAGAAAAAGAGCAATGAGCAAATGAAACGCTTCGTTTTATTGTGTCTTGTATGGGTCGTCCCCTGCACGCTATTCGCAGGTGTGACGACCTATACGTTTACGTCCGTCAAGTGGGCAAGTCGTGTGGACGCCACGGTGTGTGACGGAGTGACTGACGGCTGGGTATGTGACAAGGAAGCCAGCGACTACAACGCCGGACGCACGTACGCCGACGGCTCGCTCAACAGCGCCGGTGTAGGTGTAAAAACCGGTTCAAGCGGTGCGGGAGCGACATCGGTCATACCATTCGAAGAGGTGCGTCAAGTGACCGTGAACTTCTGCCAGAACGCCAGCAAAGGGCGCGGTACGATCAACGTGCAGGTAGGCGACAACACGCCGTACACCATCACCGTCACCAAACCCGCCACAAGCGGCTCGGGGACACTCAACCGCGACTCTGTCATCCAACTCACTACGCCCGAAACAGGCAAGATCAAGTTCTGGGTGGACTGCACGGAGAACGGTATCTATATCAACACGATCACCATCCGCTCATCCTCGGGCGGCAGTTCGACGTTCACCATGGATACCTACCAGCTCGTGACGGATATCACCCAACTCGAAGACTCCGACCAAGTGATAGTCGGTGTACGTCAGGACGGCGTGAACTACGTAATGGGCTACTACGACGAGTGGGAGAGTGTGAACAACATCCACGCCATCAAGGCGCGTTACTCTGCCGACCGCTCGCAGGTCGATGCTGATGACCGCGCGGTCTATACCCTGCGTATCAGCCAGCTTGACGGGCAAACAGCGTATATATTCCAGGACGAACTGCGCTACGAAGAGGCGTACCTCGTTGCATCCGGCGGGCAGACGAAGAACAAACTCGAGGTCTGGACGGACGTCGTGAGCGATGCATACGGCAACTACGGCTATTGGGACATTGAGATCAGCGACGGCGGGGAGGCTATCATTACCAACCTCGGCAGAAGTCTGGGGAAGATCTTGCAGTACAACGCCTCAAACATCCTCTTCTCCTGTTATCAAAACCGCTCGCAGACGCCCGTCTGTCTTTACCGCCGCGTGGAAGCCATCGGCGATGTGCCGGCAATCGTCGCGCCGTTCGTTAACTTCGGCACAACGATTCAGCAGCAAGGTTCACGCACCATACAGGTCAATGCCAACCGGCTAAGCGAGGATATAAGTGCCACACTCGTCAAAGGTGAAGTCTTTTGTCTTTCGTCTTTGAGCGGAAGCGGTCTTTCGACTATGTTAGACCGCGACGGCGACGAGTTGACTATTTCCTACGCCATAGCCGAATCAGGTCACTTCACCGACACCCTCGTGTTGCGCTCCGGCGATACAGAGACGCGCGTAGCCATCCTGCTCAACCGCATCAATCCGATGACCATCAGCGAAGCGGTGCATCAAGAGGATTATACGACGGTGTATCTGGGCGATGTGACGGTCACGAAGAAGTACGACACCTACATCTACGTCCGCGACGAAACAGGCTCGATGTTGCTGTTCGACCGCGGTGACGGTGACAAGCGTTACGGCAACAAACTCAACCCCTCGGGCGATGTGCTGTCGGGTGTTACCGGGCGGTTCGTCAACTACTACGGCGTGCCGGAGATCAACCTGACAGAGCAGTTCGACATTGAGGGCATCGTTGAGGTGCAGCCCGAAGAAGCCGGTGCAGTCATCGACTCCGCCGATGTATGCCGCTACGTAGTGCTGGAGCAAGTGCTCGTCACAGGCAAGAACACACTGACCTACAACGGCAACGAATATGCGTGGACGAACAAGTTCAATATCGGCAACCTCGTCGAGAACGAACTCTGCCAGTTATACGCCATCGTCAGCTACGACTTCGATGTAGTGACACTCTACATTATCCACCAAGAAGTCTATCCGTCAACCGGCGTCAGCAACGCGAGCATCGATAATCGCCCACGCGTTGTCCTCCGTGACGGTGCACCCCTCATCCTCACCGACCACGGCGCCTACACCCTCACCGGTGCTGGCAAATAAATACCAAATAGCATTTTTCTTCTTAACTTTTGAAAAAAAGAGTAAAAAGATTTGCAAATGTAAGAATATTTTCGTAACTTTGCAGGCAAATATTGAAAATTATGCAAACTGCCACTTTTCCTCAACAAGGTTTTATGCCTCAAATAGGCGTGATTCCAAGTTTTCCGACCATAAGCATGGCGGATTTAGAACGTTCAAGCATGTCTGTCGAAGAGTCTGAAAGCAAGATTGACAATCTTATTCATGATTTCTATCACAAGCAAGCATGATTGTTCGCATTGACAATAAAGTACACAAGCAGATAGAGGAGTTTTATGCTATCTCCATGGCGCTTCATCCTTCTTTGGGTGAACTTGTTGTCAAGCGCAAAAAGGCTCGCTTATATGCAGCTCTCCGTAACTTGTCACGCGAGGCTACTATTCACCCGTTAGCACGCTACAAGCAGACGTGGATTGATGCCGGATACCGTGAGTTTATTACTGAGGATTTTCACTTTGCATATACGATTTATCGAATAAAAGAAACAGGCGAACAGGTTGCGTACGTTATTGACGCTTGCCATAGTACCCTTTATCATAACTAATCGCTCTCGCCGAAGTTAATCTCGGTGCGTCGCTGCCGACGTAAATCAGCAACACTGCCCTCACCGGTGCAAGCAAATAAAATGAAGTTATCTTTGAAGACAGAAATCTTCAAATTTTCAAATCTTCAAATAAAAGAATGGAGCATGCGCGCGCATGCTCCATTCTTTTAATCTGCCTGATAGACCCCGTTTACTTTGTAGGGCTCAAGATGAACGGAGATCAGAGTGTCTTGTCCGAAGCGTTTACGAAGGCGTTGCTCGAGGAGCATGCTGTGGCGGTGGGCTTCGTACAGCGACGTGCTCCCGCGCATGCGCAGGTGCATTTCTATGGAATACACCGCACCCACGCGACGCGTACGCAGGTTATGCAGCTCGCTCATGTCGTGGTCTGCCTCCACGATCTCGCGGATCTCCTGCTCCACTTCCTTCGGCAGGCTTTTCTCGAGCAGATCTTGCACCGCTTCGTAAAGCAGTTTAGCCGCAGCAACAAGGATAAACACACTCACCAGCACAGCGGCTATCGGGTCGAGTATAGCCCACTTACCGCCGAACAGCAGCGCACAGCCTATGCCCAAAGCCGTGGCGACCGACGACAGCGCATCCGTTCTGTGGTGCCACGCATTGGCGCGCAACGCGGACGAATCGACGCGTTTGGCAACGGCAATGGTTATCCAATAAACCCCTTCCTTGGCGGCTATACTCACCAGCGCAGCCCAGAGCGCAATCTTCCCCGGCATCACAAGCTGCTCGCCATGTATGGCGGCAACGATCTTCTGTACGCCTTCCGAGAGCAGCACTCCGCCTGCAGCAAGCAAGGCAATAGCCACCATCGCCGTAGCCAGCGTCTCGTACTTGCCGTGTCCGTACGGGTGGTCACTGTCCGCCGGACGGCTGCTGAGTTTGACGAACAGCAGCACCACAAAATCCGTCAGCAGGTCGCTGAGCGAATGCACGGCGTCGGCAATCATCGCCGCGGATGCGCCTAACACACCCGCCACGAACTTAAACACCGTCAGCAGCACATTCACCACTGTGCCCGCTATCGTCACACGATAAATTTCTTTCTCTCTGTTCATAAAAAAAGTGACTGCCATATTCTGTCAGTCACCATTGTTGCTCAACCAGGACTCGAACCCAGACAGACAGAACCAGAATCTGTAGTGCTACCATTACACCATTGAGCAATAGCTTTTCTGCAAAAGCGGATGCAAAAGTACAACTTTTTTCTGAATTATGCAAATATTTTTCAAAAAAAACACAAAAAATATACATTTCTACCCCAAAATATAAGGTCAATGTGCATTTTTGCGTATTTTTGTGCTATTTCATTTGCAAATCTCTGAAATTTTTCGTATCTTTGCAGTCGCATTTTGTGCCCGGTGGATTTTGCTGTTCACAGATTAAGCAGATTTAACTGACTGCAATGGATATAACCACTCAAATACGGCAACCGATAGCGGAGGAGTTTCATCAGTACGAGACTCTGTTCGAGCAGGTGATGCGTTCCGAGAACGTGTTGCTCGACCAGGTGCTCCGTTACATCTCCGCCAAGCACGGCAAGCAGCTGCGCCCTACCCTCGTATTGCTGTCCGCCAAGCTCTGCCGCAGCGTGAGCGACAAGACGCTTAAGGTCGCCGTGGCATTGGAAATGCTGCATAACGCCACGCTCGTGCACGACGATGTCGTAGACGGCTCGCTTATGCGCCACGGCGTGCAATCGGTGCAGGAGCGCTGGACGAACAAGATAGCCGTGCTCGTAGGGGATTGGATGTTGGCGAAGATGATCGGCTTGGTCGGCGAGATCCGTAACACACAGATCCTTGCTATCGTTTCCGAGATGTCGCGCGCATTGTCGTCCGGCGAACTCATTCAGCTGCACGCCGGAGGGTCGATGTGGATCAGCGAGGAGCAGTACTTCGACATCATCGGCAAGAAAACCGCCGAACTCTTTGCCGCATGCACCGAGGCGGGCGCAGTCAGTGCCGGCTGCAGTTACCGCCAGCAGACCGCCATGCGCACCTACGGCTACGAACTCGGACTGATCTTCCAACTCAAGGACGACGTGCTCGACTACTCCGACAGCGAGGATCTGGGCAAACCCACCATGGGCGACATACGCGACGGCAAAGCCACCCTCCCCCTGCTCATCGCCCTCGAGCGCGCACCGAAAGACGAAGCGGAGCATATACGCGAGATAGCCGAGGAACTCAGCAGCCGCCAGCATGAACTCCCCGCACAATCGCAAAGCGAGATTGAGCAGCAGATCAAGAACTTCGTCATGCGCTACGACGGCGTGCACTACGCTTACCAGCACATGCGCACGCATCGCAACCGCGCCGAAGAGGCGCTCCGCGTCTTCCACGACAGCGACATCAAGCAAGCCCTCCTCACCCTGCTCGACTACACCATCTCACGCCTCTATTAGGGTTCGCTCGTCTATCATTTTTAATTTTGCATTTTTAATTTTTAATTATAATGATACAGTCCATGACCGGCTACGGCAAAGCCGAAACCAAACTCGATAACAAACAACTCGTAGTAGAGATCAAGAGTCTCAACTCCAAGCAGATGGACATCAGTGTCCGTCTGTCACCGGCGTTTCGCAGTCAGGAACTCACAGTGCGCAGTCTGCTCGCCAAGCAGCTTGAGCGCGGAAAGGTTGATGTAGCCATCTACACAACCGATGCGACCGACGAGCAGGCATCCGCCTTTACTCCGGTCAATCGCGCGGCATACTCGTTCCATTTACGGGAGTTGCAGGAGCTCTGCCCGGAACTCACCGATGCCGAGCGCGCGCTGGCTGTGCTGCGCATGCCGGATGTCATCAAAGCCGAAGAGCCGCAGCCCGTCAGCGATGAGCAGTGGCAGATTGTCGAGCAGACGATTCAGCAAGCCGTGCAGCAGTTCATCGCCTTCCGCGTGCAAGAGGGAGCAGCCCTCGAAGCGATGTTCACCGAGAAACTCGACGCCATCAGCGCCCTGCTCGCCGAGGTTGAACCTTTTGAGAAATCCCGCGTGGAACGCATCCGCCAGCATCTGCTCTCGGGGCTCGACAAACTTGCCGAGGAAACGCGCACGCAGATCGACAGCAACCGCCTGGAGCAGGAACTCATCTACTACCTCGAGAAACTCGACATCACCGAGGAGAAAGTGCGTCTGCGCAACCACATCAAGTACTTCCGCGAAACCATGGCTAATCCCACTTCACACAGCGAAGCGGTCACACAGCAGAGCGTTCCCACTTCCGGCATCGGCAAGAAACTCGGTTTCATAGCGCAGGAGATGGGTCGCGAGATCAACACCCTCGGCAGCAAATCCAACCAGAGCGAGATGCAGATCATCGTCGTCAAGATGAAAGACCTGCTCGAGCAAATCAAAGAGCAAGTCCTCAATGTCCTCTAACACCGCCCGCCAACCCGACAACTGCCGAATAACCGAAACAGGCAAAGAATAATACCGTATTTGGTTAATAAACACACGTATGGCTAATCAAGACAAACAACAGAAACTTTACGGTATAATTGAGGAAATCGTGCAATCGGTGCGGGACAAGAGCATTGATATTCAGCATGTTTTCTCAAAAGAGTTTGCCGCCGAACACGGCTACAGCGAAGATAACCGCCAAGAGTTCTTTGACCGGTTGCGCGGCAACTGGTGGGATTCGTTGGCGTATATCAACTCCGTCAAGCCGGAGGATTATGCGGCTGAATTCGGCATTTTCACTTTAACAAACGGCACGAAATGTGACGGCGTAGATGTCGCATGCTGGGTGATGAGGAATATTTTTGCCGACTTTCCGTTAACCGGCGACATGTATCTTCAAAATGATCAAACGAATATCCTTAGACCGAACATCCTTTTCGACCCCGATGATATGTGGGAAGCGAAAACGGATTTCGCATACCATGCGCCCAATTATAATGACATTCAGTTCAGCGGAAGCTCAAAACTGTTTGCTGAGGATATAAAACGCCCCGCTGTAAATGCCAAAACCGACTTGATGCAACTGTCTGAGGTCTTTTACTCGTGGCAGGCAAATGAGGAGGACGGCACTCTCCCAACGCCAATGCCTTTAGGAATTTACGGGTTTATGGCATCACTGATCTATGCCATGTTTCGGGATGTAGCAAGGCGAAAGATATTTAATTTCAATTGGTTTGAGCCGAATCTGGCAAGCATGGAGGATGTTACGACATTGCCTGTCATTATCAGTTCTGATGACCTGCCTGTAAAACTTCATATCCCCTATGAAGAAGTGAATGAGGTATATTTCCCTACCGCATTGGATGCGCTGCAAACCACACTAAGAGAAAAAGACGAACGCTACAAAAAAGCACCCGAATATACCATCCGCAAGATGCTGGAGATCGAATTGCGGCAACGTGAACATCTGAACGATTCATCGCTTTGGCGAGGCTTTCCCGACAAAGTGCAGCAAATGCTGCGGATTTACCTCGACGAGCACATCACCTTCCTCTGCGAGCAATGCGGGATTGACTCGTCAACCCCCGAGCAACTAATCCAAGACAACCAACTGTTCAAATACATCTACCATAACATTATCAATGACGAGGAGCGCATGAATATTCATAAAGCAATATGCTATGCTGTACGAATCCCGCAAATGACGCTCGTATGCCAAGCACTGAAAGAACTGATGGATGACAAGAAAATTTACTCTAAAGTCGACCCACAAAAAATGCTTGTAGAACTACGCAGATTAGGGCTCCCCGACGGAAACACAAAGGGATTCTCTGACCAAAACTTCTATAGCGCTTATCCGGGCAAATAACTCAAACCAAACCGACCTAAATAGCATCCAAAAGGGTGCTATTTTTTTGCCCTTATCATTTTTCTTCGACCAAAATTTCATTTCTTTTCATTTTCTATCATTTTTTATCGTTTATCCTCGACTAACGCCCTGAAAAACTTGCATTTATCTAAAATTTTTCCCTAACTTTGCACTGCCATTCTGATTTGAGTGGCAGTTTAATAAAGTACAATACATATTAATTTTTCATGAGATTAACTCTCTTAGAACATATCGGTAAAATCTACAACCTCGACGCTAATGAGTTGGCTGTCTGTTCTGCTATCTTCTCTTTCACCAAAGGAGGGAGAGGATGGTTCAGCTCATACCCCATCTTGGCAAACCAACTCCCCTTTACCATTTCTGAAGCAACCATCAAAAGAGTTGTCAAACGTCTTATCGATCTCAAACTGATAGAGCGAAGAGGCAAACCTCTCTTCGTTACCGATCTATGCATAAACGCAGAGACAAATTGTACTTCCAACAAGGTCAATTTGGCACCCGAACAAGGTCAAACTGCCCCTCAAGTAGGATCAAATTGCACCCAAAACAAGGTCAAATTGACCCACATATATAATAAAGATATAAACAATGATAACAACAAGATTAACCTTGCGTGCGATCACATCGCACAGCAAGAGACGAGTAGTGATGAATTTAATTTTGATGTTTTTAAATCAACTTTCAACTTCGCAACCGACAACCAAGCAGAATGGGATAAAAGGGAAAACGCCTGCATTGCAAGATGGAAAAATATACCACAAGAACAACGCGCCATAATCATCCGGTGGCTTAAAATCAAGAAAACGGAGCAAACAAACCCGATCTTCTTCTTAGACAACAGTTCTTCGCTCGAGCCTTTTAACTATTTCGGCAAAGAGCAGCCCAAAGGCATAGATTACTTCAAAGCCATTTACAACGGCTCAAGAGGGCTCTATTCTGCCGCCGATGTACATATCTTTGACATGAAAGATCCAATTCGCTTTGAAGTTCCAAACTAAAGCGCACCCACACCTATTTTGTCCATTACGTCGGATGCTATCCGACAAAATCCCGCCGCCCAAAAATCGCCCAAATTCCCCAAAACGTACGACTACATCGGGGGTATATCGAGGTTTTATCGAGGGTATATCGAGGTTTTGTGCATTTTGCGCTCATCATTGAGCGCAGAGCAATCGAGGGCATTTTGCATTTTGCGCTTATGTTTAAGCGCAGAGCAGTCGGTGGTATTGTCTTTAATAGTCTTTAATTGTTGACCTAAAAATCCCCATCGCCTTCGCTTAATTCGCTTCATTCGTGAACATATCTATCTGCGACATCGACCTTGCAAACCTTACCCCTATATTTGCCACCTGCTTATAGCAGGGTGTACGTTTTTTATGAATGCGTTGCACTGCCTTATGTTTTAGAGCATATTTTTGCCCCAAAATTTGCATATATTAAATATTATTCTTAACTTTGTACGCTTTTTTGGCACGATTTATTGCCAATTCTTGCGATGAATCTTAAAAATAGAACATTTTAAACAAACAAATATGATGAAACATATTTACACAAAATTAACATTCTTACTCCTACTGCTTTTAGGCAGTACTTCGTTATTTGGCAATAGCAGCACGTATTACTCAAAAGTCACCGTAGCTAAAACAGGTAGTGGCACGGTGTACGTCAAGGCTGGTAGTACGTTTAGCGGCACAAATACAAGCGATACACAGAACTCAGATGCAACGTCAGCTCCCACGCATACCTACTCAATTAATGCCACTGCAGCTGATGGTTACACGTTTTCGAGTTGGTCAGGATCAGGTGTCACAATAAAAAACGCCTCTTCCGCGTCAACGACTTGTACCATTACTGCAAATTCTACAAACAAAAACAACCCGACAAGCGGTACAGCTACTGCCACATTTACCGCTGTAACTGTTAGTTCCGTTAATTCCAACACAACCTCCTCAAGTTCCCCATTAAAAGTAGTTTCGCCTTCTACTGCCTACTACGCAACAGTTAAGTTTACTGTTGCCAATGCGGACGCAACGGAAGACTTTAGCTATAGCGTATCAGGTACAGGCTGGGCTTTTGATTCGTGGTCATATTCATCGAACACAATAGAAATAAAAGTCAAGTACTCAGCCACCTCATCCGTGTCAAAAGGCAACCATAACGGAACCGTCAAACTGACTTCCAAGGGCTCATCATCCTCATCAAAATCGGCAACCGTTTATGCAAAGGTTGACTTCACACCCACTTTGACGTACGATAATAATGGCACATGTGACATCTCGGTCAGCGATGCTGACAAAACGACATTGGATGTTAGCACACTGAAAACAGCATATACGGGTTCAGATGGAAAGGCCGGAGATGGAACAATCAAATACGAACTAAAAACTCCCGATAGCAATGTTTCGCTGACCGACGCAGGTGTCTTCTACGCCAAGGCTACAGGCACCTACACCATCAAAGCCTCTGCCACTGCAAATAGTTATTATGCTGCAACTGCCGAGTTTACGGTAACCGTAGGCAAACGTACTCCAACCATCGTTTGGAAAGACTACGACCATATTTATTCCGGCAATACGTTGACCAACCCGGCATCACTCACCTACAATGGCAATTCCGTCGAAAACGTAGGCATCACCTACACCTCCGGCAACACGAACGTGATGACCGTTGATAATGATAAACATGAACTCTATGCTCAATCATTGCAAACCGCACAAAATGTTGTAATCACTGCCACAACCGAATCGACGCCCTATTACGAGTCGGTCAATACGCCCACAAAAACCTATCACGTCGAAGCCAAGCAGACACCTGTCTTCACGCTGAACGGAAAAACCTTGGTGGCTCAAGATACAACCATCCGCCTCAAGATCGGCGAAAAAGTCAACATGACTTTCGAAAAGATTGATGAGAGCAACAATCAATTCACCTACCCCACAACGTCCGGCGCGGCTACATACGCCCACAACAGCACCGCTCACACCGGCGTTATCACCGCAGAATATTTCGGTAACCGTACGATCGTATTTGAGCAAAAAGGTACGACAACCATCTTCGGGCAGAAGCACAACGTAACAGTTTACGTCGACAAACACCCCGTAACACTTGCCACCACCACAGCATTCAACAACAAAACATGGCTCGTGGACGACAGCTTTGAGGGTGACATTTATACCGTTACGCCCACACCGGCTAACGGTCAACCTGCGCAGAATGACGTTACGGTTACTTCGTCCAACGAAAAAGTGCTGAAACTCGTTGACAACAAATGGAAAGCCATGGGCGAGGGTGACGCTACGCTGACCATCGCACAAAAGTACAACGACTTTTGGACGGGTGATACCATCACCACTGCCAACATACACGTAAGCAAACATACTCCGACCATCACGTGGAACAACGATCTTAATTCGCAAAGACCGTGGGGCGCTGTTATCAACACTCCTGTTTCGTCTTCCAATACAGATATCCCCTTCACGCTCGTATCATCTGACAAAACCGTAGCGGACTATGTTGATGGCAAGATTGAAGTGTACAACGTCAGCGGCTCGGTAAAATTCACCCTGACCCAAGCAGGCAATGACAAGTGGAATGCAGCCACAACAAACACTACCAAAACGTTCTCCGCCTATAAGCCGAATAACCACGTAGAGTTTACTATCAGTAACTCTAACCACACAACATTTGAACACCAGTTCTCTTCCAACAACGCCTCTTGGTATAATAGCAGTTATTATCGCTTAGGCGATGGCGGATGGTCTACGCTGGAAACTTATGTCATTATTCATTTTACAGGTATTCCCGACAAATTGTCATTTGACAGGCAGTTAGAGAAATCTTTGGGGCAACTTCCGGGAACATCCAATTGTTTCGTATATGAAAGTGCGAATGGTACTAATTGGAGCTCAAGCCCCGTTAAGAGCTTTACGGAACGTACAGAAAAAGAAAGTGCACAAAACGTACAATTATCGCCTTCTACCCGATACTTGAAGTTCTATTATCAGGGAACAGTACGTTGCCAATACAAAAACATCAAAATCACCGAGCGCAAGGAAATAGTTGCCCCTGCAACGTATGAATTCCCGAGTGGCGGTATCGGTGACAATCCGACTGTTCGTTACATTCCTGTAGAGTGGTACAACGTCAGGACTTGCACCGTAACGATTAGCGGAACAGATGCCAAGTACTTCAAGTTAGGTGCGCACAGCGATACGATTGATTCGCATGTTGACCAATACAACACTTCTAATATCGAAGTAAGTTATCTGCACGAAGAAATAAAGAAAGAACTACATACTGCCACCTTGCATATTCAAAGTGAAGACGGAAAAACGGCTGATGTCATACTGAGCGGCGAAACAACCAAAGCAACGCAAGAGATCATTTGGAACGAAGATCTGCTTAGTGAAGGGCGCATACTCATTGCTAACGGTGCAGTATACGGCGATATCGCTACAGCATCCAGCGGAGAGAGTGTGCAACTCACTTCCGGCGACCCTGCCAAACTCACGGTATTAGAAGACGGAAGCATCAAAGGTTTGGCTGAAGGTTCAGTACAACTGTATGCATACCAAGCAGGTGATAACAAGTGGGCGGAAGCACGCGATACCATCTATGTGGATATCACCAACAAGACGGTACAACATATCATCTGGGATGATCCTTTATCGAACATCCAACGTGAAGAAGGTCAGACTATTACAAAACCGCTTAATGCTCAATCAGATGTCAAAGACGTTGATCTGCCCATTAAATATGAGTTAGACAACGATGCCAAAGCATTTGCATCAATAAGTAATGGCGTGTTGACAATAACTGGTTGGGGTACAGGTAAGATTACCGCCAAGCAAGAAGGTACTAATACGTATGCACCTGTTTCGGTTACCCGTACACTTATGTCATACAACCCGAATCCGTCTTGTGATCCGAGTACAGTCCTCACAAAGTCAAGTATCACTGTGAAAACAACAAGCAGTGTAACAAACCAAGAGTATGATTGGGCTGGCGAACCCGGTACACTTTCATTTACATTAAGTATCGGTTCAGGTAGTTTGCTCGTCGCTGAATACTACAATAATGATTGGCATATTCTTGATACGTATAGTAGTAGTTCGGATAATGGCTATCATGAGTATAATCTGAATCGCAAAACCACAAAAATAAGATTCCAAACAACTATCGTAATTGCTCTACCCAAAAACCACACAATCAGCGGTTTGACGGTAACACAAGCCAAATATTTGGAGGTTGACAACAAGGATAATTTGGATTTCTCGACCGTACAGCTGGGACAAACTGTCAAGCGCTCATTCACAGTGAACTACTCGGATATTTCCGGCGTACTGGAAGTGGGGTTACAAAATCCAAGTGACCAGTTTGAATTACAGACCCTTACATTAGGTTCTGGTTGTGGCTCGACGAAGAAAGGTGACGTAGTCAAGATTAACTGCACCGGCAAGAACAAGGGCGAAGAAAACAATGCAATCGTGATTAAGAACAAGAAAGAAACTCTGGTTGTACCTATCAAAGCTACCGTTACCGGTCTGACCCAACAAATCCACTGGAATCATGGCGAAAGCGAAGAAATTGCAACGACAGATAACATCACTTTCTCCGCTACGGCTGATAGCGAATTGCCGGTAACGTTCTCGTCAAGCGACAACGACATCGCCGAAGTAAAGAAGGTCAATAATGAGTATGTTCTCGAAATCAAACAAGGCAACCAAGAGGTAACCATCACCGCTACACAAGCCGGTAACGAAACATGGGAACCTACTTCGAAATCCTGTGTCTTTACTATCAACAAGGTTACGCCTACTGTTAGCAAAGACCCGACTGCTGACGAGGTTATTCTGCCTAAGACCCTGGCTGAATGCGCTATACACAATGACCACGAGGCATCTGTAGATGGCTCGTTCGAATGGAAGACGCCTTCCACATCTATCGAGCGCAACAATACAGGTTATACTGCCGTATTCACACCGACAAACTCTGATTGGTATAATACGGTTGAACGTACGATTGTTGTTCCTGTTGCCAAAACACCGCAAGAGATCAACTGGACTGTTGAGGAAGCAGACCGTACAATCTACTGCAACGCTAACATCACATTCAACGTAACGGCTACAGGAAAAACGGCTGTTTACTTTGAATCGTCAAAAGCTCAGATAGCATACATCGATGACGACCAAGTTTTGCGTATCAGCCAAGGCGGAGAAGTCACACTGACCGCCAAGACGGATGGCAGTGAAACGTTTGCATCAGCAGAAAAGTCGTACACCTTCACTATCCAGCGCGTCAGCCCGGAGATAGACACTTATCCTGTTGCTGATACGATGAAGGTAGGCGGTCTGCTCTCCGACGCAACCATCCGCGGCGGCTTGGTTAAACTCGGTAACGCCACAGTGGAAGGCTCATTCTCGTGGGTGGACGGCAACACTACAGCCATGGACGTAGCCGGTAAATTCCAAAAAGAGATCCTCTTCACGCCGACGGAAGCCGGATGGTATGAGCCTGTAACCGGTAAGAAACTGGAGGTTGTGGTTGAGAAATATGCTCCGATCATCAGCCAAATGGGCTTGACTGCCGCAGACATCACCTACGGTGACGTACTGTCAGGCACTACAGGTCTCTCCGGCAGCATTGATGCAACGGATACCGTCAAGAAGCCGAATATCCCTGTATTTGGCACGTATGAGTGGGTAAACAAAGCTGAACTCTATGACGTACACACTGCGACTGCTACAGCTGTATTCAAGCCTACAAACAACGCTTGGTACAACGATGTAGAGTTTGAAGTGCCTATCACTGTTCTGCCCAAACAACTGACAACCTGCACAGCTACAGCCGAACTCGCATTTGGTCAGAAGTTGTCGGAGGCAGTGTTTACCAACACGACAACAGGTTTGAGCGGCGAGGATGTTGACGGTAACATCACGTGGAATGAGAATGTTAACACCAACGTTATTCTTGCTGTGCAAGACGATCCGTACGAGTTCGACATCAATTTTGAGTCACGTAGCGACAATTACGCCGACGGCTATGGCAAGTGCTATGTAACAATTATTCCGGGTGTCGTATTCAACGGAGAAGGTGGAAACACAACGTGGAGTAATGATGACAACTGGTTAGGTGGTGACAAACCCGAATCTACCGATCGAGTAGTAGTTGATGCCAACGTCGATATTACCGGTAACATCACTATCGGCGGTCTGACCATCAATGCAGGCAATACGGTTACTGTAACAGACGGCGCTACACTCACCATCGGCGAGCAGAGTTCACTCTATCGCGAAGCAGGCTACGGCAACATCGTCGTCGAAGCCGGCGGACAACTCATCCTCAGCGAGGACGAACGAAGCGATCATGGCAACGTTCAAGTCAACGACTTCACGCTGTACTCAGGCTACGACGAAGGTCTGCCTAAGTCAGGACAGGTAAGCAACCCCACCAAGATTCACGCTAACGGCAACGCTTACTTCATCCTCGAACTCGATCCCGCTGGCGAGGCAAGCTATGGCTGGTACGACTTTACTGTTCCGTTCCCTGTGAACGTGATGACAGGTGTTGCACGTTCGGCAGATGGCATCAATTGGGACACAAACATCCAGAACGAGAAGAACTACGCCGTAATGGCATTCTATGAGGAATTACGCGCGCAAGATCAATATGCTTGGAAGAAGTTCCGCGGCATCCTCGAACCCGGCAGAGCTTATACGATGACCATCGACTCGAAGATCAACACCTATCGCTTTGCTATGACGCAGGAAGGTACATTCAACACCACTATGACACAAGCCCTTGAAGCTTCTGCTGAGGGTGAAGAAAACGGCTGGAACGGCGTTGGTAACGGCACGATGCAGTACATCAAACTCAGCGAACAACCTGTCGTACAGATGTACCAACACACAAGCAATGTCTATCTACCTGTTGATGCCGGTTCGCAAGCATTAGCTGTAGGCTCGGCATACTTCGTACAGAAGTCCGAGCAACTCAGCCGACTCACACTGGTGCCCGTTCAGGATGCTACAAGCGTACTCCGTGCTCCGCAACGTGAGCGCGAGACGGACGAGCGATTCGGCGTAACGCTGACGCAAGACGGCAAGACCTGCGACAACCTGTTCGTCACCTGCAGCGATGAGGCTACAACTGCCTACACCCGCGGCAAAGACGTACAGAAGATGGGCGATATCGAGGGCGCAAAGATTGCACGTCTGTGGACGAACGCCAAGGGTAAGAACCTATGCGCTATATACACCGCATGTACCGGCAACGCAACTGTTATCCCGATGAACATCTACGCACCGGCTGCAGGCGCATACAACATCGCGCTGACCAGCCTGCCGGAAGAGGATATCTATCTGACCCGCAATGGCGTGATTGTTTGGGATCTGACGATGAGCGACTACACGCTGGATCTCAATGCCGGAACTGATAACACCTACGCCCTGATGGTTGTTCGCCGCATCAACAACACCGCAACAGGAGTTGACGCTACCGACAACGACAAACGTGGCACAGATTTTGTAAAGAAGATTATTGTAAACGACCAACTCTTTATCCTGCGTGACGGTATCATGTACGACGCTCAAGGTAAGAGAGTAACTGAAAAATATTAACAAGTAAAATCGAAACAGTTATGCAACAACACAAGCAATATATCGCACCGTTTACAACAGTATTCCAACTCGCTCCCCACGAGCGCTTGATGCAGGATTTTCCTATGGCAGGTTCACCCTCCCACGGACAAGTAGGCGGATAACAACCGATACGCCAAAGGCTCACCCCACGTGAGCCTTTGGTTTTATATTGTCTTTAATAGTCTTTCATTGTTGACCTAAAGAGTCCATCGCATTCTGTTTAATCTGTTTCATCTGTGAACAGATAGATTTGCGAACTCAACGTTCCACCACGTGCAAATTTTACGAATAGGTTGCACATCCTTACGCGCACACGCAAATAACACCCCAAAAACTTGCAAATATTAAATATTATTCTTAACTTTGTGCGCTTTTTTCGGGCAATTTATTGCCTAATCTTGCGATTCATCTTAAAAATAGACAATCTTGAGAAACTGGTTGATCATAATAACACTGCTTTGCTGCACGGTCTTGATGAAGTCCTATGCTGCTGTGCCGGTTGCCGGTCAGCAGGCGGATAGCATGTCGCAAGAAGAGTTATGGCAGCAGCCGGATTTTGTTCGCGCCTACTACGTAGTGGCTGAGCCCGGAGGCGCTCTGTACTCTGTTTTCGGACACGCTTGTCTGCACCTGGTTTGCGAGGCGTACAATCTGGATTACTTCTTCTCGTACGAGAGTGAGAGCGCTGCGCGTAAGATTCTAAAGTTCCTGTCTGGTAATCTGCTCATGGGAATGACCGCCGTTACGCGCGACTCGTATCTCGGCGGCTTTGCTGAAGAAGGGCGCGGAGTGAAGGAATACGAACTAAACCTGCCTATCGAACAGAAACGTGAGTTATGGCGCGTGTTGGATGAGAAAACTGCAGAAGGAATGGAACTTCCATATGACTATGAGGCTCGAGGATGTGCTTACGCTTGTGTGCAGATTCTGGAAGAGGTATTAGGAAAAGAGAAGATTGAATATGCCGAATGGTCTTCTCGATTCAATCGTACGAGACGGGAAATAGCAAATGACTATATAAAACGTCAGTATCCATGGAATTTGCTCGTTCTTAATACAATTGTAGGCTCCTCGTTTGACCAAACAGATAATATAACTGAAAAACTGATTATTCCAACCGAAGTTGCCGAGGTGTTGCAATATGCGAAGTATGACGGAGATTACTTGTTGTCGCGTGACGCACACGAACTCATTCCATCGCAATACGAAGAGAGAGCCTCTTGGTTTACGCCAATGTTAGTGGCTATATTGTTGCTGATGCTTGCGTTGGTAAGCCTAAATATGGAAAAAACGTACATAGATTTGTTGATATTGGTCATCGTCACATTCATTGGAGTTGTCATCACGTACTTGGTCGTTGTGTCCACACTTCCCTGCTCTAGTTTCAACTGGCTGATTATACCATTCAATATCCTGCCGGCTATATGCTGGAAATGGCGTCAGTGGTGGGCACTTCCTTATGCCGTTATAATAGGATTGTGGCTGATATATTCACTCGTCAGCCCTCATCAATTGGCAGACAGTTCAATGTTGGTCACAGCATTGGCGTTTATGATAGTATTAATTAACAACAAAAATAACAAAATCAATCTATTCCCAAGGAGGGGAAATGTATGAAACATTTATTTACAAAACGTTTTAACTTATTGTTGGCGCTGTCACTTTTCAGCGTTGTAACATTTGCTGAAAGTAACAAAAACTACAAGAGTACTGCAGTCGCAAAGGTTGCTACAACCGGTGCAGGCACTGTGTATGTTCAAGCTCCAAGCGGCGGAACAAGCGGCTCATGGGGAACCACCTCTACTGCGACTTACACGCAGAAGACAAGCAGTGCCCCGACGCATAAATATACGTATCAATACAAAAACAATACCGGTTATTCGTGGCAAGGTTGGTACGACAAAGAAACAGGCGGCACACAACAATCAACTGCCAATTCTTATCAGGTTGGTGTTGAGGCATCGGAAAACGGTAATACAAAGACTTTGTATGCCCGCTGGACAGCCAACACCTACTACGTAGTCTTCAGTGCCGAAGATGCAACTGAGGGTGAGATGGCAAAACAGACGTTCACGTACGACAAGGCGCAGAAGCTGAGCGCCAACCAGTTCGGACGGAAGTACACCGTGACGTATGATCCCGCCGGCGGTCAGTGCGACAAAGAGAGCGACGAGGCTGTATTTACCTTCGCCAACTGGATTGACGACAACAAAAAGACCTACGCCGACGAGGCTGAGGTCAAGAACCTTTCTGAAACAAACAATGCAGAATTCAAGCTGTACGCCGTTTGGCAAGACGGTTCTGTTGTGCTGCCCGAGCCGACGAAAGAGGGTTGTCTGTTCGACGGATGGTTCTACTCCGCTGCACAAGTCGGCGTTGCCGGCACACAGTTCACTCCGAACGAGAACCTGACGCTTACCGCCCACTGGACGGTTGCTCCGGCTCAGTTGACAACTATTCCCGCAGCTATCGAAGGGCTTGTATATACCGGTGAGGCACAAACGCTCATCACCGCCGGCGAGGCTTACAACGGTACCGTGCTGTATTCGCTCGACGGCGAGAACTACTCGGAAGAACTGCCGCAAGGCAAGGATGCCAAGACCTACACCGTTTATTACAAGGTTGAGCCTGTTGAGGGCGGCACGGGTATTGATGCCACCACTCTCGAGGTAACCATCGCCAAGGCGGATGCTGTTGTAACCACCGCTCCCGAAGCCAAGGATTTGGCATACACGGGCGAAGACCAAGAGCTCGTGACTGCCGGTGAGGCTGAAGGCGGCGAAATGCAATACTCGCTCGACGGCGAGAACTACGCCACCACTATTCCTACAGGCAAAGAAATTGGCGACTACACCGTTTATTATCAGGTAGTTGCTGACGCCAACCACAACGACGTGTCTGCACAGACCATCACCGTAACCATCGCCAAACCGCGTGCCGAGCTCACAATGGCTCCGACTGCTGTTGCCGACCTCGCATACGACGGCAACACTCACACACTCATCAATGCCGGTGAGGCACAAGGCGGCGAGCTGCAATACTCGCTTGACGGCGAAACTTTCGCCACCACGCTGCCGGAAGCCACAAACGCCGGCACATACAGCGTTTATTACATGGTTGTAGGCGACGAGAACCACAGCGACCTTACCCTCGATCCTATCGAGGTCAGCATCGCCAAGGTAGCTTTGACCATTACCGCTGAAGACAAACAGACTGCCTATGGCAGCGAGGCTCCGGCATTCACCGTTGCCTACCAAGGCTTCATCGGCGAGGAGACCGAGGCTGTGCTCGGCGGCGAACTTGCTTTCGCTTGCGAGTATGCTGTTGGCAGCAACGCCGGTGAATATGCTATCACTCCGAGCGGTCTGACGGCTGTGAACTACGAGATCACATTCAACAACGGCAAGCTCACCGTTGCCAAGGTGGCTTTGACCATCACGGCTGAGGACAAAGATACTATCTACGGCACTCCGGCTCCGGAATTCACCGTGGCTTACCAAGGCTTCATCGGTGAAGAGACTGAGGCTGAGCTCGGCGGCGAACTTGCTTTCGCTTGCGAGTACACCATTGGCTTCAACGCCGACGAGTATGCTATCACCCCGAGCGGTCTGACATCCGACAACTACGACATCACCTTCGTTGACGGCAAACTGACCGTTGCCAAGGCTCCGCTGAGCGTTACCGCAGAAAACAAACAGACCACCTACGGCGCTGAAGCTCCGGCATTCACCGTGACGTACGAAGGCTTCTTTGGCGAGGACTATACCGACGAGCTTGACGGCGAACTGACATTCGCTTGCGAGTACGAAGCAGGCAGCAACGCCGGCGAGTACGACATCACTCCGAGCGGTCTGACAGCTGTGAACTACGACATCACCTTCGTTGACGGCAAGCTCACCGTTGCCAAGGTTACGCTGAACGTTACGGCTGACGACAAGCAGACGACTTACGGCAGCGAGGCTCCGGAATTCACCGCTACCATCGAAGGCGTTACCGGCAACGACAACGTTGAGGAAATGGCTGACGAACTCATCTACGGTTGCACCTACGAAGTAGGCAGCAACATCGGTGAGTACACTATCATAACCAGCGGAATCCCCGAGGATTACGAGATCAACTACGACATCAACTATTTCAGCGGTACGCTGACTGTCACCAAGGCGGAGGTTGTTCTGACTGCTCCGGCAGCCATCGAGAACCTCACATACACCGGCGAGCCGCAACAGCTCATCACTGCCGGCGAGGCTGTAGGCGGTGAACTGCAATACTCGCAGAACGGCGAGGACTTCTCCACCACTATTCCTACCGCTACGGAGATCGGTTCGTACACCGTATTCTACCGCGTTGTAGCCGACGCCAACCACATTGACGTTGCTGCTACCTCTATCGAGGCACGCATAGCAGCCGGCAAGGCTCAGGTAAGCGTTGAGCCTGTTGCTGCCGAGGGTCTCGAATATACCGGTGAGGAGCAAACACTCATCATCGCCGGCGAAACGCAAGAGGGCACACTGGTTTATTCGCTCGACGGCATCACGTTCGCTCAGACGCTGCCCGTTGCCACCAACGCCGGCGAGTACACCGTTTACTACCGTGTTCAGGGCGACGACAGCCACAGCGACTCGGACATTCAAACCGTTGACGCAAGCATCGCCAAGGCTGCACAAACAATCGTTTGGGAGCAGGAACTGACCACGCTTGAGGTAGGACAGTTCATCCAGCTGCAAGCCGAGGCTACACTCACCGTAACCTTCACCTCGTCCGACGAGCAGATTGCTTACATCGACGAGGAGAACAATCTCCGCGCTGTGAAAGAGGGCGTTGTTACCATCACCGCTGTTCAGGAGGGCGACGACAACCACTTCGCTGCCGAGCCTGTACAGAAAGAACTGACCGTTACGCCGACAACCATCAGCTCGGTTGAGGACAGCCGCAACCAAGTGAAAGTCACCAAGATCATCCGCAACAATCAGGTACTGATCATCCGTGACGGCAAGACGTACAACGCAGCAGGTCTGCTCGTGGAGTAATACTGAACACTGAAAACTGAATGCTGAAAACAGCTAAGCAATGAAACGCTCGATCATCTTTCTCTTGACAGCTGCGCTGCTTACGGCGTGCACGAGTCAGAGTCTGCAACAACGCGCCGCAGAGTTGTGCCGGAATATGCCTTCCGACGCACTCTGCGAGCAGTCGCAGAACTACTTGTCCGACGACCTTTACGACGTGCTTGACACCCTGTTCTGCTTACCGGAACTCGAAGCAATGGATCACGAGTGGCTGCACTTCTTCACCGCAGCCGACGGCAGCGCTATAGCCGATTGCGCCTGTGAAGTCCTCTCTGTTTCTCAGTCCGATGACTCCCACGCTACGGCTACCGTCCGCATCCAACCCACCGACTCCGACTACGACGCCGAGCAGCACACCCTTTCTATGGTGCGCGAGCGAGGCAAATGGCTGCTCGACGACTTCGACGACCACAAAGCCGACTGCCGCCGTCACATCGCTGCCAGCCGCCGCGAGCAAGCTCTCCGCGAGGCTATCAACGACTATCTGATCAGCGATATCGGTGCACAGTACCTGCAAGGCGAATTGTGCATCCCTGCCCTTCAGATCGTGGCTGAGCAAGAGTCTGACGACACTCACACGCTCGTTTGGGGCGACTTCTGGGTATTCTGGTACAATGTCTGCGGCGATACCCTCAAGACCGTTTCCGGCGGCAATCATCCGGGCTTGATGACCATCACCGACGAAGCCGGCGAACTCACCGTCACCAACTTCGCTCAGGTAGAAGACGGCTCGCGTAACCTGCCCAGCGCCAAACGCATCTTCGGCAATCACTATGACCTCTTCCAAGCCATTCAGTCCAACGCCGATGTCCGCGAAGCCGTGCGCCAGCATCAACTCCGTGACTTCATCCGCACCAACGAACTCGAAATCCGCTTCTACCAAGACTACGGCTGGTCTGCGGTCGAGTTGTAACCCCTGAGAGGATTGTAACCACTACGCAAATCGTAACCCTAAATTGATTGCGCCATCACATAAATGCATCCGCCACATCTTGGCGGATGTTTTTTATTCGCCAAAACGTACGCCAACATCGAGCCGTTATCGAGCCAATGTCGAGCCGTTATCGAGCCAATATCGGGAGTGAAGTAGGCTTTACTCCCCGATTTTGCTCATTGTAAAGGGTCGGTTTTGCTATACAAACGTAACGGTCTGAAAATAATTCCCACAAAAATTTGCAAATCTCGAATATTTTTCGTAACTTTGTGGGCTTTTTGTGTGTGCACATGCTCGCACACATACATAGCGCTATAAAAACGCAGAAAAACAGACTATGATAGAATACATCTACGGAGAGTTGTCGGAGCTGAGTCCGACCCTGGCAGTAATCGAGGCTGGCGGCGTCGGTTACGCCATCAACATCGCCCTGACAACGTTCACCCAGTTGTCCGGCAAAGAGCGCACGAACAGTAGCGCCGGTCAGCCGTGCAGGCTCTATTGCACGGAGATCATCCGCGAAGATACCCACGAGTTGTACGGCTTCCCTACGAAAGGCGAGCGGGCACTATTCGAAATGATGATGACCGTCAGCGGCATCGGCGGCAACACCGCACGACTGATTATGTCCGCGTACTCCGCTGCCGACATCCGCCAGATCATAGCCACCGGCAATGTCAAGGCACTGAGTGCCATCAAAGGTTTTGGTCCTAAGACCGCACAGCGACTCATCGTTGACCTCAAGGACAAAGTCCTCAAGATCGACCTCGGCACAGAAGCCTCAACCATGCTCTTCGACGAACAGCCCGCAACCGCCGACAGCGAGGTAAAGACCGAAGCCGTGAGCGCACTCACCATGCTCGGTTTTGCCGCCGCAGCCAGCAGCAAGGCTGTGGACAAGATCCTCACCCAGAACCCGCAAGCCACAGTCGAAGCCGTCATCCGCCAAGCTTTGAAATTACTATAATTAACTGTTTAACAGCTTAACAATTTAACAGTTTAACAAAAAAACATTGCCTATCGAAACATCTCTAAACGGTAAATTGTAACGCTAAAGAGTAAACCCCTATTTTGAACAATCGTTATCTATATATTATTTTTCTCTCGCTGGCTCTACTGATGAGCAATGCCGGTTGGGCACAACTACCTGATTGGTTGGCTCCTTCTACGCAACGGAAGTCCGAACCAAGCAGCCAGCAGCAGCCGCGCGATCGAAACAACCGCAACACCGACCGCAACCGCAACAACCGATCGGCACAATCATCGCAAGCACAACAGCCTGCACAACCCGCTCAACCTGCGCCAGCAGCCCAGGCTACTGCCAACGAGCCTGTTGATCCGACTGTTCCCGAGGCGCCGCAAGACTCATCGATCCGCGGTACAATGAACTTCGAGGACACTCAGACCACGCAGGTCGAGTACAACCCCGAAAACGGCTATTACATCATCCACACAAAGATCGGTGACGTGGATGTAGCTACGCCCTACATGCTCAACCACGACGAGTACATGAGCTACAGCGAGCGCGAGCAAATGAACCGCTACTGGAAACAGAAGATCAGCGAAGTAGAGCACAGCAACGAGCGCAAGTTCGACATCACCGACATGAAGTTCAACATAGGCCCTGCAGACAAGGTCTTTGGTCCCGGTGGTGTGCAACTCAAGATGCAAGGTAGCGCCGAGCTGCTGTTCGGATTCAAGCATCAATATATTGACAATCCGTCACTTACCGAGCGTTCGCGTAACAACAACATCTTCGATTTCGATGAGAAGATTCAGGCATCCGTCAACGGTAAAGTCGGTGACAAGTTGAACTTCAGCCTCAACTACAACACCGAGGCGTCGTTCAGTTTCGACCAGCAGAACCTCAAACTCGCCTACAAAGGCAAGGAGGACGATATTATCCAATATATCGAGGGCGGTAATGTCACCATGAACCTGAACAGCACCCTTATCCGCGGTACGCAGGCTCTGTTCGGCGTGAAGGTCGGACTGCAATTCGGCAAACTAAAGATCGAAGGATTGATCTCGCAGCAGAACTCGCAAAGCCAGAACGTAAGCAGTGAGGGCGGCGCCCAGATGACGAAGTTCGAAGTCGGCATCGAGAACTACGATGAGAACAAGCACTTCTTCCTCAGTTACTACTTCCGCGACAACTACGAGTCGGCTATGCAGACGCTGCCCTACGTGGCATCCGGCGTGACAATCAACCGTATTGAGGTCTGGGTAACCAACAAACGCGGCACGTACGATCAAGCGCGTAACATCCTCGCCCTGAGCGACCTCGCCGAGAACGATCCCGACCACATCAGTCTGCGTCGCGACGGCACACCGCAGTGGTACACCAATTCGCAATACAAGATGCCTACCAACAAGGCGAACGACGAGTACGACGCCATCCTCTCCGTAGGCGACATCCGCGATATCCAACAGATGACCTCCGTGCTGCAAACGGCTTACCCCGAAATGATCGGCGGTGAGGACTACGAGAAGATTGAGTCTGCACGACTGCTCAGCAGCTCGGAATATACGCTCAACAGCGCATTGGGTTACATCTCGCTCAAGAGCGGTCTGAACCAGGACGAGGTGCTCGCTGTAGCCTACGAATATACCTACGGCGGCAAAGTCTATCAAGTCGGTGAGTTCTCTACCGACAAACTCGGTTCGGACACCACGATGCAGATGGGAAAGAAAGCTCCGGCAATGGTGCTGAAGATGTTGAAGGGCAGCAACAACGCCCCGAAGAACAAAGGTCGCGGCACGTGGGACTTGATGATGAAAAACGTCTATTCGCTCGGCGCAACCAGCATGACCAGCGACAAGTTCGAACTCTACGTCATCTACCGCAACGACAGCGTCGGTACTGAACTGCAATACCTGACAGAGAGCGACATCAAAGGCAAGCAACTGCTCCGCGTCATGAACCTCGACCGCCTTGACAGCCGTAACAACCTCTCACCGGACGGCAAGTTCGACTACATCGAAGGTTACACAGCCTTGTCAAGTAGCGGACGAATCATTTTCCCTGTTCTGGAGCCTTTCGGCGAGCATCTGCGACAAGCTATCGGCGATGACAAGATTGCTGCCAAATATATCTTCCAGGAGTTGTACGACTCGACGCTGGTCAATGCCCAGGAGATGACCGAGAAGAACAAGTTCAAACTCACCGGTAAGTTCAAAGGCTCCTCGGGCAGCGAAATCCGTCTGAATGCAATGAACGTACCGCGAGGTAGTGTGACCGTCACAGCAGGCGGCGCAACCCTCGTTGAGAACGTCGATTATACGGTCGATTACACCATGGGCGTCGTAACGATCCTCAACCAGAGCATCCTCGACAGCGGTACGAAAGTCGATGTCAAACTCGAGAACCAAGCCACCTTCTCCATGCAGCGCAAGAGCCTGTTCGGCTTGCACGCCGAGTACGCGTTCAACAAAGACCTTATGGTAGGCGCAACGATCATGCACCTGCGCGAACGTCCGCTCACCACAAAGGTGAACTCCGGCAGCGAACCTCTCGCCAACACAATCTGGGGTGTCAACGGTGCATGGAAGACCGATCTGCAGTGGCTCACCAACGCAGTGGACAAGATTCCTTGGATCACTGCCACACAGCCATCTACCTTCACCATCAATGCAGAGTTTGCGCACCTCATCCCGGGTCACACCAACGACGTAGGTAAGGTCGGCACAGCATATATCGACGACTTCGAGCAGACCATGACGGAGATCGACATCCATTACCCGAGTTACTGGCGCATAGCCTCTACTCCGCGTAATGATGACAAGTTCCCCGAGTACAACTACAGCAACAGCATCGAGTACGGCAAGAACCGTGCTTGGCTCTCATGGTTTACGCCCGACCCGATCTTCGGCTACCCGCAGTCCAACACCCCGCAGCACATCAAGGACGACGTGGATGCCATGAGCGATCACCGCACGCGTATAGTGTACGAACAGGAGCTCTTCCCCAACCGCGAAACGCTCGCCAACGAAGACCCGAAGATCGCCACGCTCAACCTGAGCTTCTACCCCGACGAGCGCGGACCGTACAATATCTGCGCCAGCGAAATAGGTGCGGACGGTAAACTCACCAACCCGAAGAAACGTTGGGCTGGTATCATGCGCCGCTTGGATAACACCGACTTCGAGAAGGCGAACATCGAGTACATCTCCTTCTGGCTCATGGATCCGCGGCTCACCAACCCCAACGGCTACGAAGCAGACCTGTATATCGACCTTGGTGACATCAGTGAGGATATCCTCAAGGACGGCAAGAAGTCCTTCGAGCACGGCCTGCCGACCAATGACATCGACGACACCGAGAAAACCATTTGGGGTCGCGTGTCCCGCACCACCAGTACGGTGGTGGCGTTCAGCAACGAAGCCGGTTCACGTGAAAAGCAGGATGTCGGTCTTGACGGACTGAGCACCGAGCAAGAGTTCCAGTTTGAGTACAACGGCACACATCCGTACGCCGACTACCGTGCTGCGTTGCAGAACAAGGTAACACCCGATGTCTGGCAACGCTGGCTGGATGACCCGTACTCGCCTGCCAACGACCCTGCCGGTGACAACTACCACTACTACCGTGGCAGCGATTACGATCGCGCCCAAGTGAGCATCATCGACCGCTACAAGCACTATAACGGTACAGAAGGCAACTCACCGGAAACCGACCGTAGCACCGACGGTTACGGCACAGCATCCACCCTGCAGCCGGATATAGAGGACATCAACAACGATAACACCCTCAATGAGTACGAGAAGTTCTACGAGTACCACGTCAGCCTGCGCGAGCAAGATATGCAGGTCGGCTTGCAGTATATCGTCGAGAAACTCGTCACCAACGTCACTCTGCGTAACGGCGAGGTGCAGACCGTTACATGGTATCAGTTCAAGATTCCTTTGAAGGGCGCTGACACCAAACGCGTCGGTACGATCCGTAACTTCAAGTCCATCCGTTTCGCCCGTATGTACCTGACGGGCAGCGAGAAAGAGATGCACCTGCGTTTCGGTAGCCTCGATCTCGTGCGCGGCGAGTGGCGTAACTATAACCAAGGCTTGTACCGCAACGAGCGCACAAAGAACTACAACGAGCCTTCGCCGTCGAGTTCAACCCTGCTCGATGTACAGAACGTCAACATCGAGGAGAACGGCAACCGCCAGCCTGTGAACTATATTCTGCCTCCGGGTATCAGCCGTCAGACCGACCCCGGACAGGCTCAACTCATCGCACAGAACGAGCAGGCAATGGTTATGCGCGTTCATAACCTGCCGTTCAACGACGCACGCGCCGTATATAAGAACACGGGTTACGACATGCGTAACTACAAGCATCTGCAGATGTTCGTTCACGCCGAGAAACTCGAAGCCGAAGATCCCGATCTCAAGGACGGCGACATCACCTGCTTCATCCGACTCGGTACTGACCTCAAGAACAACTACTACGAGTACGAAATACCGCTGCAAATAACGCCTCCGGGCTTATATAACAACAACAGCGAGGCGGATCGCTACAAAGTGTGGCCGGAAGCGAACATGTTCGACTTCCCGTTCAGTGTGCTTACCGACGCAAAGATGGCACGCAACAAAGCCAAACGTGCCGGCACATCGGACGTAAGCAACACAATCCCGTACGTGGTTTATGACGAAGCCTCCGGCAAGCCGCACAACCGCATCACCGTGCTCGGTAACCCGACGCTTGAGAGCGTGGAGTGTATCATGATCGGTGTACGAAACGCCAATAGTCACACCGAGCGGTGTGCTGAGGTCTGGGTGAACGAACTCCGCATGAGCGAGTTCAACGAGCAAGGCGGTGTTGCTGCCATGGCTAACGCTTCACTCAGTATCAGCGACATAGCACAAGTCAACGTCGCCGGACGTCTGGAAACAGCCGGCTACGGTAGCATCGAAAGCAACGTGCTGCAACGGAACATGGAGAATAGCTACCAACTCCAAGTCAGTGCTGCTCTCGAGGCTGGACGACTCTTCCCCGAACAAGCCAAACTGCAGATTCCGCTCTACGTCGCTTACACCAACCAGACAACCTCGCCGGAGTACGATCCGCTCGATACTGACATAAAACTCAAGGAAAGTCTCGAGCAGTACGAGACGAAAGCCGAACGCGACTCTGTCAAGCAGATGAGCAACACGGTAATAGAGAGCACCTCGTTCAGCGTGACGAACATGAAGGTGAACATCCACTCCAAGAAACGCGACATGTTCTACGACCCGGCTAACTTCAGCATATCGGCTTCGTACAACAAGCAGAGCGAACATTCGCCGGAGATGGAGCGCAACCAGACGACCGATCACCGCGGACAGTTCAACTACAGCTACTCGTTCAATCCCAAACCTTGGGAGCCGTTCAGCAAGTTCAAAAAGGTGGATAAGGTGAAGATCATCAAGGAGTTCAACATCTTCTACCTGCCGCAGTCGTGGGCATTCAATACCGCTATGCAGCGTAACTTCTCGCAGATGAAGATGCGCGACTTCAACACCGAAGCCGGTGCAGAGCTCAACAAGATGGATATAACGTTCTCCAAGGACTTCACGTGGAGCCGTAACTTCGACTTCAAGTACGACTTGAGCCGTAACCTGAAGTTCTCGTTCCAGACCGCGATGAACAGTACGGTGGATGAGGGTTACTATACACCGGAGATCATCCGCGACTACAAGTTCACCAACGACTACTACGAGGCTTGGAAAGATACGATCCAGCGCAGTCTTGCCAAGTGGGGTACGCCTTATACCTACCAACAGGTGTTCACCGCGTCATGGAACGTACCGATCAACAAGATTCCTGGACTCGACTTCATCACCGCCAACGCTTCGTACAACGGCACGTACAACTGGGCACGAACAGCCGCTACCAACGTTCAGAACAATCTGGGTAACGTCATTACCGGTCAACGCTCATGGCAGGTTGATGGTACGCTGAACTTCGAGACGCTGTACAACAAGTCGAAATACTGGAAGACAATGACGCAGCGCTATACAGGTCGTCAACGCAGCAAGGCATTCAAGCCCAAGACTTACTCCGAAACGCTTGACATGATTGCCAACACCCCGCAGACCGTTACCCACCGGCTCGGCTCGGAACTCATCGAAGTGGAAGCCACCGACAGCGCCGGACACAAGATCAAGGTGAAGGTCAAACCCGACGGCAACACCAAGGCTACCGTCACATCACCCGTCACGGCTAAGGTCACCCTTAAGATGAGCACCAGCGATCCCAACCAGCGCACGCCGGCACAAGTCGCAGGCGACATGTTCGCCTACGTCGGCACACTCATACGCCGCGTTCAGGTCACCTACCGCGACAACACCTCTATCACCGTGCCGGGATTCGCTCCGATGGCAGGATTCATGGGACAGAGCAAGATGGGTAACCACTATGCACCGGGCTACGATTTCGCCTTCGGTTTCTTCAGCGACGATTTTGTTGAGAAAGCCAAACGCGAAGGCTGGCTCAGTGGCGACACCACGGTTGTACAGCCTGCTGCACAGTCGCGCACACAAGATCTGGATATCAAGGTTACCCTCGAACCGCTGCCCGGACTGAAGATCCAGCTCAACGGCAAGCGCTATATGGCACAAACGAACTCGATCATCTACTCCTACGACGAGATACAGAATCATATGAGCGGTTCGTTCAATATCACACAGGTTGCCATAGGTACAGCGTTCTCGCGCTTAGGCAAGCAAGAGGACAACTTCCCGAGTGCCGTATATGAACAATTCGTGGCTAACCGCGACATCATGCAGCAGCGTATACAGGCTCAGTACGACAACAGCACCTACCCCGATGCAGGCTTCCTCAAAGGTACAGTATTCGCAGGGCAGCCCTACAACCGCCGTAACGGTACTGTTAGCCGCAACTCTGCCGACGTACTTGTGCCCTCGTTCCTTGCCGCTTACACCGGTCGCGATATCAACAAGATTAGCCAGAACCCCTTCCTTGGTTTCTTGCAGATTCTGCCTAACTGGAGCGTGACGTACGACGGTCTGGGTAAATTGCCGTGGATTCGCGATCACTTCCGCTCCGTAACCCTCACCCACGCCTACACCTGTAAGTACGCTATCGGTTCATATTCTACCTACTCCACGTGGGTTGGTGTCGATCCTAACAACAGGAACTTAGGTTACGTGCGCGACGTGCAAACGGATATACCTGTACCGTCAGCCGCTTACGATATCAGCAGCGTCTCGCTCACCGAGTCGTTCTCACCGCTCATCGGTCTGAACCTCACGATGAAAAACTCACTCAGCCTCAAAGCCGAGTACCGCAAGCAGCGTAACCTCACGCTCAACGTTACTTCCGTCCAACTCATGGAAGGTCACACCAACGAGTTCGTCATCGGTGGCGGTTATACGATCAAGAACCTGAGCTTCATCACCAAGACACCGCGCTCGGAGAAGAAGGTCAGCAACGACCTCAAACTCAATGTGGACTTTAGCTACAAGGATGTCAAGACCCTGCTCCGTAAGGTAGAGGAAAATATCACCCAAGCCAGCTCGGGTAACTACGTGTTCGGAGTGAAGATCAGTGCGGATTATGTGCTCTCGCAGAAGATCAACCTCCAGCTCTACTACGACCACCAGGGCACCACGCCGCTCATATCGACCTCCTACCCGATCAAGACGGATAATGTCGGACTGAACATCAAACTCATGCTCACGCGCTAATCTTCAAATTTTCAAATAAGAAATCTTCAAATTTTGAATGCTACGCGTAGGAGTGATAGGAGCGGAGTCAACAGGCAAGAGCACGTTGTGCCAACAGCTGTCGGAGCAATACGGCTGGCTATGGATTAAGGAATACGCGCGCACGTACGTGGAGAATTTAGGCAGACCTTATACGTACGACGACGTACTTCTCATAGCCCGGCAGCAGATTGCCGAACTTAACGCGCAGTACGATCAGCAGGTCATCCTCTACGACACCGAGCTGATCATCACCAAGGTCTGGATGCAACATAAGTACGGCAAGGTGGCAGCGGAAGTGGAGCAAGCCATTCGCGAGCAACCGATGGATCTGTATCTCATCCTTGCGCCGGACATAACCGCACAGCCCGATCCGGTACGTGAGAACTTAGACAAACGCGAATACTTCTTCGAGTGGTACATTCGCGAAGTCGAGCAAACCCGACGACCGTACTATATCATCCGGGGCACAGGCAGCGCACGTAGCCTTGCGGCAACGAAAGCTATACAAACAATATTGAAATGACAACTACAAAGCGAAATATCATCATCATAGCGGCAACAGTGCTACTGTTCTTGCTCAGCGTAGGCCTCTACCAAGGCATGCGCCGGTATCGCTACACGCACAAAAACCTCGTCAGCCTTGACGATAAGGAGCACGGCTACTATATCTACCCCAACTGCTCACTGGATTCGGTGTTCGACTTGGTGAAAGCCGACTACAAGATCCTGTCGAATCATGCGTACCGCAAGGACCTCATTCGCTCGCAGATCCGTAGTGCCAAACCCGGCTACTACCTTTTCCCTGCCGAAATGGGCAACCGCACACTATTCATCCGTCTGCGCCAAGGCGAACAGACACCCGTGAAGTTACGCTTCAACTACACCGTACGAACCAACGAACAACTCGCCGGCAAACTTGCCTCACAGTTGCTCACGGATTCGGCTTCAATCATCGCCCTGCTACAGGATAACAAGTTCCTTAGCCAATATGGTATGAATACCGAAACCGCACGTTGCCTGTTTATGCCCGACACCTACGAGGTCTATTGGACGATGACCGCTGAGCAACTGTTCGAACGGATGCACCGCGACTACCGCCGATTCTGGAACGAACGTCGCCGTGCCGAGGCACAGGCACTCGGGCTCACGCCGCAGCAGGTCTATACCCTCGCCAGCATCGTTACCTCTGAAACAACCCGGGCACAGGAGTACCCGATCATCGCCGGTCTGTACCTCAACCGCATGCGCATCGGCATGCACCTGCAAGCCTGCCCGACTGCCGTATATGCCACGAGGAATTTCACCGCACGGCGCGTCACACACGCTATGACGCAGTTCAAATCGCCGTATAACACGTATATCAACCCCGGACTGCCACCCGGGCCTATTCGCGTGACACAAGCCGAGGTTATCGACTCCACGCTGCATGCTACAAAGAGCAAGTACCTGTACATGTGCGCCAACCCCGATTTCTCAGGCACGCACGTGTTCTCCGAGTCCTACAGCAAGCACTCCGCTACGGCACATCAGTACCAACGCGAACTCAATAAACGCAAGATACGCAAATGATACGCACAGCCCAGTTCACTATATCATCAACCGACGTGCTCCGCTCACCGCAAACGACGCTTCCGGAGTACGCATTCATCGGTCGCAGTAATGTCGGCAAGTCCAGCCTGATCAACGCCTTGACGCGGCAACCCAAGCTCGCCAAGACCAGCCAGAAACCCGGCAAGACGCTGCTCATCAACCACTTCACCGTCAACGCCGGTGCGCCGGATGCATGGGCATTGGTCGATCTCCCGGGCTACGGTTTTGCGCAGGCAGGCAAGACCCAACGCGAAACGCTGCGTAAGATGATCGAACGCTACTGCCTGCTGCGCGAGCAACTCTGCTCGCTATTCGTGCTCGTTGATGCACGGCTACCCCTGCAAGCAATCGACCGCGACTTCATGAATTGGCTCGGCGAGAACAACGTGCCGTTTGCTATCGTCTTCACCAAAGCCGACAAACTCGGCAAGGAGCGTCTGGCAGCGAACATCGATGCCTACCGGCAGCAACTTCTCGAGTTCTGGGAGGAACTTCCGCCCACATTCGTCACCTCTGCCGAGAAACGCACCGGCTGCGACGAACTCATCGCCTACATCGAACAAATCAATCATGATCTGGGAAAATAATGAGGATATTGTTCTAAAGGAGTGTGCTAATAGTTCGCGCGCGATACAGCAGGTACTCAACGAGTGCCGTGAACTGCGTACGCCTTACGTGGTGCTCACGCCGGCGATGAAAGATGTTCAGTCACTCCATCGCATCCTTGTGCCTGTCAGCCGCCTTGAGGAAGAAACCTATAAGGCGGAGATCTGCACCTACCTTGCCCGTAAGACTGGCGCGCACATCATCATCCTTCAAGCCAACGACTACGGCAGCCGTGCCAAGCAGAACGTCGGACGCATCGTCACGCACATTAAGGCAGTCAGCCAGCGCACCGGCACGGACATCAGTTACGAGGTCGTCATGGCTAAGAAAGACAGCAGCAAAGTCAATCGCGAAGCCGCTGAGCGCCAACGTGATTTCGTCGCCGACCTGATCATCCTCACCGCCAGCCGCGAATACGGTCTGGACGATCTGTTCTTCGGACCGCAGGAACGTCACGTCATCCAGCGCGCACTCACTCCCGTCATGCTCGTCAATCCTCGCGAAGACCTCTTCTCGCTCTGCGATTAAATTCGAACGGATATATCAGATGAATGCTACTACCCGTAACCGCTTATACATCATTGACCGCACCGTGCGCAAGATATTAAACGCTGTCACGGTTGTGCTGTTTGTGCTGCTTGTTTTGGCAACACTCAACACACCGTGGAAGAAAATCTTTGCGTATATATTCTTTGGCGTGGGAGCGGTTTGGGCGCTGCTGATCATCTGCCGTCTGTTTCTTTCGCCGTTCGTTAAGAGTGACGAAGAAGAGGAGATGGAGGAAAAGGTGGAATATATCCTCAAGAAACATCACACCGATACATTGCGCGCCGTGCCCGATTATTCGCCTTTGCGCAACCTTACGCCGGAACAAGAGGAACAAATTAAGCAATTGTTACGTGAACTGCCTACCATGGATGGCAAGCCTGACTATGTTTATATGTCCTACATTGCGCAGTATCTGACGGCATTGGAGCAGTTAGGCAAAGCAAATCTAAACAACGTATATGCATTACAGGAGTGGGTTGAGCAGGTAACCGGCAAACGCACTCCGGACTACAGCCACTTCAACGCTGCTTTCCCGTGCAAATCTGAGAAGAAGGTCGCCAAGGCTCGTGAGAAATTAGAGCGCATTCTTCAGTAATTCGATTTCTTCGACAAACCTATCGAACTTTTGCATAATTCGTGCAAAAGTCGTATCTTTGTAGCCAAAAACAATTTCATTATGCAACACACATTTCAGAAAGCCGTTTTCGGCATAGCAGCATTGCTGCTCTCATTTGGCATTTATGCACAAGATATCATCGTAACGACCGACGCGAAGAAGATCGAGGCAAAGATTACCGAAGTCACCAAATCCGAGATCCGCTACAAAGAGAAGGATTACACCGATGGTCCGACGTTTGTCATCAGCACAGACGAAATCAGCAGCATTATCTACGGCAACGGAAAAGTTGTACTGTACAATCAGTCTACTGCGCAAGAGGTTACGCAACATGCACAGCCTGTTACGCAAGAAGTTGCTCAGCCGACACAGCCCGCTGCTCCCGAGCCCGTGCAACACGTTGTTGACGAGAGTCTGGCAGAAATTCTGTTGGTGTCCGGTCAGATAATAACGGCACATATTGCAACCATGAAAAGTGATGGCATCACCTACGAAACGGATGGCAAGCAGATCACTCTATCAGCCTTAGAAATAGCGAAAGTAACCTTGCTATATAATGGTCAAGTGAGATATTATTCGCAATCACCCAACGACAAAAAGCCCGCAAGCAATAGTTCGTCATCAGAGCAGATAGATGAGGTCGCCAACCATTCTCACACCGTTTATTCGGCGTACGAGTTTCAGGGAGGAACACTACCGAGGTTTACCTATACCAAGGTTCATGTGCCCGGCAAAAAGAACCCGAAGAAACGGTACGTCGGCGGCAACATGGTACTGACGAGTAGTGAGTTTCTGACGTTCCTTGAGATGTACTGCCCCGAGGCGTACGCGTATCAGAGGAAAGCGAACGTCTTTCTGATACTGGAATGTTGCAGCATATTGTTCGGTATAATCCCCGTAGCCATCTTTGCTGCGCTGTGCATTTCCAACTCTTCGAAAGTTCTGCCAACATATAACGGTTCATGTGCCGGACATCATGTAGCTGCAATAGACACAGATTCACAGCACTATTTTCAAGACCAAGTGCAACTGGCAACGATTGTGCCGTAATAAAAAATGATAAAATTATGATTAACGCAAAAGCTATCGGTCTCGCAAGAGCCAGAGACTTACATCAAACAATTATCTCCGGCACTATTTACAACATGTGGCCGGAAATCATTGCCCGTCGCGGTTGGCGACTAATGGGTGAAGGGTTGGTAACCGACAATCCGAATGACAATTATCCGGATATAGTAATAAAAGATGAGTACAAGAGGCTTGTATTCAGTTTGGAGATAACGCGCAAGAAGTATATCAGTTATGACATTCGCAAGTGCCATCAATTGCAACAACGCTTCCCAAATGCAGAGTTCTACATCTTCAACTACGAGACAGATACCTTGTACGCATTAGGTGATGACGGTTTGTGGTACAACAGCAACGAAAACTCCATCAACAGCCGCTTGTTTGAGCAACCATTGATGGAGTATATCTACCTCCCGGAAGAATACTAATTAGGTTATTATTGTATGACTGCAATGGTACAAAATAGGCAAAATGAGATAATTTTTCACTTTTTTTATTCCAAAAGCAAATATTCGGCTGACAAGTTTGCAATTGTCAAAAATTTTTAGTATCTTTGTGCGTGAAAATGTGAAAAACTCAAAAGATCTATGATAAATACCATTGTTTTTGATTTGGGTGGCGTGCTGATAGACCTGAATGTGCCGCGCTGTGTAGGTAACTTCAAGCGCCTAATGGGCGAAGAGAACGTGCGAAACGTGCTCGGCATTGATGACGAGGGCGAAGGCGTAGTAGCGGTGAGTGCCGCTACGCTGCAACTGATGCACGACTACGAGTACGGAAACATCACTTCAGAGCAGTTTGTTGATGCGCTGTTGCCCTACTGCCACGAAGGCACAACGGCAGAAGAGGTGCGCAGTGCGTGGATGTCGATGCTCGGCAACCTACCGCAAGCGAAGTTGGATTATATAGCAGACTTGCGCAAGGCAGGCTACAGGACAATACTGTTGTCAAATTCCAACCAGATGCACTGGGATCCGATCTTCGAGCAATTCCATTTGGAGCGTTACTTCGACCGGATCTTTGCTTCGCATCACATCCACATGGGCAAACCGTCGGAAGAAATATTCAAGTACGTGGAACGTGAGGCGCAGATCGACTCGGCACACACCGTCTATGTCGATGACCTCGACAAGAACCGCGCAGCCGGTGAACGCTTCCTTGGGTGGAAGACCTGCGCCTCTGTAGACGAACTAAAGCAACTAATGCATCAGCCAAACTTGGCTGATTAAATCCTACAATAGCCATGAAAGAGATCCTAAGTCATTTTGACATCAAGAACGAGGTAGCTGATCCGCAACCGTTGAAGATCGGTTTCATCAACGACTCGTTTATTGTGCGCGCCAAGAAACAGGGCGAGAAATCGTACTTCCTCCAGCGCATCAACCATCACATCTTCCAGCACGTGGAAGGTCTGCAACGGAACATCCAAATTGTAACCGACCACATCCGCAAGAAGTTAGCCGCAGCCGGTGAGACGGATATTGACCGCAAGGTGCTTGAGTTGGTGCCCACGAAGGACGGAAAGTTGTTCCACAAGACAGCAGAAGGTGATTTCTGGCGCGTATACGTACTGATTGAGAATGCAAGTTCGCAAGAGAAGGTGACTCCCGAATCCGCTGAACTGACAGGCGAGGCGTTCGGACGATTCCAGTGCCAGCTGGCAGACCTGCCGTTTGATGCGCTGTGTGAGTCAATACCGAACTTCCATAATATCGAGTTCCGTTTGTTGCAACTCGACGAAGCCCTGAAAGAAGACAAAGCCGGACGTAAAGCCGGCGTAATGGATATAGTAGCCGAGATTGACAAGCGTCGCGAACAGATGTGTCTTGCCGAGCGTTTGTTCCGCGAAGGCAAACTGCCCAAGCACATCAATCACTGCGATACGAAGGTGAACAATATCCTCTTCGATGAGCAAGGCAAACCGCTCTGCATCGTTGATCTGGATACCGTTATGCCGGGATTCGTGCTCAGCGACTTCGGCGACTTTATGCGTACGGCAGCAAACACCGGTGCTGAGGATGACCCGAACCTCGAGAATATTCACGTTGATCTGGCAATTTTCGAGGCGTACGCACGCGGCTACCTGCGTGAGGCTACGTTTCTGACGGACATTGAGAAAGAGTTACTGCCCTACGGTTGCCGTCTGCTGAGTTACATGCAGACCGTACGGTTCTTTACCGACTACCTGAACGGCGACACCTACTACAAGATTCAATACCCCGAGCATAACCTCGTTCGCACACGCGCACAACTTCGCCTCGTCGAGGAGCAAGAGAAAGTGGCCGACGAGATGCTGCGCATCGTTAAAGAGTTAAAATGGTTTCGATTGACATCGAAACGTTAAATAGTTAGTAACATGATCTATTCTATTGACAAAGTGAATTGGCCGGAGAGTTTTCCCGAGAAGCCGGAGGTAAGCGTGGAGGTGAGCAACGACCACGAATGGTTGCAGCTGCATTATCGCGTCAAGGGCGAACAACTGCGCGCGGTGACGACCGAAGACCAGGGAGCGGTATGGGAAGACTCGTGTGTGGAGTTTTTCTGCCAAGTGCCTGGCGATAAGCACTACATGAACTTCGAAACAAACTGCATCGGTGCGATGGTGGGTTCGCGTCGGTTAAGCCGCACGGAAGATGTACAGCCGTTACCGCCGGAAGAGATGGCGCAGATTGAACGTCGCTGCTCGTTCCCGCGCGAGGTGATTGAGGAACGTGACGGACTATTTGAATGGGAAGTGGAGCTACGGATTCCTCTCAAGTTGATCTTCCGCGACAGACAGCCTGTGTTCCCGCAAGCGCTACGCGTGAACTTCTACAAGTGCGCAGACAAGACAAAGAAGCCACACTTCCTGAGTTGGCAGCCGATAGCCCTACCCCAGCCTAACTTCCATTGCCCGGAGTTCTTTGGGGAGATAGTGCTTAAATAATTAAAAATTAAAAATGCAAAATTAAAAATTTATAGTTGATGCGCCAAGCATAGTGTAAGTGTTTGAGTTGCGCTGAATATAGACATGCCCGTTGCGGAGAACTTTCTGCGCAGCGGGTTTGGTTTGTTCAGAGGCATCGCCCGTCTGCACGTTTTCCGATTTCCACTGGGCACTCTCTGCGGGTGCTGACCAGTTGCCGCGATCATCGGCAGCAAAAGCAGCGTAGAAATACACCTGCCCTACTTGCGCCGAGGCGTCGGTGCAAGTTTCGTCTGTGCCGCGATAGATCTCCGTGCCGTCGGTAGGTGAGGTCGGGAACTCGTTGTCCTTGCGGACGATAACGGTCTGCGCATAGTCCGGCGCGGGATAGATGTCGCCCGTAAGATGCAAGTCGTCGAGATAGAACGTGCCGCTCACCGGATTGCCGGTTGATACACCGAACGATATGCGCACTATACCCTCGCAGCGATTGCGGTCGTCGGTGTTGGAGTACCACTCAAAAGCCTGCAAACTGCTCAAGTTAAGTGTCACGGGTTGCCACTGGGTTGAACTTAGATCAAACTTCTCGGTGTACCACCAATCCTCATGTCCGGCAGAGATGTTCTTGCACACAACACGCAGAGCGGTTGATGTGCCGTTGCCCCGAAGGCGAAAGGAAAGTTCGGGCGTAAGGTGCATGTCAGTTGCTTCGTCGAACACATAGTCAGCTGCAGCGGTCGCCCACGCGGAAGTGATGCTGTAGTCGCAGCGGAGCGTGTTGTCGGCAATACTGACCGCCATGGTTGCGCCCTCTTCGTCTGCCGTCCGGATGTTATCCAACGTGCTGCAATCGGTCAGCAAGTTGTCGAGATGCACAAGGTGCGTAGGGTTGAGCCATGTGAGGTGATAATGATTGTCCTGAATGTAGCCACTAAGAGCCGTTGGCGCCGGTGGAGGTGTGGTGTCTTCAATTAGATTCACCACAGCCGTGTTGCCGCCCAAGAACGACTGACCACCGGAAGTGACGAGCGCATAAACGTAGTACTTGCCCTTGGGCATTATGTCGCGCGTGTGCCACATATATTTCTCTGTTGTGCCCGGCAGATCGGTTACGATAGGCTTCATTCCTTCGACGGATGTTGCATCGGCTACCTGCGAGTAATAGAAAGACACCTTGGCATCACCTGCGGGGTCGAAGGTGTACCAGCGCAGTTGGATGGAGTCCTCGACATCGACCTCGGCAGTAGGAACCGTGAAGTTGACGGAAGGCGTGATCATCTCGCCGTCGTGCAAGAACGTGTAGGTGTAGAAGATGTTTCCGACCGAGTCGTACGCCGTCAGAGCGATGGTCGAGGCGTCGGCAGACATATCGAGCGTCGAGAAACAGGAGATCTGCTTGTAGAACATCGAGTACCTATAGTCTTGCAGATGTTTCTGTTGGGAGTAGTTGGCATCTCGTCCGCAACCCGGGCGCAAGTAGTGGATGCCGTCCTTGTACTGATGTTCGAACGAGTGGTCGTCGCCGGAGAGTGAGATTATTCGCTTGTTGTATGGTGCTGCGGCATATTTTTCAAAGAGCGGAGCTATCTGCTTGGGCTCTTCTGCCCAATTGCCGTGGTAACCGGTGGTGTGAATACCTACATGGTGGCAGATAATGATCCACGGGCGCGCGCACGCATTTAATATGGAATCTAACCAGTGGTATTGCTTGCTGCCCGGCGCAAACTGAGGCGAACTCTCGTCGCCGTTGAGGTTGAGCATTATCACATCGGCGTTGCCGTAGGTGAAGTGGAAGTACGCCTCGCCACGCGGGTCGGTTACGGGGTCTTCCGGTTCGCCTTCGTGGGCAAACTGGTGGAAGTAGTCGTAGAACGACGACCAGCGGTAGCCGCGAGGATCACCCGTCTCATGGTTGCCGGACGACGACATCAGCGGCACTTGGCTCAAGAACTGCGCTCCCGGCGTAAAGAAGTAGTTGTTCCAGTTGCGGTCGTTGCCCTTGCTGCTGACGAAGTCGCCGTTCATGAGCGAGATGTCGCAGTTAAGACCGCAGATGAAATCTTGGCAGTTGCTCCAGTTGTTGCGCGCATTGCCGTGTATATCGCTGATGGTGAAGATACGATAGGCAGTGCCTTGCTCGGGTGCGGTCTTGGTGCTACTGACCTTATCGCAACGGCGTGTGGCACTCGCGCCAACGGTGAAGTAGTAACGGGTGGCAGGCTGCAGGTCAGTGAGCGTGACTACGTGCATGTAACCTTCGCCTTCGACGTTCCATCCGGCATCGGTGGTGATTTGGCGATCAAGATTGTCAGGGCTTGTGCCGTAGAAGACGACAGCTTCGGTGGCTTCGGCTTCTTCCGCCATCTGCCATAGGACTTTGACGGAAGTGGTGGTCGGCGACATCGAATACGGCATCTTGTAGGGTTCGTAGGGATCAGCAGAGGTGTCATGGTCATTGTCCGACACTCCCCAACGCGGATCACCAAGGTTGCTGCCGTCCGTACCGACGCCTACAGCTGCACTGTTCTTGCTAAGTTGGAAGTTGCCACCGGCTGCATCCACAAACCACGGGTCACGACTCAGGCAAGCGGTTTGCGTAGCGCCGTTGCCAAGTTTGATCGGTGCGTTCCTACACAGGCAGTTCTCTATCTTCGAATCCGAACCGTAGAGCGCATAACTGACCGTATTGTCACGCTCTTCGGTGTTCATGAAGATGCAGTTGGATATATGACAACCGTTAATGTTCGCCGGATAAACGCCGCGTGTGTCGTTGCTGTTGTAGAACGTGCAGTGGTCGATAAGGCACGTGCCTTGCACCGAAGCCAATTCGCTTGAATAGAGATAAATGAACCGTCCTGTACCATTCACTCCGCCATCGAACGTGCAGTTGGTGACTGAGATGTTTTGCAGTTGCGCGGGAGCATCTCCGGCGTATATAGCGCGTGCCGTGTTAGCGGTTTCGCCACCTAAACAAAACAGACAATCGGAGATTGTGAGGTTATAATGTGCGTCAGCAGTGACACAGCGGATCACATCTGTCGTGCTCTTAATCGTGACACCTTTGAGCGCAAAGTCTGCCTTGATCTCAAGGCGGCTGGATAGTTTGAGCACAGGTTTGGCGCCTTCTGCGGCTTGGATGGTCAGAGCAACCGTCGGTTTGATTGATGATGACTCATTGTACTCGCCGTCGGTGAGAATGAGCACATCGCCAGCTGCGGCATTGCAGACAGCCGTTCTCAATGTCCCCGAACCAGGAGTGACATTGACTGTGGTTGCATGGATTGCAACGGCGCAAATCAGCGCACTTGTCAGGAGGAATATATATCGTTTCATGGTAAAGTAGATTTTGTCTCCTATCTGGCGTTGGCGTTTCTTGCGAAGTCAAACAGGGCTTTGGGCAGGTGGCAGTAGCCGTCGGGATGTTTGTCGAGGTAATCCTGATGGTACTCGTCGGCAGGGAAGAAGTTCTTGAGCGGCTGTTTCTCGACCACCAGCGGTTGAGCGTATTTGCTTTGCTGTTCGGCAAAGATCCTTTCGATCAGTGGCTGGTCAGAAGCGTCGGTGTAATAGATGCCGGTGCGGTAGCGAGTGCCTTCGTCGTGGCCTTGTTTGTTCAGGCTTGTGGGGTCGATTGCCGCAAAGAACATCCGCAGCAGCAATTCAAGACCGACAATGTCGGCATCGTAGGTGACATGTACCGTTTCGGCATAACCTGTGGTGTCAGTATAAACCTCTTCGTACGTCGGGCTGTTTGTATTGCCGTTGGCAAAGCCTGTTTCGGTCGCCACTACGCCGTTGATCTGCTTAAAGAAGTGCTCCGTTCCCCAGAAGCACCCTCCGGCAAAGTATATCTGTTTGAGTGTCATTGCTGATGATGGTTATGAAAATATGGTGCAAAGTTACGAAAATTAAATGACATTAGCAAGTTTTTAGTCATAAAAAACTCAAATTATTGCACATTTATTTGCAAATGTCAAAAAAAAACATTATCTTTGCAGCGAAATTCGTGATACTAAATATCCGCTAATAAAATATAAGAGATATGGCAACAGCAGCAGTACGCAAGGCACCTACACAAACGGTTTTGCTATCATTTAATCCGGAGGATAAACGTGCTACGCAATTTCTGACCTCTATAAAAATGTTGGACTTCTTTCATGTAGAAGATAGTCCGTACGATTCTGCGTTTGTGGCTAAAATCCGCAAATCGGAAAAGAGCAAGAAACATGTTGTTCAACTCGACAAATTGTGGGATTGATGTACAAGATTGAATTCACAGAAGTCGCCGATGAAGATAAAGAAGCCTGGAAAAAGGAGAGGTCGGCTGTTACCGTTCATTCGCTTCGAGGACACTATTTGCCTCGCTAAAATTCTCTTACACCTGCACTGATTGCTGACAAGAAGCAATCAGTGTTTTTTTTCTTATGAATAGAACACAACAAGTGGTGCGTCAAGGGACACACCACTTGCTTTGTAGGGAAGTGCGCAAGGCACTTGAGGGTATTACAGCGTTATTACATCGGGTCGAAGCCAGGATCTGCCGGAGCCGGTGCGAGTTCAAGTCCGGCTGCATTAGAAACAGTTGACACTACGCCGCCAGAAGCGCAAATAAGACCAGAGATGTTCATCGGCTGCAACTGCATGTTGGGTTGAATATAGAGCTTTTTCATAACATTTACGATTTAAAGATTTACGATTATTTACTCATTGAACCATTTCAACACTTAGAAACGGATGCCCATTACGTTGTAGCGTTTGCCGTCACGAATGAGGATCAGTTGTCCGTTCTCGATGGTCTTGATTATGCCGTTGGCAGACTTAATGTCTTGCCATTCACCGTCAATGAGTTCAAGCTCAGTTACTACGTTACCTTGCTCCACGATGCGTGCCTTACGAACCGGTGCGCCCGAACCGTTGTCTTTTACGCGGAAGTACGCACGCAGCCCCTTGATGGTTACATCATTGTTGGAGAAGTACAGTTTGTCGTTTGCTCCAAGGAAGAGGTTGTATTCGTCGGCATCGATTGTAGTCTTGACGAACGAACCGATAAAGTCAGCGTTGGTGCAAGATTTGGGGTTGTTATACTCATAAAAATGTATTGTGTGCTGGCTAAACTTCGGATTAACAACATCTTTCGTCGGCTTAATCAAGTACGGTTTGCCAGCTGAATAATTGCTACCCTCATGTGCAATAGTCGTGAATTCCAAATCAAGTACATCACCGGATAATTCGGCAGAATTCAGTTCCATCAATACATAGTCTGTTCCAAAGATACCTTCCAGCTCTTCATTATACGAATCAAATGGCAGGCAAATAGTATTATACATATCTGCTTTAAACGAACGAATGAGTTGCGGTTTCTTTCCCGATGTACCGTCCACGAGAACAGTTGGATCCGTCTCGTTTTCGTCAACAATAATCACATCGGAAGCAGCAGTAGCGGCAAGACTTGTCAGATAGCCATTAGCGCCAGAATTGGTATTCGCCAATTGGAGAACATAATCTCCTTCTGCCGGAATGAGCACATTGGAAATGGTAACTGTGCCGCTTCCATCTTTGCCTTGCGTATATGTGAAGACATTCGTGTTACCTTGATTGATATCCAATTTGTATGTACCATAGTTAGTACCTACTACATCGAATGTGAATGTATATACACCAGCGGTAGCGTGAATATTCCACTGTGCATAAGCACTTACGCTTCCGAAATGTATTTCTTGCGGATTGCTATCCAAATCACGCGTTGCGCCATTACCAAGAATAGCATCTTCGAACGGGATTTCATTATTCGGGATATCAACCGTTGCGCCGCCTTCGTACGTATAGGTAAGCGTAATGCTTGCCAAACCGCATCTTGAATGTGCGCGAGTGTTACGCAAACGAAGGGTATAGTCTCCGGCTTCAGGTATTGTAATACCTCCCGGCATGTCGTAACTTCTTGGGAGTGTTTGTGAACCCTCATCAACCTCACCGGTTTCCTCCACAGAACTCTTAACCTCGTTCCCATCAAGCAGTTCTACCACAAATATATGTTTGCCATTGCCGCTCGAATAAGCTGAGTTATCAACCATATTCATGGCAACTTTTACCTGACAAGCCCGAGTAGCTTTAACTGACCATGATGCAGTTCCCGGGCTGGAATTATCGGTATAACGGATATACGGAGTGGATGTCGTGGTGTTATACTCAATATTACCGTCAAGTGTAGCACGTTTTGCTAAGAACTCAAATCCGGGAGAAGCGAAGTCGGTAATAGGAGCGTCTCCGTCATAAGTAAGAATGATATTTTTGATTGATCCTTTACCATGACCGCGGATGCTTCGTAATTCTATAGTGTAGTTACCTGCTTCCGGGATAACGATAGAGCCATCAAGCGTTTTTACTTGATTAGCTTCTGTATTATTCGCTGTATCTCCGTCTGGATCAGCCGGATCTTCAGCCAATGTACCAACAGGATTACTATTTGCATCCAATATCTTCACCTCAAAGATATGTTTGTTGGAACCAACCTCAGGTCCTAAATCCAAGGCTACAGAAATATAGCAAGCACGTGTAGCTGTAATTGACCATTTTGCCAACAATGCATTATAAGTAGCTTCGTTACATTTGATGTAGTGTGGTTCCGAATCGGTGTAGAGAGATAAGCCATACACATTGGCAGAAATAGTCGCAGCATCTGCTGAACAGTAGTAACCCGGAGATGCGAAGTTTGTTGACGGATAAGTTACAGGTGTGTACCAACGCGGGTCACCAAGATCAGAGCCGTCTGTACCAGCGCCACGAGCGGGAGACATGCTGACACCATATGTGCCGGCGTACGTATATTTATTGTTGGCAAGGTCGTTGAAGAGAGGGTCTTCATTAATATCATTACCCGACGATGGAGTATTACGATGAGCCGGAACATTGTGGCGAAGGCATTTCAACACTGTACCGCCATACATTTGCGTTGCCTTTGAAGCATATGTTCCATCAGGGAGAGATGCGGGATTTGCAAAGATACAGTTGCTGACAGTTATTCTTGTAGACCTACGAGAATCGATAACTCCGTAGGTACTATTATCAGTCTTGATGCAATTGTAGAAAGTACAATGATCAACGGTCATTAAATAATCATTTGCCGAATCATCACTTAAAGCTTCACCTTTACTGCTTACGGCAATAACACCTCCATCAAATCCGGAAAAATTGGCAAAAGTAGAGTTTGTAATATCTACTCTATCACACAGATGGGCACTAGACCCTTTTTTTACATAAAGAGCAGAGTTTGTGCAATCATGGAAATAACAACTATCAATTTTTATATAATCAATGTGGCTATCAGATTCTGCTACTTCTATAACTTGATTGCCGATGTTGTAGAATTCGCAGTTATCCAAGTCCAAGGTACCAGCAGTATACACACGAATGAAATGAGTGTATACATCATCATTCACACCAGATGCATCTTGTTTACTCCCGTCAAACTTGATTCCTCTAATTGATGCACTTTTATTGTCTTGAACCTTGATATAGCACTCAACTTCTACAACAGGATGAGCTCCCTCCGCAGCCTTGACAGTAACGTTTTTATCAAAGACAATGTAGTCGTTATTCTCGCTATACGTACCATCTGCAAGAATAATAACATCACCATCTGAAGCTCCTTGAAGAGCAGCGATAAGGTTGTTAGCCGAGTGAGGCGAAGTCGGCGTGATATTGATAATGTTGCCAGCATTAATTGCTAACGACAATACCAAACCCGGAATAAGTAGGAATAATTTTTTCATGATATTTTTGATTTAGTTTAACAATTTTGGATGTCATTTGGTGGTTGAGCCCATAAAAGACGTTGCAAAGTTACGAAAAATATTTCGTATACGCACACGTACCTATAATGTTATGAAACATAAAACGCGCGGAACGAAATACAGGAGATATACAAGCGGCTGAAAACAAACAGATTACAGAATGCAACGCTGTTGCGCTTTGCTTTTCGGAATGTTTCGAAAACATTATCGGTCAAAAACTGCCAACATCAAACAACAACTGCACCGAATCAGGATTTCATTTCTTGGTAGATCATGGCACGGACGAAGTTGTCGAAGCGACAATAGCGGCGCGGGTTGCCCTGTTTGTCAAGCGGTGCTTGCGGGTCTGGTTGGCCATGAATCTGTGCCTGAAAACGGATACGATAGTCGCCGATGATGGCGAGTTGTTCATCAGTGGGGTTGGCACCGGGTTTGAGTGCACTAAGGAGAGCTGTTGTGCGGCGGGAGGCCTCGCCAAAGTGTTGGAGATGAGCGAGTTCGGCGCCTTGTGGAGGCGTGTGTTTATAATCGCGTGGATTAGAAACGATGAACGCTTCGGTGGCACAGGTATAGGTGACTATACCGTTGGTGTCACGGATGTGTTTTTGGCGTTGGATGAACTTGTGGTCGCTGTCAAGTGCGCCGGTCATGTACTCGACGGGAGCGTTGTAGGAGATTTTAGCCATAGTATAATATATTTAATCGCCCAAGCTGGGTCGATGCCTTGCAGTGGGTATAATCGCCCAAGCTTGGTCGATGCTTGCGTTGGTGAGTACTTAATCGCCCATATATGGTCGATCCGGGTGAGTGAGTATAGGGACAATAGAGTGAGATACCGCAATGGGAGGGCAGACAGAGTAATTATCACCTGCTAATCACCTACTAATTACCTACTATTCACCTACTGATTACCTACTTGTCACATACTACAATCACGAAGGATCTGTGGAAATGGGAACAAAAAGTGTGCCGAAACATGGCAGACCTGGCTGATTGTGTGCAAAAAATGTGTGCCCAAAAAATGTGTCGGGAATTATATGAGGCAGGGAGTTGGGAGACGTGTTGTTTTTCGAAAGGTTACGAAAGAGGAAACGAAAGGTGCAAGGGGTTGATATTGCGGGAATTAGGAGAAAAGGTTTCGAAAATATGCTATAGAGCATAGGGAAATGTTTCGAAAAGTCAAAAAAAAGTTGTAACTTTGCAACGCGAATTAAACGAAGAGGTCTTTTTAGGTCAACAATTAAAGACTATTAAAGACAACTGCAATGGTCATTTTAGGTCAACAATTAAAGACTATTAAAGACAACTGCAATGGTCATTTTAGGTCAACAATTAAAGACTATTAAAAACTATTACGATGACCCTTTTTAGGTCAACTATTAAAGACTATTAAAGACAATTCGATGGATACAAAATAATAACAAAATACCTTACAAACATGAACACGCAATTTACATTTAACGAGATTCATCAGCAGCCGGCAATGTGGCGCAAGGAGTTACAAGCGCTGCTGGCAGCGAAAGACGAGATCCGTGCATTTATGCACAAGTATCTGACCCCTGACACGGACATCGTGCTGACCGGCGCGGGTACGTCGGCGTTCATCGGCGATGCATTGCAGCCTGTGATGCGCGGGCTGTGGCGGAACGTGCGCAGCGTGCCGACAACGGACATCGTGACGCACGCAAAGTACCTGCTTGCCAAAGAGCGTCCGCTGTTGATGGTAAGTTTTGCCCGTTCGGGTAACAGCCCCGAGAGTGTGGCAGCCGTGAACCTGGCAAACAAACTGTGCAAAAACGTGGCACATGTGTACATCACCTGCAACAAGAACGGAAAGCTGGCGCAACAAGCAATCAGCAGTCAGCAATCAGGTATCAGCAATATCCTGTCGCTGCTGCTGCCGGAAGAGACGGACGACAAGAGTTTGGCAATGACGAGTTCGTTCTCGACGATGCTGCTGACCTGCCTGATGCTCGGGCATATTGACACGCTGGAGCAAGACGTAGAGCAGATCGAGAAAGCTGCAAAGAACGCCGAGGCGGTGATTGCAGAGTACGAGGAGAAGTTGAAAGAGATTGCTTCGCGTCCGTTTGAGCGGGGTGTGTTCCTCGGATCAGGTGCGCTGAAGGGCATCGCAGAGGAGTGCCACCTGAAGTTGCAAGAGTTGACAGACGGTGCAGTGGTTTGCAAGTTCGACAGTTTCTTGGGCTTCCGTCACGGTCCGAAAGCTGTGGTGAACAGCAAGTCGATTGTCGTATATCTGATGACCGAACAGGAAGAGGTACAACGTTACGAGCGTGATCTGGTTAAGCAGGTGGATGCGAACAACAAGCCTGTGGCACAGATCATCGTGATTGCCGGCAAGGCGCCTGAGTTGCCTGAGGTGAAGGCGGATCTGGTGGTACGGATGCCGTTCGGGCCGACGGAGAATGACTTCTACGGAATAGTGCCTTACGTGCTGGTTGGGCAGTTGTTAGGATACTATGCTTCGCTGGCACACGGGCTGAATCCGGATGCGCCGAGTGTAAGCGGGAATATACACCGTGTGGTTGAGGGAGTTACGATTTACGAGTAAATCGCCCAAGATTGGTCGATACAATAACAAAGAATCAAAATCGCCCAAGATTGGTCGATACATAACAAAGAATCAAGATCGCCCAAGATTGGTCGATACAATAACAAAGAATCAAGATCGCCCAAGATTGGTCGATACAATAACAAAGAATCAAAATCGCCCAAGATTGGTCGATACAATAACAAAGAATCAAGATCGCCCAAGATTGGTCGATACATAACAAGGAATAAAAAAATCAAAGAATATGGCAAAGACTGAGAACATTCTCCGCGTAATGGAGGAGAGAAAGAAAGCAACCGGAGTTCCGATGACGTTGTTTGCAGCGTGCCCGAACTCATTGTCAGTAATCAAGGCATCGTTCCGCGCAGCGAAACGTAACAATTCGCCGATCTACTTCGCAACGACGCTCAACCAAGTGGACTGCGACGGCGGTTACACCGGCATGACGCAAGAGGTATTCACGAAGATCCTTGCCCGCGAAGCAGCGGCAGTGAACTACACAGGTCCGTACGTAGTGGCAATCGACCATGGAGGTCCGTGGCTGAAAGACAAACAGAACGTTGAGCGCTGGGACACCGAGCGCGCAATGAGCGGCGTTAAGAAGAGCTACGAGGCAGCTATTCTGGCAGGTTATGACCTGATTCACGTGGATCCGACGGTGGACATCTTCCTTCCGAAAGGTGAGATCATTGATATCCATGTGGTGGTTAAACGTACGGTTGAGCTGATCAAGCACGCCGAGGATTTCCGCAAGGCACACGGCATTGCTCCTATCAGTTATGAGGTAGGTACAGAGGAAGTGCATGGAGGTCTGGCTGACGAGAAGACGTTCGATACGTTCCTTGAGGGACTGAAAGCCGGTTTGCACGAGGTTGGTCTGGATGATATATGGCCTTGCTTTATCGTAGGTAAGGTGGGTACAGACCTGCACACGACGTTCTTTGATCCGGAGGTAGCAAGAAAACTGACGGCAAAAGTTCGTCCGTACGGCAGCTATATCAAGGGACATTATTCTGACGATGTAGAGAACCCCGAGGATTACCCGAAGGCAGGAATGGGTGCAGCGAACGTTGGTCCGGAGTTCACGATGAACGAGTACGACGCACTGGCTGAGCTCGAGGAAGTGGAGAAACGTCTGCACGCCGAGGGCAAGATTGCACAGCTGAGTAACATGACGCAAGTGCTGTGGCAGTGCGTATATGAGAGCAATCGTTGGAAGAAATGGCTGCACGGCGAGGAAGTGGGCAAGGATTTGAAAGACTGCACACCGGATCGTCAGTTGTGGCTCGTGAAGACCGGTTGCCGCTATATCTGGCAGAAGCCGGAAGCACTGGTAGCACGTCAGATGTTGTATGACAACCTGGAGCGTCTGGGTATTCAGGCCGAGGAGATTGTGCTGATGCGCATTGAGCACAATATGGATAAGTACTACAACGCATTTAATATTGTCAACCTGAATGATTACCTCAAATAGACCGCCTACGGCTGAAAGAAGAAAGACCGTTTCACTGAAAGAATAAAGACTTATGTCAAAGAAGTATTCGATATTTCTGTGGGCTCTTGTAACCGCCGTGCTGTTGGGTGCGTGCGGTTGCGAGAAGCCGAAAGAGCCGGTTGATCCGGATCCCGTGTATGTGCAAGAACCGGAAGACCTGATCTGGTCAGGTAAGCCGAGTTTCAATGTGCCGGTGGTGAATGCCGAGGCTGAAAGAGCGCAATTGCCGATTAAGGTGCTCATCACGGCGGACAAGAAGGACATGACGCTGGAGCTGACGGATACGATGACGGTTGCCGGTAACAAGGAAACGAACTACGTGGTGACGCTCAAGGAGAATATGAATCCCGGGTTCTACCGCGCTGTCTGCTTTGTGAAGGGCAAGAACGTTAGGATGTTCAATTTCGGCGTTGATCCGTTTGACATTGTTTCGGCGCCGGATATGCAGTCGGATTACACCGAATACTGGCAGACGGCGAAGGATCAGTTGGCGGCAGTGGATATGAACGCTGTGCTGACGGAGATTGAGGATAAGAGTTCGTCGGCGCGTAAGGTGTATCTGGTAGAGATGTACTCTGTGCCGGACGGTTTGGAAGGTGAGCCGGTGAAGATCCGCGGGTATTACTGCGAGCCGACAGATGGTGAAAAACACCCCGTGCTGATTCACTTCTACGGCTACGACACCCAAGGCACAAAGGCAAAGTGCGAATGTCCGTCAGGCGGCAACTCGAAGTACGCGGAGTTCTACTTGTCCCATCGCGGTCAGTACTTGAACAACCGACCTGCCTCGACCAAGAACCCGGGCATTGACGAAGACTGCATCAATATCTACGGGGATTGGTTTGCGTACCAATTCGGCAACAAGGACAGTTACTATTACCGCGGTGCGTTTATGGACGCGGTGCAAGCGGTGCGGTTTATGGCAACACGCGAGACGAGCGATATGACCAAACTGTTTGCCGAGGGATCGAGCCAAGGCGGTGCGCTGTGTTATGCAGCAGCCGGATTGAGCGATATACCGTTTACGGCGATTACTCCGAACGTAGCGTTCTTAGGCGATTTTCCCGACTACTTCAAGATTGTGGATTGGCCGGGGTCGACTGCCAAGACCGCAGCAAAGAAAGCCGGCATGAGTACCGACGAGATGTACGCATTTCTGTCGTACTACGACACCAAGAACCTGGCGACGCGCATCTCTTGCGCAGTGCTTGGTACGAGCGGTTTAATGGACGGCACATGTCCGCCGCACACGAATATTGCTCCGTATAACTTGATTAACAACCCTCAGAGCGAGTACCATTTCTACCCGAATATGACACACGACTATCCGAAAAACTGGTTCTCGATGATTGAGGCGTTCAGGAAGAAGTTCCTTTGATAGTTGAGAGTTGACAGTTGAGAGTTGAGAGTAGTTTAAAAGTTTAAAGTTTAAAGTTTAAATGACCATGAAAACATTTGATATAATTGCATTAGGCGAGTTGAATGTGGATCTGATACTGAATCAGATTGAAGGTGAACCGGAAGTAGGCAAAGAGAAGTTTGCCAAACAGATGACGCTGACGCTGGGCAGCTCAACGGCAATCTTTGCCGCCAATGCTGCGGCTATCGGTGCGAAAGTTGCTTTCTGTGGCATGATCGGTGATGACAGTTTCGGTGACCTGGTAGAGACCAGCCTGCAAAAGAAAGGTGTGGATACCCGATTCCTGATCCGTCAGAACAAATACGCTACGGGCGCAACGATCTGCATGAGTTACGACGAAGACCGCGCGAACCTCACGTATCAGGGTGCGATGGACTATATGTCGCTGGACGATATTGATCCCGAGGTATTCAAACAGGCTAAACATATTCATATCTCAAGCATCTTCATGCAAAGCGGTGTGAAACGTGACCTAAAGAAGATCCTTGAACTCTGCAAGCAGAACGGCGTAACCACTTCTCTGGACAGCCAGTGGGATCCGACCGAGCAGTGGGACATCAATCTTGAGGAGATTCTGCCGCTCGTAACGGTATTCATGCCGAATGAGACCGAGCTGAAGTTCCTGACACGCAGCGAGAACCTTGACGAGGCGTTGGAGAAGATTCGTCCGTGGGTGAATGCAGCCGTCATCAAGTGCGGCAGCAAGGGTAGCATCTTGATGCGCAAGGGGCAACCGGATAGGAAGCAAGCGGCGCTGTTGAACAAGAACGTAGTCGATTGCATCGGCGCCGGTGACTCGTTTAACTCGGGCTTTATCACAAGGCTGGCGGCAGGCGATGATCTGGCGCGCTGCCAAGAGTACGGCAATATGACCGGTGCGGTGAATACGACCGCTGCCGGCGGTACGACTGCTTTCACCAGCAGGGAGGATGTAGAGCGCGTTGGACGCGAACGTTTCGGCTGGCAGTGATTTATTTATAGAAAATAAACCAAAATAAACCCTTTTGAGTGTTTTGTCGCTCCGCGACTTGTGCTAATGGCCGCTAAAAACTCCTCGAAAGTAGACTTTCGGATAGTTTTCACCATCCATTATCACACTCTTCGAGCAAAACACTCAAAAGCTATAAACATAAATAAATTGCAACGGTTTCTGAACATAGCACTACTCGTAGCACTGACGCTGCAAGCGTCAGCGGCTACGTGGTATGTGCGTGTGGGAGGAAGGCTGGATGATGACGGCAAGTGTTGGGAGCGGGCACAAGGCAGTATCCGTCTTGCGCTGGATGATTGCCGCGCGGGCGATACACTGCTCGTGGAGGCGGGAACGTTCAGCGAAGCTTTCACGCTCAAAGACGGTGTGACCATCATCGGCGGCTGTAAGGCTGATGAACCGCTGCCAAGGAATCGTGACCACAGCCGGAAGACTATTCTGGAAGGCAAAGGATTAGGTACACGGATCATCAGTTGCGAGCGCGATTGCCAACAGCCGACGCGCATTGAGGATTTCGTTCTGCAAAACGCACGTCATAATGAGCGTGGCGGAGCAGCGTGGTTGCGCGGGAAGGTGACGATGCGGCATTGCGTAGTGCGCGGTTGCAGCGGCACGCTGTGCGGCGGTGTGCTGATCAAGGGCGATCTGCCGGAAGCTTCGGCATTGGGTGCACGGTTAGAGGAGTGCGTTATCCACAACTGCACTGCTACGGGGCACGAGTGGCCGGACGCCGGTGGAGTAGCAAACTTCGACGGTACACTGGTGGAGTGCGTTATTGCGAACAACTACGGCGACCGCTACGGCGGTATTCACTCGGAGAGCTCGGTTTATGACTGCACGATGTGGGGCAATGTGAACGAGTACGGATTTGTTGACCCCACGAACTATGTTTCGGACGAAAGCATTTCAGGTATAAGTCGCGCGGACGAGGGGTTTGAAGAGCACTTCTTTAGTAAGCCTTGGCTGAATGCCGACAACGAGGCAGAGGATGGTCCGCGTTTTGTCGATCCTACGGGTTTTGCCGGAGTGCCTCAGGCTGCAGAGGAAGAAGCGATGATGCTGGTAGCTGACTACCGCATCGGCAAACCGACTCATCGTATCGCGTCAATGCCTCAGGGACCGAAACGAGTGAACCCGAACAAGGACTATACGCTATACACGAAAGCAAACTATAGTGTACCGAGTTTTGTGGCGCACCTGACGGATGAGACGATAGTGTTGCAACCGAAAGAGCAGCCGTACTGCATAGTGGCAAACATCAACGGTGACCCGAAGACACGAATGGCATTTTGTTGGTTCACGAACGAAGGTGTAGAGGACGGCGTGGTGCAAATTATTGCGAAGAAGGATGCCACGGAAGGAGATTTCAGTAATCGGCTGTCAGCAATCAGCAGTCAGCAATCAGCAGTCAGAGAGATTGAGGCGACTGCCACCACTACCCCGCCCTTACATTATGCGATATCGAGTTCGGGGATACTGAAGGCGGCGAAGATGGACAAACGCACGGCGTTTCGTTATGTGAGTCATAAGGCGGTAGCGGAAAACCTCCAACCGGGCACTGACTATTCGTACCGCGTAGGTTACGGGGAACATTGGAGTGAAGTCGGACATTTCCGTACGGCGGATGAGAATGAGGAGGAGTTCAGTTTCATCTATATGACCGACAGTCATATTCAGAACAAGGAATATATCGACGCTGCGCGTCTGTGTGCCGAGGCGGTGGCTCGTTACGAACGGGATGCACGGTTCTGCGTGTTCCCCGGGGATTTTGTAGATACCGGCACAGACAAGAACAGCGAATGGGAGTGGGAACGCTGGTTTGAAGAGGCGTTGCAGCCCGTGCTGAGGCGGATGCCGCTCGTGCCGACGGACGGCAACCATGACGACAGCCCGTTGCTGAACTACACCTATCACTTCAATACGGATACCACATTCAACCTGACGACACAGGTGCGTCCGCAGTTTGCGGGAATCAACTACAGCTTTACCTACGGGCCGATGCAACTCATCGCCTTCTCCGAACAAGACTTCTGGCGTGGGGAGTACGATTACCAAGCCGGTACGTCGGAGTACTTGGAGCGCGATTTGGGCGGCTGGTTCCGCCGTCAGGTAGCCGCAACGCCGGAGGTGAAGTGGCGTGTGGGGTTGGTGCACAAGAATCTGTTCTCGGGATCGGATCATCAAAGAGACAAAGAAACGCCGCTGTTGCGTGCCACCCTGCTGCCGGTGATGAAAGACTGTAAGATTGACCTCGTGCTGCAAGGGCACGATCACACCTACGAGGTTATCGGGCCTGTTGACCCTGACTCGCGCAAGCCGCAGCTGTCAGCCATCAGCAATCAGCAGTCAGTAGCGGTGGATCCAGTTAGGAATGCAACGGGCAAGAAAGACGGCACGTACAATGTCAGCGACGCTACGCTGTATTTCATCGGTGCGACCTGCGGCGCGAAGCGATATACACCGCTCAGTCGCGAGGAGATGGATGCCAGCAAACATATTCATAAGATCGACAACTACTTCGACCTGTTCACCGGCATGTTCGGGCAGCCCGGCGCGCCTTCGTACACGCGCGTAACGATAAGGAAAAAGGGCATCTTAATGGAGTCGTTCAAGGTGCTGCCGAACGGGAAGATTGAGTTGTTCAATACATTGACGATAGTGAAATGATTAACCCCGATATATCGAATTATCGAAATACCGATATATCGAATAACTGATAATAACAATGAAAAAAATCTATTACTTGTTGATGACGTGCTGCATTGTTCTGCTTGCAGCCTGTAAGTCTGACCCGGCAGTTGAACCGGATCCCAAAGATCCCAAGGATTCGACCGAGGTATATGTGCCGAAGACCGAGTGGGAGTTGGCGGACTCGATCTACACCATTGCTGACTGGACTGTTCCAAGCCACACGATGCTGAAGATTGCCATTCAAGCTTGTGCCAATGACTCATCGGAAGCCAACAAACAGGCTCTTCGTCAGGCAATCAAAGCCCTCGTCCCGAAGACCGAGCCGTACTGTATGGTTGCCACCATCAACGGCGACCCGCATTCACGGATGGGTTTCTGCTGGTGGACTAACGACAGTGTATTTGACGGCGAAGTGCAGTTGGTAGCCAAAGAGAACGCCACTGCGGCAGACTTCACCGAAGGCAATGTACTGACGTTTGCCGCCAACGCCAAGCGCATCAAGAAAGCAATCCGCTACACTGGTCTGTGCGGCTATATCGCCAAGCAAGCAAATCTGCCAACGAACCTAAAGTACAACTACGTCAGCCACAAGGCTACGGCAACGGACCTCATGCCGGGTACCGTCTATTCGTGGCGCGTCGGCTATGAGGATGCAGACCACAAAGGTCACTGGAGCGACATAGCACAATTCCGTACCGAGGATGCCAACCAAGGCGAGTTCACGTTCATCTATATGACTGACAGCCATATAATGAACGCTGAATACATTCATTACGCCACCCGTTGCGCAAAGGCAGCGGTGAAGACTGTTCCTGAAGCACGGTTCTGCGCATTTCCGGGTGACTTTGTAGAGGACGGCACGCTGGCTAACAGTGAATGGGAGTGGGAGCGTTGGTTCGAAGAGGCGATGAGACCCGTGATTATGAAGATGCCTATTGCACCTACTGACGGCAATCATGATGACAGTCCTAATATCAATTACACGCGTCACTTCAATACTGACAACGAATTTAACTATACCATTACCAACAAACCGCAGTTTGAAGGTATAGTATATAACTTCATCTATGGCGATGCACTGTTTCTCGTCTTCTCGATGCAAGATTTCTGGCGTGAAGAGTACAGTTATGCTAACAGGACATCCGTCTATCTGACCGAACATATAAGTTACTGGTTCAATAAGACCGTGACCGAGAACCCCGACACGAAGTACCGCATTTCACTTGCGCACTTCAACCTCTTCTCAGGTTCCGACCACTCGACCGACGAAGAGCCGCCGTTGTTCCGCGCATGTATGTTGCCCACGATGAAGGACTGCGAGATTGACATCGCCCTGCAAGGTCACGACCACACCTACGAGGTGATTGGTCCGGTTAATAACGACACGGCAAATATCCTTCCTCTTCTGGACGCTATCACCGACCGCGAGATTACGGAAGGCGGCACGGAAAAGAACATGACCGGCTACAAGGGCGGTACGTATTGCACAGATGACGGCACATTGTACTTCATCGGTGCCACCTGCGGACGCAAACGTTATGGTCCGCATAGCCGCGAGCGGATGGAACGCGAATACACGGGCAGCCCCTACATCCTGGAGTCCAAGAAACACAACGTACCGAACTATTTCGACCTGTTCACAGGTATGTTCGGTCAGCCGGGTTCGCCCTCGTTCACGAAGATCACCGTCAAGGACGACTGCATCGAGTTCAACTCCTACACCGCCGATGACGACGAAGGTAACGTGACGCTGTTCAACACCATGAAAGTGGTTCGCACCAAGCCGCACGGAGTGCCGGGGAATTAGTTGAGAGTTGAGAGTTGAAAGAAATAATCGTGCCCTATAGGGCTAAGAAGTTCGAAAGTTAAAAGTTGAAAAAGTTACTAAGTGAAGATATTATTAACCCCTAATTCTAATTATATGAAACGATTTCTATTTCTATTGACGCTAAGTGCAGCAGTGCTGTGCGCGTCAGCAAGCAACAGGTACGTTTCTCCGACGGGTGACGACGGAGACGGTAAGTCCTGGGAACACGCCAAGACAACTATCGCCGGAGCAATCTGGAGTGTAGGTGTCGGCGACACGATGTTTATTGCCGAAGGTGTATATAATGAGGCTATCTCTGCGCAGAGTGGTTGCACATACATGGGCGGCTACAATGCCGAGACCGGTGAGCGGGACTTGGAATTGTACGAAAGTATCTTGGACGGAACAGGTCTGACCTCCTGGCTGCTCGTCAAATACGATGATCCTCCCGCTGATCCTATTATGATTGACGGTCTGGTATTCCAGAATGCAAAACACAGCACATGGGGTGCAGCGGCTGTGTATATGCGCGGTAATATGACGGTACAGAACTGCCATTTCCGCAACTGCGAGAGCGGTTCGAACGCCGGTGCAATCTGGATGGAGCAAGGCAATGCTACCAATCCGGCAGTTGTACGTAACTGCCTGATCGAGTACTGCGTTTGTACCGTGGCAGAGAGCGGTGTAGGTGGTATCTACAACAACGAAGGAGCAGGTATTATCGAGAACTGTATCATCCGCGGATGTAAAGGTAGTATCGGTGGTATCCGTAACAATGGCGGTATAGTGCAAAACTGCGTGCTTTATAACAACTACTCGACCTATAACGGCTGTATCTATGGAGCCGGTTCGTTCTTTAACAACACTATTTGTAACAACTTCGGCGACCGCTATGCCGGTAGCCGTACAACGGGGCGCGTGACGAATACCGTATTTTGGGGAAACAATACAACCTATCAATATGTCAATTACGTAGATGCCTCTACAGGAGCTACTAAGAATATTGGTGATGTAGGCAGTGGTGGTATAACTACCGGCTTGTCAGTAAACAATAATGACGCTGATGGTCCTAACTTCCGCAACCCGACCGGTTTCGTTGGTCTGCCGAAGACGGAGGTAGAGATGGCCGCCGTAGCCAAAGCCGATTTCTCGCTTACCGATGCTTCGACTAAATTGTTGGATCAGGCAGACGCAGCAAGCGCTCCTACTAAGGATATTGACGGCGTAGCTCGTCCGAAGGGTGACGGCTATGATATAGGTGCTTACGAATATGATCCGGAGGCAGTAGTAATTCCTGTTACAGGTGTAAGCATTCTGCCGAGTTCGATTGAGATCGTCGAAGGCAAGACCGGCACACTGGTAGCCCAAGTTGAGCCGGAGAATGCAAACAACAAACGCGTAGAGTGGTCGATTGATGATGCAACTATTGCTACCATCCAGAACGGCAAAGTGACCGGTGTCAAACCCGGCACGACAACAGCACGTGTGACGACTTTGGATGGTGAGTTCAAGGCCTCAGCTACGGTAATCATCAAAGAGAAACCGCCTGTAAGATATCCGCAAGAAGTGTTGGATGCCGAGGCGATGTATAAGATGGAAGACTACACTGTACCCAGCTACATTAAGTTCCTCGTTCCGAAGACCGCTGCCAAGATCGACAGCTTGGATGATGACAACAAGGAGTTGCTGCCGACTATTGCCGGTAATCTCGAGAAAATGAACGAGGCGATTGCTAATCTACAGGTTAAACAAATGCCTTACAACCAGATCGCTACGATCTATGGAGACCCGGCTACGCACATGGGCTTCTGCTGGTTCACCAACGGCGGTATAACCGAAGGTAAAGTGCAGTTGATCGCGAAGGCGAACGCTACAGCCGAGGACTTTGAGACCTGCGACTGCGTCATCACCGTCAATGCACAAACGAAGTCAACCAGCCTGCACTACACACCTATTCAGGCAAGCGAGAGTCCGAAATACGACATCTGTACTGCTGCCGGTCTGCCGCGTAATACGAAGTTCGATTATGTCAGCCACAAGGCACAGGCTACCGAGCTCACACCGGGTACGGTATATAGCTGGCGTGTAGGTTTTGGCGAATATTGGAGCGAGATAGCACAATTTGTGACCAAGGATGCGAACCAAGGCGACTTCTCGTTCCTGTATATGTCCGACAGCCATATTCAGGATTACGAGTATATCAACGAAGCCTACAAGTGCGCTTACGCAGTAGCCAAGAACGAGCCTGACGCCAAGTTCTGCCTCTTCCCGGGTGACTTCGCTGATACCGGCGGTGACACCAACTCCGAATGGCAGTGGGAGCAGTGGTTCGACGGCTCGATGCGTCCGGCATTGAACAAAATGGCGTTCGTTCCGACCGACGGAAACCACGACGACAGCAAGAGTCTGAACTATGACTACCACTTCAACACCGACTGGAGTTTCGCCAGCATGGCTGAAACCAAGCCGCAATTCCAAGGCATCACCTACAGCTTCGTATATGGCGACGTACTCTTCCTCGTTTATTCGTTGCAAGACTGGTGGAGAACACCGGGCACATCGGAAGAAGGAATGCAATCGTCGTATCTGTCTGTCGATGTACGCAACTGGTTCCTCGATCAGATAGAGAAATACCCGAACACCAAGTACCGTGTAACCGTTTCGCACAAGAACATCTTCTCCGGAGCCGGTCACCACACGGATGATGAGTGCCCGCTTATTAGGAATATGATGTTACCGATCTTCAAGGAGTGCGAGATCGACCTTGCTATCCAAGGTCACGACCACTGCTACGAGGTAATGGGTCCTGTTGATCCGGATACCCGCAAAGTGGTTGAGGGTGCAGTTGCCGACGTTGAGTCTGTTGCAGTAAATACGAACACGAACATGACCGGTAAATCCGGCGGTACGTTCACCGTGGATGACGGTACATTGTACTTCATCGGTGCTACCTGCGGACGTAAACGTTACTATCCGTACAGCGAGCAGAAGATGATTGATGAGTACACCGAAGATCCGGCAATCCTGTTCGACTACCATCACCACAATGTGAAAGACTTGTTTAGTTTGTTCACTTCGCGCTTCGGTCAGCCGGGCAGCCCGAGCTACAGCCGCTTCAACGTAAGTGACCAAGGTATTGAAGTCGTTACCTACAAGACCGACGACAACGGTAACAAGGAAGAGTTCAACACCATCAACATCAAGCGCACCAAACCTCACGGCACGCCTACCGGCTGCGAGAGTCTGTATCAGCCTGCTGTTCGCGATGGCGAGAAGTTCATCCGCGACGGGCAGGTATTCATCCAGCGCGACGGCAAGATCTACAACGTGCTCGGCGAGAACGTGAAATAAATGAAAAAATAGTTTCCCGCGAAGCCAATTTCGCGGGAAACTATTAAAAAATGCAATATTTTGTACTTTTTTGCTCTCAAAATTTGCAACTTTGCAAAAAAAATTGTAACTTTGTAGGTGATTTTGCGATTGCGCCATTCAATCCGTTTGTTTGAAACAATGCAAAAACGTACGAGAGAATCGGGGGTAAATCGGGGTTATGTCGGTATTGATTCGGAGTTTTGCCCACAATAACCAAGAAAAACAACTATAAGTTAACCATTATTTATTAACCAAATCTAATTTGTATGAAAAAGATCTTATCTTTTTTCGCTGCAATGCTTTGCGCAGTTGCAGTATTTGCAGACCCTGTCGTTCTGCCGGCTACATTGGATGTATCTAATGTAAGTTTCCGTTCGGAAGGCATGCCGGACTTCGTATTAGCTGAAGGCGACTATGCCGGAACGTACTTCGACATGGGTGCTCATGACAGTGCCAACGACACCCTTCTCTATGCAGAGTGGGATGTAACGATTGAACCGCTTAAGTACGACATTGATGTGGTTGTTTATAACACGAACAGCTGGCGCGTACAACTTTATCTGCTCAACCAAAAAGGTGATACAGTTAAGGATCTTCGTTACAAAGGCTCGTCCGGTCAGTGCGGAAAATACGCTATCGGTTCAATGGATCTGAAGGATTTGGAGGCAGGTAATTACAAGTTGCGCGCACGTGCTGCTACTGCATGGTCGGCAATGAAACTCAAAGAGCTCATCGTCAAGGCTGACTATAAAGGCGCTACTGTTGCGATGCCGGGCAAACTGCTCCCCGCTTATGCCGAATTGTCTGCAAACGCCTCGATATCGAACGACGCTATCGCATTCAAACCGAGCACTGCTCCTGACGAATATGCAACATGGAACGTAACCTTTGCGAAAGCAGGCAGTTTCGATGTTACTATTGACATGACCGCTTCTAACGGTCACAACTATGGCGTAGCACTTCTCTCTGCTGATGGCGAGACAGAAATCGGTGCTGTGAATGAAGGTGGTCAGAAGGGCGATACCGGTGAAAAAGCACTCGGCTCTATCGCTGTTCCCGCTGCCGGTAAATATATTGTGAAACTCACTAACTCCATCCAATGGTCAGAAGCTGTGCTCAACAGCATTACATTTGCTGCTCCCGCTCCCGCACACACATATACCGTAGCAGGTAGCAGTACAGACTTGTTCGGTACAGCTTGGGCTCCGACTAACGAAGCCAACGACATGGAACTCCAAAACGACGGAACTTACAAGTGGGAGAAATCTGAACTTACTCTTGCTGCAGGTGCTATCGAGTTTAAGGTTTGCGAAGACCACGCTTGGACAAACTGCTGGCCGAGTCAGAACTATGTATTAAATATCGCTGAGTCTGGTATATATACCATCACTATTACCTTTGAGCCCGATAATAACAACAAAGTTAGCGCTGTTGCTACCAAGACCGGTTCGGCTGATGTTCTCCCGACCGTTGCTATGCACGGTAACTTCCTCGGAGAATGGAAAGACACCGAGAACTTCACCGTCGCTGACGACCAGAAGACCGCTTCCCTCAAACTCACAATCGCTGCCGGCAACTATGAGTTCGGTATGCGTATCGGTGGTTCGGGCAACTGGACTTCTAACGGCGTAGCATTCTCTCGCGAGAACAATTCTGCTAAGATCGTAGCAGGCCAAGGTAACTTAACCCTCGCTGCTGACGCTGCAGGTGATTATATCTTCACATGGACTTACGAGACTGAAACCCTCGCTATCACCTTCCCCGAGGCTGAAGAGGAGCTTGACGCTCCGGACGCTGCTCCCGCTGAGCCTACTCTCCAAGGATATCAAGTTAAGGCTGTTTACTCTGCTAAATATAGTGCTGACTGCAACTTCGGCGAGTGGGGTTCAGGTACGCAATATAAGCAAGAAGAGTTTGGTAAGAAGTACGCAACCACCAATTTGGGCTACTTCGGAATGGACTTCACCGGTATGGACTGCTCGGAGATGGAAGCTCTCCACCTTGATGCTTGGATTGCTGCTGATGCTTCTATCCGCGTCGTTCCTATCCACGGTGGCACCGAAGTTGGCGTAACCGTTGAACTCAAGGGACAAAAGTGGAACAGCATTGATATCGATCTTTCGAAGTTCGAAGGCGTTACCAATTGGAGCAATGTTTACCAGATTAAGATTGACAACGCTGCCAACCTGACCTTCTGGCTCAACAACGTTTACTTCTACACGACCCAAGAGAAGACCGTTGACCTCGCTGACGGCTACTACCTCATTGGTACGATGAACGGTTGGGACATCCATAACCTGAAGGCAACTGACAAGTTCGCCGTTAATCCGGAGAACGACAAAGAGTACGTACTCACCACAGCACTTGCCGAGAACGACGAGTTCAAAGTTGTAGCTGTTGCTAACAACGCACTGGGTGCTTGGTATCCGGGAGAGGGTGGAAACTACAAAGTTGACTTCGCTCACGCCGGTGATAGCAAGGACATCTACTTCCGTCCGGACTATCAAGGTGGCGAAGGCTGGCATGCAAACTGCATCTATGTTGCTGAAAATGTCAACACCAACCCGTATGAGACATGGTTCGCTACAGGTGACACATGGAATACCGAGACTGAGTCATATCTCGAGTGGAACGAAGATGCAAAGAAGGCTACCGTTTACATCAAGGTGGACAAATACGGTCAGTGGCGTGCACAGGTTAAGTACCACGGTCCGATTGCTGAGGCTGGCAAGTATTATCGCGTAGCGCTCAAGATGAAGTCTAACAATGCTCTCCAGAACGTAACCATCAAGTATCAGGACAACGCAGAGATGATCTATGTCGCTGACGCTGCTTTGGAGGCTGGTGTTGAGTTCGCATTCGATCAGAAAGCTGCCGGTGTAGCCGGTGGTAACGGCATCATGGTTCTTGACTTCGGCTTTGCTAAGGCAGGTGACGTTATCGAGATATACGACGTAGTAATCGAAGAGACCGAGGCTCCTGTATCCGTTCTGGCTGACGGATACTATCTCATCGGTACAATTGGTGGCGTATCCGGTTGGACTGTTGCAGATGTTAAGGCTGAGAACAAGTTCGAACAGAACCCCGAGAACAATGCAGAGTATATGCTCAATGTAACGCTTGCTGAAGGTGACGAGCTCCAAGTTGTCAATGTCGTTAACGATCAGATTTCGGGTGATTGGTTCCCCGGTGGCGAAGGCAATAACTACATAGTTGACGCTGACCACGCAGGCGAGGTAACCATCTACTTCCGTCCTGACAGAGAAGGTGGTGACGACTGGTGGAAAGGTTGTATCTACGTTGATGCAAAGGATGAGCCTATTGCAGACTGCGACTGGGATAACCTCAGTTGGATTGGAACTGCAGACCAGACTTACGCTAACCAATTTAAGATTTGCGTTGGTGATCCCGCTCCGGGCGTAGATATTATCCAATCACCGGGATGGGCTAGGGAAATTGGTCTGTATCTTACCTTCCCAAGCGCAGTGTGGGATTTGTCGAAGTTCTCGCTGACAGAAGATCAATATGACATCCAAGGTGCCGGAATGATCATTCACCTCAGCGCATTACAGAATAAGGAAACGGAGATTACAATTGGCTGCGACAACAAAGAATTCGTATTCACGATTTACAACGATAAGGGCAAAGATGCTTCCGCTATCGAAAGCAACACCATTGCTCCGAAGGCTGTTAAACTGATTGAGAACGGACAACTCTACATTATCCTCAACGGCGTTCGTTACAACGCTCTGGGACAAATGGAGTAATCCGCAACCCTAATTAAAAAAGGTGGCATCTCATTGAGGTGCCACCTTTTTTGCTTATACCATCCTGACCTCTACGCCAGCAGCTTTGAGTTTCGACGGCAGGCCTACGGGTATAGCCCTATCCGTAATGACGTAGTCCAACTCCTTGACATCCGCCACGTGCACGTAACTGCGCTTGTTGAACTTCGATGAGTCAAACACCGCAATGACCTTGCCTGCCTGCTGCACCATAACTTGGTTGAGCAATGCTTCCTCCAAATCAGGCGTTGACACACCGTTCTCCATCGAGAACGAGTCCACGCCGAGGAAGAGTTTGTAGCCGCGGAAATTACGGAGTACGGAGAGTGCCAAAGGCCCCACCATCGAGTGGCTGTTGATGCGCACGTTGCCGCCCAACAATACAACATCGAAGCGTTTGTACTGCATCAGTTCTGTAGCGATGTTCATGGCGTTGGTGAGGATGCGCAGGTGATTGAACTGCCCGAGATTGCGTGCCACCTCCAGCGTGGTTGTGCCGGAGTCAAGCATAATGAAGTCGCCGTCCTTGATGAGTTTCACCGCCTCTTCGCCGATGCGCTGTTTGTCCTTGATATTGAACAGCCGCTTGCGGTCGAGCGCAGTTTCCTCATTGTTGTTCTCTACAGGCTTGCGCATAGCGCCGCCGCGGGTGCGGAGCAATAGATGACGGTTCTGGAGAATCGTCAGATCCTTGCGGATAGTTACTTCGGAGATGCCTGTCTGGCGACTGATTTCAGTCACCTGCACTTCCTCTTTCTGTTCCAACAGTTGCAGAATCAACGCCCTGCGTTCCTTTGCCGATGATGCATTCATGGTATAGTGATGTTTGAAAATAAACCTAAATAAACCCTGATGTCGTCTGTAGCACTATCGTGCTTTGTGCCTTAGTCTGTTTAGCCGCCTTTACAAGCAAGCTTGACGTGCGACAAATCAGCCTAAGTCACACATGCCCGGCATGTAACAGACCACATCAGCAATAAACATAAATATAATGTCAATGACCCCAATATATATATTGATTAAAACATGTACATAGTTCCGTCATTGTCCAAGTAGTAATGTTCTGATTGGTCTTTGATTGGGGCAAAATTATATAAGATGCCTATTTGTTTCTTAGTCAGTCGCATATAGTTCCAAAGTTGTTGCCGATGTTCTATACATAATTTCTCTACCGCTTTACATTCGACAATTATGCTGTCGTCAACCAAGAAATCTACATAATGTTTATGTGTAATCTGCTTGCCATGGTAGTCTATCCGAAAGTAGTATTCTCTCTCGTAAGGTATCTGCTGTTCGTCGAACAATATCTGCAATGCATCCTGATATATATATTCGTTCAAGTACGGTCCTAATTCCCTATGCACTACCGAGCAGCAACCATTCACAGCATAACACCTTTGCTTCAGCTCATTCAGCCACTCAGGATGAACGATATCAGTTCGTTTCAATAAATATTGCATATCACTTTTCGATTTGACTGTGATTTTATCTATGTTTATTTCTTTTGGGTGTTTTGCTCGTAGAGTGGTGATAATTGATGATAAAAACTATCCGAAAGTTCGCTTTCGAGGAGTTTTTAGCAGCAATTGGCACAAGATGCAAAGCATCAAAACACTCAAAAGGGTTTATCTTGGTTTATTTTCTTGAATTTCTCCCACCAATACCATTCAGCGTGCAAAGTTACGAAAAAATTTCGACATTTGCAAATAAAATCTTTCGATTCTTTTTTTCGAAACATTCCGAAAGAACAATTATTTCACCCTAATATATTGTAAATATATACCTTATAAAAAAATGTTTCGAAAATATGCTTTAGAGCATAATAATAAATTTGGAAAATTCAAAAAAAAGTTGTAACTTTGCGCCGAATTTGAAACGTTGCGCCTACGCGCATAAACCGCAATAACATGAAAAAGCATCTAATCCTTCTGTTTTCCGCCGCACTGGTTCTTGCGGCATGCAACGCTCCTAAAGCTGCCGAAGAGTCGGCATCGCCGCTGGACAAAGTTCTTGTACGTGATTTCTTCCCTGACGTAGCGAACAACCTGCCTGTGACCGAAGTTACCCGAGGTAAGTTCCCGATTATTGATATGCACTCCCATGATTATGTGGAGAATGCCGAGCAGATCGCTCAGTGGGTTAAGACGATGGACGCCGTAGGCGTAGAGCACACCGCTATCATGCACTGCTCGTGGATCGGTCGCCCGTTTGAAGAGGTTGTAGAGCTTTATGCGCCATACAAAGACCGTTTCCGTTTCTGGTGCTGCTTTGACTACTCGGACTTGAGCGAGGAAGGCATTCAGAAAGCCTGCGACCTGTTAGCCCGCTATCATGACGAGCTCGGCGCAACAGGTGTCGGCGAACTCGGTGACAAAGGCGAAGGTGACACCTACGCCCGTCCCGTGGAAGGCAGAGATATCCATATTGACGATCCGCGCATCCAACCGCTTATCCGCAAAGCCGGCGAACTGAAGATGCCGATCAGCATTCATATAGCCGAACCGATCTGGATGTACCTGCCGATGGACGACAAGAACGACGGTCTGCCTAACGGCGTGGCATGGCACGTGGATACCACCAACTGCCTGGGTTACAACCAATTGATGGTTACTTTCGAGAATGCTGTTCGCGAGAATCCTGGCACACTGTTCATCGCTTGCCACTACCTGAACATGTCGCACGATTGGCCGCGTCTGGGCGCATTGTTGGATAAGTATCCTAACCTTTATGTCGATATATCTGCTCGCGTAGCCGAGAGCGCACACACGCCGCGCGCCACACGCGAGTTCCTCATCAAGTATCAAGACCGCGTACTCTTCGGCACAGACAACGGCTTTGAGCCGGAGATGTACCACGGCATCTTCCGCGTACTCGAGACCAACGACGAGCACTTCTACGTACCCGAGTACAACTATCATTGGGCATTGTCAGGCTTCAACCTGCCGGACGAAGTACTCAAGAAAATCTATCACGACAATGCCCAACGGGTATTGAACGAATATAGATAAGTTGAGAGTTGAGAGTTGAAAGTTGAAAGAAGTCGTCTAGTTAAAAGTTTAAAGTTTTATGAAAAGAGCGATTTATTTCATTATAGCGGCAGTAGTTTTCACTGCTTGCCAGCCGAAGGCGGACACGGAGCGACTGATCTGCGCTGAGGCAGATATGCAGAGTTTTCCTTATCAGGAGAATGGGATGCATGTGGTGAAACAGCAGACCATCACTCCCGTTGCCGAATTCCCGGGACTCGAAGTGATAGAGACCCGCTTCATCAACCTCGGGAAGCCGGTTACCGTCAAGGGTTACGAACTCAACCGCACAGAGGTGACAGCCAAAGAGGATGTCGTTTGGTCACTGCAACCATCATCCACCGCGGCACGCAAAGACTGGGTGCTGCCGGTAAAAGAAGGTTTTGAGCAGCAGAACTACCTCGGCATGAACAATACCGACTACGGCGGAGGAATCCCCGTTCTCGACCTCTGGCAGCGTGACGGCGGTTTGGCTATCGGACTCTTCGAACCCGAGCTTCGCATGATTTCGATGCCCGTGGAGTGGAAGCGTTACGACAACAAGGTTACCACCTGCCTGCATTACGACCTGCCCAAGCCGCAAGAACTCGCCAAGGGCGATACACTCGTTTGCTTCCGTTCGTTCCGCTACAACCACAAGGGCGACTACTTCAACGCCCTGCGCACATTCTCCGAGTACATGCAAGCCAACGTGGGCATCAAGATGCAACCCAGTGAACCGGAAGCGTTTGAGCCGGTGTGGTGCGCTTGGGGCTACGGGCGTCCGTTTAAGATGAACATGGTGTTAGGCACACTGGATAAGGTAGCAGAGCTTGGATTTACGTGGGTAGATATTGATGACGGCTATCAGATCGCCGAAGGCGACTGGAATACCAACCAGTATTTCCCAGGAGGCGATGCAGATATGCGTCATATCACCGATGAGGTACACAAACGCGGCATGAAAGCCAAACTGTGGTGGGCGCCGCTGGCAGCCGACCCCGATACGAAACTCGTGAAGGAGCACCCCGAGATGTTGCTGATGACCGAAGAGTGGGCACATGAGTATATCACTTGGTGGGACAGTTGGTATCTCTCGCCGATCAATCCGGCTGTGGATGCCTATACCCAAGATCTGCTGAAGATGTTCATGCAGCGTTGGAACTTCGACGGATTGAAGATCGACGGTCAGCACCTGAACTGCTGTCTGCCTGACTATAATGAGAATACCGGCCTCACGAATGCGTGGGAAGCTCCGGAGAAGATGTACACGTATTACGAAAAGATTTACGAACAGGCACGTCAGATTAAGCCCGATGCGGTGATTCAAATCTGCCCGTGCGGGTGCGCTGTTAACTATTGGATAATACCTGAGATCAATCAAGCTGTTGCCAGCGATCCGATGAGTTCGTGCCAAGTGCGCATGAAACGTAAAGCCTACGCGGCTATGGCGCCGGATCTGGCATATTATGGCGACCATATTGAATTGACCGACGGCGGTGATGATTTTGCTTCGCAGATCGGTACAGGCTCGGTTATCGGAACGAAGTTCACATGGCCAAAAGACAATCCTGACTGGAAGGAAGGTCCGTTCCTGTTGACACCGGAGAAAGAAGCACTGATTCGCAAGTGGATGAAGATCTATAAGGAGAACAACCTCGCGCGTGGCGAATACTTGAACCTATACACATGGGGCTTTGACTACCCCGAGGGACACGTAATCCGCCAGAATGGTGCGTTGTATTACGCCTTCTACCTCAATCCCGAAGCTCCGTTAGGCGCAATGGATCCCGAGCATGTTGATAAGGTGACTGTTCCCGAACCGACGTTTGAGGGTACATTAGAGCTCCGCGGACTCGATCCCGCGAAGACCTACACCGCTATCGAGTACACCGCTGACGAGCCGCGGGAGTTCACCGTCAACGGTAGCGACCCGAAGATTGACGTTAACTTTGAAAGAAGTTATCTATTGAAACTCATTGAACAATAACCATAAATTTATTAACCCATGAAAAGATTTCCAGCAATCTTAATGAGCTTGATGTTTGCTGTTTCGGCATTCGCCGACATCAACGTCAAAGGTCAGGTTATCGACGCCGATGGCTCGGAACCTCTGATTGGTGTGAGCATCCTCGTTGAGGGTACCACACAAGGCACAATTACCGATTTCGATGGTAACTTCGAAATGACGGTGCCCGACAAAGCCGTGCTACAATTCTCGTACGTCGGCTACAAGACTATTTCGGTACGTGCCGTTGAGAGCATGTCTGTTATTATGGAGTCGGACGCCATCCAGATGCAAGAGGTGGTATCCATCGGTTACTCCTCCGTTAAACGTGCCGAGTTGAGTTCAGCAGCCGTAACGGTAACTGCCGAGTCGCTGACCGACGTAACCACGAGTGACGTAGGTAACATGCTGCAAGGTAAGGTAGCCGGCGTGCAAGTCAGCAACGCCAGCGGTCAACCGGGTGCAGGCGCACAGATCCGTATCCGTGGTACAGGTTCAATCACCGCAGCCAGCGACCCTGTATATGTAGTCGATGGTGTAATGGGCGGTCAATTCAACCCGAATGACGTAGAGACGATTACCGTATTGAAGGATGCCGGTGCAACAGGTATCTACGGTGCAGCCGCAGCAGGCGGTGTAATCGTTGTAACGACCAAGCAAGGCAGCAAGAACGAAAAAGCTCACGTGAATGTACGTGTATCGGCAGGTGCTACCCAGCCGCTATTCGGAAACTTCAAACTGATGGACTCCGAAGAGCTCTATTACTACCACAAAACGATGTACTCTCCTTCAGTGTTCAAGCAAATACGTCCGGCATCACTGTTGGATCTGGATTTCAACTGGCAGAAGGAGTTCTTCCGCACAGGCGTTACACAGGATTACTACATCTCTGTAGCCGGTGGTTCCAACAAACTCGGTTACTATGCTTCGTTTGACTACTACAAACAAGACGGTACATTTAAAAATACCGGTTTTGAGAAGTTCTCCGGTCGTGTTAACCTCAATGCCGAGGTCTTCAAATGGCTCGACATGAAGGTGAGTGCATATTTTGACAAGTCAAACTCCGAGAGCGAAGCATCATGGCGCATGATGAACGATGCTTACTACAAGATGCCGTGGGACGATCCGTACGACAAGAACGGTGTACCTATCTATATTAACAGTTCCAAACGCCCCGGTGGTGGTGAATGGTACAGCCAAGACAAATGGAATGCACTGCATAACACGTTGTATGACTATTCACGCGGCGGTGGTTTATCAATAGGTGGCGACCTGCAACTGAACTTCCATATTACCGACTGGTTGACACTGCAATCCACCAACCGCTTCTCACATAGCAACGGCAAGTGGAGAAGTTATCAAGACCCGCGTACCTTCCACCCGGGAGTCAATAGCTCTTTGGAGGAGTCGATTGACCAATCGAACTCTTTTGGTACGACCAATATCCTGAAAGCTTCCTATCAATGGGGCAAGCACTCCTTAAACGGAATGGCTGGTTTTGAATATGGTGTATGGAAGAGCGAGTACACAACCGCTTCCGGTAAAGATATGCCGGAAGGTGTTGACGCCTTGAACGCTGCCGTTCCACAGGATGTAGCAGGCTACGAAGTTCCGGGATGGAGTTGGGCTGCGTTTGTTCAAGCCGGCTATGACTTCAACAAACGTTATTTCATCAACGCAACGTTCCGTGCAGAGGCAAGCACTATCTTCCCAAAGAAGCACCGCGTGGGCTACTTCCCCTCAGTATCTGCCAGCTGGCTTATTAGCAACGAGGACTTTATGAAGGATCAGAAGGTTGTCAGTTTCCTCAAGCTCCGCGCTTCGTACGGTGTAACGGGTAACAACAATATCCCTGCCTACAAGTATTTGTCAACCTTTGCGCTGAATACTACATATAACGACAAGACTACGGCTATTATCAGCCGTCAGGCTAACCCCAGCCTTGTATGGGAAACAGCCAACATGGCTGCTGTAGGTGTTGACCTCACATTCATCAACCGCGTTGACATGTCACTCGACTTGTATAACACCGACAATACGGGTTTGCTGCTTGACGTTCAGCAAGCGCCATCTACCGGCTTTGATGTCGTTACCAAGAACGCTGGTACAGTACGTAACCAAGGTATTGAATACCGCATTGACGCACAGGTTATCAAAGCGAAAGACTGGCGTTGGGATATCGGATTCAATATCGGCTTCAACAAGAACCGCGTAATTAGTATCCCTGACCACAAACCGTTCCTGTTGTCCGCTTCGGGTGTTAACCAACAGGTTAAGGAAGGTCAGGACATCTACTCATGGTACATGAAGGAGTGGGCTGGTGTTGACTCAAGGAATGGTGATCCGTTATGGTATGTAGTGGATGAAGACGGCAACTACGTTTTGGATGCCAATGGAGACAAGACCACTACCAACGACTATAACGCAACCAACCCGCACGTTGTCGGCAAGGCTACTCCGTTATTCCAAGGTGGTCTGAATACACAGGTTAGCTGGAAAGGTTTGACTCTGAGCATCAACACCAACTTCACGGTTGGCAACCTCGTATATAACTACAACCGTCAGCAACTGGATGCCGATGGCGCATATATGGGTTACAACCAATACTCCATTGAGCACTCCAAACTCGGATGGACTCGTTGGGAGTATCCGGGCGATGAGGCTACTCACCCGAAGGCTACTGCATTCAACGGCACAAGTTCCAATGGTATATCTTCCCGTTACCTCGAGGACGGCAGTTTCTTCCGTCTGAGAAACATCACCCTGAGTTACGACTTCGCTCACTCGCTCATCCCGAAGAAGTATATGAGCAAGTTCCGTGTATATATATCAGCAGATAATGTTGCCACAGCTACCAAGTTCTCCGGTATGGACCCCGAGGTTAGCATCTCTAACACTACCTACAACCTTGCAGGTATGTACGCTGATCACTACCCCGTTGCACGCAACATCGTCGGAGGTATTGAGATTGAATTCTAACAATAATTTGAGAATTTGAAAGATTTGAAAATTTGAAGATTATTAAATTTGAGAAATTATGAAAACAAAAGCATTATATCTAATCGCAGCACTCGGATTAGTGCTCGGTTTCAGTAGTTGCAAAGAGGTGTTCCCCTCCGATGAGCTAAACAGCGAGGTTCTGCTCAACAGCGCAGCCGGTGCTGAATATGTCATTGACGGTTGCTACGCCATGATCAAGGAGGAATATGAGTACGTTGAGTACGCTTCCAGTAACACGTATATCCGCCATTACCTGCAAGACGCAGAGTTTCCGAGTGACAACATCTGTCTGTCTGGTCAGACTTCTGACCCGCTTGCCAAGGCTACATGGTACAAAATGTCCGACCACCTGAAGAACATTGAGCTTCCTTGGTGGATTGGCTACAAGGTTATCTTTACCGCCAACACGGTGATAGAGACCATTGAGAAAAAAGAGCCGAACGATGCCGATCGCTCTGATGCAACCAACCAGTTGCTCGGTGAGGCATATTTCCTGCGCGGAATGATTCACTTCCACTTGGTTAACCTATTCGGTCGTCAGTATGTACTTGGTCGTGATAATTTGGGAATTCCCCTTCGCACGAGTACAAATACCGAGGTTACAACGCGTGCCACTGTAGGCGAAGTTTATGACCAGGTTGTTCTTGATCTTCGCCATGCAGCCGATCTGATGAATGCCCCCAGACACACTACAGACCACCCGGGTGCTTATGCTACCAAGCAAACCGCTCTGGGTATGCTCTCGCGCGTTTACCTCTATATGGAAGAGAATCAGAAAGTGCTTGACGTGATTGCAGAGATGAATGATCCTATCGCCAATCTTGATCCTGACTACGAAACCTATTTCGCCAATGCACCTACTCGCAAGGAGACCCTGCTCTGCATCTATCACTCTCCGCTCAACGAGAATCGCGGACAGTCCAGTATCGGTAGTATGTACACCAACGCCGGTGGCGGCTGGGGCGAGGTATATGCCAGCGACCCGCTGATGAACCTGTATGAGCGCTATCCTGAAGATAAACGACTGAGTTATATCAAATTGCAGATTGAAACAGATAGCAAGCAACCTTTGAAAGATAAACCTGTTGTATTCTTCCCTGTTAAATCCGCCAGTGATGACTACCGCAGCAACCTGTTTGCAGAGATTCTGACCGATGACAATGGCAAGTATTGCGTACTCGAAGGCAAGACGTACCGCATCAAAGAGGTGAAGGTCAATGGTTTGAACAAACCCGACGCAGCAGGCGAATACACCTTGTACTACGTCAACTACGAAGGTGAGGATTGCGCTGCACGTTTGTATGACAAGTTCCCTATTCACCGCTTTACCTTCCCGAACTACTTCGTAACGAAGTACTCGTATCAGGACGGCGAGCCGATGTTGTCATCGCCTGTACTGCTGCGCTGGGGTGAGATCGTGCTCAACCGCGCTGAGGCAGAAGCCAAACTCGGCAAGAATACAGAAGCGTTGGCTGACGTCAATGCGATACGTAAACGCGCCGGCATTTCTGAAGACGGAATGTTCGAACTCGGAACAAAGATGCACGGCTATACAGACGTACTTGATATAGTTCTTGACGAACGCCGTATGGAGCTCGCGTTTGAGGGACACCGTCGTAACGATGTCTATCGTAACAAACGCGATATGGATCGCCGCTACCCGGGTACACAACCTTGGGAGGTTATTCCTTACACAGCTGACAAGATTCAGTATCCGATCCCTTACAACGAACATATTGTAAGCGGTATACCCCAAAATCCCGGTTACTAAGCCGTGATTAATAAATCAAACGTTTTATTTATTAATTTATTTTTTCAAAACAATGAAAAAGAGTTTTATTTTCGCAAGCTTCGTTGCTATGGTAGCAATGCTTGCATCATGTTCGAAGGAGCTTCCGACCCCTCGTTTTGATTACGAAGCAGAAGGTCTGGTTGTTACGTTCATTAACCAGTCGAAGAATGCTGACACTTTTGCATGGGACTTCGGAGACGGCAGTGCTATCTCTAAAGAGCAAGCACCCGTTCACGAGTACGCAGAAGCCGGTACTTATTCCGTTAAGTTGACCGCTTCTAACAAAGACGGCGAGAAGACTCTGACGCAAGAAATCGTTCTTACCGCACTGTCTGTAAACATCACCATCGACGGTGACTTCTCGGATTGGGCAGAAGTTCCTGCGAGCCTGCTTGCTGAAGCCAAGGTTGACGAGAATGCCGTTTATGAAGAGCTCTATGACATCAAGTTCTGCACCGACGCTGACTACATCTACTTCTACATGGAGTACAACGGTCAAGAGTTCGAAATTGACGAAGAAGGCAGCAAGACCACCATTGGCGTTTTGGATATCTTCTTCAACACCGATGGCAAGGCTGAAACAGGCTTCGCTTGCTGGCTCTGGCAAGATGCAGGTGCTGACATCCTGATTGAGGGTGGCACTGATTTTGATGGCGACAAAGAGTACTGGTATCCGGAAGGCTTCAAATCTCTGGAATTTGGAACAGCTAACTGGGAATGGGATGGTCTTGACTTAGGCGACGGTATTAAAGTATCAGAGATCAAGTCCTTCAACGGTCACAAGGCTTTGGAAGGCTCGATTATGCGCGCAACTCTTCTTAACCCGACGAGCCTGAAGGTCGGCGTTCTGACTCAAGGTGCCGGTTGGACTGGTGAGTATGGTGCACTGCCTGAGATGTACATTGACGCTGAGGGTGCATCTGTTGCTCAAGAATTGATGGAAGTTAAACTTAACTAATCATTTGTCTGCCAAAGGCGACTGCCCTTCGGGGCAGCCGCTTGCGGCATTTTATATGACAGCCCTGCGGCTGAACATCCTATCTCAAATCCCATAAAACAAGCTTAATATGAAGAATCCGCTTTATCTTTCTGTTCTGCTCATTGTTTTTGCTTTTGCGTCTTGCAACAATAATCAAGACCCGCCTAAACCTCCCGTACCCGCTGACGGCATGCGTCACGACTCATTGACCGTCACAGACACTATATTCAACAACCCCGAACGAGGCTTCCACAAGGCATTTGAGTGCCACAGTTCACAAGCTTCTCCTTTGTCGGCTTCATATGCCACGAATCTTTACAAAGCAGGCTACACGCTTGTACATTTTGATTTTTACATGAAAGATTACCGCGACAAGCCTATAGATGAATCCTATCTTGAGGTTGTTCGCCAAAGTATGCAGGCACTGCGTGAAGGTGGCTGCAAAGGTGTTATCCGTTTTGCATATACAGGTACGGACGCTTACACGGTAGGTCATGAAAACGATTATGACGATCCGTGCGAAGCTCCGCTTGACATTATACTTCAACATATCGAACAAATCAAACCTATCCTACAGGAATATGCCGATGTCATCTACACAATGGAAGCCGGCTTGGTAGGCGTTTGGGGTGAATGGTACTACACCACCCACTTCAAGATCAATAGTGACGAGGATTATGCTGCCCGCCGGCAAGTGCTGGATGCACTGTTGGATGCACTGCCCAAAGAAAGAATGCTCTGCGTGCGTACGCCTATGTTCAAAATGAAATGTTACGGCTGGACGATAGCCGACACTCTGACCCGTGCGGAAGCGTACAGCGGCACGACGAAAGCACGTCTTGCCGCCCACGATGATGCCATCATGGCTGACAACAGCGATATGGGAACATTTACCACCGCTACGCGCAAGTATTGGGAAGCTGAAACCAAATACACCATCTATGGCGGTGAGTCTTGTCCAGGGCGTAACGGAACAACAGTTGCTTCCTGCGACAATACGACCAAGCAGTTTATCAACATGCATATCTCGTACCTGAACAACGACTATTACCGTCCGTCTATCAACAAGTGGAACAAATACGGCTGTCTTGACTACTTCAAGCGCTGCATCGGCTATCGCTTTGAAGGTCGGGATATAGCCACGACCTACGAGCCGAAGGCCGGCGAGGAATTGAAGGTGAAACTGAGTCTGGTGAATGTAGGATTCTCTGCACCGAAGAACCCGCGTGATATCGAGTTCCTACTTATCAATACTGCCAATGCCGAGGATATGTACCGCGTAGTACCTAACAGTGATCCTCGCTTCTGGTTCAGCGATGAGATGCAAACCATCGAGGCTTCATTCAAACCGAAGAAAGCCGGAGAGTACAAGCTCTATCTGAACCTGCCTGATCCGTGTGAGTCGTTGCACAAAGACCCGCGCTACTCGATTCGTCTGGCAAACGAGAACGTCTGGGACGAGAAGACCGGATACAACTACCTGACTACGGTTACGGTGGAGTAATAGGCCGATTAGGATGATAAAGAGGATAGCAAATATTGCATTGCTGCTGTCAGTCGCGATGACCGTGATGGCACAGGACGATGAATTGTGGTGGGGTGTATCCGTCGGCTTGGGGCATGAACAGCCGTTCACCAACCAGCCGCTGTTTGACCTCAACACAGAGGATGCAAACAATCAGTTGGCGCCGCTGTTCCTGTCGTCAGAAGGCTACTATATATGGTCAGACCAGCCGTTTAACTTCACCACCAAGGACGGTCATCTGCGTCCGTCTATACCGCTGGCACCTATCCGTGTAGGCAAAAACCTGCGTGATGCATATCTTGGCGCACAAGCAAGGTACTTTCCGTTCAACGGTCAACTGCCCGACACACTGATGTTCATTCGTCCGCAGTACAACACGTGGATTGAACTGATGTACGACCAGAACCAAGAGGCCATCCTCAAGTACGCTCATGCCGTGATTGACAACGGATTTCCGCCAGGCGTGCTGATGATTGACGACAACTGGCAGCGCTACTACGGTGACTTCCACTTCAAGGCAGAGCAATTCCCTGACGCAAAGGCGATGATCGACGAACTACACCAATTGGGCTTCAAAGTCATGGTGTGGGTTTGTCCGTTTGTCAGTCCCGATACGCCGGAGTACCGCGACCTTGCCGCCAGCGACTACCTGCTTAAGAACCACGACAGCAACACGGCAGCGATCCTTGACTGGTGGAACGGTCACTCGGCTTGTTACGACCTAACGAACCCCAAGGCAGCGGAGCATTTTGTTAGTCTGCTCAAGCAGGCACAAGCGGAGTACGGCATTGACGGGTTCAAGTTCGATGCCGGTGACAACAGTTGCTACGCCTCAGTGCAACTCCGGGCATTCGACGCGAATGCCACGAATGTGGATCACACCGCCTCGTGGGCGAAGATAGGACTGCAGTTTCCCTTCAATGAGTACCGCGCCTGCTGGAAGATGGGTGGTCAGCCGCTCGTACAGCGTCTGGGCGACAAAGACTACAGTTGGGAAGCCGTGCAGCAACTCATTCCGCAGATGTGCGTGGCTGGCTTGTTAGGTTACGCCTACGCTTGCCCGGACATGATCGGCGGCGGACAATACACCGCGTTCCTTCACGTCAATTCCGGCGAGTTCAATGAGGCACTGATTGTCCGTTCGGCGCAGGTACATGCCCTGATGCCGATGATGCAGTTCTCTGTTGCGCCGTGGCGAATACTCTCGCCGGAGAACCTCGCCATCGTACAACGAATGGCTAAATTGCACACAGAGTTCGCACCGTACATCATGAAATATGCGCATAAAGCAGCCGAGACAGGCGAACCGATCGTACGATTGATGGAGTACCAGTTCCCGCATCAAGGCTTGGCGCAGGTCAAAGATCAGTTTATGCTTGGCGACAAGTATCTTGTAGCACCTGTAGTGGATGACCGTCTTGAGCGTGATGTTATCCTCCCGCAAGGCACATGGCGTGACGACCAAGGCAAACGCTATAAAGGCGGACAAAAATATCGCATTGAAGTGCCGTTGGATAGATTACCTTACTTTGAACTGATCAAATAGACCTGCTTCGCCTGAAAGAAAAAAGACCGCTGCGCTAAAAGAAAAAAGCCTAATATGTATTAGCGCTGAAAGGTAATTAGGCTTTCGACATTTTTCTTTGAGTGAGCAACGCGTAATAATCGTTCGAACGGAGTGAGATAAGAACGGTCTTTATACTAAGAATAAACAAACATGAGAATACATAATTTTAGGGAACTTGTCGCTTGGCAAAAGGCTATGCAACTCACAAAAGAGATCTATTTGTTAACTAATGCATTCCCTGCAAGCGAAAGATACGGATTAACATCGCAAATACAAAGAGCTGTTGTTTCTATACCATCTAATATAGCAGAAGGTGCAGGGAGACCCACGGAGAAAGAATTAGTACACTTCTTATCATTTGCATTAGGCTCTGCATATGAATTGGAAACAGAACTACTCCTCGCCGGAGAATTGGGCTATATAGATACGGAACAATCAAAGCATATTAATACAGAAGTTGTAGAAGTGCAAAAATTGGTGTACTCGTTAATGAAAAAGTTCAACTCCTCGGAAGGTAATTAGGCTTTTTTCTTTCAGTGAACGAAGTAAACGGTCTTTTTTCTTTCGACTAAAAAAGTATATTATGAAAGACAAACTTTGGTTAGTATTTATCCTCATTACCGTGGTAACATGGGGTGTGTGGGGAGCATTCTCGGACTTGCAGATGGATAGCGCAGGGATTCCTGAGACCGTAGTGTATATCCTTTGGGCACTGACGATGGTGCCATGTGCTATCGTGGCACTGGTAATAAACAAGGGCAAGTTCCTACATGACTGGAAGTCGGCGTTGCTTGGCTGTACGGTCGGATTGCTTGGCGCAGGCGGACAATTGGTGCTGTTCAAGGCTTTGTCTATCGGCCCGGCGTATATTATCTTCCCGTTTATCTCGATGTCGCCGGTGATTGTTATCACTCTGGCGGCTGTATTCCTGAAGGAGAAAGCCACGAAGTGGCAGGTTGCCGGTATTATTGTGGCGTTGGCAGCGATCTTGTTGCTGTCAATCCAGACGGGCGGCGATGACAGTCCTGTAAGCGGCTGGCTGTGGATAGTGCTGGCTGTGCTGGTGCTGTTTGCTTGGGGTATTCAAGGTTTCTTTATGAAGTTCGCCAACAACTCGATGGATGCCGAGTCAATCTTTTGTTGGATGGCACTCAGCGGTTTGGTGCTTATACCTGTAGCATGGTTCATGAGCCCGGATGCCGCTGCATTCTTTGCCGGCGAAGAGGTGTTGGGCAAGAGCCTCGGCTGCTTTGGAATACAGATACTGAACTCTATCGGTGCACTGACACTGGTATATGCTTACCGCTACGGCAAGGCGGTTATTGTATCGCCGATGGAAGGTCTGTCGCCGATGGTGACAGTGCTGCTGTCGCTGATCATATTGAGCGTTATACCGACCCCGCTGCAGATTGCAGGTATATGCTGCGCTGCGTTCGCTATGTACGCGCTGTCGAAGTAAGGGTAATATGATAGAAAACGGAATATATATGGGAAACATCAAATCGCAAATTATCCTTGCTTGTCTGCTCATCGTCAGCATGACTGCCGGTGCAGTCAAGAAACAGCAACCGCTTGTGTATTACGGCGACACACTGGAGTGGAACAAAGACTGGCAACGCACCCAATGCGGCACACTGGACATTGAGGCGAATATAATTGAAGTATCCGGCATTGCATGCTCGCGCGTTACGCCCGGGTATATTTGGATGCAGAGTGATGAAACCGCCAAGTATATAATCGCCACCGACGAAGAAGGTGCAAATCGTGCATGCAAACTAAAAATGTCGAAGACTATCCGCTGGGACTGGGAAGACATGTCCGGCGGCGTGTACGAGGGCAAGAACTACCTGTTCATCGGAGCGTTCGGTGACAACGAAGAGACAGACGGCAGTTACAGCATCGTTTGGTTTGAGGAGCCGGCTATTGATCCGATAAATACACCGGAGATTACAATCACCCCGAATCAGATCAAATACGTCTATCCGGATGGCAAGAAACACAACGCCGAAGCTCTGATGTACGACAACCGAGAGCAGATACTGTACGTTATCACCAAGGTGTATTACAACGTGTGTCAGGTATTCAGTCTGCCTTTCCGTCTGGACTACGGCGATGAGACGCAGACCCTGACCTACGAATGTGATCTTGGCTTGCGTTCCGACCTCGGCGAGAGTAGCAATAACCGACCGTGGAAAGGATTTCATCTTGTGACCGGTGCAGACATTTCGCCTGACGGCAAGTATATCCTCATCAAGAACCACAATAACATCCAAGCTCCATGGACGTGGACCTTACTCTTCAAGCGTGAAGACGGCGAGAGTGTTGCAGAAACGCTGAGGCGTGAGAAACATCCAGCTCCGCTGGCTTGTTACGTTTATGAATGGCAAGGAGAGGCAATCTGCTGGCTGGATAACAATACATTCTACACCACGAGTGATGCCGATGACGGAAACCCTCCTATCTTCAAGTACACACGTAAAGTGCCCGAGGATGTTGAGAATGTTCAGACTGACAGCCAAGAAACCATAGAGAAACACATCGTATTGATTAACGATGCGATGTACATCCGCAGCTTTGACGGGCATCTATATACCGTTGACGGCAGGCGGGTGCAATAGGTAAGAGCTAAGAGGTAAGAGATAAGAGTTACTGGGCTTCTGAATGTTGCTTTTCTTCCTTCTCCATTTTCGAGAGGCGATGGCGGAAGAAGATGTTAACAATCATAATGGTTACAGTGCCTAAGATTGCCTCGGCAAACATCCCGAAACCGCACAAGCCGCCAACGGCGGCGGCACACCAGACGGTAGCGGCGGTAGTCAGACCTTTGACGGAATCTCCGTCCTTGAAGATTATACCTGCACCCAGGAATCCTATACCCGACACGACCTGCGCAATGATTCGCGAGTTGTCGCCTCCGAAGATGGTTGGTGACATGAGCACGTACAGGGTAGTGCCGATGGCAATAAGGGTGATGGTTCGTGTACCGACTACCTTGCCGTGAAATTCGCGTTCTATACCTATCAGGTAGCCCAAGATAAAGGCTATTCCGATCTTTGAGATGACACCAACCCAATCGGTGTTGATGAAGTTTTGGATGATTTCGTTCATAGTATTTGTATTTATTCCGTTAGCACCATTTGCCGACGGCGCTATTCTCCCCAGTCGGCACGATCGAGTTGGCGGAACTGGATGGCTTGGAGCAGTTGGGAAGTAGTAAGTATATTCGTGAGAGGCTGGTCGGGATGTGTTGCTGCATCGAGATCAGCGATGGTACGAGCGACTTTGAGAATGCGATCGTAGGCACGCGCAGACAAGCCGTAGAGCTCCATTGCCGCGCGCAGGTGTTGCTCGGCTTGTGCGTCGGGTTGGCAATACTGACGCACCATGCTTGGTGTCATCTGCGCGTTGCAGTGAATGGTTGTGCCGCGGAAACGCTCTGTCTGGATGGCGCGCGCTTTGCGTACACGCTCACGGATAGCGGCTGAGGGCTCGCCATCGGCTTTCTGACGCAGGTCATCGTAACCGACGGCATCAATGTGGCATTGGATATCAATTCTGTCCAAAAGGGGACCACTGATGCGGCTCATATAACGATGACGTTGAGCGGGAGTACATGTACACGGGTGCTTGAGGTCGCCGTAATGTCCGCAAGGACAAGGGTTCATGGCTGCCACTAACATAAAGTGGGCAGGGTAATCGACCGAGAGTTTATTGCGCGCCACGGTTATATGTCCGTCTTCGAGGGGTTGACGAAGGACTTCAAGGGCTGTGCGCTTGAACTCAGCCAACTCGTCGAGGAAGAGTACACCGTTGTGCGCGAGGCTGACCTCACCGGGTTGCGGGTTGTTGCCGCCGCCGACGAGAGTGACGTCGGTGATGGTGTGGTGGGGTGAGCGGAAAGGACGCTGGACGATAAGGGTGCCCTGCTGACTGCTGATTGCTGATTGCTGATTGCTGACAGGTGTCTTGCGCAGTTTGCCGGAAACGGAGTATATCTTGGTCGTCTCGAGGGCTTCGCTTAGAGTCATTGCGGGAAGGATGGTTGGAATACGTTTCGCCATCATCGACTTGCCTGCACCCGGAGGGCCTATCATGATGATATTATGTCCGCCTGCGGCGGCGATCTCGATAGCACGGCGTACCTCTTGCTGTCCACGCACCTCGGCAAAATCAATGTCCGAAGGGAAAGCGTAGGTGCTGAGCAACTGATCGACATCCACGTGGGTTGGCTCAGCGGGCTGTGTGCCGTTCAGAAATCCGATTACATCCGTCAGACACTCAAATCCATAAACTTCGATGCCATCCACCACAGCGGCTTCGTTGGCGTTTTCGGCGGGAAGGATGACTCCACGGAAGCCATTGTTCTTGGCAGCCAAAGCAATAGGCAGGCAGCCGTGTACGGGACGAAGATGTCCGTCAAGGGATAGTTCGCCTAAGATAAGGAACTCAGAGAGAAGACGACTCTGCACCTGTTCGGTGGCTGCGAGTTGTCCGATAGCGAGTGTGAGGTCAAACGCTGCACCTTCCTTCTTGAGGTCGGCAGGCGACATGTTGATGGTGTATTGACGCTGCGGCTGACGAATACCGGATACCAGGATGGCGGACAAGATGCGGTCATGACTCTCTTTGACGGCTGCATCAGGCAATCCGACCAAGGTGAAGTCGTACCCCGGAGTAGCGTGCACTTCCACGGTAACAATGACGGCATCAATGCCGACCGATGTAGCGGAATATGTGTTAATCAGCATAAGCCTTGACGATGTGGGTTACGAGATGATGACGGACTATATCCTGTTGGTTGAACTGCACGATCTGAATGCCCTTGATATCTTGCAGACGCGCCATGGCATCACTTAGACCGGAACGTTGTGAGGTCGGCAGGTCTATCTGCGTGAGGTCGCCGGTGACGATCATCTTGCTGCCCAAACCCATTCGGGTGAGGAACATCTTGAGTTGCAGAACCGTGGCGTTTTGTGCCTCATCGAGGATGACCACGGCGTCGGAGAGTGTGCGACCACGCATAAAGGCAAGCGGAGCAATCTGAATCGTGCCGCGCTCCATGTACTCTTGGAGTTTGGTGGCAGGGAGCATATCTTGCAAAGCATCGTAGAGCGGTTGCAGATAAGGATCGATCTTCTCTTTCATGTCACCCGGGAGGAAACCGAGTTTCTCACCAGCCTCAACAGCCGGGCGCGAGAGGATGATACGTCTGACCTCTTTGTTCTTGAGTGCACGCACGGCAAGGGCGATGGCTGTGTAGGTCTTACCCGAACCTGCAGGGCCGACGGCAAAGAGAAGATCGTTGGTTAGGAAGCCTTCGACGAGTTTGCGCTGGTTGACCGAACGGGCGAGGATAGGTTTGCCGCCAACGCCGTGCAGAATCAGATGTTCGTGGGCGACGGCGTCGGGCGAAGAGCCGTGAATGAGATTGAGGATGGTTGCTTCGTTGAGCGAGCCACGCTGCAAACATGCTTGTTCACAACGCTCGACGACCGTCTGGAAACGCTTGATTGCCTCCTCGGAGCCAATGACCTTGAGTTTATACCCTCGCGCCACAACACGCACCCCCGGGTGCTGGTTGCACAGGCAGAGGATGTTCGCATTGTTTACGCCGTAGAATGCGGCGGTGTCGATGGCTTCGTTCAGAGTGATAACTGATTCCATGAGGGTATATGATCTAAAAAGGTTATTTGTTTATCGGTGTCTATATGTGCTACGACTGTTTGTTTGCCGTTGGCAAGGATGAGGTACGGGGCGTGGACTGTGGTGTTATACACCGCTGCCTGATCAAGCACTTCGGTTGTGAGGGCAACATGTTCGGCTTTGAACTCAAGGAGCATGAGCGGTTGCAAGTTCTTGGCATAAACGACTGCGTCACAACGTTTGTCCACGCCGGCGCCTACGGCTATCGGCACTTCCACACCGATGAGCGACTGCGGGTAGCTGAATTGTTCTACCAGTTGGCGCAAGAATGCCTGCCGGATTATTTCCTCCGGTTTGGCTGCTACATACTTGCGCCTGAACGGGCAGAACAATTGCTCCATAATGTTTATTTCAAATAATTGTCCTTGAGCGAGCAAGTGCGGTTAAGCACAAGATGCTCAGCTGTAGTGTCGGGATCGACAACGAAGTAACCTTGCTTGAGCAGCTGGTAGTGGTTCTCTTGCTCTACGCCATCGACGAAGACAGGCGCATGCAGTTCGCTGCGGAGTGAACCCTCGACCTTGATGTTCTTGACGATGAGGCTTTCGGGGTTGAGCAGGTCACGGAAGTCACCTTCCTCGGCACTCGGGTTCTCGCAGGCGAACAAGCGGTCGTAAAGGCGTGCCTCCGCATCGAGAGCGGTATTGCATTCTACCCAGTTGATGGTAGCTTTCGTCTTGCGGTTGCCGCCTTCCGTGCCGGACTTGCTGTTCGGGTCGTAGGTAGCATAAACGGTCGTGATGTTACCTTCGGCATCCTTGTCGCAGCCTGTGGCCTGGATGATATACGAGGCCTTGAGTCGCACCTCGCGACCGCCCGGGCTGAGTCGGAAGAACTTGTTGTCCGCCTGCTCGAGGAAGTCGCCGCGCTCGATGAAGAGCTCGCGACCAAAACGAACCTCGCGTGTGCCGAGTTCCTCATGACCGTCGATGTTCTCGGCGATGATGGTTTCGCCCTCGCCTTCGTAGTTGGTGATGACGAGTTTGACAGGATCGAAGATAGCGCACACACGCGGAGCAGTTTCCTTGAGGTCTTCGCGGATAGTGTGTTCGAGCAAGCCGACATCAATCATGCCTTCGACCTTGGTGTAACCGATTTTGTCCATGAACTCGCGTATGGAGGACGCCGTGTAGCCGCGGCGACGCAGACCGCAGACGGTCGGCATGCGCGGATCGTCCCAACCGGCAACCAGACCCTCTTTGACGAGTTGGAGCATCTTGCGCTTGGACATCACAGTGTAGGTGATGTTCAGGCGGTTGAACTCATATTGATGCGGACGGTAATCCGGTCCGTAGGGTGACAAGCCTGCGAAGTTCTCACCGGCGAACTGATCGATAAAATAGTCGTAGAGCGGACGGTGTACAACGAACTCGAGCGTGCAGATCGAGTGCGTCACGCCCTCGAAGTAGTCACTCTGACCGTGTGCGAAATCGTACATCGGGTAAACGTTCCACTTGCGTCCGGTGCGGTGATGCGGGTGCGAGGTGATGATACGATACATGATCGGATCGCGGAAATGCATGTTCGGGTTTGCCATGTCGATCTTGGCACGCAATACCATCTTGCCTTCCTCAATCTCGCCGTTCTGCATGGCTTGGAAGAGGCGCAGGTTTTCCTCTACGGGACGATCACGGTAGGGCGATGCTACACCGGCTTCGGTCGGCGTACCTTTCTGCTCGGCGATCTGCTCGGCAGTCTGCTCGTCCACGTAGGCTTTACCCTCGCGGATGAAACGGATAGCGAGGTCGTAGAGCTGGTCGAAGTAATCCGAGGCGTAGTAGATCTGTCCCCACTTGAAGCCCAACCAGCGGATATCGCGCTCGATGGAGTCCACGTATTCAGTATCTTCTTTGGCAGGGTTGGTATCGTCAAAACGAAGGTTACAAACACCGTTGTACTTCTCGGCGATGCCGAAATCCATGCAGATAGCCTTGACGTGTCCGATATGCAGGTAGCCGTTCGGCTCGGGCGGGAAACGTGTTTGAATACGTCCGTCGTTCTTACCTTCTGCCAAATCGTTTTCAACGATCTGTTCAATAAAATTCAAGCTGCGTTCTTCCATATTTTTGTTTGTTTAAATTCCGGTAAAAGTATGATAATGCACCGACAATGGATCGATAATGCCCCGATAATGACCCGATTCAGTCGTACGTTTTTACTACATTGTGCCGCGAATCACTCCGCGCGGCGAGGAGGTGATAAAGTCCACTATTGCATCACATTCGGGCGACTGCGGCAGTGTGTCGTTGATCTGCTGCAAAGCCTGTGATACATTCAGACCGGACATGTAGATGAGCCGGTAGGTGTCCTGGATGGCGGCGATCTGCTCGCGCGTGAAACCTCGGCGGTTCAGTCCTACGCTGTTGATTCCGCAGAACGAAACGGGTTCGCGTGCGGCGATAACGTAGGGCGGGATATCTTTGTTGACCTTTGTGCCGCCTTGGGTCATCGAGTGCGCACCCACATGCGTGAACTGATGTACGAGCGAGCCTCCACCAAAGATGGCGTAGTCATCGACAACTACCTCACCTGCCAGCTGGGTGCAGTTGGACATAATGATGTGATCGTGCAGCAGACAGTCGTGTGCCACGTGGGAGTAAGCCATAATCAGGCAGTGGTTGCCCACAATGGTTTTGCCTTTGGAAGCTGTGCCGCGGTGAATGGTTGCGCACTCGCGGATAACCGTGTTGTTGCCAATGATGGCGAGCGTTTCTTCGCCGCGGAACTTCAAGTCTTGCGGGATAGCGCTCACCACAGCCGAGGGAAAGACCGTACAATCGTCACCTATACGTGCGCCGTAGAGGACAGAGGCGTTTGCCATGATCCTGGTGCGCGCACCGATGACAACGTTGGCTTCGATATATGCGAATGGACCGATTTCTGCTGTCGGATCAATGACGGCTGAGGGGTCAACACAGGCTAAGGGACTTATCATAATAAATTAAAAATTAAAAATGCAAAATTAAAAATTATAATTGCTTGGGGTAGATCTTGTTGCGGAGTTGGCGGGCACAGGAGGTATTGAAGGTGTGTCCGGGTTTCTCGGCTATGATGCGCGCCTGCAAGCGGCAACCCACCAACGCAAGATCGCCTATAACATCCAACAACTTGTGGCGCGCCGGTTCGTTGTGGAAGTGAATCGGCGAGAGGTATCCGAGCTTGGTTGCATCCAGCCGCGGCTGTCCGAGTTTGTCGGTCAGGTAGTCCAGCCCCTCTTGTGACATCGGCGTTTCGTAGATGACGAGCGCGTTCTTAAGGTCACCGCCTTTGATGAGTCCCGCACGCAACAGCGGCTCAATCTCACGAACGAAACAGAACGTACGTGCCGCGGCAATCTCTTTAGTGTAATCGCTGAGGTTGGCGAGTTCGGCACGCTGCGATTGCAACAATTGCGAGGGATAACTGACGTGCACCTCGACCTGATAGCTGTCGCTTGGCAGCAGTTGCAGGCGATTGCCGTGCTCGGAGATATACTCTATCGGTTCCGTCACCTTATACACTTCGGCTTCGGCTTGTTGCTCGATGATACCTACTTCGTTGATGGCTTTGATGTAGGGCATCGCACTGCCGTCCAGGATCGGCAGTTCTGCGCCGTCGACCGTAATCAGGCAGTTGTCAATGCCCATGGCATAGAGGGCAGACAGTGCGTGTTCTACGGTAGATATACGCCAACTGCCATGCTCCAGCACTGTTCCGCGTTCGGTAGCCGACACATAGTCGGCGTAGGCGTGGTGCGTGGGCTGGTCGGGCAGGTCGCTACGGCACAAACGAATACCGTAGTTCTCCGCCGCCGGAGCAAACGTGGCGTGGAGATAGATGCCTGTATGTAAGCCTTTGCCTTCAAGGGTGAAGGGTTGGGCTAATGTATGCTGATTCATTTGTCGCGAGTGAGTTGGTTGAGTTGGCGTTGGATCTCCGGCAGGTTCTTGAACACCACAGACGAACGCCGCCAGTTCATAGCATCAATAGCCGGCGAGCCCTGATACTGTCCGGCTTGACGGATAGAACTTGCTACGCCTGTCTGTGCGCCGCAGACCACATTGTCCGCCACCGTCAGGCGGTTGGCTACGCCTACCTGCCCGGCAAGGATGCAATGCTTGCCGACGGTTGTCGAACCGGCTATACCGACCTGTGCGCAGAGGAACGTCGAGTCGCCGACCTGCACGTTGTGTGCCACTTGCACGAGGTTGTCGATCTTAGCGTTTTTCTTGACGCGCGTTTCGCCCATCATAGCGCGGTCGATAGTGGTGTTCGCACCTATTTCTACGTCATCCTCGATGACTACCGTGCCTACCTGAGGGATCTTGCGGTTCACGCCTTCGGCATCGGGCTCGAAGCCAAAACCGTCCGCACCGATCACACAACCGGAGTGGATGATACAATCCTTGCCGATGGTGCAATGATCATAGATCTTCACGCCGGAGTAGATGATCGTGTTGTCGGCTATTTGGGTGTAGTCGCCGATGAAGGTCTGCGGGTAGATCTGTACGCCTTTGCCTATCTTTACGCCTTTACCTATATATGCAAACGCACCGACGTACGCGTCTTCGGGGATTGCGACGCCCTCGGCAACGAACGAAGGTTGCTCTATGCCCTGCCTACGTGGACGAAGGAACTCCGCCACGCCTTGCAGCAGTTGTCCCATAGCCTGACGTGCGTTGGGCACGAGGATAAGCGTGGCAGCGGTTGTGAGCGAGGGATCGTACAAGTCGCGCGTAAGCAGCACAACCGACGCTTTGGTGCTTGCCAATGCCGGCAGAAATCGCTGGTCGGTAACGTAGGAAAGCGTGCCTGCTATACCCTGCTCTATCGGGCTGACATCATGAATCTGCACCTCAGGCGAACCGATGATCTCGCCGGAAACGAAGGCTGCTATTTGTTGGGCGGTGAATTGCATAAGATTAGAGATAATAGAACAAGTATAACTTCTGCGGCTTGTAGGTGAGTGTCTGCAGATTGAGCATGTCAGACGCATCAGCGATGTTACGCACCGTGCCGTCGTTGTAGAGTATATCTATGCTGTCGTCCTTTTCGCTGTAGGTGTTCGAGGTGGATATATGCTCCTCAAAGAAGTACTCTGCCTCGCTGCGCGAAATACCGAAGCGTGTGGCGTATTGCTGTTGCAGTTGTTCGCGTTCCTGAGGACTGAGCGGCTGTTGCAAGAGTCTGCCTTTGAACAGCCGGCGGTTGACGAACGCTTCCGCCAAGAGCCTCAGCGTGGTATCCGGATGAGTCTGCCAGGCTTTGATGGCGGACAGGATATCCGAGTCGTCGAGCAGGGCGTATTGGTTGAGGGCGTAACTGTCATGCGCGAACATCTCGCCGGTGATATGCTGATACAAGAAGTAATGCAGAGCCGGTGCGCAGAACAGCTCAACACCTTGGTGCGCGAGTTGCTTGGCGCGATCAAGGATCTTGATGAGCAGCTGTTCGGCAGCTACGCTCGTCTTGTGCAGATACACCTGCCAGTACATCAAGCGGCGGGCAATGAGGAACTTCTCCACCGAATAGATGCCTTTCGCCTCAATCACCAGATGGTCATCCACAACGTTGAGCATCTTTATCAGGCGCGCCGAAGCCACACTGCCTTCCGTCACGCCCGTAAAGAACGAGTCGCGGCAGAGGTAGTCCATCCGATCCATGTCGAATTGCGAGGAGATGAGTTGGTGGAGGAAATGTTTGGGATATTGATTGCGGAAGATAGCGATAGCTGTGTCCAGCGCGCCGTTCATCTCGCGGTTGATGGCTTCCATCATCAGCAGCGACACTTCTTCGTGGGTTATACCCTCGATAAGCGTGTGTTCCATCACGTGCGAGAACGGCGCATGCCCGAGGTCGTGAAGCAGAATGGCAACCATAGCGCCGTCGGCTTCCGCCTGCGATATTTCGATGCCTTTCTGGCGCAGCGATGCGATGGCGTCACTCATCAAGTGCATCGCTCCGATGGAGTGCAAAAAGCGGCTGTGCTGTGCGCCCGGATAAACGACATACGACAACCCAAGCTGTCGTATGCGGTTCAGACGTTGCACGTAAGGATGTTGCAATACGTCATAAATAAACTCATTCGGTATAGAGATAAACCCGAATACCGGATCGTTGATGATCTTGCGTTTGTTCGCCATAGGCTTATCCCAAATACGTGCGTAGCACTTTGCTGCGCGAGTTCTGCGCAAGGTTGTGCAGGGCTTTTTCCTTAATCTGGCGCACGCGCTCACGTGTCAAACCTTCCTCTACACCTATCTCCTCCAGCGTCTTCTCCTGAATGCCGGTGCCCACGCCGAAGAACTTACGGATGATCCGTTGCTCGCGGTCGCTGAGGGTAGCCAGCGCGCGATCAATCTCCTGGGTGAGCGATTCGCTGATCAGCCCGCGGTCGGCACGCGGAGAGTCCTGATTTTCCATCACGTCAATCAGGCTGTTGTCCTCGCCGTCCACAAACGGCGCATCCATGCTGACGTGACGCCCCTGCATACGCAGCACCTCGGCAATCTTGTCGATAGGCATCTCCAGCTCTTCCGCCAACTCCTCGGCTGACGGACGGCGCTCAAACTCCTGCTCGAAGCGCGAGTAGGCTTTCTGGATCTTGTTGAGCGAACCTACCTGGTTCAGCGGCAGACGCACGATACGAGCCTGCTCGGCGAGAGCCTGCAAGATCGACTGACGAATCCACCAAACGGCGTAGGAGATAAACTTGAAACCACGTGTTTCGTCGAACTTCTCGGCGGCTTTGATCAGTCCGACGTTTCCTTCGTTGATAAGGTCAGGCAGGCTTAATCCTTGGTTCTGATATTGTTTAGCCACCGAAACGACGAATCGCAGGTTGGCGTTCACCAGCCGCTCTCTTGCTGCCATGTCGCCGTTGCGGATTCGTCCCGCCAGTTCGACTTCCTCCTCAACGGAGATCAGGTCTTCGCGGCCAATTTCCTGAAGGAATTTGTCAAGCGACTGCGACTCACGGTTGGTGATGGATTTGGTAATTTTTAATTGACGCATATATCTTATATACAGTATTCATTGATAGGCCGGGATTTCTTCGTAATCCCCTGGCTGCTTGCAAGCAATCAGCCCAAACAATCAGCCCACTTTTGTCTTACAAGCGAGCTTGACGACAAAATCGCCCTGATTGTTTGTGATTCGGCCGGGATTCGAACCCGGGACCCACAGCTTAGAAGGCTGTTGCTCTATCCAACTGAGCTACCGAACCCCTGAATTAAAGAAGAGCTTCTACCAGCGGTTGCAATCTCGGCTTCGGCGTGTAACCTACGTTGCGGTTTACCAGCTCACCGTTCTTGAAGAACAGGATCGTCGGAATATTCATTATACCGAACGCCTCGCAGGTCTCCGGATTCTCATCCACATTCAACTTGCCGATGATTGCCCTGCCCTCGTAGTCGGCAGCCATCTCGTCAATCACGGGGTGCATCATTTTGCACGGACCGCACCACGGAGCCCAGCAATCAACCACTACAGGTTTGCCCTCTGCCAGCAAACTCTTCAAATTCGCATCAGTAATTTCACGTACCATATTCTTGCTATTTTAATTTTCAATGATAATATTCGGCATATTCACCTTAAAAATAGTAACAAAAATCGTGCCCAAGAGCATATTTCGCCCGAAAAACGAACATATCGTCAACTGCTCATGTCAAATGCGCCCTATTCGTACTCCGTGGTGTCAGTTATGCCGGCTTCGCGGAGTGCTTGCTGACGTTCCTGACAGGTGCCACACTTGCCGCAATGCTTCTCGCCGCCCTTGTAGCAGCTCCACGTCTTGCCGTAATCGATGCCCAGTTGTTTGCCACGACGAGCAATGTCGGTCTTCGTCCAGTGGGTGTAGGGCGTAAAGAGTTCTACGCCGTTGTATGTACCTTCGCGTACAGCGCCTGCCATAGCAGCAACGAAGTCCGGGCGGCAGTCGGGGTAGATAGCGTGATCGCCGCTATGGTTTGCCATCAGGATACGACTCAGTCCGCGATCCTCTGCCATGCCGGCTGCCACCGACAGCATGATACCGTTGCGGAAAGGTACAACCGTCGAGCGCATATTCACGTCGTCGTACTTGCCCTCGGGGATGTCCGCTGCGCCGGACAGCAGCGACGAGTGGAAGTACTGCTTGATGAACTCCAGCGGGATAATGATGTGCTCGATGCCCAGCCGCTCGCAATGATAGGCTGCCATCGGCAACTCTTTGGCGTTATGGTTGCTGCCATAGTCAAAACTGAGTGCCACGGCTATGCGGTCGGCAAAGTCGTAAAGCATGGTTACCGAATCCATGCCGCCGGAAAGAATGATGATGCTATCCTTCATTTGTGATTTGTGATTTGACGTTTCTGTTGATCGGCAGAGCCGTGGTTATTTGTCATTTGACATACGCAGGGCTGTAGCGCATTGCTCACGCAGACGTTGTGCACGGAGTTCCTGGTGGTCGGCATCGGCGTAGTTGGCAAACGGATAGATGCGTATGCCGCCACGCGGAGTGAACAGACCTGTCACTTCGATGTACTTGGGATCCATGAGTTTGATCAGATCCTTCATGATAATGTTCACGCAATCCTCATGGAAGTCGCCATGGTTGCGGAACGAAAACAGATAGAGTTTCAGCGACTTGCTCTCCACCATTCGTTCGCGCGGGATGTACGAGATAACGATCGTGGCGTAGTCCGGCTGACCCGTCAGCGGGCAGAGCGTAGTGAACTCCGGACAATGGAATGTAACCAGGTACTCGTTGTCGGGGTGTTTGTTCACAAACGCTTCGAGGATCTCGGGAGCATAAGTGGTCGGGATAGCGGCACGTTTGTTGCCAAGCAGGCTCACGCCTTGCAGTTCTTCTTGGGTACGCATAAATTTATTTACAATTTAGTCATTTACAATTTACGATTTGTGTTCAGGTCTGCGGAAGTATCGCGGCTTGCTCGAATGCTTTCCTTTGCGCCGGTGTCCGTCGGCAGGCTGCGCATACAGGCTGTTATCCGGCGCATCGCCGAGTGCGGAGGGCAGTGTCAGCCGCTGGATGTCTTTCTTCAAGAACCGTTCGATCTTGCTCCAGTAGCGTGCATCTTCGGGCGTGACGAGGGTGATTGCCTCGCCTTTGTTCTCGGCGCGTGCCGTACGACCTATACGGTGAACGTAGTCCTCGGCATCGCGCGGCACGTCGAAGTTAATCACGAGCGGTATATCGTCCACATCGATCCCCCGCGCCACGATGTCCGTAGCCACGAGCACATCGACTTTGTTGTTGCGAAAGTCCAGCATCACCTCGTCTCGCTGTTTTTGCTCCAGGTCGCTGTGCATCGCGCGGGCATTCAGTCCCTGGCGGCTGAGCAGAACAGTCAGTTCTTTCACGCGTTGTTTCTTGCCGGCAAACAGGATCACCTTGCTAAGACGCTGCTCTTTAAGAAGCCCGATGATGAACGGTATCTTCTGCGCCTCGTAGCAGCACAGCGCCCGCTGTGCGATGCTCTCCGGCGGACGCGAGATAGCTATCTTCACCTCGGCGGGGTTGTGCATGATTTTCTTCGCCATACGGCGGATGTTTTCCGGCATCGTGGCGGAGAACAGGATCGTCTGACGCTCCCCGGGCAACTGCTCCACAATCTTCATAATGTCGTCGTAGAATCCCATGTCGAGCATCCGGTCGGCTTCGTCCAGAATGAAGTACTTCACGCCCGAGAAGTCGATATCCAGGATGTTCATGTGGCTGAGCAGCCGTCCCGGAGTGGCTATTACGATGTCCGCGCCGGTCTTCAGTCCATTGGCTTGCGTCGAGAAGTTCCCGCCGTCGTTGCCGCCATATACGGCTACGGACGAGAACGGCACATAATAGCCGAAGCCCTCCATCTGCTGGTCGATCTGCTGAGCGAGTTCGCGCGTGGGTGCCATGATGATCGCATTGAGTTTGTTCGGGTCGTGGTTATCGTACTGCAGGTTAGTCAGCAACGGCAGGATATACGCTGCCGTCTTGCCCGTGCCTGTCTGCGCACAACTAATCACATCCCTGCCCTCAAGGATGATCGGTATCGTTTGCTCCTGAACGGGCGTGCAGGTATCGAAATGCATGTCCCACAACGCATCCAGCACCTCGTCAGAAAGCGGCAATTCGTCAAAATACATGTTTTATTTTATAAATCGCCTGCAAAGTTACGAATAATTTTTGATATTTGCAAATTTTCCATACTTTTTTCATTTTTTTTACCCTCAGATTTGCAAATGTGGGATTTTTTTTGTACCTTTGCGCCAAATGACGCAAACAAGAACAACAATGAGATTCAAGATCAACCTGCAGCCATTCTTAACAAAAACAAAACTGTTCATACAGTCGCAATGGCAGTCGTTTAGAGCATGGCAGCAGCAGCCGATCATTTACCGTTTGGACGAGAGCGAACATGTGTGCAACAACTGCGGGCATACGTTTACCGGCAATTATTGTCCCGTTTGCTCGCAATCCGCCCGTGACGGTCGTATCAGCTGGATGGCTATATGGCAGGGCATAGGTCAGTTATGGGGCGTAGATTCACGTTCCGGGCTATACACGCTTTGGCAACTGCTCTGGCGTCCCGGATACCTCGTGCGGGACTTTATAAGCGGCAAACGGCAGGTCAGTTACCCGCCGGTCAAACTGCTGTTCATCTTGGCGGCAATAGTGGCGCTGATCCGGTATTTCTTTCCCGCGCCTGTAGTGGAGGTATCCGACACAGGGTATCTGTATATAGATCTGGCATTGAATTGGCTCGACAACCATCAGACGGCAGGCGAATTGATTACCTCCTGCCTGTTGATCCTGCCCACATGGCGGGTGTTTCGCAATGCCCCGAGTTACCCCAACCACACGATCCCTGAAGGGTTCTTCTTGCAGGTGTATATAGCCATATTGTCATCTGTCATTTCCGCGATCATTGTTGAACCCAACCTGATCGGGCTTTTGCTGACCGGTGTCTACGTGTTTGCCACCTACAAGCAGCTGTTCGGTTTTGGTTATTGGGGAACACTATGGCGGCTACTTGTATGTTCGGTGGTAAGTTTGGCAACATTGACACTATTAGTTATAATTGGGATATTAATCAGCAAACCCAATTTGTTTGCAACCATCTAAATGATCAAAACAGCGAAAAATATAATATTATTGATTACTTTCCTTGCGACAGCATGGTGTGGTACAGCACAGAGTTTGATAATCAACGAGTTGATGCAGTCGAACGTTGATTGTATCATGGATGACTTGAACGACTTTCCTGACTCATGGGTAGAGTTATACAATCCTACGGATACTATTATTAACCTGCATGACTATAAGATCGGCAGCAAAAAAAAGGTCGATAAAGCATGGCAGTTACCCGACTCAATGGTGGCAACTCATGGTTATGTCATCATCTACTGCGACAAGGCGGGCAAAGATGCCGACGTATCCGCTATTCATACAGATTTCAGTCTGGAATCGAGTAAGGATAGTAAATTCTACCTGTTCAAAAACGATGTAATAGCGGATTCGCTGGAAAGCATAGCCAAACAGCCTGCACCCAATATCGCGTATGGTCGACTGACAGACGGCGAGGAAAAATGGGGATATCAGGCTATTCCTACACCCGGCGCGAGTAACTGCGGGACCATCTGCACGCAAGTGTTGGGCGCACCAGTATTCGGTACGCCCGGACAAGTGTTTACTTCACAAGATTACATCATTCTGACGCTTTCGTTGCCGAAAGGTGCTCCAAAGGGTGCGCAGATACGTTATACTACCGATGGCTCAGAGCCAGTACAAACAAGCACGCTTTACTTCACCCCCATCGTCATCAGCAAAAACACCGTCGTGCGTGCCAAGTTGTTCTGCGACGGCTACCTCTCACCACGCTCCACGTGTCACTCGTACCTGTTTTTCCCGAAAGACCGGGAACTAACCCTGTCTGTAATCAGTTTAATAACCGATGACAGGTATCTCAACAACGACACGATTGGCATATATGTAGAGGGCACCTACTCGCAGGACAAACCAAACTACAAGTATGACTGGCGTCGCCCAATTAATATAGAATTTTTCGAGACGGAGGGCGATACCAGTGTCATCAACCAACTGTGCGAGGCGCGTATTGGCGGTGGTAACTCGCGTAGGTACCCGAGAAAATCCTTGATCATCTATGCCAACAAGCGTTTCGGAACCAAAAGGCTTGACTACGAATTCTTTCCCGACCAGAAACCCGGACTTCATGACTTCAAGAGCATTATGCTACGCAATGCAGGTCACGATTTCAAATTCTTATACATGCGCGATGCCGTCATCCAACGAGCCATGGCATCGCACGTTGACCTCGATTGGCAAGCATGGCGACCGGTCATCATCTATATCAATGGTGAGTACCAAGGCTTGTTGAACATCCGCGAGCGTTCCAATGATGATAATATCTACACCAATTACGACGGTTTGGAAGATATCGACATGGTTGAGAATAAATGGAAACTCAAAGAAGGCACCATGGACAACTTCAATGCTTTTGTAAGATTCTACAATCAATCCGGACATTCACTTGCCCAATATGCGCAATGGATGGATATAGAAGAGTATATCAACCTGATGATATGTAACATCTACCACTGCAACCTTGATTTTCCTGGCAACAACAATGTCATGTGGCGTCCTCGCACGACAGATGGCAAATGGCGTTGGATAATAAAAGACACCGACTATGGATTGGGACTCAACAATCGTCCTTCTAACTACAATATGGTCGAATGGCTGTACAACCCTGATTACGATGCATATGAGAATTGGGGCAACAAACCGAAATATACAGTCCAATTCCGGCATCTCATGGAAGATCCCGATTTCCGGCGAGAGTTTTTGGATAGAGCCGCTATATACATGGGCGATTTCCTGAATGAAAAAGGAATCCGCGCTGTATGGGATTCCATGCGCGAAATAATCCAAACCGAGTTACCTTACCACCGTGCTCTCATTACCCCCGCATTACCGGACTACGACAATGATCTGAACAATGCCCGCACATGGCTCAGTGAACGTACCAATCACTTATACAATCACTTGGCTGACTTCTACAACTGGGGAACTCCCACACCGCTTACCATCAACACAACGGATCAATATGAGCTAACTGTCAACATCAACGACATTCAACTCTCAGGCAATGTATTCGACGGCAAGTACTATGCCGGACGCACTATTACACTCAATGCCCATAGTAATAATGAAGACATGGTAGTGACAGGATGGATACTAACCGGCGCCATCAATAAAGATATCAATGGCAGCGAACTGACCATCACTATGCCTGATGACAGTCTCGCCATCAACCCCATTCTCACCCCTGTTTCCGAATTACCAGATGGAATCCGGGCAATTGAAAATGAAATAGTAACAATCGACAATTCTCCTATCTACGATCTGCTGGGCAACAGGATACACACACCATCACCGGGCAATATTTATATCCAAAACAAAAAGAAATTTATCTTTTGAAAAGAATACAACAACAATAATAGATTATGTTATCCCGTTTGTACGGCGTATTACTGCCGTTCTTTGTCAGTTTTCTGCTGGCGTGGTTGCTCGATCCGCTGGTGAACTTCATTCAGCACAAGTGCCGCGTGAAGTTCCGCGGTCTGGCGGTGGCTGTCACGCTCATCCTGTTCGTCGGCTTGCTCTCGCTGGCGGTGTATCTTATCATCCCTGCTATAGGTCGCGAGGTCAAGTCCGCAGCCGTAGCCGTGGAGCAATATTTTGCGCATTTCGATGCGGACAAGTACTTCACCCCCGAACAACAAGAGAAGATCCAAGCTACGCTCGACGGACTGAACATGAAGTCCGTGCTCTCCTACCCCGAAGTGCAAGATGCCATCCGGGACGTCCTGCCTAAACTGGGCGGATGGATCACCGGCGGACTGAGTTGGCTGAGCGAACTCGTGGTTATATTCATCGGACTGATGTATCTGATCTTCCTCATGCTGTCCTTCCCGTCCATCCGAGCCAATTGGCGAAAGTACATACCGCAGAAGTACTACGCACAGGTCACCACGCTCGTGCATGAGATGAGCGTGAACATGAACGCGTATTTCCGCGGACAGGGACTCGTAGCACTCTGTGTCGGCATCCTCTTTGCTATCGGATTCTCTATTATCGGCATGCCCATGGGGTTTGTGATGGGACTGATCATCGGTGTGCTTAACCTCGTGCCGTACATGCAGGCGCTCGGCATACCGCCATGTATCCTGCTCTGCCTCGTGCAATCGGCGCAGACCGGGCAACCCGTATGGCTGACATTGCTGCTGATGGCTGTGGTGTTCATCGTCGTGCAGACCTTCCAGGACATGTTCCTCGTACCGAAGATCATGGGCAAGGTCACAGGACTCGGACCCGCAGCTATCCTGCTCAGCCTCAGTTTCTGGGGCGCATTGATGGGCGTTATCGGTATGATCATCGCCCTGCCGCTCACCACGCTCGGCATATCGTGCTACAAACACTACGTACTCCACGAACCGTTCCTCTCCGAGCAAACCGCCACCGCCCAATCATCCGCCACGCCCAAGCTTCCCCGCCCCCACAAAAAGAGAATAACGAACAGATAACATGAAAAAACTGCTCGTCATAGCATTGGTAGCACTATCGCTGGTTGCGTGCACGCCCAAAAGTTCCGTGCCTGAGGATTCCGTACGCGAGTTGTGCGAATACATGGTCAGCACCTATCCGCAAGCAACACTGCAAGATGTGTATAAGACCTGTTACCAGGATTTCTTCGGCGCTGAACACCTCATGCAAGACACCGCCGCCGCACGGGCTTATCTGCACTACGAGTTGAACGAGTTAAGGAGTGAAAGAGTTAATGAGTTAGGGATGCCCATGCGTGAACCGACAGGATTCCGGCATCGGTTTGAGCGCATCAACCTGGCAATGGTGCTCAATGGAGAAATGAGCGAAGAAACGTTATTGCAACTGTTCATTGACGCGGCAGGAAAAGATAATGCCTTGCATGAGCATTGGGCAGACGAATGGGCAGAGATAGAAGCTATAGCGCTACAGATGCAACCGGCGTGGCAGAACGAAGAACTGCAAGCATTGCTGCGGCAAGCGGCTGCCGGCAACCACGCCGTGCATCACAGCGAAGCATTCCGGAATACATACAAACCGCATTACAGAATAATACGATTATGAGACATTACACCATTTTCGCAGCCTTGCTCATGCTGATGCTGACAGACTGCAACCGTGGGACAGAGAAAATGCTCAGCGCACTGGAGCAGCAGGGTGTTGGCATGATCATTGACAACCATGGTGAACGGACTACGTACAGCCTGCCCGGCGTACAAGATCTTTTGCACCTGACTGCCGACGAACCCGAACGGCTCCACGGTGCTGTAGTAACCGACAAACGGGTCGGCAAAGCCGCAGCGTGTCTGCTTATCGAAGGCGGTGTCAAACGCGTAAACACACTGCTGGTTAGCACACCTGCGAAACAGATGTTACAGGCAGCAGGTATACCGCTGTATGCTCGCGAAGAGATTCCGCTGATGGTCAACAAAGACGGAACAGACCTCTGCCCGATGGAGAAAAAACTGCTCGACGCCAAGACGCCGGAACAATGTGCGGCAATCCTACGCGGTGCAAGCATCGAGGGTTTTCAGATGCTTGATATGCTCAATGAGCAGGGACTGAGCCTCTTAGTATTCAACCACGGTGAACTGACCACCCACGCCAACCGCGGGGTGCAAGACTTGCTGCAACTCATCAGCGAGCAACCCGAACGGCTCCAAGGCGCCGTAGTAGCCGATAAGATCATCGGCAAAGCCGCAGCGGCTATCATGGCAACCGGAGGCGTTAGAGAAGTGCACACGAATATTATCTGCACACCTGCCAAGCAGCTGTTTGAGCAGCAAGGAATCCTTATTTTCGCCACCGAAGAAGTACCGATGATCCTGAATCGCGACCGCTCATCAATGTGCCCCATCGACACACAAATCGCCGACATCGAGAGCATCGAAGAGTGCGTAGCTGTTTTGCAAGTCCGGCTTGCGCATTAAATGGCAAATGTCAAATTACAAATCCTAAATGGTTTTATGTTACGCAAGATTCGAATTATACTCGCCACACTCTGTTATATTGCCGTAACGCTACTGTTTCTCGGTGTGAGTTGGCGTATCAACCTTTGGCTCGGCTGGGTTGCCAAGATCCAGTTCCTTCCGGCTCTGATGGCACTGAACTTCGGTGTTCTGGCAGGGCTGATCATCCTTACGCTCCTATTCGGGCGACTCTATTGCAGCATTATCTGCCCGCTGGGCGTAATGCAAGATATACTGAGTTGGTTCGGACGCAAAGCGAAAAAGAACCGCTACAGTTACTCGCCGGAGAAAAAATGGCTTCGGTACTCCGTATTGGCGGTGTTCATTGTGTGTCTTATCATCGGCTTTGCGCCGGTGACGACCCTACTGGCTCCCTACTCTGCTTACGGTCGCATCGTCAATTCCCTTTTCCGTCCGCTGTACGACCTGCTCATCAACGGCTTGGCTGCCATTGAAAGTAATTTCGACAGTTATCTGTTCTCCGAGGCGGAGATCTGGATGCGCAGTGTGACTACCTTCATTGTAGCTTTGCTAACACTCGGCATCTTGGGCGTGCTGGCTTGGCGACATGGTCGTACGTACTGCAACACTGTTTGTCCGGTAGGTACGATTCTCTCGTTCTTTGCCCGCTTCTCACTCTTCCGCATTCAGATCAACGAAGACAAGTGCCGCAAATGTAGCCTTTGCACCAAGAACTGCAAAGCTTCGGCGATAGATTTCAAGAACGGGATAGTCGATCTGACGCGTTGCGTCGCATGCGGCGATTGTATCGACAAGTGCCATGATGGGGCGATAAATTATAGACCGCTCACTTCGTTCGCTAAAAGACAAAAGACCGCTGACGCTGAAAGACCGGCTTCGCCTGATAGACGTGCATTCCTGACCGGTGCGGCGATGATGGTTGGTTCCGCGGCGATGGCGCAAGCAAAGATCAAGGTAGATGGCGGTTTGGCGGAGATTGAAGACAAGAAAGCTCCGCATCGCGAGACGCCTGTCACGCCTCCGGGTTCGGTGTCAGCACGGAACATGCAACGTCATTGCACGGCGTGTCAGCTATGCGTAAGTGCGTGTCCGAATAATGTGCTGCGCCCTTCGTCTGATCCGCTCAGGTTCATGCAACCCGAGATGTCCTTCGAGCGCGGCTACTGCCGACCCGAGTGCACACATTGTTCTCAGGTTTGTCCGACAGGTGCTATTGAGGCTATCCGACAAGAAGATAAGCCCTTCATTCATATCGGTCACGCCGTGTGGATCGAGCAGAACTGCATCCCTGTTACCTATGGCGACCATTGTGGTGCATGCGCCAAACATTGCCCCGAGGATGCCATTCAGATGGTGGAACACACAACAGCAGACGGGCGAACAGTCCTCGTGCCGGCTATTGACAACGAGCGCTGTATAGGCTGCGGCAAGTGCGAACACCTCTGCCCTGCCCGACCGTTCAGCGCTATATACGTAGAAGGAAGGTCAACGCACATTGTGGGTTGACATTTGTGATTTGTAATTGGTGATTTGATATTTGTAATTGGTGATTTTATGAATCGAAGAGAATTTATCAAACATAGCACAGCAGTTGTAGCCGGAACATCCGTATTGCTTACAGCGTGCCGCAAAGCCGGCTCAACCGGGCAAAATGACCAAATGGTAAATGACCAAATGGTAAATGAAATGACCTATCGCATCAACCCCAACACAGGCGACAAAGTGTCACTCTTGGGCTTTGGCATGATGCGTCTGCCGACCACAGCCACCGGCACGGCACGCGAGAATGCTGACGCCCCCATTGACCAGAACGCAGTCAACGAGTTAGTCGATTACGCTCTCGCACATGGCGTGAACTATTTTGATACGTCACCGGTCTATTGCCAAGGGCACTCGGAAGAAGCAACCGGTATTGCCCTCAGCCGTCATCCGCGCAGCAGTTATTTCATTGCCACCAAACTAAGCAATTTCTCCGACGCGGCGTGGCCGCGTAAGGAATCGCAGGCGATGTTCGAGCGCTCGCTCAGCTACCTGCGCACCGACTATGTGGATTACCTGCTACTGCACAGTATAGGCGGCGGTTCACGAGGCAAAGACGCTTTCGAGACCTTCAACGCCCGCTACATGGACAACGGCATCCTCGACTGGCTCGTGGAGCAGAAGCAGAAAGGTCGCATCCGTAATCTCGGATTCTCCTACCACGGCGATATACGTATCTTTGACATGCTGCTCCGGTGGCACGACGAAGGCAAATACCATTGGGACTTTGTGCAGATTCAGCTCAACTACCTCGACTGGAACTACGCCAAGCGCAATAATCCGCGCAACACCAACGCCTCGTATCTGTACGCCGAGTTGGAGAAACGCGGTATTCCGGGTGTGATCATGGAACCGCTACTGGGCGGTCGTCTGGCTAAACAGCCCACACACATCCTCAAAGAGATGAAGCACGCCGACATCAACGCCACGCCTGCCGAGTGGGCTTTCCGCTATGCCGGTACACCCGAAAAGATCCTGACTGTGCTATCGGGTATGACGTATATGGAGCACCTCAAAGAGAACTGCTGCACCTATTCGCCACTGCGCCCCATCACCGCTGAAGAAGATGCGCTGCTCATGCACCTCGCGGACGAGATATGCAACCTCAACGCAATCCCGTGTACCGCTTGCAACTACTGTATGCCGTGTCCGTACGGACTGAATATACCGGCAATCTTCAGCCATTACAACAATATGCTCACCGAGGACAATGTACCGGCTAAGCGGTGGCTGAACGGGTACAACCGTGCTGTGCCCAGAGAGCGGCAGGCTGACCACTGTATAGGTTGCGACCACTGTATCCCGCATTGCCCGCAACGCATCCACATCCCGGAAGAGATGCAAAAAATAGACAACCTTGTTGAACAACTCCGACAAGGATAAATGAATAAATAGTAAATGATTAAATTGTAAATGGTATTATGCTTGGAACTTGGGAAATTATTCTTATCGTACTCGTTATTTTGCTCATTTTCGGAGGCAAAAAGATTCCTGAACTCATGAAGGGTCTGGGCAAGGGCGTTAAGTCCTTCAAAGACGGCGTGAATGGGAAAGAAGACGATGAGCCGAAGGAGGAACTAAAAAAATCTAACAGCGAGCAAAGCGAGCGGTCTAACAGTGAAACGGTCTAACAGCGTTAGCGGTCTCTCTTTCTGGGAGCATCTGGAAGAGCTGCGTTCGGTGTTGCTCAAGTCTCTCGCGGCGTGGTTGATAGCGTCTGTTGCGGCGTTCTGCTTCAAGCAGCCGCTCTTTGAGCTTATCTTCCGCCCGCTGGAGTCCGGGCAGCAACTCATCAACATTGATGTCACTGCGCAGTTTTTCACGCACATGCAGGTAGCATTGTGCGTAGGTTTCGTTGTTGCCCTGCCGCTGATAGTTGCGTGGTTGTACGGCTTCGTCGCGCCCGCACTCTATCAAAACGAGAAGCGTTATTCGCTCATCTTCATTCTCAGCGCGCTTATTCTGTTTGCCGCCGGTGTGGCACTCAATTACTTCGTGATCTTCCCGCTCTCGTTCAAGATGCTCAGTACGTACCAGGTCAGCGACATTGTGGTCAACCAAATCAGCCTGACCTCCTATATCTCCCTGCTACTGGTGCTGTCGATCTTCCTCGGACTGATGTTCGAGATACCCGTGCTAACATGGCTGCTGGCTAAACTCGGCATCCTCCGACGCGAACACCTCAAGCACTACCGCGGACATGTGTTCGTCGCTATTCTTATCATCGCCGCCGTCATTACGCCGACAGGCGATCCCTTCACGCTGCTGCTCGTCACCCTGCCTATATATCTGCTCTACGAGCTGAGCATTATCATTATACCCCGGCAGAAGTGACGCACGTTGGGTTTACTTCTTTGCTTTAACCTTTCTGCCAAAGCCAAAATAACTACTTTTTTATAACATTTGCAAATTTTTAACCGAAAATATTGTTTTTTTTACGATTTGTTTGTTTTTGTCAAAAATTATTCGTATCTTTGCACCCGATTCGTCAAATAACCAATCACCAATCACCAATGACAAATCACAAAACAGTAGTTATCACAGGCGGCTCGTCGGGTATAGGCAGGGCGACCGCGGAATGGTTTGCCGAGCGCGGCTGGCGGGTGTTTGAGTGGTCGCGCAGCGGCACATCGACGGACAGGGTGACGCATATCTGCTGCGATGTAACCGACCCCGAACAGACCCGCGCAGCAGCCCGGCAAGTGCTGGAGCAGACGGGGGCGATCGATGTACTGATCTCCAATGCCGGCTACGGCATAAGCGGAGCGATAGAGTTCACCACGCCGGAGGATGCACATCGTCAGATGGATGTGAACTTCTTCGGCGCGCTCAACAGCGTACAGGCAGTCCTTCCCCACATGCGCGAGCGCAAAGCCGGACGGATCATCTTCACCAGCAGCGTGGCAGCCGTACTGAGCATCCCGTATCAGAGTTTCTACAGCGCATCAAAGGCGGCAATCAACGCCTTGGCGCTCGCCCTGCAGAACGAGGTGCGCGCGTTTGGCATCCACGTCAGCGTGCTCATGCCGGGCGATGTGTCAACAGGATTCACGGCGGCACGCAAGAAGTCAGAACTCGGCATCGACGCCTACGGCAATATCCGCAAGGCAGTGGCTGCCATGGAGAAAGACGAACAGGGCGGCATGAGTCCGCGGCAGATGGCTGCTATCCTCTACCGGATTGCTACGCGCCGTTGTCCCGCTCCGCAATACATCGGCGGCGGTCAGTACAAGATCTTCTGCCTGCTCGACCGCCTGCTCCCCAAGCGCTTCGTTAACTGGGTGGTCGGCAAACTCTACTAACGTATAAAGTGCATCGCCTGCCGTGCTTCGTATTCGGGCTTGGGCTGCCCTGCCGTAGCCTGTAGCAGGTACGCCATGTTCCTTGCCAGCGAGCGCATGGTCTGCATCCCTTCGGCATCGAGGGCAGCTTCCCCCTCCAGACGGCCATACACGATGTTCCAGTACTGACTCGTCACGATCGGCATATTCAGCAACTGAAAGGGCATATTCAGCGTCTGCAACGCTGCCGTAGCTCCTCCTCGGCGGCAGACGGCTACACTTGCCACGGGTTTGCCGTTAAACGCTGCACCGTTGGAGTACAACATTCGCTGCACCAACGCTATCACCGTGGCGTTAGGCTGACCGTAATACACCGGCGAGCCGACAATCAGTCCGTCGCACTCAGCCATCTTGGCGCTTACCTCGTTGCACAGATCATCGTCGAACACGCAGCGACCGTTCCCTTTCGTCTTGCACGTCGAGCACGCAATGCACCCGCGTACGGGCTTCGTGCCTACACCTACAATCTCCGTTGCTATACCGCACTTCTCTAACTCCTGCGCCGCTTCCCTCAGCGCCAAAAACGTGTTCCCGCTCTTTCGCGGCGACCCGTTAATCAATAGAACTTTCATTGTCGTAATCGTTGTTTGCATCAATTTTGCCGCAAAGGTACGTAAAAAATCTGACAATAGCAAATAATCGTGAAAAAAAACAATATTTATGACTAAAAAATTTGCAAATGTCAAAAAAAATGAGTAACTTTGCGGACGATAACGGGTTAATGGGTTAACGGGTTAACGGTTAAAATTAAATATCATGAAAAAATTAAGCACAATTTTCTTCGCCCTACTGTCGGCTTGCTGTACGTATGCGCAGGTAAGCGTAAGCGGAATCGTCAAGGACGATACGGGCGAACCGCTCATCGGTGTGTCGGTTTTGATTGAAGGAACGAGTACGGGAACAGTGACGGATTTTGAAGGCAACTACTCCCTGACGGCTACGGTTGATGCTATTTTGGTTTTCTCGTACATGGGTTACACCACGCAGCGTATAGCCGTGGCAGGCAAGACGGCCATCAACGTAACCATGCAATCGGACGACAAGGTGCTGGAGGAAGTGGTGGTAGTCGGTTACGGCGTAGCCAAGAGCAAAGACCTGACAGCGCCGATTGCCTCCGTGAAGGGCGACGAATTGAGTAAGCAGATTGCTGCCAGTCCGATGAGTGCATTGCAAGGCAAAGTGAGCGGTGTACAAGTCACCCAGTCGGGTGCGCCGGGTTCGAGTCCGGACGTGAAGATCCGTGGTGTGGGGTCAATCGGCGATTATGCCAAGCCGCTCTACATTGTGGACGGAGCATTCGTGGATAACATCGATTTCCTTTCGTCGGAAGATATCGAGTCAATTACCATCCTCAAAGATGCATCGGCTGCGGCGATCTACGGTGTGCGTGCCGCAAACGGCGTCGTGCTGGTGACGACGAAGAAAGGTGAGTTCGGGCGCGTGAATGTCAGTTACAAAGGGTATGTGGGTGTTCAGGTACCGACGAACATCATGAAGCTCGCCAACAAAGCGCAGTACGTCGAGCTCCGTAACATGGCGTTCCAGAACACCAAAGGCTACAAGCCCGTATCGGAGAGCGATTACCCGGGTGACACCGATTGGTACGCCACGCTGACCAAGAACGCATTGATCCACAGCCATGCGGTTGACGTATCAGGTGCTACCGACAAAACGAATTATTCGGTGGGCTTGAACTATTTCTACCAGGACGGTATCATGAACTACGGTGCGTCGAACTACGACCGTTTGAACTTCCGTGCCCGTCTGGATCAGAAAGCCACGTCGTGGTTGAATGTCGGCGTGAACAATATTTTCTCGAACTACAACCGCCGGATACCGAACGACGATGCGTATTTCAAAGCGTACGTCAATCCGCCTGTATATAATGTATATAACACGAGCAATACCGCGGCATATCCCGAACCGTTCGATTCGCCGAACCTCTACGGATTCCCAGTAGCGTACGGTAACCCGATAGCTACTGCATATTACAACGACAACCGTGAGCATGGCATCAAGGACGTGTTCTCGATCTATGCCGAGCTCCACTTTCTGGATGACAGGCTGAAGTTCAAGACGAGTTACAATATGGAGTTCGCGTTCTGGGATCAGCGCAATTATGTGCCTGTTTACTTCGTGGGCGGTGCGCAGGGATCGGATGTATCGTCGCTGACCAAGACCTACGGTTACAGCACCAACCAGATCATCGACAATGTGCTCAGTTATCAGGATCAGATTGATGCACACCATTTCAGCGTGATGGTAGGTCAATCCACCCGCCTGTACTACAGCGGTTGGGAAACCGGTCGTGTCTATGACGTGCCGAACTACAGCGAGGCATCGAAGTACTTGTCCACAGGTTCGTACAAGAACCAGTATGTGACCGACGGCGCTACCCGCTACAACGGCATCAGTGCCTTCATGCGCGCCAGCTACAACTACCACGACCGCTATCTGGCTACGTTCACGTTCCGTGCCGACGGCAGCTCGAAGTACCAACAGAAGTGGGGTTTCTTCCCGTCAATAGGTGTAGGCTGGAACATCACGCAAGAGGAGTTTATGAAGGATCAGAAAGCATTCAACAACCTCAAGCTCCGTGCATCGTGGGGTCTGCTGGGTAATGACAATATCCCTGCCAACTCGACGCAGATCTTAGGTATGACCGGCATTGCCGCGTCGGCTGTGTTTGGCGATAATCTGGTGGACGGTATCGCAGCGCAGACCGTATTGCAGAACTTCCTGAAATGGGAGGTAGTGAATGAGACGAATGTCGGTATCGATTTCGCCACACTCAGCAACCGCCTGACGGGCGAGTTGGACTTCTTCTACCGCAATACGGAGAACGTGGTATTCTACGTACCCATCGCATCGGGCGGCGGTACTGCCGAGTTGCTCGCCAACAACGGTACGGTCAACAATACGGGTGTCGAGTTGACCCTGAACTGGAACGACAAGGTGGGCGATTTCCGTTATAATCTGGGATTGAATGCTACATATATCAACAACAAAGTGCTCAAATTGGAGGGGCGTGACTACATCCCGGGTGCAGCCATCAACGGTGACTATGCTACCCGCACGCAGGTGGGCTACCCGATCGGTGCGTTCTGGGGCTACGAGGTAGAAGGCGTTTACGAGAGCGAGATTGCTGCGCTGAAGGATCCTGTTTCGCAGACCATCAAGGATGCCGGCTACTTCAAATACAAAGACCAGAACGGCGACAAGGTGATCGACGAAAAGGATAAGACCTTCCTCGGCAGCGCCATCCCGCCGGTGATGCTCGGACTGAACTTCGGTTTCGATATCAAGGGTTTTGACTTTTCTATATCGTTCAATTCGCAGATCGGCAACAAGATCCTCAACCAGAAACGTATGAACCGCAGCGTATTCCCCGACGCCAACTACGATCTGGACTACTACAAACATGCGTGGACTCCGACGAACACCAACACCAGTTACCCGTCGCCGGAAGCGTTCAACTCTTCGTACACAATGCAATGCAACTCGTTCTACGTAGAGGACGGTTCGTTCTTCCGCATCCAGAATGTGCAGCTGGGCTACAATATCACGCAGATACCTAAAGTCAAGAACCTGCGCGTGTACCTGTCAGCACAAAATCCGTTCTCGTACTTCCGCTACAACGGTTTCACGACCGAGATTGGCGGCTCGCCGATTACAGCAGGTGTGGACAACAGCGTTTATCCGTCGGCTGCAACATATACGTTCGGACTTAATCTTATCTTCTAAAGGAGGGCAACATTATGACAAACTCTTTCAAAACATTAGCGATTTGTTTCGGTGCTGCGCTGCTGTTCAGTGCCTGTGACAGTTTCCTCAATATAGAGGCAGAGGGTTCGTTGCCCTCTACGGGTATCGACCACTCCAAAGTGGATAATATCTACAAACCCGTTTCGGCAGTCTATGCCCAGACACGCAGTCTGTTTGAGTTCCAATATCTGATAATAGGTGAGGTTAGCTCGGACGACTCCGACAAGGGTTCTACGCCATCCGACAGCCCGTCGGCAAAGGAGATAGACGAGTTCACCTTCACGCCGAAGAACGACATGATCAACAGTTATTGGGTCGATCTGTACAACGTTATTTCCGCTGCCAACTACGCCATTGAGGAGATGCCCAAGTTCGAAGCGGAGATGAAAACCGACGAACTCAAAGCCAGCACGCATCAGTACGCTGCGGAAGCACGTGTATGGCGCGCATGGAGTTATTTCATGCTGGTCAAGTCCTTCGGTCGTGTACCGCTCATCACCCATACAATGAGCTCGGAAGAACTCAATAGCCTCAAGCAGGCTTCGGTGCGCGAGATATACGATTTCGTAGAGCAAGAACTCAATGAAGCCATTGAACTGCTGCCGAAGTCTTATCCCGCAGGCAATGACGGGCGTATCAACTGCTATACGGCACTTGCTATCCTCGCCAAGGCGTATCTGTACGACAAGAAGTACAGCGAATCGGCACTGTGCTGCGACAAAATCATCGCCAGCGGCAAGTACGACCTGATGCCTACTTACCGCGACGTGTTCCTCACCGAGAACAACAACTCGCGCGAGTCACTGTTCGAGGCGCAGAGCTCTACGCTCGGGCAGACCAGCGGCGACGCTCCGTACCTGAACTACGCCTATTATCAGGGTCCGCGTAACAACGAGCCGTCGAACATGCAGGGCTGGGGATTCAAGGTGCCATCAAGCAGCCTGATCAGTTTCATGACTGCCCGCGGCGAGACTGAGCGTATGAAAGTGGCGTTCCTCTATCGCGGAACAGTGACCGAGTACGGCGACAGCATTATGGTCAAATGCGCCAACCCCGTCTATAACGGCAAGGTTTATTCGCCGAGTTCTTACAACACAATGGGCTTGAACAGTTACGGCCGCAACTACAACATCCGCCTTATCCGCTATGCCGAGATTCTGCTGATTATGGCGGAAGACTTGGTGCAAGGCGCTTCGGGAACCTTCACATCCGGCATGAGTGCACAGACTGCATTGGACGCCGTTCGCGCACGCGTCAACTTGGCATCGGTGCCCGCAACGCTTGAGAACATCTACGACGAGCGCCGCGCCGAGCTCTGCATGGAGGAAGACCGATTCTTCGACCTCGTGCGTACAGGGCGCGCCGTTGAGTTCCTTGGTCCGTGCGGATTTAAGGCGAACAAGAACGAGGTGTTCCCCGTGCCCTATGCACAACGACAACTCAATCCGAACTTGGACCCCACACCGGGTTACGTATATTAACATATTGATACAAGCAGTTATTAGGTTCTGCTGCTTGGTCAATAGGGCTAAATGCCCGTGACATTCAGAACCAAAACAAAAAACAAAAACACACAATGAAAAAAATTCTTTTTGCTGCAGTTATTTTAGCTGCCGGATTCCTTGCTTCTTGCAACAACAAAAAAGGTCCCGTTGATCCGTATGAGGGAAAGACCAACCCCTCTACGATCTGCCAGGCTAACCTCATCGCTCATTTCCCGTTTGACGGTGCTGCTACGGAGCTCATCAACAACATTGAGCCGAAGACCGTAGGTACAGGCGTTGCGTATGAGAAGGGTCGTCGTGGACAGGCTTTCAAGGGCGCAGCCAAGAACGAGCTCGTGTACGAGGCATCGAAAATCCCGGCTATCGCTAACCTGAAAGACTTCTCGTTTGCTTGCTGGTTCAAGCACCAGGCTATTCCGCAGTCGCAGGCTCCGACGCCGTACTTCTTCGGTCTGACCGACACGGAGAACTTCTGGGGTCAGTTGGCATTCGTGCTGGATCGTGGCGGCTTGGATAACACCGACTCGCTGGCAGTTAAGGTTGCCATCAACGGTGATATGTGGGCTGAGTACGGTTTGCAGTCGGTATTCCCTGCTAACCGCTGGATCCACGTTGTAGGTTCGTTCAAGTATGTTGACGAGACGCTCCAGACCATTGATATGTATGTAAACGGTGCACCGGTTGATGAACTCCACCGTGACTTCATCGAGCGTCCCGTTACGGACTTCTCGAAGAGCACTATGATCCTCTTCGGTCAGTGGCGTCAGAAAGCACTTGAGGGCGCTACCGACGAATGGATGGGCGATATGGACGGTGACCTCGACGAGGTTCGTCTGTACAACATCGCACTGACAGCTGAAGAGGCTAAGGCTCTCTACGATGCTGAAATTACTGTAATTGACTAATCTGTCTATCTACCCGATGGTGCGCCAACGTGGCGCACCATCCTTTTCACTCATGCCCGATGGCTTTATCTCGTATGAAACGTATGGTTTTTCTATTCTCAATCCTGATTGCTCTTGTAGCATGCAAACCCGATACGCCGGAGCAGCAACTCCCGAACGCACTGATCTCCAAAGTGGCAGTCACACCCGGCTATGATTCTATCATTGTGTCCTTCAGCAGTGCTAAGTTGGATATCACTCGGTTCGACTCGACCAAAGTGTCACTTACTCCGAGTGCGGACTTCTGCTATGACGCGTCCGTGCAAGGCAGTGATCTGATTCTTGCCCTGAAGAAATCATTGGCACACTTTACTTCCTATAAGTTTGGTTTTGATGCCGGAAACAATTTGGGCGTACGCGTGGTGGACGATTTTACGTACAAATTCGTCACTCCCTACGATCCGAGTCCCAAGTTCCCCACTATCAGCGACGACGAATTGCTCACGCTCGTACAACAGCGCACGTTCCGGTATTTCTATGATTTTGCACACCCAGAATCGGGCTTGGCGCGTGAGCGCAATTCGTCCGGCAATACGGTTACTACGGGCGGAAGCGGATTTGGCTTGGCTGCCTTCCCCGTGGCTGTGGAACGCGGTTTCATCACGCGCGAAGAGGCGCTGGCGCATTGCATCAAAGTGGTGGATTTCCTCACCGATAAAGCCGAGCGCTTTCACGGGGCTTACCCGCATTGGCTGGACGGAAATACGGGCAAAGCAATGGCTTTCTCCACCAAAGACAACGGGGCAGATCTTGTGGAAACGGCGTTCTTGGTTGAAGGTCTGCTGGTGATTCGGCAGTATTTCTCCGGCGCATCTGCCGAAGAAACAACACTCCGCGAGAAGATAACCGCGATCTACGAAGGAGTAGAATGGGACTGGTTCCGTAGGAACGGAAACAGCGTGCTCTATTGGCATTGGAGTCCCAACTACGACTGGGCTATGAATATGCCTATCAGGGGCTGGAACGAGGGGCTGATCATCTATGTGCTGGCGGCATCTTCGCCTACGCACAGTATCGACAAAACCGTTTATACCGAAGGCTGGGCAAAGAACGGCGGTATACGCAACGGTAAGAAATATTACGACATTGTCCTTCCGCTCGGCGAAGCGATGGGCGGACCGCTATTCTTTGCCCACTACTCGTTCTTGGGGCTCAACCCCATGAAGATTTCTGACGAATATGCCGCCTATGGCGAACAAAATACAGCGCATGCACGTATCAATTACGAATACTCACTCCGTAACCGCACCCAACCGGATGATCCGACGCAAGCCCATTGGGGACTGACCGCCAGCGACATCCCTAACGGCTATTATGCTACCTCGCCTACGGCTGACAACGGCACAACCGCGCCGACGGCGGCACTAGCATCGATGCCCTACACGCCGAAAGAGAGCATGGCTGCACTTCGCTATTTCTATTACACCTTGGGCGACCGGCTCTGGGGCGACTACGGTTTCTATGACGCGTTCAACCTGCCCGCTCGCTGGTTCGCGCGCTCCTACCTCGCCATCGACCAAGGACCTATCATCGTCATGATTGAGAATTACCGTACAGGACTCATCTGGGATCTGTTTATGTCCTGTCCGGAGATTCAGGATGGATTGAATAAATTGGATATAACATATAACCCCTAACCCATATGAAACTCAGAACTCTCAGATTATTCGGATTAATCGGAATCCTCGGATTAGTTGGATGCACGTCTTCGCGTAGCGACAAAGATGCGGAGATGGACCGCTTTGTCAATCACCTCATGGCGCAGATGACGCTTCAGGAGAAACTCGGGCAACTCAACCTGCCCGTTACCGGTGATATAGTCACCGGTGCTGCCCGCGAGAGCAACGTCGCCGAAGATATACGCGCAGGCAAGGTCGGCGGATTGTTCAACCTCAAAGGCGCACAAGCCATCCGCGAGGTGCAGCGCATCGCTGTCGAGGAGAGCCGTCTGGGAATTCCGCTGCTCTTCGGTATGGATGTGATTCACGGCTATGAGACGGTCTTTCCCATCCCCTTGGCTTTGTCCTGTTCGTGGGATATGGAAGCAATCGAGCGCTCGGCACAAATAGCGGCAGCGGAAGCGACGGCTGACGGTATATGCTGGACATTCTCGCCCATGGTCGATATATGCCATGACGGGCGCTGGGGACGTATCTCCGAAGGTAGCGGCGAGGATCCCTATCTGGGTTGCCGTATAGCCGAAGCGATGGTGCGCGGATACCAGGGCGCAGACCTCGCCGACCCGGCTACGATGATGGCGTGCGTCAAGCATTTCGCCCTCTACGGAGCAGTGGAAGCCGGACGAGAGTACAACAATGTCTATCCGGATGATTTCCATATGTTCAACGAGTACCTGCAGCCCTACAAGGCTGCCGTCGATGCCGGAGCAGGTTCCGTCATGGCGGCTTTCAATACCGTGCACGGTGTGCCCGCTACAGGCAACAAGTGGCTCCTGACCGACCTGCTGCGCGACCAATGGGGCTTCCAGGGTTTTGTCGTATCCGACTACTGCGGCTTGGAGCAACTTTGCGACCACGGGGTATGTACTACCAAGGAAGAAGCGGCTATCCAATGCCTCGAAGCCGGTCTTGATATGGATATGGTTTCTGCCGGGCTGGTAGCACTCGCCGATGCCGTACGTGACGGACGCTGCAGCCAAAAAACAGTCGATGCAGCTTGCCGCCGGATGCTTGAGGCGAAATATCAATTGGGGTTGTTCGATGACCCCTACCGTTATTGCGACACCACCCGTCGTGCGCAGGTGGTACTCTCGCCCGAACACCGCGCTGAAGCCCGCCGTATTGCCGGCGAGAGTATGGTGCTGCTCAAGAACGACAACAGCCTGCTCCCGCTGCGTAAGCAGGGCACTATCGCCCTCATCGGTCCGTTGGCGGACACCCGTCCGAATATGTCGGGTACGTGGGCAGTAGCCGCTGTGCCGGAGCACTATAAGACCATCCGCGAAGGACTACAGGATGCCCTTCGTGGCACAGGAGCCAAACTGCTCTATGCCAAGGGCTCGAACGTCTTCTACGATCCGCAGGCGGAGGCTATTGCTACGATGTTCGGACGCGAGATGCGGGATAACCGTAGTGCCGATCAGATGCGTGCCGAAGCCCTACGTATAGCCCGTCAGGCGGATGTGATCGTCGCCGCTATGGGTGAAGCCAGCGAGATGTCAGGCGAGTGCTCCTCGCGCGTAAATATCGAGATGCCCGACGCACAGCATGACCTGCTGGTCGAGCTTGCCAAACTTGGCAAGCCGATTGTGCTCGTGCATTTTGCAGGTCGTCCTACTGTCCTTAACTGGGAGACTGATCATCTGCCGGCAATTCTCGAAGCATGGTTCTCAGGCAGCGAGACGGCGGATGCGGTAGCGGATATCCTCTTCGGTGAGGTTAATCCTTCCGGTCGTCTGACCGTGCAACTGCCGCGCCATGTGGGGCAATATCCATTCTCGTATCGTCAGATGCGTACCTCGCGTATAAACCCGTCCGGCGAGTTTGCGAAGTTCCTCACCTGCTATTCCGATGTCAGCAACTGGCCTTTGTACCCCTTCGGCTACGGACTGAGCTACACTACCTTCGAGTATAGCCCTATCACGCTGTCGGATGACAAATTGCAAATGACAACTGGCAAATCACAAATCACAAATAGTAAATCCGTGACTGCCAAAGTCACGATCACTAACACCGGCTCAACCAAAGGTACAGAAGTGGTACAGCTATATATCGGTGACCGCGTGGCGAAAGGCGTGCGACCGTACAAGGAGTTGCGCGGGTTTGAGCGTATTACCTTGGAGCCGGGTGAGAGCCGCGACGTGACGTTCACCATCGATGCCAACCTGCTCGGCTACTACGAGCCGGCTACGCTCCAATGGACACTCGAACCCGGAGAGGTGGAGATCATGATCGGGCGCAATGCACGCGAAACGGACATGCGTCTGCTGACCGTTCAATAATAGTCATGACTACTTAAGCAGTTCTATTAATGCGTCTATGAGGTTGTATGAATGAAGGGATTGTTTCATTGCTGTCCATTTAACTTTTTGCATATACCTATGAATCTGCTGTACTATAAGCCTTTACATAAGCAATGCGTTGAAACGAACATGTTTTTGTCTGTTTTTGGCTTTTGAATGCTTTTAGTCGTTAGACTGTGGAAATTAGTAGTAAAAACTGTCTAAAAGTTCACTTTTAAGGAGTTTTTGGTACTAATTACACACAGAGCAGAGCTCAAAAGCATTCAAAAGGGTTTATCCGGGTTTTTGTTTTATTTTAGTGGACACTAATGTTCTTTAATATTATCGCATCAGTACTAATTTCTCAAAATCCGCTACAAAGTTACATTTTTTGCCGATATCGGCAAGTTTTTGTGTCAAAAAATGGCTTTTTTTTGCATTTTTTGCCGATAAGTGCAGGTATATTGAACAAAAATGCATGCTTAAAAACACGATGAGATTAGCCCAACCAACAGATAAATGTACAGTGCCAGTTCACCGGCGGCGAATAGTACAGCAATAATCGAATCCATAATAGTATAATTTTTAAGTGTTAAACAATTCGTGTTTTGTACTGATGCGATAATATTAAAGAAAAATACATAAAAAACATCTGACTTGAGCAAACTCGTTATTGTACTTGCTTCAATATTTCTTCCGGGCTTGCGCCCATTCGCATGATTGCGCAGAGTTTCTTGCCCATATCCTTGAATGAGTGCCCGCAGTGGTAGAGCGTGTCATCGATGATCAGCCAGCGGTCGTGGGAAGCGGTTGACCATTTGTGGGTTGTGACGGGTTGTTTGCCGGCGGAGGCATTATGCATATCGCGCAAACTATTGTACTCGCTGTCGGAATAGATGTCTGCTTTAACTCCCTTGGTGCGTACATCCAGTATATCGAAGGTTGTGGCATCTACATAGCTGTCAATCATGATCACGCGCTTGATGGCAGACTTGATAAGGTTTTCGAGCAACACACGTGCCTCAAAGAACTGACCTTCGAAGAAGACTTGTTCCACAGGTGGGATGTTCGTGCGGACGAAGAAATCAATCTTTTCCTCAACAGCCTCTAATCTACGCTCATGTGCCATCAAACGATTGTCAACACGTTCCTCAACAGCCATTATGCGCTGGTTGACGGCATAGCCGCGCAACATATAGTCTTTCAATATTTTCGTTGCCCATTGGCGGAAACGAGTGCCGGCTTGAGACTTAACGCGATAGCCTACCGAGATAATGACATCAAGGTTGTAGTATGACACGCGTCGTGTTACTTGACGACCACCTTCATTTTGAACTATTAAGAAATCCTTAACAGTTGCCTCTTTGTCCAACTCACCTTCTTTGTATATGTTACGGATGTGCATGCTGACATTTGGTATCGTAGAATTAAATAACGATGCCATCTGCTGCTGAGTAAGCCATACCGTTTCATCTTTCAGTTATACATCTAATTCCAATGTCTTGTCTTCCGTGCGATAGACAACTACATTTTCTTTGCTGGGGTTGTAAGGAGTAATCTCACTTGCATTGTTCTCGTTTGCCATAATCTTGTGATTTTAATAGCCGTTAAACTTTACTCTTCAGCCCCGAAAAAGCGTCGAATGGAATGACGGTTTTTCGGAGAGCGAAGGCATCGGTCGCTTTTATGACGCTGGCGTCATCCGTGCGATCCGATTGCCGAACGCGAAAATCTGATGCAAAGTTAACGCGAGAAAGTGCTATATCTTGTCACAAGCTAAGAAAAAAGTTTAGGATGATGCTATTTTATGAAGATGTGCAATCTATAGGTGGCAAATACGGAGATGGGAACCTATTTAATCTATCAACTTTAAGCGACGCATCTTGTCCACTACGTCGTCAATATCACGGTTTAGTTTGTGTGCGATTGTTGGAACTTGCTTGTTGCTTGAATAGAGTGATATGAGTTGATTGACTTCTGGCATTGACCATTGCGGACGAGTGATGCGTCGTGAATTTTGCCTACTGAAAGGATGCTCTATACCTAAATATGTTTTTAGTTGGTATTTGACACCTGCTTCCGTACAACCTTCAAACTCCATTAGTATTTGTTGAATGGAATAGCCTTTGTTGTACAACTCTTTTAGGCGCGTAAGCCTCTTCTGTCGCCAAGGTTTATGGTATTCCGTAGAAGTGAAGGAAGGCGTTGGTGTCGGTTCGGGCTTGGGTTGCGGAGTGGGTTGTACAGAACGCGGAGTGACTGGAGTGTCTATATGTTTCTCTGCAGGGGCTTGGACGAAAGGATGTAATGATGGGATGTCGGCTTCGGAGAGGATGTGGGATATGTCAGGAGTATGACGGATCTTCTCAATCGGGAAATGGGTGTAATAGACATAATAGCGGTCATGGGTGCTATCATAGCGGACAGTAATGATTTCCTCCGTGTTGTCGGGATTGGGTGTGTTTTCCGCCGTGTCGTACGTCGTATAGTCAATGTTATAAACCGTTCGTTCGCTACTGATATAGTTGCCGTTGGAGAACCGGTAGTCTGTTTGTTCAATTAAGAGATAATCATCCAAAAGAAGGGCAAAGTCGTTTGAAACGCCCTGTTTGGAGAGCATTTTCAACCACTCGCTTTTGCTGATACGCGGCAAGCGAGTATATACCAGTTCTTTTATTTGGATGATATTAGGCATAGTTCTTTTCTACCAATTCCCTGTCCTTACCTTCTATTCCGTATAAAGCATAAACCTCATTATCCAATTGAGCCTCAAGCTTTGATGTGTCTGCATTGGGGTTTTGCTCTTTTGCTGCAATAATAGCTTTAACAATTTTGCTGATTGTTTTAGTATCTTTTGCTATAACAATAGGAAGTTGTCCTATTTCGTAACAATTTACGTGGTTGTTGGAACTTGTTTTACGGAATGCCCAATCTAATAACTGTGAGTTAAGTAATCCCATGATGTATAAATTAAGATTCTCATTTTTGAGCAATATTTTATTGAGAGAATTTCCTAAAATAAATTTTTGTTGGGGATTAGTCAAAGCAAAATGTAATCGTTTCCAGTCTACCATCCCAGTGATTTGCTGGCATACGAGAAAACTATGTTGCTGGTTATATTTGAGCACCTGTGGCTTAAATGATTTATCTACAAACTCATCTACATCATACATCATATAGAAGTCTTTTATATGGCGACCTCTTATCAATTTAATAGAACTTGATATTCCATTAAAGTAGGCTGAATCTGATGTTAAATTTAAATCTCCTTGAAGTGCATCTACATAATATGTGCTAAACAGCGAAGATTCTTCTTTAACTTTCTTCAAGATTGTAAATTCGTTTGGCTTTAACAAAGGTATTGCATAGTCTTCCGGATAAAACTCAATCAAAGCATCCTGCAAAATCATTTCCTTTTGCATAGTTTGAAGCGTAGTGCAATCATTATTTACAGAAAGCATAAATGCATGATTTGCCGGCTCTGATTTACGCAACAAATAAATACATGTTCCTTGGCAAACACTCGCAAAGACCTGTCCTGCCGGAGTTGGAGCTGTTTTCGGGAACTCTATCATCTGTTCCAAACATGAGTGCCTAAGTAATAATTCGCGTGTATATTTACTACTCATGTCACACATCAAACTGCTTTGAACAATCATACATGCAACTCCTTCTTCTTTAGCACTATTATATGAATGTTCAACAAACAGCTTGTACATATTTTGTTTTCCTGTGTCCTTTCCCTCTGAATATGGGAATTGCGTAGCACTATATATGCCTTTCGATACTTGAAAATACGGTGGATTGCCGATGACGATGTCGAAACCATCGGTTATGCCGAACATCCAATCGGGATCGAAGAATGGAGCAGCTTTGAGTTGGTCATATGGATTCCAATCGGTAATCTGCTTGATAGCGGCATTAAAGCCAACCGGATTACGTTTGTTTTGCTCTTTGGCAATCGCTTGTTGTAAACCTTTGATCTCTGCATCAATTCTATCCCGATGAATCTTATTGATGTCCTTGCGTACCACTTGCGGTTGTGCTTCGTCAAACAGGCTGGCTTGCGTATCCACTATTTCTTCCACTATCTTTTCTCCCTCGTACAAATCACGTTCCGCATTCAAGTGATTGATACGCGCCTCGTACATCTGAATTTTGACGGGATCAGGTTGCGTCGTGGATTGGAGAATATAGTTTTGTATCTCCTCGCGTTTGAGCCGATCTTCCTCACGTTTCTTTAATTTGGTGGTCTGTGTACGTACAGAGAAATGCGATTTGCGGATAGCTAACAGGTCGTTTTTCAGCTTGATAAGAGTTGCATCTTGTGTCCAATCGTCATCTGCATAGTTGCGTATGTCTGCCCGTAAGAGCGAGTTAGCTGCTACGAACTTAGTCTCCAAATTAGGCAAGGTATCTATGCCGTAGTTGTTATCCGGGTCGCTGTAGTTGATACGACTTTCGTCTTGCTCGCAGATAAGAGAGATAAAGAAACGCAGTTTACTGATGAGCATGGCAATCGGTTGAATATCCGAACCATAGATACAGTTATTGATGATACGCAGTTTGGTCTGATACGGGTCGAACTCCGAATCCAGTTTGCGGGTGATATGTACCATCTGTTGGAGCATACCCATTGGGAAAGCACCCGAACCGCACGCGGGATCAAGAATCTTACATTCGTATAGCGCATTTAGTGTTGCGGTACGTTGATCTTCGGTTAGTTCGAAATGTTTGTCCTCATAACTGATGAGTGCACGCCATGTATCTTCTTCAACGGATGGTACTTTGGTTTTGAGGTACGCTATGAGCGATTCATTGACCATGTATTCCACAATAGGTCGCGGCGTATAGAACGAACCGGTTGATTTGCGTGCCGACTCTTTGGTCTCGGGGTTATATGCTGCCAAGAGGTTTTCAAAGACTTGACCTAATAACTCCGGATCAAGCGAAACTTCTACTTCGGAAGGAGTGTTCTCTTGTACGGTGAAGTTATAGAGTTTGAGCAAGTTGATAAGACCCATGACAGAGATGGTATCTGTTTTCTTCTGCCCTTTATCTTCTACCGTTACATTCTCCATGTGTTCTTCAGCGAAGAACAAGCGATTGGGTATGAACGCACGGTATTTATAGTGACCGTCCTGCTTAGAATCGCGCGATGAGAAACCATCGAGGAACAAATCATTCTCTACTCCCAAATCGGATTTGGCATATTTGTCGAGGCATTCAAACAACCCGCAGTTCATAAACGGTACTTTACGGAAGAGTTCAATCACTTCTTCGGGCTGGATCTTGAACCACGACGCCTTGTTGCTATCCCGGAAAAGTGTCTTGACGCCAAAGCTGGTACTCTTGCCTTGGAACGGCTCTGACATAAAGCGGCGTTTGTCAATCTCGTTATTGAGGGTGGCAAAGAAGAGGTTTTGCAGGATGGCGTTGTAGTACTTTCCATCTTTCTCTGACTGCGGATCAAAGTTCGCCAGAATCTTATTCAGTTCGGTCTCGTCGAAGATTTCCGCAGGTACTAATTTCTTCTGCTTGATGAACCAGACGAACAAGAGACGTGTGATGAGACGAATGATCTTGATGGCTATGTCGTCGCGGTCATCCTTGCTGGTATTGACTAAATTAGGGAAGGTAACGCCGGTAGATGGTTCGACCGCCCAGAGATACCAATTGTATAGTTTGTTGTAGAACTCTTTGGTAAGTGCTTCGACAGAGAAACGACTTTGCAAATCTTCAACGGCAGAGAGTTGCTTGTTGCCATCCTTACGTGGAGCAATGCGCCCCATGTCGAAGAGGTATTTCTGCGGTGTGGTAAGCGAACCACCTTCACCGAGGAGATACGAATGGCGACGCGGGTTGGAATACGAACGAGTTACTTTCAAGTCATCCCATTCCAGCGTGATTTCCAAAAGCGAGAAACGCCATTGGTCACTTCCTTCCGGTACGAAAACAACCAATGCACGCTGATAGCCAATATCTTTCATCAAGCGGAAAGTTTCTTTGGCTATGCCAACGCGAGCATCGTTGGAAGAAGAATGATGAACCTCCAATATGATTACTTCGAGACTATTGCACTTGCCCAACTCCGTAACAGAACGTGTATATTCCCGTTCAGAATAAGTCCGTGCAACTACATTCTGCGTATAGTCTTCCGGTAAGAAAGTACGCAAGAAACGGAGGAAGGAATCCCTGTTATACTTCTCTGTGATAATCGATTTCATTCGTGTATTTCCATTTGCGGGTTAGTAACTATATTTTGTATCTCTTCTGCCAAGATAATTGATTCCGGAGAATTGCCAACAGAGTTATAATTGGCAATCGTGGATTCAATGTATTCCGGTGTTACGAAAGAAGGTAAATCATGCGGATCGTTTATCTTCCATTTGCCGATTTCGCGAACGTAGTATCCCGCTACGAGATCATTCTCAACTGCCATTTTGAGCATTTCCAGATAATCGGAATCCAAGGACTTACTTTGTCTCCAGATAGAGATTCGCTCCAATGCTTTTCGCTTGGTGGTTTCAATCTCCGGCGTCTCAGTCGGAAGGGTTTTCAACGATTGGCATAAAGGCTCGTATAGACTATAGAATCTTGCGTTGAGCGGATATGCCGGTTCGTTGGAGTCCGTTTGGAAAGCAGCAAAGGCTGCTTGCGGTGTATAGTTCGCGATTTTTTGCTCGTTGTCAATATGCCGGAATACGATGTCTGCGCCTTTGCGAGCAAAGATGAGCACGCCATCTTGCAGCGTATTAGAGCGGCGACATATCTTGCTGCGAGGCGGAAGGGCTTTTGCTTTTTTCATATCATCAGTACCTTCCAGTTCGTGCAACAGAGCAAGATACTGAGCATCCCACGATTCGGATTCCATCTCCTTAACCATCTCGTTGTATTGGTTTTCAAAGAAGTTTTGCAATTCTTCCTCTTTCGTCAGGACCTGCGTATCTTCTCCCATAACGGCGTGAATCATATCCATCTTGAGAGTAGATATCTCTTTGGTTCGTGTTTCCGTTTCTCCGATGGAGGTCGGGAAATAATTGTAGATGTATAGTTCGTCAAACACTTTCTTGTTGACACGATTGATACGACCTACGCGCTGGATGACACGCGTCGGGTTGTACGGGATGTCGTAATTGAAGATGATACCAGCGCGGTGGAGGTTGTATCCCTCGGAGATAGCATCAGTGGCCACGAGGATCTTGTATTCGTCCAATTGCGCGCTTGGATTGAGACCAGCGTCAAAGTTCTTACGAATGGTTTCCTTATTGCCCTTGCTGGAATTTTTGGAGGTGTACGTGAATACCGGCAGATTCTTACGACTAAGAGCCTCGCCTATGTATTGGGCTGTATCAGCATATTGCGTGAAGATAATAATCTTGCAGTTGGGATCATTCTCCAACTGCTCTTTTAGGAGTACCGCCAAGGCTTTCAACTTTGGATCGTGCGTTGTAGGTATCTTATTCCACTTGGCTTTTAGATCTTCGAGAATCTGAATATCGCCATTGAGATCTTCCATATAAGCATCAGCATCCAGGATGTCAAGTGGTATCTCAAACATACCTTTCGCATTTAGCGCTTTGATTGCGTCCGGTATCGTCTCTTCGTTGATCGTCTCAAACGTATCATCGTCAGAATCGTAGATAGCTTCAATATTAGGAAGCATACCTTTCTTATATACCGGTACTTTTTGGCGCTTATCAATCCAATTCTTGATGTTAAGGCAGTTCTCCAGCATGTTGTTAAGAGAGATCCGGAAAGCATGTTGCGAACTCTCAAAACGATGTACCAGCATGGTACGCATAAAGCTTGACAAGTTGCGTTGGCTACCAATGAAGAGGTTATACTCGATACCGGCATCCTCAACCAATTTCTTGAGTTTTTCTATCGCCTCTACATTGTTTCGCTTTACATACAGAGCGGGTTGATAACGAACCGCCTTGAACGTGTTTTTGCGGAGATCCTTATCCGCCAATATCTCCTCAGCAGATAGTTCACGTGCTATCTTTTGGTCGTTCTTTCGTGGATAGATACGGCTGAGGGTGTATACGTACAACGGAGCCAAATCATCCAAATCGTATTCTTTCAAACGCGGCGGGTTTACAATAGGGAACTCATATTCTTTCTTCTTCAAGTCCTTCTTGTAAACAGGAATCTTCTCCAAATCAAGACGCGAACGACGAATAACAATCGGGTTGATAATACGACGTATTTGGTCTCCTATATACCGCACCGAGTTTTTAATATCCTGCGCAGGGAGTGTTTTGTTCTTCTGTGCGTCTTTGAGTTTCTTGTATTCAGTAATCAAGCGTCCAAATTCCCGTCCGAGGTTTGATACCGTTTGTAACGTAGAGCGAGACGGAATCTGGAAGAGCTTTATCATCGTGTAGATATCCTCTGGCTTGTTGTTGAACGGTGTAGCAGTAAGTAAGAGAACCTTGTTTCCCTGACAGATCTCATGGAGGATTGCATAATCTTTGATGAACTCATTACGATAATAGTGCGCCTCGTCAATCATTATCAACCATTGCTCGCCTGCACGATGAGAGGTGAGGTAATAATCGCGAACCGCCTCCAAATTTCCACGCGAGAAGACTTGTGCGTTAAAACCAAAGTCAGAGCGATAATCATTCCACTGTGAAACCAAGTGCGGCGGGCAAACGATGATTGTGCGCAAATTAAGATTCCGTGCTATTGTTGAACCGACGATAGATTTACCTAGTCCGACCACATCAGCGACAATCACACCATTGTGCTGGCGAATCGTCTTGAGACCTAAACGCACAGCATCTACCTGATATTGCAGATCATCAAAGCGATTGTTGGTTATTTGTGAAGGCGATTGAATCCGCTCTGAGCGGTCAATGTTGAAATACTCATATAACACGCGCAAATACAGCAGATAAGGTGTCGGTAACTGTTCATACCAAATATGCTTGATAACACCATCCTCAAATAATTGGAGATGCTCTTGATCCACAATAACCGTTGCATCTTCCCAAAGTTGCTCGAAGATGGCCTTTGCATCGTCGTATTCCGGTTTTCTATGGAAACGGACATTGATTTCATTATTGCTGGTAAGACCGCTATACGTGAAGTTACTTGAACCGGTAATGACTGTGCCCGGTGTTTCACCATCCTCTGTCAGTTCATCCTTATAGGCGAATATATACATCTTGGCGTGGCATGGGTCAAGTGTCTTGCGAATTTCCAATTCACCCTTCTTTATCTTCTCGTAGTAAATTTTGAATGCTTGAGCCTGTTTGTCGCTCTCGAAATAGCTGGTCTCGTTGAAGAGGTTAACCAACGACTGGAAGAAATCCTCGCGAATTTCCTTGTTGGATGAGCGGTGCGACTGTGTATAGAAATCAAATTCACTGGTCTTCTTTAAGATATCGTGATCCATGTCGAGTCCAACCAATATACGCATCGGCTTGTCCTCAAGATTCTTGTATATCTCTTCCATGCCGGAGAAATAGAAGTACCCCACAAGAAAATCCAATGACTTGGTTTTCGATGGCAATAGATTGTTGATAATCTTCGACAGCGATTGCTCGCCCGCATTCCGCATAAAGTAACTCATGGCATAACCGATTAGCCTATATTCAACATATACACACAGAAAAAGCGCGAATAACTTCTGTTATCCGCTCTCTGTGGCCGTAGGATTCGCCGTGGTAGTCAGATAATGTGCAGTTACTCGCGCCGTGTATATAGTACGCCCAACATGCCACATGGACTTACGTCCAAGGGCATGGGCGAGTGAATATACACTCGTGAGCATCTACAACTCTTGTTTCTAACTACCTATTGAAAGTTCCTACGTTTCAGAGAGTAGAAAACAAGCGTGTAAACGCCTTTTCAGTATGTCTTTTTTATCGTTGTTCTCGCTGACGATTGTTTCCAGCGCTCCGTCGCGTTCGGCAAATTGTGCTAACGGATGCCACGCGGTGGCATAAAGCGCACAATTGCCTTCGCTCTCCCCCAAGAGTGCACTGCGTTAGCGCTCTTTTGGGACCCCATATTGGGTTGGCAAGAGTGTAAATCTATTTATTTCTCTTCATCAAATGGCAACTCATGTGCTTGAGTGTATTCAATGGGACGGATATGGTCAGAAGCTCGATCAGGAGAAATAATACTTCGTCCTAATCCCTTTTCTATATTTTCACGCGCAACGCGTGCGGCTTCACCTCCTTTACCGGCAACACGCTTGTTTTCTTCTATGCCTTGAGGATTATACTGCTTGGAAAATTCTGTAGTAGCTGCTTCTGCAAGAGTATTAAGAGCCAACTCCAAATTAGTCATATTGTCACGCAGATTCTCCTTTCTCAGTCCTTTGAAACTTTTGTACTCACGTGTGGTTTTACCGCTCCATGCTTTGGTGATAATGTCTGTCAAGAGCGCAAAATCGCGACCTTCTTGCATACCGCCACGCTTCCATTCATCCGTTAACTCCTTGCGGGTCTCAATAGATTTAACGCGTTGATTGATCCAATTCTCAGAATACCCCAAGCGGCGATAGTCGTTGATAGCCTGCTCAATGGATAGTTCGGGATCTTGCAATTGGTCAATACGCGCACTTCCCACTTGCGCCATCCATTGTTTGAATGGCTCTGCTTTCTTCGATGGAATAGACTGAATAATGCGCAGAAGTTGCTCAATATCAGCCACATCTGTAGCGCGGTTTTTGCCATCAGAAGCAGGTAATTTCAACTGTTTACAATTTGTAATCAGTTCATTTGCGCCCTCCTGTTTGAGACGTTTCTTAAGTACCGCCCAATATACCGTTGCACCGCGCGCATCAGGTTGTTCTGTTAACACTCCGACAACATCAGTAACAGAGAAATAGTATTTCTGTTCCTCATCATCCCAAACGGTGCGCACTTGTTTGTTATCAAATTCTTGTATCTTCAGTTCTCGTGACATATCTTAGTATTGTCAATAAACGCCTTTTATGTCATTCTTATCGTTGTTCCCGCTGACGATTGTTTCCAGCGCTCCGTCGCGTTCGGCAAATTGTGCTAACGGATGCCACGCGGTGGCATAAAGCGCACAATTGCCTTCGCTTTCCCCAAAACAACTTTTGCAAGTTCTTTCGGGGACCCCGAGTGGAGTCTCGGAGAGGACTATATTTCAACTGTTCAGGATTATTGAACAGTTAATTATCTTATCTTTTTCAATATGTCATCCGCATCTACATCCAACTGCGATATGGCACAAAGTTTCTTACCCATATCCTTCAGCGAGTGCCCGCAATGATATACCGTATCATCAACAATCAGCCAACGGTCGTGTGAGGCTTTTGCCCATTTATGCGTGTTGATCGGCTGTGCACTTCTGGAGGCATTATGTGCTTCGCGTAAGGATTTATACTCGCTATCAGAATAGATATCCGCTGTTACGCCTTTCGCACGCACATCCAATATGTCGAACGTGGCTGCATCTATATATGCGTCGATAACGATCACTCGCTTGGTGGCGGTTTTTATAATCTGCTCCAATACCACACGCGCCTCGAAGAATTGACCTTCATAGAACACTTGTTCAATAGGCGGCACGTTAGTTCGCACAAAGAAATCCACCTTATCTTGCAGTTCATGGATTTGCTCCGTATGTTCTTGCAATCGGCGATCCATGCGTTCCTCCATAGCTAATAGGCGCTGATTGACAGCATAACCGCGGAGCATGTATTCTTTTAAAATCTTGTTAGACCATCTGCGGAAAATAGTGGCGTTTTTGCTGTTTACGCGGTAACCAACTGATAATATGGCGTCTAAGTTATAGAACTGAGTGCTATAAACCTTGCCATCTGCGGCAGTATTTTCCAAAATGGAAATAACTGAATCTTTATCTAACTCTCCGTCTCGAAATATGTTAGCTAAGTGCTTTGAAATTGCTGGCACTTTCACTCCATACAAAGCAGCTATTTGCTGTTGCGTGAGCCAGACAGTTTCATCCTTCACTTGCACTTCCAATTGGAATTGCTCGTTAGGCTTGTATAATACAATCTCGTTTATCATGTTCTATATTATAGGTTGTCGCAAAATATGCGACAACTGGATTTATGCTTTCAATATATGCTTGCTTTCAACGTTCTCCAAAACGGTCATTTGTTGTCGGCATATCTCATCAATTTTTTTAATTGTACCAATTTCGGTACATTTAGATTCTAACCCCCTCGAAATCGATGGGGTTAAAGGGGTCGAATTTGACCACTTCCTAATTGTGGCGATTTCTTATCCTGTGGAACGATTATTACGCCATAATTAAAATCCGCCTACAAAGATACGAAAAATTTTTCAAATTTGCAAACCGGAGAGAAAAAAAGTTACAGAAAATGCAAAATTGTGCAAAAAGATTTGGAAAACACAAAATGTTTAACGTATCTTTGTGGCGGATTTTGGTTTTGATGGCTTAAAAAAGTGCAAAATTTTAACACAAAAATCCATAAATGTGATTTTTTCTGCTTTTTGGTCAATTTTTGGGTGTTTTTGACTCTAAAACGACCGGCATTTGAGGCTTATAGCATGCAAAAAACGGCAAAATAATGCCTCCTACCACTCTGATTATCATACAAAATTCCAATAATGCCACCTTTGCCTTACAACAATGTTAAAAAATATTAATGAATCTTGAAACACACCCCATTTCCCAGCCAAAAACGATCAAAAATACCCTCTGAAGGCTAACACCCGGTGACTACTATATAGAGGGGCATGTGTTTTTTAAGCACCCAGAATATTGTCACCCTGTGTAAGTATTATAGAGGGGCATTGTTTTTCGACCCATATAAGCCAACACCCTGTGTAAGTATTATAGAGGGCATAATTTATTAATCATTGATGAATTGATACATTGAAATTTTATTTATGTTTATCGCTGATGTTGTCTGTTACTCGGAGAGTTGAGGCTTAGGCGGATAAGGCTATCGTCAAATAATCGTTCGAGCGAAGCGAGATAAGAAGTATTATTTGAAAGAGAGACTTATACGACTAAGACACAAGTCCGGTACGGACAACAGACAACAAACGGGGTCCCCACAAATAACATGCAGTGGGGTGTCTATCAGGGTTTATATAGGTTTATTTTCAAAATAACCTTTTGTATAACAACCAATTTTAAACTATGAACAAAAACCTTATCACACCGGCTGTGCCTAACCAGGACAGCCAAGACATGGACGATCTTCGTATCGTCGAGTACCTGAACCTTGCTACTTTGCCCGAGCCGTTGCAGAAGATGCTCTCGCAAGCCGCAACACCTGCCGAGCGCGACATGCTGCTGATGGCGACATTGGCAGCCACCAGCGCGTGTCTGCCGAACCTGTACTTCCACTACGGTCCAACCGGCAAACGGTATTACGCCAACCTGCAATGTTTCATCCTTGCTGCGGCTGCCAGCGGCAAAGGTATCGCTAACCAAGCGCTTGAGATGATCCAACCCGTGGAAGACATCTACCCGACACTTATCCCGGGTGACAGCACCTTCCCTGCGTTCTTTAAGCGGCTGTACGAGAACGACGGTCACGGCTATGTCCACGAGAGCGAAGGATCGGTCATCACCGACATCTGGAAGTCGCAAGCCGCCACTTACAACTCCATCCTCCGCAAGGCTGCCGAACATGAGCAGGTCAGCCATAACCGCGTCAAGGAGATGCAGGTCATTCCCTGCCCGCAGTTGTCGGTATTGCTTACCGGCACGTTCAGTCAGTACCATCACCTCGTGCCGAGCATCGAGAACGGCTACTTCTCGCGCCTGTTACCGCTTATCGTCCGCGACACGCAACCCTTCAACAGCCGTTACGTCGAAGCCTCTGCTCCCACCGAACCCGTCAGCCGACAGGTCGGTCTGCAACTCGCCAACCTCTGCACCCGCCTTTACTGCCACCCAGAACAAGAGTGGTCACTCACATCGGCGCAGAAGTCCCGCTTGGCGCAGCATCTAAGCACCGAGTACAAGGCGCTGATCAGCATGCTTGGCGAGAACTTCCACTCGGCAGTAGTGAGGATGGCTGTGCAGATAGAGAGGATAGCGATGATATTAACAGCGCTACGCGCAGTTGAGCGATCAGCTATCAGCAATCAGCAATCAGTTTTATTGTGTGTAGATGAGGACTATGAGGCGGCGGAGATGATCGGCGGGAAGCTGATACTGCACGCAGCGGTGGCGTATAAGATGATAGAGGGAGAGAAGACGGAACTGGTGCCACAGGTAGAAGCGAACTGCCAGAAACAGATGTTGTACGAGCGACTGAAGGGGGAATATGAACATCAAGAACTGCTGACGGAAGCCAAAGTACAAGGTATATCGCGGGCGACGGCGCAACGCTGGAACGAGAGATGGCTGACTGAGGGGAAAATCTGCCGACTTCAACGCGGAATGTACAGCAAAATAGGTTGAGGCTAATG